>Ga0307507_10000002_pt1 | contig 388650 bp, 339 predicted proteins | sample 7_EM_MG_FD_207223 | JGI IMG/M metagenome (GOLD analysis project Ga0307507, IMG submission 207223) | Populus trichocarpa ectomycorrhiza microbial communities from riparian zone in the Pacific Northwest, United States - 7_EM | ecosystem: Host-associated > Plants > Roots > Unclassified | place... | reverse complement strand
GCGGGCTGGCCACCCGCTACGACAAGAGCCCCGAAAGCTACGAAGCCGGACTCTGCCTCCGAGGATCGATCATATGGCTCAAGTCCCTCACCCCAGCCACATGATCCGAACTCCGAACAGCTCCTAGACCGCACCACCGTCGCAGTGCTGTGCCAGCACCGGGCCCGCCAGAACTCCGAATGCGCCGCCACCGGCAGCGAACCCTCCGGCTACGTGTTCACCAACCCGCGCGGACAGCGCCTGCACCCCGAATACCTGTACTACGCCTTCCAGAAGCTGACCAAGGCCGCCGGGCTGCCGCCGATCCGCCTGCACGACGTCAGACACACCGCGGCCAGCCTCGCACTGGAGGCAGGCGCCGACCTCAAGGTCGTCTCCGACCAACTCGGCCACTCCTCCATCGTCCTGACCGCCGACACCTACATCAGCGTCCTCCCGCTCCTCGCGCTCAAAGCCGCGGAGGCCACCGCCAAGCTCATCGCCAAAGCCGCACGCCGCGCCCCGGGCAGCAAACGCCCCCGTCCGCGCGCCGCCCCGATTCGCGCCCGCATCCACCCACCACACACGGCCGAAAGCTCGACTCCGGCCACCACCGCACCCGGCCCGACGACCAGCGCCTTGGTCACGAGCACCCAGAGTCCCAGCTCGTCCCCGACCAGGTCCCGGGCGGAGCGCTCCGCGGCCGGGAAGGAGGCGACTGCATGCTGAGACGGCACACCGCCGAGAACTGAACACGGGCATCGACACGGGGCGGGTCGTACTGCGCCCGGAGCAGATCAGCCTGGTCGACACCGCGGAGAACCCGAACAAAGACGATACGTGAGCCGGAAATCACGATGATCGCGGGGCCCAGCGGCGGGTTCTGTCTTACTCGGAGCCGCGAACGCGCAGGTCAAACAGTGGGGCGCGTGGGACTCGAACCCACAACCTACGGATTAAAAGTCCGCTACTCTGCCATTGAGCTAGCGCCCCTCGTGGGAAATCGTAGCCAACTCGGCGGGCTGGTGGGTAACAGGTTCCGGGGTGCGCGGCACTGACTCGCCACCTTGGGGCGCTTGGTGGGTGGGGTGCGAGGGCAAGGCACGTGCGGTCGCGGGGGTGGGGGGCTTGGGGGAAACTTGGGCGGGAGGGTTTCCTTGGCGAATCATTTTGCCGAGGCTGCCACCCGTCCCGTATGCTCTACAAGTCCCCGACGGACGGACGTCCGAGGGCATCCGGGTCTCGCAAGAGGGCTCGGCCCCATCGTCTAGCGGCCTAGGACACCGCCCTTTCAAGGCGGCGGCGCGGGTTCGAATCCCGTTGGGGCTACGACCGGGAACGGTCTGGATCGGCCGATCACGGCAGCCGGAAGCGGCATGCTAGGATCGCCGGGCCGAACAAGCAGTATGCAAGGTCCTGTGGAGCAGCTAGGAGTGCTCGTCACCCTGTCAAGGTGAAGGTCGCGGGTTCGAATCCCGTCAGGACCGCTCGGAGCGCCGGGCGTTGCGGATCATCTCCGCGGCGCCCGTCGGCATCCGGGGCCAGGTAGCTCAGTTGGTACGAGCGACCGCCTGAAAAGCGGTAGGTCGGCGGTTCGACCCCGCCCCTGGCCACAGTGGGAATGGAACGGTTCGTGTGGAAGTCCGGGTGATTGTTGCTCGGGCTTCTTTTTTTGTGACGGGTGGGGTGGTGGGTGGGGTGGGTGAGTGCTGTCTCTGGTGGGAGATCGGGTACTGCGACGGGGACTGTCACAGTGCTTTGAGTGGTAGTCAGACTTGTTAGTCTACATGGGTTGTTTTGCGTGACGTGGGGCGGGTTTGACGGTTTCTCAGTGCGGGTCCGGTCGCGTCTTCCGAATCGCGGGGACCGGGCCCCCTCAATCCGTCCACTCTGGAGGAACCCCATGCGCAAGCTGTTCGCATTGGCGACGATCGCCGGGATCGCGCTCGCCGCCCCGCTGGTCGCCTCGGCCCCGGCGATGGCCGACGACCAGCCGCTCATCACCGTCGGCGAAGGCGCGTGCGTAGCACCGTGGCACTGGGACGGTCCCCTCAACATCGCCACCCACGACACCGACTACTCGGCCTGCAACGGGCCGGCCGCCTGGCACCCGACCGGCAGCATCGCCGGCGTGCTGGACGACTCGTGCCTGCTGCCGTGGTACTGGACCGGCCCCGGCGACGTCCTGACCGGCTTCTTCGACGGCCCGGACGCCGGCAAGTACAAGGCCTGCGACAACACCGCCCCGCACATGCCGTAAAGCAGTTCTCCCCCGCTCGGGGAGTGGTTGGGAAGTAACGTCGGATTCGGCCGCGGCGATACTTCCCAGGCACGACCGGGCACGCGTGACGACCTTGGATTGCCGGCCCGGCCGATAATCCAAGGTCGTTCTCGTCTGCGGCACCTATGCTTGACGGGTTATGGCAAGCGTGCGTTCCCAAGGCGGCCCGGTCAGCGCCGCCGCCCAGGTTTCTGTTTCTTCCGCCCTGGACGATCTGCGGACCCGGCTCGGCGAGGTCTCGCTGCGGGACGAGGTCCGGCTGCGGCGTCGGCTGGACGGCGCGCGCAAGGCCCGGCGGCCCGAGGCTGTGGCGGCGATCCGGGCTCAGGTCACCGAGCAGATCGAGGCCGCGGCGGCCCGCGTCGAGGCGCGGCGGGCGAGTGTGCCCGCGATCAGCTATCCGGAGCAGTTGCCGGTCAGCCAGAAGAAGGACGAGATCCTCGCCGCGATCCGGGACCACCAGGTGGTGATCGTGGCCGGGGAGACGGGATCCGGGAAGACGACTCAGCTGCCCAAGATCTGCCTGGAGCTGGGGCGCGGGGTGCGGGGTGTCATCGGGCACACGCAGCCGCGGCGGCTGGCGGCGCGCACGGTGGCGGAGCGGATCGCCGAGGAGCTCAAGACGCCTCTGGGTACGGCCGTGGGCTACAAGGTCCGGTTCACCGACCAGAGCGGCGACCAGACGCATGTGAAGTTGATGACCGACGGGATCCTGCTGGCGGAGTTGCAGCATGATCGCGACTTGTTGCGGTACGACACGTTGATCATTGATGAGGCGCATGAGCGGAGCCTCAATATCGACTTCATTTTGGGGTATCTGCGGCAGCTGTTGCCGAGGAGACCGGATCTGAAGGTGGTCATCACCTCGGCGACGATCGATCCGCAGCGGTTTGCCGAGCACTTCGGTGGGGCGCCGATCGTCGAGGTATCGGGGCGGACGTATCCGGTCGAGGTCAGGTATCGGCCGGTCGTGGATCTGGAGGATCCGGACGGGGACACGGATCGGGATCAGATCCAGGCGATCTGCGATGCGGTGGAGGAGTTGGGGCTGGGGATGGGGGGTGGCGGCGCGGGGGACGTGTTGGTGTTCCTGAGCGGGGAGCGGGAGATTCGGGACACGGCGGAGGCGCTCAACCGGTTGGAGCTGCGGCACACGGAGGTCCTGCCGCTTTATGCGAGGTTGTCCACGACTGAGCAGCACCGGGTGTTCCAAGCGCATACGGGGCGGCGGATCGTGCTGGCCACGAACGTGGCCGAGACCTCGCTGACGGTGCCGGGGATCAAGTACGTTATCGACCCGGGCACGGCGCGGATCTCCCGCTACAGCCACCGGCTCAAGGTGCAGCGGCTGCCGATCGAGGCGATCTCGCAGGCCTCGGCGAATCAGCGGGCGGGGCGGTGCGGACGAACCTCGGACGGGATCTGTATCCGGCTGTACTCGGAGGCGGACTTCGCGGGGAGGGCGCTCTTTACGGAGCCGGAGATCCTGCGGACCAATCTGGCTTCTGTGATCTTGCAGATGACGTCGATCGGGCTGGGGGACATCGCGGCGTTCCCGTTCGTGGAGCCGCCGGATCGGCGGAATGTGCGGGACGGGGTTGAGCTGCTGCACGAACTGGGCGCCATCGAGGCGGTGGAGAGCGTGGGGCAGCCGAAGCTGACGGAGGTGGGGCGGCAGCTGGCCCGGCTGCCGGTGGACCCGCGGCTGGCTCGGATGGTGGTCGAGGCGGCGCGTATGGGGTGCGTCAACGAGGTCATGGTGATCGTGGCGGCGCTGTCGATTCAGGATCCGCGGGAGCGGCCTGTGGACAAGCAGGCGCAGGCTACGCAGTCGCATGCCCGGTTTGTGGACAAGGAGCAGCAGTCTGATTTTTTGACGTATTTGCGGCTGTGGGAGTACTTGCGGGAGAAGCAGCGGGAGCTGTCGTCCAACCAGTTCCGGAAGCTGTGCAAGAACGAGTTCCTGCACTACCTGCGGGTGCGGGAGTGGCAGGACCTGCATGGGCAGTTGCGGCAGGTGGCGAAGGATCTGGGGGTTACGAGCAATACGGCGGCTGCGGATCCGGTGCTGGTGCACCAGGCGGTGCTGAGCGGGCTGCTCTCGCACATCGGGATGTACGACGCGGAGAAGCGCGAGTTCGTGGGGGCGCGTAACGCACGGTTTGCTGTGTTCCCGGGGTCGTCGCTGTTCAAGAAGTCGCCGCGGTGGGTGATGGCGGCTGAGCTGGTCGAAACGTCAAGGCTGTGGGGGCGGATTGCCGCGCGGATCGAGCCGGAGTGGGCTGAGAGCCTCGCCGCGCACCTGGTCAAGCGCAACTACAGCGAACCGCACTGGTCGAAGGACCAGGGCGCGGTGCTCGCCTACGAGAAGGTCACGCTCTACGGGATCCCGATCGTCGCGCAGCGCAGGATCAACTACGGGCGCCTCGATCCGGAGCTGAGCCGCGAGCTGTTCATCCGGCATGCGTTGGTGCAGGGGGAGTGGCGGACGCACCATGAGTTCTACCAGCGCAACCAGAAGTTGCTGGAGGAAGTCGAGGAGCTGGAGAACCGGACGCGGCGGCGGGACATCGCTGTGCACGACGACGCCATCTTCGCCTTCTACGACCAGCGGGTCGGCGAGGACGTCGTCTCTGCCGCGCACTTCGACCGCTGGTGGCGGGACACCCGGCGGGAGCGGCCGGAGTTGCTGGACTTCTCCCGCGAGATGCTGGTCAATCAGAACGCCGGGGCGGTTCTGGAGGACGACTATCCAGATCTGTGGCGGCAGGGGCAGCTGCGGTTCACGTTGACCTACCAGTTCGAGCCCGGGGCGGACGCGGACGGCGTCACCGTGCACATCCCGCTGGCGGTGCTCAACCAGGTCGAGCCGGACGGCTTCGACTGGCAGATCCCCGGGCTGCGCGAGGAGCTGGTCACCGAGCTGATCCGCTCGCTGCCCAAGCCGATCCGGCGCAGCTTCGTGCCCGCGCCGAACTATGCGAAGACGCTGCTCGACCGGCTGCCGGCCCGGGAGGGGGCGCTGCTGGACGGGCTGGAACGGGAGATGCGGCGGATGGGGGCGCCCGGGCTGGAGCGGGAGGACTGGGATCTCGGGCGGATTCCGGAGCATCTGAGGATGACGTTCCGGGTCGTGGACGAGCGCGGACGGAAGGTGGCGGAGGACAAGGACCTCGAGGCGCTCAAGCTGCGGCTCAGGGCGAAGGTGCGCGAGTCGATCTCGGCGGCGGGCGACGACGTCGAGCGCACCGGGCTGCGGGCGTGGGACTTCGGGCCGCTGGCGCATACCTTCGAGCAGCACCGGCGCGGCGTGGCGCTGAAGGCGTACCCCGCGCTGGTCGACGAGGGCGAGACGGTGGGCGTGCGGCTGCTGGACACCGCCGAGGAGCAGGCCGAGTCGATGCAGCTCGGCACCCGGCGGCTGCTGATGCTGACCATCCCCTCGCCGGCCCGCACGATGCTCGCGGCGCTGGACAACCGGGAGAAGCTCGCGCTTGGCACCAATCCGTACGGGCCGGTGCCCAAGCTCTTCGAGGACTGTGTGGCGTGCGCGACGGACTACCTGATCGAGCGGCACGGCGGGCCGGTGTGGGACGCGGAGTCCTTTGCACGGCTGCGGGACAAGGTGCGCGAAGATCTGGGCGAGACGGCGGTGACCGCGGTGAAGCTGGCGGCCTCGATCCTGGCCTCGGCGCACGAACTGGACCGGCGGCTGCGGGGCACGGTCAGCCTGTCGCTGCTGCCCTCGCTGAACGACGCGCGGGCACAGTTGTCGGGGCTGGTGCGGCCGGGGTTCATCTCCGAGACCGGATTCGAACAGTTGGCGCAGCTGCCGCGGTACCTTCGCGCGCTCGGCTACCGGCTGGACAAGATGACCGACGAGCCGTACCGGGACCAGTCCAACCTGGCGAGGATCCAGCAGTTGGAGAGCGAGTACGCGGCGGCGTTGGCTCGGGTGCCGAGGGGACGGCGGCCGGGTTCCGAGCTGCGCCAGGCCCGCTGGATGCTGGAAGAGCTGCGGGTCAGCCTGTTCGCGCAGCAGATCGGCACGGCCTACCCGGTGTCGGAAAAACGGGTGCGCAAGGCGCTCGGCGCGTAGGGAACGCTGGGTGTGCGTTACCGCGGTTTGCTCACGCGGTCAGTACGTCTGACGGGCGCTGTGGCAGAAGTGACGGCGGCGAATCCCCGTACTCTCATGGTGAGACCGGCTCGCAGGCAGTACTCTGCGAGCCGGTCCCCTCGTGCACCAGTTCAGTGCTTCCCGTAGACCAACCACTAACCTTCGGCGCGCTGCGCCGGGATACCGGCGAGCAGAGCACGTACCTCGGCCTCGCGGTACCGGCGGTGCCCGCCGAGGGTGCGGATAGAGGTGAGCTTGCCGGCCTTGGCCCAGCGGGTCACCGTCTTCGGGTCCACCCGGAACATCGTGGCGACCTCTGCCGGGGTCAGCAGCGGCTCGGCCTCGGGCGTACGCGCGGTCATGAACGGCCTCCTCCATGAACGGACCGCTCTCACGGTCCGGTTCGGCTGGATCCTCCCCGATGGCCCGTCATGCCCCCGCTGTCATGCAAATGGGCGTGTCGGTGATCGGACGAACGTCTTGTCGTTCAAGAACTAGAACTACACCATCCAGAGCACTTTGGCCGCGAAGTCTATGAAATCGATACACAGGACCCAGAACTTCGTCGAATCGCCCGTGCCAGCCTATTGCGGACAGTAGCGACACCGTGACGCCTCGTCACTCAGTTCGGACGCGCGGTACTCACCGACGTGTCGCGACAGGGTATTGGATCTCGGCGAACGCGCGGTAGCCCGGTAAGCCCGGCGCCAGCCCCCGGCTTTACGCTGTCCGCAGGCTTGACTGCGCACTCGAAAAGGAGTTCCGAGCAGTGACCAATACCGTCGCCACAAGCGTCCCGGTGTCCACGCCTCCCCCCTCCCCGTTCCAGCCGGGCGGTCCCGAGCAGGTCGTGTACTGCCACGACGAGCCGAGCGGCCTGCGCGCCATCATCGCGATCCACTCGACCGCGCTGGGCCCGGCCCTCGGCGGAACCCGCTTCCACCCGTACCCGACCGAGGCCGCGGCGCTCGCCGACGTGCTGAACCTGGCCCGCGGCATGACGTACAAGAACGCGCTGGCCGGGCTGGACCACGGCGGCGGCAAGGCGGTGATCATCGGCGACCCGGCCACCGACAAGACCGAGCCGCTGCTGCGCGCCTACGGCCGCTTCGTCCAGTCCCTCGGCGGGCGCTACTTCACCGCCTGCGACGTGGGCACCTATGTTCCGGACATGGACGTGGTCGCCCGCGAGTGCGAGTTCGTGACCGGCCGCTCCCCCGAGTACGGCGGCGCGGGCGACTCCTCGATCCTCACCGCCTACGGCGTGTTCCAGGGCATGCGGGCCTGTGCCATGGCCACCTGGGGCGAGCCGACGCTGGCCGGCCGGCGGATCGGGATCGCCGGGGTCGGCAAGGTGGGCCGCCACCTGATCACCCACCTGCTCGAGGACGGGGCGCGGATCACCGTCACCGACGTGAGCGCGGCGGCCCTGGACTGGGTACGCACGAACCACCCGGGCGTGGCCGTGGTCGACTCCGCCGACGCGCTCATCCGCTCCGGACTGGACGTGTACGCGCCGTGTGCGCTCGGCGGGGCGCTGGACGACGAGTCGGTGGCGGCGCTGACCGCGGCCATCGTCTGCGGCGCGGCGAACAACCAGCTCGCCCATCCCGGCATCGACAAGGCCCTCGCCGACCGGGGCGTGCTGTACGCGCCGGACTACCTGGTCAACGCCGGCGGCGTGATCCAGGTCGGCGACGAGGCCGCGCACCTGCGCAACGGCGGCTTCTCCCTCGAGCGCGCGCACAAGCGGGCCGAGGGGATCTTCGACACGATGCTGGCGATCCTGCGGCTGTCCGGCGAGGAGGGCGTCCCGCCCGCGGTCGCGGCGGACCGGCTCGCCGAGCAGCGGATGCGAGATGTGTCACGCCTGCGCGGGCTGCTGCTGCCCGACCCGGGGCGCGGGCGTCGTGGCTGACGTCCGACCGGCAGGATCGCCGAACCGGCGCTGAAGCGGCGTCGGGGCGGGGCCGGTCCGGGCGATCCCCGGAACCGGTCCCGGCCCGCGCCACCCCGGTCCGTGCGCCAAATCGACCTGGTACGCCGCGGCACTGTATCCTCGTGCGAGGTATCCCCTTCTCGCTGATTCAAATCGCGGCCCGCGTGCCGTACCGATCCGGCGGGGAACCAGGTACCTTTGACTTTGTGACCGGTCCCGCGATCCCAACCGAGGCACCGGTCGCGTAAGTGACTGTTGTCATTGATCATGTGTCGAGACCCGGGGCCGTGAGCGCCCCGTTGTTGAGGGGGTCGAGCCAATGGGGCGCGGCCGGGCCAAGGCCAAGCAGACTAAGGTCGCCCGCCAGCTGAAGTACAGCGGCGGCATGACCGATCTCGATCGTCTGCGGTCTGAACTGGGCGTCAATGATCCGCCGCGCAACGGCGCCGAGGTCCACGACCTCGACGAGCGTTACGCACCCTGGGCGGATCAGGACGAAGACGAAGATGATGAGGAAGACGACGACGATGAGGACGGGGAGGACGAGAGTCCTTACGGGCCTCACGGGAGCAACGGCAACAGCCGCCACCGAGCCGGTTAGTTGACCTGAAGGCGCTCGACCTTGTGACGTCGAGCGCCTTTTGCTGTCCGGAACTTCGGGCGGCTGTTCAGTCCGCGTAAACGCCGTTCAGCGCGGCGGTTCCGGGCTGCCCCGGATCCGTTCCCCGCTCGATCGAGCCGAGCAGCCAGGCGGACTGGCCCAGGTCGCGCAGTGCGGCCAGGGCCGCGTCGGCGGCCTCGGCCGGGACCACGGCCACCATGCCGACGCCCATGTTCAGGGTGCGTTCCAGTTCCGCGCCCTCGATCGAGCCCACCGTCCCGACCAGCTCGAAGACCGGGGTCGGCCGCCAGGTGGCGCGGTCCAGCCGGGCATGCAGCCCGGCCGGGACGACCCGGGCCAGGTTCGCCGCGAGCCCGCCCCCGGTGATGTGCGCGTAGGCGTGCACCTCGACCCGGCGGACCAGCTCCAGGCAGGTCAGCGCGTAGATCCGGGTCGGCTCCAGCAGCTCCTCGCCGAGGCTGCGGCCGAACTCGGCCACCGGCCGGTCCAGCGACCAGCCGGCCTGGTTCAGCAGGACGTGCCGGACCAGCGAGTACCCGTTCGAGTGCAGTCCGGACGAGGCCAGCGCGAGCACCGCGTCGCCCTCCCGGATCCGCTCCGGGCCGAGCAGCGCGTCCGCCTCCACCACTCCGGTGGCGGCGCCCGCGACGTCGTACTCGTCGGCGGCCAGCAGCCCCGGGTGCTCGGCGGTCTCGCCGCCGACCAGGGCGCAGCCGGCCTGGACACAGGCCTCGGCGATGCCGCGGACGATCGCCGCCACCCGCTCGGGGACCACCCTGCCGGTGGCGATGTAGTCGGTCATGAACAGCGGCTCGGCCCCGCAGACCACCAGGTCGTCCACGACCATGCCGACCAGGTCGAAGCCGATGGTGTGGTGCACGTCCATCTTCTGGGCGATGGCGACCTTGGTGCCGACCCCGTCGGTGGAGGTGGCCAGCAGCGGCCGCCGGTAGCCGGTCAGCTTCGAGGCGTCGAAGAGTCCGGCGAAGCCGCCGAGGCCGCCGACCACCTCGGGCCGGGTGGCCTTCTTGACCCACTGCTTCATCAGCTCGACCGCGCGGTCGCCCGCCTCGATGTCGACCCCGGCCGCCGCGTAGGTCGCGCCGCCGGGGCTGGGGGAGTCGGTCACGCTGGTTCCTTCGGCTGATTGCGGGTGCGGAGTGCGGATGCGGGGTGCCGGGCCGATTCGCCGGGCCGGGGACGTGGGTCGGGGGCGCCGGATCAGGGGCGGGCGAGCGCGGAGGCCGCCGCGGCGGGCACTTCGAGCAGGTGCTTGCCGAGCTCCCGGGCGTCGGGCAGCTCGATCGGGTAGACCCCGTCGAAGCAGGCCCGGCACAGCCGGTCCACCGGAATGGTGGTGGCCTCGACCATGCCGTCGAGGGAGATGTAGCCGAGCGAGTCCGCGCCGAGCGAGGCGGCGATCTCGTCGGTGCTCAGCCCGTTGGCGATCAGCTCGGCCCGGGTGGCGAAGTCGATCCCGTAGAAGCAGGGCCACTTGACCGGCGGCGAGGAGATCCGCACGTGCACCTCGAGGGCGCCCGCCTCGCGCAGCATCCGGACCAGGGCGCGCTGGGTGTTGCCGCGCACGATCGAGTCGTCGACCACGACCAGCCGCTTGCCCTCGATCACCTCGCGCAGCGGGTTGAGCTTGAGCCGGATGCCGAGCTGGCGGATGGTCTGGCTGGGCTGGATGAAGGTGCGGCCCACGTAGGCGTTCTTGACCAGGCCCTGGCCGTAGGGGATGCCGGACTGCTCGGCGTAGCCGATCGCAGCGGGGGTGCCGGACTCCGGGGTCGGGATGACCAGGTCGGCCTCGACCGGGTGCTCGCGGGCCAGCCGGCGGCCCATCTCGACCCGGGAGGCGTTGACCGAGCGTCCGGCGATGCTGGTGTCCGGGCGGGCCAGGTAGACGTACTCGAAGACGCAGCCCTTGGGCTCGGCCACCGCGAAGCGGCGGCTGCGCAGCCCGTCCGCGTCGATGGTGATCAGCTCGCCGGGCTCCACCTCGCGCACGAACGAGGCGCCGACGATGTCCAGCGCGGCGCTCTCGCTGGCGACCACGTAGCCGCGCTCCAGCCGGCCGAGCACCAGCGGCCGGACGCCCTGCGGGTCGCGGGCCGCGTAGAGGGTGGTCTCGTCCATGAAGACCAGCGAGAAGGCGCCGTGTATCCGGGGCAGGATGTCGGCCGCGGCCTCCTCGAGCGGCCGGCCGCTCTGGCTGGCCAGCAGCTCGGTCATCAGATCGCTGTCCGAGGTGCCGCCGCGGTCCTTGCCGACCGAGCCGCCGTTGGCGCGGGCCGCGGAGACCATGCGGGCCAGCTCGGCGGTGTTGGTGAGGTTGCCGTTGTGGCCGAGGGCGAGCGCGCCGTGCCCGTTGGCCCGGAAGGTCGGCTGGGCGTTCTCCCAGACCGAGGAGCCGGTGGTGGAGTAGCGGGTGTGGCCGATGGCGATGTGGCCCTGCAGCGAGCCGAGGGTGGCCTCGTCGAAGACCTGGGAGACCAGGCCCATGTCCTTGTAGACCAGGATCTGGGTGCCGTTCGACACGGCGATGCCGGCCGATTCCTGGCCGCGGTGCTGGAGAGCGTAGAGAGCGAAGTAGCTCAGCTTGGCGACCTCCTCCCCCGGCGCCCACACTCCGAAGACCCCACAGGCGTCCTGCGGGCCTTTCTCGTCGGCGAAGGTTTCGTGGGAGAGACGTCCATCTGGGCGAGTCACGCCGTCGAGTCTACGCCATGCCTTGTCATCGACCCTCCCGAAGATCTTGCCGTGGGACTGGAAAACCCGCGCGCCCCGGGGCCGGGCGGCGGAGTAGCGTGTCCCTCCGCACGGGCTTATCAGTGATCTTTCATAGCCATCACGAGGGGGAACGGTGCGCAAGCGCCGTCTCGCGGCGTCGACCGCGATACTCATGTCCGTCGGCTCTCTCACGCCGGCCATCGCCCAGGCGGCCACCTCGGCCGCGACCACTCTCTACGTCAACAACGCTTCGGGAGCGCACTGCTCCACCTCGGGTCCGGGGACCTCCGCGGCTCCGTACTGCACCGTCCAGTCCGCCGTGGACGCGGTCGTGGCCGGGCAGACGGTCCTGGTGGAGCCGGGGTACTACCCCGAAACCGTCACCGTCACGAAGGCGGGGACCTCGACGGCGCCCATCGCGATCACCGCCGCCAACTCCGCCGCGTCCCCCAACTCCGCGGACCAGCAGCAGATCTCGGTCGGGGCCTACGACAGCGGCAGCACCGCGCCCGCGTTCACCTTCTCGGACGCGTCGTACGTCACCGTCAGCGGATTCGAGTCGGGCACCTACACCGGTGCGATAGCCCTCGTCGAGGGCGCCTCGTCGCATGTGACCATCGACGGTACGCGCGACTCGGGACAGTACCCCGCGGTCGGCACGGATCCGGCGATCCACGTGGCCGGCACGGCGTCCTACGTGACCGTCAGCCGCAACTACCTGGACACGGACGGGCACACGGCGGGGGTCCAGGTGGACGCCGGCAGTTCGCACGACACCATCACCACGAACATCATGACCGGCTTCGGGGCCGGAGTCGTCGCGGACGGCGCGACCGACACCGCCGTCACCGGCAACACCATCGAGTACGCCTGCGATCTGGGCATAGCCCTGACCGGAGCCTCCACCGGATCGGCCGTCGAGAACAACCTCGTCAGCTTCGTGGAAGGGCCGGACCCGACCGGCACCGGCTGTGCGGACACCACGAAGCCGTTGGCGGGCATCGAGGTGGACAGCGCCGCGGTGAGCGGCACGACGCTGGACTACAACATCGACTACCAGGTGTTCAACTTGGTCAACCCGTACATCTGGGCCGGAACCCCGTACCAGGCGGCGACCGATCTGAACACGGCGACCGGGCAGGGCGCGCACGATCTCAACGTCGACCCTGAGACCTACTCGCTCACCGAGGCGTTCGGTCTCGTCGCCGCCTCCCCGGCGGTCGACTCGGCCGACGCGGGCGCGCCGGGTGAGCCGACCACGGACTTCTACGGCAACAACCGGGCGGACGACCCGAACGTCGCGAACACCGGCGCCGGCGCCGGCTCCTACTACGACCGCGGCGCGGTCGAGTACGAGGACCCGCTGGCCGTCGCAGTCTCCTTCGATTCGCAGGTCGGCACTGCTCCGGCGAGCTTCACCGCGACCGAGTCGGTCGCCACCGCCGGGTGGTCCGCCGTCACGTCGTGGACCATCGACTTCGGTGACGGCTCGGCGGCGACCACGACCACCACGCCCTCCGCGGTCAAGCACACGTACTCCGCGGCGGGCACCTTCACCGTGAAGGTCACCGGGACCGACAGCTATGGAAGCGCCAGCACGAAAAGCACCATGTGGTTGTTGGCGAGCAGTGCATTCCACCCGCTGTCCGCTACCCGGCTCCTCGACACCCGCAACGGCACCGGCACCGGCGGGGTGAAGGCCCCAGTGAACGCCGGCGGCGTGCTGGCGCTGAAGATCGAGGGCAACGGCGTGATCCCCGCCACCGGTGTGACCGCGGTCACGCTGAACGTGACCGCCACCGGCCCCACCCGGGGCGGCAACATCACGGCGTACGCGGACGGGGCGAGCCGCCCGAACACCTCGAACCTGAACTTCGCCGCCGGACAGACCGTGGCCAACCAGGTCATCGTCCCGGTGGGCAGTGACGGCAAGATCGACCTGGCCGACGAGAGTTCCGGCACCGTGAACCTGGTCGCCGACGTGGCCGGCTACTACGGCGTGGGCAGCGGTACCGGCCTGAGTCCGGAGGGCTCGCCGGTCAGGATCCTGGACAGCCGCAACGGCACCGGGACCGCGAAGAGCGGCGCGGTACCGGCGCACAGCACGCTCAAGCTGACCTCGGACTACGTCTCGGGCGCCGGGACGGTGCTGCTCAATGTGACGGTGACCGCGCCGACGCAGGCCGGCTTCCTGATCATCTACCCGGACGGCAGCAGCCCCCCGAACACCTCGAACGTGAACTTCGCCGCCGGGCAGACCGTGGCCAACCAGGTCGTCGTCCAGAGCGGCGCGGACGGCTCGATCGACTTCTACAACGCGGGCACCGGCACTGTGCAGGTCATCGCCGACCTGCTGGGCTCTTTCGACACCGGCAGCGGGCTCGGTTACGTGCCGATCGCCCCGGTCAGGCTGCTGGACACCAGGATCGGCCTCGGCGCCCCGAAGGCGAAGATCGCGGCCGCGCACACCGTCCAGGTAACCATGACCGGCGTGGACGGCCTGCCCGGCAACCTGCAGGCGATGGCGGCGAACGTGACCGTGACCTCACCGACCAGCGGGGGTGACATCGAGGCCTTCCCGGACTACCTCAGCAGCCCGCCGGGCACCTCGACGGTGAACTTCGCGGCGGGGCAGACGGTGGCGAACGAGACCACCTTGTCCGGGCAGTCCACCGGCATCAAGCTGTTCAACCAGAGCCCGGGGTCGACCGACCTCATCGTGGACGTCTTCGGCTACTACCAGTAGCAGTAGCCGTAGCGGACGAACAGCTGGAACGAAACGGATGGGCCGCAGGGGATCTCTCCCGCGGCCCATCCGCTGTTTGCCAGGCCGCCGTCGCGTTCCCGGCAGCGCGTCGGTTGCGTGAGTTGCGTCAGAGCGGCAGATACTTGCTCAGGTCGCTGCGCGGGCCGGCCGCGCTGATCCGGCCGTCGGCCACGCCGTCCGCCCAGCTCAGTTCGCCGAGGGCGAGGTCCAGCCAGGAGGCCGCGTCAAGCTCGACGACGTTGGGCGGGGTGCCGCGGGTGTGCCGCGGGCCGTCGACGCACTGGACCGCGATGTACGGCGGCACGCGCAGTTCGACCGCGTGGCCGGGGATCTGCTCGGCGAAGGCCCGCACGCTCGCCTTGACCAGCGCGCCGAGCGCCGCCCGGTCGCCGGGGGTCAGCCCGGCGCGGGCGGCGCTCAGTTCCTGACGGTCCATCAGTGCCCGTTCCGCTCCCGTCGGCCGGTCAGCCGAACAGGGCGGGGAAGGTGCCGGTGTGCGCGCGGCGCAGTTCGTCGAGCGGGATCGAGAACTGGCCCTGCACCTCGACCGCGTCGCCGTCCACCACGCCGATGCGCGCAACCGGCAGGCCGCGGAACCGGCACATGTCGGTGAACCGGAGTTCCTCGCTGCGCGGCACGGCGACCACCGCCCGGCCGGCCGACTCGGAGAAGAGCGCGACGAAGGGGTCAAGCTCCTCGGGGAGTACGACGCGCGCGCCGAGGCCGCCACGCAGCGCGGATTCGACGACGGCCTGGATCAGGCCGCCGTCGGACAGGTCGTGCGCGGCCGAGAGCATCCCGTCACGGGAGCCCGCGATCAGGATCTCGGCGAGCAGCCGCTCGCGCTCCAGATCCACCTTCGGCGGCAGGCCGCCGAGGTGGCCGTGCACGACGTGCGCCCACTCGGAGCCGCCGAACTCGTCCCGGGTCTCGCCGAGCAGCAGCAGGATGTCGCCCTCGTCCGCGAAGGCCAGCCGGGTGCGGCGGTTCACGTCGTCGATCACGCCGAGGACGCCGACGATCGGGGTCGGATGGATCGGAACGTTGTTGGTCTGGTTGTAGAAGGAGACGTTGCCGCCGGTGACCGGGGTGCCGAGGACCAGGCAGGCGTCGGCCAGGCCGCGGGTCGCCTCGGCGAACTGCCACATGACCTCGGGGTCCTCGGGGGAGCCGAAGTTGAGGCAGTCGGTCACGGCCAGGGGCTTCGCCCCGGTCGCCGCGACGTTGCGGTAGGCCTCGGCCAGGGCGAGCTGCGCCCCGGTGTACGGGTCGAGCTTGGTGTAGCGCCCGTTGCCGTCGGTGGCCAGCGCGATGCCGAGGTTCGACTCCGCGTCGAGGCGCAGCATCCCGGAGTCCTCGCCGTGGGCCAGCACCGTGTTGCCGCGCACCCGGTGGTCGTACTGCTCGATCACCCAGCCCTTGTCGGCCAGGTTCGGGCTGGCGAGCATCCGCAGCACGGTCTCGCGCAGCTCCTCGCCGGTCTTGGGGCGGCTGAGCGAGTCGGGCACGGCGGCCTGCAGCTCGTCCTGCCAGGCGGGGCGGTGGTACGGGCGCTGATAGACCGGGCCCTGGTGGGCGAGGGTCTTCGGGTCCACGTCGACGATGGTCTCGCCGTGCCAGGTCATCCGCAGCCGGCCGGTGTCCGTGACGGTGCCGATGACGGTGGCGGTGACGTCCCACTTCTCGCACAATTCGAAGAAACGGCTGACCTTGGCGGGGGTGACCACCGCCATCATCCGCTCCTGCGACTCGCTCATCAGGATCTCTTCCGGCACGAGCGTCGCGTCCCGCAGCGGGGCGAGGTCCAGCTGCACGTCCATGCCGCCGGTGCCGGCCGCGGCCAGCTCGGTGGTGGCACAGGACAGCCCGGCCGCGCCGAGGTCCTGGATGCCGACCACCAGGTCCTCGGCGAAGATCTCCAGGCAGCACTCGATCAGGACCTTCTCCATGAACGGGTCGCCGACCTGGACCGAGGGCCGCTTGGAAGGCTTGCCGTCGTCGAAGGTCGCCGAGGCGAGCACCGAGGCGCCGCCGATGCCGTCGCCTCCGGTGCGCGCGCCGAAGAGCACCACCTTGTTCCCCGGGCCGTGCGCCTGGGCGAGCTTGATCTCGCTCTTCTTCATCACGCCCACGGCCAGCGCGTTGACCAGCGGGTTGCCCGCGTAGCAGGAGTCGAAGACGACTTCGCCGCCGATGTTGGGCAGGCCGAGCGAGTTGCCGTAGCCGCCGATGCCGCGCACCACGCCGGGCAGCACCCGGTGCGTGTCGGGGGCGTCGGCCGCGCCGAAGCGCAGCGGATCCATCACCGCGATCGGGCGGGCGCCCATGGTCAGGATGTCGCGGACGATGCCGCCGACCCCGGTGGCCGCGCCCTGGTAGGGCTCGACGTAGGAGGGGTGGTTGTGGGACTCGATCTTGAAAGTGACGGCCAGGTCGCCGCCCACGTCCACCACTCCGGCGTTCTCGCCCGGACCGACCAGCAGGAAGTCGACCTCGGGGGCCTTGTCGCCGAACTGCTTGAGGTGGACCTTCGAGGATTTGTAGGAGCAGTGCTCGGACCACATGACCGAGTACATGGCCAGCTCGGAGGAGGTGGGGCGGCGGCCCAGGATCTCCAGGATCCGGGCGTACTCGTCGGGCTTCACGCCGAGCGCCTCGTAGGGCTGCTCGACTCCGGGCGTACCCGCGGCGGTCTCGACCGTGTCCACTGAGTACTTGGGCTTTTCGTTCTGCGCGGGCATCAGGCGGCCACCAGCTGCTTGAGGATCGAGGTGAAGAACGGCAGGCCGTCGGTGGCCGGGCCGGGGTACGGTCCGGTCAGCTCCTCGACCGCGTGCTCCGGGTGCGGCATCAGGCCGACCACGTTGCCGGCCGGGTTGGCGATTCCGGCGATGTCGCGGGCGGAGCCGTTCGGATTGTCCAGGTAGCGCACGACGATCCGGCCCTCGGCCTCGAGCTCGTCGAGGGTGCGCGGGTCGGCCGTGTACCGGCCCTCCCCGTTCTTGATCGGGATGACGATCTCCTGGCCGGCCGTGTAGTCCCCGGTCCACTGAGTCGTGGCGGACTCGACCCGCAGCTTCTCGTCGCGGTTGACGAACAGCAGGCCGCCGTTGCGGATCAGCGCGCCGGGCAGCAGGTGCGACTCGCAGAGCACCTGGAAGCCGTTGCAGATGCCGAGCACGGGCAGGCCCTCGCGGGCTCCGGCGATGACCGACTCCATGACCGGCGAGAAGCGGGCGATGGCCCCTGCGCGCAGATAGTCGCCGTAGGAGAAGCCGCCGGGCAACACGACCGCGTCGACCTGGTGCAGGTCGGGGTCGCGGTGCCAGAGCGCGACCGGCTCCGCGCCGACCAGGGCGACCGCCCGCAGCGCGTCCTGGTCGTCCTGGGTGCCGGGGAAGGTGATGACGCCGATGCGCAGCGACATCAGCCGGCCGCCGGCGCGGTGGAGGCGACGGTCCCGGCGGAAGACTGCGCGGCCGGGGAGGACGCGCCGTCGAAGGCGACAGTGAACTCCTCGATCACCGTGTTCGCGAGCAGCTTCTCGGCGATCTCGCGTGCCCTGGCCAGCGCGGCCTCGTCGGCCGGCCCGTCCAGTTCGAGCTCGAAGCGCTTGCCCTGCCGCACGTCGAGGACCCCGTCGAAGCCCAGCCGGGGCAGTGCGCGCTGCACGGCCTGCCCCTGGGGGTCGAGGATCTCCGGCTTGAGCATGACGTCGACCACGACGCGTGCCATGTGCACTCCCGGTGTCTGACGAACCCACGCCCGCGGGCCGTCTGCTGTTTGCGGTATGTCAAAAAGCCTACCCGGGCGAAACTGATGGCCTGGTCGCTCGAAGGAGTGGCAGGGCTTCGCCCGGGCACAGCGGTCTACTGGGGCCTACTGGGATCTGTCGGGGCCTACTGGAAGGTGCGGCCGGTGAGGCGCTGGTACGCCTCGACGTAGCGGTCGCGGGTGCGCTCCACGATCTCGGCGGGCAGCGGGGGCGGGGGCTGGTCGGACTTGGGATCCCAGCCGGAGTCGGGCGAGGTCAGCCAGTCCCGGACGAACTGCTTGTCGAAGGACTGCTGCGGACGGCCGGGCTGCCACTGGTCGACGGGCCAGAACCGGGAGGAGTCCGGGGTCAGCACCTCGTCGGCGAGGACGATGGCGCCGCCCGAGCGGCGGCCGAACTCGAACTTGGTGTCGGCCAGGATGATGCCGCGCCCCAGGGCGATGTCCCGGGCCGCCGCGTACACAGCGAGGGTCAGCCGCCGCAGTTCCCCGGCGGCCGCCGCGCCGGTTCTGGCGACCACCGCGTCGAAGGAGATGTTCTCGTCGTGCTCGCCCACCGCGGCCTTGGCCGCCGGGGTGAACAGCGGCTCGTCGAGCCGAGAACCGTCGACGAGGCCGTCGGGCAGGGGCAGTCCGCAGACGGTGCTCGAGACCCGGTACTCGGCCAGCCCGGAGCCGGTCAGGTAGCCGCGGGCCACGCACTCGATCGGGAACATGTCGAGGCGCTCGCAGAGCATCGAGCGGCCGCGCAGTTCCACGGTCTGCCCGGCCAGCGCGCCGGGGTAGTCGGCGACGTCAGCGGAGACGAGATGGTTGGGCACCAGGTCGGCGAGGCGCTCGAACCACCACAGCGAGAGCTGGGTGAGGATGCGGCCCTTGTCCGGGATCGGGGTCTCCAGGACATAGTCGAAGGCGGAGATCCGGTCCGAGGCGACCAGCAGCAGCCGGTCGTCGACGGCGTAAAGCTCGCGGATCTTGCCGGAGCCGAGGTGGACGGCCCCGGCGAGAGCGGCCGGGGCGTGGGCGTCGGTCATGTCAGCTCAGCTCCGCCAGGCGGTCGAACATGCCGGACAGGTTGGCGACGAAGCGCTCCGGGCGGCAGACCTCGTCGAGCCGCGCCTCGTCGATCTCCAGGCCCGCCGCCTTGGCCTCCTCGCGCAGGGTCTCCCGGAACGGGCGGCCGGTCTCCCAGGTCCGCATGGCCGCGCGCTGGGTGAGCGGATAGGCCTCGGTGTCCCGGGCCAGGCCCATCTCGACCAGTTCCAGCAGCACGCTGGAGGTGTAGATCAGGCCGCCGGTGGACTCCAGGTTCGCCTTCATCCGCTCGGCGTCCACGACCAGGCCGCTCATCAGACGGATCGTCAGGTTCAGCATGTAGTCCAGCGCGATGGAGGCGTCCGGCAGGGCGACCCGCTCGGTGGAGGAGTGCGAGATGTCCCGCTCGTGCCACAGCGGGATCCCCTCCATGACCGGCACGATCTGGGCGCGCACGAGCCGCGCCAGCCCGGCCAGCCGCTCGGACATGATCGGGTTCTTCTTGTGGGGCATGGCCGAGGAGCCCTTCTGCCCCTTGCCGAAGGGCTCCCACAGCTCCCGCACCTCGGTGCGCTGCCCGTGCCGCACCTCGAGGGCGATGGCCTCAAGCACCGTGGCCAGCACGGCCAGCGCGCAGACCCACTCCGAGATCCCGTCCCGGATGACCACCTGGGTCGAGACCTCGGCCGCCTTGAGGCCGAGCTTTCCGGCCACGTACTGCTCGACCGAGGGGTCGATGTTCGAGTACGTGCCCACCGCCCCGGAGATCGCCATCACGCCCACGGCCGTGCGCGCGGTGCGGACGCGGTCACGGGAGCGCGCGACCGCGTAGGCGAAGTCGGCCACCCGGTGGCCCCATACGTCGGGCTCGCCGTGGATGCCGTGCGTCCGGCCCACCCGGAGCGTGGCGCGATGGGCGAGCGCGTGGTCCCGCAGCACCGCGACCAGCCGGTCCGCCTTCTCCAGGATCAGGTCGCTGGCCTCGACCAGCTGGAGGGCGAGGGCCGTGTCGAGCAGGTCCGACGAGGTCATCCCGAAGTGCACGAAGGCGGCCGCCTCGCGCGGTTCGGTGTTGTCGGCCCAGGCGGACAGGAACGCGATCACGTCGTGCTGGGTGACCGCCTCGATCTCGGCGACCGCCTCAGGGGTGGGGGCGGGCGCCCGGCGCACGGCGTCGAGCGCGTCGGCCGGCACCACTCCGGCGGCGACGTGCGCTTCCATGACCAGGGTCTCGACCTGGCACCACAGCTCGTATTTGCGGGCCTCGCTCCACACGCGGCCCATCTCCGGGAGGGTGTACCGTCCGATCACGGCGAACTGCTCCTTATCAAGCGGTTTCAGCGGGACAGACCTGGCCCGCCGAAGTCCATTCTCCACGAGCGCAAGCGGTGGCGGGGATTTCGTCGATCAGCTGTGGACAAGTCCTGTGGATAACCTGCGTTCTCCAGGCAGAAGCTCAGGTCACGGGGCCTGGAAGTGCAGGCCGGACGCGTAGTTGATCCAGTCCCGCAACGCCGCGAAATCGGCGTTGTCGTGCAGTCCGTGGACGAGTTCGTCGATCGGCACGGCCAGCCCGGCCCGGTCGCGCAGGATCACCCCGTCCAGCCAGTTCACGTCCCAGACCGCAAGGCCCTGATCCACCAGGCCGCACTGGACCACCGCCCGCAGCCCGGCGGCCAGTTCCCCGGAGCCGTACGCGTGGACCTGCACGTCGAGCGCCGCGCGCACCTTGGAGATCAACGGATGGTCGGGGGCGTCGGCGGCCTCGGCGCGCAGGACCGGTTCGGCGACCACGGCCACGTAGCGGGACCAGGGCAGCACCTCGTCGATCACCTGGCCCTGATACACCTCCGGGGCGAGCGCGGAGACGGCCCGGTCGACCGCGCCCGGCTCGTCGAGCAGGTCGCAGGCCGGGCGCTCGGTGAGCCGGTCGGCCAGGCCCAGCCCCACCCGGTCGCGCTGGCCGAGTTCGGTGAGCGCCGCGACCAGCGCCGAGTTGAGCGTCTCCGGGGCGTAGCCGCGCCGCCAGGCCGGCATGGCCAGCCGGGTCAGCAGCCGGTCCCAGCCGACCGCGACCAGCCCGGCCTGCTCGTGCGCGTACACCCTGCTGGCCGGCTCGACGATCCTGGCCCGCTCCGCGGAGGCCGCGCCGATCGAGCGCTCCATCCCCTCGGCCCGGATCCGGCACGAGGCGGCCACCACGCCGACGAACGGGCGCGGCCAGGGCGGACAGCCCCGGCTCTCCGCGATGTCGAGCCTGCGCACCAGCCTGCGGGCGCGGGCGATCAGCGGGTCGTGCGCCGCGTCCATCCCGGCGAGCACCGGGGCGAGCAGCCCGCGCAGCTCGCTGACCCGCAGCCACCACAGGAACGGCGCGCCGATCACCAGGACCGGGCCGTCGGGGCGCGGCTCGAGCCAGGCGTCGCAGTCCGGGGAAAGTTCGAGGCCGACCGGCTCGCTCACCCCGAGCGCGGCGGTGACCTGGCGGACGGCGAGCATCAGTTCGCCGTAGCCGCCCTGGGCCGCGGGCACGGTGGCCGAGGGCGGCGGCACGATGCGGCGGAAACGCACCAGGGGCACGGCCCAGAGCCCGGCCACCAGCACCGTCAGCACCAGGCCGATCGGCAGCGCGAAGGCCACCAGGGCGGCGGCACACACGGCCGCGGCCGCCGCGGTCCAGCAGGCCGCGGCGAAGGCGCAGATCCGCGTGATGGCACGGGCCTGGCGGACGGCGCTGATCGAGGCCGCGGTCAACCGTGCTCACCCCGAATCGTGAACGCAGGTCGCTGGGTCGCCGGAGGGCGGACCGCCGCGGTGGCCCCGGCGGTCGCGTCCAGCACGCCGTCGGTTGCGCCGTCGGCCGGCCGACAGGACCCCTGCGTCGGCCGAGCGTCGGGAAACGCTCCCTGGTTCGGAGCGTAGCGCCGGGCCGGAACCGGCGGCATGTGGGCGGAGCAGATTTCCGCTCGTTCGGGTGAGCTTGTTGATCCGGTTGAACCGCAGTCGCCGGGAAACGTGCTTGATAGAGCGACGCCGGGGAGCGTTTACGCGCTCACGGTACGTCAATCGCGCCGGCAATCGCCTTGGCCGCGATGTCGGTGCGATGGTGGCCGCCCGGGATCCGGATCTCGGACAGCGCGGTGTACGCGAGATCGCGGGCGGACGCGAGATCGCCGGCCCGTCCGGTGACCGCGAGGACCCGGCCGCCCGACGTGATCAGTCCGCCTTCCGCGTCCAGCGCGGTTCCGGCCTGGTACACGGTGACCGCGCCCGCCGCCTCGGCCCGGTCGACTCCGCTGATCGGATCGCCGCCGCGGGGCGTGGCCGGATAGCCGGACGCCGCGAGCACGACCGCGACCGCCGCCGCTTCGTGCCAGCGCAGCGGTTCGGCGTCGGCGAGCGTGCCGGTGGCCGCCTGGTACAGCAGCTGCGCCAGCGGCGTCTTGAGCAGCGGCAGCACGACCTGGGTCTCCGGGTCGCCGAAGCGCGCGTTGAACTCGATGACCCGCACGCCGCGCTTGGTGAGCGCAAGCCCGGCGTAGAGCAGGCCGACGAACGGACTGCCCAGCCGCCGCAGTTCGTCGACGGTCGGCTGCAGCACGCGCTCCACGACCTCGTCCACGAGGCCCTCGGGCGCCCACGGCAGCGGTGAATACGCACCCATACCGCCGGTATTGGGACCCGCGTCGTCGTTGCCGACCCGCTTGAAGTCCTGGGCAGGCTGCATGGGCAGAACGGTGATGCCGTCGGTCACCCCGAACAGCGAGACCTCGGGACCGTCCAGGAACTCCTCGATCACCACGCGACCGCAGTCCGCGGCGTGCGCGAGGGCGGCGGCCCGGTCGTCCGTCACGACGACACCCTTACCAGCGGCGAGCGCGTCGTCCTTGACCACATAAGGCGGGCCGAACGCGTCGAGTGCGCGCGCGGCTTCCTCAGGCGTCGAACATACGAAGGCCTCGGCGGTCGGCACTTCGGCGGCCGCCATGATCTCTTTCGAGAAGGCCTTGGAGCCCTCGAGCCGGGCGGCGGCCTTTGACGGCCCGAAGACCGGGATGCCCGCCTCGCGTACCGCGTCGGCCACTCCGGCGACCAACGGTGCTTCAGGTCCGACGACTACCAGATCCGCGCCGAGATCCACGGCCAGTCGCGCGACCGCCGCGGGGTCGAGTGGATCGACCTGGCGCAGCTGTGCGACGGCGGCGATGCCGGGATTGCCCGGTGCGCAGTACAGCGCGGTCACGGACTCGTCGAGGCTTAGTGCGTGGCAGATGGCGTGTTCGCGCCCGCCGCCGCCGATGACCAGGATCTTCACGTAGGTAGCTTAGTGGACGGCTTATGAGCCGCCGGGCTTGACGAAGACCGTCCGAACGCGCATAAGGTCAACGGCATGGAACTTCAGGACGCAATCCGCAATCGGCGGATGGTTCGGACCTTTGCCGCCGATCGGCCGGTATCGCAGGAGTCGTTGGAGCGGATTCTGCGCAACGGGACGCGCGCGCCCTCGGCGGGATTCTCGCAGGGGCAGGCGTGGCTGGTGTTGCAGGGAGCGGACCTGGAGAAGTTCTGGGAGTTCGGATCTGACGCGGTTTTCGACACGGTTCGTACTGCGCCGTTGGTCATCGTGCCCTTCTCGTCCAAGAAGGCCTACCTCGACCGATACGCGCAAGCGGACAAGGGCTGGACGGACCGCGACGTGGCGCGCTGGCCGGTTCCGTTCTGGCACATCGACACCGGCATGGCGGCGATGCTGCAGCTGCTGACCGTGGTGGACGAGGGGCTGGGCGCGCTGTACTTCGGGATCGTCCCGGAGCAGGTGCAGCCGTTCAAGGAGGCGTTCGGGGTACCGGACGAGTTCGAGCCGATCGGCGCGCTGGCGATCGGGTACGACGCGGAGACCGAGAAGCGGGACCTGCGCGCGCGGCGGCGGCCGATCGAGGACCTCGTGCACCACGGGACGTGGTCGCGGTGACCCCGTTCGCCTTCTTCGACCTGGACAACACGCTGGTCGACCAGACCGGCGCGCTGCGTGCCTGGGCCGAGCAGTTCGTCAGCGACCGCGGACTGGACCCGGCGGCGGTGGACTACCTGGCGGTCAAGAGCTCGACCGCGGAGACCTGGACCGAGTACGCGGCCGGGTTCAAGCGGCACTTCAATCTGCCGGACAGCGTCGAACAGCTCGTGCGCGACGTGACCGACACCTACCCGCGCTACTTCACGCTCGACGCCGAGGTGGAGTCCGGGCTGCGGCTGCTGCGCGCCGAGGGCTGGAAGCTGGCCGTGCTGACCAACGGCGCGACGGCGATGCAGAGCGCGAAGATCGACCGGGCCGGCCTGCGAGACCTGGTGGACGGCGTCTTCATCTCGGAGGCCGTGGGGGTGCCCAAGCCGGATCGGCTGATCTTCGAGCGCGCGGCGCAGCAGCTCGGCGTGCAGCTCGGGCGGCGGACCGGCTGGATGGTCGGCGACAACCTCGAGGCGGACATCGCAGGCGGGATCGGCGCGGGCCTGCGCACCGTCTGGCTGCACCGCGGCCGTCCGCTGGACGTGGCCGACCCGCAGCCGGACCACCTGTGCGACTCGATGGCGGATGCGCTGAAGCTGCTTGCGATCGGCTGACCGTCCGCCCCTAAGGGCGCGGCAACGACGCGAGGAACGCGTCGAGCAGTTCCATCTGTAGTTCCGGGGTGAAGTGTTTGGGGGCGAAGAGCGCTTGCACCACGAGCCCATGCGCGAATGCGAGTGCGGTAGCGGCAAGGTGGTCTGCGTCCCCGTCCGCGGATAGTTCGGTACGCGCCTGCGCCGCGTCAACCTGCACCCGGAGGCGCGCGCGCGTGCGCTCGTACCGGGCCGCTTGATCCGCGCCCAGACCGGGGTCGGCCAGTGCGACGTCCCAGGAGCTGACCCAGATTCGATTGAGGGCGACGCCGTCGGACGTCAGCGGCAGGATGTCCAGGAGCACGGCGCGCAGCCCGGCCAGCCCCGGCTCGTCGACCTCGCGCAACTGCCGGTGCTGGGTGCGCTCGTCCAGGATCGACAGCGCGTGCGCGACCAGATCGCGTTTTCCCGGGAAGTAGTGCGTGAGCAGGCCGGTCGAGGCCCCCATCCGAGCCGCGACCGCGCGCAGGGTGAGGCCGCCGAACCCGTGTTCCGCCAACACACTCCACACCGCCTCCGATACGTCTCGGCGGCGGGCATCGTGGTCTCCACGGGCGGGGGGCATGCTGCTAGGTTACATTCCAAACGTTTGTTATGTAGAGAGGACGACCCCCGTGTTCGCAGTTTCGCTAGGTGACGGCGCCGAGCTGCGCCCGTTGCAGCCCTGGCAGGTGGTGGAGTTCCTCGCGCACATGGACCGGGCGCGCGACACCGTCGATCCGTGGATCCCCTGGGCCGCGGCGAACGCGGACCTCGACTCCGCGCGGGCCTCGCTGCAGCGGTACGCCGACCGACAGGCCGCCGACACCGCGCACCTGTACGGGATCTGGCTGGACGGCACGCTGGTCGGCGGCGTGATGTTCGTGGTCTTCGACACCGCCACCGGGGTCTGCGAGATCGGCTGCTGGCTGGAGCCGGCCGGCGAGGGCAAGGGGCTGGTCAACCGGGCCTCACGGCAGCTGATCCGGTGGGCCTTCGCCGAGCGCGGGATGAGCCGGATCGAGTGGCGCACCTCGACCGCCAACCAGCGCAGCAGCAACGCGGCCCGACGGCTCGGGATGAGCCTGGACGGCGTGTTGCGCAAGGCCCAGACGTACAAGGGAGTGCGGTACGACAAGGAGGTCTGGTCGCTGCTCGCCGACGAGTGGCACGCCGGCTCCGACGACGGGGATCGCTGACGGGAAGGGAAGCGGGCCGCCGGGCCGGACTCCCCCCGGCTTTCCGGAGTCCGGTCCCGATCGGCCCGTGCCGCGTTCGGTCAGGCGCCCGGCAGCTGGACCTGGGTGAGCCGGAAGTGGTTGCCCGACGGGTCGCGGAAGGCGCAGTCGATGCCGTAGGGGCGCTGCTCGGGCTTCTCGATGAACTCCACGCCCCGGTCGACGAGCGCCTGGTACTCCGCCTGGCAGTCGTCGGTCGTCAGGAAGATGGTGCCCGCGAAGCCCTTCCCGAGCAGGCCGCGCACCTGCTCCGCGCTCTCGGCGTCCATGATGGGCGGGTCGGGGATCGGCATCAGCACGATGGCGATGTCGGCCTGCTTCGCCGGGCCGACGGTGAGCCAGCGGAAGTTCCCCATCTCGGGCAGGGTCACGTCCATGCGGACCTCCATGCCGAGCTTGCGGGTGTAGAACTCCAGCGCCTCTTCCTGGTCGGTGACCCACAGTTGCGCATTGGCGATCTTGTACATCGGATCCTCCTCCAAGGGTTCTGAACACCGCCAACGCTAGTTCTGCGCACCTGCGCTGTCTTCTCGAAACGTCTGATGTTGCGGCCTGCCGTAGACGCGCAGCACGCAGGACGGAACGCGTGCGTAGTGCGCGGCGGGCGGGAACTTGGCGCGGTACGCGGTCGGTGACATGCCGTACGTGCGGGTGAAGCTCGTCGTGAAGGACCCGATGCTCTCCAGGCCGACACCTATGCAGATGTCGGCGACGGAGCGGTCCGTGAAGCGCAGCATCGCGGCCGCGCGCTCGAGGCGGCGGGTGAGCAGGTACACGTGCGGCGATTCACCGAACGCCCGCTTGAACTCGCGGCTGAAGTGCGCGCGTCCGAGCCTGGCCGCCCGGGCGAGGTCCTCGACGGTCAGACGTTCCGCATAGCGCGAGTCCGCAAGATCCTTGGCGCGCAGCAGGTGCCGGATGAGGGGGACCTGAGCCATACCGTCAATGTATGCATCCGCACTGACAGTGGGCCGATGCGTGTTGATCCACCTGGGTTTCGCTATGGAGCGGGTGACGGGAATCGAACCCGCGCTGTCAGCTTGGGAAGCTGATGTTCTACCATTGAACTACACCCGCAGGACGTGCCTGACGCGGCCCGTGATGTACCGCGGACCGGGTGTCAGGTTACCAGACCGGGGCGGCACGGTGGCGGATCAGCCGGGCGGGCGGACTATTGGTCCGGGCTCGCGTAGCGCGATACGGTCGGGACGTGTTGCTCTCAGACAAGGACATCCAAGCCGAAATCGGCACCGGACGCGTGCGGATCGAACCCTTCGACGTGGAGATGATCCAGCCCTCGTCGATCGACGTGCGGCTGGACCGGTACTTCCGGGTGTTCGAGAACCACCGGTACCCGCACATCGATCCGGCCGAGGAGCAGCCCGACCTGACCCGGCTGGTGGAGCCGGAGCCGGACGAGCCGTTCATCCTGCATCCCGGGGAGTTCGTACTCGGCAGCACCTACGAGACGATCACGCTGCCGGACGACGTCGCCTCGCGGCTGGAGGGCAAGTCGAGCCTGGGACGGCTGGGGCTGCTCACCCACTCGACGGCCGGATTCATCGACCCGGGGTTCTCGGGGCACGTGACCCTGGAGCTGTCGAACGTCGCCACGCTGCCGATCAAGCTGTGGCCGGGGATGAAGATCGGGCAGCTGTGCATGTTCCGGCTGTCCTCGCCGGCGGAGCATCCGTACGGGTCGTCGGTCTACGGCTCGCGGTACCAGGGGCAGCGGGGGCCGACGCCGTCGCGGTCGTATTTGAACTTCCATCGGACTTCTGTTTCGTGAACGCTGTTTCTTGAGCACTGTTTCTTGAGCGCTGATCCTTAGGCACTGGCATTCGGGGGTGGGGCGTGGCTACGCGGTGGGTTGCGGCTTCGGAGCTGGTGACGGTGTACGCACGGCGGTTGGCGGATTCTGCCGTGCTGTTGGCTGCGGTGAGTGCGTTGGGGACCGGGGATACGTTCTGCGCGACGGTGCCGGCGGCGGATGGATTGAGCGAGGCAGATGGTGAGGAGCCCCTGCCGTACAGCGCGACGATCTCGGACACGGTGGCGACCTTCGTCGTCGAGGTGGCGCAGGACCCGCTGTTCGGGGAGTTGCCCGCTGCGCTCGCGGGCAGTGGCTGGAGCCCCGGCGAACTGACGGCCTATGAGATCTCCGTCGCCTCGCTGGGCCCGGGGTCGGACCGGCTGCGCTACCGGCTGGCGAAGGCCGTCCTGGGCGTGACGGACGGGGTGCTGGTGGGCGCGGACGGGACGCGCATCGGGGTGGACTCGCTGGCCGACCCCACCTGGGGCTCGCTCTGGTAGCCCAAAGGGTGAGCCGATACGGGTGAAATACGGGGCCGTACTCTCTCTCCGCGTCGGCCGCACTGCGACAGTGAGGCTATGGAGCGTTGGAGCCTGAGCCTGACCCGCGTCGCCAGTCCCCTGCGTACGGCGCGCATGGTGCGCGCGGTTCCCGGCCGGCGGCGGCACGAGGACCGGCTGCCCGATCCGGACCGGCTGTTGAAGGGCAATCCGGTGCTGCTGCTGGCCGGGCCGCGTACCGCGGCGTCGATCGAGGCGCTGGTGCGCACCTGGAACCCGACGCCGACGCGGGACGAGCAGGGCGTCCTGCACGTCGCGGACAGCGTGCGCTGGCACGGGCCCTTCCACCTCGATCCGAGCCTGGCCGCGCAGTCCGAGCTGCCCGGCGGCTGGTCCACCGGGTACGTCGCGGAGGCCCCGCGGCGGCGGGCGAAGATCCCGGACGGGCGTAACGCGGAGGCCCTGCGCAAGCGGTACCCGCGCGACATCCCGACCGGGCCGGAGGCGCTGGCCTGGTCGCTGGTCACCGGGCTGGCCCGGCTGCTCGGCGGCGCGGCGCGGCTGCCCGGCTGCCCGCCGTACACGGCCGAGCCCGAGGAGACCGTCTACTGCGTGTACGGGCACGAGGCGCTGCCCTGGCAGGTGCTGCGGTCCGTGCTGGAGCTGTCGATCCCGGACCTGGCCCGCAACGGCGCGCTGGCCGCGAACGACTACTGCATCGATCGGGCGGGGTCGCTGGAGATCAAGGTGCAGCCGTTCGGCGACGACGAGTTCCTGCCCTACGCACTGAGGACGCGGGCGGACGACGGCTGGCCGCACACCGTATACCGGTTCAATTGCGTCAAACAGGCTACCCGCGCGGAGACGGCCGGGATGGTGGAGCGGGCACGTAAGGCGGCGGTGTTGTTGGCGGAGGTCATCGGCGGCGTGCTGCTGGACGCGGACGGCTTTCCGGTCGGCTGACCCGTCGCCTCAGGACAGCTCAGCGCGGGGGGACCTGCACGATGCAGACGGCGGGCGCACCACAGCTGAGCGAGCCCGCGACCGCGCCGGTCACCAGCGAGCTCGACCCGGCGATGGTCACGTTCGCGGGCCACGCGGACAGGTCCACCGGCGCGGTCAGGCCCTTGACGGAGACGTCGGCCCGGTCGAGGTGGAACGCGTTGCCGATCCGTATCTTCAGGCTGGTGTCCGGGGAGGCGGCCAGATTCAGGTCGGCGTCGCAGTAGGCGTCGGGGCAGCGCACCGACACGAACAGGGTGCCGCCGATCACGCTGACCGCCCGCTGCGGGTGGCCGAAGGTGGTCGAGCTGTCGGTCTCCGCGAGGGTGACCTGGTGGGCGGCGCTCGGCGTGCCGGTGACGGCCACCGAGCCGTCCCCGTCGACCACGACGTCGATCTCGTATATGTGCGTGTAGGTCGCGGAGGAGTGGGCGGTGCGGGTCACCCGGTGCAGCACCACGTCCGCGGTGAATCCGAGCACTGCGAGGATCGCGAGCGTCAGCAGGATGACCCACAGGGCTCGGAACAGCGCGGCGAACCACAGGCGCACGCCGCCCTGCCCGGCGGCCGATTCGGGCGCCGCCGCCTCGGGGGCTGGCGACTCGACCGACATGACGGGGACCTCCACACGCACCGGGCTTCCCAGGGTCTGGGCTTCTCAGGGCTTGGAGCCTAGCGAATCCGGAGCGGTGCGGCAGCGCGTCAGCCGGCCGCCGGCTGCTTGACCGAGCGCAGCAGCAGCTGGGAGACGTCGACCACTTCCATGGATTGCGGCACCTCACCGGCCTGCTTGCGCGCGGTGACCGAGTCGCCGAGCATGACCAGGCAGTAGGGGCAGGCGGTGGAGATCACATCGGGCTTCGTGGACAGCGCCTCGTCCACCCGCTCGGTGTTGATCCGCTTGCCGATCCGCTCCTCCATCCACATCCGGGCCCCGCCCGCCCCGCAGCAGAAGCCGCGCTCCTTGCACCGGTGCATCTCGGTGTTGCGCAGCCCGGGCACCTTGGCGATGATCTCGCGCGGCGGCGTGTAGACCTTGTTGTGCCGGCCGAGGTAGCAGGGGTCGTGGTAGGTGATGTTCTGGTCGATCGGGGTGACCGGGGTCAGCCGGCCCTCGGCGACCAGCCGGTCCAGCAGCTGGGTGTGGTGTACGACCTCGTAGGTCCCGCCGACCTGCGGGTACTCGTTGGCCAGCGAGTTGAAGCAGTGCGGGCAGGTGGCCACGATCTTCTTCGCGGCGCCCGTCTCCCCCGCGGCCGCGCCGAAGGCCTCGTCGAGCACCTCGACGTTCTGCTGGGCCAGCATCTGGAACAGGAACTCGTTGCCGAGCCGGCGGGCCGGGTCCCCGGTGCAGGTCTCGCCGGTGCCGAGCACCGCGAACTTCACGCCGGCGATGTGCAGCAGCTCGGCGAAGGCCTTGGTGGTCTTCTTGGCCCGGTCCTCCAGGGCGCCCGCGCAGCCGACCCAGTAGAGGTACTCGGTCTCGGAGAGGTCCTCGATGGTCTCGCCCAGGATCGGGACCTCGAAGTCCACCTCCCTGGTCCAGTCCAGCCGGGCCTTGGCCGCCATGCCCCAGGGGTTGCCCTTGTTCTCCAGGTTCTTGAGCATCGTGCCCGCCTCGGACGGGAAGGAGGACTCGATCATCACCTGGTAGCGGCGCATGTCGACGATGTGGTCCACGTGCTCGATGTCGACCGGGCACTGCTCGACGCACGCGCCGCAGGTGGTGCAGGACCACAGCGCCTCGGCGGCGATGACCGCGTTGTCCTCGGGCGAGCCGACCAGCGGGCGCTCGGCCTCGGCGATCGCGGCGGCGGGCACGTGGGCCAGCTGCTCGGCCGTCGCCTTCTCGTTGCCCTCGGCGTCCCGGCCGCCGCCCGCCAGCAGGTAGGGCGCCTTGGCGTGGGCGTGGTCGCGCAGCGAGAGCATGACCAGCTTCGGCGAGAGCGGCTTGTCGGTGTTCCAGGCCGGGCACTGGTCCTGGCAGCGGCCGCACTCGGTGCAGGTGGAGAAGTCCAGCAGGCCCTTCCAGGTGAAGTCCTCGACCTTGCCGACGCCGAACACGTCGTCGTCCTTCGGGTCCTCGAAGTCGATCGGCTCGCCCCGCGACAGCATCGGGTTCAGCGCGCCGAGCGCGGTGCCCCCGTCCGGCTTCTTCTTGAACCAGATGTTCAGGAAGGCCAGGAAACGGTGCCAGGCCACGCCCATGTTCGCGTTGAGCGAGATGGTGATCATCCAGGCGAAGGAGATCACGATCTTGAGGGTGGCGAACAGCCAGACCAGGTTCTCCAGGGTGCGGGCGGACTCGCCCGCGAAGATCCGGCCGACCGGGTAGGAGAAGAAGAAGTGCGCGGAGAACCGGCCGCCGTCCTCCAGCACGTTCTCGATGCCGCGCAGGGCCATGATGCACACCAGCACGCCGAGGATCGTGTACTCGACGTAGTACGCCTGCCACATCACCGAGCCGTAGAAGCGCGACCTGCGGTCCTTGCGGCTCGGCCGGTTGCCCAGCCGCACGCCCATCAGGAACAGGATGCCGAGCAGGCCGACGAAGCTGAACAGCTCGGTGGCGAACTCGTACGGCCACCAGCGGCCGACCAGCGGCAGCTGGAAGCGGGCGTCGAAGAGCTGGCCGAACGCGGTGATCAGGGTGAAGAACAGCAGCCCGAAGGAGACCATCACGGTCCAGTGCGCCGCGCCGACCCACCGCTTGCCCTTGCGCGCCAGCCGGGTGTGGCCGAGGAACTCGCGCACCAGCGTCCGGGTGCGGGCGACCGGGTCGCCGGTGCGACCGGGGGCGGGCTGCCCGGCGGTGATCAGCCCGTACATCCGGGTCAGCACCCGCGCGAACAGCGCGAGGCCCACCGCGGCGATGCCGAGGGAGATGATGATCGCGGCGATCTGCATGGTCCGGCCGGGCTCCTGTACTGGTGCGGGTCTCGGGCGTTCGGAGGCGCCGCTGTACTCTACTCGCCGGTAACATCGGTCGCGACAGCAGTTCAGCGTGCCGCTCGTCACGCTTCAGGGACACCCATGTATCACGACAGGTGGAAACCGCGGGTCACGAACGGTAGTAGTCCCGCGCCTCGCTGAGCGACTCGTGCGCCTCGAGCCGCACCTGGGTGCGCTCGGGCGCGGCGTCGGCGATCGCCTGGACCAGCAGCGAGGCGAGCACCATCGGCGCGGCGTGCGAGTCGAAGACGAGGCGCGAGCCGACCCCGGCCGGCAGCAGCACGTCGGCCGAGGAGGCGAAGGGGACCAGCGGGTTGTCGGTGACCAGCGCCACCCGGAAGCCGAGCGCCCGGGCGTGCTCGATCACGGCCAGCGCCTCCTCGGCGTAGCGCGGCAGCAGAAAGGCGACCAGCCAGCCGCCGCCGGCCTGGCGGGCCTGCAGCAGCGCGTCGTCGGCCGCCGAGCCGCCGGCCGAGACCAGCCGGACGTCGGGGTGGATGCGCTGCGCGCTGTACGCGAAGTAGTGCGCGACGGCGAGGGAGAGCCGCAGTCCGAGCACTACCAGCGGGCTGGAGCCGGCCAGCATCCTGCCCGTCTCGACCAGCCGGTCCGGCGTGGCGACCAGTCGCTGCAGCGCCTCGAGGTTGCCCTGCTCGGCGGCGATGGCCGCCTGGAACTCGTTGCGGCGCACCTCCTCAAGAGACTCGCCGACCGAGCCGAGCACGATGCCCTTGAGCGCGTCGCGCAGCGCGGGGTAGCCGGAGAAGCCGAGCGCGGTGGCGAAGCGGGTCACCGAGGGCTGGCTCACCCCGACCCGCTCGGCCAGGTCCACGCTGGACATGAAGACCACCTCGGCCAGGTGGTCTATCAGGAACTGGCCGATCCGGCGCTGGGCGGGCGAGAGCCGGCGGCCGTCGAGCAGGGCGAGCAGCTGCTCGGTGGAACTCACCGGCGCATCGAGGAAGCCGGGCGGTTCTGGCAGTACCGCGGCCACGTCCGTCACCTCCACTCGCGCTCGCGCCCTGCTGAGACGCTGTAACAGTCCCGGGCCGACCAGGATAGGCCAGCGACGTCCCCGTGCACCTTCGGTTTATCGCAGAGCACCGACAGTTTCTTCGACTGCTGCGAGCACCGACCCGTCGCGCACCGCCTCCTCGGCCGCGCGCAGCTCGATCGAGAGGTACCGGTCGGGCCCCGGGCCGCCCACGCCGCGCTGTCGCAGCACACTGATCGCGGCGGCGGTTCCCGGGGCGGGACGCAGCGGGGCGCGCAGGTCCAGGGCGCGGGCGGCGGTCAGCAACTCGACCGCGAGGATCCGGGTGAGGTTGTCCAGCGCGGCGCGCAGCTTGCGGGCGGCCGACCAGCCCATCGAGACGTGGTCCTCCTGCATCGCCGAGGACGGGATCGAGTCCACGCTGGCCGGGTTGGCCAGCCGCTTGTTCTCGGAGACCAGGGCGGCCTGGGTGTACTGGGCGATCATCAGGCCGGAGTCCACGCCGGGGTCGTCGGCCAGGAACGGCGGCAGTCCGTGCGAGCGGGCCTTGTCGAGCATCCGGTCGGTGCGCCGCTCGGCGATCGAGCCGACCTCGGCGGCGGCGATGGCCAGGAAGTCCAGCACGAAGCCGACCGGGGCGCCGTGGAAGTTGCCGTTGGACTCGACGCGGCTCTCGCCGACGCCTTCTCCGTCAAAGCCGTCTTCATCGAGCAGGACCACCGGGTTGTCGATGATCGAGGCGAGTTCGCGCTCGGCGACCAGGGCGGCGTGCGTAAGCGTGTCGCGTGCGGCGCCGGCGACCTGGGGCGCGCAGCGCAGCGAGTACGCGTCCTGCACGCGGTTGCAGTCCGGGCCGCGGTGCGAGGCAACGACACCGGAGTCCTTGAGCAGCAACAGCAGGTTCGCGGCCGAGTCGGCCTGACCCGGGTGCGGGCGGACGGCCTGCAGTTCGGGCCGGAAGACCCGGTCCGTGCCGAGCAGGGCCTCGACGCTCATCGCGGCGGTCAGGTCGGCCAGCTTGAGCAGCTGCCCGAAGTCGCTCAGCGCCAGGACCAGCATGCCGAGCATGCCGTCGGTGCCGTTGATCAGCGCCAGGCCCTCCTTGGGCTGCAGCACGAGCGGGGCGATGCCGTGCGCGGCCAGGGCGGGGGCCGCGTCGGTCGCCTCGCCGTCCTGGCCGACCACCTCGCCCTCACCCATCAGCACCAGCGCGACGTGGGCGAGCGGGGCCAGGTCGCCCGAGCAGCCGAGCGAGCCGTATTCGCGCACGGCCGGGGTCACGCCGCTGTTCAGCAGCTCGGCCATGGTCTGCGCGACGACCGGACGCACGCCGGTGTGCCCGGACGCGAGGGTCTTGAGCCGCAGCAGCATCAGGGCGCGGATCACCTCGGTCTCCACCAGCGGCCCCATCCCGGCGGCGTGCGAGCGGATCAGCGAGCGCTGCAGGGCGGCGCGCAGCTCCGGATCGATGTGCCGGGTGGCCAACGCGCCGAAGCCGGTGGAGATGCCGTAGGCCGGAGTCGGCGCGGCGGCGAGCCGGTCCACGACCTCCCGGCCCCGGCCGAGCGCGGCCAGCGCCGCGGGGTCCAGCTCGACCCGCGCCCCGTGCCGGGCCACCGCCACGACCTCGGCGAAGGTCAGGTCGGTGCGCCCGACGGCTCCGGGCCCGAGCTGGACCGTCGCTGTCAGTGTGTCCTCCACGGCGGCGTCTCCTCGCGTTGAGCAGAACGATCTATGAATGAAACCATGCGGTTGACCGCAACAGTGAATGATTGCATAACATACCTGGTGGTTCGGAGCCCCCTGCTTCGGGCACGACAACTGCGTGACGCCGCCGCGATGACGCCACCAGGCTGTTTCTGATTCAACACAGCTTCCGATTAAAGGAGTGAGCCCGCTGATGGCCGGTCCGCGTATGGTGAGCGCCCCGCGCGGCACCAGCCTGAACACCCTCGGATGGCCGCAGGAGGCGGCCTACCGGATGCTGCAGAACAACCTCGACCCGGAGGTCGCGGAGCACCCCGAGGAGCTCGTCGTCTACGGCGGCACGGGCAAGGCGGCCCGCAACTGGGCCTCCTTCGACGCTCTGCTGCGCACGCTGACCACGCTGCGCGGCGACGAGACGATGCTGGTGCAGTCCGGAAAGCCGGTCGGGGTGATGCGCACGCACGAGTGGGCGCCGAGGGTGATCCTGGCGAACTCGAACCTGGTGGGCGACTGGGCCAACTGGGAGGAGTTCCGCCGCCTCGACGCGCTCGGCCTGATGATGTACGGCCAGATGACCGCGGGCTCGTGGATCTACATCGGCACCCAGGGCATCCTGCAGGGCACCTATGAAACTTTCGCGGCGGTGGCCGCGGGCCGGTTCGGCGGGACGCTGGCCGGGACGATCACGCTCACCGCGGGGCTCGGCGGGATGGGCGGCGCGCAGCCGCTGGCAGTGACGATGAACGACGGCGTGGTGATCTGCATCGACTGCGATCCGCGCGCGATCACCCGGCGGATCGAGCACCGCTACCTGGACGTGCAGGCGGACTCGCTGGACCACGCGCTGCGCCTGGCGGTGGAGGCCCGTGACGCGCGCCGTCCGCTGTCGATCGGCGTGCTGGGCAACGCGGCCGAACTGGTGCCGCAGCTGTTGGCGATGGGCGCCCCGATCGACATCGTCACGGATCAGACCTCTGCGCACGACCCGCTCGCGTACCTGCCGCTCGGCGTCGAGTTCGCGGACATGAAGTCCTTCGCGGCGGACAAGCCCGAGGAGTTCACCGCACGGGCTCGCGAGGCGATGGCCAAGCACGTCGAGGCGATGGTCGGCTTCCAGGACGCGGGCGCCGAGGTCTTCGACTACGGCAACTCGATCCGCGGCGAGGCCAAACTGCACGGCTACGCGCGCGCCTTCGACTTCGCCGGCTTCGTGCCGAAGTACATCAGGCCGCTGTTCTGCGAGGGCAAGGGCCCGTTCCGCTGGGCGGCGCTGTCCGGGGACCCGGCGGACATCGCGGCGACCGACCGCGCGGTGCTCGACCTGTTCCCGGAGAACGAATCGCTGGCCCGGTGGATCAAGCTGGCCGGGGAGCGGGTGCACTACCAGGGGCTGCCGGCCCGGATCTGCTGGCTGGGCTACGGCGAGCGGCATCTGGCCGGCGGGCGCTTCAACGACATGGTGGCCTCCGGGGAGCTGAAGGCCCCGATCGTGATCGGCCGCGACCACCTGGACTGCGGCTCGGTGGCCTCGCCGTACCGGGAGACCGAGGCGATGCTGGACGGCTCGGACCCGATCGCGGACTGGCCGCTGCTCAACGCGATGGTCAACGTGGCCTCGGGCGCGTCCTGGGTCTCGATCCACCACGGCGGCGGGGTCGGCATGGGCCGGTCCATCCACGCCGGGCAGGTCTCGGTGGCGGACGGCACGGCGCTGGCCGCGCAGAAGCTGGAGCGGGTGCTGACCAACGACCCGGGCATGGGCGTGATCCGGCACGTGGACGCCGGGTACGACCGCGCGGTCGAGGTCGCCGAGGAGCGTTCGGTACGCGTCCCGATGCGGGAATCTCAGTGAACGAGGTCGCGGACGCGACCGGATTCGCAGAGCTCTGGTCCTCGCTGGCGGACGTCGGCCGGGACGCGGGAACGGGCGGGTACCGCCGCTACGCCTGGACGGCGGCGGACCGGGTGTGCCGGGACTGGTTCGCGTCACAGGCCACTGATCGTGGCCTGACGGTGGAGACGGATCGCAACGGCAACCAGTGGGCCTGGTGGCTGCCGGACTCGCGCGCGAGCAGCTCGTACTCGCAGAACACGCTGGCGATCGGCTCGCATCTGGACTCGGTGCCGGACGGCGGCGCGTACGACGGCCCGCTCGGCGTGATCTCCGCGTTCGCCGCGGTCGACCTGCTCAAGGCGCGCGGCTGGCAGCCGAGCCGGCTGATCGCCATCGCCAACTTCGCCGACGAGGAGGGCGCCCGCTTCGGCGTGGCCTGCTCCGGTTCGCGGCTGATGACCGGGCAGCTCGATCCGGCCAGGGCCCGGGAGCTGCGGGACGGCGACGGGATCCGGCTGGCCGACGCGATGGAGGCGGCGGGCCAGGACCCTGACGCGCTCGGCCGCGACGAGGAGCGGCTGACCGGGATCTCGGAGTTCGTCGAGCTCCACATCGAGCAGGGCAGAGGGCTGATCGAGCGGGAGGCCGCGGTCGGCGTGGCCACCTCGGTCTGGCCGCACGGCCGCTGGCGCTTCGACTTCGACGGCGAGGCCAACCATGCCGGCACCACCGCGCTGGACGACCGGCGCGACCCGATGCTCACGTATGCGCACACCGTGCTGTCCGCGCGCAAGAAGGCCCGGCTCGGCGGGGCGCTGGCCACCTTCGGCAAGCTGCGGGTGGAGCCGAACGGGACCAACGCGATCCCGTCCCGGGTCCAGGCCTGGCTGGACGGCCGGGCCCCGGACGAGGAGACGCTCGGCGCGGTCGTCGAGGAGATCGCCGCCGCGGCCCGGGAGCGCGCGCAACGGGACGGAACGTCGGTATCAGTGGTCGGCGAGTCGCGGACCGGGTCGGTCGAGTTCGACCACGCGCTGCGCGACCGGCTCGCCGGGACGCTGGCCGAGACCTTCGGGTCGGCGCCGCTGCTGCCGACCGGGGCCGGGCACGACGCCGGGATCCTGGCCGCCGAGCTGCCGACCGCGATGTTGTTCGTGCGCAACCCGACCGGGCTCTCGCACACCCCGGCCGAGCACGCGCAGACGGCGGACTGCCTGACCGGCGTCGCGGCCCTGGCCGAGGTGGTGGCGAGGCTGGCCGGGGAGCAGGCGACCGGGAAGTGAGGGGTCTGACGCGATGACCGCGGCAACGGGGACGACGAGGCAGGAAAAGCCGAAGCAGGCGCAGCAAGAGCCGGCGCAGAAGGAACAGACCCAGAAGTGGCACGCCGAGGCCGCCTACGTGGGCGGCATGGTGGAGACCGACGTGCTCATCGAGACGGCGGGCGACCGGATCACCGCCGTGACGCCCGGCGTGCGCGCCGCGGCCGGGGCCGTACCGCTGCCCGGACTTACCCTGCCCGGCCTGGCCAACGGCCACTCGCACGCCTTCCACCGCGCGCTGCGCGGACGCACCCAGGTCGGCGAGGGCACCTTCTGGACCTGGCGCGAGCAGATGTACGCGGCGGTGGCCGGACTGAATCCGGACTCGTACCTGGAGCTGGCCACCGGGGTCTTCGCCGAGATGGCGCTGGCCGGGATCACCACCGTCGGCGAGTTCCACTACGCGCACCACGACCGCAACGGCGCGCACTACGCCGACCCGAACGCGATGGGCCACGCGCTGGTCCAGGCCGCCCGCGCGGCCGGAATCCGGATCACGCTGCTGGACACCTGCTACCTCATCGGCGGCATCGAGAGCGCCCGCAAGAACGTCCCGCTCAACAGCACCCAGCGACGCTTCTCGGACGGTGACGCGGACAAGTGGGCCGCGCGCGTGGAGCAGTTGCGCACCGCGTACACCGGTGATTCAGACGTCGTCATCGGCGCCGCGATCCACTCGGTACGCGCGGTGCCGAAGGAGCAGCTGAGCACGGTCGCGGAGGCAGCCGCGAAGTTCGACGCCCCGCTGCACGTACACCTCTCCGAGCAGCGCGCCGAGAACGACGCCTGCCTGGCCCGGTACCGGCTGACCCCCGCGCAGCTGCTCGACTCCTGCGGGGCGCTCGGCCCGAAGACCACCGCCGTGCACGCGACGCACCTCTCGCAGGCCGACATAGAGCTGCTCGGCGACACGGGGACCTGCGTCTGCATGTGCCCGACCACGGAGCGGGACCTGGCCGACGGCATCGGCGCGGCCCGCACCCTGTTCGAGTCCGGCTCGCCGATCTCGCTCGGCTCGGACAGCCAGGCCGTCATCGACCTGTTCGAGGAGGCCCGGGCGATGGAGCTGGACGAGCGGCTACGCACCGAGCGGCGCGGGCACTGGCCGAGCACCGACCTGATCGACGCGGCGACGCTGGCCGGCCAGGAGTCGCTCGGCCGACCGGGGGCCGGGCGGCTGCACGCGGGCGCTCCGGCCGACTTCGCGACCGTGGGCCTGGACTCGATCCGGCTGACCGGGACCACCCTCGACGTGGCGGCCGAATCGGTGATCTACGCGGCGGCGGCGGCCGACGTGCGGCAGGTCGTGGTGGGCGGGCAGGTGATCGTGCGCGACGGTATCCACATGCTCGTGGACGAGCCCGCGCGCCGGTTGGGCGCAGCCATCAGTGCTCTGTACCGGAGAAACGTGCGTGGCTGATTCAACCCTTGTCATCGGAATCGGCGAGCTTGCCACCGGTTGTCCACAGGCTGTGGAAAACGGTTCCCTGCGGGCATGGACGGACTCGCTGCGGGTGCTGCCGGATGCGGCGCTCGTCGTCGAGGACGGATACGTGGCGTGGATCGGCTCGGCGGCGGCCGCCCCGGCTGCCGACGCGCGGGTCGATCTGGACGGACGCGCGGTCGTCCCGGGCTTCGTGGACAGTCACGCGCACCTGGTCTTCGCCGGAGACCGGGCCGCGGAGTTCGAGGCGAGGATGACCGGGGCGCCGTACCGCGCGGGCGGCATCCGCACCACGGTCGCGGCGACCCGCGCCGCCGGCGACGAGCAGCTGCGCGCGAACGTGCGCAGGCTGGTCGACGAGATGGCACGTCAGGGCACGACCACGGTCGAGTGCAAGACAGGATACGGACTCACCGTCGAGGACGAGGCCCGCGCGATCCGGATCGCCCGCGAGGAGTGCGACGCGACCACGTTCCTGGGCGGGCACGTCGTCCCGGCCGAGTTCGCCGACCGGCGCGACGAGTACGTGGACCTGGTGCGCGGACCGATGCTCGAGGCCTGTGCGCCGTACGCGGACTATGTGGACGTGTTCTGCGAGCGCGGCGCGTTCGACGAGGCCGAGACCCGGTCGATCCTCGACGCCGCGAAGGCCCGGGGGCTCGCGGTCCGGCTGCACGCCAACCAGCTCGGCCCCGGACCGGGCGTCCGGCTGGCCGTGGAGTACGGGGCGGCCTCGGCCGACCACTGCACCTTCCTGGACGACGAGGACGTCGCCGCGCTGGCCGGCTCGGCCACGGTGGCGACCCTGCTGCCCGGCGTCGAGTTCTCCACCCGCTCGCCGTACCCGGACGCGCGCCGCCTGATCGACGCGGGCGCGGCGGTGGCCGTGGCGACGGACTGCAACCCCGGGTCCTGTTACACCTCGTCCATGCCGTTCTGCATCGCACTCGCCGTTCGAGAGATGCGAATGTCCCCGGCCGAGGCCCTCCTGGCGGCTACCCTGGGAGGCGCGCGGGCACTCGGGCGCGGCGACATCGGGCACCTCAGCGTCGGGGCGCGGGCCGACTTCGCAGTACTCGACGCACCGTCATACCTGCACCTGGCCTACCGGCCGGGTGTTCCGCTCGTTCACGGCACCTGGAAGAACGGCACACGACGTACGTAAGTCGTAATGTCCAATTACCGGGGCGGGCGACGGGTACCGGTGCTACCGTGCGGCTGATCTGTTCCCCTCCTCGATATCAGTGAGCGGATAGAGCGCCCATGCCTGAGAGCGTTCCCGGCTACCGGGACCTGGCCCGGATCGGCCATGGCGGCTTCAGCGTGGTCTACCGCGCCCACCAGGAGGCCTTCGACCGCACGGTCGCGCTCAAGATACTGAGGATGGCCTCCGACGACGAGGTGAATCGCAGGTTCCTGCGCGAGGTGAGGCTGACCGGCCGGCTCACTGGACACCCCAACGTGGTGACCATCCTGGACGCGGGCACCACCGAGTCCGGACAGCCCTATCTCGTCACCGAGCTCTACGAGGGCGGCTCTCTCAAGGAGCAGCTGCGCGCGGACGGGCCGCTGCCGGCCGCCGAGGTGGCCGCGATCGGCGCGAAGATCGCCGACGCCCTGTCCGCCGCGCACGAGCTGGGGATCGTGCACCGGGACGTGAAGCCGGGCAACATCCTGGTCTCCCGCTTCGGCGAGCACGCGCTCGCCGACTTCGGGGTCGGCTGCCTGCTCGACGCGGCGGCCACCGGCACCGTGCTGAACAGCTTCTCCCCGCACCACGCCGCGCCCGAGGTGATGAGCCGCAGCTCGCCGATCCCGGCCTCCGACGTCTATTCGCTGGGCTCGACGATGTACGAGCTGCTGACCGGGCGGCCTCCGTTCGGCGGCGACGGCGAGGAGATCGCCGCGGTGCTCTGGCAGATAGTGCACGAGCCCGCCCCGCCGGTGCAGTGCCCCGAGCTGCCGGGCCTGGCCGAGGCGATCGGCCAGGCGCTGGCGAAGGAGCCGGAAGAGCGGCAGGAAAGCGCGGCGGCCTTCGCGCGGCAGCTGCGTGCCCTGACCCGGCCGAAGCCGGGCGAGGCGGGACTGGCCGCGGCAGCCGCGGCCGGTGCCGCTGCCGCGGCGGAAGCCGGCGACGGGCAGGGCCAGGTCCCGGCGGCGGCCATGAAGGCGTACGTCTCGGCGTTCGAACCGGTGGCCGCGGGCGCTGCCGCAGCTCCGCCGGGATCCGACGAACCGCCGGAGCCCGCCACCCCGCGCAGACAGCGCTGGCCGCTGTTCGTGGGCGCGGGCTTCGCCCTGACCGTCTTGATCAGCCTGGTCGCCGCCCTGGTGTGGTCCTCGCCGTCCAAGGGCGCCGTGGCCGGGCCGTCCACCGAGAGCCAGACCGCGAGCCCGTTCGGAACCGCCGTCAACGCGAAGGGCTCGGCCGGTTCCACGGCCACGTCCTCCTCCGGCGGACTCGCGGGGAATGGAGCGAGCCCACTGCCCGGCGCCTCAGGGTCCTCGGCCGGGCCCGGGGCCACCGGCGCCGCCAAGAGCCCCGCCCCCGGCGCGAGCGCCACGAGCTTCCCCGCGACGGTGCCGGGCACGGGCCCCGCTGCAACGTCAACAGCGGTCGAGAAGTGCACCGGCTGGGCATTCAGCAACACCAGCAACGGCTCTGCCACAGTGCGCGGCAAGGACCTCCTGAAGTCCGGCCCTTACGCGACGTGCAACACCACCATCACGGTGCCCACCAAGGGCGCGTCGGTCAACGTCTGGTGCTCCGTCGTGAACACGCACGGAAAACTGTGGGTCTACGTACAGCTTCAGGACTTGTCCGGTGCCGGCTGGGTGCTCGAGGCGAGGCTCGTCGGGGTCACGGGCGCCGTCAACCCCTGCTGACCTCGGCCGCCGCGCCCCAGGTCACCGGGGGTGGCGTCGAGCGTCCGCGGCCGGTTTCACGGACGAAGTTGAGTCTAATCGCCTCAACCCTTATCGTTGAGCCGACTGGACTCAACCAGAGCGTCGCGGGCGACCGCTGGACGCCTCGAGCCCGGCCACAGGCAGAAGCAGCGACGAGCTAACTTAAGGAAGCCACGATGGCACGTCCGGTCGGCATCGACCTTGGGACGACCAACTCGGTCGTCTCCGTCCTCGAAGGTGGCGAGCCCACCGTCATCACCAACGCCGAGGGCGCCCGGACCACCCCGTCGGTGGTCGCGTTCGCCCGCAACGCCGAGGTGCTGGTCGGCGAGGTGGCCAAGCGGCAGGCGGTGACCAACGTCGACCGCACGATCCGGTCGGTCAAGCGGCACATGGGCACCGACTGGAAGATCCAGATCGACGACAAGTCCTTCACGGCCCAGCAGATCAGCGCGTTCATCCTGCAGAAGCTCAAGCGGGACGCGGAGTCCTACCTCGGCGAGAAGGTCACCGACGCGGTCATCACCGTGCCGGCCTACTTCTCCGACTCCGAGCGCCAGGCCACCAAGGAGGCCGGCGAGGTGGCGGGCTTCAACGTCCTGCGCATCATCAACGAGCCCACCTCCGCGGCGCTCGCCTACGGCCTTGACAAGGGCGAGGGCGAGCAGATGATCCTGGTCTTCGACCTGGGCGGCGGCACCTTCGACGTGTCCCTGCTCGAGGTCAGCAAGGACGAGGACGGCTTCTCCACCATCGAGGTCAAGGCCACCAACGGCGACAACCACCTCGGCGGCGACGACTGGGACCAGGCCGTGGTGAACTACCTGGTCAACCAGTTCCGCAACGCGCACGGCGTGGACCTGTCCAAGGACAAGATGGCCATGCAGCGGCTGCGCGAGGCGGGCGAGAAGGCCAAGATCGAGCTGTCCTCCTCCACCGAGACCACGGTCAACCTGCCCTACATCACCGCCTCGGCCGAGGGCCCGCTGCACCTGGACGAGCGGCTCACCCGCTCCCAGTTCCAGCAGTTGACCAACGACCTGCTGGAGCGCTGCAAGGCCCCGTTCCACAACGTGATCAAGGACGCCGGCATCTCGGTGCGCGACATCGACCACGTGGTGCTGGTCGGCGGCTCGACCCGGATGCCCGCCGTGGCGGACCTGGTGCGCGAGCTGACCGGCGGCAAGGAGCCGAACAAGGGCGTCAACCCGGACGAGGTCGTCGCGATCGGCGCCTCCCTGCAGGCCGGCGTCCTGAAGGGCGAGGTCAAGGACGTCCTGCTGCTCGACGTCACCCCGCTGTCCCTGGGTATCGAGACCAAGGGCGGCATCATGACCAAGCTGATCGAGCGCAACACCACGATCCCGACCAAGCGCTCCGAGATCTTCACCACGGCCGAGGACAACCAGCCCTCCGTGCAGATCCAGGTCTACCAGGGCGAGCGGGAGATCGCCGCCTACAACAAGCGCCTGGGCATGTTCGAGCTGACCGGCCTGCCGCCGGCCCCGCGCGGGCTGCCGCAGATCGAGGTCACCTTCGACATCGACGCCAACGGGATCGTGAACGTCTCGGCGAAGGACCTGGGCACCGGCAAGGTGCAGTCGATGGTCATCACCGGCGGCTCGGCGCTGCCCAAGGACGACATCGACCGGATGATGCGCGAGGCGGAGGAGTACGCGGCCGAGGACCACCGCCGCCGCGAGGAGGCCGAGACCCGCAACCAGGCCGAGGGGCTGGTCTACCAGACCGAGAAGTTCCTGCGGGACAACTCCGACAAGGTCCCGGCCGACGTCAAGGGCGACGTGGAGACCGCGATCGCGGAGGCCAAGACCGCGCTGGAGGGCACCGACGTGGAGGCCATCAAGACCTCCTCGGAGAAGCTCGCCACCACCAGCCAGAAGCTGGGCACCGCGCTCTACGAGCAGGCTCAGGCCGCGCAGGCCTCCACCGGCGGGCCGTCCGACGAGACCGGCCCCGCTCCGGAGTCCGACGACGTCGTCGACGCCGAGATCGTGGACGAGGGCAAGAACAGCTGAAACCGGGAACGTCACGCCGGGGCGGGGCGGTACCTTCTCCCCGACCCGGCGGGTAGCCCGCCCCCGACCGATCCCGGATTCAGGAGAAGAGAAGAGCCGTGAGCGACGACCTCTACCGTCCCGAGCAGGACGCCGACGACACCCGGCCGTACGGCGCGGACGAGGGTTTCGAGGCCGCCCAGGACAGTATCGACCGAGACAGCGACGGCGAGGGCTTCGCCGAGCACGGCGACCCGGTCACGAACCTCGCGGTCGCCGAACTGCTGGCCAAGCTGGCCGAGCGGACCAACGAACTGCAGAGCGCGCAGGCCGAGCAGGGCGAGCGCACCGCCGACCTGCAGCGGCTCCAGGCGGAGTACTCCAACTATCGGCGGCGGGTCGAGCGGGACCGGACCGCGGTCGCCGAGGCGGCCCTGGGCAAGGTGCTGGTCGAACTGCTGCCGGTGCTCGACGACATCGGCCGCGCCCGCGAGCACGGCGAGCTGGAGGGCGGGTTCCGCCGGGTGGCCGAGTCGCTGGAGAACTCGCTGGCCAAGCTGGGCCTGGAGCAGTTCGGCACGGCCGGGGAGCTGTTCGACCCGAACGTGCACGAGGCGCTGATGCACGTGATCTCCCCGGATGTCGAGGAGGACACCTGCGTGGAGATCCTGCAGCCCGGGTACCGGCTCGGTGACAGGATCCTGCGGGTCGCCCGGGTGACCGTGGCGCAGCCCGGAGACCCCGACGAATAGCCGGGCCGCGGCGGCCGGTCCGAAGCCGGGCCACCGCCGCAGGCCGGCCCGCTGTCCACGACACAGCGTTCTTCGAGCATCGCTAGGAGCAGAGGCGAACCCGAGATGAGCACCAAGGACTACCTCGAGAAGGACTACTACAAGGTGCTCGGCGTGCCCAAGGATGCTCCCGCGGCCGACATCAAGAAGGCCTACCGGAAGCTGGCCCGGCAGTACCACCCGGACGCCAACAAGGGGGACTCCGCCGCCGAGGAGAAGTTCAAGGAGATCTCGGAGGCGTACGACGTCCTGTCCGACGAGAAGCGGCGCAAGGAGTACGACGAGGCCAGGTCGCTGTTCGGCGGCGGGTTCCGGCCGGGCGGGGCGGGCGGCAACTTCCCGTTCGACCTCGGCGACCTGCTGAACAACAACAACTCCTCGGGCGGGCTCGGCGACATCCTCGGCGGGATCTTCAACCGCGGCGGCCGGACCGGTACCACGCAGCAGGCCCCGGGCCGGCGCGGCACGGACATCGAGACCGAGGCCACCATCACGTTCATGCAGTCGATCGACGGCGTGACGATCCCGCTGCGGATGACCAGCGAGCACCCGTGCAAGTCCTGCGCCGGGACCGGGGCGAAGGCGGGCACCACGCCGCGGGTCTGCCCCAACTGCGCCGGCACCGGGCAGGTGAGCCGGAACCAGGGCGGCTTCGCCTTCTCCGAGCCCTGCCGCGAGTGCAAGGGCCGCGGCCTGGTGGTGGACGACCCGTGCCCGACCTGCAAGGGCTCCGGGCGGGCCGCCTCGACCCGCACGCTGCAGGCTCGCATCCCCTCGGGGGTGCGCGACGGGATGCGGATCCGGCTCAAGGGCAAGGGCGCTCCTGGCGAGCGCGGCGGACCCTCCGGGGACCTGTACGTCGTGGTTCACGTGAAACCACACCAGGTCTTCGGCCGGGACGGCGACAACCTGACCGTGACCGTGCCGGTGACCTACCCGGAGGCGGTGCTCGGCGCGGAGATCAGGGTCCCGGTGCTCGGCGGCCTGCCGGTCACCGTGAAGCTGCCGCCGGGCAGCGCGAACGGCCGGACCCTGCGGGTGCGCGGCAAGGGCGCCCCGCACAAGGACGGCAGCAAGGGCGACCTGCTGGTCACCTTCGAGGTGGCCGTGCCCACCCAGCTGAGCGAGGCCGCGAACGCGGCCCTGGAGAAGTACCGCGAAGCGACCGCGGACCACGACGTGCGGGCCGAACTGCTGGCCGCCGCGAAGGGAGAGTCCTGAGATGTTGCCGAACGACGGGAGCCGGGGCGGGCGCGGCCCGGCCGACCCCACCGCCGCGATGTACGTGATCTCCGCCGCCGCGGAGCTCTCCGGCCTGCACCCGCAGACGCTGCGCCAGTACGACCGGCTCGGCCTGGTCAGCCCCGACCGCGCCCCGGGCCGGGGCCGGCGCTACTCGGTGCGGGACATCGAGCTGCTGCGCGAGGTGCAGCGGCTGTCCCAGGACGAGGGCGTGAACCTGGCCGGGATCAAGCGGATCCGGGAGCTGCAGGACGAGGTCGAGGCGCTGCGCGCGCAGGTGGCCGAGCTCGAGGGCAGCCTGGCGGTGGCCCGCGCCACCAGCATCCCGCTGGCCGTCCCGGTGCAGCCGGAGCACTCCGCCCCCGGCACCCAGGGCAGGCCCGCGCCGCACCCGATGTACCGCCCCGACCTGCTGCCTGCCATCCCGGCCTTCGGCACCTCGACCGCCCTGGTGGTCTGGAAGCCGCAGCAGCGCTAGGACGGGCGGGTCGGCCAGTCGGTCGGCCGGGAACGCCGCGCCGGTGTGCGTCGTTCCCGAGACGGACCCGGGTTCGCGGGCGGCGCGGCGCCGGCCCGGGCGCGGAGGGCGCCCGTCCGCCCCATCTTAAATCAGTACATTGATAATAGGAGCGCCCGATGGAGCCCAGCAAGCTGACCACCCGCTCGCAGGAGGCGCTGTCGCTCGCGGTACGGTCGGCGGCCTCGGCCGGCAACCCGCACGTCGAGCCCGCCCACGTGCTGCTGGCCCTGCTCTCGCAGACCGACGGCACGGCCCGGCCGCTGGTCGAGGCGGTCGGCGTGGACCGGGTGCAGCTCGCCGCGGCGGCGCAGCGCCTGGTCGACCAGCTGCCCAAGGCCGCCGGATCCACGGTCGGCGCCCCGGAGCTGTCCCGCCCCACCCTCACCGCGCTCAACCACGCCGGCGACGAGGCCCGCAAGCTGGACGACGACTACGTCTCGACCGAGCACGTGCTGACCGGCATCGCGGCGGGCGACGACGCGGCGGCCCGGCTGCTGCGCGAGTCCGGGGCGACGCCCCAGGCGCTGCGCGAGGCCTTCACCAAGGTGCGCGGGAGCGGACGGGTCACCTCGCCCGACCCGGAGGCCACCTTCCAGGCGCTGGAGAAGTACAGCGTCGACCTGACCGCGCTGGCCCGCGAGGGCGCCCTGGACCCGGTGATCGGCCGGGACACCGAGATCCGCCGGGTGGTGCAGGTGCTCTCCCGGCGCACCAAGAACAACCCGGTGCTGATCGGGGAGCCCGGGGTCGGCAAGACCGCCGTGGTCGAGGGCCTGGCCCAGCGGATCGTGGCCGGGGACGTGCCGGAGTCGCTGCGCGGCAAGCGGCTGGTCTCGCTGGACCTGGGCGCGATGGTGGCCGGGGCGAAGTACCGCGGCGAGTTCGAGGAGCGCCTGAAGGCGGTGCTCGGCGAGATCCGCGAGTCCGGCGGCCAGGTCGTCACGTTCATCGACGAGCTGCACACCGTGGTGGGCGCGGGCGCGACCGGCGACTCGGCGATGGACGCGGGCAACATGCTCAAGCCGATGCTGGCCCGCGGCGAGCTGCGGATGGTCGGCGCGACCACCCTGGACGAGTACCGCGAGCACATCGAGAAGGACGCGGCGCTGGAGCGGCGCTTCCAGCAGGTGCTGGTGGGCGAGCCGACGGTGGAGGACACCGTGGCGATCCTGCGCGGCCTCAAGGGCCGCTACGAGGCGCACCACCAGGTGCAGATCTCGGACGCCGCGCTGGTGGCCGCGGCCACCCTGTCGGACCGGTACATCACCGCGCGCTTCCTGCCGGACAAGGCGATCGACCTGATCGACGAGGCGGCCTCGCGGCTGCGCATGGAGATCGACTCGCGGCCGGTGGAGATCGACGAGCTGCAGCGGGCGGTGGACCGGCTCCGGATGGAGGAGCTGGCCCTGGCCAAGGAGTCGGACCCCGGCTCGGTGCAGCGGCTCGGCCGGATCCGGCACGAACTGGCGGACCGTCAGGAGCAGCTCAACGCGCTCAACGCCCGCTGGGAGCAGGAGAAGTCCGGCCTGAACCGGGTCGGCGAGCTCAAGAAGCGGCTGGACGACCTGCGCGGGCAGACCGACCGGGCGCAGCGGGACGGGGACTTCGCCACCGCCTCCCGGCTGATGTACGCGGACATCCCGGCCGCCGAGCACGAGCTGGCCGAGGCGTCGCAGGCCGCGAACACCCGGGAGACCATGGTCAAGGAGGAGGTCGGCCCGGACGATGTGGCCGAGGTGGTGGCGGCCTGGACCGGGATCCCGGCCGGCCGACTGCTGGAGGGCGAGACGGAGAAGCTGCTGCGGATGGAGCAGGAGCTCGGCAGGCGGCTGATCGGCCAGCTCGCCGCGGTGCGCGCGGTCTCCGACGCGGTGCGCCGGGCCCGGGCCGGGATCTCCGACCCGGACCGGCCGACCGGCTCGTTCCTGTTCCTCGGTCCGACCGGGGTCGGCAAGACCGAGCTGGCCAAGGCGCTGGCGGACTTCCTGTTCGACGACGAGCACGCGATGGTCCGGATCGACATGTCCGAGTACGGCGAGAAGCACACGGTGGCCCGGCTGGTCGGCGCGCCGCCCGGATACGTGGGCTACGAGGAGGGCGGGCAGCTGACCGAGGCGGTACGCCGGCGTCCGTACACGGTCGTGCTGCTCGACGAGGTGGAGAAGGCGCACCCCGAGGTCTTCGACATCCTGCTGCAGGTGCTCGACGACGGCCGGCTCACCGACGGCCAGGGCCGCACGGTGGACTTCCGCAACACGATCCTGATCCTGACCTCGAACCTGGGCTCGCAGTTCCTGGTGGACCCCGCGCTGGAGGACGACGACAAGCGGCGCCTGGTGCTGAACCTGGTCCGGGCCACCTTCAAGCCGGAGTTCCTCAACCGGCTGGACGATATCGTGCTCTTCGACGCGCTCGGCACCGAGGAGCTCGCCCTGATCGTCGAGCAGCAGGTGGACCGGCTGCAGCGGCGGCTGGCGGACCGGCGGCTGGTGCTGGACGTCACCCCGGCCGCGCGCGACTGGCTGGTGCTGACCGGCTACGACCCGGCGTACGGGGCGCGTCCGCTGCGCCGGCTGGTGCAGTCGGCGATCGGCGACCAGCTGGCGAAGGCGATCCTGTCGGGGCAGATCCACGACGGCACGACGGTGCGCGTCGACGTGTCCGACACCGACGACGGGCTCAGCATCGCGGCGGTCGCGTAGCGGCGCGGTTTTCCACGGCGGCGCAGCCCACTGATCAGACCGGCTTCGCCAGCGCCGCCATCCGGTCCAGCGCCTCCTCCAGCACCTCGCGCTTCTTGCAGAAGGTGAAGCGGACGAACGGCGCACCCGCCTGCTTGTCGTCGTAGAAGACTGCGTTGGGGATGGCGACCACGCCGCAGCGTTCGGGCAGCGCGCGGCAGAAGGCCAGTCCGTCCTGCTCACCGAGTGGGCGGATGTCCGTGGTGATGAAGTACGTGCCCTCGGTGGCGGAGACGCCGAAGCCGAGGTCGGCCAATCCGGCTGCCAGCAGGTCGCGGCGCTCGCGCAGGCTCTCACGCAGCTCGGTGTAGTAGTCGCGCGGCAGCCTTAGCGCTTCGGCGACTGCGTATTGGAACGGGCCGCCGCTTACGTACGTGAGGAACTGTTTGGCCGTGCGGACCGCGGAGAGCAGTTCCGGCGCGGCGGCGACCCAGCCGATCTTCCAGCCGGTGAACGAGAAAGTCTTGCCCGCTGAGGAGATGGTGACCGTGCGGTCGCGCATTCCGGGCAGGGTCGCGATCGGAATGTGGGAGCCCTCGAAGACCAGGTGCTCGTACACCTCGTCGGTGATCACGACGAGGTCGTGCGTGACGGCCAGGGCAGCCAGCCTGCGCAGCTCGCTCTCGTCGAGCACCATGCCGGTCGGGTTGTGCGGCGAGTTGAGCAGCAGCACCCGGGTGCGGTCGGTGATGGAGGCGGCGAGAGCGTCGAGGTCCGGGTGCCAGCGCGGGAGGGCTTCGGTGGGCGGGCGCAGCGTGGCCGGGACGCGGACGCCGCCGGCCATGGCGATGCAGGCCGCGTACGAGTCGTAGTAGGGCTCGAAGGCGATCACCTCGTCGCCCGGGTCGACCAGGGCCAGCAGCGCGGCGGCGATCGCCTCGGTCGCCCCGGCCGTGACCAGCACCTCGGTGTCGGGGTCGTACTCCAGCCCGTACCAGGCGGCCTGGTGCTCGGCCACGGCGCGGCGCAGTTCCGGGATGCCGGGGCCGGGCGGGTACTGGTTGCCCCGGCCCTCCAGGATCGCGCGGGCGGCCGCCTCGGCGACCGGCCGCGGCCCGTCGGTGTCGGGGAAGCCCTGGCCCAGGTTGATCGAACCGGTCGCGGTCGCCAGCGCGGACATCTCGGCGAAGATCGTCGTGCCGAGGCCGTGCAGCCGGGTCGCGAGTACCGGCCGGCGTGCTCCCGCCACCCCGTCGACAGGTAATTCGTTCGGGTGATCTGCCTCGGACCTGGCGTGATGATGCACGCGTCCTCCAGTCGTTGACCCTGGCGGGCTGGTTGTCTGACTAACGCCTGCCTGCACCTCAAGGAAGCCTAAGAAAGCCTACGGCCTAGGACGGTGCCGATCGATGTTCGTCGAATTGACCGCGGGGTACTGCGACACCAGCGCGGGCGAGCTCGGCTGGTCGGTGGACCTCGGGCCGCAGCGCGCGCTGGCCAGCCGCCGGCTGGACCTGGCCCCGTTCCAGGCCGAGCTGCGGCTGCTCGGGGCCTCGCACCAGATCGCGGTGTGGCTGGCCGGGACCGCCGCGCCGGTCTGCCTGGAGACGGTGGCCTGCCTGCCCGAGCAGACTGTGCCGCTGCCCCGGACGGCCGAATGCGAGCTGGACGGCTGGCAGTACACGATCGAGTCGGACGTGCGCACCTGCTCGGCCGCGGAGTTCGGCGCGCGGGTGGCCGGGATCGAGCGCTGCGCCGGGCAGGGACTGGCCGGGCGCTACCCCGGGATTCCCGGGGCGCTGACGGCGATCGTGGTCCGGCCGTGGCAGTCGGGGCTGTGGTGGACCACCTGGCACACCTATCCGCAGGACTGCCAGATCGCCACGACGCTCAGCTTCCTGCGCAAGGAGTGAGGCGCCGGTCACGCTCGGATGCGCCGGCCCGCGGGTCCCGGCGCAAAACCCCCCAGCCCGACCTGCGCGATGCCCACCGGCACCGGGCGGCGTACGCTGGCGTGCGAGCGCGGCGGTCCGTCGCCGTGACGAGGTAGCCAAGCCGCCCGCGAGCAGCGAGGGTGTCGATGCCGTACGAGGCCACGGTCCCGGTCCACCGACGACTGTTGTGGCCCGCTGTCACCGATCCCGAACGGCTGCTCGGCGCGCTGCCGAACGCGGTGATCGACGCATCGGGGAGCCAGGGGGTCGCCGGACGGCTGCGGGTCCGCACCCGCGAGCAGACCGTCACCTTCCGCGGGATAGCGCGGATCGTCGAGGTGGTGCCCAGCTCGCTGCGGGTGTCGCTCGAGGTGGAGGCGGTGTTCGGCCGGACCGGCGGCACCGTCGAGGGACTGATCGAGATCGTGCTGCGCCAGTCCGGTGCGGGCACGCGCGTAGTGGTCACCGGTCAGCTGGACATCGCGCCGGGGGCAGCCCCGCTGCCCGCCGACAGCCTGGAGACGGCGATCGGGCGGGTCGTGTCCCGCTGGTTCGCGACCCTCGCCGAGTCCTCTCCGGCGAACCGCCCCGAACGAACTGATGATCAGGCAGTCCAGGAAGCACCGCGGACGACCGAGCAGCGTGCCTCGCTGGCCGTGGTGCGCGACATGCCCGTGGACAACGGGACGGCGAGCACCGCCCCGGCGGCAGCTCCGGCTCCGGTCTCCGCGCCGTCGCCGGAACCGTTGCGCCCACTCGAATCCGACGCGGAATCAGCTCTGACCTCCCAGGCCGCCGTGGACGCGGAGCCCAGTGCGGCCGCACCGCTGCGTCTGGTCACACCGCCGCAGGACGAGACGGCTCCGCAAGAGGACGACGAACCGGCGCAATCTCAGCCGGAGTCCGAGGATCCGGACGAGCCTGAACCCGAGGACCTGTGGAGCAGGCTGCGGGACCGCGGCCTGCCGCCGTGGATCCCGTTCCTGGTCGGCGCGGCCTCGGCGACGCTCGCCGCGATGGTGTTCCTGCTCTCCGCGCTGCGCCGCCGACAGCGCCGCTGAGCCTGGGCGAGCACGTCGCCGGACCTGCTCACGGCGACCGCTCTGGCGTGCGCCGGGCGCGCTCCGGGGGAGGCCCGCGGCGCGCCGTCCCCATCGAGTGAGTCTTGTCATCGGATCGAGTGGTTGTCGGCTGAATCGGCGGCATACCCACAGCACGGCTCCTACTGTGTGCATCACGTTCTGTGCGCAATCGGACGCGCACTGCAAGTCAGGAGCCGAAGCGTATGTACGTCGAAGGGTGGAACGTCCACCGGGTCGTCCGGCCGAGCCGTCTGGCCAACGCCGTGATCGAACGGCTCCTGCTGCGGATACTGGACGGGGAGTTCCAGCCCGGCGGCGACCTGCCGCCCGAGGCCGCGCTGGCCCAGGAGTTCGCGGTCAGCCGCACCATCCTGCGCGAGGCCCTCAAGGCGCTCGAGGAGAAGCGGGTGCTGCGGATCCGGCACGGCCGGGGCACCACGGTGCGGCCGAAGGGGGACTGGAACATCCTCGATCCGCTGGTGCTCTCGGTGCTGCTGGAGTACGGCGGCTCGCCGACCCTCGCGATCGAGCTCGACGAGGTCCGCACCGCGCTGCACCTGTTGATGGCGGACCTGGCGGCCCAGCGGATCACCGCGGAGCAGCGCGACCGGCTGGACATGGCGGTCGGCCGGATGCGCGCGTCGCTGCCGACCGACACGTCCGCGGGCGACCTGCACTCCTACCGCGACGCGGCGCACCAGTTCGGCCGGATCCTCGCGGACGCCTCGGGAAACGAGGTCGCGCGCTGCGTCGTGGAGACCATCGACGTGCCGATCCACGAGGACGACATCGATGCGCAGTTCGCTGCGATCGCCAAGACTCAGGAATTCGCGGAGCGCCTTTACGCACGCGCGGTGCGCGGTACCGAGCCGGGGCGCAGTATCGAGAGCCCGGCGGCGCAGGGTGCGAGCCCCGCGCCCGTGACCGGGATGACGCTGCCGAGCCAACCGCCGGTGCGTACGACTCCGCTGCGGCGTCGGCCAGGTGCGGAACTGCGGCCGACGATGGTCGGCGCGGGCAGCGGCGCCCGCTCGCTGCTCTAGTGCCCCGGTACTAGCAGCAGACGCACCGTCCTGGCGTCGGCGCAGTACACCTGTCCTCGGGTCGGGGCACGCCACCGGATGATCCGTATCCTGTGTTCGACGCCCCGACCGGAAGGACTGCCCGATGACGATCACCTTCGCTCCGGAGAGCCGGCACCGCACCGAGCTGCTCGCCCAGATCAAGGCAAAGGCCGTGGTCCACGGCAGGGTGGTGCTGAGCTCCGGGCAGGAGGCGGACTGGTACATCGACCTGCGGCGCATCGGCCTGGACGGGGTGACCGCCCCGCTGGTCGGCCGGGTCATGCTGGACCTGGTGCGCGGCCTCGAATTCGACGCGGTCGGCGGCCTGACTCTCGGCGCGGACCCGGTCGCCTCCGCGATGCTGCACGCGGCCGCCGCCGACCCGGAGCTGGTCGGCGGCCGCAAGCTGGACGCCTTCGTGGTGCGCAAGACCGAGAAGGCGCACGGCCTGCAGCGCCGGATCGAGGGCCCGGACATCGCGGGCCGGCGGGTGCTGATCGTGGAGGACACCTCGACCACGGGCAACTCCCCGCTCACCGCGGTGGAGGCGGCCCGCGCGGCCGGGGCCGAGGTCGTCGCGGTCGCGGTCATCGTCGAGCGCGGCGCTCAGCAGGCCATCGACGCTGCCGGCCTGCCGTACTACGCCGCGTACGGCCTGAATGATCTGGGGCTCGCGTAGCGAGTGCGCAACAGTAGCCGTCCAGCATGCCCCTCTTTACCTCTACATGCATGTAGCACAAGTACGCTGGCCCGGTGACACCGATTCAAGCCTTCAACCCACTCAACGCCGGGGACTACATCACGGCGTTCGGCACCTATGCGGTCATCGGGGTGCTGCTGATCACGTTCGCCGAGACGGGGCTGCTCATCGGCTTCTTCTTCCCCGGCGACTCGCTGCTGTTCATCGCGGGGTTCTTCACCCTGCCCAACGCACCGCACCACCTGGCGTTCGCCCCGCTGCTGATCGGTGCGCCGATCTGCGCGGTCCTCGGCGCCCAGCTCGGGCACTACCTCGGCGCCCGGTTCGGCCGCGGGCTGTTCGACAAGCCGGACTCCAAGCTGTTCAAACAGGAGTACGTCGAGCGGGCCGAGTACTACTTCAACGACTACGGCGCGGCCAAGGCGATCATCCTGGCCCGCTTCATCCCGGTGGTGCGGACCTTCATGAACCCGGTCGCGGGCGTGCTGGAGGTCCCGGCCCGCACGTTCCTGGTCTACAACGCGATCGGCGGCGTGCTCTGGACCGAGGGCGTGCTGATCGCCGGGCACCTGGTCGGCAAGTCGATCCCGGCGTCCAAGGTCGACACCTACATCCTGCCGGTGACCGCCCTCATCGTGATCCTCTCGGCGCTCCCGGTGGTCAAGGAGGTGCTGGCCGCGCGCAAGGCGGGCAAAGCGCGGCAGTCCGGCGAGGCCCCGGCCGCCGACGGCCACCTCGACCAGAGCAGGGACGAGGCGCTGCCGAACGGCGCCCGGCACAAGAAGTAGCCCGGCCCGGACCGCAGCGCAGCGCGCCGCGCGCAGGCGGGCGGCGCCGGCCACCGGACGGTGTCACCGACCGAGGCGGCCGTGACGTGGGGATTGTGTCCCACATCACGGCCGCCTTTTCGTTCCCTCAAGCCGGTCTGCGAGACTGGCCGCGAAGCCACGACCGTACTCGAGGAGTCCACATGCCCATCGCAACCCCAGAGGTCTACGCGGAGATGATCGACCGGGCGAAGGCCGGCCGGTTCGCGTACCCCGCCATCAACGTGAGTTCGTCGCAGACGCTCAACGCGGCGCTGCGCGGCTTCGCCGAGGCCGAGAGCGACGGCATCGTCCAGGTCTCCACCGGCGGCGCCGAGTACCTGTCCGGCAGCACGGTCAAGGACATGGTGGCCGGCTCGGTGGCGCTGGCCGAGTTCGCGCACGTGGTCGCCGCCAAGTACGACGTGAACATCGCGCTGCACACCGACCACTGCCCGAAGGACAAGCTGGACGGCTTCATGCGCCCGCTCGTCGCGATCTCCCAGGAGCGGGTGTCCAAGGGCCTCGAGCCGCTGTTCCAGTCGCACATGTGGGACGGCTCCGCGGTGCCGCTGGACGAGAACCTGCGGATCGCGGCCGAGCTGATCGAGAAGACCGCCGCGGCGCGCACCATCCTGGAGATCGAGATCGGCGTCGTCGGCGGCGAGGAGGACGGCGTCGCGCACGAGATCAACGAGAAGCTGTACACCACGCCCGAGGACGTGCTCAAGACCGTCGAGGCGATCGGGCTCGGCGAGAAGGGCCGCTACCTGCTGGCCGCCACGTTCGGCAACGTGCACGGCGTGTACAAGCCGGGCAACGTGAAGCTGCGCCCGTCCATCCTCAAGGACATCCAGGATGCGGTCGCCGCGCAGTATGGAATTGAAAGTCGGGACGGCCAGGCCAAGCCCTTCGACCTGGTCTTCCACGGCGGCTCCGGCTCGCTGCTGTCGGAGATCCGCGAGGCGCTGGACTACGGCGTGGTCAAGATGAACGTGGACACCGACACCCAGTACGCGTTCACCCGGCCGATCGCGGACCACATGTTCAAGAACTACGACGGCGTGCTGAAGGTGGACGGCGAGGTCGGCAGCAAGAAGGCCTACGACCCGCGCGCCTACGGCAAGTCGGCCGAGGGCGGCATGGCGGCCCGCGTGGTGACGGCCTGCCAGGACCTGCGCTCGGTGGGCACCAAGCTGAAGTGATGTAATCCACCTGATGCGGCGGGACGTGGTGAGAACACCGTGAGAAGTCTGCTTTCGCGTCCCGCCGAAGTGGCCAGTAGGGACCCGCTCAGGTAGTCTCTTGATGCAAGAGGCCCGGTCGCGCTTGCGCCGGGCCTTAACTATGTCCGGAAGAGGTGTAACCGGAATGCCAGCGCTAGTGCTCGTCGGCGCCCAGTGGGGCGACGAAGGAAAGGGCAAGGCCACCGACCTGCTCGGTGGCTCGGTGGACTACGTGGTCCGCTACCAGGGCGGCAACAACGCGGGCCACACGGTCGTCATCGGCGACCAGTCCTACGCCCTGCACCTGCTGCCTTCCGGAATCCTGACCCCCGGCTGCGTACCCGTGATCGGCAACGGGGTGGTGATCGACCCGGCCGTGCTGCTGCAGGAGCTGGACGGGCTCAACGCCCGGGGGGTGGACACCTCGCGGCTGATCATCTCGGCCAACGCGCACCTGATCACGCCGTACCACCGGACTGTCGACAAGGTCACCGAACGCTTCCTGGGCAGCAACCGGATCGGCACCACCGGGCGCGGCATCGGCCCGACCTACGCCGACAAGATCTCCCGGATCGGCATCCGGGTCCAGGACCTGTTCGACCCGGGCATCCTGGCCAAGAAGATCGAGGCGGCGCTGCGCGACCGCAACCAGATGCTGGTCAAGCTGTACAACCGGCGGGCCATCGCGGCCGAGGCGATCGTCGAGGAGTACCTCGGCTACGCGGAGCGGCTGCGCCCGCTGGTCGCGGACACCTCGCTGTTGCTGAACAAGGCGCTGGACGACGGCAAGGTGGTCCTTCTGGAGGGTTCCCAGGGCACCCTGCTGGACGTGGACCACGGCACCTATCCGTTCGTGACCTCGTCGAACCCGACCTCGGGCGGGGCCTGCGCGGGCTCCGGCATCGGCCCGACCAAGATCTCCCGCTCGATCGGCATCCTCAAGGCCTACACCACCCGGGTGGGCGCCGGCCCGTTCCCGACCGAGCTGCTCGACGCGGACGGCGACCTGCTGCGCAAGAAGGGCCACGAGCGCGGGGTGACCACGGGGCGGGACCGGCGCTGCGGCTGGTTCGACGCGGTGATCGCGCGGTACGCGACCCGGGTGAACGGCCTGACCGACTTCTTCCTCACCAAGCTGGACATCCTGACCGGCTGGGAGCACGTCCCGGTCTGCGTGGCCTACGACGTGGACGGCGTGCGGCACGACGAGATGCCGATGACGCAGACCGACTTCCACCACGCCAAGCCGATCTACGAGTACCTGCCCGGCTGGGACGAAGACATCACCAAGGCCCGCGAGTTCTCCGACCTGCCGGCGAACGCGCAGTCCTACGTGCACACGCTGGAGCAGATGTCCGGGGCGCCGATCTCGGCGATCGGGGTCGGCCCGGCCCGGGACGCGACGATCCAGCTGCGCAGCTTCCTGTAGGCGGACGCTTTCTCTCCACACGCGCCTCCGCTAGACACCCTGCCCGGATCGGGCCGCGCCGTCGTACACAGTGACGATGGAGCGGCCCGATCGGCATTTCCTACTCTTAAGGCATGACCGACACCGCGTCCGCGCCCCTCGCCCTGCCCGCGCCCGACCCGGACCAGGGGAAGGCGGTGTTCGAGCGCGACCGCGCCCACGTCTTCCACTCCTGGTCCGCGCAGGACCAGATCGCCCCGCTGCCGATCGCCGGCGCCGCCGGCTCCCGGTTCTGGGACTACGAGGGCAACAGCTACCTCGACTTCGCCAGCCAGCTGGTCTTCACCAACATCGGCCACCAGCACCCGAAGGTGGTCGCCGCGATCCAGGAGCAGGCCGGCCGGCTGTGCACGATCGCCCCGGCCTTCGGCAACGACAAGCGGGCCGAGGCCGCCGAGCTGATCACCTCGTACGCGCCCGAGGGCCTGAACCGGGTCTTCTTCACCAACGGCGGAGCGGACGCGATCGAGAACGCGGTACGGATGGCGCGCATCCACACCGGCCGGCCGAAAGTGCTGACGGCGTACCGGTCGTACCACGGCAACACCTCGACGGCGATCACCATGACCGGCGACCCGCGCCGCTGGGGCAACGAGATCGCCGGGCACCACGACGGCAGCGTCGGGCACTTCTTCGGCCCGTACCTATATCGGTCGAGCTTCTACGCGACGACCGAGGCCGAGGAGTCCGAGCGCGCCCTCGCCCACCTGGAGCAGACCATCGCGTTCGAGGGGCCGGGCACGGTGGCCGCGATCGTGCTGGAGACCGTGGTCGGCACCAACGGCATCCTGGTCCCGCCGCCCGGCTACCTGGCCGGGGTGCGCGCGCTGTGCGACAAGCACGGCATCATCTACATCGCCGACGAGGTCATGGCCGGATTCGGCCGCACCGGGGCCTGGTTCGCGGTGGACCACTGGAACGTGGCGCCGGACCTGATCGCCTTCGCCAAGGGAGTCAACTCCGGCTACGTCCCGCTCGGCGGCGTGATCATCTCGGGCCCGATCCACGACACCTTCCGCGAGCGGGCCTTCCCCGGCGGGCTGACCTACTCGGGCCACCCGCTGGCCTGCGCGGCCGCGGTGGCGACGATCGAGGCGATGCGGGACGAGCGGATCGTCGAGAACGCGGCCTGGCTCGGCGAGAACGTGTTCGGCCCGACCCTGCGCGAGTTCGCCGAGCGGCACCCGTCGGTCGGCGAGGCCCGCGGCATCGGGGCGTTCTGGGCGCTGGACCTGGTCAAGAACAAGGAGACGCGGGAGATGCTGGTGCCCTACGGGGCGGCCGGCCCGGCGGCGGCCCCGATGAACGCGGTGCTGGCCGAGTGCAAGAAGCAGGGCACCTGGCCGTTCACCCACTTCAACCGGCTGCAGATCACCCCGCCGCTGAACCTGAGCGAGGCCGAGGCCCGTGAGGGCCTGGCCGCGATCGACAAGGCGCTGAGCGTCGCGGACGAATTCACCGAGGCCTAAGCCGTCATCGCCGGGTTGTCCGTTTCAGACGGACAACCCGGCCGGGCGGGAACCTCGGCGCGGCTAGGCGGGCCACTGCGGTTCGCGATTCTCGACGAAGGCGCGAATTCCCTCGGCCCGGTCGGCGGAAAACGCGGTGGCGCGCCACGCGGCGTCTTCGATATCGAGTCCGGCGGCGAGTGGTAGATCAATTCCGGTGCGCAGCGCGTGCTTCGCATTTCGCACGCCGATCGGCGAATTGCGCGCGATCTGCGCGGCGAGTTCTAACGCGGCGTCACGTGCGGTACCGCGCCCCGGTACGCGTCTATTCACGATGCCGAGTGCGGTCGCCTCGTCGGCGGTAACGCGTCGTCCGGTGTAGATCAGATCCGCCGCACGGGCAGGGCCAATCCGGCGCGCGAGTAATTGAGTGCCGCCGCCGCCGGGCACCAGCCCCACGCCGACCTCGGGCAGACCGAACTGCGCGCCGTCGTCCGCGACGATCAGGTCGCAGCCCAAGGCGAGTTCGGTGCCGCCGCCGAGGGCGAAGCCGCTCACCGCCGCCACGGCCGGAACCGGCAGGTCGATGATCGAGCCGAAGGCCCGGCGGAACACCAGGCGCTGGGCGAGCAGGTCGGCGTCGGTGAAGCCGTTGCGCTCCTTGAGGTCCGCGCCGACGCAGAAGGCCCGGTCCCCCGAGGCGCTCAGCACGACCGCGCGCACCGACGGGTCGGCGCCCAGTGCGTTCGCCTGATCGGCCAGCTCTACAGCAAATGCCGTACTGATCGCGTTGAGGGCACCGGGCCGGTCAAGTACGAGTTCGGCGACGTGGCCGTGCCGTAAGACGCTGATGACCGGGGCCGATGACCCGGAATTCACGGGCTCGGGGTTCGCTGACGCGGAGTTTGTCGACACGGGGTGAGCGTATCCGGGAGTACTTGCGCATACTCCCGCAGGCCGATGCGTGGTGTTTGGAATCCACTTAGGCTGATCAAGTGGCAGCAGCGGCATCGGCCCCCGACAACGACAATCGGCGCTCCGGCACGCGGATCGGCTATCTGCGCGGCGCGCTGCACATCGTGCTGACCGGGGCGGACCTGCGCAACTTCCGGCTGCTCTTCGCCACCCGGCTGATCGGCCAGCTCGCCGACGGCGCGTTCCAGGTCGCGCTGGCCTCGTACGTGATCTTCTCCCCCGAGAAGCAGGCGACGGCGGGCCAGGTCGCCCAGGCCTTCGCCGTGCTGCTTCTCCCTTTCACCGTGGTCGGCCCGTTCGCCGGAGTGTTCCTGGACCGCTGGCCGCGCCGCCAGGTGCTGGTGTGGGCGAACCTGGTGCGGGCCGTGCTGGTCGTCGTGGTGGCGGTCCTGGTCGGCCTGCACGTGCCGAACGCCCTGTTCTACGTCGGCGCGCTGGCCGTGCTGTCCGCGAACCGCTTCATCCTGGCCGGGCTCTCGGCCTCGCTGCCGCACACCGTCCCGGCCCGGCAACTCGTCACCGCGAACGCGGCGCTGCCGACGGCGGGCACCCTGGCGGCCACGGCCGGCGGGGCGGTCGGCCTGATCGTGCACGCCGTGCTGGGCACCGGGACCGGCGGCACGATCGGCGAGCTCGTCGCGGTCTCCGGGCTCTACGCCGTCGCAGGGCTGTTCGCCCTGAGCATCGGCCGCCGCGCGCTCGGGCCGAAGGAGCCGCCGACGGACAGCACCTGGGACGCGCTGCGCACGGTCGCCCGCGGGGTGACCGAAGGAGCCAGGCACGTGGCGGCCAGGCCGGTCGCGGGTCGGGCGCTGCTGGCCGTCACGGTGGCGCGGTTCTGCTACGCCGTGGTGGTCATCATGACCCTGCTGCTGTACCGCAACGTGTTCAACAGCCCGAGCGATCCGAACAAGGGGCTCGCGGGCTTCGCCCTGGCCCTGGGGGTGTCCGGGGTCGGATTCGGGCTCAGCGCGGTGATCACGCCGGTGGTCACCCGCCGGATCCCGCTGGAGCTGTGGATCACCCTGTGTCTGTTCGGCGCGGCGGCCTCCGAGCTGTGCTTCGGCCTGCCGTTCCGGCCACTGCCGCTGCTGGTCGGCGCGCTGCTGCTGGGCATCGCGTCGCAGGGCCAGAAGATCTGCACCGACACGCTGGCGCAGCGCTCGGTGGACGACGAGTTCCGCGGCCGGGTCTTCGTGTTCTACGACATGGTCTACAACGGGGCCTTCGTGCTGGCCGCCGCCTTCGCCGCGGCCGGGCTGCCGCCGACCGGCAAGTCGTACACCGTGCTGGTCGTGGTCGCGGCCTGCTACACCCTCACCGGGCTCTGGTACGGCGCGCGGTCGATGCACGGCCCGGTCAGCGTGCCGCCGCCGCGTTCCGATACTCCGGCTGCTCCGCCCACCACTCCCGCAGTGCGCTGACAGCCGCCTCGTACGGCAGCGGCCCCTGGTCCAGGCGCAGCTCCAGCAGGTGCTTGTAGGCGCGGCCGATCACCGGGCCCGGGGGCACGCCGAGCAGCTCCATGATCTGGTTGCCGTCCAGGTCCGGGCGGATCGAGTCGAGCTCCTCCTGCTCCCTGAGCCGCTCGATCCTGACCTCCAGCGCGTCGTAGGTGGCGGCGAGCCGCTCGGCCTTGCGGCGGTTGCGGGTGGTGCAGTCGGAGCGGGTCAGCTTGTGCAGCCGGGACAGCAGCGGGCCGGCGTCGCGCACGTACCGGCGCACCGCCGAGTCGGTCCACTCGCCGTCGCCGTACCCATGGAAGCGCAGGTGCAGCTCGACCAGCTTGGCCACATCGTCCACGAGGTCATTGGAGTACTTCAGCTCCCGTAGCCGCTTCTTGGTCATCTTCGCGCCGACCAGCTCGTGGTGGTGGAAGGAGACCCCGCCACCGGGCTCGAACCGCCGGGTGCGCGGCTTGCCGACGTCGTGCATCAGGGCGGCCAGGCGCAGGACGAGGTCCGGTCCGTCGTCCTCCAGCGCTATGGCCTGCTCGACCACGGTGAGGGTGTGCTCGTACACGTCCTTGTGCCGGTGGTGCTCGTCGATCTCCAGCCGCAGCTTGGGCAGCTCGGGCAGGACGTACTCGGCGAGCCCGGTGTCGACCAGCAGGCCGAGGCCGATCCGCGGATCGGGCGCGAGCAGCAGCTTGGTCAGCTCGTCGCGCACCCGCTCCGCCGACACGATCGTGATCCGCTCGGCCATCTCCCCCAGCGCGGCCAGCACCTCGGGCGCGACCGCGAAGCCGAGCTGCGCGGCGAAGCGGACCGCGCGCAGCATCCGCAGCGGGTCGTCGGAGAAGGACTCCTGCGGCGTGGCCGGAGTACGCAGCACGCGCGCCGCCAGGTCCTGAAGCCCGCCGTGCGGATCGACGAACTCGCGCTGGGGGAGCCGCAGCGCCATCGCGTTCACGGTGAAGTCCCGGCGGACCAGGTCGTCTTCGAGGGTGTCGCCGTAGGAGACCGCGGGCTTGCGCGAGGCGCGGTCGTAGGCCTCGCTGCGGTAGGTGGTGATCTCCAGCTTGTAGCCGTCCTTCTGGCAGCCGACCGTGCCGAAGGCGATGCCCACGTCCCAGACCGCCTCGGCCCAGCCCTTGACCAGCTTGAGCACCTGCTCGGGCCGGGCGTCGGTGGTGAAGTCCAGGTCGTCTCCGAGGCGGCCGAGCAGGCCGTCGCGCACCGAGCCGCCGACCAGGGCCAGCGCATGACCGGCCGCGGCGAAGCGCTCGGCGAGGGCCTGCGCGGGCGGGGCGACCGTCAGCAGCTGCACGGCCGCGGCGGACAGGTCGGGGCGGGCCGGCAGACCGGCATCCGAAGCAGAGGTAGACACGTCATCCAAGGGTACGTGGTCCGCCTGGGCGGTCCGGCCCTTCGGCACCCGGATCGCCTCCCCGGAAACCCGCCACGGATCGGCGGCCCGAGGCGGCGGCCGGACGGCACCCGGATACGACACTAGGATTCCGCCCGTGAGATCGCACCGTGCTCTACGGCCCCTGATCCTCAGCCTGCTCGCGCTGGCCGCGGTCGCGCTGGCGGGCGATCCCGGGCCGGCCGCCGCCGCGAGCACGGGCAGCGGCGCGGTCACGGTCGCGCTCACCTCGCTCAGCCCGGCCGTGGCGGTCAAGGGCAGCACGCTGCACCTGACCGGGAACGTGGTCGGCGGGGCGGCGTCGCACTCCAACGTGACCATCCGGCTCGCCGTCGCGGACATACAGGTCCGCTCGGACATGGAGAGCAACCCGGGCGTCGGCTCGACGCCGATCTACGACCACGACGATGTGATCGGCGCGCTCGCGGCGCGGGCGACGGCGCCGTGGTCGCTGTCGGTCCCGGTCACAGCGCTCGGGCTCACCAGCCGCAACGTCTACGCACTCGACGTCGAGGCCTACGCGGCCGGAGTGCGGATCGGCGCCGTGCGCACCTACGTGCCGTACTCGATGGAGACCGGCGACTCCAGCTTCCGCGCGACCCAGCTGGTCGTGCTGTGGCCGGTCACCGCCGCCCCGGCGCTGGACGGCGAGGCGGACAAGGACGTGCCCGAGGCCGTCAATGACAGCCTGTCCACGCAGTTCGCCGCCGGCGGCCGGCTCGACCAGGTGCTGAGCACGGCGGCCGCGGCGAGGGGCGTCACGGTGTCCTGGGCGGTCGATCCCGACCTGCTGGCGACCGCGGAGAGCGAGAGCCACGGTTACTCGCTCTACCCGAACGGGACCTCCGGGGTCGGGGCGCAGACCGCGGCGTCCTGGCTGGCCGAGGCCAAGAGCGCGCTGACCGGCAGCGGCGAGCTGTGGCAGCTGCCCGCGAGCGACCCCGACCTCGGTTCGCTGGGCAAGGCGAACCCGACCATGGCCGCGAACGCGGTCAAGAGCGCCGTCACGCTGTCCGGGACCACGCTCGACGACCTCGTCGGCCAGACCGCGCGGGGCACGCTGGCCTGGCCGGCGAACGGCCAGGCCGACGCGGCCACGCTGAACGTGGCCAAGGCCGCGGACCCGAGCGCCGTGATCGTCGACTCGGCCTCGGTGGACCTGCACACCCAGCTGGACAGCTACACCCCGACCGGCCGCGCCACGGCGTCGACCGGCAGCCCGCTCGCGATCAGCGACTCCGCACTCGACGCGATCTTCGCCGGGGACTCGGCCGACGCCCAGTGGACGGGCTCGGACCAGAACCTGCTGGCCTCGCAGCGCTTCCTGGCGCAGAGCGCCCTGATCGCCATGGAGCGGCCGAACCTGGCCAAGGCGCGCACCATAATGGTCACCGCCTCGCGCACCGCCACCCCGAGTGCCTCGCTGCTCGCCGCCGTCGGCGAGGCGAGCTGGATCAAGACGGTCGGGCTCTCCACTCTGCTGAACGCCGGTCCGGACGGCCACGCGCAGACCGGCACGCCCACCCGGGCCGCCGCCACCGCCGCGACCGACCTGACCACCGGTCAGCTGGGCGCCGCCACCTCGCTGAACTCCTCGCTCCGGTCGCTGGCCGCGATCCTGACCCAGCCGCAGAGCGCCACCGACCTGTACGGCCCGGCCGCGCTGCGCACGCTGTCCACCGCGTGGCGCTCGTCCGCCGCGAACCAGGCCGCGTTCGCCGCCGCGGTACGCAGCCGCCTGGACACCACCATGGGCGCGGTCGCCCTCGTGCCGAAGTCGGATCTGACCCTCTCCGGCAAGAGCGGCGTGATCCCTTTCACGATCGAGAACCGCTTCACCGAGACGGTCACCGTGGGCATCAGGATCACCACCGACCACGCCGGGCTGACCGTGCAGTCCATCACGATGCAGAAGGTCCCGCAGGGCTCGGCGATTGTGTACGTGCACGTCAGCTCGGCGGTCTCCGGCACCCGGGTCGTCGTCACCGCGCAGCTGGTCACCCCCGGCGGGGCCGACTACGGCGCTCCGCAGTCGCTCCAGGTGACCGTCTCCTCGATCGGCTCCATCACCCTGGTCATCTTCGGGCTCTCGGCCGCACTGCTGGTCGTCGCTGTAGGGTTACGGATCTACCGGAGCAGACGGACCCGTACCGCGCAGGCCGCGCCCGATCCGTCCGGCGGGTCTGTACACGGCGAGTCCGGGTACAACGCCACCACAGCCGAGGCGGAGCGGGGACAATGAGGAGCCGACCGCGGGGGTAGCCCGCGCCATGAAGGGTACCGAGGACCGGAGCGATGGGACGCTGGCCAGAAGAGGACCGACCGCGCGCCACGCGGACGCAGTCTCCTCGGCAGGATCTGTGGTACCCGGCCATACCGGAGGACGAGGCCCCCGCTGAGCGGGCGGCCCGCCGTGACGCCTATGCGGACGCGGTAGACGCCACCCGGTTCAACCTCCCGGTCTTCGGAACCTCGTTCCTCGACCCCTCCGCGATCGAACAGCTGCTCCCCCCGCGCCGCAGCCACGTACAGGGCCCGGCGCTGCAGCCGGACGGCCTCGGACCCTTCGACTCGTGGAGCCCGGGACCGGCCACCGGCCTCATCGACGCGGTCACCGACCAGAGCGCGGCGCCGGCCACCAGCGTCTCGCGGGCCAGCCGGATCATGGCCCTGGGCACCATCGCGTCCCGGGCCACCGGCATGATCCGCCAGCTGCTGCTGGTCGCGGCGCTGGGCACGGCCGCGCTCGGCACCGGCTTCAACATCGCCAACAACGTGCCGAACACGATCTACCTGCTGGTGATCGGCGGCGCGGTCAACTCGATCTTCGTGCCGCAGCTGGTGCGCGCGATGAAGGACGACCCCGACGACGGCCAGGCCTTCATGGACCGGCTGCTCACCCTCACCCTCGTCATCATGGCTGTGCTCACGGTGGCCTGCGTGGCGTTCGCGCCCCAGATCGTCAGCGCGTTCTATCCGAACGCGACCCACGCGAACCGCGAAGTGACGATCGTGTTCGCCCGCTACATGCTTCCGCAGATCTTCTTCTACGGCATGTTCGTGATGTTCGGCCAGATCCTGAACGCCAAGGACAAGTTCGGGCCGATGATGTGGACGCCGGTGCTGGCGAACGTCATCCAGATCGCCACGCTCGGCGCGTACCTATGGATCGCCGGGTACGTGCAGACCACCGAGAACATCACCGCGAACGAACTGGCCCTGCTCGGCCTCGGCACCACGCTCGGCATCGCGCTGCAGACCATCACCCTGATCCCGTACCTGCGCCAGGCCGGAGTCAGCTTCAAGCCCAGGTTCGACTGGCGCGGCGTCGGCCTCGGCAAGTCGATGACGCTGGCCAAGTGGACGATGGGCATGGTGCTGGTCGGCCAGGTGAGCACCACGATCATCACCCGGCTGAGCAGCGCGATGGACACCACCGGCAGCCACACCACCGAGGGCGTCGGCTACACCGCCTACTCGAACGCGCTGACCATCTGGATCCTGCCGCAGGCCATCATCACGGTCTCGATCATCACGGCCCTGCTGCCCCGGATGAGCCGCGCGGCGCAGGGCGGCGACGGCAACGCCGTGCGCGACTCGATCTCCTACGGCCTGCGGGTGAGCGCGGTCGCGATCGTGCCCTGCGCCTTCGCGTTCGTCGCCTTCGGCCAGCAGATCGCCGCGCTGCTGTTCCAGCACGGCGCGACGAACGCCACGATGGCCCGCAACCTCGGGTACATGCTGATGGCGTTCGGCCTCGGCCTGATCCCGTTCTCCGCGCAGTACCTGATGATGCGCGGGTTCTACGCGTACGAGGACACCAAGACCCCATTCATCGTCACCGCCTGGATCTCCGCGTTCAACGGCGGGCTCGCGTACGTGTCGTTCGAGCTGTTACACAAGACCAAGTGGGCGGTCGCGGGCATGTGCGTCGGCTACGTCATCGCCTACACGATCGGCATGGTCATGACCGGGGCGCGGCTGAGCCGCAAGCTGCGCGGCCTGGACACCGGCCGGATCGTGCGCACCCACGCGAAGCTCGGCGCGGCCTCGGCCCTGGCCGCGGTGGTCGGCGGGCCGATCGCCTTCGAGATCACCAAGGGGCTGCACGGCGGGCTGCTCGGCGCGGGGTCCGGCGTGATCGTGGGCGGCGGGCTCTTCGGGGTCCTGTTCCTCGTTGCCTCGCGCCGCATGCGCATCGAGGAAGTGGACATGCTGCTCGGCACGGTCCGCTCCCGCTTCGGCCGCTGAGCAACGCGCCGCGCCGCGGGCTGAACCGAATGGCGCCCGGCTGCGTCGTCCCATCATGTGGCATACGGCCGTGGCTCGGTTCGCGGCTTCAGGACCGGGCACTAGCATGAGTGCCAGCGCGCGTTCGCGAGGCGCGCGGCAGAGTCCGACGACGAAACGAAGCACAAGAGGGAGGGCCGTGGCTTCCCTGGCCGAAAAGCCCGCCGGAGACAGCGAGAACTTCGACCGAGCCCGCTTCGACCAGCAGGTCCGCGTCGGCGCGAAGCTCGCCGGCCGGTATCGGCTGGCCCGGGAGCTGCGCCGGTATCCGGACGCTCGGGAGCCGCGGCCACAGGCCTGGGTGGGGTTCGACGAGGTGCTCAACCGCGAGGTGGGCATCGACCTGATCGCCGCGGGCCACCCCCGGGCGGGCGCGGTCGAGGCGGCCGCGCGGGACGCGGCCACGGTCCCGGACGTGCATTTCGTCCAGGTCCTCGACGTGGCCGACGAGAACGGCCTGGTCTACGTCGTCAAGGAATGGATCTCCGACTCCTCGAACCTGACGGACCGCCTGGCCGGCGGGCCGCTCTCGGTCGCGCTCGCGACCCGGGTCGCCCGGGAGCTGTCCATGGCGATAGCGGAGGCGCACTCGTGCGATATGACGCACGGTGCCCTGGACCCGGACAAAGTCCTGCTTACCAGTACCAACCAGGTGAAGATCCTCGGGCTGCGGCTGGAGACCGCGCTGTGCGGCGTCCAGACCGGCCCGGAGACCGCGACCGAGGACATCAGGGCGATCGGCGCCCTGTGGTACGCCTCGCTCACCGGCCGCTGGCCGACCGAGCACTCCGCCTTCGGCCTGCCCGCGGCCCCGTTCGCGCACGGCAAGCCGTTCTCCCCGGCCCAGGTCCGCGCCGCGATTCCGAAGGCGGTCGACCAGGTCGTCGAGCAGGTCCTGGAGTCGGCGGGCAGCGACGTGCCGACGATCGACAGCGCCAAGACGCTCACCATGACCATCTCCGCGCTGCCCAGGCTGCGTGACGAGAGCGAGGCAACCGACGTCCTGCCGCGTCCGGCGACGCGGCGCGCCCCGGTCCACCCGGTCGCCGCCCCGACCGCTGTACACGAGGTCGCACCCTCCGGACACGGCGGCCGGGGCAGCAGGGGTGACGGTGCGGGCGCAGGCGGCGGCGGGCAGGTCCCGCGCGGCCTCATCGCCGTGATCACCGGGGTCGTGATCGTGATCATCGCGGTGGCCGCGTTCCAGCTCGGCGGCGGCAACGGTTCGAGCTCGAACGGGCCGACCACCAGCAGCACCGCGAGCGGCTTGGCCTCCTCCCCGGCGGTCCCGGTCCAGCAGCTGACCATCGCGAAGGCCTCGATATGGGACTCCGACAACGGCACCGACGACTCGACGCGGCTGGACCAGTCGTACAACGGCTCGGCGGAGGGCTGGCTCACCACGACCTATATCAACGGCCCTGACATAACCTCCTACCGCAGGGGCACCGGCATCATCTTCGACCTCGGCTCGGCCAAGACCGTGGGCAAGGTGACCTTCGACGTGGGCGTCGCGGGAGCGACCGTCGAGGTGTGGACGGCGGACGCGGCGCTCAACTCGCTGCCCTCGGTGACGAACGCGGCTCCGGCCGGCTTCAGCAAGCAGTCGGTGAAGGCGGGAGTCGGCGGAAGCGAGGTCGACGTGAGCTTCTCGACCACCGTCACCACCCGCTACGTGATGGTCTGGTTCACCTCGCTGCCCCACCAGGACGCCGGCAGCTACAACATCGCGGGCTACCGGGACAGCCTGTCGAACGTCAAGATCTTCTCGTAGGCGGCACGACACTCGGGCCGCCGGCGAGCCGGCAGTCGGTGAGAGCACGGGGGGAGGAGCGGATGCGGTCACGGCGCGGCGAGGAGCGGCGGGTGCTGGACGACTCGGTCGACCGCGCCCTGCTGGCGCGCCACGTCGACGGCGATCCGGACGCGTTCAGCGAGCTGTTCACCCGCCACCGGGACCGGCTCTGGGCAGTCGCGCTGCGGACCGCCGGCGACCCGGAGGAGGCCGCGGACGCGCTGCAGGACGCGGCCGTCTCGGCGTTCCGCGCGGCCGCGAAGTTCCGGGCCGAGTCTGCCGTCGGCACCTGGCTCTACCGGATCGTGGTCAACGCCTGCCTGGACCGTGCGCGCCGCCGGGCGGCGCGGCCGACGGTGAGTTACCCCGAGGAGCAGTCGGCGGCCTGGCAGCGGGCCGTGCGCGATCCGTCGGACATGGCGGAGAACCGCGACCTGCGGATCGTGCTGGAGGACGCGCTGGCGAGCCTGCCGCTCGACCAGCGGGCGGCGGTGATCGCGGTGGACCTCGAGGGGCTCTCCGTCGAGGAGGCCGGGCAGGCGCTCGGCATCCCGATCGGCACGGTGAAGAGTCGCTGCGCACGGGGAAGGGCGAAGTTGGCGGTGCTGCTCGCGGATCTGCGGAACCGCCCGGGGACCGCGTCCGTCCAAACACAGATCCCGGCCGCGCAGGACACTGCGCCGGGCGTCGGAGAGAGCCCGGAACCGATGGAACGAGGTGTGCGGTGACAACGGCACACGAGCCCCGCAGGGGACCGGACATCCATCCTTCGGCTGAAGACCTGTCGGCGCTCGCCGAGGGCGCTGAGCCGGGCGCTGACGGCGTTGCCGAGCACCTTCAGGACTGCGCCGCCTGCCGCGCCGAGGTCGACGCGATCGCGGAGCTGTTGACCGCCTTCGCGGAGCTGGACGCGCCGGCGCTGCCGCAGGAGGTGGCGATCCGGATCGACGCCGCACTCGTGCGCGAATCGATGGCGCGGGCCGCGCGACCTGGATTCGACGCGGTGTCCCATGAGGCGGTGTCCGATGAAGCCGCCGCCGACGGCGCGAACTTTGCTGACGCCGCGTCTGGTGCCGGCGGGGCGACGCGATCGCCGTCGTCATCCAGTGCCGACGTCGGCACAACGGACTCGACCCGGCATCCGCGGCCGCAGCGGGGGAGTCGCCGAGCGCGCTGGCGCGGACTCGGCTGGGGACTGGCCTCGCTCGTCCTCGTGGCCGGCGGCGTGACGCTCGCCTTCGACCTGACCTCGTCGAGCGCGGGCTCGGCGGCGAGCACCGCCTCCGGCTCGGCCGCGTTGAGCCCGAACCGGCAGGACAGTGCGGGACCGTTGGCCCAGCAGCAGATCGCCGCTCCGGGCACGATGATCGCGGCAGCCCCGCTGGTCCAGCTGGTCAAGGAGATCCTGCCCACGCGGAAGGCCTCCGAGACTCGGGCGGACGTCGGGGACGCAGCCGACTCCGGCTGCCTGACCGACCCCAAGTTCAGCAAATACCAGCAGTTGGCCAGCGCGAACCGCACGTATCAGGGGACCGCGGCGACACTCGTGGTCTATGCCGACGGCAGCGACTCGTCGAGCGTCTACGCCGTGGCCTACGCGACACCGTGCAGTACTTCGAGCTACCGGGTGCTGGCCGAGGGCGTCGTCTCCTACTGACTTGCTCCCCCGGAGCAGTAATTCCCCCAAAAGCGCCAGGGCCGCCCGAATCACGGGCGGCCCTGGCGGTACTTCCGGTTCTGTCATCGTGCTGCGCTCGCCATCAGGCGCGCATGATGCCCAATGCGTGCAGCCCCGGATCAGACTCAGGCGGCGATGAAGTCCTGCAGGTCGTTGAGCAGAGCGCGCTTCGGCTTCGCCCCGACGATGGTCTTGGCGACCTCGCCCTTGACGTAGACGTTGAGCATCGGGATGTTCAGCACCCCGTACCTGGCCGCGATCTCCGGGTTGTCGTCGATGTTGACCTTCACGATCTCCAGCGAGTCGGCGTGCTCGGCCGCGATCTGGTCCAGGATCGGCGCGATCATCCGGCACGGTCCGCACCACGGCGCCCAGAAGTCGACCAGGACCGGCTTTCCGTTGTCGAGCACATCCTCCTGGAAGGACGCGTCGGTTACCTGCTTGAGGTTTGACATGGGTTCCTCGTCTCCGGTCTGCCTGCTGCTGTTGCTGGGTGCTGGGTGATCGTCTCGGGACTGCGATTCGGAAAGACCGGTTCGGACAGCCCGGTTCAGGACGCCGCCGTGGTTCAGGCCGTCGCGGCGCCGTCGGCCAGTGCCGACAGATACCGCTCCGTGTCCAGAGCCGCGGCGCAGCCCGTGCCCGCCGCGGTGATCGCCTGGCGGTACACGTGGTCCACGACGTCGCCGGCCGCGAACACGCCCGGCAGGTTCGTCCGGGTGCCCGGCGCCTCGACCAGGATGTAGCCCTCGTCGTCGACATCGAGCTGACCGCGGAACAGGTCGCTGCGCGGATCGTGGCCGATGGCGATGAACAGTCCGGTGGCGGGCAGTTTGCGCTCCTCGCCGGTGACCGTGTCGCGCAGCCGGACCGCGCTGACCCGGTCCTCGCCCTCGATGCCGACCACCTCGCTGTTCCAGGCGAAGGCGATCTTCGGGTTGGCGAAGGCCCGGTTCTGCATGATCTTGCTGGCGCGCAGCTGGTCGCGGCGGTGCACGATCGTCACCGTGTCGGCGAAGCGGGTCAGGAAGGTGGCCTCCTCGACCGCGGTGTCGCCGCCGCCGACGACCACGATGTCCTGCTGGCGGAAGAAGAAGCCGTCACAGGTGGCGCACCACGAGACACCGTGGCCGGACAGCCGCTTCTCGTCGGGCAGGCCGAGCTCGCGGTAGCCGGAGCCGGTCGCGACGATGACGGTGCGCGCGAGATGGGTCTCGCCGGCCCCGTCCACGACCCGCTTGACGTCGCCGGTGAGATCGACCTCGATGATGTCGTCCGCCACCAGTTCGGCGCCGAAACGCTCGGCCTGCTTGCGCAGGTTGTCCATCAGGTCGGGACCCATGATCCCGTCCGGGAAGCCGGGGAAGTTCTCGACCTCGGTGGTGTTCATGAGGGCGCCGCCCGCGGTGACCGATCCCTCGAAGACCAGCGGCTTGAGCTCGGCGCGGGCGGTGTAGATGGCGGCGGAGTATCCGGCCGGACCCGAACCGATGATGATGACGTTGCGGACCTCGCTGGTCCGCTCTTCCGGGTTCTGCGGCACGGCTGCCCGACCTTCCTTCTTCGTGTGGCTGCATGGACGAGAACAGATAGCGGTCAGCGGCTATTCCAGCCGCTCCCCTGGCCCCGAAGACGCCCGAACTCTAGCCGCCCGGGACCGCCCTGCGACAACTGGACCGCATGTCGAGCCGCCGTTCCGTGGCTCCGGCCGTGCCGGTCCCGGCGCTTGCGTCCCGACTCCCCCATCCACGAGTTGTGGCGCCGTCGCCCACGCCTCCACATGACAGTGGTCCCCCTGTTTCACGTGAAACAGGGGGACCACGACGCGGCGATCCTGCTCGGGCGACCCGGCTACGCGGCCTCGCCCACGTTGCCGGACCGGCCGCGTACCCGCTCGCCCGGAACCATGGTGCCGACGATGCGCTCCAGGTCCTCCATCGAGGCGAACTCGATGACGATTTTGCCGCGGCGGCCGAGATCCACCTTGACCCGCGTCTCCAGGTAGTCGGAGAGCCGGCCTTCCAGTTCGTCCAGATCGGCTGAGCGGCGATTGCCCGCGCGCACCTTTCGCGGTGCCCGCGCACGTTCGCTGTCCGGATCGCCTACTGCCACGATCTCCTCGACCGTGCGCACCGACAGCCCCTCGGCGATGATGCGCTCGGCCAGGCGCTGCTGCTCGTCCGCCGTGTCCAAGCCGAGCAGCGCCCTCGCGTGCCCGGCGCTGAGCGCACCGGCCGCCACGCGCAGCTGCACCTTCGGCGGCAGCTTCAACAGCCGCAGCGTGTTGGAGACCTGCGGCCGCGAGCGCCCGATCCGGTCGGCCAACTCCTCGTGCGTGCAGGAGAAGTCCTTCAGCAGCTGGTCGTAGGCCGCCGCCTCTTCCAGCGGGTTCAGCTGCGAGCGGTGCAGGTTCTCCAGGAGCGCGTCGAGCAGCATCCGCTCGTCGTCGGTGTCCCGCACGATCGCGGGAATCCGCTCCAGGCCGGCCCGCTGCGCCGCCCGCCAGCGGCGCTCGCCCATGATGAGCTCGTACTTGCCGCTGCCGCGCTGTCCGTCGGAGCGCACCACGATCGGCTGGAGCAGACCCACCTCGCGGATGGAGTGCACCAGCTCGTCCATCGCGGTCTCTTCGAAGTAGTCACGTGGCTGCTTCGCGTTCGGCACGATCGAGTCGATCGGCAGCTCGGCGAAGTGCGCCCCCGGTACTTCGTCCGCAACGATCGAGGCGGCGACGAACACCGGCCCGGACGACTCCGGCTCCTCCTCGGCGTCTGCCCGGTAGATCTCGCCGAGCGGCAGCCGCCGCTGCGGGACCGAGCCGCCCGGAGCCCCGGTGGCCGGAGCCGTCAAGGCCGACGTGCCCTCGGCCCCCTCGACGGGCATTGTCGGGATCAGTGCCCCGAGTCCGCGGCCAAGTCCCCGTCGCCGGTCGTTCATCGCTTCACCTCAGCGTCGATCCCGATGTCAGTCCTGTCCTCATCCAACTGCACGGGGATGCGGGAAACCTTCTCCCGCGCCGCCCACCGTTCGGCCATCTCTCGGGCGGCTTCGCGATACGCCAGCGCCCCGGTCGACGCGGGGTCGTAGGTCATGACCGTCTGCATGTAGCTCGGCGCCTCGGAGATGCGCACCGAGCGGGGGACCGCGGTCCGCAGCACCTGCTCCGGGAAGTGCGTGCGCACCTCGTCGGCCACCTGGGAGGCGAGCCGGGTCCGCGCGTCGTACATCGTGAGCAGGATCGTCGAGACGTGCAGGTCGGGATTGAGGTGGGCCCGGACCAGTTCGATGTTCCGCAGCAGCTGGCCGAGTCCCTCCAGCGCGTAGTACTCGCACTGGATCGGGATGAGCACCTCGTCGCCCGCCACCATCGCGTTGACGGTGAGCAGTCCGAGCGAGGGCGGGCAGTCGATCAGGATGTAGTCCATGGCGCTGTGGTAGGCCAGCAGCGCGCGCTGCAGCCGGCTTTCCCGGGCCACCATGGAGACCAGCTCGATCTCGGCGCCGGCCAGATCGATGGTCGCCGGGGCGCAGTAGAGCCCCTGGATGTCGGCGACCGGCTGGACGATCTCCTCCATCGAGTACCGCTCGATCAGCACGTCGTAGATCGAGGGGATCTCCGCGTGGTGGTCCACGTTGAGCGCGGTCGAGGCGTTGCCCTGCGGGTCGAGGTCGACCACGAGCACCTTGGCCCCGCCCTGCGCCAGGGAGGCCGCGATGTTCACCGCGGTGGTCGTCTTGCCGACGCCGCCCTTCTGGTTCGCCACCACGAAGGTTCTGGTCCGGCTGGGTTTCGGGAAATCCTGGGCGCTGCGGGAGAGTGCGGCCAGCGCCGCCTCCGCCTCGCGGGCGATCGGAGTGTCTTCGGACCGGCCACGGCCGCCGTGCAGCAGATCGGTATCCACCTCGGGGTGCACCGTCTCGCCGTCGGGCAGTCCCGCTGCTGGTTGGTCGTAGGGCATCGGCCAACTCTCTTCCTCCGTCGCCGGGACGACGGCTTGTTCGGCATCCGCGGCCAGCGGGTCGAGCTGCCAGGACCAGCTGAAGCCGTCGGGCGGCGCCGGCAGGTCTCGGGTCTCGTCGAGCCGCCAACCACGCGGGAGCGGCTCCCCAGTGGACTCCGCGCGGCTCTCCGCTGACGATTCACCGTAGTCGGGATCGCCCTCTGAATGTGCACTGTACTGACCGTGCGCGACCATCATGTCCCCTCGCCGCCTCGGTCGGAGAAACTACAGAGTGAGACGCGGCGCGTTTCCCTGGCGACTCACTCATTGGGATTACGTTTCACGTGAAACTCTGCCTGGGCGAGAGTCGAACACCTGACACGTGCGCGCAGAGAGGCGGTAGCACATTTAACCACGCGCGCCACGCGCGGAGCGTCGCACGGGTCGGATGGTCTTGGTGCCCTCGGTTCCGAGGTCGATCCGGATCACCCGGGTCGCCGCACTGCCCAGGCCTTCTCCGACCTCTACTACATTCCAGGTCTTCGCGCCGAGCTTCGCCAGCGAAGGCGCCACCGAGGCGAGTTCGTCCGCCGCCGCATCGCCCTTCAGCGCGAGCATCCGCCCACCGCGTCGCAGCAGTGGAAGACACCAGCCGACGAGCCTTTCCATCGGAGCCACCGCCCGAGCGGTCACCACGTCCGCCCCCATCCGCCCCGCCCACTCCTCGGCGCGCCCACGGAGCACCTCCGCGTTCTGCAGCTCCAGGGCGTCAAGGCACTCGTCGAGAAAAACGGTCCTACGCAACAGCGGCTCGAGCAGCGTCACCCGCAGATCGGTGCGCGTCGCGGCCAGCACGATCCCCGGCAAACCCCCGCCGGAACCGACGTCCACCACATGCGCGCCCTCCGGAATCAGCTCGGCCACGGCGGCGCAGTTCATCAGATGCCGCTCCCAGAGCCGGTCGACCTCTCGGGGACCGATCAGCCCGCGCTCCACCCCCGGCCCGGCCAGGAGCTCGCCGTAGTGGCGAACCAGCGGCAGCGCCGGACCGAAGAGTTCGACCGCCGCCTCGGGCGGGGCGGGCAGCTTTGCATCGAGCATCTGGATTCCCAAGTTTCACGTGGAACACGGTGACGACAATTCTGGCAAGGACGCAGCCCGTCTCGCACAGCCCGGCCTGCCGACACGAGCGGGAGCGCCGCTGGGCCGGAGAACATCATCCCGCCCCCGACAACAACGCGGCCCCGTCTCAGGAGACGGGGCCGCGGCGAAGAACTTCCGGCACCGATGAGCAGCCGGCGCCGTCGAGGTCACACAGTCCAGATCACACAGTCCGGATCACACCGGAAGGATCACCACGCGCCGGTTCGGCTCTTCGCCCTCCGACTCGCTGCGCAGCCCGGCGGCCGCCACCGCGTCGTGCACCATCTTGCGCTCGAACGGGCTCATCGGCGCCAGCTTCACCGGCTCGCCGCTCTCCTGCACCTTGCGCGCCGTCTCGGTGCCGAGCCGCTCCAGCTCGGCGCGCCGCGCCGCCCGGTGCCCGCCGATGTCGAGCATCAGCCGGGTGCGCTCCCCGGTCTCCCGGGTCACCGCGAGCCGAGTCAGCTCCTGCAGCGCATCGAGCACCTCGCCGCTCTGCCCGACCAGCTGGTCGAGCCCGGAGCCCACGATCGACACCGCCGCACGGTCGCCCTCGACGTCCATGTCGATGTCCCCGTCGAGATCCGCGATGTCGAGCAGTCCCTCCAGGTAGTCGGCCGCGATCTCGCCCTCCTCCTCGAGGCTGGACAACTCGTCCTGCGGCTCCTCAGCGGATACCGACTGCTCCGCCTCGACGGCCGAATCCGTCACCGTGCACTCCCTACATCTGTCCTGGCCCTGCATTGCCGGGCGCTGCTTCGGGGAATCCCCGCGTAAAGCCGTGTCTCCCGCACTGCACGGGACGGGTCTCTCACCGTCCCGCCCACCCACGCGAGCTTCGATCCGCGATCAGCGGGACGGACACGGAGCCGCAGCTCCCGCGCCCGTCCGCGCGGGCTATTTCTTGCGCCCGCTGCGCGTACTGCGGATCGGCTGGTTTCGCTGCTGCTTGGGCCGGGCGTCCTCGATCTCCTTGACCCCGGTGGCGTTGGCTGCAGCAGCCTTCGAAGCGCCGCCCTTCGACCCGGTGCTCTTGGAGGCCGCGCCCTTGGAGGCCGCAGTGCCGTTCACCGACTTCGCTCCGGCGCCCTTGGCCGGGACACCCACCGCGGACGGCACGGCGTCGACCGGCTCGCCGCTCTTCGCGGCCTTCTTCGCCGCCTTGGCCGCCTGCCGCTCGAGGTGCGCCTCGTGCGCCTTGGAACCGGGCAGCGGGCTGTTGTGCAGCACGTAGAACTGCTGACCCATGGTCCAGAAGTTCGTCGTCAACAGGTAGATGAGCACGCCGACCGGGGCGATGAAGCAGAAGAAGGCCATGAAGACCGGCATGATGTACATCATCATCTTCTGCTGCTGGACCATCGGGTTGTCCGGCGCGCTGTTCTTCAGGATCATCTGGCGCTGCGTGATGAACTGCGTCGCGACGTAGATGATCGTCATGATGATGATGACGATCCGCACGTTCAGCACCGTCGTGTGCGCGACCGGGTTCAACGGGTTCGCGAGCTTGGCGACCGTGGTGTTGAAGTGGGCAGAGATCGGCGCGCCGAAGATGTGCGCCTTGTTCGCGCTCTGCACCAGGATCGTGCTCAGGAAGAAGATCTTCACGTTGGCCGCGGCATTCGCGACGTTGTAGAGCAGCCGGTAGAGCGCGGTGAAGAAGGGCATCTGCACGATCAGCGGCAGGCAGCTGGCGAACGGGTTGGTCCCGTGCTCCTTGTAGAGCGCCATCATCTCGCGCTGCTGGCGGCCCTGGACCTCGCGCTTCTTGACCGGGTCGAGCTTGGCCCGCTCCAGCTCCTTCTTGTACTTCTCCTGGAGCTTCTTCACCTCGGGCTGGACGACCTGCATCGCCCGCATCGACTTGATCTGCTTGACGAACAGCGGGATCAGAGCCGCCCGGATCACCAGGGTGAGGAAGACGATCGACAGGCCCCAGGCCCAGCCGCTGTCGGGCAGGAAGACCAGACTGAAGAGCTTATGGAATTGGACGATTATCCAACTGACGCCCCAAATCAGCGGGCTCAGTAGCTGGTCATACCACTGCACGGTCAGGCTCCTCGGCTCGACTCAGACCCTCAAACAGCTCAAACGGAACGGTGCGCCGGAGCAGCGTCCCCATCCACTATCCGCCACGCACCGCGCGGAGGCACCGGATCCACCCCGCCCTTGCTCCACGGATTGCACCGCAGGATCCGCCAGGCCGTCAGAATCGTGCCCTTCACCGAGCCGTGGACGGAGATCGCCTCGTACCCATAGTGCGAGCAGCTCGGGTAGTACCGGCACACCGGCCCGATCAGCTTCGACACCGTCTGCTGGTAGATCCGGATCAGCGCCATCAGCACGTACTTCATCGAGACCGCCCAAGTCGGTGGAGCGCGGAGTCCAGATCACGGGCGAGCTCTCCGGTCCCGGCCGTGGCCGCCGGCGGCAGCGCCCGCACCACGAGCACCGCGCCGTCCGGCAGCAGGGCAAGCCGCTGCGCGACCAAGTGCCTCAGCCTGCGCTTGACCCGGTTGCGGGTCACCGCCGGCCCGACCGCCTTGCTGACGACGAAGCCCGCACGGGACGGACCCGTACGGGCTTCGGCAACGCTCGCGCTCGACTCGACCGCGTCCCGGTCAGCCGCCCACAGGTGTGCGACCAGGGTCGGCCGACCCGCCCGACGCCCGCCGCGGATCGCGCGGGCGAACTCGTCGCCCCGCTTCACACGGCGGTCTGCGGGCAGCACCTGAGACTTACGCGGACAGGTCGCGCCGGCCCTTGGCCCGACGCGACGCGAGGATGGCCCGGCCCGCGCGAGTACGCATGCGCAGCCGGAAGCCGTGGGTCTTTGCACGACGCCGGTTGTTCGGCTGGAAGGTGCGCTTGGTCACTGGGGGCTCCAGACAAATACAGATCGGTCTTCGAGGCCGCGATGTCCGGTTTGGCGCCGCGGGAACGTCAGCTGTTCCGAAGCGGCCCGTAGTGTCCGGCTGAGAGGCGTCCAACTACAGGCATGGCACAACGCCGGTCGACATCTCGACCTGCTCACGGTACGCGGCGGATCGGCGATGGGTCAAACCGCCCCGGGCCCGTCACCGTGCCGACGCCGTCGCTTAACTTCCCGATGGTGCTCGTGAGGTCGTCGTATACCGCTCCGTCGGTGCCGTGGCGGTCCTCCCTTTAGGCACAGCCTGTGGACAACGAGTTGAACAGGGCGCCCGGGATGGCTACCGTCATCCGAGTCGCTATTGCCGGTCGAGTCATCCGAATTCAGGTCTGTACCATGCCCGAGCTGCACACTTCACGCTCTCGGCGGACAGAGCCGGGCAGTTCGGAACAGCCCGGGGGCAACACCGGCGGTCCCTCGGAGCGTGACGGCAGGTTTTCCACAGGTCTTGTGGAAAACTTGTGGACGGGCCCGACCCCAGCCCACACCCGACCCGTGAGTGGTAGCCGTGCCTGACGAGACCTCCCGTTCCGCCGTCACGGACGGCGCGCCCAGCGACTTCACCTCGGTGTGGGCGGCCTTCCTGGCCCGGATCGACGCGGCCGACTCGGTCAGCCCGGGGGACCGGGCCTTCCTCGGCGTGATCGTGCCCATGGCCCTGGTCGGGGACACGGCGCTGCTGAGCGTCGGCGACGAGTTCTCCAAGGGCGTGCTGGAGACCAAGCTGCGCGACGTGATCACCTCCGGGCTCGGCCGCATCCTCGGCCAGGAGATCCGGATCGCGGTCACCGTCTCGGCCGCCAAGCAGTCGTCGATCCAGTCCTCGGCCCCGCGGCTGCCCTTCGCCCCCTCGGGCGGCGATCGGCTGCCGGCCGATCCGGACGGCTCGGCCGGGCCTCCCGAGCAGTCCTCGATCCCGACGCCGACCCGCAGCCCCGAGTACACCGACCACGGCCGCTCCCACGAGGGCTCGCTGGGATCCGGCATGCCGATCCGGTCGGAGAACGCGCCGAGCGGCCGGCAGGCCGGGGTCAAGGAGAGCGAGGCCGCGCGCCTCAATCCGAAGTACCTGTTCGAGACCTTCGTCATCGGCTCCAGCAACCGCTTCGCCCACGCGGCCGCCGTCGCGGTGGCCGAGGCCCCGGCCAAGGCGTACAACCCGCTGTTCATCTACGGGGAGTCGGGGCTGGGCAAGACCCACCTGCTGCACGCGATCGGTCACTACACCCGCTCGCTGTACCCGGGAACCAAGGTGCGGTACGTCAGCACCGAGGAGTTCACCAACGACTTCATCAACGCGATCCGCGACGGCAAGCAGGACCTGCTGCGCCGCCGCTACCGCGACATCGACATCCTGATGATCGACGACATCCAGTTCCTGGAGAACAAGGAGGGCACCCAGGAGGAGTTCTTCCACACCTTCAACGCCCTGCACAACTCCAACAAGCAGATCGTGATCTCCAGCGACCGGCCGCCCAAGCAGCTGGTCACCCTGGAGGACAGGCTGCGCTCGCGCTTCGAGTGGGGCCTGATCACGGACGTCCAGCCGCCCGAGTTGGAGACCCGGATCGCGATCCTGCGCAAGAAGGCCGCCCAGGAGGGGCTCAACGCCCCGCCCGAGGTGCTCGAGTTCATCGCCAGCAAGATCTCCACCAACATCCGCGAGCTCGAGGGCGCGCTGATCCGGGTCACCGCCTTCGCCTCGCTCAACCGGGCGCCGGTCGACTTCCCGCTCGCCGAGGCCGTGCTGCGGGACCTGATCCCGGAGAGCGGCGGCTCGGAGATCACCGCCGCCACGATCATGGCCCAGACGGCCGCCTACTTCGGCCTGTCCATGGAAGACCTCTGCGGCACCTCGCGCAGCCGGGTGCTGGTGACGGCCCGTCAGATCGCGATGTACCTGTGCCGGGAGCTGACCGACCTGTCGCTGCCGAAGATCGGGCAGCAGTTCGGCGGCCGCGACCACACCACGGTGATGCACGCCGACCGGAAGATCCGCTCGCTGATGGCCGAGCGCCGGTCCATCTACAACCAGGTCACCGAGCTCACCAACCGCATCAAGTCGATGCGCGGCTGATCCCGCCTCAGTTCTCCCGGTTCCCGGACCCTCGCCCGCCGGTCCCTTGTTCTCCCGCTGACGGCCGTCCTGTGGCCGTGGCGCACACTCACGCGCTCTGTGGATGAGTACTCGTCTGCCGACTGACGTCCTGTAGGCGCTGTAGGCGCCGTAGCCGCCGCCCCGCCCGCCCCGCCCGCCCCGCCCGTCGCGGCCGGGAACCACTCCACCGAGTTCTTTTCGTCGCGCCACAGGCGTGTCACCGTGCGGCCGTCGAAATTAGTCGACTAATGTCCCCAGGTAACGCCAATCTGTGCATACCTTGCTAAAGAGACATAGCAGACATATCCACAAGAAGGGCCGAGTTTTCCACACCTGTGGACGGCTGGGGATAACTTCTGTGTATAAACGCTGCAGGTCCCCGCGTTGTCACCGATTAGAGTGAACTGGTTATCCCCAGGCCTGGTGATCCTTTTGGGGAAAACCTGTGCAAAACCTGGCCCCGGCTGTGGAAACGTTGGGGACAACTTTTCTTCATCCACAGGTCACCGCCAATTATCCCCAGGTTCTCCACAGCCCCTGTGGACGAAAACCCATGCGCTGAGCAGGAAAAAGGATGCTTTTCCACATATCCACAGCGCCTACTACTACGACTACAGAGATATAGACAGGAAGCCCGAACATCCGTCGTCTCGGGCCGAAACTGTGGAAAACTTCGGTCGGACCTCAGAGGTCCAATCTCCCGCCATCCCGCTAGAGTGGCGCCGAGGACGACCACAGGGCCCTCTCCGGCTTTCTTCCGTCCACAGCTCTGTGGAAAACCTTCCGCCACTCAAAAGCTCCGCGCCGGGTCGTCCACCGCAGTCGGTGGAAGGCGGCATGATGGTTGCCGACGCGTCCGCTCCACCGGGCGGACGCCGCAAACCCCAGAGGCACCACAATCCAGTGGCCCCGTCGCCGGCCGCGCGGGCTTCGGCCCTCCCCGCGGGATCCCGACGAGCGGTCCCCGACTGCCAGGAGGCGGATACCCGGTGAAGTTCCGTGTGGAACGCGACGTACTTGCCGACGCGGTCGCGTGGACCGCCCGCTCGCTGCCCGCCCGGCCGCCCGCGCCGGTGCTCGCCGGCCTGCTGCTGCGGGCCGAGGACGGGCAGCTGACCGTGTCCGGCTTCGACTACGAGGTCTCAGCCCGCTCCGAGGTCGCCACCGACGTCGAGGAGGCCGGCACCGCCCTGGTCTCCGGCAAGCTGCTCGCCGAGATCACCCGCTCGCTGCCGAACCGCCCGGTGGAGCTCGCCACCGAGGGCACGAAGGTCATCCTGGTCTGCGGCACCTCGCGGTTCACCCTGCAGACCATGCCGGTCGACGACTACCCGGCGCTGCCGCAGATGCCCGGGGGCACCGGGGCGATCGCCGGGTCCACCTTCGCGGCCGCCGTCGCCCAGGTCGCCGTCGCCGCGGGCAAGGACGACACCCTCCCGTTCCTCACCGGCGTGCGGGTCGAGATCAACGGCGACACCCTGCGGCTCGCCGCCACCGACCGCTATCGGCTGGCCGTGCGCGAGATCATGTGGAAGCCGGACCGCGCCGACGCCGAGGCGGTGGCCCTGGTGCCCGCCAAGACGCTGCACGACATCTCCAAGTCGCTCACCTCGGGCGAGTGGGTCACCATCGCGCTGTCCGGGGAGGACGGCAAGGAGGGCGACGGCCTGATCGGCTTCGAGGCCGGCGGCCGGCGCACCACCACCCGGCTGCTCGAGGGCGAGTTCATCAAGTACAACGCCCTCTTCCCGGCCGAGTACACCGGCGCGGCCGTGATCGAGACCGCCCCGCTGATCGAGGCGGTCAAGCGTGTCGCCCTGGTGGCCGAGCGCAACACCCCGATCCGGATGAACTTCTCCGGCGGGCAGGTCACCCTGGAGGCCGGCTCCGGCGACGAGGCGCAGGCCTCGGAGTCGATGGACGCGGTCTTCGAGGACGCCGACATCTCCGTCGCCTTCAACCCGGGCTATCTGCTCGAGGGCCTCGGCGCGATCGACGCGCCGTATGCGCAGCTCTCGTACACGACCTCCACCAAGCCCGCGGTGCTCACCGGCCGCCCGGCCGTGGACGCCGAGCACGACCCCGCCTACCGCTACCTGATCATGCCGATCCGGCTGTCCGGCTGAGCCACCGCGGGATGTGCGGCGGCCGAGTACTGGCGATACGGTCGAACCCGAAAGCGACAACGAGGTCGGTCGGAGCACGCACCAGTCCATTGCAAGGGAAGGCGTCATGGAACTCGGACTCATCGGCCTGGGCAAGATGGGCGGGAACATGCGCGAGCGCGTCCGCCAGGCGGGGCACACGGTCATCGGCTACGACCGCAACCCGGACCTGGCCGACGTGGGCTCGCTCAAGGATCTCGTCGGCGCACTGTCCGCACCCCGAGTGGTGTGGGTCATGGTGCCGGCCGGCGCGGCCACCCAGTCCACGGTGGAGGAGCTCGGCGAACTGCTGTCCGAGGGCGACGTGGTCGTCGACGGCGGCAACTCGCGGTGGACCGACGACAAGAAGAACGCCGCGCACCTGGCGACCAAGAACATCGGCTTCGTCGACGCCGGCGTGTCCGGCGGGGTGTGGGGCCTGAAGAACGGCTACGCGCTGATGGTCGGCGGGGACGCGGCGAACGTCGCGAAGGTCCAGCCGGTGTTCGACGCGCTCAAGCCCGTGGGCGAGTTCGGGTTCGTGCACGCCGGAGAGGTCGGCGCCGGGCACTTCTCGAAGATGGTGCACAACGGCATCGAGTACGCGATCATGCAGGCCTACGCCGAGGGCTGGGAGCTGCTCGAGGCGGCGCCCGAGGTCACCGACGTACGCGAGGTCTTCCGCTCCTGGCGGGAGGGCACCGTGATCCGGTCCTGGCTGCTGGACCTGGCGGTGGCCGCTCTCGACCAGGACGAGCACCTCGGGAAGCTGCGCGGCTACGCCGAGGACTCCGGCGAGGGGCGCTGGACGGTCCAGGCGGCCATGGACCACGCCGTGCCGCTGCCCGCCATCACCGCCTCGCTCTTCGCCCGCTTCGCCTCCCGCCAGGACGACTCGCCCGCGATGAAGATGGTCGCCGCGCTGCGCAACCAGTTCGGCGGACACGCGGTCACCGGCACCGACGGCAAGACGGAAGCCGAGCACAGCGCGCCCGCCTCCTGACCCGGCCGGCCCGTCCCCGGACGGGCCGACCGACCGGTGCAATCCCGCCGTTCCATATCAGCATTCTGTAACGCCGCTCCGCACCACCCGCCCCGCCCGGCCGGGCTGGCGGCCCCGGAAACCCCAGACAGCCTCAGGAACCCAGTGCGTCTCAGCCATCTGTCGTTGGTCGACTTCCGGTCGTACGCCGGCCTCGAGCTTCCGCTCGAAGCCGGCGTCGGCGTGCTCGTCGGACGCAACGGCCAGGGCAAGACCAACGTGATCGAGGCGATCGGCTACCTGGCGAACCAGGCCAGCCACCGGGTCGCCCAGGACGCACCGCTGGTGCGGGCCGGGGCCGAGCGGGCGGTGGTGCGCGGCGCAGTGTGGCACGAGGACCGCACCGCCCTGGTCGAACTGGAGATCAACCCGGGCCGCTCGAACCGGGCCCGGCTCAACCGCTCGCCGGTGAACCGCCCCCGGGACGTGCTCGGCTATCTGCGCACGGTCCTGTTCGCCCCGGAGGATCTGGCCCTGGTCAAGGGGGATCCGTCCGAGCGCCGCCGGTTCATCGACGAGCTGCTGGTCGCCCGCGCCCCGCGCTACGCCGCGGTGCGCGCCGACTACGACCGCGCCCTCAAGCAACGCAATGCCCTGCTGCGGTCCGCGTCCATGGTGCGCCGCGCCGCCCGCGGAGGACAGACCCCTGATCTGAGCACCCTCGACGTCTGGGACGCCCATCTGGCCAAGGCGGGCGCCCAGCTGCTGGCCGCCAGGCTCGGACTGCTGCGCGGACTGGCCCCCCTGGTCGACAAGGCCTACGGCACCATCGCCGGGCATCCCGGCGCGAATCTCGAGTACCGGCCCTCGTGCCCGCTCGAGACCGAGACCGCCGCAGAGCTCGAAGTCGCCCTCGCCGAGGCCCTGACCCGGTCCCGGCCGGACGAGGTGGAACGCGGGATCACGCTTGTCGGCCCGCATCGCGACGACCTCGCGCTGACCATCGACTACGGCAGCGGCCCGCTCCCGGCGAAGGGCTACGCCAGCCACGGCGAGTCCTGGTCCTTCGCCCTGGCGGTGAAGCTGGCCTCGTACGAACTGCTGCGCTCCGACGGCATCGAGCCGGTGCTGCTGCTCGACGACGTCTTCGCGGAACTCGACTCCGCCCGCCGCGCACACCTGGTCTCGGTCGCCTCGGCCGCGGAGCAGGTCCTGATCACGGCGGCGGTCGAACAGGACGTGCCCGCCGAACTCGGCGGCGTGCGGTACTCGGTCGGCAACGGCGAAGTGACCAAGGGGTCTGCGAGAAGCGCGGCGGACCTCGGGAACACCGCCTCCGAGCGCGTCCCCGAGCGCGCCGACGCCGAGAACTCCAGCCCTGAGGACACCGCGCCCGCTGACGCTCCGTCCGACGATGCCCCGTCCGATGACGCCCCGTCCGATGACGCCGCGGAGCGCGCCCGGTGACCGAAGCCGAGAACGTCTCGGGCCTGCGCGGCCCCGACCTCGCCCGCGCCGCGCTGACCGCCGCCCGCAACCGGGCCCGGAAGATCGAGGAGGGCCGGACGCAGCGGCGCGGGGCCGCCGCCCGGACGCAGCGTTCCGGGGCCCGGTCCGACGAGCGCGATCCCCAGCTGCTTGAGGCCACCCTGGCCCGGCTGCTCGACGAGGCCGGCTGGGAGGCCCCGGCGGCCGTGGGCGGGGTCTTCCACGGCTGGGCGGACATCGTCGGGGCGCGGATCGCCGCGCACTGCGAGCCGATCTCGTACGACGACGGCGTGCTCACGGTGCACACCGACTCGCAGATCTGGGCCATCGAGCTGAAGTACTTCGTGCCCATGATGCTGGCCAAGCTCAACGCCGCCCTGCCGCGCCGTCCGGTGCCCGGCGGCGCCTCCCGTGACGCGATAGAGCGGATCGCCATCTACGGCCCCAGTTCGCCGAGCTGGCGGCACGGCAAGCTGTCTCCCAACGGCGGCGCGCGACCCCGTCGCGAGCCCTGAGCGCGGGACCGCGCCGCGAAACCGCCTGCTCGGGCGTCTGCTCGGGCGCCGACGCTTGTCCAGTCAGGCTGAGCTGCACCTGTATGAGAATCGGACTGTCAGATTCGGTACTGCAAACGACGCCGACATTGCGCCGAGAGTTGGTAGACCCCAGCATGCGTGGGGGGACACCAGACCGGGGGTGGATCAGCTCAGAAGTGCCTTCAGGCCGTGTGTGCCGCCTCTTGTCCCCGCGAACCGGTAGAATGGAACACGTTCCAGGCAGTCGGAGGGTTCAAGCGGTCGACGACGGTTTTCGCCGCACCGCGGACCCCCTCCGGCCTGCCGCTGGTGCCGCGAAGGCGCGCTCCAGTCCCTCGCCTCGCGGCCCGGCGCCTTCCCCAGCCGACCGGTACCGCTGACGTTGAGAAAGGGTTTCGCGTCCGTGGTCGCTTCCGAGCACTCCGCACCGTCCGTTCCCACCGAGTCCGTTCCGACCACCACCGACCCCGGCGCCGTCGGTTCCACCACCACGGGTTCCAGCACCACCGGTTCCAGCGCAGCCATCCCGGCCCTGAAGACCGGCAACGGTGACTACGACGCCAGCGCCATCAGCGTGCTCGAAGGCCTCGAGGCGGTGCGTAAGCGCCCCGGCATGTACATCGGCTCCACCGGCGAGCGCGGCCTGCACCACCTGGTCTACGAGGTCGTCGACAACGCCGTGGACGAGGCCCTGGCCGGATACTGCGACCACATCGAGATCACCCTGCTGGCCGACGGCGGCGTGAGCGTCGTCGACAACGGCCGCGGCATCCCGGTCGGCATCGTGCCCGGCCAGGGCAAGCCGGCCGTCGAGGTCGTGCTGACCGTGCTGCACGCCGGAGGCAAGTTCGGCGGCGGCGGGTACCAGGTCTCCGGCGGCCTGCACGGCGTCGGCGTGTCCGTGGTCAACGCCCTGTCCACCCGGCTGACCGTCGCGGTCAAGACCGACGGCTACCTGTGGACGCAGGAATACCTGCGTGGCGACCCCGTCGCCGACCTGCACAAGGGCGACGCGACCGTCGACACCGGCACCACGGTCACCTTCTGGGCCGACGACGAGGTCTTCGAGACCCTCACCTACAACTTCGAGACCCTCTCCCGGCGCTTCCAGGAGATGGCCTTCCTCAACCGGGGCCTGACCATCTCGCTGACCGACGAGCGCCCCGAGTTCAAGGACGAGGCGGGCGACCCGCGCGCCGTCGTCTACCGCTACGACGGCGGCATCGCCGACTTCGTCCGGCACATCAACTCCTCCAAGGGCGAGCTGGTCCACCCCTCGGTCATCGAGTTCAGCGCCGAGGACACGGACCGCAAGATCTCCGCGGAGATCGCGATGCAGTGGAACAGCCAGTACTCCGAAGGGGTGTACACGTTCGCCAATACGATCAACACCCCGGACGGCGGTACGCACGAGGAGGGCTTCCGTTCCGCGTTGACGAACATCGTCAACCGCTACGCCAAGGACCAGAAGCTGCTCAAGGACAAGGACGACAACCTGGCCGGCGAGGACATCCGCGAGGGCCTGACCGCGATCATCTCGGTCAAGCTCGGCGAGCCGCAGTTCGAGGGCCAGACCAAGGCCAAGCTCGGCAACACCGAGGCGCGCACGTTCGTCCAGAAGATCACCTACGAGCAGATGGCCGACTGGTTCGACCGCAACCCCAGCGACGCCCGCGACATCGTGCGCAAGTCGATCCAGGCGGCCACCGCCCGGATCGCCGCCCGCAAGGCCCGCGAGCTGACCCGGCGCAAGGGCCTGCTCGAGTCGATGGCGCTGCCCGGGAAGCTGGCAGACTGCCAGTCCACCAACCCGGTCGAGTGCGAGATCTTCGTGGTCGAGGGGGACAGCGCCGGCGGCTCGGCCAAGTCCGGCCGGGACCCGCGGGTGCAGGCGATCCTGCCGATCCGCGGCAAGATCCTGAACGTGGAGAAGGCCCGGATCGACCGGGTGCTGCAGAACAACGAGGTCCAGGCGCTCATCTCGGCGCTGGGCACCGGCGTGCACGACGACTTCGACGTCTCCCGGCTGCGCTATCACAAGATCATCCTGATGGCGGACGCCGACGTCGACGGCCAGCACATCACCACCCTGCTGCTCACCCTGCTGTTCCGGTTCATGCGCCCGCTGATCGAGGCCGGCAAGGTCTACCTCGCCGCGCCGCCGCTGTTCAAGGTCAAGTGGACCAAGGACGACTTCTCCTACGCCTACTCGGACCGGGAGCGCGACGCGCTGCTGGCCGCCGGGACCACGGCCGGCCGCCGGTTCAAGGACGACACGGTCCAGCGCTTCAAGGGTCTGGGCGAGATGAACGCCGAGGAGCTGCGGATCACCACGATGGACCGCGAGTCGCGGATCCTGCGCCTGGTCACCCTGGACGACGCGGCCCAGGCGGACGAGCTGTTCTCGACCCTGATGGGCGAGGACGTGGAGGCGCGCCGCTCGTTCATCCAGCGCAACGCCAAGGACGTCCGCTTCCTCGACATCTGATCCACCGGGCCGACCCGGCGCGGTCGGCCCGCCAGCCGAAACCCTTCGCGACCTGAGCTGACAAGGAACCACTCTTCGTGTCCGACGAGAACAACCCCACCGACGCCGTGGCGGACCCGGCCCCGGTCGCCACCCTGCCCGAGACCCAGTCCGACCGCATCGAGATGGTCGACCTGCTGACCGAGATGCAGCGGTCCTACCTCGACTACTCGATGGCGGTCATCGTCGGCCGGGCGCTGCCCGAGGTCCGCGACGGCCTCAAGCCGGTGCACCGCCGTGTGCTCTACGCGATGTACGACGGCGGATACCGCCCGGACCGCGGCTACTTCAAGTGCGCCCGCGTCGTCGGCGAGGTCATGGGTGTCTACCACCCGCACGGCGACAGCGCGATCTACGACACCCTGGTCCGGCTCGCCCAGCCCTGGGCGATGCGGATGCCGCTGGTGGACGGCAACGGCAACTTCGGCTCGCCGGGCAACGACCCCGCCGCCGCGATGCGGTACACCGAGTGCAAGCTCGCCCCGCTCGCGATGGAGATGCTGCGCGAGATCGACGAGGACACCGTCGACTTCAACCCGAACTACGACGGGCGCTCGCAGGAGCCGGTGGTCCTGCCCAGCCGCTTCCCCAACCTGCTGGTGAACGGCTCCTCCGGGATCGCGGTCGGCATGGCGACCAACATCCCGATGCACAACCTGCGCGAGATCAACGAGGGTGTGCAGTGGTGTCTGGCGCACCCAGAGGCCACCGCGGCCGAGCAGCTCGAAGCGCTGATGGAGCGGATCAAGGGCCCGGACTTCCCGACCGGCGCCAAGATCGTGGGCCGGCGCGGCATCGAGGACGCGTACCGCACCGGCCGCGGCTCGATCATCATGCGGGCCGTGGTCATGGTCGAGGAGATCAACGGCCGCAACTGCCTGGTGGTCACCGAGCTGCCGTACCAGGTCAACCCGGACAACCTGGCCTCGAAGATCGCCGACCTGGTCAAGGACGGCCGGATCCAGGGCATCGCGGACGTGCGCGACGAGTCCTCCTCGCGCACCGGCCAGCGCCTGGTGGTCGTGCTCAAGCGGGACGCGGTCGCCAAGGTCGTGCTCAACAACCTCTACAAGCACACCCCGCTGCAGGACACCTTCGGCGCCAACATGCTGGCGATGGTGGACGGCGTGCCGCGCACCCTCTCCCTGGACGCGTTCATCCGCTACTGGATTGAACACCAGGTCGAGGTCATCGTGCGGCGCACGAAGTACCGGCTGCGCAAGGCCCTGGAGCGCGACCACATCCTGATGGCGCTGCTCAAGGCCCTGGACGCGATCGACGAGGTCATCGCGCTGATCCGGGCCAGCCAGACGGTGGACGCGGCCCGCACCGGCCTGATGAGCCTGCTGGACATCGACGAGATCCAGTCCAACGCGATCCTGGAGATGCAGCTGCGCCGGCTGGCCGCCCTGGAGCGCCAGCGGATCGTGGACGAGCACGAGGAGCTGCAGGTCAAGATCGCCGAGTACCGGGCGATCCTGGCCTCCCCGGAGCGGCAGCGGCAGATCATCTCCGAGGAGCTGCAGGCGATCGTCGACAAGTACGGCGACGAGCGGCGCTCCGAGCTGATCCCCTACGACGGGGACATGTCCATCGAGGACCTGATCCCCGAAGAGGACATCGTCATCACGATCACCCGGGGCGGCTACGCCAAGCGCACCAAGACCGACCTGTACCGCTCGCAGAAGCGCGGCGGCAAGGGCGTGCGCGGGGCCCAGCTCAAGCAGGACGACATCGTCGACCACTTCTTCACCACCACCACGCACCACTGGATCCTGTTCTTCACCAACAAGGGCCGGGTCTACCGGGCCAAGGCCTACGAGCTGCCGGACTCCGGCCGGGACGCGCGCGGCCAGCACGTGGCCAACGTGCTCGCCTTCCAGCCGGACGAGACCATCGCCCAGGTGCTCGACCTGCGCGACTACGAGGTGGCCCCGTACCTGGTGCTGGCGACGAAGAAGGGACTGGTCAAGAAGACGGTCCTGAAGGACTACGACTCGCCGCGCTCCGGCGGCGTCATCGCGATCAACCTGCGCGAGGACGACGAGCTGATCGCCGCTGAGCTGGTCTCCGCCGAGGATGACCTGCTGTTGGTCAGCAAGCAGGCCCAGGCCATCCGCTTCACCGCCGGCGACGAGTCGCTGCGCCCGATGGGCCGGGCCACCTCCGGGGTGATCGGCATGCGGTTCCGTGAGGACGACGAGCTGCTGTCGATGAGCGTGGTCAAGGAGGGCACCTTCGTGTTCACCGCCACCGACCGCGGCTTCGGCAAGCGCACCGCCGTCGAGCGTTACCCGGTGCGCGGCCGCGGCGGCCTCGGCGTGATCGCGGCCAAGACCGTCGACGAACGCGGCGAACTGGTCGGCGCGCTGATCGTGGAGGAGGGCGACGAGGTCCTCGCCATCACCGCAGGCGGCGGGGTCATCCGCACCCGGGTCTCCGGGCTGCGCGAGACCGGCCGGGACACCATGGGCGTCCAGCTGATCCAGCTCGCCAAGAAGGACTCGGTGATCGCGATCGCCCGCAACGCCGACTCGGAGATCGAGGACGACGAGGCCGAGACCGAGGCCGAGGAGACGGAGATCGAGGGAGCGGACGGCGTGGAACAGGTGGAGCAGGCCGCCGGGGACGGCGGTACCGTATCCGAGGCGGAACCGACTACCGCCGACGAGGCGTAATAACCAGGAGCGCCCGGGGCCGCGTCGAAACCGCGGCTCCGGGTATGGCGCTCGGGGCCTGCGGCCTCGGCAGGAGGAAACGCAGTGCCGATGAGCAAACTTCGACGCAGGGGGCCGGGAGACGACCGTGAGTGAGAGCTCTAATCCGTTGGACGGCAGGTCGGGCGGCAGCCGCAGTTACGGCGGCGACGGGCAGACCGCGGTGCGTACGTCCGCTCCGGAGACAACGCACGCCGCGGCGCCCGCCCCCGCCGCTCCCGCGGCCGCGCCAACCCCCGGTCCGTTCTCCGCGTCCCCCGCCCAGCCGCAGCCGCAGAACCCGTTCGGCGAGCCCGAGCCCGCCGACTCGCGCCGCCCCGCGCTGGCCGCCGCGGACTCCGTCAGCCGCGCACTGAGCGGCGCCGGACGCTCCTTCGCCCGGGTCGGCGCCGCGATCGGCAGCGCCACCCAGGGCCAGGGCAACCAGAGCCAGAAGAACCAGAACCAGAAGAACCAGGGCCAGCCGGGTCACCAGGGCCAGCCGCAGGCCCGGCCCGCGGGTTCCCCGCAGGCCCGGGTGCGCAAGGCCAGGCTGCGGGTGGCCCGGGTCGACCCGTGGTCGGTCATGAAGGTCTCGTTCGTGCTGTCCATCGCGATGGGCATCGTCACGGTCGTGGGCACCGCAGTGGTGTGGAACGTGCTCAACGCGCTCGGGGTCTTCAACTCCCTGAACAAGACCGTGGGCGACCTCACCAGCAGCGGTACCACCGGTACCTCGTCGTTCAACCTGGCCAGCTTCCTGTCCTTCGGCCACGTCGAGGGTTACATGATGGTCATCGCTCTGGTGGACGTCGTGCTGGCCACCGCCCTTGCCACCCTCGGCGCGTACCTCTACAACCTCGCGGCCGGCTTCGTCGGCGGCTTCGAGGTCACCCTGGCCGAGGACCAGTGACCGCCGCCGGGGCGGGCGAATCCCGTTTTGGGACGGCCCGCTCCATGCGGTAATCTGCTCTAGCGCCTGCGCAGCCGGACCAGTCCGGCAGGCCGCGGAACGCGGGGACCTATAGCTCAGTCGGTTAGAGCGCTTCCCTGATAAGGAAGAGGTCGGAGGTTCAAGTCCTCCTAGGTCCACCCGAACCCCAGTAGCACCACGGCCCGCCCGATCCGATCGGGTGGGCCGAATATTTGACCGAAGGCCGCTCGACCGACCCTTGGTCTTCGGCTGTTATCCTCATCCGCACGGGAACTGTCGCAAGTCGACAGACCGTCTCCGTACTCGAACGAGAGGGCCGGTTGCCATGAAGAAGCTGCTCCTGGTCGCCCTGGTTGCCGCGGGCGGTCTCCTGGTCTACCGGCAGGTCCAGGCGGACAAGGCCGAGCAGGACCTCTGGACCGAGGCGACCGACCCGGTGCCCGCCGCCGCAAAGAACTGACCGGCGCGGAACGCGGCGCCCCTAGTACGATGCCAGGGGCGTCCGCGCCGACCGGGCCAGTCCCGGACCGCCGCGGCCGGTCCGCGGGGCCATAGCTCAACTGGCAGAGCACCGCCTTTGCAAGGCGGGGGTTAGGGGTTCAAGTCCCCTTGGCTCCACTGCGCAGTTCAGGGACGGTAACCAGATGATGGTTACCGTCCCTGACTGCTTTCTTCGCGGCTGACCGAATCCCGACGGAGTCTCTCGGTGGTCAGGGCGGCACGGCGGCGCCGTGGACGGCCGTACCGGCTGTGCCCTCGCCGAGCTCTGGTGCGGGGAAACCGGCAGGCCGGGGCCGTTCTCCGCGAGGAGTGAACACGTGGCTCAACGCTGGGAACGTGCTCTACTCTTCGAGCGCCCGAGTCGGGGGACTGCGGGCGTTCGGCAGACAGCGGACCACGAAGGCCACAGAAAGCGATACCAGACAGATGAGTTTCTCCATATCGGGCAGGGGCGCTGTCGCCCTCATCGGCTGCGCGGCGCTCTCTCTGAGCGTTGCAGCCTGCTCGTCCAGCGGCTCGAACTCGGGCGGCAGCTCGACGGGCTCCCGTGCGACGACGGCTGCGCCGACCACGGCCGATCCCGACGCGGGGCTGCCGACCGGTACTCAGCTCAAGGCCGACCTCCTCAGCAAGGGCATCCCGGCCAGGTACGCACTCGACACCGGCGGCAGTGTCGATACCGGCTCGGTCTACCAGGCGCCCTCCGCTTCCCTCCCGCCCGGCGGAACCGGTTGCGCGAGCCTGGACGGCACGAGCTGGGTGGACATCGCGGGCCACGGCTCGGTCTCGTTCGCCCAGAACGACTACGTCGACAAGGACTCCTCGGAGGAGTTCGCGCAGGAGATCGACGCGTTCCAGGGCACGACGGCACAGGACGTCATGACTGCGCTGTCCGACATCGCGGCCAAGTGCCCGACGTTCAAGGACTCCCAGACCAACAGCACAGTCAAGGTCTCGGTCGCCACCAGCGCGTCCCCCGACGACGGCATGGTCGTGATCACGCTCTCCGACCCCGAGTGGGAGGGCGCCACCACCCTCGTGGCGGTTCGTGTCGGCCACTCGGTGGTGACCGTCCTCAGCTCGGCGAACTCCGGCAGCGCCGCGTTCGCGAAGTCGACGGCCTCCCAGATCGCCGCGCGACTGGCCGCGGCCGGGAACCAGTAGTTCTTGCTTGTACGTGCTGTGGCCCGGCACGGGGGTCCGGACCACAGCACGTACAAGCACTCATCAGTGTTCAGGTGCGCAGAATCGTCAGCTGAACTTCGAGCGCCGCTTCAGTTCGTCGGCGAACCGGCTCCAGGTCTCCGAGAAGCTCTCGGCCAGCTCGATGACGACGTCCGCCCGGTGCGCGGGCACGACGTCGACCAGGTTCGACCACTGCGCCGGGTCGATGGTCTGCGCGACCAGCATCCGGAGCAGGCCCCTGCCTTGCTCGTTGAGCCGCAGTGAGGGGTCGGCCGCCAGCATTCTGACCAGTGAGCCGGGAAGCGCTCGGCCGCCGGCATCGACGGAGTCGCCGCCGCCGTGGGGCTCGACCAGGGTCCCCTCGGCCGGGGCGCCTTCGTGCAGCTTCCCGTCGAGCAGTTCGTGACGTAGCACGTGCGCCCGCCCCACGGAGATCCCGACGGCCCTCGCCAGTTCCCGGACACTCGCGGCGGGATTGCGGGCAAGCGTCTCGCGAACGGCGCAGCGCGTATCCCCCGGGCTGAGCCGGTGGACACGGCCGTCGAGCCCGAGCCTGGGGCCGCTCGCGTCGGCCGCGCCGGCCAGGCGCCGGCGAATGGCTCCCACCGTGTTCGGCGAAAGGCCCGCGGTCTTCGCGATCATCCGGTCCGACCACTGGGGATGCGTCTCGAGGATTCTGCGCCCGGCGTCTCGGCGATCCTCCAGCGACAGCGGGAGACCGTGGCTCGAATTGGCCCGGACGGCACGGATGAAAACCTCGGCCTCGTCACAATCGATCAGCTCGGCCGCTATCGTCGCGTCCCCTCGCAGGATGGCGGCGTGGACCCGGTGGACTCCATCGATCACACGCAGAGTGCGCCGATGTACGAGTACGGGAGGCAGCATCGACGGGGCGAGCTGCGCCAGAGCGGACACATGCTGCTTTTCGATACCGCCGAGGCGCGGCGAACCGGACAGATCGAGCCGTCCGACGGGCAGTGACGCCAAACGCGGGGAAGGCTCGAGAGACGCGGTGGCGGAAGGCATCATGTTCCCCTGCAGGCGGTAGCCGGATCGGCGGAGCTCGGGATTTCGACGGAGCGCGCACGTAATCCGTCGGCATGGCATCCGTCTCTGCGAAACCCTCGCTGACCTGGGGCACATCCATCCAACATCGAGCCAACACGCGCCGCATACGATGACTGCTCGGACTCTGTACCCTTGGCCACCTGGCGAAGTGCTGTACTTGCGTCGGCGACGGCAAGCGACTCGGCAGGGTGGTGTTGGCGCACATGCGGTTCGGGTTGCTCGGCCCCGTCACAGTCCAGCTCGACGCTGCGTCCGCACCGGCGCGGATCGAGCAGCGCATGCCTGAGATCCTGTTTGCCGCCCTCCTGCTCAACGCGGGCAAGGCCGTGCCCACGGTCAAGCTGACCACGGCACTCTGGGGGTACGACCCACCGCCCTCGGCCGCATCGTCGCTCTACAACCACGTGGGGCGTCTGCGCCGTCTTCTCGGCTCGGAAGGCGGCGGGCGAATACGGACCGCGTCGGTCGGCTACGTCATCGAGGTCGAGCCCGACGAGTTGGACACCGCCGAGTTCGCCGAGCTGTGTACGCAGGCGACCCGGATGCGTGAAGCCGGTGCCTGGGCGGGCGCGTCCGAAAGCTTCGCGGCAGCGCTGTCACTATGGCGCGGGGAACCTGCCGAGGGAGTGTCCGGGCTTGAGGAGTGGGAAGCCCGTGTCCAGGAGTTGCGCGAAATACGCCTACAGGCTCTGGACGCCCGTATCGACTCCGACTTGCGCCTGGGCCGCCACCGGCAGACGACCGCCGAGCTTCAGGCGTTGGCGTTCGAGTACCCCTTGCACGAGTCGTTCCATAAGCAGCTGATGCTCGCGCTCTACCGCGGCGGCCGCCAGACCGATGCGCTCAACGCCTACCAGAAGCTGCGCCATTCGCTCTCGCACGAGCTCGGGATCGACCCCTCGCCGGCCGTTCGACGAATCCACGAGGCCATCCTCAACGCGGACCCGCAGCTCGACGCGTTCGACGATGCAGACGCTCCTCGAACAGCCGCGCCGGTCGTCGAATCGCCGCCATCCCACGAGCCGGTGCAGCAGGCAGCGGAGAGCGACTCGGCCGGCGACGGCACGCCGAAGATCGGCGCACAGGCCGTCGCGCTCATCGCGGCCTCGCCCTCGCTCGACGAAGCGGCGGGTCGGGTGGACCGCGAGGTTCGCCAGACCATGCTGGACGGCATCCCGGTGCTGCTGTGCCCCGCTTTGCCCGGCTCCCGACAGCGTGCCGGAATCACCTTCCGCGTCGGCATGGCGGATGAGCCGTTGGCCCGTGCGGGGATGACGCATCTGATCGAGCATCTCGCGCTGCACCGGCTCGGTGTGGGCGATGTGCACCACAATGGTGAGACAAACGCGACAGTGACGCATTTCCTCATGCAGGGCAGTGCGAACGAAGCGGTCGAGTTCATCCACAGCGTGTGTGAAAGCCTGCACAACCTGCCTTTCGAGCGCCTCGAGACCGAGAAGTCGATCCTGTACGCCGAGGCGAGCCACCGCGGGCTCGAGTGGGCCCGCCACCTGGCGGCGTCGCGCTACGGTGCGCGCGGCTACGGCATCCCGGGCTTCGGGGAGTTGGGGCTTCCCGCGGTCACGCCGGACGACCTGCGCGAGTGGGCCTCGACATATTTCACCCGGGACAACGCGGTGCTCTGGTTCAGCGGCGACGCTGTTCCGGCCGGGCTCGACCCGCGACTTCCCGCCGGCCGGCGCAGGTCCCTGCCCGCACCCTCCTCGGTACTGGCGACCACGCCCGCCTATATCTCCGGAGGGCCGCGGGGGCTCGTCGGGTTGAGTGCGGTAGTACGCCGTGGGCCTGCGGCGAGGCTGTTCACCGAGCTGCTCGAGCGAGAGCTGTTCAAGCGCCTGCGCCACGAGGGCGGCCTGTCGTACGCCATCAGCGCCGACTATGCCGCGCGCGATGCCGATTGCGCCGAGATCCACGCGACGGCCGACGCGCTGCCGGCCACGCAGGACAAACTCATCAGCTCTCTCATGAGCGTTCTCGCCGGACTTCGGGCGGGCGACCTCGACCCGGGGCTGTTGGAGGTCGTGCGCAGTCGCGTACTCGAGGCGCGTCAGGCGCCGGACGCAGCCGCTCAGGCGCTCCCCGGCCTCGCCGCCGACCTGCTCTTCGGCCGACCGCACTCAAGCGAGGCCGACCTGCTCGATCGATTCCGTGCCTCGACTGCGGACGACGTACGCGCCGCGGCTGCCGAGGCGTTGGGCACCGCGTTGTTGGTGCTGCCAGGGCACAGCCCTGATGCGGATAAGGCTGGTTATGCCCCCATATCAACTGGTTCGGCAGTCATGGCGTTCGGCTCTGCCTACCGTGGATTCGATGATCCCGGTACGCAGCTGGTGGTAGGCGCCTCGGCGGTGAGCCTGCACAGGAACGGATCGTTCGCCACTGTCCAGTACGCAGAGTGCGTGGCGGTGCAGGCTTGGCCCGACGGGGCGAGGCAATTGTGGAACCGCGACGGAGCCCGGGTCGCCATCGAGCCGAACCTCTTCGACGCACCCGAGGGTTTCCTCGCTCCACTCGACGCTGCGATTCCGGCTGAGCGCGTCGTATGGCAACCTGCTCGCGACCCGCGCCAGATTCCCGGGTGCCCGCCGGGCGCGGAGCCGAACCGGGCGCAAGACAGATACTCCACGCAGACGGTTGCCGCGAGAATCGTGCGCATCCTGGTGCGTATCGCCTTCTGGATGTTCCTGGTGGGCGCGGTGCTGTTCACCGCGTTGGCGATCGGCATGTGCTTCGACACGGATCCCGCCGACGGTGTGTCCATCGGCGTCATCGTCGCGGTCTGGCTCTTCGACTTGGGAGTCGGCGTACTCCCCACCTTCTTGCTCGGCCGCAGACTGCATCGCTATAAGAAGGCAGCGTGAGGGAGCGCCCTGCCTAGACCCCGTAGCCGGCGGCGTCGACGCGACGAACCGGCCGCCGGCACCCTAGCCGCAGGCAAGGCCGCGCGGCCACGGGTCATTGTCCACCATCACGGGCTGCTCGAACCTGCTTGCTCGTGAGAGCGTGCAGGGCGGGCACGTCGTATGGGCAGATTGCAGCAGGACACTCGTGGGGGTCCGCACCAATCCGGTGCGGACCCCCACGCGTTCTGCTTCGCGGCGTTGTGGCGGGTTAGTGCCTGGCCCGTCGGCCACCTGACGACGCGTCGGTTTCTATGCCGCCGTCGGGGTCTGCCGGGTCATCGCGGTCCATGGCGTCATTGCGGTCCACGGTGCCGTGCTCCGCGCTGTGCAACGGTGCTGAATCGGCGGGCGGCTCCTGGGCCGGGTGGCCCGATTTGGCGTCCTCGTCGCTGAGCACGCTGTGCACTGCGTCGTCCTCGACCCAATCCTGGTAGCGCGAGCGCTGCCAGAGCACGGCCGCAGTGCCCAGTGCGGCACCGACGGCCGCCGCGCCGCCGATGAACCAGAGTTTGCGGTGGCGGTGGACGCCCTGGCGGTGCTGCAGGTGCTCGATCTGCTGCGCGGTCACGCCGCCGCGCGCCGCGGCCACGGTCGCGGCCGCCCGGTCGGACACCTCGGCCCGCAGGGGAGCGGAGCGCTGTCTCGCCTCGCCAGCCATCCGCGAGGAGAACTTGCCCGCCGCCGGCACCAGGTCGTGGCGGACCCGGTGCGAGGTGTCCGCCAGGACCGGCACCACCGCCGCACGGGTGTGCTCCCACCGGGGACCGGCCTCGGCGCGCAGCGCCGTGTAGTGGTCGCGAAGCCACGGCTGGAGGGAATTCAGCTGCAGCGGCTGGGATCGGCTCGTCTTGGTCACGGCTTCGGCCCTTCGCCTTTCCGTCGTTCGGACTTTCCTGCGCCTTCCCCGGACCGTCATGACTATGCGCCTATTGCGCCGTTCGGCTGGGGATTTTTCGGACCTGCCGGGCGAAGCTCACCGGGATGCCGTCCTCCGGGAGGCCGCAATGACACGGATCCGCTACTGCTGCGCTGTAAACCTCCCGCGCGTGGGAGGATGTCCGGGGACATGCGGCGGCCGGCTCCGGCGGGTCCGAGGGGGCGTGACCCGGGGGCGATCCGCACGCAGCGAACGATGGAAGTGAGGGCCGTGATGGCCGAGGAGACCTACGCCGTACTCAAGACCACGCACGGGGATATCACCGTGCGACTGTTCCCGAACCACGCGCCGAAGACCGTGCGCAACTTCGTGGAACTGGCCGAGGGCGGCCGGGAGTGGGTCGACCCGCGCACCGACGCGAAGACGACTGCCAGGCTGTACGACGGCACCATCTTCCACCGCATCATCTCCGGATTCATGATCCAGGGCGGCGACCCGCTGGGCCAGGGCGTCGGCGGCCCCGGCTACAAGTTCGACGACGAGATCCACCCGGACCTGAAGTTCGACAAGCCCTACCTGCTGGCGATGGCCAACGCGGGCAAGCAGGGCGGCCGGGGCACCAACGGCTCCCAGTTCTTCATCACCGTCGCCACTCCCACGTGGCTGAACGGCAACCACACCATCTTCGGCGAGGTCGAGGACGCGGCCAGCCGCAAGGTGGTGGACCTGATCGCCGCCGTGCCGACCGGACGGCAGGACCGGCCGCTGAACGACGTGGTGGTCGAATCCGTGGTGATTGAGCGGCGCGCTTCCTGACGAAGGGTCAGCGCAGTCCGACCGCAGCCTCAAGCCTGCTTTCTCCCTCGGGGATTGGACCGTGACCATGCCGTCCGACGAGCGGCCGACGACGACGCCCGACACCGAAGGCGTGTCGGGCGCGCCGGTCTGTTTCCGGCATCCCGGCCGCGAGACATACCTGCGCTGTTCCCGGTGCGAGCGCTCGATCTGCACCGACTGCATGGTCACCGCCCCGGTGGGCTTCCAGTGCCCCGATTGCGTCCGGGACGGCAACCGGGTGGTGCGCCAGGTTCGGACCATCGCCGGCGGCCGCCACCAGAGTCGGCAGGGTGTGGTCACCGGCGTCCTGATCGCCGTGTGCGTCGTGATGTTCGGCCTGCAGAACCTGGTCGGCCCGGCCTTCACCGACCGGATGGATCTGCAGGCGATGGCCCAGCAGATCTCCTCGCTGCCCTCGGCCCGGCACATAGGGGTCGCGTACGGGGACTGGTACCGGCTGGTCAGCTCGATGTTCGTGCACATGAACATCGCGCACCTGGCGATGAACATGCTCTCGCTCTGGTGGATCGGCACGCCGGTGGAGGCCAGGCTCGGCCGCAGCCGTTATCTGCTGACCTACTTCACCTGCGGCATCGCCGGGTCGGCCGCCTCGTACGCCTCGCTGCAGGCCTACGGCAGCAGCCTGGGCGCCTCGGGGGCGATCTTCGGGCTGCTCGGCGTGCTCGCGGTGCTGGCGTACCGGGAGCGGCTCAACATGCAGCCGGTGATCACGGTGATCCTGCTCAACCTGATCTTCAGCTTCACCCAGGCCAGCATCAGCTGGGAGTCACATGTCGGCGGGCTGGTGGCCGGGCTGATCCTGGGCGTGGCCCTGGCCTACGCGCCCCGGCCGCGCGCGGTGATGGCCTGGTTCAAGAACCCGCAGAACCTCGTGCCCACCGCGACCGGGACGGCCATCCTGGTCGCGGCCGCGATCATCGTGATGGTGCACACGTCCCAGCTGCAGGACCAGGCCAGCCCCGGCGCGCTGGCCGGCACCTGGGTCCAGCTCCAGCTGCTCAGATAGGGCTGTCCGGGCGGGCCCTGGGACCATGCGGTGGCGCTTGGTCATTCAGGGTTATGCACAGATCGTGTGAGTTTTCCACACTGTGGATAACCTGTGGAGAAACCTGCGCGAGCCCTGTGGGTAACCTATCTGCCTGCACGTTTACCGCCGCGACCGTACAGACGGTCGCGGCGGTTCGTATGAATGCAGGGTCTGGCGGCCCCGGCGGTGGCTCGGGGTCAGCGCCAGCGGGTCGAGACGATGAATCCGGCCGCGATGAACGCGAAGCCGATCACCACGTTCCAGGCACCGAGCGTCTGGGTCCAGTGCAGGTTGAGGTAGTAGGTCACGATCCAGGCCAGACCGACCAGGAAGAACGCGACCATGAACCGGGGGACCCAGGCCGAGGACTCGACCTTGATCTTCTGGACCTTCTGCTCGGGCGGGGTGTAGGCCACCTTGTCCCGAGTCTTCGACTTCGGCACGGAACTCTCCTGGTCACTGACTCACCGACAGCTGTACGGCAGACCTAGCGTAGCCGTGCGAGCGCCCCGGGGACAGCGGCCTGAGGGCTTTCTCAGCCTGCTCTGTCCGGCGCGTCCGCGATCGCGGCCGGAGGGGCCCAGTAAGGTAGCCAACGGTAATCGCGAGGTCACGCATATGGGTCAACGTCCGAGAGTCGAGGGGCACGTGGGGAAGGTCAGGGCGGCGGCCGGAGCGCTCGGCGAGCTATTCCTCACCCTCGGCGTGCTGATCCTGCTGTTCGTCGCCTACCAGCTCTTCTACACCTCGGTGGTATCCGTCCGGACGATGTCGCACGAGACCGCGCAGCTGGAACGCGCCTGGTCCGGCGGCGCCCGCGAGCGCGCCGCGGTGCTCGTCCCCGAGCGTCCGCCGTCCCCTGGCACGGGCTTCGCCGTCATCCACATTCCGCGGCTGGACAAGACCCTTCCGGTACTCGAGGGCACGGATCTGACCACCCTGGCCAAGGGGGTCGGCCACTACAAGGGCACCGCGATGCCGGGCGCGATCGGCGACTTCGCGGTGGCCGGGCACCGCAAGACGCACGGAGATCCCTTTCTCCAGTTTCCAAAGCTGCGGATCGGCGACCCGGTCGTGATCGAGACCGCGACCGCCTGGTACACGTACGTGATCGACGTCGCCCCCTACATCACCAGTCCCGGCGACATGGCCGCGATCGCCCCGGTGCCGAACCGTCCCGGCGTCGCACCCACCGAAAGGCTGATTACCCTCACGACCTGCAACCCGTGGTGGGCGCACTATCAGAGAATGATCGCGCACGGGCATCTGGTGGACGAGCGTCCGCGCACCTGAAGACGGAAAGGCGGCGCACGCCGTATGTACGCGTGGATCTGGCGGCACCTGCCCGGGGCGCTGTGGGTACGCATCCTGTGGGCGCTGATCATCTCCGGGGTGCTGGTGTTCGCACTCTTCCAGTACGTCTTCCCGTGGATTGAGCCCTATGTGCCGTTCTCCGGGAACGGTTCGCTCTCGCAATAGGGACGGGTGTGGTCGCACGCGCTGAGCGGTGCTGTGACCGGCCGTGGGCACTGCGCGGGGGCGACTACGCTGACCACATGGCTCGCATCCTGGTGGTCGACAACTACGACTCCTTCGTGTTCAACCTGGTCCAGTACCTCTACCAACTGGACGCCGACTGCGAGGTGCGCCGCAACGACGCGGTGACCGTCGAGGAGGCCGCCGGCTACGACGGCGTGCTGCTCTCGCCGGGTCCCGGAACCCCCGAGGAGGCCGGGATCTGCGTGCCGATGGTCCGGTACTGCGCCGGGATCGGCAAGCCCCTGTTCGGAGTCTGCCTCGGCCTGCAGTCGATCGCGGTCGCGTTCGGCGCGGTGGTGGATCGCGCGCCGGAACTGCTGCACGGCAAGACCAGCCCGGTCTCGCACGACGGCGCGGGGGTCTTCGCGGGGCTGAAGAGCCCGTTCACCGCCACCCGGTACCACTCGCTGGCGATCGAGCCGGGCACCCTCCCGGACGAGCTGCCCGTCACCGCGGGCACCGACACCGGGGTGATCATGGGCGTGCGGCACCGGAGCCTGCCGATCGAGGCAGTGCAGTTCCACCCCGAGTCGGTGCTGACCGAGGGCGGCCACCGGATGCTGGCGAACTGGCTGGCCGTCTGCGGCGACCCGGGCGCGGTCGAACGCTCCGACGGCCTCGCACCCGTGGTGGGTACGAGGCCGTCGGAGCGCGCCAGTCGTCGGCGGTCGCCGTCTGCCGGGCTCCTGTCCGGCCAGCCCGGCTAGTTGCCGCCGGTCGGGGTCGCCGTCGCCCCGCCGAGGCCGCCGAGGAAGCCGCCGCCGCTGGTGTTGGTCGCGGTGGGCGTCGGGCTCGGCGAGGCTCCGTTCGAGCAGTAGATCTTCACCGTGCTGCCCTTGGCAGCCGAGGCGTTGCCGCCCGGGTCGGTGCTGATCACGTTGCCGCTCTGCACGTCGTTGCTGTACTGGTTGACGGTCGTGGTCTGGAAGCCCGCGCCCTGGATGTTCTGCGCCGCCTGGTTGCAGGTCTGGCCGAGCGTCGCCGGTACGGTGGCGTTGCCCGGCCCACTGGAGACCACCACGGTGATCTGCGTGGTAACCGGCTCGGCCTGGTTCGCCAGGGACTTGCCGTTGCCGTCCTGCAGGTCGATGACGTTGCCGGCCGGGACGGTGCTGCTCGCCTGGTCCTGCTCCTGCAGGTTGTTGAACCCGGCGCCCTTGAGGGTCGTCTCGACCTGGTCCTTGGTGTTGCTGTTCAGCTGCGCGACGGTGGGCAGCGTCTTCTCCTGCGCTCCGACCGAGACGCAGTAGTTGACCGCCGTGCCCGTGGTCGCGGTGGCCCCGTTCGCCGGGCTCTGCGAGATGATCTCCCCGGCCGGGATGCTGGTGCTGTTCGCCGCGTCGCCGGAGCAGATCGAGCTGCCGAGCTTGAGGCCCTGTCCGGTCAGCTTGGTGGTGGCCTGGGCGACCGTCAGGTTGGCGATGTTGGGCACGGTGGTGGTCTTCCCGCCGCCGTTGCTGCCGCCGAGCAGCTTGTTGAAGACGACGACCGCCAGCACGATGGCGATCACCGCCACCACCGCCAGGATGATGTAGCCGGTCTTGTCGTTCGCCTTCTTGCCCCGGCCGCCGTTCCCGGCGTCGCCGCCGCGCCGACGCGGTCCGTCATCCCCGGGCGCTTCTTCATAGGACGGCTGATACTGCGTTGGCTGGTAACGCGTCGGCGGCCCATAACCGGCCGTGGTCTGCCCGCCGTAGCCCGCCGCGCTCGACACCACCTGGGTCGGCGCGTTCGCCCCGTACCCGACGGCCAGCGTCGGCGCGGCCGCGATCGGGCGGCCGTCGAGGGCGCGCTCGATGTCGGCGCGCATCTCGTCCGCGGACTGGTAGCGCTCGTCCGGGTGCTTGCCCAGGGACTTGAGCACGATCGCGTCGGCGACGGCCGGGACCTCGGGGTCGTGGTGCGAGGGCGGCAGCGGGGCCTCGCGCACGTGCTGGTAGGCCACCGCGACCGGGGAGTCCCCGACGAACGGCGGCCGGCCGGTGAGCAGTTCGTAGAGCAGACAGCCGGTGGAGTACAGGTCCGAGCGCGCGTCCACCGTCTCGCCCTTGGCCTGCTCGGGGGAGAGGTACTGCGCGGTGCCGATGACCGCCGAGGTCTGCGTCATCGTCATGCCCTGGTCGCCCATGGCCCGCGCGATGCCGAAGTCCATCACCTTGACCGCGCCGGCCCGGGTGAGCATGACGTTGGCGGGCTTGATGTCGCGGTGGATGATCCCGTTGCGGTGGCTGTAGTCCAGGGCCTGGAGCACTCCGGAGGTGATCTCCATCGCGCGCTCCGGCAGCAGCCGGCGGCCCGAGTGCAGCAGGTCCCGCAGCGTCGAGCCGTCTACGTACTCCATGACGATGTAGGGCAGCGAGATGCCGCCGATGTAGTCCTCGCCGGTGTCGTAGACGGCCACGATCGCGGGGTGGTTGAGCGACGCCGCCGACTGCGCCTCGCGGCGGAAGCGGGCCTGGAAAATAGCGTCCCGGGCCATGTCGGCGCGCAGCGTCTTGACCGCGACCGCACGGCCCAGCCGGATGTCGCGGGCCATGAACACCTCGGCCATGCCGCCGCGACCCAGTACCGCGCCGAGCTCGTACCTGTTGCCCAGGCGACGCGGCTCTTCCATCTGTTCAGCCCTTCCCCTGTCGCCGCCCCATCCGGGCAGCTAGCCCGCCGGGAACGGCGATCCGACGGGTTCCGTCTTCATACCGGTTGTGCCGTGCCGGTCGTGACCGCGCGTACGCGCTCGGCGTGGTGCCGGACCGCACTACCGTACTCAACCCGCTCGGCGCGATTGTTTCACGGCGGGCGAGGCGCGTAGTAGAGCTTCGCGAGAGCGGGTGCGCCGACGGCTCACTGCGAGCCGAGCACCGCCTGGATCACGTTCTTCGCGATCGGGGCGGCCAGGCTCCCGCCGTACACGTCGCCCGCGTTCGGGTTGTTGTCCTGCACCAGGACGGCGACCGCGACCTTGGGGTCGTTCGCCGGGGCGAAGGCCAGGAACCAGGCCAACGCGTTCTGACCGGCGCCGCGCTGCGCGGTGCCGGTCTTCCCGGCGACTTGGACGCCGTTGATCTGGGCCTTGGTTCCGGTGCCGTTCTGCACCACCGAGACCATCATGTCCTTCAGCTCGCCCGCCTGGGCGGACGTGATCGGGTTGTACAGCTGCTTCGAGCCCGTGGTGGACATCACGTTGCCCTTGGTGTCCAGCTCCTGCTTGATCAGGTACGGGGCCATCATCACGCCGCCGTTCGCCACCGTCGCGGCCATCATCGCGCCCTGCAGCGGGGTCATCCGGACGTTGAACTGGCCGATCGCCGACTGCGCGGCCTGCGCCTGGGAGATGTTCTGCGGGAAGACCGAGGTGGACGCGTTCATCGGCACCGAGGGGCCGGTCGTGTTGAAGCCCCACTTCTGCGCCTCGGTCTGCAGCTTGGTGCCGCCGAGGTCGAGGCCGATCTGTCCGTAGACGGTGTTGCAGGACAGCGTGAACGCGTTGATCAGGGTCGTGTCGCCGCAGGTCTCGCCGGCGTCGTTGGAGAGCGTCGAGTTGCTCTGCGGCAGCTGCAGGGTGTTCAGCGGGGAGGGGATCACGGTGTTCTCGTCCACGGGGGCGCCGTTGAGCCCGTTGTCCATCGCCGCCGCCGAGGTGATGATCTTGAAGGTGGAGCCGGGCGGGTAGGTCTGCGCCAGCGCGCGGTTCAGCTCCGGCTGCAGCGCGTCGGCGGCCAGCGAGTTGGCGGCCTTGGCCTCGTCGGTGGTGTTGTGCGTGGCCAGCGAGTTCGGGTCGAAGGACGGCGCGGACACCATCGCCAGGATCGCCCCGGTCTTCGGGTCGAGCGCGACCACGGCGCCCTCGACCTCCTTGCCGGGGTCCACGTTCGCCAGCCCGTCGTACGCGGCCTGCTGCGCCTTCGAGTTGAGGGTCAGCACCACCGAGCCGCCGCTCTTGCCCTTGTCCTCCAGCTGGTTGAGGAACTGCTGGGTGGCCAGCCGCGAGTCGGTGCCCTGCAGCAGCGGGTTCTCGGCCTTCTCGATCGAGGTCGCGCCGAAGTTGACCGAGTAGTAGCCGGTGGCCTGGGCGTAGACCGGGCCGTTCGTGTACTGCCGCAGGTATTTGAGCGTCCCGGTGCTGGGCGTCGAGGTGGCGATCGCCTTGCCGTCCACGATGATCTGCCCGCGCGGGTTCTGGAACGCGTAGATCAGGTTGCGCCGGTTGTCCGGGTGCGACGTGTAGGAGGAGGCGTTGATCACCTGGATGTAGTTCGCGTTCACGAACAGGACCGCGAACAACGCCAGGCAGAAGATCGCGACTTTCTTGATCGGCCGGTTCACGCCTTTACCACCTGGGTCATCTCGTCGCTGAGCGGGATCGCGGGCGGCAGCGGTCGCCGGGCCGCGTCGGAGATCTTGATGAGCAGCCCCACCAGGATCCAGTTGGCCATCAGGGCCGAGCCGCCGTAGGCCAGGAACGGCATCGGCAGGCCGGTCAGCGGGATCACCCGCATCACCCCGCCGGCCGTGATGAACACCTGGAGTGCGAAGGTCGAGGCCAGGCCGGCCGCGAACATCTTGCCGTAGGGGTCGCGCACCAGCAGCGCCGTCTTCAGCCCGCGCACCACGATGATCGCGTACGCGATGAACAGCGCGGTCAGCCCCAGCAGGCCCAGCTCCTCGCCCACCGTGGCCAGCATGAAGTCGGCGTTGTTGGCGAAGCCGATCTGGTACGAGTAGCCGCGGTCCAGCCCGGTGCCGAACAGGCCGCCGTTGGCGAAGGCGTAGAGCGACTGGGCCAGTTGCCGGGTCCGGCCGGTCACGTCCGAGAAGGGGTGCAGCCAGGAGTCGACCCGCACCATCACGTGCGCGGACATGTTGGCCACGGCGGTCGCGCCGCTGACGAACAGCAGCAGGCCGAAGATCAGCCAGCTGGTCCGCTCGGTGGCCATGTACAGCATGATCACGAAGGCGCCGAAGAACATCAGCGAGACGCCGAGGTCGGTCTCCCGGATCAGGATCAGCATCGCGAAGGCCCAGCAGACCAGGATCGGCCCGAGGTCCCGGCCGCGCGGCAGGTAGAGCCCGAGCACCCGGCGGCTGGCCAGGGCCAGCGCGTCCCGCTTGGCGTGCAGGTAGGCGGCGAAGAAGCTGACCAGCAGCAGCTTGCCGAACTCGGCCGGCTGCACCGAGAAGCCGCCGAGCCGGATCCAGCTGCGTGCCCCGTTGACCTCGGAGATGCTGGCCGGCAGCACCGCGGGCAGCGCGATCATGAACAGGCCGACCAGCGCGGAGATGTAGGCGTAGCGCTGCAGGATCCGGTGGTCCTTCAGGAAGATCACGATGACCGCGAAGACCGCGAGGCCGAGGACCGTGTAGATGGCCTGGTTCGACGCCGCGCCGCCCTTGGCGACGAGGTTGTTGGCCTCGTTGTACGGGTCCAGCCGGTAGATCAGGACCAGCCCGAGCCCGTTGATCATCGCGGCCACCGGCAGGATCACCGGGTCGGCGTACGGGGCGAAGCGGCGCACCACCAGGTGCACGGCCAGCAGCGCGAGACCGAACTCGACGCCGAGCGTGGCCAGGTTCGACGGGTACTTGCCCGTGGCGGCCTGCCCGACGTTCGCGTACGCGAACAGGCCGATGACGAGCGCGAACAGCAGCAGCACGGCCTCGACGTTGCGGCGCTTCGGAACGTACGGCTCGCTCGGGGCCGGCACGGCCTGTCCGGCCGGAATGCTCGTCATCGGCATCACGTTCCTGTCATCCCTCTCGCCCGGCGGTCCGGATCGGCAAGCCGCCCGCCGTCAGCTTGTTCCGGTCGTCGAAGTCCCGGCGGCGCCCGGACACTGGGCCGAGAGTTGGTTCGATTCGGCCATGCTGGCGCCGGCCGAGGGGGTCGGCGTCGTGGAGGTCCTGGCGCTCGACGTGCCCGTCGCAGTACCCGAACTCGTGGCGCCCGTCGGGTGGGGGGTGCCCGAGGCGCCCGGGTGGCTCCCGCTGGCCGAGGGGCTCGCGGACGGGCTTGGGGCGGTGGTCAGCGACGAACAGTCGGCGCCGAGCACGGAGAGCGTGTGCACGATCGACTGGGCGTCCGAGAGGCTCGTCGCGGCTATCGAGGCGCGCACCCGGCTCTGACTGGCCGTCGGCAGCGTGCTCAGGGCGACCTGAGGGCTCGTCGAGTACACGTGCGACAGGTGCAGGCCCACGAAGGATCCGTTCACACCCTTGTAGATGGCGACTTGGCCGTTATCGGATGCAACGTAGTACTGCTGCTGGGTCCAGTAATAAGCCCCGCCGCCCAGTCCGCCGACGACGACCACCACGGCGGCTAAACCGATTGCGGGCTTCAGCCAGCGCCGACGCTTCGGCTCCGGAGCCCAGTCGCCGATCGGCGGAGCCTCGGTTTTCTCAGCAGATTTTTGGTGTCGGTCGGCCCGCCGCAGCCGCGCGGCCCGGCCCGCCGGGGTGTCCGAGGGGATCTCGTCGGTGTTCTTCTGGTTCGCGGAGCCCGACCCCGGAACCGGGGTCTGCGTGGGCGGGGCGCCGTACGACGGCAGGCCCGCGCCCCCTGCGTGCTCGGCCGCGGCACCGACGGTGACCGGCATGTCGATGTACGCCGTGTCGGCGTTGGGCGAGCCGGGCTGCCCGTGGAAGCCGGAGTCGAGTATGTCGGCCACGATGCAGGTCACGTTGTCGGGCCCGCCGGCGCGCAACGCGAGCTGTATCAAGGCTTCCGCGGCCTGGTGCGGGTCGGCGTACCCTGCGAGCGTCGACTCCAGGGTGTCGAAGGACACGAAGCTGGACAGGCCGTCGCTGCACAGCATCAACCGGTCGCCTGCCTGGACGTCAGTCACCGACAGATCGGCGTCGGCGACCTGCCCCCGCCCGTCGAGCGCCCGCATCAGCAGCGAGCGCTGCGGGTGGTGTCCGGCCTCTTCCTCGCTGATGCGGCCCTCGTCGACCAGGCGCTGCACCCATGTGTGATCGGCCGTCAGCTGCTCGAGCCGTCCCCCGCGCATCCGGTATGCCCGTGAGTCGCCGATGTGCGCGAACGCGACGTGGGTGTCGCTGAACAGGAACGCAGTGAGGGTGGTGCCCATCCCCTCGAGCTGCGGATTCTCGGTGATGATGGCATGCAGGCGCTCGTGCGCCTCGCCGATCCGCTCGGCCAGCGCGCGGACCGGGTCCGCGGGCGTCTGGGGCAGCGCGGTGACGTCGAGTTGCGCGATGGTCTGCACGACCACCGAGGAGGCCAGCTCGCCGGCCGCCTGGCCCCCCATCCCGTCGGCCACCACGAGCAGCCGGGGCCCGGCGTAGCCGGAGTCCTCGTTGCCGTCGCGGATCAGGCCGACATGGGAGCGGGCCGCATATCGCAGGGACAGACTCATCTACGCTTCTTCCGCTACTTCCGCAGCTCGAGGACGGTCTTGCCGATACGGATCGGCACGCCCAGCGGAACCGGGGTGGGGGCGCTGAGCTTGGTCCGGTCCAGGTACGTGCCGTTGGTGGAGCCGAGGTCTTCCACCACCCACTGTCCCGAGGGGTCCGGGAAGATCCGAGCGTGGCGGCTGGAAGCGAAGTCGTCGTCGAGCACGATAGTGGAATCGTGCGCCCGGCCGAGGGTGATCTGCTGCGTCCCGAGCGGAACGCTGGTCCCCTGCAGCGAGCCCGCGGTGACTAGCAGCTTGGTCGGCATGCCGCTGCGGCGCGGGCGCGCGGCCGCCTGGCCGACGGGCACCGCCCCGGATATCGGTCGGGTCGAGGGCCGTACCGCCCGGATGCGCGCCCCGGCCGCCCCGAACAGGTCGGTGCGGATGACCGCGAGCGAGATCAGGACGAACACCCAGAGCACGGCCAACAGCCCCAGCTTCATCAAGGTGAGCGTGAGACCGGTCATCGTTCTGACTAACTCCTCGAGAGCTGGTTCCGCCGGTTGCCATGCCTGTTGTGCACCCTCTGGTGCCCTACGGGACTACCCGCCGACCGTCCGCTCAGACCTGCCGGAAGACGATCGTCGTGTTCCCCAGGTGGATGACCGAGCCGTCCCGCAGCTGAGCCTGGCGGACGTGCTGGTCGTCCACCACGATGCCGTTGGTCGAGCCGAGGTCGGAGACGACCGAGGGCGACCCGGTGCGGATCTCGGCGTGCCGCCGGGACACCGAGGGGTCGTCCACCCGCAGGTCCACGTCCGTGCCACGCCCCATGGACGTCACCGGGCGGTCCAGCGGATGCCGAACCCCGTTGATCTCGACCCAGAACGAGGGGGCGGCGGGGCCGCCCATCGGCGGTCCGGCCGGCGGGAAACCGCCGGGGCTCGGCCGCGGCGGGGCCGCCATGCCGCCCATCGGCAGCGGTCCGGGTCCGGCCGCCGGGAAGCCCGGCTCGGCGCCGTACGGCGAATAGCCGCCCGCGCCCACCTGCTCGGCGTAGGCCGTGCCCGGTCCGCCGGGCCCGCCCGGCATCTGCACGACTCCGGCCAGCGCCTGCGAGCGGATCCGGAACATCCCGGTGGCCAGGTCGGGGGCGCGCTCGAACTTCACCTCGACCGGTCCGACGAACATGTAGCGCTGGTCGCGCCCGTGCTCCTGGACCAGGTCGGCGAGCTCGGCCGAGAGCGGCGCGGCGTAGGTGGTGAGCCGGTCGTAGTCGTGGTCCCCGAGCTCGACGGTGAAGTCGTTCGGCACCATCGTGCGGCCACGGCTGACCACCGCCGCGCGATCGTCGCACTCGCGCTGCAGCGCGCTGGCGATCTCGACGGGCTGGACCTCGGACTTGAAGGCCTTCGCGAAGGCGCCGTTGACCAACCCCTCAAGGCGACGCTCGAAGCGCTGTAAAACTCCCACGGACACCCCCTTCAGGTGTGTGGACGGTCGGAGCGCCTGCGCTGCGGCTACTGCCGCAGCCGTCCGGGCGACCGGGCCGGTGGTACGTGTGCACCTCGTACTCTCTCATTGCGGAAGCGTTCGCCGCATCGCCGCGCCCGGATGAGTGAGCGCGGAGGCCGCGACGAACCCGCGATCCGGCACTGATCGTATCTTCGCCGACCGGATCGACGTCACCTGTTCGCCACCATCCTCCCCCGTCACGCGCAATCCACGCTCCTCTGCTGTGCCGAACGGGCTGGCCACCAGCCTCGGGTCCGGACTTCGTAACCGTCCGAAACGATTTGGGACGCCGCCCGCCCGACTGCTATGGTCGTCCTCGTTGCGCGCGAGTGGCGGAATGGCAGACGCGCTGGATTCAGGTTCCAGTGCCCGCAAGGGCGTGGGGGTTCAACTCCCCCCTCGCGCACCACGTTGAACCGAGGCAATAGGTTCGTCCGATCCGAGGAAATTCGGTGAGGGCGAACCTCCCTCTTTTTCTGGGCACACGCCTGTGGCCCGCCTCTGTGAGGCGGGCCACAGGCGTCACGAGGTGTGCTTGCTTGGCTGTCAGCTCACGGTGAAGAAGTAGTCGTAGGGGAAGAGCTGGGTGCCGTCCTGGAGAATGGCGTAGACCTCGATGTCGTACTGGCCGCTCGTGGTCGGCGTCCAGTGGATCCTGGCCTTGCCGTCGTGGGCCTTGACTGTGGTCACGGTCGTGCCGTAATCGAACGAGTAACCGTAGGCGACCACGTCGTTGAACGGGGGCTTGAATGTGAAGGTGCCGGTCACGCCGACGCCACCGCTGGTGCCGTTCTCGACGTACACGTCGGAGCTGACGGTGGGTGCGGGGTTGACGAGGTAGGAGTTCGAGTCGGAATTCCAGCCATCGGCGCTGACGCTCGTGACGTAGAGCCACTCGCCGGACGTGCTGTCGATCGTGATCTGGGCCGACCCGGTGCCGTCCGCCGCCGCGGGGACGGTGTAGATCTGCTGTCCCGCGTCGCCGCCGACGACCGTGATGTCGTAACTGGTGACCGGACTCTGCGCCTCGAGCGCCGGGTCCGGGTGCAGGGTGAACGTGGTCGGCGTGCCGAAGTTGGGCAGCCCGCACACGGTCACGCTCGGTGCCGAGGGCTTGAGGTCGATGTCGTACGTGGTCACCGCCGAGCCGTTGTAGGCCCGGTCGAAGCTCGCCACGGTGAGCCGGATGAAGCTGCTGGACCCGGCCGGCGGAATCAGGTTCAGGGTTGCGGATCCGCCGAATGAGGAGGCGCGCACGGTGCCCGCCGGGCCGGTGAATGGGTCGCTCAGCGTGGTGAACACCGGAATCGGCATGCTCCCGACCCAGGAGAACACGTAGCCCATCACGTCGCTGTTGCCGTTGGCGCCGAAGGTGACCTGGATCGGCGCCCCGGGCTGGTCCCTGACGCCCTGCGGGTAGTTGACGGAGGTGACCGTCGGTGCGTTCGCGGGGTGGGTCTCGTCGACGGCCACGTAGCACGGCGACGACCAGGCCGAGGTCGACCCGTCGGCGACCGTCGCGGCCTGCCATGCGTACGTCTGGCCGTCGGTGAAGGTGCTTCCCGGCACATTGAGGATGCCCTCGGTCCCGGCGACGACGCTGAGCGACCACGAGGAGATGTTGGTGGGATCGCTCGTCGGCCAGACCTGGAACTGCTCGGTGAGCACGGCCTCGGTGGGGTCGGTGTCCGAGGCCACCCCTTCGACGGTGAAGCCGTTCGCCGGGTTGTAGTAGAGGGGCGCAGCAGCGTCGGTCGCACACGCGGTGCCGGTTCCGTTGAGGAGCCTGACGGGCGTGACCGGGGCGCCGCCGGCTGCCATTGCGGGCAGAGGTGCGGTCACGATGACTGCGAGTGCGCCGAGGGAAGTGAGGACGGCGCGCATGCGTCCGCCCAGGGGAATGCTCAACTGCGGATTCCTCCCGAAGACAGCCCGGTCGCAGCACCGCCCTGCTGCGTGCTGCCTGGTGGACTAGGTAAGGATCCTAATACGAATCGGTGATGAAGGCATCTGATTTTCCGGGCGTCGAGGATGAATGCGTCACCCGATCTTGCGGTGTCGAGCCGATTCAAGTAGCCACACTGCATCTGGCAAAAGGCTGACACAACGGACGCACGTTGGTCCAGAGGTCCCAGATGCATCGGGAATGAGGACGGGCCCCCCGTTCGCGCACACGTGTGCCGTTCGCGGGATCCGGCGTGCTACCGCCGGGCCCGGCTCATTCGGGCTCTTCGAGGTTGACCGGGCCCGCGGCCTCCGAGATCGGCGACGCTGTCTCAACTCGGGCTGGAACCCAGACACTCGCGGCCCTGCCGGCTTTAGAGGGAGAGCTGTCCATCCATCCACACTCGCAGCCGGCAGCCAGATCAGTCACCTGACCGTCCGCGCAGGGATCGATCGGGCGTTGGTTCGCCGACTCCCGCGGAGCGACCAACTCTCGATAGCCATCTGATTCATCAACGCGACGAAGTTCGAATAGATCTTGGGCGCTGAGCCGAGATCCGTACCTGCTGATCCTGGTGGTCGTTGGCGCCAGCCTGCATGCGGCAGATAGTCCGTCACGAGTACGCTTGCGGGCCCGAGCGGCTGTTAGTCAACTTCCAGCCCCGGCCAGCCCCGGCTGTCGGAGGCAGTGTACCGATGCCTCAGTAGCCCGCGCTCGGCGCAGTCCGCGTTCAATGGGTTCCCGCCTGGAACACTCGACGACGGCTTGTCTCAGGTGCGCGACACCAAGGGTCGTCTTTCCACGACTCCGCGCTCAATTCAGGCGAGCACGTCTTGTCCGTTCGGCCAACGCAGGCCGCTGCCTACCGGGCCCGGGTCCGACCCACCTGAGATACGGGCCTTCGATGGCCTCCTATGGCAGTTGGGCGTGCTGACCAGTTGCGCGGGAAACGATCTTGAGAGTTGCGGGAAAGATCTTCAGAGTGCACGCCAAAGCTCCTGACCAGCGGATTTCCTCGGTCCACCACCACGGTGCACCGACGGTAGTCGGTTCATCGAGAAGCGTAATAGCTCGGCGGCGATCACCAGGGTGATCGCCGCCGAGTCATTTGTGCTTCGGGATATCCGGCTCTGGGCGAGTGCCGCCGACGTAGGGCGGCCACGCTTGTACCGCCTGCTTCCGGCCAGTCGGCTGAGGCGCTATTTCAGGACACAAGGCCTGCCGCTCGCATCCGTACCCGTGGAATAGGTGAAGCTGGCCACCGCCGCACTGGCCCCGGCTGCTGCAAGCTACCTACGGCGAGAAACGCCCACGTCGACTCCTGTGATGAGAAAGACGCGTCGATATCACTCCTGTGGCGTTCCATCACGTTCCATGACCCCTGTGATTTGATCCCCTGCCGGGTCGTGCGCCGCTTGAAAGCGCGCGACCCGGCGGTGCGTCCGTCGTGTCTGGTCAGCCTGCGGTGACGAGGACGATCGGCGTGGTCAGCGGGATGCGCTGGCCCAGGACCGAGACCCCGGCGCTGTTCTGGACGTCGATGATGGCGTCGGTGGGCAGCGTGCTGCTCGCCTGGGTCCTGATCGTGACGTTCGTGAATCCGCGCTCGAGGAAGCCTGCGATGACTTGCGCCCAGGTCGCACCGAACCCGTTGACGACGGCGCTGCCGTGGGCGCTGGCATAGAACTTCACGTCGTAGGCGTAGTAGTCCGCCTTGGTGATCACTGCGTAGGTGCTGTCGCCGACGGAGAACGAGTTGACGTCCTTCAGCTGCTCGTAGATCTGGACCTTGTGGGCCCATGCGGTGGCCGACAACGTCCCGCGCGCGGTCGGCATCGGGGGCACCGATACCTGCGCCCTCGGCGTCAGTGTTGATGACGTCGGTGGTGCGGCTGTCGACGACGAGGTCTGCGCCGCTGCGGTGGCCTGGGTAGTCGTGCTGCTTCCGGTCATCGTCATGCCGAGGCTGACGGCGGCGACCACGGCCGCGGTGCCGAGCAGTGCTCCGCCGCCGCGCCGCCGCCAGATGCGCCGGTTGCCCCGTTTGCGCAGCGTCGCGGGTTCTTCCAGCGTGGCGCTGCTGCCCGCGCGGGTGGCGAGCTCTGAAATCTGGGTGCTGAACGTCTCAGGCATGGGTGGTTGCCTCCCGGTCGGGGCTGGTCCTGGGGAATTCGGGATTGCGCTGCGGCGCGGCTCCGACGCGCGCCCTGTGCCGCGGACCGTCGTCGTCGAACTCGGAGACCAGCGGCGCGAGCGCTCTGCGGCCGCGCGCCAGCCGGGCCTTCACCGTCCCGGTCGGCACGCCGATCTCCAGCGCGATCTGGTCGATCGAGAGGTCGACCAGGTAGTGCAGCACGATGACCCGCCGCTGTGCCTCCGGGATCTTCCGCAGTGCGCTGACCAGCGCCACCAGGTCGGGGGACAGCCCCGACAGCTCGGCATTGCGGCTGGAGCGCAGATGGGCGGTCAGCCTGTTCCTCGCCTTGCGCCACGAGTTCACGGCGATCCGAAACGCGACCGTGCGCAGCCACGCCTCCGGGTCCTGGTAGCCGCTGATGCTCGGCCAGTGGTGCCACGCGCGCGTGTACGCCTCCTGGACTGTGTCCTCTGCCTCGCTCAGGTCGCCGGTCATCGCGAACACCTGACCGACGAGCCTGCGCGAGGTCGCGGCATAGAAGGCGTCGAAGTCGTCTGTCTCCCGCATAGCCACCTCCGTTCGGGTACTAGGCGGCCGGTGCCGCCGAATAGGACACACCGGTGAGCCCGGACGGAGGTTGCATCGAGCGCTGAGATTGTGCGGGGCGGTGCGTGGTCGCCCTTGCTCTGTCGACGGACGCTGTTACCGCACTCGGGCTTCGCTACCCGGCGTCGCCATTCGATTTGGTTACCCGACTTCGCTACGCGGTCTCTGGCTGGAAACGCTCGAACCGGAACGCGGCCAGGGCGTCGTCCCGGTCCTCGCCCAGCGCCTCGGCGGCGACCAGATCGCCGGCGTGCACGCTCAGGGTCGCGCCGCTGTGCGAGACGGCGAAGTGGAAGTTGGGCAGCTCGACCACCCGGCCCAGCACGGGCAGGCCGTCGCCGGGGATGGGCCGTTCACCGACTCGGACGCTTTCCACGGTCGCGGCCCGGATCCCCGGGTAGAGCGCACGGGCCGCCTCGACCACGGCGTCAACTGCCGCCTGCTCGACGCTGATGTCACCGGTGTCGGACACGTACGCCGCACCGTCGATCTCGTGCGTGTGCAGCAGAAGTCGGCCGGCGCCGTCCGGACGCAGATGGACGCGCGGGGCGTGGACGACCCGGCGGACCGCTACCGCGACCGGCGAGGTGTAGATGAGCACGCCGCGGGTGTTGCGCATCGGCAGCGTGAGCCCGGCGAGTTCGGCGATTCCCGCGGCCTGCGGCCCCGCACAGTTCACGACCGCGTCCGCGGACAGCTGCCGACCCGAGCTGAGCCGGACGGCGCGTACCCGGCGTTCCTGGCCTGTAGTCACCTCCAGGCCGGTTACCGCGTCGTTCGGCACCACTTCGGCGCCGCCGGAGACCGCGCCGGATAGCAGGTGCGCGACCAGACGGGTCGGCTCGATCCAGCCCTCGCCCGGGAAGTAGGCGATCTCGTCCGCGGGCAGTGTGGCGGGGTCGAGGTCCGGTTCGAGACGCAGCGCCTCCGCCCGGTCGAGCCATCGTGCCTCGTATCCGTACTCGAGGACGCCGGCGACCTTCCTGCGCAGTTCCGCGCGCTCGGCCTCGTCGTCGGCCCACTCCAGGTTGCCGCCCTCGTGGTACCAGTCGCCGAGCGGCGTCTCGGCCGCCAGTCTCCGGTGCACTTCCATACTCGCGACGCTGAGATCGTGGTACGGCCGCGGCTGCTTGCCGCACGAGTTGGTCCACGAGAACGTCGCGCCGGACGTACCACCCGCTGGCGCACCGGCGTCCACGACGGTCACCTGGGCGCCGCGCCGCGTGAGCGAGGCGGCCACCGCCGCGCCATAGACGCCGGCTCCGATGACGACTACCTGCTCGACCATGCTGATCCGTCGTCCGTTTCTCTCACGAGCCGGGTCCGCTTGGTCACATTCGACTGCACCATCAGGCCGGCGGCAATGGCCCGTGCCTCCCACCATTCCCTCGGCATGGCCATGCCGCCGGTCGACACGACGCGGCAACCCTCTTGAGCGATCGCTCAAATCCCGGTACGGTCCTGTTTGAGCGATCGCTCAAACAGGAGGGGAGAGCGGAGGCGGGCATGGTCCGAACCAGGGCGTTGTATGTGGAGACGCTGATCCGGTCGCCTTCCGAGCAGGTGTGGCGCCTGACTCAGGAGCCGGACCAGCACCAGCGCTGGGACCTGCGGTTCACCGAGATCGACTACCTGCCGCGGCCCGATCCGGCGCAGCCGCAGCGGTTTCGGTACGCCGTGCGCGTGCTGCCCGGCCTGTCCGTGTCGGGCGTCGGCCTCTGCGCCGGAGAGCTGATCAGGCCGGACGGCACCCGGACCTCGGCACTGCGCTTCGCCTCCGCCCACCCTCTCTCCCTGATCCGCTCGGGCTCGGGCTACTGGCGGTACGTGCCGACCCCGGACGGGATCCGGTTCCTGACCGGATACGACTACCAGCCCGGCTGGGGTCGCCTCGGCCCGTCGGCCGACCGCCTGCTGCGTCCGCTGATGGGTTGGGCGACCGCGTGGTCCTTCGACCGGCTACGGCTCTGGCTGGAGGACGGCGTATCTCCGCGTCGGTCGCTGCATCGCGCGCTGCTGGAGGCGGGCGCGCGGGGCGCCGTGTGTGCGGGGGCGTGGTGGGGTCTGCCTGTTCCCGGCGCCTTGCTGGTCACAGTGACCGCCGTTCTCGCGCCGCTCTCGTCCCGGACTCCGTCGGCACGGCGCTGCCTGCGTCGTCCGCCCGATCGGCTCTCCGCCACGCCCCCCGAGTCCGGTCGGCTGCTCGCCGACCACCCGATGCTCCAGGAGCAGCCGTGACCTCGATCTTCCAGCGGGCCCTCGGCGCCGACTTCGACCGGCTGCACCCGCAGCTTCAGCACCGGTTCGGATTCTCCAGCGCCGACCGTTTGGCGTGCATCGGCCACGGCACCATGGAGCGGGTGTGGCACGGGCGCGGCTTCACCCGGCCGTTCCTCGAACTCGGCGCCAAACGCAATGTCCTGCTGACGGGGCAGGGCCGCGACATCCCGTTCACCATAGAGAACTACGCGTACCTCGACTCCCTCGGACGCGAGACTGTGACCTTCGCGCGGACCTTCCGGTTCGAATCCCCGAGGCGGTGGGACGCGACCATGGTGTACAGCTCGCAACGCGCCGCCCTCGTGGACTATCTGGGCACACATCAACACCTCGCCGTCGACCTGCACCTGTCCGTGGATGATCGCGGCGGTCTGATAATCCGCTCCGGTGAGCAGCGCCTGCACGAGGGGCCGCTCAACTTCAGGGTTCCCCAGCTGATCACCGGCGCCGCGGAGGTGCGAGAGTACTATGACGACGAGCTGGACCGGTTCCGCATTCAGGTGGCCGTGGCCAACCGCCGATTCGGTCCGCTGTTCGGCTACCACGGGACTTTCACCGCGTCCTATATCAAGGCCGACGCCGTACCGCGGGCCGTCAGGCCACTGAGGGAGACGGCGCTGCCGTGAGCGACACCCGGACGCGACTCATGGACGGCGCCCTGGAAACCCTGCGCACCCGGGGGATCGCGAGCGTCTCGGCCCGCACCATCGCCGCCGCCGCCGGGGTGAACCAGGCACTGGTCTTCTATCACTTCGGCAGCGTCGACGAACTGTTGTCCGCCGCCTGCACCCACGGGGCACGGCAGCGGGTCGCCGCCTATGCCGAACGGCTCGCCACCGTCTCCTCGCTCTCCGAGCTCCTCCAGGTCGGGCTGGAGCTGCACGAACAGGAGCGGGCCGACGGCAACGTGATCGTCCTGGCCCAGCTGCTGGCCGGCGCCCAGTCCGAGCCGAAGCTCGCCCCCGCCGCCGCGGACGCGCTCGCGCTGTGGATCGCCGAGATCGAGACGGTGCTGCGCCGGGTCCTCGCGGACTCGCCGCTGGCCGCGGTGCTCGACGTTCCCGGGCTGGCCCGGTCGATCTGCGCGGCGTTCATCGGCTTCGAGCTCTACGACGGCGTGGACGGCGACGGCGCGGCCCGGGCCGTCTCCGCGATCGCCCAGCTCGGATCGCTCATCGAACTCGTCGAGGACCTCGGACCGGCCGCGCGGCGCCTGCTGCGCGCCAAGCTGCGTCGCAGTGGATTCGAACGGGGTGACGGCCCGTCAGGACGCCCGTGAGGGTGACGGCTGCCGGCCCGGCGAGTCCGGTTGCGTGCCCATTCCGTCGTAGAGCGCGGCCAGCGCACGGGCCGACTCGGCCAGGCGTTCACGCAGCGGCGCGGGTTCGAGTACCTCGACACCCGCGCCGAGCTGGAGAAACTCGGCGTGCGCGTGCTCGACCGACTCGATGGGCACGGTCGCCCGGGTCCAGCCGTCGTCCTCGATCCGGCCGTTCTCGGTCACGGCGAGTGCCACTGACGCGGCGAGCCGGGTGCGTACCGCATCCAGCGCGTACGGGGAGACGCGGACGACTGCCGCGCCCTCGCGCAGCCGTGTTTGGAAGTCGGTGAGGTACATGCGCCAGTGCGCTGCCAGATCGAATCCCGGCTCGGGGTCGAACGGTTCGCCGAGGTCCTCGATCGCAAGGATCTGATCGACGCGGTACGTGCGCAGCGTCCCCGAGGTTCGGGCGACCGTGTACCAGCGACCTGCCTTGAGCACCAGGCCGTGCGGCTCCACCCGGCGCTCCACCTCGGTTGGTGCCCGCCATCGGCTGTAGCGGATACGCACCGTGCGCCGGTTCCACACCGCGTCGGCCACGGCCGGCAGGTACTCGGTTTCGTCGACCGCGTCGTACCAGCCGGGTGCGTCGAGGTGGAAGCGTTCCTGGATGCGCCCGGCCTGCGCGCGTAACTGCGCCGGGAGAGCCGCCCTGACCTTGAGCTGGGCCGCCGTCAGCACCGCGCTCAGGCCCAGCTCGGCCGCGGGTCCGGGCAGCGCCGCCAGGAACAGCGCCTGGGCCTCGGTGGAGTTCAGGCCGGTCAGGCGAGTGCTGTAGCCCTGCACGAGCTGGTAGCCGCCCGCGTGACCCGCCGCTGCGTACAGCGGCACGCCCGCCGCCAGCAGCGCCTCGACGTCCCGATAGACGGTGCGCACCGAGACCTCCAACTCCAGCGCCAGCGCCTGGGCCGTCATTCGGCCTCGGGCCTGCAGGAGCAGCAACAACGAGACCAGTCTGCTTGCGCGCACGGGGGAAGTCTGTCGGAGGCTACTGACGCTCGGTGTACGTGATGCGCACGCGGACGGCTACCTGCTCGTCAGGCCCCGTGTGCTCCGGCCACCTGTATGGTGGCCGCGTTGAGCCGGTTCCACACGTTCACCGCGGAGACCGACAGGATCAGGCCCGCGAGCTGCTGCTCGTCGTAGTGCTCGGCGGCCGCGTTGTAGATCTCGTCCGTCACCGGGTTCGGCCGGTCGGCCAGTCGGGTGACCGCCTCGGCCAGCGCCAGGGCGGCGCGCTCCGGCCCGGTGAAGAAGGGCGCTTCCCGCCAGGCCGCCACGGTGTCGATCCGCTCGTCGCTCTCCCCGGCCTTACGCAGGTCGCGCGCGTGCATGTGCGCGCAGACGCTGCAGCCGTTGATCTGACTGGCCCGCAGGTTCATCAGCTCGAGGGTGGTCTTCGGGACGCCGGTCTGCTGCGCGGCCTCGCTCAGGGCGATCAGGGCCTTGAACGCGCCGGGGACGATCATCGCCGGCTGACCCATCCGTGCCTGCATGATTGCTCTCCTTCAGTCACAACTACCGGGTTCGGTTCGTCACTGCTTTGACGGAACGGGACGGGAGAATGTGACCGATGGACGAGCAGGAGTTTCTGGCGAAGCGCTTCGAGGAGCACCGCGGCCACCTGCGCGCGGTGGCCTACCGCATGCTCGGCTCGCTGAGCGAGGCGGACGACGCGGTACAAGAGGCCTGGCTACGCCTCAGCCGCTCCGACACCAGCGAGGTGCAGAACCTGGCCGGTTGGCTCACCACGGTCGTGGGCCGGGTGTGCCTGGACCTGCTGCGCTCGCGGGCCTCGCGGGGCGAGGAGCCGCTGGACGCGCGGGTGCCCGATCCGGTCGTCAGCCCGGCGGACGGGGTCGATCCGGAGCAGCAGGCGCTGCTGGCCGACTCGGTGGGGCTGGCCCTGCTCGTGGTGCTCGAGACGCTGGCCCCGGCCGAGCGGCTCGCCTTCGTCCTGCACGACCTGTTCGCGGTGCCCTTCGAGGAGATCGCGCCGATCGTCGGACGCACCGCGACGGCCACCCGCCAGCTGGCCAGCCGGGCGCGCCGCCGGATCCGGGGGACTGCCGCGGTCTCGGACACCGACGCGGTCCGGCAGCGTGAGATCGTCGAGGCCTTCATGGCCGCCGCGCGCGGCGGCGACTTCGACGCGCTGCTCGCCCTGCTCGACCCGGACGTCGTGTTGCGCGCCGACACCGGCGTACTGGCCCCGGGGCTCGCGGGTACGGCGGGAGTGGCCGTGTCCAGGGTGGTGCACGGCGCGCGGGCGGTGGCCGGGCAGTCGCTCGCCTTCCGGCGCTCCGCCCAGTTCGCCCGGTTGGCGCTGGTCAATGGATTGCCGGGCATCGTCAATGCTCCGGACGGGCGGCTGACCGGGGTCATGGGCTTCACCGTCGTGGACCGCAGGATCGTCGAGATCTACATCCTCGCCGACGCGGAGCGCCTCGGGCGGCTGGAGTCCGGGTACTTCACGGACTGACCGCCCTGGCGTAGAACACGAACGGGCTGGAACGGGAACGAGTCGGAACGGGAATGGGCCCGAACGGGAACGGGCCGCGCACCGATGCGGTGCGCGGCCCGTGACTGCGTCTCGGCGACGAGACGCCCCGGTCGGCTAGTTGTTCTCGTAGACGCCGAACACGTCGACGATCAGGTCGAGGCTGCCGGCGGCGCCGGTGCCGTTGAAGAAGTCGACCACGCCGTTGCTGCCGGGGGTGGCGAAGGTCAGGTTGGGCACGGTCGCGTGCGAGACGAAGTTGAGGTTGGAGGCGTTCGGCACCAGTGCCGCGCCGTTGGCCCCGCTGGTGTTGTCCGGGAAGACGGTCAGGAAGCCGGTGCCGGCGACGTTGGTGACCGTGGTGTTCAGCACCATCGAGGTGACGCCGGGGATCGGGGTTCCGTCCTGCTCCTGGTCGATCGCCAGCGAGTAGTAGAACTGGCCCGGCAGCTTGCCGTTGGCGACCTGGCGGCTGTCGAACAGCCGGGTGGGTGTGACGGGCACGTAGGCGCCGACCCCGGTGGAGGTGAAGTAGCCCTCGACGTCGGCGATCATGTCGACCCCGCCGGGTCCCAGCTTCGTCAGGTCGATGTAGCCGTCCTTGCCCACCGGCACGATGGCCGCGTTCGCCACCGTCAGCCCCGCCGTGTAGTTCAGGTTCGAGGCGTTCGGCGGCGTCGTGCCGTCCGGGTAGGCGGTCACGTTGCCGCTGCCGGTGGAGTCGGTCAGCGTCAGGTTCAACGCGACCGCGGAGACCCCGTTGGGCACCCCGCCCTTGCCGGCGATCTGCAGCTTGATCGGGCTCGTGGAGGTCAGCGGCTTCTTCGGCGCGCCGGTCGCGTTACGCGTGTCCAGGATCCGGGCCGGCGACTCCGAGGTGTATCCGGCGGCCGCGGTCTGCGTGAAGAAGCCCTCGACGTCCGCGATCATGTCGACCGAGCCGGGTCCCAGCTTGGACAGGTCGATGTAACCGTCCGCGCCCACCGGCACGATCGCCAGGTTCGGCACGGTCTGCCCGGCCGAGTAGTTCAGGTTCGAGGTGTTCGGCGGCGAGATCCCGTCCGGGTAGGCGATGACGTTGCCGCTGCCGGTGGAGTTGGTCAGCGTCAGGTTCAACACGACCGCGGTGACGTACGAGGGGATCTTGCCGTTGCCGGCGATCTGCAGCTTGATCGGGCTGGCGGAGGTCAGCGGCTTCTTCGGCGCGCCGGTCGCGTTACGCGTGTCCAGCAGCCGGATCGGGCCGTAGGCGGTGTAGTCCGAGCCCGCGGTGATCACCTCGACGCTGTTGTTCACCGAGTCGCCGGCGGCGTCCGTCACCGTGACGACGACCGTGTAGTCCCCCGGCTGCGCGTACGCATGGTTCGACGAGAGGATCTCGCTGCCCGTCGCGGTCGCCGTGTCCGTCGTGCCGTCACCCCAGGCGATGCTGATGCTGAGCGCGGTGTCGGCGCTCGTGATGGTCGAGGTGACCGCCATCCCGTGGGCGCTTGTGGGCTCCGCGCTCAGCGCGACCGCGAGCGTGGGGTTGTCGTCGGCGGTCACGGCGCTGCCGCTCAGCGCCCTGCGCACCAGGGCCGACTTGGCGGCCGGGCTGGTGAAGGTCTGGAACGAGGCGCTCAGCCTGCCCGCGCCGTTCGCGCTCGCGGGCGGGAGCTTCGCGGCGGGCGACGTGGTAGCCGCCTGGGCCGCGCTCGGTATGAGAATGACGCCGGCTGCGATAGAGGCAGCCGTCGCAATGAGACGGTGATGAAACACCGGCCCCCCAGTTTCTGAGATTGCTAATAGAAGCCTGCACACAGTACTGAGTCCAGGCATGCCTATGGCCAGCGATTTCTTCACAACCTTGCCACACTTGAACCAACGGTCGGGGTTGCACAGATCGAACTGGTGCTCAGGCCGGAACGGCAGGGTTGAGTACTTCCTCGCAACACTGGCGAAATGCGGTCGCCGACGGCACGTCACCAGCCGTCGTCGCCTTCGTCGGTGTCCCCGAACGGGTAAATCCGGCCCGGTGTAGGAAGCTGTTCGAGTTCAGCAGTGGCCCCCGCTCGCCGCGTCGAGTTCAGCGGCGCCGGGGGACTACTTGGCGTTGGGTAGTTGAGCATTCAGGCGGTCGATTCGTCCGGGTTCCGACTCGGTGACGGCTGTGTCTCACGATGCCGAGCGCTCTGTGACGCTGTGCTGAGCCATCGGTCGAACCAGGCGACGCTTCGCCGCATCACGTCGAGTTGGTGGGCTCGCTCCCACACGCCGTGCGGTTCGCGCGGGTAGACCACGAATTCGTGTTCGACTCCGTAGTGGCGCAGCGCCCGGTCGAAGTAGATGGCCTGGCCGAGTGGCACGTTGGGGTCTTCCTCGCCGTGCAGGATTAGGACCGGGGTGCGCACTCGTGAGGCGTAGGAGATCGGGCTGAGCTGGTCGTGGCGGTGCGGTCCTGAGCCTTCCCAGCCGTAGCTGCCGGTCAGTGCTCCCTCTTGGGTGCCGAGTTCGCCGAGCCCGACCTGCATGCCCCAGTCGCTGATGCCCGCCCCCATGAGCGCGGCCTTGAAGCGTGTCGTCTGTCCGACCGCCCATGCGGCCATGAAACCGCCGTGGCTCCATCCGCCGATCCCGAGCCTGTCGGGATCGGCGATGCCCTCATTGACCAGCAGGTCGATGCCGCAGAGGATGTCGGTCCACTCGTCTTCGCCCACCGCGCCCTGTGCCAGTGCCGCGAACTTGTCGCCGCGGCCCTGGCTCCCGCGCTGGTTGGGCATGAATACCGCATAGCCGGCGGTGGCGAGCCATTGGGCTGCGGGCACCTCGATGAGCGCGAGTTCGTCGACATGCCGGGCGTAAGGTCCGCCGTGTATCCACGTAATGAGCGGGAACGGTCCGCTGTCTCGGGTGCGGCCTGGTGGGAGGATCAGCAGTGCTTCGAGGTCGAGACCATCGGGGGCCTGAAAGGTGAGGCGTTGCTGGCTGCCCCAGGCCACTTGCCGCAGGTCCGGTTGAGTGTCGCTGAGCCGGATGAGCGGACCGTGTGAGGGGCCCGCGAAAACGTCCTTCGGCTCGTGGGAGGCGCTCTTGCGAACTGCGATCACCGAGCCTGAGTCGCTTGCGGTCAGCGTGTCGAGTCTGCCGTCCTCGCGAAGGATCCTATGGAAACGCATGGTGTCGGGCTTGAGTTGGTAGACGGCAGTGTCGAGCCCTTCGGCGAACAAAGCCAGCAGCGGTCCGTCCACGACCTGCACCAGTTCGACCGGGCAGGCCTCCATTCCCGCTGTCAGCTGGCGATGCTCTCCCGCGACGTCGCCATCGGACACTGTGACATCGAAGATCGTGAACCCGACGGTCATGCCCGGAGGCATGGCGATGTAAGCGATATGCCAAGCGTTCTCGAACTTCCACCAGACAGGTGAGCACGCGTCCAGGCCGATCGCGCCGAGGTCCCGGGCTCTCCCGGTCTCCAGATCGACCACGTGCAGCCGGGCGGTGTAAGCGCCCGGGTCATCCAGTGGACTGGCCCAGCTGATCACCGCAAGTTCGCGGCCGTCCGGCCGTTGACTCAGGGCAACGACGTGCCTGTCGCGGAGCCCATCCACGATCGACAGCTGACGAGTGTCGAGGTCGAGAAGCCGAAGCCGGTCGAAGGGCTCGTGCTGCCCCCAGACCATCGCATCATCGCCCTCCTTTCTCCGCTGTTCGTCCTTCTCAGATGGCTCGTCCCTGGCCACGACAGCGATCGTCCGCCCATCTGAGAGAGGTGACTGATCGCTGATCCCGCCCCGCCATGTCGTCAGACTCTCGGCCTTGCCATCCTCCACGTCCAGGCATATCCGGTGTATCTGCCCGCCCGATATGTACAGCAATGAATCTGACTCGGCCGTCCACCGTAGTGCGCTCGTCCTGCGAAGACCGGTCATCAGCCGTATCGGCTTCGAGGAGGCGTCCGCGGCGGCCACCCACAACTCGGCGAACCGTCGCTGATCGGCGCCCATCTTGCTGATCAGATAGGCGACCCGGTGGCCATCCGGAGACACCGTAGGCAGCATGGGCCGCGCGTGGTCAACGAGCATCTCCGCCGTCAGTGTCCGTATTCGATCGTGCATGATCTGTCCCCTGTCTTCACGCTTGCGAGGTGTGTGTCACCGTATTCGAGAGATCGGCTCCGAAGCGGTTGCACGCCTTTGGCTGCCTCGGCCACGCTCCGGCCCCCTCGTAGCCATCGGATGGGCGCGCCTGCGTCCGGAGGATTGTGCGACGGAGGGTGTTCAAGCAGTTCGAGAGCGTCGCCTCATTCATACTGATTCGCGAGCCAACGAGTAGCACCATGACCGACAGCGCGAGACGCAGTTCACGAAGCCTCAGCACGCAGCCATGCTCGCGGAATGGACGGATCAGCAAAGCCGGCTCGATCCGGAACAACGAGGGCAGCGCTCGCGCTCTCCGCGTAATCTGCTCCCGCGTGGCCTCCGGCCGACGCGGTCCGGTGGAAGCCGTTCTGAACCGAACCTGCGCGCTCGCCTGCAGCAAGGGGCCCGCTGCCGCAAGAAGGACACCCGAGAGTCTTGGGCTGGCCCCGCTGGCGTCACCGCTCAAGTAGCTCGGAACTCGGCTTGCCGCGTCCTCACCGATCAGCCAACGAGCAGCCTTTCCCGCCTCCTGCACGGAGGCTCGCCCAAGGATCTGCATGGCCGCAGTAGCAGCGACAGCTACTGAAGCGGCGTACGGAGGAGCCATGAAACCGTGCCTGTCAGGCCTCTGACGAGCTCGTTTCGAGGTAGTGCCAATGCGATAGCCACGATGCTCAGGGAGCCTCTGCAGTGCAGCCATCAGCTCTGGTGGCACATGACCAGCCACCGCGTCCGCATCCGGATGCGCGAGCACTCTGGCCGCCAGGACTCTGACATCGGAGAAGATGGCTCGCACGGGTTGTGTGGAGTCAGCGTAGATACCGAAGTTTACGGTGCCGTCTTCGACAAGCCGATTGAGGGCGGCGGCCACTCGCAGCGACTCGTGGTCCGGCGGCAGCTGGACGGCCTCGGCACTTGTCAGGTCGAAGCCGCACCTGCGAGTCCCCCGGCCGGCTTTGCCACCGGGAAGGGCAGCGCTGCAGTGCCCAGGTGCTACATGCCCTGACCATACATAAGGGCGATCGCGTTGCCGGCGCTCGCAAGCGGGGCAGAGGTCGAGCAGCAGACAGCGGTGCTGCGTGCAAGCGAACGACCAACCCAACCGCCACACCAGAGACCAGCGACCGTGCTGCTCCTCCAGACAGCGTGGACAGAATCGAGTTCCTGCCCCTCTTCCCCAAAGCACACGCCGCTCGACCTGGAGAGTCTTGTCATCTATCACCAGAGCGCGACCGTTGTACCTGTCCAGCGTCATCGCGCGCAAGGTCTCGACGTCGACTCCGGTCGTGAGCAACAGTGCACGGGCTTCGTCCGCCTGAAGGCGAACGGTCCACCGGGGCCGGGTCGTGCCGACGGCGCTCTGGCCAACCCCGAGGACGTGAGGTAGGAGCTGCTGCAGCGGTGTCAGATTGCGCACAGCCAAAGCCTCGAGCCAGGAGTCGATGGCCTCACCTGGAAGCGGTGACACGCGAACTGGCAGCGGACGCAGGGGTCCCACAATCTGGGTTATGACCACCTGATGGCAGCTCAGACCCGGCCTGCTCGAGAGTCACCCGATCGAGTGGGTCGGTTCACCTCTGGGCACTTCATTGGTCAAGCCCACTGTCGGCTTTGCCACTGTCGGGCTTTCGCACCTGCACCGGCCGGCAGCCAGATCCGACTGGGTCGGCGTCGTCGTCCTAACTCAGACACCAGCCGCAAAGTAGCGGGATGATCACGTGCTCGCCGCCGTGGCGGCCTGTTCGTCGTGTTCACGCAGCATCCGCATGACGGTGGCGGGCGAGGGATGCTTGCCCCTCTTCACGCCCGTGGTGATGACAAGCCGCTTGGCGGTGTCGCGCAGGTTCATCTCCTGGTCGCGTAGGTGAAGGGCCATGGACAGCATGGACTCGTCGGTGACGCCCACACCGCCGATGGCATCGTCCTAGCCATGCCATCGGCGGTGTAGCCGGGGTATCGCCGAGGGACGAGTCAACGGGGCAAAAGTTGATCTTGAAACTCCGGTGACTGCGCAGCTCTCCGATTCATCCTCGGCGAGGATGCGGTAGACGGCGGCAACCGAGGGGCGCCGGCCGTTGTTCTTGCCCGAGGTGATGACGAGATTCCGGGCGATCTGCGGTACGGGCACACCCTGGCGGTCGCCGCGTTCGTTTGCGTGGTCGGCCACGCAAGTGGTCGGCGCACCCCGAAGCGAGCCGAGGCGGCTACCTTCGCCGTCGCGTCCGCGAATACTTGGCTAGCCACATGATTGCTGTTACGTTGGTTATGTGTCCAGCCACACTTTTGGTGGCCAACGGGAGTGGAGTCATCATGAAAGCAATCGTTTTCGATCAGTTCGGCGGCCCGGACGTGCTGCACGAGGCGGATATCGAGGTCCCGCAGCCCGGCCCCGGCCAGGTCCGGGTCCGCGTGAAGGCCGCCGGGCTGAACGCGGTGGACGGCAAGATCCGCGCCGGGATGCTGGAGGCCGTGCGTCCGACGACCTTTCCCGCCGTCCCCGGTGGCGAGCTCGCTGGCGCGGTGGACGCCCTGGGTGAGGGCGTGAGCGACGTGCAGGTCGGCGATGAGGTGCTGGGCTGGTCGGACACCGGCTCGTACGCCCAGTACGCGCTGGCCACCACCGTGGCCCCCAAGCCCGCCGGCCTCGACTGGCAGCACGCGGTCGCGCTGCCGGTGGCGAGTGAGACGGCCGAGCGGGTCCTGAACCTGCTGGGGGTCGCCGCCGGGCAGACTGTGCTGATGCACGGCGCGTCCGGAGCGGTGGGAACTCTGGCGGTCCAGCTCGCCACAGCCCGCGGAGCACGCGTGATTGCCACCGCAGGCCCCTCCAACCAGGACTACCTCACCTCGCTCGGCGCCACTGCGACCGTGTACGGCGAGGGCCTGGTCGAGCGGGTGCAGGCGCTGGCCCCCGACGGCGTGGACGCGGTGTTCGATCTGGCCGGGAAGGGCGCCCTGGAGGACTCCATCGCCCTGCGGGGCGGCACCGAGCGCATCGTCACGATCGCCGACTTCGGTGCACGGCAGCTGGGCATCACCTTCTCTCAGGGGTCCCAGGAACGCTCGACCGCCCGTTTGGCCGCCCTGGCCCAGGACGCCGCGGCCGGCAAGCTCGTCACCACCGTCACCGCCTACCCGCTCGACCAGGCCGCCACGGCCCAGCAGGTCAGCGACGCCGGGCACGTGCGGGGCAAGCTCGTCCTGACCGTCGACTGAGCACGCCCGCCCACCGCCTCCCCACGACCACGCTGCCTTTACGGTGACCCGCCGGTCACCGCCCTATCGAAGGACCCCCTCATGCTGGATTCCCTGTGGACGCCGACCACTCTTGGCGGCATATCTCTGCCGCACCGCCTGGTCATGGCCCCCATGACCCGTGACCGCTCCACGCCAGAAGGCATACCGACCGAGCTGAACGCCGAGTACTACGCCCAGCGGGCCTCGCATGCGCTCGTCATCACCGAGGGAACCCAGCCCTCCGCCGACGGCCAGGGCTACCTCCTGACCCCCGGCGTCCACAACGACGAGCAGATCGCCGGGTGGCGCAAGGTCACCGACGCCGTGCACGCGGCCGACGGCCGGATCGTCATCCAGCTGATGCATACCGGACGCATCTCCCATCCCGACAACACCCCCCACGGGCGCCGGCCGGTCGCCCCTTCGGCCATCCAGCCGCAGGGCATGATGTTCACCGCGTCTGGGCCCCAGCAGATGCCGACACCCCGTGCCCTGTCGACGCAGGAGGTCACCGCGACCGTGGACGACTTCCGCCGCGCCGCAGCGGCTGCCGTCGCGGCGGGCGCCGACGGCGTGGAGATCCACGGCGCCAACGGCTACCTGGTGCACCAGTTCCTGTCTGACAACACCAATCAGCGCACCGATGGCTACGGCGGCTCGATCGAGGGCCGCATCCGCTTCGCCGTCGAGGTCGCCGCCGCGGTGGCCGACGAGATCGGCGCCGAGCGCACCGGTATCCGTATCTCCCCCGGCAACCCCTACAACGACATCGCCGAGTCCGACACCGCCGAGCTGTATCCGGCGCTCCTGCACGCCCTGCGCCCGCTAAGCCTGGCCTACCTCCATGTGATGCACGCGGGCGACGACGCTCTGCTGGGCACCCTGCGCGCGCTGTGGCCGACCACGCTGATCCTCAACCGGGGCGGAACCGACCTTCCCACCCGAGCCAAGGACATCGACAACGGCACGGCCGACCTCGTCTCCGTCGGCGCCCTCGCGCTGGCCAACCCGGACCTGGTCGAGCGGCTGCGCACCGGCGCGCCACTGAACACCCCCGACCCGGCGACCTACTACGGCGGCGGAGTGGCCGGCTACACCGACTACCCCGCCCACACCGGCTGAGGATCGGAACCATGCCCACCCACATGCCCCACATCCCCACGACCGCCGGCGGCGGACCGATGAGCTACGCGATCTTCCGGCTCTCCCGCGCCCACCGCGCCTACGCCGCCGCCCTGTTGCGCGCGATGGACCTGCATCCCGGACAGGAACTGCTGCTGATGCAGCTCTTGGACCGGGACGGCCAGACCCAGTCCGAGCTGCTCGAAAGCGTCGGCGTGGACCACTCCACCCTCTCCAAGGCGCTACGCCGCATGCAGGACGCAGGCCTGCTCGTCCGCGAGCCCGCCGCACACGACCGGCGCGTCATGGTGGTCCACCTCACCGACAAGGGCCGTGCCATGCGCGAGCCCATCGCAGCCCTGTGGCAGAGCCTGGAGGAGGCCTCGGTAGGGAATCTGGCGGAGCAGCAGGCGGTGTCCTTCGTGGAGACCGCCTACGCCATCACCGAGGCGATCAACAGCCGGGCGCTGCCGCACGAAGAGTCCGCGTGACTCCCCGATGTGCACCCCATCCCCGCTCTGTGCGCTCGGTTCACCGGTGGAACGGGCCAGCGAGATGCCGTGCGGGCCCGAGTCCGGCTGGAAGCGGATCAGCCCGGCCAGGCCCTCGTGGTCGAGCGCTCCTTCGGCAGTGAAGGAAGTGACGACCGGGGCGAAGGAGCCGCGGATCGTGGACGGGTCGCTGCGGTAATTCACGCGCGCTCTCCTTCGTTGGCCTTCCTGGCGCACCAGGCCCGGTATACCGCTCGCGCCAGGCTGGCGCGAGCGGGTACAGACCGTCGATGCCCGCGCCGGACCTCACTTGCCCGGCGGTCAGTCGCTCCTGCTCCCGGCTGTCGGCGACCGCCTCGGCGGCCGGGCCGGGCGGTACGACCACCATGCCGTCGTCGGCGCCCACGATCAGATCGCCGGGCCGGACCAGGCGTTGCTGCGTACCCTCGTCAACCTGCTCGGCAAGTTGACCGCGCATTCCACGCACGTCGACGCGCGTCACCGGGCGTAGGGGCTCGAGAGCCACCCGGGCAAGCGCCGTCCCCGCCGCTCTCTTGAGCGGATTTAGTTGACGTGTCATCAACGATGCATAATGATTGATGCATCAACTAAAACTTCCTCTTCGAGTAAGGGCAGCTGTCATGAACGACACGAAGGTCATCGCGGTCGCCGGAGCCACGGGCTCGCAGGGCGGCGGCGCGGCACGGGCGATCCTGGCCGATCCGGACTCGGGCTTCGCGGTGCGCGCGCTCACCCGCACCCCCGACTCGCCCGCCGCCAAGGCGCTCGCGGACCTCGGCGCCGAGGTCGTACAGGCGGACTTCAACGACGAGTCGAGCGTGCGCAAGGCCTTCGAGGGCGCGTACGGCGCCTTCCTGGTCACCAACTTCTGGGCGCACGGCTCGGCGGCCAAGGAGAGCGCGGAGATCGAGGTCCTCGCCCGCGCCGCCGCGGCCGCGGGGCTGCAGCATGTGGTGTGGTCGACGCTGGAGGACACCCGCGAACTGCTGCCGGTGGACGACCTGCGCATGCCGGTACTGCAGGACAAGTACAACGTGCCGCACTTCGATGCCAAGGGCGAGGGCAACGAGCTGTTCCGCAAGGCCGGCGTCCCCACGACGTTCCTGAACACCACCTTCTACTACCAGGGCTTCCTGGGCTTCGCGGTGCCCAAGCGCGCCGAGGACGGGGCGCTGACCCTCACGCTGCCGTTCGAGGACGGCAAGCTGCTCGCCGGCGTGGACGTCGACGACATCGGCCGCACCGCCTTCGCGATCCTCAAGGGCGGCGAGCAGTACATCGGCGCCACCATCAGCCTGGCCGGCGACCACCTGACCGGCGCGCAGTACGCGGAAAGGCTCGGCGCCGCCCTCGGCGAGCCGGTGCGCTTCCAGTCGGTGCCCTACGACGTCTTCCGCACCCTCCCGATCCCGGGCGCCACCGAGATCGCCAACATGTTCCAGTACTACGGCGACTTCGACGCGCAGTTCACCGGCGCCCGCGACCTGACCGCGCTGCGCGAACTGCACCCGCAGCTCAAGAGCTTCGACGCCTGGCTGGCCGAGAACGCCGCGAAGATCCAGACGGGCTGACCAGGCCGGCGCCGCGCGGGGCCGGGTCCGGTGACCCAGGCCCCAGCGTGGCGCCACCCGACCGGTGATCTGTCAACTACGTCTACACTTTCCCCATGGCAGAGGCGGTGCGGTGGTTGACGCCGGAGGAGCAGCACGCGTGGCGCAGCTTCGTGCGCCTGCATGAGCGGCTCGGCGGCCGCCTCGCCCAACTGCTGCAGAGCGAGTCGAACATCTCGGGCGCGGACTTCGCGGTGCTCGTCCAGCTCACGGACGTGCCCGAGGGGCGCCGCCGGTTCCAGGAACTGGCCCGCGCCCTGGAATGGGAGAAGAGCCGCATGTCCCACCACCTCTCCCGCATGGCCGGGCGCGGGCTGGTGGTGCGCGAGGAGTGCCCCGAGGATGGCCGCGGCGCGTTCATCGTGATCACCGACGCGGGACGCGCGCTGCTCGATGCGGCCGCACCGCGCCACGTCGAAGCCGTGCGCGCTCTGTTCGTCGACCACGTCACGCCGGCGGAACTGCGGGTGCTTGCGGAAATCTCCGACCGCGTCGTGGAGAAGCTGGACGAGGCCACCTCGTCCTGACGCGGCCGGCGTGGCCGCCGCCGGTCCGAGAGGCGAGACGCGCTTGTCTCCGGCGGTGCGGCGCGACCGTCCCCGCCCGCGATCGAGCCCTTGCCCTCTGCGGTTCGGGCTTTGGCGCCTGTACGTATTCCGGTACACCCCGTTCGGATTGGAAGTTGACCCATGTACAAGAACATCCTTGCCGCGGTCGACGGCACGGTACACGGCACGGCCGTGCTGGACGCCGTGGCCTCTCTCGCGAAGGCGACCGGCGCAACGGTCCACGTCATCCACATCCGGCCCTTGCAGGTCCTCGGCGGTGCGTTCGCGCCCACCACCGTGGTGTCCCCGGAACAGGACGCGGACGCGCAGCGGGTCGTGGACGAAGCGCTGTCCCGGGTGCGCTCGGAGGGCGTCACCGCCGAGGGCGAAGTGGACGACGGGCTGCGGGAGGACGTGGCCGCCATCCTGGTGGAGCGGGCGCAGGCGCTCGGCAGTGACCTGATCGCCGTCGGCCCGGGGCACTACGGCGGCATCCTGACCCTGCTGCACTCGAGTGTGAGCCGCGGTGTCGCGAGGATCGCGCCGGTATCAGTGCTGCTGATTCACACCGACGCGTAACGGCGCAGCCGCGCAGTCTGCACGCCCCGTGCGCGGTCCGCGACCTGGACACGGTAGTTGAAGCGACAACTAGCAGTTTGCGAGATGCTGCGGTGAGCAACCCGGAGACCGTACCCGAAGCGCTCTGGTGCGGGGCCTCGGTCGGCAGCGGACGGTGGGACGGGCCGCCCCGGGTCGAGGTGCTCTCGGCCCGGGAGGTGCCCCTCGGCGGCCCGCGCGCGATGCACGTGCGGCGCACGCTGCCGCAGCGGGCCCGTACCCTGATCGGCGCGTGGTGCTTCGCCGACCACTACGGGCCCCAGGACACCGCCGCGTCCGGCGGCATGAGCCTCCCGCCGCACCCACACACCGGACTGCAAACCGTCAGCTGGCTCTTCAGCGGCGAGATCGAGCACCGCGACAGCCTCGGCAGCCACGCCCTGATCCGCCCCGGCGAGCTGAACCTGATGACCGGCGGCCACGGCATCGCCCACTCCGAGGTCTCCACCGGACGCGCCCGCGTCACCCACGGCGTACAGCTGTGGGTGGCCCTGCCCGACGCCCACCGCGACACAGTACGCGACTTCGCGCACTACGCGCCCGAGCCCGTGCGGCTCGACGGCGCCGAGATCAAAGTCTTCCTCGGCTCGCTCGCCGCAAGCGCCTCACCGGTACATACCTTCACCCCGCTCCTCGGAGCCCAGATCGCCCTCGAACCCGGGGCGACAATCACTCTCGCCGTGGACCCCGCGTTCGAGCACGGCCTGCTGGTGGACACCGGCCACGTGCGTGTGGCCGACACGCTGCTCCGTCCGGCCGAACTCGGCTACATCCCCGACGGCGCCGGCACCCTGACGCTCGCGAACGAGTCGGACGGCCCGGCATGCGCGATCCTGCTCGGCGGCCTGCCCTTCGGCGAACAGATCGTCATGTGGTGGAACTTCGTCGCCCGCAGCCACGAGGAGATCGTGCGCGCCCGCGAAGACTGGCAGGGCGCCACCGACCGCTTCGGCACCGTGCACGGCTACCCGGGCGACCGCCTGCCCGCCCCCGCGCTGCCCAACGCCACCATGCTGCCCCGTACCAATCCCCGCGCCGCTGACCCGCGTAGAACAGGGGCACGTCCGTGAGCCAGTCCTTCCTCGCGGCGAGCGTCGAGCAAGCCGATGCCGAACACAGCTACCGGATCTTCGTCGACGGCCGGCGCGCCGGTCTGACGGCCTTCCACGATCACGGCGACCAGCGCGTCTTTTACCACACTGAGATCGACGACGCCTACGCCGACCAAGGCCTGGCGGCGGTATTGGTCGGCCGCGCGCTGGCCGACGTGCGCGCCTCCGGCAAGCGGTTCGTGGCGATCTGCCCGTACGTGGCGCTCTTCGTCAAACGACACCCGGAGTTCGCGGAGTTCGCCGACCCGGCGACCCCGGAGATCCTGCGTTGGCTGCAGACGCAGGCCAGCTGAACGCGCGCAGATCCCGCACCGGACCGGCCGCGTGGAACAGCGGAGCCCAGCGCCGCGCTACAGACCTAATGTTGACACATCAACCACCTGGAGGAGTGAGGACGATGCAGTTCGGAATCTTCACCGTCGGCGATGTGGCCACCGAGCCGGCCACAGGCCGCACGCCGAGCGAGCACGAGCGGATCAAGGCGATGACCGCGCTCGCACTCAAGGCCGAGGAGGTCGGCCTCGACGTCTTCGCGACCGGCGAGCACCACAACCGGCCGTTCGTGCCATCCTCCCCCACCACCCTGCTCGGCTGGATCGCCGCGCGCACGCAGCGCATCATCCTGTCCACCTCGACCACGCTGATCACGACGAACGACCCGGTGAAGATCGCCGAGGACTACGCGATGCTCCAGCACCTGGCCGACGGGCGCGTGGACCTGATGATGGGCCGCGGCAACACCGGCCCGGTCTACCCGTGGTTCGGCAAGGACATCCGCGACGGCATCAGCTTGGCGATCGAGAACTACGCGCTGCTGCGCCGGCTGTGGCGCGAGGAGGTCGTCGACTGGGAGGGGCGCTTCCGCACGCCACTGCAGTCCTTCACCTCCACCCCGCGCCCCCTGGACGGCGTGCCGCCGTTCGTGTGGCACGGCTCGATCCGCTCTCCCGAGATCGCGGAGCAGGCCGCGTACTTCGGCGACGGCTTCTTCCACAACAACATCTTCTGGCCCAAGGAGCACCCGAAGAAGCTCATCGACCTGTACCGGCGGCGGTACGCGCACTACGGGCACGGCGCCGCCGAACAGGCCGTCGTCGGCCTGGGCGGCCACGTCTACATGCGCCCGAAATCCCAGGACGCCATCCGCGAGTTCCGCCCGATCTTCGACCAGTCGCCGGTGACGGGCGGCGGTCCGTCGCTGGAGGAGTACATGGCGCAGACCCCGCTGACCGTCGGCAGCCCGCAGCAGGTCGTCGACAAGACACTGACCTTCCGCGAGCACTTCGGCGACTACCAGCGCCAGCTGTTCATCGTCGACGGCGGCGGCGTCCCGCTCAAGACCGCCCTGCAACAGCTCGACATGCTCGGTGAGCTGGTGGTCCCCGTCCTGCGCAAGGAGTTCGCGAACGGGCGCCCGGCGAACGTCCCGGACGCCCCCACCCACGCCTCGCTGCTGGCCGCCGGAGACGCGCGTCGCGCACCGCGGACCGAATCAGCGGCCTAACTCAGGACGGGAGGAACAGTGAACGACACCTCCGACGAGTACCCGGCGCGCGGCGGCGTCGCACCCGATCGCCTGGCCAGCGCCCTGCATCTGTTCGACGACGGCCCCGCGGCGGCGCAGCACGAGCAGAGCGCCGTCGAACGCTGGGAACGGGCGGGGCTGCTGTTCGACGCCAAGGACTACCCGCCGCCGCCCGCCACCCGAGGAAGGAAACACTCATGAACGGATCGACCCTGCAGACGTTCGCCGCCGAGTGCGCGCAGGAACTCCCCGGAGCCCAGCTGGAGCATCCCTTCGGCCCGGACTGGGAGGTCTTCAAGGTACGAGGCAAGGTGTTCATGCTGATGACCGAAGTCCCCGGGCGCCCCGTCGTGATCCTCAAGGCGGACCCCGGCGAGGCCCAAGCTCTCCGAGAGCACAACAGCCACATCACCCCCGGCTACCACATGAACAAGAAGCACTGGATCACGCTGGAGGACGGGACAGGCGTCGACAAGAAGCTCATCAGGGAACTCGTCACCGACTCCTACCTGCTCGTCGTCTCCCACCTGCCCAAGGCCGAGCAGCCCATCGACCCGCACACCTACGGCACCAGCACGCGGACGGCCCGGTGAGCGTGGCCGGTGACCGCCTCCAGGACACCGCCCGCAAGGCGGCCCTCGCCCTTCCCGACGTCAGCCACGGCCGCCCCTTCACCCCCGGACTCGACGTATACAAGGTCGCGGACAAGGTGTTCCTGATCGTCACCGACGACCCGGACGAACAGATCATCACGGTCAAGTGCGAGCCCGAGCACGCGCGGGCACTGGAGCGCGGCCACGCCTCAATCACCCCGGGCCGCTATCTCGACAAGAGGCACTGGATCTCGCTGGGGTCCGGGCGGGGCATCACGAAGCAGCTGATCAGCGATGCTGTCGAGCACTCCTACGAGCTGGTCGTCGACGGTCTGCCACAGAGCGGGCACCCGCCGCGAGCCCCTGGCCCGGATGCGGCCGCCAGGTGAACGTCGGCCGCGCCCCCTTGGACGCTGGCTGGCCTCAGGTCAGCCAGGCAGCTCTGGGGGTTGGGCGATGACGTCGCCTCATCGCGTCTCCGTGGCCGACCGGTCGGCGTCCGCCGGGGTTCGGGGGCGGGGCAGGGCAGCAGCCGGCCCAGGTCCGGGCGGAAGGTGCCGTACGGGCTGACGTTCGACCAGAACAGTCCAGATCCGCCAACTCAGATGATTCCCTGCAGCAGTTACGCTCGATTGTCGCGATCGTTTCCCGGCACCTTGTTTGGCACTTAGCAAGATCATGAGTCCGGAATCGCTGACCAACTCGGTCAGACAAATGTCATCGCCACTTGGAATTGGTCAACCCAAACTGGACCCTACAGGCCCGGCAAATCAGCTCTGGGCCATGTCCACGAAGCGGGAGTAGTGGCCCTGGAAAGCGACGGTGATGGTGGCGGTGGGGCCGTTACGGTGCTTGGCGACGATCAGGTCGGCTTCGCCGGCACGGGGGGAATCGCGCTCGTAGGCGTCCTCGCGGTGCAGCAGGATGACGACGTCGGCGTCCTGCTCCAGGGAGCCCGACTCACGCAGGTCGGACATCATCGGGCGCTTGTCGGTGCGCTGCTCGGGGCCACGGTTGAGCTGGGCGATCGCGATGACCGGGAGCTCGAGCTCCTTGGCCAGCAGCTTGAGCGCCCGGGACATCTCGGAGACCTCCTGCTGGCGGCTCTCGGCGCGGCGGGAGGTGCCGCCGGACATCAGCTGGAGGTAGTCGACGATCACCAGGCGCAGGTCGTGACGCTGCTTCAGCCTTCTGCACTTGGCCCGGATCTCCATCATCGACATGTTGGGGGAGTCGTCGATGAACAGCGGGGCCGCCGAGACCTCGCCCATCCTCCTGGCCAGGCGGGCCCAGTCGTCGTCGGTCATCGTGCCGGAGCGCATGTGGTGCAGCGCGACTCTGGCTTCGGCGGACAGCAGACGCATGGTGATCTCGTTGCGGCCCATCTCCAGGCTGAAGATCACACTGGTCAGGCCGTTGCGGATGGAGCAGGAGCGGGCCAGGTCCAGGCCGAGGGTCGACTTACCGATGGCGGGACGGGCGGCGATGATGACCATCTGGCCGGAGTGCAGGCCGTTGGTCAGCGCGTCCAGGTCGGTGAAGCCGGTGGGCACGCCGGTCATCGCCCCGGAGCGGTTGGAGATCGACTCGATCTCGTCGAGCGCGCCCTCCATCACGTCGGCCAGCGGGGCGTAGTCCTCGCCGGCCCGCTGCTCGGTGATGCCGTAGATCTCGGCCTGGGCCCGGTTGACGATCTCGTCCAGGTCCGCGCCGTCGGTGGCGTATCCCATCTGGGTGATCCGGGTGCCCGCCTCGACCAGGCGGCGCAGGATCGCGCGCTCCCGGACGATCACCGCGTAGTAGCCGGCGTTGGCCGCGGTGGGGACCGAGGACATCAGGGTGTGCAGGTACGGCGCGCCGCCGACCCGGGCCAGGTCGCCGCGCTTGGTCAGCTCGGCGGAGACGGTGACGGCGTCGGCCGGCTCGCCGCGGCCGTAGAGGTCCAGGATCGCGTCGAAGACCAGCTCGTGCGCGGGCTTGTAGAAGTCCCGCCCCTTGACCGTGTCGATGATGTCCGCGATGGCGTCCTTGGACAGCAGCATGCCGCCGAGGACGCCCTGTTCCGCCGCCAGGTCCTGCGGCGGGGTCCGGTCGTAGGCCGACCGGCTGCCGCCGCCGCCGTAGTTCGCCGGGCCGGGATCGCCCATGCCGTCGTCGGGCGGTTCGGGGACGCCGTCGGGACCGTTGAAGGCGGGCATGGGCAGCGTTCGCCTCCTTTGGAGTCGGCGGGAGTCTCAGGGCGCGCGGGGCGGGTCAATCACGGTACGGCGGGCGGGGCTCGGGAGGCGAGCGGGCCGTGCACAGGGCCTGTGGATAACCTGGGGATAACTACGGCGTTCCTGTTGAAAACTGGCGGTTGTCCTGTGCGTATGCGGTGGATAAGCGGTGTGGATAGATCGCTCGCGAACCGTGGCTCATGCCGTGAGGTGCAGTGGTCTGTCAAGCGGTTGTCCACTGTCTGTGGATAAAAAAATAGTCGGGCGCCGCCTCTCCGCAGAGGGGCGGCACCCGACACTGTGTCGGTACCCGACGGACGCGACTGCTTACGCCGCGACGATCGTCAGGCCGATGGTGGCCGCGACCTCGGGGTGCAGCCGCACGGAGACCTTGTGGCTGCCGACCGTCTTGATCGGGGTCGGGATCTCGATCTTCCGCTTGTCCAGCGACGGGCCGCCCGACTTGGTCACCGCGGAGGCGATGTCCGCCACCGTGACCGCGCCGAACAGCCGGCCGGACTTGCCGGCCCGCCCGGACAGCTTGACCGCGAGCCGCTCGAGCTCCGCCTTGATCTCCTGGGCGTGGCCCAGGTCGCGGACCTCGCGGGCCCGGCGGGCCTTGCGGATGGTCTCGATCTGCTTCTCCGCGCCCTTGCTCCAGGCGAGCGCGTAGCCGCGCGGCAGCAGGTAGTTTCGGCCGTAGCCGTCCTTGACCTCGACCACGTCGCCGGGCGTGCCCAGGCCGGTGACCTCGTGCGTGAGGATGAGCTTCATCGTCTGTCGCCCTTCCCTATCGCGCGGTGCTGGTGTACGGCAGCAGCGCCATCTCGCGGCTGTTCTTCACAGCCGTGGCGACGTCGCGCTGGTGCTGGGTGCAGTTGCCGGTCACCCGTCGGGCACGGATCTTGCCGCGGTCGGAAATGTACTTCCGCAGCAGGTTCGTGTCCTTGTAGTCGACGGACGTGACCTTGTCCTTGCAAAAGGCGCAAACCTTCTTCTTCGGCTTGCGCACCGGGGGCTTAGCCATGAGTGCTCTCTTTTTCCTACGAAATCTGGATTAGAAGGGGGGTTCGTCCGAGTAGCCGCCGCCCCAGCCGCCGCCCGAGGAGCCACCACCGGTGGCCCACGGGTCCTCCTGGGGAGCGGAGTTGCCTCCACTGGACTGCTGGCCACCGCCGCCGGAGTTGCCGCCGGAGTTGCCTCCGGAACCGCCGCCCCAGCTGCCGCCACCACCGCGCGAGTCCCCGCCGCCGCCGAAGCCGCCACCACCGCCACCGCCGCTGCGGGCCGCCTTGGTGACCTTCGCCGTCGCGTACTTCAACGACGGGCCGACCTCCTCGACCTCCAGCTCGACGACGGTGCGCTTCTCGCCCTCGCGGGTCTCGTACGACCGCTGGCGCAGCCGTCCCTGGACGACCACGCGCATGCCCTTCGTCAGGCTCTCGGCCACGTTCTCGGCGGCCTGGCGCCAGATCGAGCAGCGCAGGAAAAGGGCGTCGCCGTCCTTCCACTCATTGCTGTTCTTGTCGAAGGTGCGCGGAGTGGAGGCGACGGTGAAGCTGGCCACCGCCGCACCGCTCGGGGTGAAGCGCAGTTCGGGGTCGTCGGTCAGGTTCCCGACGACGGTGATGACGGTCTCGCCTGCCATGGGGTTCTACTCGCCTTTCGGGCTAGCGGTCTGTGGGGCGAAGCGCCCCGACGGTGACACACGCCCGGCGCAGCTTGGTGTCTGAGTGACACTTACCGCTGGTCGGGCCGGATGACCTTGGTCCGCAGCACACCCTCGTTGAGGTTGAGCTGACGGTCGAACTCCTTCACCACGTCGGGCTCGGCGTTCAGGTTGATGACGGCGTAGATGCCCTCGGCCACCTTCCTGCCGCCCTTCTTGATCTCGTAGGCGAGCCGGCGACGGCCCCAGATGTCGGTCTTCTCGACCGTGCCTCCGTTGGTACGGATCACGTTCAGGAAGTTCTCCACCGACGGAGCGACCTGGCGCTCCTCGAGGTCCGGGTCGAGAATGACCATGACTTCGTAATGACGCATGCGGATACCCACCTCCTATGGACTCAAGACGGCCGCGGACTTTCCGCGACAGGAGGGCGCTGCGCAGGCCCGTGCGCTCATGCATGCACGGGCCGGATTCGGGCAAGTCTACCCGCACCCGATCGGACCCTTGTAATCGACGGGCTGCGCCTCGATGGTGACAGTGGGAGAGGTGCGCCCTCACCGTGCGTGCGGGCGTGCGCCCGACCCGCTCGGCCGCAGTCGCCCCCGGCAGGAAGGAACCTCCGATGGCCCGCACGATCTCTCCGGAGCACGTCCACCGGCACCACTTCACCCTGAACACCGACGGCGTCCGGCACCCGCTGGAGAACGTCGGCAGCACGCTGACCGCGGTCTTCGGGGTGTGCGCGGCGCTGTGCGCCTTCTTCCCCTCGATGCACCTGCTCGGCTCCTGGACCGGCCTGGCCGGCCTGGCCACCGGGGCGTGGTCGCAGATGATCTCCGCGACGACGGCTGAGCGTTGGATCAACATCTGCGCGATCGTCCTCTCCGGGATCGGTCTGCTGTTCGGGCTCGCCCACGGAGGACTTTACTGACGCCCACTGACAGCGAACGGTGTCGGCGGACGGCAGTACGGTTGGCCCCATGGTGACCAAGAGCCCGCAGCCGCGCGTCGGCTGCACCGTCGACCCGGCCGACCCGATCGGCGCCGCGCAGGCCCGCGGCGCCGAGGCGGTACAGATCCTGCTCGGCGACCCGCAGGCCTGGAACAAGCCGACCGTCGCGTACCCGGGCGGGGCCGAGGCCCTGAAGCAGGCCGTCGCGGCGGCCGGGATCGGGCTGTACGTCCACGCGCCGTACGTGATCAACGTGGCCTCGCCGAACAACCGGATCCGGATCCCGAGCCGCAAGCTGCTGCAGCAGACCGTCGACGCGGCCGCCGAACTCGGCGCGCTCGGCGTCGTCGTGCACGGCGGGCACATCACCAAGGACGACGATCCGGGCCTCGGCTTCGACAACTGGCGCAAGGCGGCCGAGGGGCTGAAGCTCTCCTGTCCGCTGTTCATCGAGAACACTGCCGGGGGCAGCCACTCGGTGGCCCGGCGGATGGAGTCGATCGCCCGGCTGTGGGAGGCGCTGGACGGGCACGACATCGGGTTCTGCCTCGACACCTGCCACGCCTTCGCCGGCGGGGAGCCGCTGGAGACCGTGGTGGACAAGGTGGTGGCGATCACCGGGCGGATCGACCTGGTGCACGCCAACGACTCGCAGGGCGGGCTGGACTCGGGCCGGGACCGGCACGCGAACTTCGGCGAGGGCGAGATCGCCCCGGCGGACCTGGCCACCGCCGTGCGCGCGGCCGCCGCGGTGGGCGCGGACTTCGTCTGCGAGACCCCGGGCGACGCGGCCGCCCAGGGTGCGGACATCACCTGGCTGCGGGCGCGACTGGCTGACGGAGAGTAACCTGGCTCGGCGTGGCACTACTGTACGCGAGCAGATCATCACGTAAAGCGACTTCCTGCCTGATCGTCCGGCCGGTCGAGCGCGCGGCGCACCTGGAATTCGTGCAGGCCGCGGAGCGCGGCGGCGGCGCGGGCAGCGGCGCCGTCTCGTTCCTGCAGTGCCCTTCCTGGGCGGCGGTGAAGAGCGGCTGGGGCTCCGAATCGCTCGGCTGGTACCGCGGCACGCAGCTGGTGGGCACGGCGACGGTGCTTTACCGGCGGCTGCCGCGCATACGGCGCTGCCTGGCGTACCTGCCCGAGGGGCCGGTGATCGACTGGTTCGGCGAACGCACCGGGATCGGGATCGAGGACTGGCTCGCGCCGATACTGCAGTACCTGCGCGGGCGCGGGGCGTTCACGGTGAAGATGGGCCCGAAGGTGGTCGGCCGGACCTGGTCGGCGGCGACGCTCAAACGGGCGATGGCGGCCGGAACCTGCCGGCGGCTGGGCGAGGTGCCGGCCGACCGGGTCGAGGCGCGGGCCGACGAGCTGTCAGAGCGGTTGCGGGCACTCGGCTGGCGGCGTACTGGAGTCGGCGGCGGGAACGGCGGCGGTGCCAGTAGTAAGAGCAGCGGGGGCTTCAGCGACTTCCAGCCGCGCTACCTCTTCCGGCTGCCGCTGCGGGGCCGCGACGAGGAGCAGCTCGGCGCCGGGCTCAACCAGCAGTGGCGGCGCAACATCCGGCTCGCGCAGCGGGCCGGCGTGCAGGTCGAGTGCGGCGGTGCGGGCGGGCTGGCGGAGTTCCACCGGCTGTATCTGCAGACTGCCGCGCGGGACGGGTTCACGCCGCGTCCGGCGGAGTATTTCCAGCGGATGTTCGAAGCCTTCGACGAGGAGGATCCGGAGCGCATCCGGCTGTACGTGGCGCGGCTGGACGGAAAGGCGCTCGCGGCGGCGACGATGGTGCGTGTCGGGTCGTATGCCTGGTACAGCTACGGTGCGTCAGCCGACGAGCAGCGCGACGCGCGGGCGTCCAACGCACTGCAATGGCACATGATCCGGGACTGCGTTGCCGACGGCATGGACGTATACGACCTGCGCGGGATCAGCGACACCCTCGACCCGGAGCACCACCTCTACGGGCTGCTGCGCTTCAAGGTCGGGCTCGGCGGCGAGGCGGTCGAGTACCTCGGCGAGTGGGACTACCCGGTCAGCCCGCTGCTGCACCGGGCCTTCCAGTTCTACCTGGCGCGGCGCTGAGATGCCCCTCACGCTCTACGTCGACCGCGGGGCCTGGCGGCACCACCAGATGTGCGTCGTCGAGGCCGAACCCGACCTGGTGCCGGTGGCCAAGGGGAACGGGTACGGGTTCACGGTCCCGGTGCTCGCCCGGGCCGCCGCGGGCCTGGGCGTGGACCAGCTGGCGGTGGGCACGGCGGACGAGGCGGCGGCGGTGCTCGGCTCCTTCTCCGGGGACGTCATCATCCTCGAGTCCTACCTCGACGCCGTGGACCCCGCGGTGGCGGACGACCGGATCGTGCGCACCGCCGCGTCGGTGGACGCCGTGCGCAAGCTGGCCGGGCACCGGCTGATCCTCGACTGCCGCAGCTCGCTGCGGCGCCAGGGCCTTGCCCCGGCCGAGCTGCCGCTGGCGGCCGAGGCGCTGGCCGGGCAGCGGGTGGACGGCTTCTCGCTGCACCTGCCGCTGGACCGGCCCGCGGCGGCCGATCCGGCGGCCGAGACCAGGTCCTGGGTCCGGGCGCTGGCCGCGGCCGGGTTCGAGGTGGGGACGATATACGTCAGCCATCTGGGCCGGGCGGAGATCGCCGGGCTGGAGCGGGCCTGCCCGGGGACCCGGTTCCGCCCGCGGATCGGGACCCAGCTGTGGCTCGGCGAGCCGGGCGCCGTGCAGGCCCGCGCCACCGTGCTGGACACCTTCCCGGTGCAGCGCGGCGACCGGCTCGGCTACCGGCAGACCCGGTCGCGGCAGGACGGCTGGGTGGTGGTGGTCAGCGGGGGCACGGTGCAGGGCGTTGGGCTCGAGGCGCCGCGCACCCTGCGCGGCGCGGTGCCCCGGGCGAAGGAACTGCTGCGCTCGGGGCTGGCCGCGGTGAACCGGACCCGCTCGCCGTTCAGCTGGCAGGGCCGCAAGCAGTGGTTCGCCGAGCCGCCGCACATGCTGGTCTCGATGCTGTACCTGCCCCGGCAGCTCGAGCCGCCGGAGCCGGGCACCGAACTGCCCGCCGAACTGCGCCACACCTCGACGCACTTCGACCAGGTGGTCATGAGGTGATCTCGGGCTCCGTGGACGCTGCGGACTCCGCGGGGTCGGTGGACTCCTCCTCGGCCCCCTCGGACTGCGCCCCGTCCCCGGTCTCCTCCACCGGGGTGTTGTCCGGCACCTCCTCGGACTCGACCGAGCCGGCCTGCGGGCCGGGGCCGGCCGCGAACGGGTCGCTGAAGCCGTAGACGTCCGGGGCGCGGTCGAGCACGCCGCCGCCGGGGTCGTCGTGGCCGCCGGCCCGGATCGGGTCCCGCCTGCTGTCGAAGATGTCCCGGATCACCTGCACCACGAAGAACAGCGTGCCGCCGATGTGGATCGCGATCGCCGTGTCGTAGCCGCCCTGCGGCAGCCCGCGCTCCGGGGTGTTCAGCGTGATCAGGTAGAGCCAGATCCCGCCGTAGTAGACCACCTCGCAGGCCTGCCAGATCAGGAAGTCGCGCCAGCGCGGCCGGGCCAGCACCGCGAGCGGGATCAGCCAGAGCACGTACTGCGGCGAGTAGACCTTGTTGAACAGGATGAAGGCCGAGGCGGTCAGGAAGGCGATCTGGGCGAGCCGGGGCCGGTTGCGGGCCAGCCAGGCGATCAGGCCGATGCCCACGCAGGACAGGGCCAGCAGCACCGCGAAGGCCGTGTTGATCGCGTTGGCGGTGAAGGACAGGTGCAGCGGGCTGTACTCGAGGAACAGCCACAGCGAGCCCCAGTCCGCCCCCCGGTTCTCGTTGAAGGTGTAGAAGTAGGTCCAGGAGTGCCAGTTCTCGATCATGAACGGCAGGTTGACGGTCAGCCAGGCGCCCCCCGCGCCGAGCATGCACAGCCCCCACTCCTTCATCTTCCCGGCCCGCCAGCACAGCAGCACCAGGGCCACCAGCAGCAGCGCCGGATAGAGCTTGGCCGCCGTGCCCAGGCCGATGAACGCCCCGGCCAGCACCGGCTTGCGGCGGGCCCAGGCGAACAGCGCGACCGAGGCCAGGCCCACCGCGATCAGGTCCCAGTTGATGGTGCCGTTGAGCAGCAGCCCCGGGGCGACGGCGAACATCGCCGCGTCCCACGGGCGCGGACCCGAGATCCCGAGCAGCGCGACCACCGTGATCGCGGCGAAGGCGAGCAGGAACCAGGTGGTGAACACGTAGAACCAGCGGCCCTGGTTGTTCGCGTCGCCGGGCACGTGCCGGGCCAGCAGCGCAGCGGTCTCCATCGCGGCCCCGGTGATGACCGGGTACTCCAGATAGTCGCTCGGGTTGGTGGAGTAGTAGCCCACCTCGCCCTGCGAGAAGCCACGGCCCTGATACATGAACGGGATGTCGGTGTAGCACATGTGCGTGTACTGCTGGTTCCCGCCGCCGGTCCACGACGAGTTGAAGCAGGGCTCGCGCATGCCGATGCCGATCGCGGTGGACAGCAGGGTCAGCACGATCAGCAGGAACGCTATGGCCGCCCGGCTGCGCGGGAGCCGGGCCCGCCGGCCCAGCACGCCGCCGAAGCCGTCCACGCCCAGGTTGGCCACCGGATCGTCCAGGCTCGGCGCGGTGATCACGAGCGTCGTCGGCTGCGCTTCGCGCCGCGGTTCGCGGGGCGGCTCAGGCGCGTCGTCGGGCGAGAGTTCGGCAGTGCTGACCGTCATGCGCGTAACCATATCGGTGTCGCCCCTCGAATCGCGCGGCCCCGCGATCCTCGGGATCGCGGGGCCGGCAGGTGTCGGGCGGCGGGCTCGCTAGCCGTTGCCGCCGCTCCTCTTCGAGGTGGTCGCGGATGGACTCGTGGTGGCGCTCGTGCCCGTGGTCGGCGTGGAGCCGCCGCCGGTGCAGTTGCCGAGGTTGAAGATCGAGCAGGTCGCGGAGCTGCTCGGGCTCGGGCTCGGGCTGGCCGAGGCGGACGCGGTGTTGGTGCCGGGGTTGCCGGGGTTCGCCGGGGCCGAGGCCGAGGCGGACGTGCTGGCCGAGGGGCTGTTCATGATCGTCATGCCCGAGGTGTTCGGGGTGGCGAAGCCCGGGTCGCCGGCGAACTTGGAGCCGGTGCCCTGCATGAGTTTCATGAACTCGGACCAGATGGGCAGCGAGACCGAGCCGCCGAAGGTGAAGCCGGCTCCGTTGATGTTGTCGACCGGGGCCTGGACCGCGACCATCTTCCCGGTCTTCGGGTCCTTCTCGTTTATCCACCGGGACACCGCGACGGCGGCCTCGAGTTTCGGCGTGTATCCGTTGAACCAGGCCGCGGCCGTCGTGAAGTACCCGTTCTGGGTCTTGCTGTAGATGTCCGGGTAGGTGGTCCTGAGCGTGTCCAGGGCCATTGTCGAGGTACCGGTCTTGCCCGCGATGTTGCTCAGGCCGGACTGGTCCGTCGCCCCGTACGCGGTCGCGCCCTGGTCGTGGGTGACGTGGGTCAGGGTCTGGGTGACGGTCTCCGCGACGTTCGGGTCGAGCACCTGGGTGGGCTGGGCGTTCGGCTTCCAGTCCGAGCCGTCGCTGTTCTTGATCTCCTTGACCTCCATCAGCGGGTACTGCGACCCGTTGTTGGCGAACGCGCTGTACGCCGCGGCCATCCGGGCGGGGCTGACCGCCGAGATGCCGAGGGTCAGTCGGGCGTCGGCGCTGAGGCCCTGGGCGTTTTTGTCTGTGATGCCCAGTTTGTTGACCGTCGCCATGACGTCCTTGTAGGTCACCGCGTTGGAAAGCCGGACGAACGCCGTGTTGATCGACTGGGCTGTGGCCGTGGTCAGGGTGACGTTGGCCGGTGAGTTGCCGTCGTTCGTCACCTGCCTGTCACCCGCGGCCGCGGCCTTCTCGGTCGCGTTGCCCGGCGCCGGCCAGGGCGAGATGCCGCTGATGTAGCTGTCCGGCGACCAGTTCTGTTCGAAGGCGGTCGCCAGGGTGAACGCCTTGAAGGTCGACCCGGGCTGGACCTGCCCCTGGATGGCCCAGTTGAACTCGGTCGTCCCGCCGTAGAAGGCGATCAGATCGCCCGTGGTCGGATCGACCGCGGCCATCGCCGGTTGCAGGTTCTGGTTGTACCAGCTGCTCGAACCCTTCACCTTGCTGAGCAACTGGTCGGTGACCGCCTGCTTGGCCAGCGCCATGTACTTCTTGTTGAAGGTGGTCACGATCGTGTAGCCGCCGTGGCCGGACTCTATCTGGTCGAGGGTCGGCATCGTCTTGTCGTTCGGATGCGCGCTCTGGTATGACTCGATCCAGTTCTTGACCGCCTGCGTCATCTGCTGCTGGTCCACGGTCTCCGAATTGCTCGCCGCGGTGGCCGGGACCGGGAACTTGGCGATGGCGGCGGTGTAGTCGGCCTGGCTGATCGTCCCGTAGGCCTCCATGTTCTTCAGCACCGCGGCCCAGCGGGTTTTGAGCTGGGTCTGCCAGTACAGCTGGGTCGCCTGGTCCTCGTCGGCGCTCCAGCCCTTGCTGAAGTTGGTCGGCTGTTGGACCAGGGACGCCATGAACGCGGCATCGGCCGGATCGGTGATCTGGTTGATGTCCTTGCCCAGCCAGACCTTTGCGCCGGCCTGGATGCCGTAGGCGTTGCGGCCGTAGAAAATGGTGTTCAGATAGTTCTGCATCACCTGGTTCTTGGTCCAGGTCTTGCCGATCTTCAGCGCTATGAAGACCTCGTCGATCTTCCGGCTGAAGGTCTGGCTCTGGGTCAGATAGGCGTTCTTGACGTACTCCTGGGTGATCGTCGAACCACCCTGCAGCGGCTTGCCCTCCACGTCGTTGATGAACGAGCGGATCATGCCGGTGTACGAGATGCCCGGGTTGGTCTTGAAGGTCTTGTCCTCGGCCGCGATGATCGCGTTCTGCATCATGGCGGGGATCTGGCTGATGTCGACGTTGGTGCGGTTCGTCGAGCCCTCGGTGGCGATGGTCGAGGTGCCGTCGTCGTAGGTGAAGGTGTTCACCTGGGCGGTGGAGGCGATGGACTCGGCAGTGGGGATCTGCACGGTCGCGTACTCGAACGCGATCAGCCCTATCAGCAGGAAGAAGCCGCCGAGCATGCACGACGAGACCTGCTTGATCGACGGCATCCAGTGCCGCCAGCCGGCCTTGCCGGTGCGCGGGTAGTCGAAGTACTTGTGGTAGCCGGTTTTCTTGGCCGGCCGGGCCGCCGCGCGCTCGCCCGCCCGCCGTCCGGCCCCGTTGCGGGTGGACCGGCCGTCGATGGCGCTGGGGCCGTACCGGGAGGAGCGCTCCTGGCCCGGGGCGTACTCGGTCTCGGGAGGGCCGCCGGCCGAGCCGTTGCGGGCGGCCTGGCGCTCCTCGCTGCGGGTGCGCCGCGGCGCGGTGCCGACGGCCTCCTCGCCGGCCCGGGTCGGCTCGTCGGGGAAGGACGGCATCGCGCGGGTTCCGTCCGAGGCGCCCCCGTCCGAGCCGGAGTCGCCGTAGACCACCTCGCCGGGGATCGGGCCCTGGCGGCCGCGGGAACTGCGGCTGCTGCCGAACGGGTCGGCCGGTGCTTCGCCGTAGCCGCGTGCGCCGCCCCCGCTCCCGCCGCCTCCGTAGCCCCGACCGCCGCCGCCGGCCGCGTCCTCCTGGCCGTAGCCGCGTGCGCCGCCGCTCCCGTTTCCGGCGCCGCTCCCGCTTCCCGCGCTGCCGGACGCGCCGTAGCCGCGCTCGCCGCCTCCGTAGCCCGCGTCTCCGCGGCCTGAGTCATCTTGGCCCGCGTCGCCGTAGCCGCGCGAGCCCCCGCCGCGTTCGGCCTGCCGGGGCTCGCGCTCCCGGCCCGCTCCGTACCCGGGATCGGCGCCGCCGCCCGGGGTGCCCGCGGCACCGTCCTGGCCCGAGCCGCCGCCGTAGCCACGTCTGCCGCCGCCCCCGTAGGACCGCGAACCGCCTCCAGACGCGTCGCCGCGTCCGTACTCGTGATCTCCGCCCATAGCCGCGTCTGCTCCCTGTACCTCTTTGCCTGACCCTCCCCTCAAGGACGAGAGCCTGTCTCGGGGCGGTTCCCCGCGCCGAAACGACACGATTGGCAAGCAGGGTACGCCGACTGCCCGCGCCGCCTGAAGCGGGGTGATCACTTTGTCGACTCTGACGGCCAATGTCCGAAATACTGATAGAACCTTATGATTTAGCCCGCGGCCGACCAGGGGACTTGTCAGCCGCGCCACAGCGCATCTATCGTTGCGATGTATCGAACCGATACATCGGTCCGAGAGGTCTTCGCCGTATGGACACGCACCGTACAGTGCGCGTCCCCACGGCGGAAGACCGCAATTCGCCGATCCCGCACTCCGGGGTCGGATCCCGAGGTCCGAGGAGGCCCGATGGCGAAGCGCTCCGGTGTGCTGGAGTTCGCCGTCCTGGGCCTGCTTCACGAGTCGCCGATGCACGGATACGAGCTGCGCAAGCGGCTCAACGTCCTGCTCGGCTCGCTGCGGGTGTTCTCCTACGGAACGCTCTACCCGTGCCTCAAGGAGCTGGTCGCGCGCGGCTGGCTCGTCGAGGACGCGCCGGCCGACCCGCCCCCGTCGCGCCGGGCCGCGGCCAAGACCACCGCCGCGCACCCCGGGCAGGGCAGCCCGCAGCGGCGGTCGAAGATCGTCTACCGGCTGACCCCGGACGGCGAGGAGCATTTCAGCCAACTGCTTTCCGACGCTGGCCCCTCGGCGTGGGAGGACGAGAACTTCGGGGTGCACTTCGCCTTCTTCGGCCGGACCGACGCCGCGATCCGGCTGCGGATCCTGGAGGGACGCCGGACCCGGCTCGAGGAGCGCCTCGACCTGTTCCGGCAGTCCGTCACCCGGACCCGGGAGCGGCTGGACCGCTACACCCTGGAGGCGCAGCGGCACGGCCTCGAGTCGGTGGAGCGCGAGGTCCGCTGGCTCAACGAGCTGATCAAGACCGAGCACGACCAGCAGGTCGGACCCCAGGTGGGCCCGCCCGCTGTGTGACCGGACGCAGGGTGACCGGCCCGTTCCCGGGCCGCGAGCAAGCAAGTCCCGCAAAGATCGAGGGCGCGACCAACCCGCCCACCGAAGATCGACTATTCCAGAAGGAGCATCACCGTATGGGTTCGGTTCGCGTAGCCATCGTGGGTGTGGGCAACTGCGCCTCCTCCCTCGTGCAGGGCGTCGAGTACTACAAGGACGCCGACCCCGCCACGAGAGTGCCGGGCCTGATGCACGTGCAGTTCGGCGAGTACCACGTCAGCGACATCGAGTTCGTCGCGGCCTTCGACGTGGACGCCAAGAAGGTCGGCCAGGACCTGGCGCACGCCATCCACGCCTCCCAGAACAACACGATCAAGATCGCCGACGTCGCCCCGACCGGCATCACCGTGCAGCGCGGCCACACCCTCGACGGGCTCGGCAAGTACTACCTCGAGACCATCGAGCAGTCGCCCGAGGAGCCGGTGGACGTCGTCCAGGTGCTCAGGGACGTGCGCGCCGACGTGCTGGTCTGCTACCTGCCGGTGGGCTCCGAGGCCGCGGCGAAGTTCTACGCCCAGGCTGCGATCGACGCCAAGGTGGCCTTCGTCAACGCGCTGCCGGTCTTCATCGCGGGCACCAAGGAGTGGGCCGACAAGTTCACCGCCGCGGGCGTCCCGATCGTCGGCGACGACATCAAGTCGCAGGTCGGCGCGACCATCACGCACCGGGTGCTGGCGAAGCTGTTCGAGGACCGCGGCGTGGTGCTGGACCGGACCATGCAGCTGAACGTCGGCGGCAACATGGACTTCATGAACATGCTCGAGCGCGAGCGGCTGGAGTCCAAGAAGATCTCCAAGACCCAGGCGGTCACCTCGCAGCTCTCGCACGACATCGGCAAGGGCAACGTGCACATCGGCCCGTCCGACTACGTGTCCTGGCTGGACGACCGCAAGTGGGCGTACGTGCGCCTCGAGGGCCGCGCCTTCGGCGACGTGCCGCTGAACCTGGAGTACAAGCTCGAGGTCTGGGACTCCCCGAACTCGGCCGGCGTCATCATCGACGCGGTGCGCTGCGCGAAGATCGCCATGGACCGGGGCATCGGCGGCCCGATCCTGTCGGCCTCCTCGTACTTCATGAAGTCCCCGCCGGTGCAGTACTCCGACGACAAGGCGCGTGACGCGGTCGAGAAGTTCATCGCGGGCGAGGTCGAGCGCTAAGCAGCGGCCGATCGAGGCGGTACGCAGTTCTGCTGCTTGTGGGGCGGTCCCGACGGGGCCGCCCCACAGCCGTGTGCCCGTGAAGCCGGTAGGCTCGGCCGCATGTCGCGCAAGGTGGTGTGGGGGATCGTGGCCGGGGTGTTGGTCGTGGCCGGCTACCTCTACTGGGTGAACCAGGGGAAGAGCCACTACGCGGCGGTCGGCGACTGCGTGGCCACCCCGAAGTCCGGTCAGCTCGTGCAGGTGTCCTGCGGAGACGGCAGCGCGCTCCGGGTCCTGGCCAAGTTCTCCGGCGACGACTCGAACCGGTGCGATGCGGTCGCCGGGACCACCCAGGCCTTCGTCGAGTACCCGAAGGGCGCCGCTGCCTTCGTGCTGTGCGCCGCCACCGCGACCGCGACCAAGTAGCCGGGGCCGCGTGACGGCCGGTTAGGTGAGCTGGGCCTGGAAGTAGCCGAAGACGTCGACGATGACGTCGGCGTCGCCGCCGTTCGCACCGTTGTCGGCGAAGGTCGCGCCCGACGTGTTGTCCGAGGCGACGCTCGCGACCGAGAAGTCGAGCGCGCTGGTCTGCTTCAGCGTCAGTGTGACGGCGACGGGCGAACTTGCCGTGGCCGCCGTAATGGCGGTTCCCTGCGGAGGGCGTGGGATTCGAACCCACGATGACTCTCGTCATGCCGCTTTTCAAGAGCGGTGCCCTAGGCCACTAGGCGAGCCCTCCCGGCCGCGAGTCGCCTCGCGGTCCGGCGGTCAGTGTCTCACAGGGGGATGCGTGGACGGTGAGGCGTTTGTGTTCGGCCCGGACCTGTCGCGGCGCCGTGGCCGGGGGCCGGAGCGGCGCGGGTCGCCGTCGCCCCGCTCCCGCCCCCGGGCTGCTGCTGTCAATCCCCTGGTCCCCGGGTCAGCCCAGCGGCGAGATGCGTACCGCGGTGCCGTAGGCGCAGATCTCGGTCCAGACGTCGCCCATCTCGGAGGTGTCGAAGCGCATCGCGATGATGGCGTTGGCGCCGCGGGACTGGGCCTCGCCGATCATCCGGCCCATCACCTCGTTGCGGCTCTCGACCAGCGCCTTGGTCATGCCGCGCAGCTCGCCGCCGAACATCGACTTGAGGCCCGCGCCCATCTGGCTGAAAGCGTTGCGGGAGCGGACGGTCAGACCGAACACCTCGCCGAAGACCTGCTCGACCCGGTAGCCCGGGACGTCGTTGGTGGTGACCACCAGGAACTGCGGGCCGGTCCAACCGGAAGTCTCGCTCATCGGCATGCTCCATGATTCACTCGGTGGAATGGTGGCTGATTGTTCACCCACCCTTCCTATCGCTGTCCGGTGCGTACCACCAGTCGCACCTCCGGTACCTGAAACTATGTGTATGTGAAGATCGACTCGGCGCGCCCTCAGGTGGTCGCGCATCGGGGTGCCTCCAGCGAGGCGCCCGAGCACACCCTGGCCGCGTACCGCACCGCCCTGTCCGCCGGTGCGGACGCGCTTGAGTGCGACGTCCGCTTGACGCTCGACGGGCACCTGGTCTGCGTGCACGATCGCAGAGTGGATCGCGTGTCGGACGGGCGCGGGCGGGTCTCCACCCTCGAGCTGGCCCGCCTGGAGGAGCTCGACTTCGGGTCCTGGCACGGCTCGCGCGACGCCGAGGAGCCGGATCTCGACCACAAGCGGGTGCTGACGCTGCGCCGGCTGCTCGAACTGGTGGCGCAGCAGCCGCGTCCGGTCGGCCTGGCGATCGAGGTGAAGCACCCGACCCGCTACGCCGGGCTGGTCGAGCGCCGGCTGGTCGAGCTGCTGGACGAGTTCGGCTGGGCGCACCCGCGCGTCGGCGCGCACTCTCCGGTGCGGGTGATGAGCTTCTCGCGGCTGGCGGTGCGGCGGGTTCACCGGCTGGCCCCGTCGCTCGAAACGGTCTTCCTGATGGAGCCGTTCTCCTACCTGCTGCGCGACGGCGTGCTGCCGCGCGGAGTGGCGATCGGCGGCCCGGCGATCGAGATCCTGCGCACGCGTCCGGACTACGTCGAGCGGCTGCACCGGGCCGGGCAGCGGGTGCACGTGTGGACCGTCGACGATCCGAGCGACGTGGAGCTGTGCATCAAACTCGGCGTGGACGCGATCATCACCAACCGGCCGCGCGAAGTGCGCGCCCTGGTTGACGCCTAAGAATCTGCGTTGAAGGCACGGGGCGCTTCGGCGCTCCGTGCGCTCGCCCGCATGCGCTCCGGCGTGCGTATCCCGGCGACTTTCTTGAGTTCCGCAACCGCACGCCTCAAATCTCGGTAAAGCCAGGGCTTAAGACAGGCGAACGACCGTATGGGCGCGGAAGGCCGATGGCCAGCGCGATTCCGCGGGACCGGCCCGCCACCTGCGGCACTCGGGGCGTAGGTGGTGCGGACGCGGCGACAAAGCGCCGTTGCGATCCCGAATCGGGCTGTTTCCCCCGCTGCGGCCTTGGGCATCGATCCCATGGTGCCGTCCGGAATCCGGTCCGCGGCGCCCGGGAGCAGTGAGAGGGGTCGGTGGGGGTGATCATGCCTGTGGCGCGGGTTTCGCCCACCTCGTACACCGGCTATCTGCCGCACTCCTCGACGAGCGTCCGGCAGGCCCGTTCCCAGCTGGCCGCGGCGCTCTACGAGCGCGACGTGCTCGGCTCGCTGGTGGACGACGCCGTGCTCATACTCTCCGAGTTCGTCACCAACGCGCTGCGCCACGCGCGGGCGCTGAACTCCGGGATGATCCGGGTCGGCTGGGAGCTGACCGGGGACGGGCTGCTGCGGATCGAGGTGACCGACGGCGGCGGGACCACCCGGCCGTCCACGAAGCCGTACTCGATGTCGGTCTCCGCGCACGCGGGCCGCGGCCTGGAGATAGTCGACCGGCTGGCCGACCGCTGGGGCTCCCAGCGCGAGGAGGGCGGGGACGAGTACACCGTGTGGGCCGAACTGGCGGTGCGCGCCAGGCACGCCGGACGCCGGCTGCGCTCCGAGCGGGGCGGGTCGGTCAAGGCCGGAGCGGTCAAGGCCACCGTCACGGCGCTGCCGTCGGCCCCGGCCTCGCCCGCCGACCCGCCGGCGCACGAGCCGCCCTCGCCGCCGACCGCGAGCCTGCCGCCGCGTCCGGCCGAGCAGCCGGCCGGAGCGGTCATCCACCTGCTGCCGCCCTACCCGCAGCGCTGACCCCGCCGGGTATTGAAGAACCCTGCAATACCCGGTTCATCCGCCGGTCAAGACCAGGCAAAACAGTTCTCTCATTTCGCTCTGCGGTCTTGCGAACACGCTACGCGTTCGGGGTAGGGTCGGACTCGGCCCGACCGTCAGCGCATCCCCCGTCGCGGACGGTCGGGCCGCCTCCGTGCTGTGACCTCGGCAGCAGTGCCTCAGACCGGCTACGGCAGCACCGGCTCCGGCCGGTCCTCCCGCGCCGAGCGGGCCGGGCCGGGCGCCAGATACGCGTCCAGCATCTCGGCCAGCTCGGAGAGCAGCCGGGAGACCGGAACCGGGCCGCTCGCCGCCGCGGACACGATGAACGCCTGCGCGGTCAGCACGATCGCGTGCGCCTGCACCGCGATCGAGCCCTTGCGGATCGAGCCGTCCCGGTATCCCGCGTCCAGCCGGTGCGCCAACAGGGTGACGGCGATCTGCTGGGTGCTGCCGAACCGGTTGATCAGGTACGGCATCAGGATCTCCGGCTCGGCCTCGAGCACCTGGTGCATCAGCGGGTCCGCGTGGAAGGCCCGCACCACGTCGAGCACCGTGTCCACCAGCCGTCTGCGGGCCGGGCGCGGATCCGGCTGGGCGAGCGGCGACTCCGCGGTGTGCTCGCGCAGGATGCTCGCGAACTCGTGCCCCAGCACCTCGCTGATCAGCGAGCCGATGTCCGAGTACCGCCGGTACAGCGTCATCCGGCTGACCCCGGCCCGCCGCGCCACGTCGTTGAGCGTGGTGTCGTGCACCCCGGCGGACAGCACGCAGGCCCGCGCCGCGTCGAGGATCTGCCGCTCGCTCAGTCGCAGCGGGCGGGGACGGCCGCCGTTGGCCGTGGGCGCCGGAGTGGGAGTACTCATTACCGCCAGCGTACGCAAAAAGCTACCCGGCAGTAACCGCTACTCCCGGAACTCCTCGCCGGGCGCCGCCGACCGGCCGCGGGCCGGCTCACGGGGCGGTCGGCGCGACCAGGCCCGATTCCACGTGCAGGACGCCGGCCGAGACCGGAGAACCCTCGGCCACCAGTTCGGCGACGGCGTTGTACCCGCCGCTGCCCGCGCTGATCGAGGTCGGGCTGGTGTCGCACCGCCCGGCCGAGTCGCCGACCGCGATGGTGCACTGCACCGAGACCACGCTGCCGTCAGAACGGACCAGGTTCAGCGCCACGACCTGGGCGGTGGCCGTCTCGTTGGCGACGTACGCCCGCGCCGAGGCCGAACCGTCGGACTGGTCGACGCAGACCTGGACGTGCAGGGCGCCGCCGGTGACGGTCTTCGTCAGCGGGGTGCCGCAGTACTCCGGGGTCAGCGCCTGGGCCCCGGCGTCGGCCGTGGCGGAGGCGGACGCCGAGGGCGTCGCCGAGCCCTGCGCCGCGGCGGACTGGTCCGCGCCCGCGGTCTGGCCGGAGCCGGCCTGGGTCGCACGACCCTGCGACGGAGGGGTCGCCTGGGCCGCCGCGATCGGGAGCAGTACGACTCCCACCACGGCCCCGGCCAGCGCGAGCGTTCGCACGTGGTGCGGGCGCAGGGGGGACGGGTCGGTGGTGCGGGCTGGTCCGGCGGTTTCCGGCATGGACGCGCGGCCCCCTTCGAGCGGGGAAGAATTCGAATGATCAATGCCCTGATCGGAGGTTGAACAGGATCAGTGCCGGACCGAATGTTAGTCCCCCGATGACCGCGTCCGGTAGTCGGATTCACTCTTACGGGCCTGGTCTATTGCCGGATCGTGACACGGTGTCGGTCTGGTGTGACCCAGCGGGTGCCCAGCACCGGCCCGGAACCGGCCCGTAGGATGGCCGTCCATGGAAACCAGTGACCTCGCCGTGATCGTCCCGGCGTTCGACGAGGAAGCCCGGATCGCCTCCACCGTCGAGGCCGCCGCGAAGGTGGCCGGGGTCGACCTGGTCGTCGTGGTGGACGACGGCTCGGCGGACGCCACCGCGCGGGTGGCCCGGGAGGCGGGCGCGATCGTGGTCCGGCACGGGCGCAACCGCGGCAAGGCGGCCGCGATGGAGAGCGGCGCGGCCGCGGTGGCCGCGATCGAGGCCCGCGAGGGCCGGGCCGAGCCGCGGCTGCTGCTCTTCCTGGACGGCGACCTGGAGGGCACCGCGGGCAACGCGGCCCCGCTGGCCGAGCCGGTGCGCTCCGGAACGGCCGGGATGACGATCGCGACGCTGCCGCCGCAGCCGGGCGGCGGCCACGGCTTCGTGGTGCGGCTGGCCCGGGACGGCATCCGCTCCGCGGTGGGCTTCGAGGCGCACCAGCCGCTGTCCGGGCAGCGCTGCCTGAGCCGGGCGGCCTTCGAGGCGGCGCTGCCGCTGGCCCGCGGCTTCGGCGTGGAGACCGGGCTGACCATCGACGTGCTGCGGGCCGGGTTCCGGATCAGCGAGGTCGAGGTCGAGTTCCGGCACCGGGTCACCGGAGCCGACCTGGCCGGACAGCTGCACCGGGCGCGCCAGTACCGTGACGTGGCCCTCGCCCTGGCGGCCCGCCGCGTCCCTGCGGCGCTGCGCCCGGCGACCTGGCGCGCCCGGCAGGCCGGCCGCTGACCGGCGCCGCGGTTATCGATGACTGCGTGTACTGATGCCGGTATCGAGGATGACGAGCACTGATTCGCGGCGGCGGACGTGTTGACGGCGGCCGACCCGGCGCCCGCGGCCACCCGGGACGCGGACCGGCGCGGCGGACTCGCGCTGGGGCTGATCACCGCCTCCGTGGCCCTGGTCCTGCTCACCGGGCTGCTCGGCCCCTCCGCCGCCGAGGCCGCGCTGCCCGGCCACGTGTTCAGCCCGCCGTTCTGGTTCGCCGCGTCCCCGCCCGCCTGGCTCGTCACGGTGCTGCCCGACCTCGCGATCGGCCTCGGCGCGGCCGGACTGGCGCTGGCCTGGTCGGCGCTCGGGCGCGGCTGGAGCCCGCCGCTCAGGAGCCTCGTCGCAGGGTCCTACGGGGCCGCCGGGGCCATGGTGCTCGTCCCGCCGCTGCTCTCCGCGGACCACCTCGTCTATGCCGCCTACGGCCGTCTGGTGACCACCGGCGGCAACTCGTACACCCAGACCGCGCACACGCTCGTGCTGCGCGGCGATCCGGTCGGGCTGGCCGTCCAGCCGCCGTGGACGAACACCTCCTCCGTGTACGGACCGGTGGCCACCGCCGAGCAGACCCTGGCGTCCTGGATCGGCGGCGACTCGGTGCACACCACCGTGTTCGTGCTCGCATTCCTCGGCGCGGCGGCCTACCTGGCCATGGGCGCGATGCTGCGGCGGATCGGCGACCCGGTGCGGGTGACCGTGCTGTTCGGCCTCAATCCCCTGCTGCTGCTGGAAACCGTGAACGCCGCGCACCTCGACGCCTTCGCCGTCCTGTTCGCGGTCGCGGGGTTCTACGTGCTGCACCGGCGGCGCGACCTGCTCGGCGTGGCGATGGCCGGGGCGCTGATCGGGCTCGGCTGCGCGGCCAAGCTCTCGCTCGGGCTCGCCGTGCTCGCCGGAATCTGGGCGCTGCGACACGAGCTGCGTCGGGCGGCCGTCTTCGTGGGCTGCGTCGCCCTCGTGGGCGCGCTCGCCTATCTGCCCTACGGCCGCGTCGCGCTTCAGCCGGCCCGGCAGGCGACCCGGATGGTGTCGCTCGGTTCCGCCTGGCGGCCGCTGCTCGCCCCGCTGCAGCACGCGCTCGGCGACGGCTCGGCCAGGAACCTGATCTCGTGGCTGGGCTGGCTCACCCTCGCGTTGCTCGTGCTACTGCTCGCCCCGCTCCTGCGCGCATACGACGAGAAGTCACCCGGCGCACGGGCGGCCGCGGCCCTGGCCCTGCTCGGCCTGGCCTGGATCCTGGCCGCGCCGTACACGCTGCCCTGGTACGACCTCGTCGCCTGGGCGCCGCTGGTCGTCTGCCTCCCCGGGCCGCTCGACCTGCTCGCCACCGCGCGCACGGCCGCGCTGGCGGTGGCGTATGTACCGGGACTCGACGTACCGCTCCCACCCGGAGTGGCCGGATGGGCGTCGTGGATCAGGGCCGACGCCGCACCGGTCTTCTCCATCGGCGCGCTGCTGGCCTGCGTGGCACTCGGCCTTAGAGCGCGCGCGGGGTGGTGGCCGGATCAGCGAGCGGGTCGAGGGCCGAGGCTGGCAAGGCGGAGGAGGTCTGCGCAGCGGTGTCCTGCGCAGGCCGACGACAACGCAGCCAGGCGAAGGTCATCGGCACGCGAGCCCGGCCACCACCCCGCGCGCGCTCTTAAGGCGCGCTTGCGCGGGCGGACCCGCTCAGGTCGCTGAGCCGTCAGGCGACGAAGGGGTCGGCGCCTCCCTCTCCCTCGCAGACCATCGGCCGGCCCGCCGCCTGCCACGCCAGCATTCCGCCCGCCACGTTCACCGTGCTGCGACCGGACTGGTTCAGGTACTGGACCGCCTGCGCGGAGCGGCCTCCTGCCTTGCACACCACGTACACGTCGCGGTCCTGCGGCACCTCGGCCACGCGGCCGGTCAGCTCGCTCAGCGGCAGGTGCACCGCCTCCGGCGCGTGGCCCGCCTGCCACTCGTCGGCTTCACGCACGTCGATCAGATAGCCGTCGGCGGGTAGGCCGGCGAGGTCCACGGTGGGGGTCGGGGGCTGGAACATGCGGATCCGCTCCGTTTCGGGAAGAGGCTGTCGGCCTGAAGATCGGGTCAATGCAAGGTTAAGCGAAGCACAGGCCGCGCCGTCATGTTCACGGACCGTTCCGCTGGCTCTTGACACCTGATCTGGTCTAGTCCATTTTTGGCATGCCGGGTTGTGCAGGCGCCGGTCGGAAGCGGTGTCCGGGGAGCGACTCCCCAGACCGTGCTTGAGACCGTGCTGCCTCGACACGTCCGGATTCGGACCTCGGGCGAGATCACGGAGCGGACTACGGTCCCCACAGCGCCGGGGAGGCAGGCGCCGCTGCCTCCCCGGTTTTTCCCTGCCCGGGGTCCGGGGGCCCGGCGTCGCCTGGCGGACCGCCAACCCATTACCGATCAGCGAGGGTTGCACGGTAGCTTCTCCCTGTGATCGACCTTCGTGAGCTCCGTGAAGACCCGGACCGCTTCCGCGCCTCCCAGCGCGCCCGCGGTGAGGACCCCGCCCTGGTGGACCAGGTGCTGGCGGCGGGCGAGCGGCGCCGATCGTCCGCGGTCCGGTTCGACACGCTGCGCTCCGAGCAGAAGGCCCTGGGCAAGCAGATCCCGAAGGCCGCCCCGGCCGAGAAGGCCGCGCTGCTCGGGCAGGCCAACGGGCTGGCCGCCGAGGTCAAGGCCGCCGACGCCGAGCAGAACGAGGCCGCCGAACTGGCCCGCAGCCTCGCGCTGGCCCTGTCCAACCTGGTCGAGCCGGGCGTGCCCGAGGGCGGCGAGGACGACTACACGGTGCTGGAGGAGCTCGGCGCCCCCCGGGACTTCGCGGCCGAGGGCTTCGAGCCACGCGACCACGTCGAGCTCGGCCGGATCCTCGGCGCGATCGACCTGGAGCGCGGGGTCAAGGTCGGCGGGACCCGCCAGTACTACCTCACCGGGGTCGGCGCGCTGCTGGAGTTCGCGCTGCTGAACCTGGCGGTGCAGCAGGCGCTGGAGCACGGCTTCACCCCGATGGTCACCCCCTCGCTGGTCAAGCCGGCGGCCATGCAGGGCACCGGGTTCCTGGCCCAGGCCGCGGAGAACGTCTACCACCTGGCCGAGGACGACCTGTACCTGGTCGGGACCTCCGAGGTGCCGCTCGCCGCGTACCACATGGACGAGATCCTGGACGCGTCCGCGCTGCCGCTGCGTTACGCCGGCTACTCCTCCTGCTACCGCCGCGAGGCCGGCTCGTACGGCAAGGACACCCGCGGCATCATCCGGGTGCACCAGTTCGAGAAGGTAGAGATGTTCTCGTTCTGCGCCCCCGAGGACGCGCAGGCGGAGCACCAGCGGCTGCTCGGCTGGGAGAAGGAGTTCCTCGGCCGGCTGGAGCTGCCGTTCCGGGTGATCGACGTCGCCGCCGGGGACCTGGGCTCCTCGGCCGCCCGCAAGTTCGACTGCGAGGCCTGGATCCCGACCCAGGGCAAATACCGCGAGGTGACCTCCACCTCGAACTGCACCGGCTTCCAGGCCCGCCGGCTGTCGGTGCGGATGCGCGACGCCGACGGGGTGCGCCCGGTGGCCACCCTCAACGGCACGCTGTGCGCGATGACCCGGATGATCGTGGCGCTGCTGGAGAACCATCAGCAGGCTGACGGCTCGGTCCGGGTGCCCGAGGCGCTGCGCCCGCACCTGGGTGGCCGCGAGGTTCTCAGCCCACTGGCGAAGTAGCCTGACACGGGCGGTCCGGACGGAACCGGATCCGCATCCGGGGCCTGCGATCCACCTAGACAGTGCCTTGAAACAGTGAAACAGCAGGGGGAGTGCGTTTTCTGAAACGCGCTCCCCCGGCGCATGCGCGGGCGTACAGTGAGTACATGCCACGCCACTCACCGCTGGCGGCACTCCTTCGGCGCTACGGGATCGCCGACGTACTCGGTTTCCGGCCGCTCGACGAGGGCCTGCTCAACCGTTCGTTCGCCGTGCGGACCAGTACGGGACCGCTGTTCCTCAAGCACTACCTGGATCAGGACCCGCATACGATCCGGGCCCAGCACGCCGCGACGGCCGCGCTGGCCGCCCGCGGGCTGCCCGCGGTCGCGCCGCTGGGCGACCTGAGCGGACGGACCGTCAGCAGCAGCCGCAACCGGCTGTTCGCGCTCTTCCCCTGGGTGGACGGCGAGCACCGCCCCGGCCTGACCCTGGAGCCGGGGCAGTGCGGGGAGATCGGTGCGCTGCTCGGCCGGATGCACCGGGCGCTGGCCGGGATCCTCGGTCCGGTCCCGCAGCCCCTGCTGCAGCCCGCGAACGACGTGGAGCAGGCCCGTGCCAAAGCCCTGAGCCTGCTGGCGCTGCTGCGCGCCCGTCCGGTGCGCGAGGGCATCGACGACCTCGCCGAGTTCCGCCTGGTCGAGCGGCTCGCGCTGCTCGGCCGGCTGGCGCACCGGCGTCCGGCCGAGGAGAAAGCCCGGCTGACCGTCGGCCACGTGCACGGGGACTTCCACGGCCTGAACGTCTTCCACCGCGCGGACGGCACCGTCGGCGCGGTAGTGGACTGGGACCGGCTGGGCGTGCAGCCCTACGCCGAGGAACTGGTGCGCTCCGCACTGATCTACTTCGTCGACCCACACGACGGAAGGCTCGACCTCGCCCGGGTGCGCGAATACGTGCACGGATACCTGTCCACCCGCCCGTGGATGGCCGACGAGCTGCCGGACGCCGTGCACCGCCTGTGGTGGGAGCGGCTCACCGACTTCTGGATGCTCACCTGGCGCTACGAGCGGCAGGACGCGCGCACCGACGAGCAGTTCCCGGCGGCCTCCGCCCTCGTGTTGTGGTGGACCCACCACTACGAGAAGGTGCTGGACGCCTTCTGCGGCTGATCACTGACGACTGATCACCGGCCGCGAGTGGTTTCAGGTACGAGTGATTACAGGTACGGGCCGGCCGCGGCCGGGTTCGCACGCTGGGGGCCCTCGCCGGAAACTCCCGGGGGCAGCGCCCTGCGCATCTGCTCCAGTTGGGCGCGGGCCGCCATCTGCTGGGCGAACAGCGCGGTCTGGATGCCGTGGAACAGGCCCTCCAGCCAGCCGACCAGCTGGGCCTGCGCGATCCGCAGCTCCGCCTCGCTCGGCACGCCCTCCTCGGCGAAGGGCAGCGAGAGCCGCTCGAGCTCGCTGATCAGCTCCGGGGCCAGGCCCTTCTCCAGCTCGGCGATCGAGGACTTGTGGATCTCCTTGAGGCGCACCCGGCTGGCCTCGTCCAGCGGCGCGGCGCGGACCTCCTCCAGCAGCTGCTTGATCATCGAGCCGATCCGCATCACCTTCGCGGGCTGCTCGACCATCTCGGCGACGCTGGTCGCGTCCTCCAGCTGGGCCTGGGGCATGGTCTGCTCCTCGCCCTCCGCCGGGTCCTCGATCACGGGCAGACCGTCGGGACCGACCACGACGAAACGCCCGTCCCGGTGGTAGTCGGACTGGTTCTGGAATTCCGGGTTCTGCACGTTCATCGGTTACTCCGGCAGGCGACGGTCAGTGGATGGTGGATGAGGACCCCGTGGACGTTCTTCGAGCCCTGGTTGCGCGGGGGAACGTCAGTCATGTGCGACGAGCAGCACTTTACCCACGTGCCCCGACGATTCGACGAGGCGGTGCGCGGCGGCGGCCTCGGCCAGCGGGAAGCTCCGGTCGGTCACCACGGTCAGCGTGCCGTCGGCGGTGAGCGGCCAGACGTGCTCGCGCACCGCGGCCACGATCGCGCCCTTCTCGGCCACCGGGCGGGCCCGCAGCCCGGTGGACAGGATCGCGCCGCGCTTGGCCATCAGCTTGGCCAGGTTCAGCTCTCCGCTGATCCCGCCCTGCAGCCCGATGACCACCAGGCGTCCGCTGACGGCGAGCGCGTCCAGGTTCCGGTCGAGGTAGGACGCGCCCATGTTGTCCAGGATCACGTCCGCGCCGTGGCCCGCGGTCAGCTCGCCGACCCGGGCCGCGAAGTCCTCGGTGCGGTAGTCGATCGCCGCGTCGGCGCCGAGCTCCCGGCACCGGGCGACCTTCTCCGGCGATCCGGCGGTGGCGATCACCCGGGCGCCGAGCGCCTTGCCGAGCTGGATCGCGGTGGTACCGATCCCGCCGGCCCCGCCGTGCACGAGCAGGGTCTCGCGCGGCTGGAGCCCGGCGCCCATGAAGACGTTCGACCAGACGGTGCACACGGTTTCGGGCAGGCCGGCGGCCGAGAGGAGGTCCATGCCCTTGGGCGCGGGCAGCACCTGGACGGCGGGAACGGCCACGAGCTCGGCGTATCCGCCGCCCGACAGCAGCGCACACACCTCGTCGCCGACGCTCCAGCCGGTCACCCCGTCGCCCAGGGCCGCGATCCGGCCCGAGCACTCCAGTCCGAGGATCGGGCTCGCGCCGGGTGGCGGGGGATAGAAGCCCGCGCGTTGCAGCAGGTCGGCCCGGTTGACGGCGCTGGCGGCGACCTCGATCAGCACCTCGCCGGGGGCCGGGGCCGGATCGGGCGCGTCGGCCCAGACGAGCACCTCGGGGCCGCCGGGTTCGGTGATCTGGATCGCCTTCATGTTCCTACCCTAGGACCTTCACGCACGACCAGGAGACGCTCGGTAGGCGTACGGTCGCCGAGCACTACCGGATGGGGAGGACTACTGCCTAAGGCTGTTGTGGATTCTGGTGCGCCTCGGCGGCGGCCGAGAGGGTGGACACGACATCGCCCAGGCCGTCCAGGCCGCCTGCGGCGCCGAGTGCGTATCCGGCCAGGAAGGTGGTCAGCGGGGCGGCGGGCCGGGCGATCGAGTGGGCGGCGACCCGGGCCAGGTCGAGCAGGGTCGCCTGCTGTTCCTCGGTGAGCGCGAGTTCGGGGCGGCCGAGTTCTCGTGCCGCTTCGCTTAGCCAGGAGTCGAACATCGGGTCAGCCTTCTTCCTCGTCGGTGCCCTGCGCGCGGCCGGTCGGGGCCCGGCTCACCGCCTGGTCAGGGGTGCTGTCCGGCGATCCGGCGCGCCGCGGCGACATCCTCCCAGGTATCGCAGTCCAGCGCGGCCCGGCCCGCACCGGCGACGGGCAGCAGCGGCAGGTTCTCCAGCAGCCGCCGCAGCGGGAGGCCGCCGACCCGCTCCGGGCCCAGCTCCTCGAGCCGCGCGAGCAGCGCGTCGCGCCGGTAGATCGCGGCCAGCCACTGCTCCCGGCCGTCCGGGTCCACGATCAGTGCGCCGTCGTACGGCCCGTCCGCGGCGGCGAGGGCTGTCCACAGGCTGTGGACAGTGTTCGCGTCCAGGAACGGCAGATCCGCCGCGAAGACGCCCACCCAGTCGTGCGAGCAGTCGGCCAGACCTGCCGCGATCGCCGCCGCCGGGCCGCCTCCCGGCGGAGTCTCACGGGTCCAGCGCACCGGCCGACGGGTCGCCCGCTCCGGGCCGACGACGGTGACCGGGCCGAAGCCGACGCAGGCTTCGATCACGCGGTCCAGCAGGCTCAGCCCGCCGATCTCGACCATCGGCTTGTCCGCGCCGCCCAGCCGGCGCGCCGCGCCGCCGGCCGGGATCACGACCGCGAACGCGGACGGCTGTTGCTCCATGCGGCCATGGTAGGCAGGACGAACACGGCAGGCAGGGCGCACGCAGGAGGCAGGCGCACAGGAGGCAGGCCGGCCGACTACGCGGCGAGCTTCTCGCGCGGCTTGAGGTCACGCTCGAAGTGGATCATCGCGCCGCGGGCCGGATGGTTGCGGATGTCCACCCGGTCGCACAGGGCCTCGATCAGTATCAGGCCCCGACCGCCCTCGGGGGTCTCGGACAGCGGCACCGCGGCCGGCCGCGAGTGCTGCCGCTGCGAGGCCGCCCCGTGCTCCGCCAGCCGGCGCGGCGCGAAGCCGACCCCGTTGTCGATCACGTCGATCCAGCAGCGGTCGGCGCTGATCCCGGCGGCCACCCAGTAACCCTCGGCCTGGCCGGCGTGCTCGATCACGTTGGCGCAGGCCTCGGTGAGGGCCACGCCGAGGTCGAAGGAGACCTCCGGATCCATCCCGGCGAGCGTCGCGGTGTCCCGCAGCATACGCCGGGCCTTCCCCACGCTCTCCGCCTCACGCGGCAGTAGCAGGGTCCAGTTGACGTCCACGAGCCACAACCTCCCACGGTCGAGGGGCACGCAGTTACGTATTACCGTTCCGGGGCAGCTATACGCCGCAAAGAGCCGGAAAACCGACACCGTGTCGTGACCGGATCACTCGGACGGCCGCGCGCCACAGGTGGGCCGGGGCAGGATACGGTGGTCGACATGTTCGCTGAGCAACCGGTCCGCTACGCCTATCTCGGTCCTGAGGGCACTTTCACCGAGGCGGCGTTGCTCGCGCTGCCCGAGGCGGGATCGGTCGAGGCGGTGCCCTGTCCGACGGTGCCCGCGGCGCTCGAGTCGGTGCGCCGCGGCGAGTGCGTGGCCGCCGTGGTGGCGATCGAGAGCTCGGTGGAGGGCGCGGTCACCGCGACCATCGACGAGCTGGCCTGCGGCGAGCCGCTGGTGATCCTGCGCGAACTGCTGCTCCCGGTCGCCTTCGCGCTGCTGGTGCGGCCCGGTACCGGGCTGGAGGACATCAAGACCGTCGCCAGCCACCCGGTCGCCGAACCGCAGTGCCGCCGCTGGCTCGGCGAGCACCTGCCCGACGCGCGCTGGGAGGCAACCAGCTCCAACGCGCACGCGGCCCGGCAGGTGCGGGACGGCGTGTACGACGCGGCGCTGGCCGGCTCCTTCGCGGCCGCCCGCTACGGATTGGTCCCCCTGGTCGAGGACGTGCACGACAACACGGCCGCGCAGACCCGCTTCGTCCTGGTCGCCAAGCCCGGCGCGGTCCCGGCGCCGACCGGGGTGGACAAGACCTCGATCACGGTCGAGCTGCGCGACAACCACTCCGGCGAGCTGATGGAGATCCTGGAGCAGTTCGCCACCCGCGGGGTGAACCTGTCCCGGATCGAGTCCCGCCCCACCGGCAAGGGGATGGGTCGCTACTACTTCTACATCGACTGCGAGGGGCACATCGCCGACGCGCGGGTCGGCGAGGCGCTGATGGGCCTGCGCCGGTCGAGCGCGAACCTGCGCTTCCTCGGCTCCTACCCGCGGGCGGACGGCCTGGCGCCGACGGTGCGCCCGGGAACCACCGACGCGGAGTTCGTCAGGGCTCTGGATTGGCTGGCCGCGATGCGGTCCGGCGGATCCGACTGAGCGGCCGGGCGAGACGCAGTGTCCTGTGCGCGCATGACCCCGTCAGAGTCGGGTAATGGTGCCACGTCAGTGCGCCCCGTGCATCCGCACATGGCGGCGCACAAAACCCGCCACCGGTCTCACCAGGAGTCTTGGGTCGGTTACGCTAGGCCACAAGGCTGATTCCGCGGTCGGCGCGGCCGGCTCGGACAGTGCAGGGGGCAGCGCGTCCGACGAGCCGTCAGGCGTGGAGACAACGAGCACGGATCGACATACGAGGGGGTTGCCAGTGGCGCTCGTAGTCGTGGTCCCGGGTCCGGGCGGTCCGGACCCGCGAGCGGCAGGTCCGGGGGCGCGTCGGTCGGACCCGACGAAGCGCGTCGTCACCGCGCTCTCCTCCTCGCTGCGCGCGATGCGCGGCCAGGTTCCCGCGCCCTCCGAGATCACCGTGCTCGACTTCGCCGACCTGTTCGCCCGGCGCGGCTGCGAGACCGAGCCGGCCATGGACGGCGTCCCCGTGCGCGGCCTGGCGCCGGAGCCGGACGACGCCGGGCTCTCCGGCCAGGCGGCCGAGGCCGCCGAGCTGGTCGACGACCTGCTGCGCGGCTGGTGGACCGCGGCGACCCGGATCGGCCAGTGCGAGGTCCCGGCGGACCGGCGGCAGGCGGTGGAGCCGGCCGAGCTGTCCAGGGCGCTCGGCGCCAGCGCGTACTTCCGCGGCTCGGCGGAGCTGCCCGCGTTCGAGGCCCGGGCGCTGAGCCGCTACCTGACCGATCTGAAGCTGCGTCACGAGGCCCGCGTCCGCACCCAGAGCGCGATCCTGCCGGACACGCGGGTCGTGGTCGGCCACGGGCTCGGCGCGCTGATCGGGTACGAGGCGCTGTGCGCGCTCAACGACGCGGTCTCGGTGACCTTCGTGTCCCTGGGCGCGGCGCTGTGCGGACCGCGGCAGGTCTTCGAGCGGCTGGAACCGGCGCCGCGCAACGAGCAGGGCCAGTGGCCCGCCGCCGTGCGGCGCTGGTTCAACGTGGTCGCGCACTCCGATCCGACCGCGATGGTCGCCCCGCAGCTGACCCAGCGCTTCGGCCCCGGCATCGAGGACGAGGTCATCGAGATCAAGAGCGCCTGCGGGGACATCTACCCGTATCTGCAGGACCGGGCCGCCGGCCGGGCGCTGGCCACCGGGCTGGGCTGAGCCGCCGCCCGCGGTGGTCCGCGCCGGCCGCCGGGCCGGTCCACCCGTCAGCCGAAGAAGCCTGATCCGGGCTGCTCCTGCGGGGCCTGCGCCGGATAGGGCGCCGCCGCGTACTGTCCCGGAGCGACCGGCTCGGCCGTGTAGACCGAGTGCAGTTCCTGCTCCTTGTACTGGATCTGCTCGTAGAGCCGTGCATACAGGGCGTCCAGCGCCTGTACGGCCCCGAACTCGGCGAGTACCTGGCCGAGCGGGCTGGAGAGCAGAGTGTCCCGTTCAACCCGTGCCTCGGCGGTCCGCGCGCGCAGCCAGATCAGCCGCTGACGCAGCCACAGCGCCCGCTCCTCGGTGTTCATCGCCGGCCCCTCGGCGCTGATCACCGCCCATTCCTCCGCCAGGCGCTGCAACTCGTACAGGTCGGCCCGGCGGTACGCGTCGTTCACCCGCGTTATGAAGGCGTTGCGCCGCTCCTTCTCCATCGGCTCCTGTGTGAAGTCCGGATGGGCGCGCCGGGCCAGGTCGCGGTAGAGCCGCTGCATGGCCTTCGCCGGATCCGAGCTCTTCGACTGCTCCTCCACCGGCTCGGTGAAGCGCAGCGTGCTCGCGTAGTCCGGATCGATCACCGGCACCGTCACCGGCTCAGGTTCCGGCGGCAGCGGGTCGGTCAGCGGATCGAAGTCCGGCTCCCCGGACGTTCCGTAGCGCAGTTCGTACGCGCGGCGGGCCTCCTCCGGGTCGCCGGACATGGCGGCCCTGGCCTCCGCGATCAACAGGTCGAGCTGGTCGAGCCGGTCGTACATCGGCCCGAGGTGGTGGTGGTGCAGCCGGGTCAACCGGTCCAGGTCGAGCCGGGTGGTCTCCAAATCGATCTGCGCCTCGGCCAGGCCCGATTCGGCCGAGGACACGGTGTCCTCCAGCGTCGGTGCCGCCGAGTCCATCGTGGTCGGTGCTCCCGTGCCGAAGGACAGGTCTTCTGTGCTAGACGTCGCGGAGACGTCCATGGCCCCTCCTTGTCGCTCCTACGCCGGTAAATGTATCGGCGGTCGACGGTAGTGCCAGCGCGTGGGACGCGTCTGACACAGGATCGATATCTAAGCGGCCCGATGAGCCGGGCGGTAACCGCCTGGTCACGGTCGGGCTAGTGCGCTCGGTTCAATCCGCCGCCCGACGTGCCGCTCAGTGCGCCGCTCCGGAGAGGTTGAGCCCGATCACCCCGGCGACGATCAGCGAGACGGACACGATCTTGACCACGGCGGTGCCCTCGTCCAGGAACAACATTCCGTACACGACTGTTCCGGCCGCGCCGATCCCGGTCCACACGGCGTAGGCCGGACCGATCTCCAGCCTCCGCAGCGCCTGGGTCAGCAGCCCGAAGGAGCCGATCGCGAAGAGCGCGAAGCCGATGGTCGGCCAGATCCTGGTGAAGCCGTCGCTCTGTTTGAGGCAGACCGCGAACCCGGTCTCCAGGAATCCGGCGACGATCACGAGGAACCAGGCCATGACTCCAGTCTCGACGGCCCGGCGGGCGTACACAATCCGGATGAAGCATCTTGATTATCACGGTCCTCGGAGTGTCCTGAGCAAATGGGTATATATCAGTCATAAGGGCCAGCGGGGTGGCCACACCCGCCCGGGTGGGCCAGGCTCGAACCGCGGACGCGAACGGCGCGGGCGGCGTGACACGGATCGGGAAGGGCGGCGGAGATGGCGGTGGGCGGATCGACCCGTGGCACGCCGATGGAGCGGGCGGTGAACATCGGGCCGGTGTTGTCGGAACGGCTGGGCTCCGTCGGCATCGACACCCTCGAACAGCTCAAGCAGCTCGGCGCGCTGCAGGCCTGGCAGCTGATCGCGGACAAGACCCCGGGTGAGGAGTGCGTACACACCCTGCTGGCCCTGGAGGGCGCGATCCGGTCCGTCCGGTGGACGGCCATCGGCCGACACGAACGGGACCGGCTCCTCTCCGCCGCGGGACTGCGCTAGGGGCGGCGTCCCGCCGGTCCGGAAGCGCGGCCGTCGACGTCGCGTCAGACGACCCTGCCGGACTGCAGGGCGGCCCAGGTCTGCGAGTCCATCGAGCCGGTGGCCGCGACGTCCACCCGGGACTGGTAGCTGAGCACTGCGGCCATCGTGGCCGCGTCGTACCGCCCGGTGACGCTCAGGCCCGCGTTCTCGGCGCTGTTGAGCGATTGCTGCAGCCGTCGCACGTCGCCGGAGCGGCTGCCGGGCTTGAGGTTCGGCCGCGACCCGGCGGAGATCAGGGCGGTGAGGGTGGAGCGGCCGACGGTGCCGGACGGGTCGCCGGTCACGTTCGCGTGGGCCTGGAACGCGGACACGGCCTGCGCGGTCGCGGTGTCGTAGGTCTTGGTGATCTGGCCGTGGTAGTAGTTGAGCTGCTTGAGCCTGGTCTGCACGTACTGCACGTAGGCCCCGGTCGAACCCTGCTGCAGCGGCAGCCCGGTCGAGCCGGCCTGGCTCGCGGAGGCGCTCGCGCTCGCCGAGGCGGAGGCGCTGGCGGACGCGATCGGGCTGCCGGTGCCCAGGTCGACGACGCCGATCGAGTTCTGAGCCGACGCGCCGGGGTTGACGCCGGCGCTCGACGACCCGGTACTGGCGGCCGCGGCGGCCCCGTTGTTGTGGCTGCCGATGTAGAGCAGGCCGAGGATCACGGCCGACGCGACCGCTACCGCGCTGAGGGTTCCCCAGAGCACCGGCTTGCGTATCGCGGGCTCGTCCTCGTTCCAATCCTCGTTCTCGTCCCGTCCCGGGCCGGGCGGATATCCGTCGCCCGCCTGGGGAGGTGCGGCCTGGCCGGGTACGGAGCCGAACGGGCTGCCGTTCTGCGGTCCGGGCGGCGGCAGCCGGTAGTCGGCCTCGACCGGGGGGATCAGCTGGGTGCGGCTGTGCGGATTGGGCTCGCCCTCCGGCCGCCGGAACAGCGAGTCGAAGCCGGAGTCCACCGGTTGGGCGTGGGTGGGCCGGTGCGTCGGCAGTTGGCCCAGCGGATCCGCGGCATACTGCGGAAGGGCAGTGGTCTGCTCGTATGCGACCGCCTGCTGAATCGCCGCGGCCTGTGAAAATACGTCGATCTGTGAATAACCGGCCGCCGTTACGGCCTCGGCGGGTAGCCCCTGGTATTCGGCATAGGGCGTACCGCACATCCGGCAGAACCGGCCTTCTCCCGGCTCGCCGCAGGAGCTGCAGTAGCTCACCGCTCGTCACGCTCCATCGGTCGCCCGTGAGGTCGTGCCGAATTCTCGACACCTCGCCTGCTGTCGGAACTGTAGTACGGCCGCGCGGACGGCGGGTACATATCCTGACCGACCCTTTGCACTCCTGCGACACGACTGTCACATACAGTGCCGCACTGTTATCAACCATCAACGCCGTGTCTGTCATGAGCGCCCTGCCCGATAGTGCAGCGTCTGTCGGTGAGGTGTCTCCTGATGCGGCGTCTCTTGATGCTGGGCCTATTGGGTGGCGGAGTTAGGAGTTATAGGTACTGCTGCGCCGCAGCCACGGCCTGTGCGCCGTACGACGACCCGAACAGCACCGCGTGGACCAGCAGCGGATGCAACTGGTGCAGGCTGATCCGGTCGCGCCAGTCCTCGTCCAGCGGGTGCACCTCGTCGTACGCCGCGATGATCGTCTCCAGGTGCGGCGGCTCGAACAGCGCCATCATCGCCAGATCGGTCTCCCGGTGGCCGCCGTGCGCGGCCGGGTCGATCAGCCAGGCCTGGCCCCGGGTGTCCCAGTGCACATTGCCCGCCCACAGGTCGCCGTGGATCCGGGCGGGCAGCTCGGGGGGTCCGGCCAAGTCCTCGATCCGGTCGCAGACCCGTTCGATCGCGGCTGCGCCGTCCGGGTCCACCGCGCCCCGGTCCACCGCCGCGCGCAGATAAGGCAGCACCCTGCGGCGGGCGTAGAAGCCCGGCCAGTCCTCCTCCTCGTGGTTGTCCAGGGGCAGCGACCCGATGAAGCCCGGCCACGCCGCACCGTAGGACTGAGCGCCGCGAGCGTGCAGCGTGGCGAGCCGGCGGCCGAACTCCTCCGCGCCGGCCGGGGCCGGCCGCCCCGGGGCGATCCAGGTGGTGACCAGCAGCGAGTCGCTGACCCCGAGCACCTCGGGCACCGGCACGCCCTCGGCCTCGCGCAGCCAGCGCAGCCCGCTGGCCTCCGAGGCCAGGAAGCCCGGGTCCTGCCCCCCGGTCGCCTTGACGAAGACGTTCCCGCCGTTGAGCAGCGCGACCCGGTAGGTCCCCGCGCCCCCGGAACCTGTTCCGAGCGCAGTCACTCCCACCACGGCGCCCCCGAGCACCGCGGCCACCTGGTCGCCGATCACCCTGCCCTCGTCTCCAGCGCCTTCCCGATGTGCGACAGCAGACCCGGCATCGCGTCCTCGACCATCGCCAGGCATTCTTCGAAGCCTGCCAGAGAACCGTAGTACGGATCGGGGACGTCCAGCCGGTCGGGATCGGCGGCGGGGTCGAACTCGCGCAGCATCCGCAATTGCGCGAGGTGCCCCGGCCCTGGGGCCTCACCGACCGTTCCGTTCCGCGACACGCTGTTCAGTGACGCTGAGTTCTCCGCGTCCTGCGCCGCCCTGTTCTCGAGGTCCGCCGCCCAAACCCGCAGCGTGCGCAGGTGCCCGGAGTCCAGCGCGACCACCAGGTCCCGGCGGGCCAACTCGGCCGGCTTGAGCTGCCGGGCCGTGTGCCGGGACTGATATCCGTGCCTGGCCAGCACCCGCACCGTCCGCGGATCGGCCCCCTCGCGCTCGTGCCAGCCGCCGGTCCCGGCGCTGTCCACGGCGACCCGGTCGCCGAGACCCGCCTCGGCGACCCGGGCCCTGAGCACCCACTCGGCCATCGGTGAGCGGCAGATGTTCCCGGTGCAGACGAAGCAGACCCGGAACACGCCGGAGCCCTCGGAGGGGTGGATGTCCGTGTCGTTGTTCACGGTCGTTGTTCTTCGGTCATGATCCTGTACGCGGCCGTTGAGTTCCGGCCGCTACTTCTTCTTCTCGTCCGGCAGCGCCGCGTGCAGGATCATCGAGATCGCGGTGATGATCAAGGAGCCGAGCAGCGCGTTCCAGAAGCCGCTGACGTGGAACCGCACCGCGAAGTGCTCGGAGATCCTCGAGGTCAGCCACAGCATGAGGGCGTTGATGACAAAGGTGAAAAGACCGACGGTGACCAGCAGGATTCCGAAGCTGAAGAGCTTGACGACCGGCCGGATGAACGTGTTCACCAGGCCGAAGATGAGCGCGACCAGCAGAACGGTCCAGACCAGCTGGAAGCCGTGGCCCTGGAACGCGATGCCGGATTTGACCACGAGTGAGGCCACGTAGAGACCCACCGCGTTCACAAGGATCTTGATCACGAATTTCTTCATGGCCGCATGTTCCCGCAAGTGGCACGCTTCGGCCAAGAAGGTGTGGCAAGCTGTTGTAGAAGGTTCGGGTGGCGCTCGCAGAGCGTTGTGTATCACCCATCCGCGTCAGAGCCCGCCGCAAAAACGGGCATTTTGTGCGACACAGGATATGATCGACGCCATGACAGCAGTGGATGACCGGCTCGGCCACATGGTCAAGAGCCTTGAGCAAGAGCTCTCCGGAGCGAAGGACGCGGCGCTGCGCCCGATGGGCCTGACCGTTCCGCAGTACTCGGCGTTGTTGGTGATTGCTGACACGCCGGGTATCAGCGGGGCCGAACTCGCCCGCCGGTGCCTGGTGACTCCGCAGACGATGACCACGGTCTTGGGCAACCTGACCGTCAAGGGTCTCATCGAGCGGCGCACCGTACCGGGTCAGGGCCGCGCGATGGAGACGACGATCACCGCGGCGGGCAAGCGATTGCTCACCCGCGCCGACAAGAAGATCCTCGAGGTCGAGGAGCTGCTCAACGGGCAGCTCAGCAAGGCGGACCAGCAGTCGCTCCGCAAGCTGCTGGAGAAGTGCCGTAGCGCGTTTGCCAACGCGTCGGCCGCGATCGAGGCCGAGGTAGTCACCTCTGCCGCGCCCGCGCGTCCGGCTCGTAAGGCCGCCGCGAAGAAGGCACCGGCACCCGCCGCCAAGAGGCCTGCGAAGAAGGCCGCTTCGAAGCGCACGAGCACGCGCGCCAAGAAGGCCTGATCGCACACCGACGACAGTCGGTGTACATCACAGCACTACATAACAGCACACGGCACCACACAACATGACAGCAATACACGGCAGTCACAGCACGACGACGGCAACTCGGCAGTGGAAGTCAGCGCTCTACAGTCCCGCTGGTCAATGTGCGACCCAGCGGTACCGTCAGTCGCCTGACGTCACAGTGCTTACTGTGCCGACTACTACTGCGCCAAATGCAGTATTCGTCGGTCGCAGGCGTTAACCGTCAGTGCTCGTGCCGCAGTGGCTTTCATAGCCCGCCGGGGGCGCTAGGTCCCGGCGGGCTTAGCCACGTCCGTGTGCATGCGCATATGCACGCAGGCAGCGCGCGCCGCCCGCGTCTTCACTCCAGCCCCGCTGGCTCCCATGGGCTTAGGTATTCACTCTTCTGGCTATACCTCTTCTGGACGCATACTCCAACGAGCGACCCGAGGGCGGCCGTGCGTTTCCGCCGTCGGACCCGTGACCTGGGGTTCGGCCACGACCCTGGCGCCCACAGTCAACGCGATATATCGTGGATTCGGGAACGGGGGAGTCGTCCCGATCGTTCTCCTGACAGACGCCGTACCGCGCGGTGTCGTAACGCTCGTGAAGGGGTTGGGGAAGGCAGATGCCAACCTGGCTTAAGGCTGTTCTGGCGGTCGCCGGTGTGGTGATCGCCGCCAAGATCGTCATTGCGCTGGTCACGGCCGTGTTCAGCTCGCTGTTCTTCGTGGCGCTGGTCGCCGGGGGCGTCGGTGTGCTGTGGTACGGCTACCGCCGGTTCATGAACTCGCTGCCGGCTTACCGCCGTCGGCAGATCAAGAACAAGCGCGACTACTGATCCACCCCGCCCCGCCTGACCGGTTTCGGTCCGAGCGGGCGCGAAACGGGGTACGGGGTCGAGCGCGGCAATGCCCCGGAGCGCCGGAGACGGCGGCCCGGGGCATTCGCGTGCGGTTATCGGGGTCTTGATCTCGCTCGCCGCCCAGGGTGTGATCCATTTTTCCGGCCAGCGTGCCGCTGTATCAATTGATGGTTATTGCAAGCTTTTGTCGCTAATATTCCCTGGTCAGCGGGTGTGATGCGGCCATTCGAGTGCGTGACAGTCATGGGTTCTTCAAATATTCTGACGTGACTGCCAAAGTATGATCATTCCGCCTCGCGCAGCCTTGCCGAACCACCCTGGGGTTCGCACGTGCCCGAAGACTCGATAACCGGCCGAACCGACGGTTCCGAAGGCACGTCCGCCACGCAGCGTGCACCTGAAGGCGAAAGTTCTCCGGAGAGCGACCCACCTCCGTCGGACAACCTGATGAGCCAGTTCGAGGCCATCGGGCGGATGCTCGAGGCGCGCCGCGAGGCCGAGCGGCTTGAGGCTGCTGAGGAGGCCGAACCCGCCCGGGCGGCCAAGGTCGCTGAAGTTGCGGAAGCCGCCGAAGCTGCGCAGGTCCACGGTGCGCCCGAAGAGCCAACTCCGGAGCGGCCGCCCAACCGGTCGCATCGCACGGCGATCATCGTCGGTACCGCGGTGGCTGTTCTGCTGGTCGCCGGCGGCGGGGCAGTCGCGCTCACCACCCACCATCCGGCCGCCGCCGGCAATGTGCACACGTCGGCTTCCGCAGCGTCGTCGACGCCCACCCCGGGCCAGGTCGCGGCGGCCCAGTGGGTCCTCGACTCTGTTGGACCGACCCACGTCGTGGCCTGTGACGTCAACGTCTGTGCGCTGTTGGTGCGCGGGGGACTGCCGACCGCCTCGGTGGTCACCGTCGGCTCGGCCATCACGGACGTGGAACGGGCCGACGTGGTGGTCACCACCGCCGTGATCCGTCAGACCTTCGGTACCGCGCTGACGGCGGTCACGTCCGCCGAGCCCCTCGCCCGGTTCGGCTCCGGGAGCGACCTGGTCGAGGTCACCCCTGTCGCGCTCACCGGGACCGAGGACTACGCACGTCAGCTGGTGCTGGACCGGGCTGCCCGCAGCAGGGTCGGCGCCATCCTGGCCGGCAGCAAGCGGATCACGCTGGCGAACCAGGCGGACAAGCTGCTGCTGGCCGACGGCTCGCTGGACAGCCGGGTGTGCTCCCTGCTGGCCCTGATCAGCGCCTCGCACAAGATCACCGTGGCCGCCTTCGGCCCCGCCGGGCCGGGCGCAGGCGCCGACGTCGGCGATACCACCGTCGTCATCTCAGGCATTGACGGCCAGCCCGCGACTGGAGGCTCGGTTCCGGCCAAGGCGCTTCTCACGCTGGTAAACGCCCAACGGCCTCCATACCAGCCGATGACTGTGACCTCCACTGCTCGGGGACTGAAGATCGTCTTCCCGGTGCCCGAACCACTCGGCCTGATCGCCGATTCCACGCCCTGATCTCGCGATCGCGCGCCCGCGTACCTACGCATCCACGTACCCGCAGTCCGCTCACCAGCTCAGGAGCCACCCGTGTCCGTCCGAATACCCTTATCCCGGAAACTGGCCGCCGCATGCCTCGCAGCAGCGACCTGCGCGGCCGCACTGCCCGCGACCGCCCACGCCGCGACCACAAGTACCGTGGGCTGGGTCCGGCTCGCCCACCTCTCGCCGGACACCCCGGCGGTCGACGTGTATCTCTATCCCTTCGGCGGCAACACCGCCCAGATCGTGCTCAAGCACGTCGCCTACGGAACGCTGTCCCCGTACGAATCGCTGGCGCCCGGCGACTACCTCGTGGCCATGCGCGCGGCCGGCGCGGCGGCCACCACCAGCCCGGTGATCAGCACCCAGGTGGACGTGACCGCCGGCAAGGCCTACACGGTCGCCGGCCTCGGCGCCGAGTCGGCACTCACCCTCCAGGTGCTGAACGACCAGTTGGACGGCCCGCAGGGCAAGTCCAGCGTGCGCGTGATCGAGGCCTCGCTGCGCAACCCGACCGTGTCCATCGACGCGGGCGGTGACACCGTGGCGACGAACCTGCACTTCCCGGCCGTCACCGCCTACCAGACCCTGGACCCGGGCCCGTGCGCGCTGCGGGTCGCCACCCAGAGCGCGGCGGCCACGACGCAACTGGACTTCGCGGCGGACAGCACGTACACCCTGGCCGTGCTCGACGGCGCCGGGAGCACTCCGAAGGTGCTCAGCCTCAGCGACGCGGCCGGAACCTCCGTGCTGCCCAAGGGCGGCGTCAACACCGGCTTCGGCGGCACCGCCGGCTCAACCGGCGGCGGCTGGCCGGCCCGTGAGGTGCTCTGGGCCGTGCTGCTGGTGGCGGGCGCCGGGGCCACACTGGCAAGCGCCAGGCGACTGCGGCGCGGCTAGAGCGGCATGGGGGGATCGGCATGAGGGGCGCCCGTCACGCGTGGCGACGGCGCCACCGGCTGCGCGGCAGGAAGCCGGTGGCGCTGGCAGTGCTGGCCGGAGTAACGCTGACCACTGTCGCGGGCGTGGGCCTCGGCGCGGCGCTCGCCCGCCAGATGCACGGTCCCGCCGCGCCGGCGCGGATCGTCGCGGCGGTGGACTCGAGTGCGACCGGCGTGGCGGGGACCACACCGTCGAGCAGCCCGAGCGCTGCGAGCAGCCCGACGGCGCAGGCGGTGCGTCCGGTGTCGATCCAGATCCCGGCCATCAGCGTGCACACGACGTTGCAAGAGCTCGGGCTGGACGCGTCCGGGGAGCTGGCACCGCCGACGAACCTCACCCAGGCCGGGTGGTACACCGGCAGCCCGGTGCCCGGCCAGAACGGGCCGTCGGTCATCGCAGGGCACGTCGACTCGTACACCGGACCGGCGGTGTTCTTCCAGCTCAAGTCGCTCAAGCCCGGGGACACCATCACGGTGGGCCTCAGCTCGGGCACCAAGGTCGTCTTCCGGGTCACGCTGGTGCAGCGCTACCCCAAGAACGAGTTCCCCACGGCGGACGTGTACGGCGCACGCCCGGACCCCGAGCTGCGGCTGATCACCTGCGGGGGTTCCTTCGCCTCCGGCCACTATCTCGACAACGTCGTCGTCTATGCGGCGCTCCCCACCGGCACGACCCAATGAAAGGAACGCGAGCGGCCGCAGCTCACTCCCCGCCGCTGGAGCCCGTGTTGAGGACCGGCTGGACGTGCTGTTCGCTGCACAGCACCACGAGCAGGTTGGACACCAGCCTGGCCTTGTGGTCCTCGTCCAAGGCGACGCCGCCCTCGGCGGCCAGGTGCGCGAGCGCCGTGTCGATCATGCCGAGCGCGCCCTCCACGATCTTGTACCGGGCGCCGACCACCGCGCTGGCCTGCTGGCGGCGCAGCATGTTGCCCGCGACCTCCGGGGCGTAGGCGATCCGGCGCAGCCGCACGTCGGTCACCACGATCCCCGCGGCGGCCAGGCGCTCTCCCAACTCGGCCCGCAGCGCCTCGGCCACCTCGCCCGGGTTTCCGCTGAGCGACTCGCGCTCCTCGCCGTGGCTGTCGTACGGGAAGCGGCTGGCGGTGTGGTGCAGCGCCGCCTGGGTCTGCAGGTCCACGAAGTCGTCGTAGTCGAGCACGTCGAACATGGCCTTCGCGGTGTCCTGCACCTGCCACACCACCATGGCCGAGACCTCGACCGGGTTGCCGTCCCGGTCGTTGACCTTCTGGTACTCGCTGTCGTTGGTGCGCACCTTGAGCGAGATCCGCCACTTCTGCGCGATCGGGTTGACCATGTGCCAGCCCGACCTGCGCAGGGTGCCCGAGTAGGTGCCCAGCCGGGTCAGCACGATCGCCTCGTTCGGGCGCACGATCGTCAGTCCCCTGAAGAGGAACAGCCCCAGCGGGGGGATGACCAGGCAGACGATGCCGATCAGCAGACCCGGGAAACCCGGCATCCGCCAGACACGCTTCTCCGAAGACACCACGGCCCCCGCCCCCACCCTCTGCGAAAGATGTCACAGTCCTCATACGAGGCAAGGCGTAGCGTACTCCCCGGTTGCCGAGGACGATGCCGCTTCGGACCGGGGGGCCCACGGCCTTGCGCCGCGGCCCGGCCGCGCTAGGGTGACGACGAAAACTGAAAACCGCGGGAGCTCGGAACCGACCGGGCTGAGAGGGTGACTGGCCGCCGACTGCGCAGGCGGGCCGTTGTCGCCGACCGCATGAACCTGTCCGGGTAATGCCGGCGTAGGGAGCGTGGGACGGTACATGTCCGCCATTCGCAAGACCTATCTGAGCAGCGACTCGACGCACGATCTGCGTGTGCCGATGCGTGAGATCGCGCTGTCGAACGGCGACAGCGTCGTGCTGTACGACACCTCCGGCCCGTATACCGATGCCGAGGTGACCACCGACGTCGAAGCGGGGCTGCCGAAGCTGCGGGCGCCGTGGATCGCCGCGCGCGATGCGGCCGGGACCCGAGGCACCCAGCTCTGGTACGCGCGCCGGGGTGAGATCACCGCCGAGATGGAGTTCATCGCGCTGCGCGAGGGGATGCCCGCCGCCACGGTGCGCGACGAGGTCGCCGCCGGACGCGCGGTGATCCCGGCGAACGTCAACCACCCGGAGAGCGAGCCGATGGTGATCGGTGAGGCATTCCTGGTCAAGGTGAACGCCAATATCGGCAACTCCTCGGTCACCTCCTCGATCGAGCAGGAGGTCGAGAAGATGGTCTGGGCCGCCCGCTGGGGCGCGGACACCGTGATGGACCTGTCCACCGGCGCCGACATCCACCGCACCCGGGAGTGGATCCTGCGCAACTCGCCGGTCCCGATCGGCACGGTGCCGATCTACCAGGCGCTGGAGAAGGTCGGCGGCAAGGCCGAGGAGCTGTCCTGGGAGGCGTACCGGGACACCGTGATCGAGCAGTGCGAGCAGGGCGTGGACTACATGACCGTGCACGCCGGCGTGCTGCGCGACTACGTGCCGCTGACCGCGCGCCGCAAGACCGGCATCGTCTCGCGCGGCGGCTCGATCCTGGCCGCCTGGATGATCGCGCACCGCCGGGAGAGCTTCCTGTACGAGAACTTCGCCGAGCTGACCGAGATCCTGCGCGAGTACGACGTCACCTACTCGCTCGGCGACGGACTGCGCCCCGGCTCCATCTACGACGCCAACGACGAGGCGCAGCTCGCCGAGCTGCGCACGCTCGGCGAGCTCGGCCGGATCGCGCGGGCCCGGGACGTGCAGGTGATGATCGAGGGCCCCGGACACGTGCCGATGCACAAGATCAAGGAGAACGTGGAGCTGCAGAAGGAGCTGTGCGACGACGCGCCCTTCTACACGCTCGGCCCGCTGACCACGGACATCGCCCCCGGCTACGACCACATCACCTCGGCCATCGGCGCGGCGATGATCGGCTGGTACGGCACCGCCATGCTCTGCTACGTCACTCCGAAGGAGCATCTGGGCCTGCCCGATCTGGAGGACGTGAAGCAGGGCATGATCGCCTACAAGATCGCCGCGCACGCCGCCGACCTGGCCAAGGGCCACCCGGGCGCGCAGGCCTGGGACGACGCCCTGTCCGACGCCCGCTTCGAGTTCCGCTGGGAGGACCAGTTCAACCTGGCCCTTGACCCGGCCACCGCCCGCTCCTTCCACGACGAGACGCTGCCCGCGGCCCCGGCCAAGCAGGCCCACTTCTGCTCGATGTGCGGCCCGCACTTCTGCTCGATGCGTATCACCCACCAGATTCGTAACGCGGCGGCGGCCTCAGTCGGGTAAGACTGGTCGGGTGCATGAAGACGCGGAACGGCGACGGCTGAAGGCGGCGGACGACGGAGCGGAGCCCTGGCGGGAGTGGGGGCCGTATCTGTCCGAGCGCGCGTGGGGAACCGTCCGGGAGGACTACAGCGCGGAAGGCGACGCGTGGACCTACTTCCCGTTCGAGCACGCGCGCTCCCGCGCCTACCGCTGGAGCGAGGACGGCATGGCCGGCCTGTGCAACCGCAACCAGGACTGGTGCTTCGCGCTGGCCTTCTGGAACGGGCGCGACCCGGTCCTCAAGGAGCGGGTCTTCGGGCTGGCCAACGCCGAGGGCAACCACGGCGAGGACGCCAAGGACTACTGGTGGTACGAGGACGCCACTCCGACCGCGTCCTGGCTGCGCTGGCGCTACCACTACCCGCAGGCCGAGTTCCCGTACCGGCAGCTGCGTGAGGAGAACGCGGCGCGCGGCAAGGACCAGCCGGAGTACGAGCTCGTCGATACCGGGGCCTTCGCCGAGGACCGCTACTTCATCATCACCGCCGACTACGCCAAGTCCGCGCCGGACGGGTACGCGATCCGCGTCACCGTCGAGAACGCCGGACCCGAGACCGCGACGCTGCACGTCCTGCCGCACCTGTGGCTGCGCGACATGTGGTCCTGGGGCCGGGCGCCGGACATCGAGGACGCCGTGGACACCGACGCGCTGCTGGTCGCCGGCGAGCCGGGCCGGCTGACCGCGACACATCCGCACACCGGGACGATCGCGCTGACCGACGCGTCCGGCGCGACCCCGCCCGCGCTGGTCTGCGACAACGAGACGAACGCCGCGCTGCTGTTCGGCGGGACCAACGACAGCGAGTACCCGAAGGACGGCATCGGCGATCACGTCGTGCACGGCACGCCGACCGTCAACCCGGAGAACAAGGGCTCGAAGGGTGCGCTGCACTACCAGTTCGACCTCGGGCCGGGCGAGCAGCGGGTGATCGAGCTCTGGCTCGCGGCGGAGGGCAGTCCGGCAGCCACCGGTAGTCCCACAGCAACCGCCAGTCCGGCCGTGGAGCACGCGCAGGTCCTGGCCGACCGGGAGCGTGAGGCCGACGAGTTCTACGGGTCCTGTCTCGCCCCCGGGGCCGAAGAGCAGATCACCGCCGACGAGGCCCGGATCATGCGGCAGGCTTACAGCGGCCTGATCTGGTCCAAGCAGTTCTACCACTACGACGTGCACCGCTGGGTGAACGGCGACCCGGCCCAGCCACTGCCGCCGGACCACCGCGGGCACGACCGCAACGCCGGGTGGCAGCACTTCTGGGCGCGCGACGTGCTGCTGATGCCGGACCCGTGGGAGTACCCCTGGTTCGCCTCCTGGGACCTCGCCTTCCACTGCGTCGCGATGGCCGAGATCGACCCGGGCTGCGCAAAGGACCAGCTGTACACCTACACCTCGCGGCGCTATCAGCACGCGAACGGCCTGCTGCCGGCCTACGAGTGGGACTTCAACGACATGAACCCGCCGGTGCTGGCCTGGGCCGCGATGCGGGTCTACCGGGCCAACGGCGGCGACCGCGAGTTCCTCAAGGCCTGCTTCCACAAGCTGCTGCTGAACTTCACCTACTGGGTCAACCGCAAGGACGCGGGCGAGGACAACATCTTCGAGGGCGGATTCCTCGGCCTGGACAACATCGGGGTCTTCGACCGCTCCAAGCTCCCGGTCGGCGGGGTGCTTGAGCAGTCCGACGGCACCGGCTGGATGGCCTCGTACTGCCTGTACATGCTGGAGATCTCGATCGAGCTGGCCATCCACGAGCCCATCTACGAGGAGATGGCCTGCAAGTTCGCCGAGCACTACGCCTATATCGCGGTGGCGATCAACGACAGCGGGCTGTGGGACGAGCAGGACGGCTTCTACTACGACCGGCTGCGCCGGGACGGGGCCGATCCGGTGGTGATGCGGGTGCGCTCGATGGTCGGCACGATCCCGCTGCTGGCCGCGATCGCCGTGGACGCCGACACCCTCAAGCGGCTGCCCCGGTTCACCGCGCACCTGGACGAGTTCACCACCCGCCGGCCCGAGTACGCCCGCGCGATCACCCGGCGGCACGCCACCGGCGGGCTGGTCTTCTCGCTGGCCGACGACGTGCAGGCGGCCCGGATGCTGACCCGGCTGACCGACCCCGACGAGTTCTTCTCGCCGTATGGGCTGCGCTCGCTGTCCCGCTACCACCTGGAGCACCCGTTCACCGTGGTCCTGGACGGGATGAGCGCGACCGTGGACTACGAGCCGGGGGAGTCGCGCTCGGGCATGTTCGGCGGCAACTCCAACTGGCGCGGACCGGTCTGGATGCCGCTCAACTACCTGGTCCTGGAGGCGGTCTGCCGGATCGGCCCGGCGCTGGCCATCACCGAGCACTCCATCGACGGCCTGCCGCCGGTGGACCGGCCGGGTATGGCGGCGGAACTGCGCCGCCGGCTGATCGCGATGTTCCGGCTGGACGAGTCCGGCCGCCGTCCGGTGATCGGTGACTGTGTGTCCGGAAACGGGGCCCTGTTGCAGTCCGACCCGCGCTGGCGGGACCGGCCGTGGTTCTACGAATACTTCCACGGGGACACCGGCGCCGGGCTCGGCGCGTCCCACCAGACCGGGTGGACCGCCTTGATCGCTTCATTGATTCGTAACCCGACGTTGGGTTTTCCCCCACGCTGAGCTGGGCATGTTCCCGAAGACAGGGTGGGCAAGAGGCGCACTGGAGTGAAAGCAGCGCTCGTAGACGCGCTGAGCTCCGGGTCCAGGACCTTCGGGGACGGCGCATTTTGGTGAAGCACACGCAGGAACGCATCGACGGCCGCGGCCACACCGTCAGGGAACTGTTCACCGGCCGACGATACGGTCTCGAACACTACCAGCGCGAGTATGACTGGACCCGTACACACCTCGGCGATCTGCTGCACGATCTGTCCAACCGCTTCCTGGAGCAGTGGCGGCCGGACCACGACCGTGAGGACGTGGCCGACTACCGCCCCTACTTCCTCGGGCCCTTCGTCACCTATCCCGCCCCGGGCGTGTCCTACCTGGTGGACGGCCAGCAGCGGTTCACCACGCTGCTCCTGCTGCTGATCCACCTGCGGCACCGGCTGACCGACCACGAGGACCACGCGGGCGCGGCCGTGCTGGACAACATGATCTGCACGGTCCAGTACGGCGTGCCGACCTTCACCGTGCACGTGGACGAGCGCGAGCCGGCCCTGCGCGCGCTGCGGGCCGGGCGCGACTTCCCGGTCACCGAGCTCACCCCGATCGCGGTGCGCACCATCACCCAGCGCTACCGCGAGCTGGTCGAGGACTTCCCGCCCGCGCTGCGCGGCGAGGCGCTGCCCTTCTTCGTGGACTGGCTGCTGGAGCGGGTCTTCCTGGTGGAGATCACCGCCCGCGACCGGGACCACGGCTGGGAGATCTTCGAGTCGATGAACGACCGCGGGGCCCGGCTCACGCCGCTGGACCTGCTCAAGTCCTTCCTGCTCTCCCGCGCGGACAAGGACCACAGCGCGCTGAACGCGATCTGGCGGCGCACCATGTCCCAGCTCGCGGCCACCGACGACCAGGCTCCCGGGGACTTCATCAAGACCGTGCTGGTGGCCAGGTACGCCCCGGCCGACCTGGCGAGCTCGGAGCGGATCTCCACGGCGTTCCACGAGTGGGTGCGCTCGAACACCGAGGCGGTCGGCCTGGTGCGCCCGCGCGACTACCGGGTGTTCATCCGGGAGACCATCAGGCCCCTGGCGGACCGGTACCGGGCGCTGGTGGAGGCCTGCGCCGTGCCGACCCGTGGCCTGGAGCCGCTGTTCTACAACGCGGCCAACGGCTTCCCGCACCAGCTGACGCTGATAATGGCCGCGATCGGCCCCACCGACTCGGACACCGTGTTCCGGGAGAAGGCCCGGCTGGTCTCCGCGTTCTGCGACCTGCTGCTGGCCCGCCGGATGGCCAACTACGCCTCGCTGCAGTCCGGCGACCTGGCCAAGCAGATCAGCGCGCTGATCGAGCCGCTGCGCGCGGCGGCCAGCCTGGACGCGGTGCGCGCGCTGCTGTCCGGCGAGATCTGCGGGCTCGAACACGACTTCGCCGGCCTGGAGACCTTCGGGCTGCGCTCGGACAACCGCAAGCAGGTGCGCTACCTGCTGGCCCGGATGACCGCGTGGGTGGAGTCCCAGTGCGGGCAGCCGGACCGGATCGCCGAGTACCTCGGCTTCGGCGAGTCGGGGCGCCCGCACGAGATCGAGCACATCTGGGCCGACCACTTCGGCCCGTATGCCGAGGAGGTCGGCACCCCCGAGCGCTTCCGCGTGGTGCGCAACCGTTTCGGCGCGCTGCTGCTGCTGCCCAAGGAGATCAACGCAGCCTTCCGGGACGACCCGTACTCGCTCAAAGCAGAGCACTACCGCGCCCAGAACCTGCTGGCCCGCTCGCTGCACCCGCTGTGCTACGAGCGCAACCCGTCCTTCCGGCGCTTCACCGCCAAGCACGGGCTGACCGACTACTTCCGGGCGTACCCGCACACCTTCGGGATCACGTCCATCACCGAGCGCCAGCGCCTCTACCGCGCCCTGTGCGAGCGGATCTGGGACCCGGCGCGGCTCGGCCTGGCCCCGGCGATCCCGGCGGTGGAGCCGCAGAACGCTTAGTCGCGTCCGCCGCCGAACAAATTCGCCAGCAAACGCCTGGAAGCAGGTTGCTTAGATCCGGCCCAACGCGGGTATGACGCTCATTCCCCGGCTGTCACGGAAGTTCTTTGGGCACCGAGGGCAGCGCGCAGACCAGACAGGGGCCGCCAAGGAAGACCCCGGTGTCCAGGTTGACCGCGTAGCCCCCGGCGTAGACCAGCGGACCGGTCACCGCGGCCGGCTCGATGCCGAGCAGCAGGGGGATCGGGGAATGGCCGTGCACGATCTGCCTGCCGCCGAAGGCGCGCAGAAACTCGCGGGCCGCTATTCCGTCGTCCGAGGCGAAGGCGAAGCGCTTGGTCATCAGATGGGTGAGACGGTCGATCTCCTCGACGTCCACCGGGTCGGCCAGCAGGTCCGCGATGCCCGCGTTCACCGTCTCGACCGAGCCGCCGAACTCGAGGTACCCGACCGTGTCCGCGTGCACCAGCAGGTGCTCCCCGACCCGCGCCATCGCGGGGAGCCGGGCGATCCAGGCCAGATGCCCGTCGGTCAGCCGGCTGGAATCCGCGTCCTGCCCGCCGTTGCCGAGCCAGCGCTCGCGGAAGAGCGCGTGCGCGTCCTCGTCGCCGTCCTGCATCAGCCGCAGCCGGCGGCCCTCGGGCAGGTGCGCGGCCAGCAGCATCAGCTCGTGGTTGCCCAGCAGGCAGCCCACCTCGCCGCCGTGGTCGGCCGCCTGCTCCTGCAGCGACATCACCAGATCGAGCACGCCGACGCCGTCCGGGCCCCGGTCGGTCAGATCGCCCAGGAACCACAGTCGGGAGTCCTCGGCGACCCAGCGCTCCCGCTCGTCGATGTACCCGGCGCGGTACAGCGCCTCACGCAGCGGAGCCACGCAGCCGTGGACATCGCCCACCGCGGCCACCGATTCGGACAGGTCAACCATGAGATGTGAGGGTAGTGGTCGGGACCGGTCTTCCGGTATCCCTGCCGCGTGTCGCCGTAGGGCGCTAACGTGCTGAGAAGGGTCGGGGCGTCGCGCGCGAAGTCGCGCACTGCGGCGCCGGCGATCCATGGTACTTAGGAGGTTGCCGATGGCCTTACTCGGCCGGGCGCCACGTCAGGACGGTCCGCCGCGCGCGGGCCAGAGCCTTCAAGCCGCCTATTCGCAGCGCTACGGCGCCTGGATCTCGGCCCGCCGCCGCGCGGCCGGGCTCTCCGCCCTGTGGTGGGGGCCGGCCATCGTGGCCGTGTCGATCGTGGCGGGCGTGAGCACCCACTTCCCGTTCTTCGGGCTGGTCTACTTCGTGCTGGCCGTCGCCGCGGTGGTCGACGTCCTGTTCCGCCGCCCCGACGCGCTGGTCCGGGTCCAGGCGCGCGCGCACGCCGAGTCCGAGACCGGCAAGCTGCTGCGGTCGGTCCAGATCCGCGGCAAGGCGACCGTGCTGCACGACCGGATGATGACCCGCACCGACAGTCCCTTCGAGGTCGAACACCTGGTGATCTGCCCGCGCGGTGCGTTCCTGATCGATTCGAAACAGTGGCACGGCCGCGGGGTGCGGATCTTCGGCAAGGACATGTACGTCGACCACGTCGATCAGGGCCCGATGTTGGTGCAGATGGTCGCCAACGCGCGCAGGCTCGGCGAGGCGCTGACCGCGGTGGCCGGGCATGACGAGGAGGTCGGCATCGTCACGGTGCAGCCGGTGCTCGCCGTGCACGCCGACGCGCTGACCGGCACGCCGCGCAACATGCAGGGCGTCACCGTGGTGATACCGGAGCAGCTCGCCCCGATGCTGCGGGCCCCCGACGCGCGCTGGTCGTCCTCGGCGGTGGACAGCCTGGTGAAGGCGGCCGACGAGCTGCTGGTGAACAAGGACGCGGCGGGAGCGCACTGACCACTCGGCCCGGCCCGCGGCGCCGGGGTCCCCGGCGCCCAGCCGGCCGGCCCCCTGCCTGAGCGCGCGGGGCTCAGCCCTCGGCCTGCTGACCCTCGACCCGCCAGCGCTCCTCGATCCGGCCGAACTTCCACACGCCAAACGCCACCGCCCAGACGGCGATGAAGAGCCCGACGATGACGAAGCCGACGGTGTTCAGGTCCAGCCCGGAGACCCAGCTCCAGAACGTCCCGGTGTAGTTCAGCTGCTGGGCCAGCAGGCCGAGCAGCTCCACGGTGCCGACGATCAGCGCCACGGCCACCGAGAGCCCGGTGATCGTCAGGTTGTAGTACACCTTGCGCACCGGGTTGGCGAAGGCCCAGCCGTAGGCGAAGTTCATGAACGAGCCGTCCACCGTGTCCAGCAGGCTCATCCCGGCCGCGAACAGCACCGGCAGCGACAGGATCGCGTACCAGGGCAGCCCGGCCAGCGCGGTGGTGGAGGCCAGCACCAGGAAGGCGACCTCGGTGGCGGTGTCGAAGCCGAGCCCGAACAGCAGGCCGACCGGATACATCTGCCAGGGCCTGCTGACCGCCCGCATCACCCGCCCGAGGATCCGGTTGATCAGTCCGCGGTTGTTCAGGTGGGTCTCCAGGGCCTCCTCGTCGAACTCGCCGCGGCGCATCGCCCGGAACATCTTGAGGATCCCCCAGAGCACCACCACGTTGACCGCGGCGATCAGGTACAGGAAGGCCCCGGACACGCCCGTGCCGATCAGCCCGGTGTAGTGGTGCAGGCTCGAGCCGTCGTCCTTGACCGGGCCGATGACCGCCTTGACCCCGAAGGAGAGCAGCAGGGCGAGGCCGAACACGATGCTGGAGTGCCCGAGGGAGAACCAGAAGCCGACCGAGAGCGGGCGCTGGCCCTCGCTCATCAGCTTGCGGGTGGTGTTGTCGATCGCGGCGATGTGGTCCGCGTCGAAGGCGTGCCGCGCGCCCAGGGTGTACGCGGTCAGACCGGTGCCGACGCCGAAGGCGGTGCCGCCGAGCGAGTAGTGCCGCGAGGCGATGGTGGCCACTATGCCCCAGCCGATCACGTGCAGAAGGAGGATGAATCCGCCCATCGCGGACAGCCGGTACCACTCGCCGCGGGTCAGCGCGCCGCGTATCCGGGCGAACAGGCTGGCTTCGGGCGTGGGTCGTGCCGGGGCGGCCGTCGTCATGGCCCCACTATTGCAAACTATTCGCATCTGCGGCTAGTGAGCAGCTGGGCGGATGACCGGGCCCGGGCCAAGTCTTACGCTGATCGCGGCAAGGTGCCTGCGGATGTGTCGAGTGCGGAGGGTGCGGGCGATGGCGACGCGAACGGAAGACGGGCGGACGGCTGCTGCGGGACCGCGGCTGCGCGAGGCGGTCGCCGGACTGCCGACGTACAAGGCGGGCAAGGCCGCCGCGGCCGGCGAGGGCCAGGCCTTCAAGCTCTCCTCGAACGAGAACCCCTACCCGCCGCTGCCCGGGGTGCTCGAGGCGGTGGCCGAGGCGGCTGCCTCGATCAACCGTTACCCGGACTTCGCCTGCGTGGCGCTGCTCGAGGAGCTCGCGGCGTACTACGCGGTCCCGGTCGAACACCTGGCCGTGGGCACCGGCTCGGTCGGCGTGGCCCAGCAGCTGCTCCAGGTCACCGCGGGTCCGGGCGACGAGGTCGTGTACGCCTGGCGCTCCTTCGAGGCCTACCCGATCCTGACCCAGATCTCCGGGGCCGCCTCGGTCCGGGTCCCGCTGCGCGACGAGCAGCACGACCTGGACGCGATGGCCGACGCGATCACCGAGCGCACCCGGCTGGTCTTCGTGTGCACGCCGAACAACCCGACCGGCACCGTGCTGCGCCGCGCCGAGCTCGAACGCTTCCTGGACCGGGTGCCCGAGGACGTCCTGGTCGTCATCGACGAGGCCTACCGCGAGTTCAACCGCGACCCCGAGGTCCCGGACGGCCTGGAGCTGTACCGCGAACGGGCCAACGTGTGCGTGCTGCGCACCTTCTCCAAGGCCTACGGCCTGGCCGGGCTGCGGGTCGGCTTCGCCGTCGCGCACGACCCGGTGGCCGCCGCGCTGCGGGCCTGCGCCGTGCCCTTCGGGGTCAACCTGGTCGCGCAGGCCGCCGCCATCGCCTCGCTGCGCGCGCACGACGCCCTGGACGAGCGGGTGGCCGCCCTGGTCGCCGAACGCACCCGGGTCCTGGCCTCGCTGCGCTCGCACGGCATCGAGGTCCCCGACACCCAGGCCAACTTCTACTGGCTGCGGCTGGGCGAGCGCACCGCCAAGTTCGCCGAGGCCTGCGAGGAGTCCGGGGTGACCGTCCGGCCGTTCGCCGGCGAGGGGGTCCGGGTCACCATCGGCGAGCCGGAGGCCAACGACCTGACGGTGGCCGTCGCCGCCCGGTTCGTCTGATCACCGTGTGGTCAGCACGGGGCGGCCGCACTGCCGGTCCGGCCTAGTAGTGCCTTAAGGCATCCGAGCTGTTTTAGGGCCATAAGGCTCCGCACAAGTTTTGCACCGGCGATTAATCCGGTAGGCACTGTTCGACGGATGCAACCGGTCGGTAACGTGGCCCTCGTCAATGCGTTCGCCGGCCACCACCCGAGGCGGCGGCGCAGCGACCCGGCAACGATCCAACCGCGCCCGGCGATCCCGGGGACACGGAGCGACCGGCGACGTCGAAGGCCGCGGGAGGCTGTCCCGGGGCAGACGGCGCAGTGGCCGGCCGCCATGAGGACGCAGCCGCGGAAGACCTCCGTGGTCCTCGCCGACGATGAGGAGTGAAGAACGTGACGACACGTACCCCGGCGCGCTCCCGCCGGGCCGCGCAGGCCCCGGCCGCCGAGGCCGGACCGCCCGCCGATGAGCTCCCGCTCATCCAACTGCTGACCCCCGAGGGCGAACGGATCCCCCATCCGGACTATCCCCTCGACCTGGATCCCGAGCAGACCCGCGCGCTGTACCGCGACCTGGTGCTGGTGCGCCGGGTGGACACCGAGGGCACCGCGCTGCAGCGCCAGGGCGAGCTGGGCCTGTGGGCCTCGCTGCTCGGCCAGGAGGCCGCGCAGGTCGGCTCCGGCCGGGCGATGCGGCCGGGCGACTTCGCCTTCCCGACCTACCGCGAGCACGGCGTGGCCTGGACCCGGGCCGTGCCGCCGATCAACCTGCTCGGCCTGTTCCGCGGCGTCAACCACGGCGGCTGGGACCCGAACGAGAAGAACTTCGGCCTCTACACCATCGTGATCGGCTCGCAGACCCTGCACGCCGTCGGGTACGCGATGGGCATCCAGCGGGACGGCGCGGACGACGCGGTCATCGCCTACTTCGGCGACGGCGCCTCGTCCCAGGGCGACGTGAACGAGGCCTTCGTGTTCGCCGCCTCGTACAACGCCCCGGTGGTCTTCTTCTGCCAGAACAACCAGTGGGCCATCTCCGAGCCGACCGAGCGGCAGAGCCGGGTCCCGCTGTACCGGCGGGCCTCCGGCTTCGGCTTCCCGGGCCTGCGGGTGGACGGCAACGACGTGTTCGCCTGCCTCGCGGTCACCCGGGCCGCCCTGGACCGGGCCCGGACCGGCAACGGCCCGACCCTGATCGAGGCGTACACCTACCGGATGGGCGCGCACACCACCTCGGACGACCCGACCCGCTACCGGGGCAACGACGAGGTCGAGCTCTGGCGCACCCGCGACCCGATCGCCCGGCTGCGCGCCCACCTGGTGCGCGAGGGCCTGGCCGACGACGAGTACTTCGCCGGGATCGAGGCCGAGGCGGACGCGCTGGCCGCCGACGTGCGGGCCGCCTGCCTGGCGCTGCCCGACCCGCATCCGCTGAGCATGTTCGACTACGCCTACAGCGAGCCGCACGCCCAGGTCACCGCGGAACGCGCCGAGCTGGCCGCGTACCTCGAGGGCTTCGAGGACGAGGAGGCGGCCCGATGAGCCCCGTGTCTTCCGGGTCCCCAGTGCCCGCCGTGTCCACTGCCGCGGCCGGCCCGCAGCCGGCCGCCCCGGTCACCCTCGCCAAGGCCCTGAACACCGGCCTGCGCCGCGCCATGGAGCGCGACCCCAAGGTGCTGCTGATGGGCGAGGACATCGGAAAGCTCGGCGGGGTCTTCCGGGTCACCGACGGCCTGCAGAAGGACTTCGGCGAGGCGCGGGTGATCGACAGCCCGCTGGCCGAGTCCGGGATCATCGGCGCCGCGGTGGGCCTGGCCCTGCGCGGCTACCGGCCGGTCTGCGAGATCCAGTTCGACGGCTTCGTCTTCCCGGCCTTCGACCAGATCACCACCCAGGTGGCCAAGCTCTACGCGCGCTCGCTCGGCACCGTGCGGATGCCGATCGTGATCCGGATCCCCTACGGCGGCGGCATCGGCGCGGTCGAGCACCACTCCGAGTCCCCCGAGGCGCTGTTCGCGCACACCGCCGGGCTGCGGGTGATCGCCTGCTCCAACCCGGTGGACGGCTACTGGATGATCCAGCAGGCCATCGAGTCGGACGACCCGGTCGTCTTCTTCGAGCCGAAGCGCCGCTACTGGGACAAGGCGCTGCTCGACGAGTCCGCCGCGCCGACGCACCGCTTCGACCAGGCGGTCGTCGTGCGCTCTGGCACGGACCTGACCCTCGCCGCGCACGGCCCGATGGTGCGCACCTGCCTCGACGCGGCCAGGGCCGCCGAGGAGGAGGGCCGCTCGCTCGAGGTGATCGACCTGCGCACCATCTCGCCGCTGGACGTGGACACGGTGGCCGCCTCGGTGCAGCGCACCGGCCGGCTGGTCGTGGTGCACGAGGCCCCGGTCTTCTTCGGCCTCGGCGCGGAGCTGGCCGCCCAGGTCACCGAGCGCTGCTTCTACCGGCTCGAGGCCCCGGTGGGCCGGGTCGGCGGCTTCCACACGCCGTATCCGCCCTCCCGGATCGAGGAGACCTACCTGCCCGACCTGGACCGCGTGCTCGACGCCGTCGACCGCGCCTTCGACCACTGACCCGGAGGAGTAGATCATGGCGATCAAGCAGTTCAAGCTCCCCGACGTGGGCGAGGGCCTGACCGAGGCGGAGATCCTCGGCTGGAGCGTCGCGGTCGGCGACGAGGTGAAGGTCAACCAGGTCCTGGTGGAGATCGAGACCGCGAAGGCGGCGGTCGAGCTGCCGTCCCCGTTCGCGGGCGTGGTGCGCGACCTGCTGGTGCAGCCGGGCAGCACGGTGGACGTCGGCACGCCGATCATCTCGATCGAGACCGCCGACGCCGAGCCCGTGACCAAGGGAGCGCCCGCGCAGCAGGAGTCCAAGCGGGAGCCCGTCCTCGTCGGATACGGCGTGGCAGAGAGCTCCACCAAGCGCCGCATTCGTAACAAGAGCGTGCATGGGTCGACAGCGGAGGTAGTCGCTCCGGTGGTGGCAGTTGTCACCAAACCGACCTACGTCCTGGCCAAGCCCCTGGTCCGCAAGCTGGCCAAGGACCTCGGCGTGGACCTCACCGCGATCGCGCCCGAACGCGAGGACGGCGTGATCACCCGCGAAGAGGTTGAACGAGTTGCCCGTGGCGCCACGGGCAGCACAGCTACCGCCCCCCGCACGCTCGCTGCGCCTGTGGGCGAGACCCGGCGCGTACCGGTCAAGGGAGTGCGTAAGGCCACTGCGGCGGCGATGGTCGCCTCGGCCTTCACCGCGCCGCACGTCACCGAGTTCCTGACCCTCGACGTGACCCGCACCGTGAAGCTGGTCGCCCGGCTGCGGGAGCTGCCGGAGTACGCCGACGTCAAGGTCTCCCCGCTGCTGCTGGTGGCCAAGGCGCTGCTGGTCGGCCTGGCCAAGCACCCGGAGGTCAACGCCTCCTGGGACGAGCCCGCCCAGGAGATCGTGATCCACGGCTCGGTGAACCTCGGCATCGCGGCGGCCACCCCGCGCGGCCTGATCGTGCCCAACATCAAGGCTGCCGAGCAGCTCCCGCTGCGCGAGCTGGCCCTCGCCCTTGGAAGGCTCACCGCGACTGCCCGCGAGGGCAAGACCGCGCTCGAGGACCTCACCGGCGGCACCGTCACGATCACCAACGTGGGCGTTTTCGGCGTGGACACCGGCACTCCGATCCTGAACCCGGGCGAGGCGGCGATCCTGGCCTTCGGCGCGATCAAGCAGCAGCCCTGGGTCGTGACCGGCAAGAAGGGCACGGCGAAGATCAAGCCGCGCTGGGTCACCACCCTCGGCCTGTCCTTCGACCACCGGCTGATCGACGGCGAGCTGGGCTCGAAATTCCTGCGCGACGTTGGCCGAGTGCTGGAGGACCCGGTAGCTTCCCTGATGTGAAAGCAGCCCTGATTCAGTTCGAGGTGGACCTCGGCCGCGCTCCGGAGAAGAGCCGGGCGCTGGCCGTGGCCAAGGTGCACGAAGCTGCCGAGGACGGCGCGGATCTCGTCGTGCTTCCGGAGCTCTGGCTGCACGGGGCCTTCGACCCCGAGCCCTGGGACACCGGTGCGGAGCCCCTGCACGGCGAGACCGCGCGGATCATGCGCGAGGCGGCGATCGACTGCGGCGTGGTGTTGCACGCCGGGTCGATCGTCGAGCGCACCCCGGACGGCAAGCTGTACAACACCTCGCTGGTCTTCGACGCCGAGGGCGAGCTGCTGGCCGGGTACCGCAAGATCCACCGCTTCGGCTTCGACCGCGGCGAGGCGGCGGTGATGTCCCCCGGCGAACAGCTGGTCGCCTTCGACCTGCTCGACCTGGACGATTCGGTGATCACCCGGGTCGGCCTGGCCACCTGCTACGACGTGCGCTTCCCGGAGCTGTACCGCGGCCTGCTCGACCTCGGCGCGCAGACCGTGGTGCAGGTCGCCGCCTGGCCGGCCCGCCGGCTCGAGCACTGGCGCACCCTGCTGCGCGCCCGCGCCATCGAGAACCAGGTCTTCGTGCTGGCCTGCAGCGCGGTGGGCACCCAGGCGGAGGTCGAGATGGCCGGGCACTCGCTGGCCATCGACCCGTGGGGCGAGATCCTGGCCGAGGGTGGCGAGGACGAGCAGATCCTCCTGGTGGACTTCGACCCGGCTGCGGTCGCCACCACCCGCGCGGGCTTCCCCGTGCTCAAGGACCGCCGCCTGTAGTCGATCATCACCCCGACTTGTTCGATTACAATCGGACTATGAAGAGCGCTCAGACGTCGAAGGGCACCAGACAGCCCCGGATCCGCGCGCCGAAACTGACCGGCCGCAGCTGGATCAACACCGCCGGCGGGGCCGAACCGGACCTGTCCGGGCGGATCGTGCTGCTCGACTTCTGGACCTTCTGCTGCGCGAACTGCCTGCACGTGCTGGACGAGCTGCGCGAGCTCGAGGCGGAGTTCGCCGAGGTACTGACCGTGGTCGGGGTCCACTCGCCGAAGTTCGTGCACGAGGCCGACCACGACGCGCTGGTCGCCGCCTGCGAGCGCTACGACGTGCGGCACGCGGTGCTCGACGATCCCGAGCTGACGACGTGGAAGGCCTACGCGGTGCGCGCCTGGCCGACTCTCAGCCTGATCGACCCCGAGGGCTACGTGGTGGCCCAGATGTCCGGCGAGGGGCACGCGCACGGCCTGCGCACGCTGCTGACCGAGCTCGTCGCAGAGCACGAAGCCAGGGGCACGCTGCGGCGTGGCGACGGCCCGTATACGCCCCCTGAGCCCGAGCCGACCGCGCTGCGCTTTCCCGGCAAGGCCGTCGCGCTGCCCGGCGGCACGTATCTGGTCTCTGACACCACGCACCACTCGATCGTCGAACTCGACGTGGACGGCGCGACGGTGCTGCGCCGCTTCGGCTCCGGTCATCGAGGCCTGACCGACGGCAAGGCCGAGGAGGCCCGGTTCAGCGAGCCGCAGGGGCTGTGCCTGCTGGACGAGGCGACCGCCCTGGTCGCCGATACGGTCAACCACGCCCTGCGGGTGATTCGCCTGGACACCGGTGAGGTGCTCACCGCGGCGGGCACCGGCCGCCAGTGGTCGCAGGGCTCGGCGACGAGCGGCCCGGCCCGGGAGACCGACCTGTCCAGCCCGTGGGACCTCGTGGTCGCCGACGGCAGGGTGCTGATCGCGATGGCGGGCATCCACCAGCTGTGGGCCTACGACCCGGTGCAGGACACCGTCGGGGCCGTGGCCGGCACCACCAACGAAGGGCTCGTCGACGGTCCGGCAGCCGAGGCCTGGTTCTCCCAGCCCTCCGGCCTGACCATGGACGCGGCGGGCCGGGTCTGGATCGCCGACTCCGAGTCCTCCGCGCTGCGCTGTCTCGATCTCGAGACCGGAACAGTTCGCACCGTCGTCGGACAGGGCCTGTTCGACTTCGGCCTGCGCGACGGGGCCGCCGACCAGGCGCTGCTCCAGCACCCGCTGGGCGTCACCGCGCTGCCGGACGGCTCGATCGCGATCAGCGACACCTACAACGGTGCGATCCGCCGCTACGACCCGGCCACCGACCAGGTCAGCACTCTGATCACCGGCCTGTGCGAGCCCTCCGGCGCGGTGCTGGCCGACGGGGACCTGCTGGTCGTCGAGTCGGCCGCGCACCGGCTCACCCGGGTGCGGCTGCCCGAGGAGGCGCTGCGCGTCGAATCAGCGGCCTACCGCACGCAGCGCCCCGCCACCGACGTGGCCCCCGGCGAGCTCGCCCTGTCAGTGGTCTTCGAACCCCCGAGCGGGCAGAAGCTGGACGAGCGCTACGGCCCGTCCACCCAGCTGGTGGTCTCGGCCTCGCCGCCCGAGCTGCTGCTCTCCGGAGCGGGCCGGGGCACAGCCCTCGAACGCACCCTGGTCCTGAACGGCGCGATCGAATCAGGGGTGCTCCACGTCTCCGTCAAGGCAGCCTCCTGCGACGAGCCGCCGGTCACCGACGACGGCGACGCTCGCACTGATACCGACACCGCCACCGACGCCGAGGAGTTCTTCCCCGCCTGCCACGTCCACCAACAGGACTGGGGCATCCCGGTCCGGCTCGTCCTGGGCGCACCGGCCCGCCTGCCGCTGATCCTGCGCGGCACTGACTGACTGACGCCCCGCTGCGCCTACACCAGCCGCAGGAACGCGGTCAGCCCGGCGGCCAGCCGCCACGGGTCGTCCGCGCCGCACAGCTCGCGCACCGAGTGCATCGACAGGGCCGGAACGCCGATGTCGAAGGCTGCGATGCCGATCCGGGACGAGGCCAGCGGGCCGATGGTGCTGCCGCAGGGCTGGTCGTTGCGCGAGACGAAGGTCTGCCACGGGATCCCGGCCGCCTCGCAGGAGCGCGCCCAGACTGCCCGCGTCGCCCCGTCCGTCGCATAGCGCTGATTTACGTTCACCTTGAGCACCGGGCCGCCGTTCGCCTGCGGCCGGTGGCCGGCATCGTGCCGCTCCGGGTAGTTCGGGTGCACCGCGTGCCCCAGGTCGGCCGAGGCCATCACCGAGCCCGCGTATGCCCGCGCCCGCGCGTCGATCCCGCCGCCGCGCGAGTCCACGAGCCGCTCCAGCACCGTCTCCAGGAACGGCCCGGCCGCTCCGGTGGTGGACACCGAGCCGTTCTCCTCGTGGTCCATCGCGGCCAGCAGCGGGATCGGACCCTCGCCGATCCCGGCCTCCACGGCCGCCAGCAACGCGACGATGCTCGCGTGCACCGAGAGCAGGTTGTCCAGCCGCGAGGCGGTGATCAGCTCCGTGTCCCGGCCCAGATAGGCCGGCGGGGCCACGTCGTGCACCATCAGGTCCCAGCCGAGCACCTCGCCGGGCCGCAGCCCGTACTCCGCCGCCAGGAACTCGATCAGCTCGCCCTCGCCCGGGTCGCCCAGGCCCCAGACCGGGGTCAGGTGCACCTGCGGGTTCAGCTTCAGGCCCTCGTTCACGCCTCGGTCCAGGTGGATCGCCAGCTGCGGCACCCGCAGCAGCGGCCGGTCGACGTTCACCAGCAGCTCGGAGCCGTCGCGCAGGGCCAGCCGCCCGGCCAGGCCCAGGTCCCGGTCCAGCCAGGTGTTGTAGAGGGTGCCCCCGTAGACCTCGACGGCGATCTGCCGCCAGCCCAGGACGCCGGCGTCCGGACGCGGCTTGACCCGCAGGTTGGGCGAATCGGTGTGCGAGCCCATGATCCGGAACGGCCGGGACGGCTCGGCGCCCTCGGGCAGGTACCAGGCGACCAGCGCGCCGCCGCGGATCACGTACTGCCCGCCGGACTGTCCGTCCCACGCCGCCGTCTCGGACAGCCGGCGGAAGCCGCCCTTGTCCAACAGCGCCGCCGCCTCGGCAACCGCGTGATACGGCGTCGGGGCGGCGGCGATGTAGGCGAGCAGGTTGTCTGTGTGGGACCGATCAAACAGAGCCATGCAACCCAGTTTACGTGGGGCGCCTGAGCACTCGTGCCGAGGCAGTACGTCTACGTCATCCGCCGGTTCGTCCGCACCTCCGAACGGGTCAGCGCCATCGCGCCGAGGGCGGTGAGCAGCGGTACTCCCACCACCGCCACCGCGATGTTCAGCCACGGGACCACGAACGGCAGGCCGGACGCGCCTCCGTGCACCCCGACGACCCCGCCGATCGCCGCCAGCGTCTTGAGCTTGAGCAGTCCGCCGACGACGGCGAAGCCGACCGGGACGCCGACCAGCGCGCCGAGCCCGGTGATGATCAGCGCGGTCGATCCGGCCAGCACCCGGCGGGTCGCGGGGGAGCCGCCGACCGCCGAGAGGGTCTCCAGGTCCGGCTGTCCGTCGGTGATCGACAGGCCGGTGGCGATGCCGGCCGCGCCCGCGGCGATGAGCACGGCGATCCCCAGGATGATCAGGTTGAGGATGCCCAGATTGCTGTGATAGCCGTTCTCGACCAGCAGGGTGTCGTCGAGCCCGGCGTCGGCGAGCGCCTTGTTGGCGTGCTGGATCTGCAGGGAGCTGATGTGCTGGCCGAGGTCCAGCACCAGCATCTCGGTGCCGTCGGCGACGCCGAGCTTCTTCGCCGCGGCGGGGGACAGCACGTATCCGGGATCGGGCGCTCCGTGCAGGTTCACGTACACCGCCGGGACGTCCACCGTGGTGGCCGAGGCGGAGCCCGGCTGACCGGGCGCCGCGCCGTTGACGGTGACGGCCGAGTACGGACCGCTGCTGTAGGAGTACGAGCCGTCCGCGTCCACCGCGATCTTCTGGACCTGGAAGGTGGCCACGCCGCCGTGCACCATGCCCGGATCGAAGACCACCGCCCCGCCGCGGCCCAGGATGCTGCTCGCGGCCGGATCGCTGATCCCGGTGATCCGGGTGAGCAGCCCGCCGTCGCCGATCGCCGGACCTTCCACCGCTCCGAAGTTGTCGGGCGTCCCGCACAGTTCCTCGCCGTCCACCGTCCCGAGGTCGAAACCGAACCGCGTTGCGCTGCACAGCGTCGTCGGCTGCGCCAGCGTGAAGCTCCTGGGCTTGTTCCCGGGCGCTGGCGATTCGGCGTTGCGGGTGGTGAACGTACCGGTGACCGGTAGCACTGCCTTGAGCCGGGTGGCGAGGTCGGCGGCGGCCCGGTCGCCGGCCACCGGGACGGCCACCTGATTCGGCAGCAGGCTCGCCCGGTACTGCGCCTGGTGCTGAGCATCGAGGCTGACGACCCAGGTGCCCGCGGCGACCGCTCCGGCGACCGCGGCGAACATGGCCGCCACGGCGGGAGTGGTACGTCCCCGGTGCCGCGCCCCGTCGCGCAGGGCCAGGCGCGGGCCGAGCGGCAGTACCCTGCCGAACCGGGCCAGCGCCCCGACCAGGACGGGCGTGCACATGATGGCGCCGATCTCCAGCAGCGCAACGCCGACCACCAGGATCAGCGCGGCCAGGTTGAGGTCGGGCTGCTGCGGGCCGGCGTAGACGCCGAGCGCGCCGAGCGCGATCAGCACCAGGCCGCCGACCGGCAGCTTCCACTGCGGCCGGCTCGGGGCACGTCGGCCGGTCAGCGAGAGCAGGATGTCCTGGCGGGCCACGCTGCGTGCCGGGACCAGCGCCGCGGCCAACCCCAGCAGCATCGCCAGCACCGCGGCGCCCAGTACCTCCAGCGGCTTGACCTGGAACGCCCCGGGCACGATGTGGGTGTAACCCGAGATGAACGGCATCGTCGCGGCCGCCGCCCCGATCCCGACCGCCGAGCCGGCCACCCCGGCGAGCGCACCGAGCACCAGGCCGTCGGCCAGCACCATCCGTCGCAGGTCCCTGCTGTCCGCACCGGCCGCGCCGAGCATGGCGTACTCGCGCTGGCGCCGCCGTGCGGACACCGCGAAGGCGGGGCCGGCCAGCAGCACCACTTCGAGCAGGACCAGTCCGATGACCACGACCACGATGGCCGCCGCGGTCGCGGCATCCTGCGACGTGGAACTCGGGGCGCCGGCCGGCTGCTTCGCCAGCTCCGCGTAGTAGGGCACCTCGGAGCGGGGCGGCGGATCGGCGATGACAGCCCGCGAGATGACCAGCAGTCCGGAGGCGTTGAGCTGCCGGACCGCGTTCCACGAGACGCCGCTCGAGTTGACGACCAGCCAGTGGGCCGAGGCACTGGACGGGTTCACCGCGATCGAGTTCGGCAGGCCGTAGACCGTGGACGTGTCCAACGCGTTCGGGTCGTCGGCGATGCCGACCACGAGGAAGGCGCCGTGGTGGCCCGGGACGGTCACGCTGGTGCCGACCTTGGTGCCGAGCTGCTGCTGGGCGACGGTGGACAGCACGATCTCGTCGGTGGTCAGCGGCCAGCGGCCGGAGCGCAGGTCGAGCATGCCGCCCGTGGCCGGGTTGGTGAGGTCGAACTGCACCGTGTCGACGAAGATGAACCCGTCGGGGGTGTGGATGTCGGTCCCGAAGCCGTTCACGTACGACAGGACCGTGGCCCCGGGCACGGCCTGACCGATGATGCGGGCGGCGGCTGCCGGGTCCGGCGAGCCAGACTGCCCTGCGCCGGACTGCCCTGTCCCCGAGTCGGCCCCGAGCGTGGCGCTGCCGTCAGGCGTCTGATACATCGCGCCGCCGTTCAGCTCGACGAGGGCGGAGGCCTGCCCCATCTCGCGGGTCAGCTGCTCCTGGACGCTGCGCGTGCTGCTGTGCGCGACGGTGTCCAGCGTCACCGCCCCGAAGACCGGCAGCGCCAGCATCGCGACGATCAGGGTATTGCGGGCCTTGTGCTTGACCACCTCGCGCCGGGCGATCCGCAGCGAGGTGCGCCAGGAGGACGCCCAGGAGCTCATTCCGCGGCCCCCGCCACTGAGATCTGCACCGTCTCCCGCCGCGTGCCCGGACCCGTCTCGTCCACGATCTTGCCGTCGCGCAGGAACACCGTGCGGTCGGCGTACGCGGCGTAGCGCGGCTCGTGGGTGACCAGGATCCCGGCCGCCCCTGCGTCGCACCGCGCCCGCAGCACGCCGAGTACCGCCTCGGAGGTCTGCGAGTCGAGCGCGCCGGTCGGCTCGTCGGCCAGCACCAGCCGCCGCTTGCCGATCAGGGCCCTGGCGATCGCGGTGCGCTGTCGCTGCCCGCCGGACATCTCGTCCGGGAAGCGGTCGGCGAGCCCGGTCAGCCCGACCTCCTCGAGCGCCGCCAGCGCCTGCGGCCTGGCCTTGCGCGCCGAGGTCCCGTCCAGCTCCAGCGGCAGCGAGACGTTCTCGGCCGCGGTCAGCGCCGGGATCAGGTTGTAGTCCTGGAACACGTAGCCGATGCTGGTGCGCCGCAGCCGGGCCAGCTGCCGCTTGGACAGGCTGGACAGGTGCACCCCCTCGACCACGACGTTCCCGGCGGACGGCGAGTCCAGCCCGCCGGCCAGCGCGAGCAGGGTGGACTTGCCCGAGCCGCTCGGCCCCATCACCGCGACCAGCTCGCCGGGCGCCACGTCCAGGGAGACCCCGATCAGCGCCCGGACCTCGGCCTCCCCGCTGCCGTGCACCCGGGTCAGGTCCCGCAGGCTGACCACGGGCTCCGCGGCGCTGCGCAGGTCGACTACGGGTTCTGGTTCGTCCGACATACTTTCCCCTCCACGTGGTCGAGCCACCGGATCTCGGCTTCCGCCTGGAATATCTGCGCCTCGAGCACCAGCGACCAGGCCAGGTGCGGCGAGTCCGCGCGCAGCTTGAGCCGGGTCAGCTCCTGCAGTGCCGTCTGGGCGTGGCTGCGCTGGGTCTGCACCAGGGTCGCGACGTCCACTCCGGGGACGGTCACGGCCAGCGCGAGCTTGACGGCGAGTTCGTCGCGGGGCTTGGCGGCCAGCGGGATCGGGCGGGCGAACCACTCGCGCAGCTCGTCCGCCCCCGTTGCGGTGATCTCGTAGACCACGTGCCCCTCGGCGTCCTCGCCGGTCTTGGCGACCAGGCCGTCGCGTTCCAGCCTGTTCAGCGTCGTGTAGACCTGGCCGATGTTCACCGGCCAGGTGGACCCGGTCGCCTCCTCGAACTCGGCGCGCAGCTGGTAGCCGTACCCCGGACGGTCCCGGAGCAGTGCCAGCAGCCCGTACTTGATCGACATCGAGCCCTCCTGTATACCGAGTATGTATACCGGGTATGCATGGAGCCGCGCAAGGCTTTCGGCGGGCTCTTAAAACGCAGGCTCTGGAACGCAGGCTCTGGAACCGGGCGCTGGAGCGCAGGCTCTAGAACGGCGCCGGCAGCAACAGCTCGACGTTGCGGTCGGCCAGGGTGCCGCGCCGACCGTCGGCGCCGGGTACCGAGCGGGTCCGCGACTGCCAGTCGTTCAGGCCCAGTTCCCGGGAGAGCGCGGCCAGCGCCAACGGCGAATCTAGCTCCAGCGCCGCATCAGAGCTCTGCGTCACCCCGGAGCCCGTCGCCGCCTCGGCAGTGCGGCTCGGCGGCGTCGCGGGCGCGGCATGGTCGATGACGGTGCCGAACACCGACAGCGTGCGGTCCCCGTTGTCCACGAGCTCCACCAGCCGGGCCTGCTGCGGCCAGTCCACGTGCGAGGCGGTGTTCAGCTCCCAGAAGCCCCCGGGCAGCGGGCTTTCCGGATGGCGGCGGTGCGGCACGGTCCCGTTCACGTGCGAGTGCCCGTTGACCCACAGCACCACGTTGGGGAACCGCAGCAGCAGATCGCGCACCGCGTGCCCGAGCACCCGGTGCTCGCCGGGCTCGCTCAGCCAGTTGCCCATCGTCTCGGCGGTGTGGTGGCTGAAGACCACCACGAGCCGGTCCACCCCGGCGCCGCGCATCAGCTCGCCGTCCTCGGACAGGTACTGCGTGGCCACCGCGAACAGCTCGCTCTCCAGCCACAGCAGCTGCTTCTCGTCCAGCGAGCCGTCCGCGCCGCCGTGCGGATTGACCGTGTCCAGCACCAGGCAGCGCACCGGGCCGGCGTCGAAGCCGTAGTAGGCGGTGTTCTCGGCCATGTTCTCGTGGGTGAAGCCGTGGCCGACCGGCACGCCGGTGGTCTCGAAGTGCTCGCGCACCATGCCCGCCCGGTCCAGCAGCCGCCGGTCCGGATCCCGGGTCACGATCCGGAAGTCGCCCGACAGCAGGCTCTCCACCGCCCGCACCGAGACCCGGGCCAGGTCGATCGCGAGCCGCACCAGATCGGTGCCCCGGGGCAGCTCCACCACCTTGCGGTCGCCGGTCGCGTACGCGGAGCTGTCCGGGATGTGCGGCAGATTGCCCTGGATCAGCGCGTCGTGGTTGCCGTAGGCCGAGTACCAGGGCAGCGGCGAGCCGTCGGCGGCGCGCAGGCCGACCGCGTCAAAGGGCTGACGCGCCGCGTCGAGCAGGCCCGGCACGGTCGGGAAGCCGTGCTGCGCGCGCGGCAGGTCGTCGATCCGGCCCGCCGGAGTGCCGCCCGGGTGCCAGTAGCGCGGGTCGTACGCGACCTGGTCGGCGACGCCCTCGTACTTGTCCGGGGCGCCGGAGTCCGGCCGGATCGGGTGGCCGCCGTCGAGCACGTCGACGAACCAGCGGAACTCGTTGTACTGCGCGTTGTCCGCGTTGTCGCCGGTGGACACCGCGAAGGCCAGCGGGGCGCCGAAGGCCGGGCCGACCCCGATCCCGTTGACCCGGCGCACCATCGCCTCGGCCACCTGCACGGTGAGCATCTCGTTCGAGCGGTACGCCCCGGTGAGGTTCGCCAGCCCGGTGAAGCGCGAGCCCGGATCGTTGTACCGGTCCAGGAACTCGACCCGGGCCGGGGACTGGTCGTCCACCAGGTGAATGTCCGTCAGGTGGGCGAAGGCCAGCACCGGAACGCGCTCGCTGGCGACCGCGCCCACCGCCGCCGCGATCCCGGCCGTGTCACGGGAGATCAGCTCGGTCCGCACCAGGTAGGGCTCCCCGGGCGCGCGCACGATCGGTCGATACCCGCCGTGCCCGGCCGGTCCGGCCAGCAGCGTCTCCGCGAGCGTGGTGCCCTGCGGCGCGGCCGGCCGGAAACCGGGGTCAACCTGTGTCCTCGGCACCGGCAGGTCGTCCACAACCCGCGAGAACAGACCGATGCGCACCTTGATAAAGCGCCGAAGGATTCCCACCACGGCAGGCACGATACGCGGAGAACCAGGTCCCGCGGAAGGAGCTCGACCCTTCCGGGGACCCGGCCCGCACAGCCCGATCACCGATCCGACCGGGCGCCCAGGCGCGCCGGCCGGATCCGGGCGTCTGCGAATCCAGGTGTCTACGAAGACTTAGAAGGCGTCCTCGGGCACGTCCATCAGCGCGTTGTCCGTGGCCTCGACGACCGTGCGGCGGGCGGCGAGCAGCGGCAGGATGTTGCGGGCGAACCAGCTGGCCGCGGCCACCTTGCCGGTGTAGAACTGCGCGTCCTTCGCCGAGGCGTCAGGGCTCTTCGCCAGGGCCACCGCCGCCTGGCGCAGCAGCAGCCAGCCGACCACCAGGTCGCCGACCGCGAACAGGAAGTCGGTGGTGGACTGGGCCACCACGTGGATCGCCCGCGGGTCCTCCAGCGCCTTGGCCGCCTGGCCGAACAGGGTGTTGGCCATGGACTCGACGTCGGCCAGCGCCGCGGTCAGCAGCTGCCGCTCGGCGGCCAGCCGCTCGCCGCCCGCATCCGAGCCGAGGAAGTCCTGGATCTCGGACTTGAGCTGGGTCAGCGCCTGGCCCTGGTCCCGGACGATCTTGCGGAAGAAGAAGTCCATGCCCTGGATCGCCGTGGTGCCCTCGTACAGGGTGTCGATCTTGGCGTCCCGGATGTACTGCTCGAGCGGGTAGTCCTGCAGGTAGCCGGAGCCGCCGAAGATCTGCAGCGCCTGGGCCAGCTGCTCGTAGGACTTCTCCGAGCCGTAGCCCTTGACGATCGGCAGCAGGAAGTCGTTGAGCCGCTCGCCCAGCTCGTCCTTGCCGCCGGTCAGCCGGGCCGCGTAGACCCGGTCCTGCGTGGTCGCCGTGTAGAACACCAGGGCCCGCATACCCTCGGCGTAAGCCTTCTGCTGCATCAGCAGCCGGCGCACGTCGGCGTGGTGCGTGATGGTCACCCGGGGAGCGTTCTTGTCGGTGGACACGGGCAGGTCCGCGCCCTGCACCCGGGTCTTCGCGTACTCCAGCGCGTTGAGGTAGCCGGTGGACAGGGTGGCGATGGCCTTGGTGCCGACCATCATCCGGGCCATCTCGATGATGTTGAACATCTGGGCGATGCCGTTGTGCACCTCGCCGACCAGCCAGCCCTTGGCCGGGCGGTCCGCGCCGAAGGTGACCTCGCAGGTGGTCGAGACCTTCAGGCCCATCTTGTGCTCGACGTTGGTGACGAAGACGCCGTTGCGCTCGCCCAGCTCGCCGGTGTCCCAGTCGAAGTGCACCTTCGGCACGATGAACAGCGACAGGCCCTTGGTGCCGGGGCCGTGGCCCTCCGGCCGGGCCAGCACCAGGTGGATGATGTTGTCGGCCAGGTCGTGCTCGCCGCCGGTGATGAAGCGCTTGACCCCCTCGAGGTGCCAGCTGCCGTCCGGCTGCGCGACGGCCTTCGCCCGGCCCGCGCCCACGTCCGAGCCGGCGTCCGGCTCGGTGAGCACCATGGTGGCGCCCCACAGGTTCTCCGACATCCGCTGGGCGACCTTGCGCTGCTCCTCGGTGCCCAGCTCCCACAGCACCCGCCCGAAGTCGGTGCCGGCCGCGTACATCCAGATCGCCGGGTTGGCGCCGAGCACCAGCTCGCCGGTGGCCCAGCGCAGCGACGGCGGGCAGAGCGTGCCGCCCATCCCCTCGGGCAGGCCGAGCCGCCAGTACTCGGTGTCCATGTACGCCTTGTAGGAGCGCTTGAAGGACTCGGGCAGGCTGGCCGAGTGGGTGGCCGGGTCGAAGTTCGGCGGGTTGCGGTCGGCGTCGGCGAAGGACTCGGCCAGCTCGTTCACGGCGAGCCGGTCCAGTTCGGCCAGGATCGTGCGCGCCGTCTCGACGTCTATCTCGGGGAACGCGGCCGAGCCGTAATGGGTATCGGAATCGAAGACCTCGAAGAGGTTGAATTCGATGTCACGAAGGTTGGACTTGTAATGCCCCATGGGGTGTGGTCCTTTGCGTCCTCGGCTACCTGCGAGTAGAACTAGTCGGTAACTTCATGATGCTACTCATGGGTAACTTCTCGCAAGCGCGATGCGGATTTCCCATGGTGTCCACACCCGCTAGCGGCCCGCTACGCTCGTCAGTTGTGTACGGCTATAACGGTGACGACCCGGGCGGCGGGCAGGTCCTGCAGCCCTCGCTGGCCGATGCCATCCGCGCCTTCACCTCGGGGGCGATCGGCCCGGAGGACTTCCACGCCGTGTTCACCACCTGCAAGGTCTTCTGCCCGCGGGGGGAGCGGCCCGGCTTCCTGGCCCTGCACGACACCCCGCAGCCGGTGATCCCGATGTTCTCCTCGCTGGTCGAGCTGCGCCGCTACTCCGGGGAGCAGTCCCGGTACTTCACCGTCACCGGGGCCGAGGTGCTCGACCTGCTGCCCACCGGCTACGGGATCGTGCTGGACCTGGAGGGCGAGCACCGGGTGGTCTTCGACGCGCAGGCGATCGAGCAGATGATCGACTACACGATGAAGCGGATGTACGGCTGATCCGGCGCTCGACACGTTCTACCGCGTTCCGCCCCATCGGGTAGTGCGGGCCGCCTACCCTAGTCACCGTGCTGCCACGGCACTACTGTCCCTGGCATCACGTCTGTTCTGACACCGCGTTCGTTTCGGCACTGCGTCTGCTCTAGTACCGCGTTCGTTCTGACACCACCTCAGCATCACCAGGGGGATCACCCATGCCGCCTCGACCCACCCTCGACGAACCCGCGCTGATCACCGAGCTGGTGAAGCGGAACCTGGGCCACGACCCGCGCGCCACCGCGGTCGAGTGCGGCGAGCACCGGCTGAGCTGGCGGGAGCTGGACCAGCGGATCCGGCACGTGGCCAGCGGCCTGCGCGCCTCGATGGTGCGGCCCGGCGAGCGCTTCGCGGTGCTGTCGCACAACCACCCGGCCTGCATCGAGGCGATGTTCGCGGCGGCGCTGACCGGGACCACCGCGGTCATCCTGAACTGGCGGCTGTCCGAGGACCTGATCATCGAGATCCTGCAGCGCGAGCGGATCACCCTGGTCTTCGCCGGCGCCGAGTTCGCGGACCTGATCGAGAACATCCGCCCGCGGCTCGACGACCTGGACACGGTCGTGCTGGTCGGCCGCAACGAGCACGGCTCGGACGACTACGAGCTCTGGCTGGACCTGCACGAGACCGGCGAGAGCATGTACGAGCGGACCAAGCACCGCCCGCACGTGGACGACCAGGTGCTCCAGGTGCACCCGGCCGACGACCAGGAGCACGTCGCGCTGTCGCACCGCGCGCTGCACCTCGGGGTGGCCGAGGTCAGACCCGCCGCTCCGGGGGACACCAAGGTGGTCGAGGATCCGCTGTTCCTGCTGCGCGGGGTGCTCGACGCGCTGCACGGCCTGCACCACGGCGCGCGCACCGTGCTGGTCCGCAGCTGACGGACTCGTCCGGAGGCAGAGTCATCCGGAGACTGGACAACCGACCTTCGACACGCAGCCGGTCGGCGTATTGCACGGTGTCGCCGAGACCGCGGCCTATGTTGTGGATCATGGCACTCCCCTCGTGGCGGCGCCGCTGGTGCACGGTGGCCGTGGCCGGTTGCGCAGTCCTCTGCCTGACCGCTCCGTCGGCCCAGGCCAAGGCGAAGCACCGGCACGTCGCCGCTCGCCCGCAGGCGGTCAAGGCGAAGGTGTTCACCGGTGCGGGCTTCGACGCCTGTACCGCCCCGGCCCTGCCGGCGATGACGGCCTGGTGGGGCGGCTCCGGCTACCGCGCGCTCGGCATCTACATCGGCGGAGCGGACCGGGCCTGCGCCGACGGCAACCTCTCCAAGCCCTGGGTGAAGGCGGTCGGCAAGATCGGCTGGCAGCTGGTCCCGATCTACGTCGGGCTGCAGGCACCGTGCGCCCGCCAGCCGAAGCTCAAGCTGATGGATCCGAAGACGGTCGCCGCCCAGGCGAACGCGGCCGCCGACGACGCGGCCGGCCGGGCCGCCGCCTTCGACCTCGTGCGCGGCAGCACCCTCTACTTCGACCTGGAGTCCTATCCGCGCAAGGACCCGGCGTGCACCGGAGTCGTGCTGAACTTCCTGAGCGCGTGGACGAAGCGCCTGCACACGCACGGCTACTTCTCCGGCCTCTACGCGTCGGCCGGCTCGGGCATCACCGATCTCGCCGCCGCGAAGACGCCCGGCCTGGTGCGCCCCGACGCGCTGTGGATCGCACGGTGGGACAACGCGGCCAAGGTGCAGGACCCCGCGGTACCCGACAACGCGTGGACGCCGCACCAGCGGATCAAACAGTTCGCCGGAGGGCACAAGGAGGCGCACGGCAGGGTCACGCTGAACATCGACACGGACTACCTGGACGGTCCGGTCGCCAGGATCGGCTGAGCCGCGTCTTCGGCGAACCGCCGCCGACCCGCCCGTAGCCAAGCGCCCATCAGGGAACGCATACCGCCGCCGGGGCCGCGCCTCGCCGCTTGTCCGAACCCTGCTTCAAACCCCTGTTAGGCCCGCCAGGACCCTGCGACGATGCCGTCCGCCCGTGTGCCTGGTGGGGCCCAAGAGGCGCGGAGAGACCCCTACCAGGCCCGTCCGGGCTCCTGCCGGGGCGCCGGTGGCCGTCCCTGCGTGGGCCGGCCACCGCCGTTGTACTCGTCACGCTCCGGCCGCCGCTGCTGAGGCGGCCCGCCGCGGAAGAAGTCGTCCCGCGGGTCGGGGTTCTCGTACCCGGGCTGCCGGGGAGGCGGCCCGCCCGCCGGACGCCCACCGCGCGGATCGAAGCCGCCCGGTCCGCCCGGCCGGTCCCAGCTGCCGGTCTGGCCCGCCGGACCCGGCTGGCCCATCGGCGGTCGTCCGCCCGGCATCGGCCCAGGTCCGCCGCCCATAGGGCCGCGCGGGGCGCCGAAGCCCGGCCCCGCCGGACCCGGACGCCCTCCGGCGGACGGCGGCAGCGCGGACAGCCCCTGCATCGGGCCCGCGGGCCGGCCCGCCGAGCCGAGCGGCCGGCCGGGGGCGGTCATCTCCGGGGTGATCTGCGGGATCAGCGTGGTCGCCGCGGCGTATGCGGGCTCGTATGCACCCGGGGCCGGGGCGGGCACGGTCGAGTACGGGTCCGCGCCGTACGAGCCGGTGTCGTAGGGGTTCGGTGAAGCAGAGCCCATCGACATACCCGTGGAAGAGCCCAGAGACGCCGGGGCGGCCTGTACGGAGACGGAGGGCAGCGTGGTGAGGGACATGCCCAGCGGGTCGTCCTCGATGGCCTTGCGGGCCAGCTCGCCCACCGTGAGCGCCAGCTCGGTCGCCAGGTCCAGCGCGCGCGGCGCCCGGGAGTTCTCCCGCATCCACCAGCACACGATCTGCACGATCGACCCGGCGGCGTGCGGGCACAGGATGATCGCCGAGCGGATCGGCACCGGATGCGGCGTGCCGCTGTTCAGCCGGAACCACACCCCGTCGCGGAATCCGACGGTCGCCTGTCCCACCGCGTCGGGAAGCACCACCTGGTAGTGCCGCTCGAAGTCGCGGACGGACTGGTCGTAAGGGGGCAGACTCATCGGGTCGCTCCCGGCGCATGGCTCACGGGTTGAATCATAGTTCCGCCTTGGCGTCGCAGCGGTCTGGGTCGTGCTCGGGGTGCAGCGCGCCGAACATGCACCGAAGGTACTGAACAAGTGCCGATTCCAACAGTCCCGCCGGTGGCACCGTTGTCAGGGGACACCTCCCGCATTCGGAGCAGAATCCCGCAAAGGCGGGCAGAATGAAAGTAAATTCGAGGTAAGCGGCGGCCGGTCCGGTCCGGCCGCCGAGTCTGGTGCGGCGCGAGTGCCTGCCGCTACGCTCCAGCGCACCGGATTCGCCGACACAAGGTGGTGCCACTTGCGATCCACGATGCAGGATGTACAGCTGTCGATCTCCTCGATGCTGCGTTACGGCGCGGCCGCGCACGGCGACTCCGAGGTGCTCACGTACACCGGCCCCGGCTCCGGCTTCCGGTCCGCCACCTTCGCCCAGGTCGCCGCCCGGGCCGCCCAACTGGCCCACGGCCTGCGGGAACGGCTCGGCGTCCGCGGCGACCAGCGGGTCGGCACCTTCATGTGGAACACCCAGGAGCACGTCGAGGCGTACCTCGCGATCCCGTCCATGGGCGCGGTCGTGCACACGATCAACATCCGGCTCTTCCCCGAGCAGATCGTGTACATCACAGAGCACGCACACGACCGGGTCATCATCGTGGACGACACGCTCGTCCCGCTGCTCTCCTCGCTGGCCGACCGGCTGCCCACGGTGGAGCACGTCGTGCTCGTCGGCGACCCGGCCACCGACGTCTCCGCGCTCACCGCCGCCGGCAAGTCGGTGATCGGGTACGAGGAGCTGCTGGCCGGGCAGCCCACCGAGTACGACTGGCCCGAGGTGGACGAGCACGACGGCGCGGCCATGTGCTACACCTCCGGCACCACCGGCAACCCCAAAGGCGTGGTCTACAGCCACCGCTCGATCTACCTGCACACGCTCCAGGTCGTCTCGCCGGGCGGGTTCAGCCTGCACGACGGCGAGCGCGCGCTGGAGATCGTGCCGATGTTCCACGCGATGGCCTGGGGCCTGCCCTACGGCTGCTTCCTGTCCGGCGCCTCGATGGTGATGCCCGGCCGGTTCCTGCAGGCCGCCCCGCTGATCGCGATGATCCGCGAGGCCGGGGTGACCTTCGCCGGGGCGGTGCCGACCATCTGGGCGGACGTGCTGCGCGAGCTCGACGCCACCGGGGCCGACCTGCCCACTCTCACCCGGGTCGTGGTCGGCGGCTCGGCCTGCCCGCCGTCGATGATCTCAGCCTTCGACGAGCGGTACGGGGTGCGCATCGTGCACGCCTGGGGGATGACCGAGATGTCGCCGCTCGGCTCGGTCGCGCACCCGCCGGCCGCCGCCGAGGGCGCCGAGGAGTTCCGCTATCGGTGCAGCCAGGGCCGGTTCCCCTCGATGGTCGAGGCCCGGCTGATCGGCGCGGACGGGCAGGTCGCGCCGAAGGACGGCGAGTCGGTGGGCGAGCTGGAGGTGCGCGGCCCGTGGGTCACCGCCTCCTACTACCGCGACGACGACCCGGACAAGTTCCGCGACGGCTGGCTGCGCACCGGCGACGTCGGCAGCATCACCGGGAACGGCTACCTGAACCTGACCGACCGGGAGAAGGACGTGATCAAGTCCGGCGGCGAGTGGATCTCCTCGGTGGAGCTGGAGAACCACCTGATGGCGCATCCGGCGGTGGCCGAGGCCACGGTGGTCGGGGTGCCGGACGAGCGCTGGTCGGAGCGTCCGCTGGCCGCCGTGGTGTGGCGGGCCGAGCCGGTGCCCTTCGACCAGCTGCGCGACTTCCTGGCCGAGCGGGTGGCCAAGTGGCAGCTGCCGGAGCGCTGGACGTACCTGGAGGGCGTGCCGAGGACCTCGGTCGGCAAGTTCGACAAGAAGGAGGTCCGGCGCCGCTACGCCGAGGGCGAGTACGAGGTCACCCTGCTCGGCTGACCGCCACGCCCCTGCGCCCCCGTGCTACGGCCCGTCCGTTATCCGCCCGTGCAGATCTTCGCCAGCAGGTCGCCGATCCGGTTCGACACCTCGCTGTCGGTGGCCCGCTCGGCGAGGAACAGCGACGCGTTCCCGTTGCGCAGCACGGCCGCGAACGGCGCGGAGTCGGTGCCCAGGGCCGTGTAGACCACGATCGGCGTCGTCGTCAGCCGCTCGTGGTCGCGCAGCCATTCCACGATCCCGGTGCGCCTGCGCCGGATCTGCATCAGGTCCATCAGCACCACGTCGGGCACGCCGTCCGAGGCCCGGCTGATGCTCTCGCTGTCGGTGGCGGCGTGCAGCACCTGCATGCCCTGCCGCTCCAGCGAGCGGGTCATCGCGTCGGCCAGGTCGTCGCGCGCCTCGACCAGCAGCACCCGCGGCAGCGAGACGGCCGGCGGGGTCAGCGCCTGCAGCAGCAGCGCCGGATCAGGCCCCTGCGGTGCCTCGGGCGGGCCGCCGCCGATCCCGGCGGTGACCACGATGGGCAGCCCGGCGTTGATCGCGGCGCCGCGCAGTATCCGCAGCCCGCGCCGGGTGATCGGGGCCGCGATCGGGTCCACCAGCACCGCGCTGGGCTTCACCGAGCCCTGCGACAGGTGTTCGGCCAGCGTGCGGGGCAGCGCGTCGAAGTTGTCCAGCGACACCGCCAGGTAGCCGCGTTCGTCGAGCAGGTCCAGGGTCGTGGAGTCCGGCTCGGGCCACAGCAGCAGCGCCGGCTCGTCCTCCTCGACCAGCAGCGGCCCGGTCCGCACGGCATTCGCACCCGACCCGGGCAGCCTGCCCGCGCCCGCGCGCACCGGCTCCGGCTCGGGGAGGCCCGGCATCCGCTCCGGCCGCTCTATCCGTTCCGGCCGTTCCGCACCCGTGCGTTCCACACGCTCCGGCTGGGCCGGGCGGGGCGGACGCGGCGGATCCACCGTCACCGGAGGCATCCGCTGGGTCGGCTGCTCGCTCTGCGCGTCGCGGTTCGGCGTGCGCTGATTCGTCCCGCGCCCGGCGTCGAGCCGCGGCGGCCTGCTCACCGTGACCGGCCGCAGGGCCTGCCGACCGGTGTTCTGGGCCGGCGGCTCCTCGCCCGCCCGGTCCTGGCCGAACTGGTCCTGACCGTTCTGACCCTGCCCGCTCTGCCCCTGACCACTCTGACCCTGTCCGAACTGGTCTCGGGCGAACGGGTCGGGGGTGACGGCCCGCCGACGCCCGCGCGGCTGCATTCCCTCGTCGGCCGCGCGCGGCGGGGCCTGCGGTGGGACGGGCAGCGTCGGCTCGGCGTCCTCGTCGTCAGCCTCGAAGTCGACCTCGTCGAACTCGGCCTTGAACTCGGCCTTGGCCCCGGCCGCCGCGTTGAACGCCTCGGCGGCGGCCTCGAGATCCTCCTGCGGATCCGCCGCGGGCTGCCACGGCTGCTGCTCGCTCGGCGCGGTCACGCCCGTGCCCACGCCGCCGCCCGAACCCGCGTTCCCGCGGGTCGACGGCCGGTCCGTCGTCGGCAGCGAACCGGTGTCCTCGAGCGGATCCGCCGGGTCCCGGCGCGGCCGCGACCACACGTCGCTGGTCGGCAGCGGCCTGCTCGGCTTGAGGTCCAGCGGGGCCGAGGGGCCCGGGGGCCGGGAGATCGTGGAGCGACCCTGCGCCGGAATCCGCGCCTGCCCGTTCTGGCCGTTCGGCCCGGAGGCCGCCGTCACCGGCCGCCGGACGTCCGCGCCGTGGCTGGTGTGGTGGCCGTTGGTCTTCTCCACCTGCTTGACCGAGCCCGAGGCGGCGGACTGCTCCGCCCCCCGCCCCTGCTGGCTCTGTCCCAGCTGGCTCTGCCCTAACTCGCTCTGTCCCTGCGCCGGTCCAGCGCCCCGCCCCGATACCGGGCCGCGACTTTGGTCCAGCCCCCGCCCCTGATCGAACCCCTGGACCGGCGACTGACCCGTACCTGTAGTACCCGAGCCCGTCCCCGTCCCGGTCCCCGTATCCATCCCCGTCGACGACTCCCCGCCACGGGCCACCGCAGCGCGCACCCGGGTCGCCGGCAGGACCTGCGCCACCCGCACCGACCGCGAACTGTTCGCGACCGTCGTGCGCGCCGACCCCTTGCCGCCGCCGCCCGAACCCTCCAGCGGCACCTCGACCACGTGCGTGTTGCCCTTGCCCGCGATCCGGTGCGTCGTCACCGTGCCGCCGTGCTGCGCGACGATCGCGCGCGCGATCGGCAGGTGCAGCGGGCCGCCGCCGGTGTGCGGTCCGCGGATCTCGATCCGGGCCACCGGCCCGCGCCGGGCCGCGGTCACCACGACCTTCCCGCCGACCGGCGAGGCCGTCACCATGTCCGCGAGCAGATGGGCCAGCATCTTGGCGAACAGGTCCGGGTCGACCGAGACCTCGACGTCGGCCGTGTGCGCGATCAGGTCCACGCCCAGCGCGGCCGCCGCGTCCTCGGTGGCCTCCACCGCGGCGTCCACCACCTCGGAGAGCCGGATGATCCGCGGCTCGAAGGGCTGGTCGCCCACCACCATGTGCTGGTAGTCCACGATGTCGTCCACCAGCCCGGCCACCTCGGCCAGGTCGGAGCTCGCCGAGCTCAGCGCCTGGCGCACGTTCGGCCCCAGCTCGCCGATCCCGTACTCGGCCACGTTGCGCAGCTCGTTGAGCACGGCGGCCAGCGGCGCGCGCAGCTCGTCGTCCAGCACGTCGGCAAGCTCCTGCGCCCGGCGCACCGCCGCCCGCGCCTCGCTGTTGTCCTCGAAGGTCATCACCGCGCCGATGATCACGTCGCCCTCGGACACCGGCGCCGTGGTCATGTCCACCGTGACGGCCGTCCCGTCACTGCGCCACAGCACCTGGTCCGTCGCGCGGTGCCTGGTCCCGGTGCGCAGGCTGTCCACCAGCAGCACCTTCTCCGGCGGTATCGGGGTGCCGTCGGCGGCCGAGTGCGCGATCAGCTCGTGCACGTCCTGGCCGCCAAGGTCGCTGGACCGGTGCCGCAGTATCCGCGCCCCGGCCGGGTTGACCAGCACGATCCGGGCCTCGTTGTCCACCCCGATGATGCCCTCGGAGGCGGCCCGCAGGATCAGCTCGATCTGCCGCTGCTGCCGGCGCAGCTCGGCCTCCACGTCGAGCACCCCGGTCAGGTCCCGCACCACGTACAGGGTCAGCTCGTCCCCGTCGTCCGGCAGCGGCGCCGTGTTCACCTCGGCGGGGAACAGCGAGCCGTCGGTCCGCCGCGCGGCCAGCCGCTCCGCCGGACCCCGCTGCGGGGCGCGCGGCCCGGCCCCTTCCGGCGCCGCCGAGCCCGCGGGCAGCGCGGCCGGTCCGGGACCCGCCGTGGCGACCGCCCGCCCGAGGCCGGGCAGCAGCTCGGCCAGCGGCTTGCCGAGCAGCCGCTCGGCGCTCTCGCCCTCGAACAGGTCCAGGGCCACGGCGTTGGCGTTGACCACCTGCCCTGCCGCGTCAACGAGCAGCAGCGCGTCCGGCAACGCGTCGAGTATCGCGGCGAGGCGCGAGGCAGATCGGCCGGACGTACGGCTCAACGGGTACTGCCCTCCACTCGCTTTCCAGCCCGATCCGGCTGGAGGATCGGTCGATACTCGCCCCGGCGGCCTCGCGGCGGGCTCTTGCGTCCCGCCGGACCGTCGCGTTCGACGCGGCTTGGAGCGGTTTCGTGGGTCCGACTATCCCATATGCCGCGCTGTGGCGGGAGAACCTCTTTTGAGGGGTGCACAGCGCACCCTCCTCTTCAGGACGTCCGCCACCTGCCGATGAGTTGCCACCGACCGCACCCGCAATTCGAGGCCGCCGCGGGCCCGGATTGGTTTTGTCCCGCCGACTTCAGTCCGGGTATGCTGTGCGGGATCGTACCAAGCCGACCGCCGCGCGCGGCCGGAGCGTACGATTCGTGCCTGTCACAGGCACGGGGAGGCTTCGCCTAGTCCGGTCTATGGCGCCGCACTGCTAATGCGGTTTGGGTCTCAAGCCCATCCGGGGTTCAAATCCCCGAGCCTCCGCTTGCCGCGGCCCCCGCTCCCGCCAGGGATCGGGGGCCGCTTGCGTCCACCTCTTCTTCCGTCCACGTTCCCTGACTCGACGTCAGGCGGAGAGCCGGGCCGCCAGCCGAGCGGCCAGCACCGCATCGTTCAACTCCCGCAGCGGCTGCCACCGGTGCGCCACCGACTCGCGGCCGGTCACCTCGGGCACGGTCGCCCCGGTCCGGAACGCGTAGCGGAAGTCGAAGTGCCGGTGCGCCGGCTCGGCCCGCACGTCGCTGGCCGGGATCGGGTGCACGTCGATGTGGATCGGCAGCGCGTCCTCCCCGCCGACCTGCTCCACGTCCTCGGCGCGGATGCCGCACTCCTCGGCCAGCTCCCGCAGCGCGGTCGCGGTCAGCGACTTGTCCTCCGGCTCGCAGTGCCCGCCCGGGTTGAGCCAGCGGCCCAGCCCGCGGTGGTGGATCTGCAGCATCCGGTCCGAGCCGTCGAGCAGGATCACGCCGGCGGTGATGTGCGCCGGATAGCGGCGGCGCGAGGTGAAGTCGAAGCCCTTCCCCAGGGCTTGGAGCAGCGGCGCGAGAGCATCCCGCTCCTCGGGATGTACCGACAGGTATGCGTCGACAGTAGTGCTGATCTTCTCCAGATGGATGGCCATCGTCGATCCGTCCTGCTGCGGGATGTACGCGGGATGTACGTCGTCTAGACATGCACAACGTGTTCGAGGCCGCGGTTCATGCCTCCGACGACACGATCGCGGCGTATATGAGTGTCTAGCGTAGAGCTGAGACGGCGTCATAGAGTCCTTTTCGTGGATCCGATCAGGAATCCCTATGCGCCCGGCGCCGGTCAGCGCCCGCCCGAACTGGCCGGACGGGACCGCGAGGTCGACCAGTTCGACGTGGTCCTGGAGCGTATCGCCAAGGGCCGCCCAGAGCGTTCACTTGTGCTTACCGGCCTGCGCGGCGTAGGCAAGACCGTCCTGCTCAACGCGCTGCGCTCGCAGGCCATCGGCCGGCTGTGGGGCACCGGCAAGATCGAGGCGCGACCGGACCAGACCCTGCGCCGCCCGGTCGCCGCCGCCCTGCACATGGCCCTGCGCGAACTCGCCCCCCGCCACCGCGACCCCGAGCGCATCGACTACGTACTCTCCGTCATCAAGGCCTTCGCGCTGCGCGACCAGACCCCCGCCGCCAAGGGCGCGCCGCGCTGGCAGCCGGGCATCGACGTCCCCGCCGCCCGCGGCCGCGCCGACTCCGGCGACATCGAGATCGACCTGACCGAGCTGTTCACCGACGCGGCGTCCATCGGCACGGACCTGGGCGTAGGCATCGCCCTCTTCGTCGACGAGATGCAGGATGTCCCAGCCACAGACCTCTCGGCCCTATGCGCCGCCTGCCACGAACTCTCCCAAACCGGTGCGCCTCTCATCATCGTCGGAGCAGGCCTGCCCCACCTCCCGATGCTGCTCTCAAGCTCGAAGTCCTACTCGGAGCGCCTCTTCCGCTACCACCGCATCGACCGCCTGGACCGCCGTTCGGCCGACCATGCCCTAACCGCCCCCGCAGCACGCGAGTCGGTCCACTACACCCAGGACGCACTAGACGCCCTCTTCGGCGCAGCGGATGGATACCCGTACTTCATCCAGGCGTACGGCAAGGTCGCCTGGGACGCGGCCCCCTCAACGCCCATCACGGCCGAGGACGTCAAGGTAGCCGCCCCCGAAGCCGAGGCCGAACTGGCTGTAGGCTTCTTCGGCTCAAGATACGAGCGAGCGACCCCTGCAGAGCGCGAATACATGCGCGCCATGGCCCTGCTAGGCGACGGCCCCGTCCCCACGGCCGAGGTCGCCACGTCCCTAGGCCGCCGCCCATCCTCTCTATCCCCCGCCCGCGACAGCCTCATCAAAAAGGGCCTGGTCTACGCCGCCGAGCGCGGTTCGGTGGCGTTCACCGTCCCCCACTTCGGCCACTTCCTACGCTCCCAACCCGCCTAACCCGCAGCGCCCCCTACCGCCCCTACCGCCCTCTACCCATATCTACCGCCTGCCCTAGATTCCCTTATACGTCGATAGCCCCGCCTCCCCCTTCAATCTCTCCATCAATTCCTCAGCCCGCACCAGCCCATGGCGCATCCCCCGGGCCGCAAACCACCCCGAGATGTTCTGCACGTCCCGCGAGAGCAGCTCCACCCCACGCGGATTCACCACCACATCCACCACCTGCGGCAGGTCGATCAACACGAGCCGCCCCTCGTGCACCAGCACGTTGTACGCCGACAGGTCGCCGTGCGTGAACCCGGTACGCGCCAACGCGGCGAGCCCCTCCACCAGCTGCTCCCACAAGTCGACGAGCTCATCCTCGCCGGGCCGCAACTGCGCCAGTCGCGGAGCCGCACCCCCGTCCGCGTCCCCGATGAACTCCAGCAGCAGGTCGGTGCCCACCCGCTCCACCGGATACGGAACAGGTGCGCCCGCCGCCCACAACCCGCACAATGCCGCGAACTCCGCCGCAGCCCACTGCTCAGCGATCAGCTTGCGCCCAAAAGTCGTCCGGTTGGCGATCGCGCGCTCCATCCGGGACTCCTTGGTCCGGCGCCCCTCGAGGTAGCCGGCGTCCCGGTGAAACAGCCGGTGGTCCGCGCTCCGATACTGCTTCTCCGCAAGCAGCGCCCGCCGCGACGTCCCCGGCACCGTGCGCTCGATCAGGTGAACCTCCGCCTCCTTGCCGGTCTTCACCACCCCGAGCCGGGTATCGACGGCGCCCTCCTCCGTGATCACCCACCAGGGGTACGGCTCGGGCCCGAGCTCGCCCTGCCCCCAGGTGGACCACCGATCGGCCCCCTCCGGCAGCGCCAACGAGTCATCCGACTCGTCACGAACGGCCGCCAGCCGCTCCCGCTCCAGATCGGTAAGCCGTCCCCGCCGCACCGAAGCCGACGCCGAAGCCGAGCCTTCCGCCTCGTCGTCGAAGCGCCCCTTGCGCTGACGACGGCCCGGCGTGTCATAAGAATCTTGGTCGTACGAGTGCATCCGCACTGGAAAGTCTCCAAACAAAGCGAACAGGTTCCGCCTCGCCGGAGCACAGAGCCTAAACGCGCAGCTCAAGACCGAAGCGAAGCGGCTGAACAGGACAGCGCCTTGCGACGACAAAGTTGTTGGCCACGAGACACCTCCTCCGTTCCGCTCCGCTCGATGCCGTGCCGGGAACACCCACCGCCACGCTCCCGCAGAGTCTTACCCGCCCACCCGTCCCCCCGCAACAGGTTTTCCGCGACCCCTCACCCCACCCGCCCCACCCGCCCCGGGCTATCGGTTTGCCGACCCACCCCCCGCACCATGTACACTCGACTGGTCAGCCAGCACCAGGGCAATCCCCGCTGATGACGCCCAGCGCTCGTAGCTCAACGGATAGAGCATTTGACTACGGATCAAAAGGTTGGGGGTTCGAATCCCTCCGAGCGCGCCCAGTACAGAGCCGGTAAGCAGTTGATGCTTACCGGCTCTTTTCGCGCTTCTGGCACCAGCCGCTGACACCAAGTGCATTGATGACGTCCAGCTTGACCTGGAGGTCGTCAAGACCGGCCTGGAGGTCGCGCATGGAGCCAACAAAGAGGGCCGGATCAGCTTGGGTCGCGCTCGCGCTCGCGGGAGTGTGGGTGCGGGTGTCCGCGTGGTACCACGAGGCCTGATTCGTAGGCGGTGATGACCGCCTGGGTTCGGTCGCGCAGGCCGAGTTTGCTCAGCATCCTGCTCACGTGCGTCTTGACGGTCTCTTCGGTGACGACGAGCCGGGTGGCGATCTCCGGGTTGGACATTCCCTCGGCGACCAGGCGCAGAACCTGGGTCTCGCGCGGGGTGAGTGCGGTCAGCGCCGCCGCGGGCGTGGTGTCCGGCTTTGAGGGGCGCAGCTGGGCGAACTCGCTGATGAGCCGGCGCGTCACGGTGGGAGCGAGCAGCGCTTCTCCCGCCGCAACCACACGTACGGCATCGAAGAGTCGCTCGGCGGTGACGTCTTTGAGCAGGAAGCCGCTGGCGCCGGCGCGGAGCGCGTCGTAGACGTATTCGTCGAGGTCGAAGGTGGTCAGGACGAGGACGCGTGGCGCGGGGTACGAGTCGGTGGCCGCGTGCCGGGCGGGTTCGAGGAGTTGCCGGGTGGCCTCGATGCCGTCGATCTCCGGCATCCGTACGTCCATGAGGACCACGTCGGGGTGCAGGTCGCGGCAGACTTGCACCGCCTCGGCACCGTTGCAGGCCGTGCCGAGAACAGTGAAATCCGGCTGGGTGTCGAGCAGCGCGGAGTACCCGGTGCGCACCACCTGGTGGTCGTCGGCCACGACGATGCGGATCCCTGGCGTGCTGGTCATGCGATGGCCTCCGCCCTGGCGGGCAGGGTGGCCTCGACGAGGTAGCCGCCCAGGTCCGCTGTGCCGGTGCGCAGCCGTCCGCCGACGGCTCCGGCGCGCTCGCGCATCCCGAGCAGGCCGTGGCCGGCTACCGGTGCCACGGCGGACGCTCCGGGTCCGTTGTCGCGCACGCGCAGTCGTAGCGTGTCGGGCTCGTAGTGCAGTTCCACGTCGACGGCAGCGCCTGGTGCGTGGCGGCGGGCATTGGTCAGGGCCTCCTGGATGATTCGATATGCGGCGAGTTCGACTCCGGGATCGAGGGTGGCGGGGGAGCCGGAGATGATGAGCCGCACCCCGGTCCCCGCTGCGCTCCTGGCCTCGTCGAGCAGTTCGTTGACTTGCTGCAGACCGGGCTGGGGCCGACGGTCCGCGACCGGATTGTCTGCCTGTCGGCGTTCTGGTCCGGGGTCGCGCGCGTCCTCGCGCAGCACTCCGAGCAGGCGGCGCATCTCGGTGAGCGCGGCCCGCGCGGTGTCGCCGATCTCCAGCAGCCGGCGCGCCCCGGTGTCGGGCATCCCGGGCGTGGCCAGCCGGGCCGTCTCGGCCTGCACGGCGATCATCGAGATGTGGTGGGCGACGACGTCGTGCAGTTCGCGGGCGATGCGGGCGCGTTCGCCGCGGGCCGTGTGCTCCAGCAAGGTGCTGGCGATGACCTCCCGCGCCGCATTGTGGGCCGCCGTTTCGCTGCGCGCGCGCCGCGCCAGCCCGGCCAGGGCCGCCGCCGGGGCCAGCGATGCCGACAAGACGGCCACGACGCCCGCCTCGGAGCGGGCCGGATTCGTACCGGCGAGTGCGAACACCAGGAAGGGCACGCCAAGGCCCGGGGCCAGCCGCCGCGACCCGGTCATCCCGAGCCGGTACGCGACGATGATCAGCGCACAGCCACCGGCGACCGTAACGGTGTGGAAGAGCCCGAGCGAGAGCGCGTTCGCCACACAGACCGAGACGGCGGCCGTGGCCGGGGGCAGGAACGTCGGCAGCAGCGTCGCCGCCAGCGCGAGCGCGTAGATGACCATCGCGCCCTGCGGGCTCACCGCGGTGTTGCCGATCTCAAGCCTCTGATTCGGAGCGAATATTTGGCTCGGAGCGCCCAGGCCCTGCTCCGCGCGTACCGAATTGGACACCGTGGTGCGCGTCGCGAGTTCGAGCAGCGCGGCGAGCCCGAGCAGCGCCCCGGCGACGAGAGGAAGCCGGGGGGCGGTGACGAGGCCCCGCCCCGCCCACGCCGATCGGCTGCGCCGGTCTCCCGCTGCTCTCACGGATCCCCTTCACGCATCGCACCGTCAGCCCGTCACCCGCATGGCTATTGTTCACCGCTGGTGAGCGCCGTGACATCCCCGACGGCAGGGACACCGCCGTCCCCCGTAAGAGGGAGGGCCGACGGCCATCGTCGCTCACGCGAGCTACGGCGATGACTGCTCTGTAGCGTGACGATTCCCGGCGCGCCCGGCCCCTAGCCTGCCAGGCATGGAAGCAACCATCGAAGTGAACGGCCTGCGCAAGCGCTTCGGGTCGGAACGGGCCCTGGACGGGATGACCTTCACCGTCACGCCGGGTCAGGTCACCGGGTTCGTCGGCCCCAACGGTGCCGGCAAGTCCACCACCATGCGGGTGATTCTCGGTCTCGACGCGGCCGACGAGGGCACCGCGCTGATCGGTGGGCGCCCCTACCGCGATCTGCGCCACCCGCTCAGCCACGTCGGCTCGCTGCTGGACGCCGCCGCGCTGCAGCCGAGCCGCACCGCCCGCAACCACCTGCTGTGGCTCGCCCACTCCCAGGGACTCTCGGCCCGGAGGGTGGACGAGGTCGTCGAGCAGTCCGGCCTCAAATCGGCGATCCGCCGCAAGGCCGGCGGCTACTCGCTCGGCATGCGCCAGCGCCTGGGCATCGCCGCGGCGCTGCTCGGCGATCCGCCGGTGCTCATGCTCGACGAGCCGTTCAACGGCATGGACCCCGAGGGCATCGTGTGGGTGCGCGGCTTCCTGCGGTCGCTGGCCGCCCAGGGCCGGGCCGTGCTGGTCTCCAGCCATCTGATGAGCGAACTGCAGGACGCCGCGGACCACCTGGTGGTGGTCGGGCGCGGCAAGGTCATCGCCGATGCCGGTGTCGCGGACCTGATCGCCGCGGCGTCCGGCGACCGGGTCACCCTGCGCACCGCCGCACGCACGCCGGCCATGACGATCCTGGCGAACGCGGGGGCGACCGTCGCGGTCACCGGACCCGACACGCTGACCGTCTCAGGGCTCGCGGCGCAAGACGTCGTCGCGCACCTGACCGATGGCGCGGTGCCGTTCTTCGAGGTCTCGGCACATCGCGCGACCTTGGAAGAGGCCTACATGGAACTCACCCGCGAAGCGGTCGAGTTCCGCGCCGCGACGGCCGACGAAAGCGCGGAGGGAGTGGCCCGATGACCGCGACCGAGATCATGCCGTACCGCTCCGAGGCCGGCCCCGGGCGCGACGGGTTCGCGCAGCTGCTGCGGGCCGAGTGGACCAAGGTCCGCACCGTCCGCGGCTGGATCGTCGGGCTGATGCTCGCGGCGCTGCTCACCGTCCTGCTCTCGGTACTGACCGCGATTGGCGGCCAAATGCTCTGCAGCAACAGTCCGACCGGCCCCACGCTGAGCGGCGCGGCCTGTCGCCAGGTCCCCCCGCTGGGACCGGACGGGCAGCCGGTGTCCGACAGCTTCTACTTCGCCCACCAGTCACTGACCGGGAACGGGAGCATCACCGTCCGGGTGACCGCCCTCACCGGCCTGTACTCAGCCAACGGCACGGCCCAGGCCGGCGTGGGTACCTCGGGGATGACCTCCGGCACCCAGCCCTGGTCCAAGGCCGGGATCATCATCAAGCAGAACACCACCCAGGGCTCCCCGTACGCGGCGATGATGGCCACCGGTGGCAACGGGGTGCGCATGCAGTACAACTACACCCACGACATCGCCGGCGACCCGGGCGTCGCCGCCACGGCCTCGCCGCGGTGGCTGCGGCTGACCCGCTCCGGCGACACCATCACCGGTTACGACTCCACCGACGACACCCACTGGACCCAGGTCGGCACCGTGACCCTGGCGGGACTACCCGCCACCGTGCAGGTCGGCTTGTTCGCCGCCTCCCCCGACTACACGGTCACGAGCCAGTCGTTCGGCGGCGGAACCACCGGCGGCGGCCCGACCCAGGCGACCGGTACGTTCGACAACGTCTCCCTGCAAGGCTCGGGGTCTACGGGCACGTGGACCGGTACCGCCATCGGAGGCGGCGGCCCGGCGGCGGGCGGGCCGCAGGCCGAGCAGTTCCAGCAGTCCGAGGGCACGTTCACCGTGACCGGATCCGGCGACATCGCACCGGCCGCCGACCAGAGCACGGGACAGCCCGCCGAGCACAGCCTGGTCGGTGCGTTCGCCGGCCTCATCGCGATCATCGTCGTGGCCGCGCTGTTCGTCACCGCCGAGTACCGTCGAGGCCTGATCCGCCTGACCCTGGCCGCAAGCCCGAGGCGCGGCCGGGTACTGGCGGCCAAGGCCGTGGTGATCGGCGCGGTCGCCTTCGTGGCCGGGCTCGTCGCCGCCGCCGTCGCGCTCCCGCTCGGCAACCATCTGGCGTACAGCCACGGCGCCTACCTCCTGCCGGTCTCCTCGATCACCGAGGTCCGGCTGATCGTGGGCACCGCGGGCATCTTCGCAGTCGTAGCCGTGCTCGCACTGGCCGTGGGCACCCTGCTGCGGCGCAGCGCCGCGACCGTCACCCTCGTGATCGTGGCGATCGTGCTGTCCTACATCCTCTCGGTCGCCTCCGTACTGCCCGCCGGCGTCGCGGAATGGCTGACCCGGCTCACCCCGGCCGCCGCATTCGCGGTCCAGCAGACCCTGGTCGCCTATCCGCAGGTCACAGCGAGCTACACGCCGAACAACGGCTACTTCCCGCTCTCCCCCTGGGCCGGCTTCGCCGTACTGTGCGCCTACGCGGCGCTCGCTCTGGGCCTCGCGCTCCACCAACTGCGCCGGCGGGACGCATGAGCCGGGCCGTCGACCATGCACCGACCGCTCAGCCGACCACCCCGGCGGCGCCGACCCGGCGCGCGGCTCCGCGCCGAGGAACACACGCCGGGTGGGCGGGCTGGTGGGAGGCGCTCCACGCGGAGTGGACGAAGCTGCGCACCCTGCCCGGCGTCATCTGGCTGCTACTGGCCATTGCCGCACTGACTATCGCGGTCAGTGCGGCGGCATCGGCAGCCGTCACCTGCCCGACCGCCGACTGCAACCAGGACCCCGCCAAGGTCAGCCTCACCGGAATCGAGCTCGGACAGGCAGTCGTCGCCATCCTGGCCGTCCTCGTGGTCAGCGGCGAATACAGCACCGGCATGATCCGCGTCACCTTCGCGGCGATGCCGCGCCGTACCGAGGTACTGGCCGCAAAGGCGACCCTGGTCAGCGGCCTCACGCTCGTCGCAGGATCTATCGCAGTGCTCGGATCGGTGCTGATCGCACGACTCGTCATGCCGGGCCACGGCTTCACCGAAGCACACGGATATCCGCTGCTCTCGCTCACCGACGCCCCCGTGCTGCGCGCCGCCGCCGGCTCAGTGCTCTACCTCGCCTTGATCGGACTGCTCAGCCTCGGCATCGCGACCCTGGTGCGCGACGCCGCGGCAGCCATCGGGACCGTGCTCGGCCTGCTCTACCTCTCGCCCATCTTCGCCGGAGTAATCACCGACCCGACCTGGCACAACCGCGTCGAACGCTACTCACCCATGAATGCGGGCCTTGCCATCCAGGCCACCAGGAACCTCGCCGCCCTGCCCATAGGCCCGTGGGAAGGGCTCGGCGTGCTGGCTGCCTGGGCCGCCGCAGCACTCCTCGCCAGCGGCGTACTCCTCCGCCTGCGAGACGCATGAGGGGGCGGGTGCACTCGCGGTGTGGCTGACGCGGCCATTGCCGCTGTCCCGAAGCCCGACTTAGGACAGCCGATACCGGTCGCCGCCAGCCTCCCCCAGGTGTCCCCGGCCGTGCAGAGCCGGGGACACCTGCGCAGACACCCGGTTGGACCGCGGCTACGATGGCCGATCCGTGGGCGGGCGAGCGTCGAGATCGTCGACGGGCTGACTGACGAGTACGTCGCCAACGCCAGGAAGTCCCTCGACCCTGAAACGGCGGCCGAGTTCGAGCGGAACTCCCGCGAGATGTATGACCAGATGGCACGCATCGCGATCACGCCGCACTGGGTGCGGTACTACGACTTCGGCATAGTTGGAAATGCCGTACCCGGGTTGCCCGAGATCAAGGAGCTCTGAGATACGCAAACTGGTCGTACGCGCGTTCAACATCTCGCTCGACGGCGTGAACGCCCAGAACGGCACCGAGTACTTCGACTTCTGCATGAGCGGCATTGATCCGAATGTTCCGGCAGGCGTGAACCACCTGCCCCCGACGACTCGCAGCTTGACGCGACGGGCGAGCTGTACCGGCGCGCCCACGCTGTCATCCGCGCGGGGCGTCCCGGAACACCACCCAGCGCATCACGCTGTACATGTACGCTCCCTCACACAGCCCTGACAGGATGCGGGCGAGCTGGTATTCCACCCCCGCGGCGGTCAGGCCGCTGCCGAGGCCGAGGACGAAGGCCGCGTAGTTGATCGCGGTGGCCACGACGTACTTCGTGGTCTGCGGCCCGAGGTCCCCATGGGAGCGGAAGTTGAACGCGCGGTTCAGCACGAAGCTGAGCGCGAACGCGGTCAGATACGACACCGTGACCGCCGCCGGGTACGGCCACTTCAACACGCCGTGACAGAGCGCCAGCAGCCCAAGGTCCACCGAGAAGGTGAACCCATTGATGATCGCGAACCCGAGGAAGCTGGGCACGACGATCCGCGAAAGCCCGAAAGGTAGCCGTCGGACGATGGCGGCCATCAGCGCGTGGAAGCGCTGACCTCGCCAAGCCGCCGCGATGGGGGGCGACGGCGCGGTGTCGGCGTTCTCCAAGACCACGCGCGCAGGCTAGCAGCCGTAGGTATACAGCTCGGGCCACCGAGCGGCACCGGAACTTCTCCAGTTCGTTGAGCGTGCTCCCCATTTCGTGGGCCGTGACCAGTGCATCGAGCTCACCGATGTCACAGATTCTCTGGACAGTGGCGGATTCAGTCGTAGTGCTTGGACGTACCCAAGGCTCCCACCTGTGGGGATGTAGTCGAACACGAAGTCGAGGTCGGTCGGCGGGCTGACCAAACTTCTACCACCAGCAGAGATCATTGCGTAGATCTGTTTAACAGGTCTCTCACTTACCGCTGACAGTCACACGACTGGCTGCGATGAAGCGGTGCTCGCTCCCCAGACGGTGAGCACCATGCGGTCCGATCTGCGCGCGTTCCGCGTAGCCGCGGACTTCCCGGTGATCTTCGTGGACGTTCGACCCTTTACGCACCCGGCCGACTACCCGCCCCGGTCCGCCTTCGCCGGCTCGGATCAAGCTGCGATCGGCGCAATCGCAGCTGACTGGTCTGTCGACTATCTGAGCCAGAACCGTAGAAAGCGGCCGCTCGTTCTCGTGGTTGCCGGTGTTGCGCAGGGCGAACGGCAACAGCAATTCGTGACCGTTGTGCAGGACACGCGCAAAATGGCAGAGGTGGCCGTCAGCCTCCTTATCAAAGCCATGAACGGCGAGCCAGTGCCGACCGAGATGTTAATACCCCTGGATATCTATCCCCGGTCGTAACCGCACACTACGAAAAATGGACTAGACCGCCTGGGTCATCAAGGGGCTCTGGTGAAATTTGTGGGAATGATTTTCCGGGATCTGTGCCGGAGTGATCGTTTACGGGCGGCTTCGCCAAGGTCCTTGGCGGGTAGGGCTACTGATCGCGGACTGGCTGCGGGCTCACCGTTTGGGCAGATCAGAATGCTGCGCCTAAGGGAGTGAGCTCTTGATCGGTCTAGACCAATGGCAAAGGTCTAGTCCTCGAAGCGACCGGACGGTTGACGCGGCGCGTCGGCGGTGCTTTCTTGGCCTAGGCGACGTGACGAATATTGTTGAACTTTGAGACACCGGCGTCATTCGCGTTACCCACGTCACCCGCGTCGTCATCCCGGTCGCCGGCGATCACGGCTCAGCTGTTGTCAGAACTGGAACACCAAGACCCGCACGGCGCTGCGGTCTTCTCCGTACTCGCGGTCCTTCGTGGCCGCCGTGGAGGAACCGTGAGGAAAACGCTCGTTCTCGGTGCGGCCGCCCCCACCTGACGCGACCCGTTGCTCTGTCCCGCCGACCGGGCAGCCCTCGAATTCAACCGACGGCAACCAGCAATGGATCGCGCCGTGAAACCGGGCCGAGTCCACTTCTCGCCCCGGCACCGTCCCGTCCCGTCCCTCCTTCCCACCCACGAGGAGCGATCGACCATGCGATTGCGGAACCGAACAGCGGTGATCATGCTCGCCACCGTCGTCACTACAGCGGGCGCGGTCTCCGCGTCCTGGGGTGCGCAGCCCACCCCACACGCCGTCACCCCCGCCGTGAGCACCGCGATCACGGTGGACGGAACCCAGGGCGGACGCACGTTCGACGGCATCGGGGCGATCAGCGGCGGCGGGGGGAACTCGCGGCTGCTGTCGGACTACCCGGCGGCTCAGCAGTCGCAGATCCTCGACTACCTGTTCAAGCCCGGCTACGGCGCCGATCTGCAGATCCTGAAGGTGGAGATCGGCGGCGACGCGAACTCGACCGACGGCGCGGAGCCCTCGATCGAACACACGCAGGGCGCCGTCAACTGCAATGTCGGATACGAGTTCTGGCTGATGGAGCAGGCCAAGGCGCGCAACCCGAACATCAAGTTCTACGGATTGGCGTGGGCGGCGCCCGGTTGGGTCGGCAGCACCTTCTGGACCACCAATACCATCAACTACCTGACTTCCTGGCTGGGCTGCGCGAAGGCCGACGGCCTGAGCGTGAGCTACCTGGGCGGCTGGAACGAGCGCGGCTACGACATCTCCTGGTACGAACAACTGCGCGCCGCGCTCAACGCGAACGGCTACTCGGCCGTGCAAGTCGTCGGCGCGGACTCCGACTGGTCTGTTGCCAACGACCTGAGCACCAACTCCGCGTTCGCCGCTGCGGTGAACATCGTCGGCGTGCACTACCCCTGCGGCGGCGACGGCGGAAGCGCCACCAGTTGCACCGGCTCATCTGCCGCGGAAGGGCTCGGCAAGCCCCTGTGGGCCAGCGAGAACGGGTCGCAGGACCAGGACACAGGCGCGCCCGCGCTGATCCGCTCGATCACCCGCGGCTACCTCGACGCGCAGATGACGGCGTATATCAACTGGCCGCTGATCGCCGCGATCTACCCGAACCTGCCGTACAACACCGTCGGGTTGATGACGGCCAATCAGCCCTGGTCCGGTGCGTACAGCATTGGCACGAGCCTCTGGGCGACCGCCCAGGTCACCCAGTTCACTGCGCCCGGCTGGACGTTCGTCGACTCCGCCAGCGGCTACCTCGGCGGCAATCGGGCGAACGGCAGCTACACGACCCTGAAGTCGCCGAACGGCACCGACTACTCCTCGATCCTCGAAACGACCACCGCCACAGCGGCGCAGACCGTCAGTTTCTCCGTCCGCGGCGGCCTGTCCGCCGGCACGGTGCACGTGTGGTCCACCAACGTGAACTCCCCGAGCGCTGCCACCGACTTCGTTCACGCCCAGGACGTCACTCCGACCGCGGGATCGTTCTCGATGACCCTGCAGCCCGGGTACGTGTACACCGTCACGACCACCACCGGGCAGGGCAAGGGCAACGCGGTTTCCCCGGCCGCGGGCTCGCTCGCGCTGCCGTACAGCGACGGCTTCGATCAGGACGTCACGGGCTCGGAGGCCAAATACCTGTCTGACATGCAGGGTGCCTACGAGGTCGAGCCATGCGCCGGCGGCCGCTCCGGGCAGTGCGTTCAGCAGTTGGCCCCGGTCAAGCCGGTCGAGTGGCAGGACGATTCCGATGCGTTCGCGCTGCTCGGTGACACCGGATGGGCCAACTACACGGTCAGCTCCGACGTGAATCTCGAGCAGGCCGGCACGGTCGAGCTCTACGGGCGCGCCAACTCCCAGTCCCGGCCCCAGTCCCACCAGAACGCCTATCTGTTCCGCGTCTCCAACACGGGCGCCTGGTCGATCGTCAAGAGCGACGTCTCCGGCACCCTGACCACGCTCGCGAGTGGCACGAGGACCGGGCTCGGCACGAACACCTGGCACACCCTCGCGATGACGTTGCAGGGCTCGACGATCAGCGGCTCGGTCGACGGCATGGCGGTCGGCTCGGTCACCGACTTCTCCTACCAGACCGGGCAGGTCGGCATCGGCGTCGTCGGCTACCAAACCGACCAGTTCGACAATCTGGCGGTCACGCCCGGCTCCGGCGGCAGCCTGACCAGCGGCCCGGTCCCCTCGGGCGTAACGGGCAAGTGCCTGGACGACTATCAGGGCGCGGCGTCCGATGGAAACAAGGTCGACCTGTGGACCTGCAACGGCACCGCCGCGCAGAACTGGACCCTGGACAACGGCGCCCTGCAGATCAACGGCAAGTGCCTGGATGTGACCGGCCAGGGCACCGCGAACGGCACCCTGGTGGAGCTGTGGACCTGCAACGGTGGCGCGAACCAGCAGTGGAACGCCTCGAACGGCGAACTGGTCGACGCACAGAGCGGCACGTGCCTCGACGATCCGGCCTCCTCCACCACCGACGGCACCCAGCTTGAGATCTGGGGCTGCAACGGCGGCGCCAACCAGCATTGGACGCTGCCCTAGTGCCTCAGCTGCGGTACTAGAGCCCACCAGCTGCGGCCGAGGACCGTGCCCCGTGACAGCTTGCACACCACAACAGCTGTCGCGGGGCCGGTTGGCGCTCATGGCATCAGATGCCCTAGGTGCCCTATCGGCTATCCATCCGCAGGTAGCTTGCGCCCCGCCCGTCGCGTCGCATCTTCTCGTAAATCAGGGAACGGAAATGCCTTCGAGCCGGAGGTTCAGGGGAATGAACCGATGCACGGTACTGAGATCTCTGGCCGCGCTGCCGCTGATGTCCGGCGGCGCGCTCGCCGTGCCCGGCGGCGGCCACAGCTATCTCAGGGGCTGACACGTCGATGAATCCGGCGGTCACTGGCTCCTTCGCACTGGCGATCGCGGCAGAAACCCAGGGCCCGGCCTATCCCGGCGTCGCCGGCCACGAGCCGGACGGTGCGCTGGGACGGCTGCGTGCCAAGGAGCTGGCCGCCGCGATGGCGCCGCTCAAGGCTTTCGAAACACGGCCCTCTAAGGCACCTCAAAGGTCTGCCACGGGTGCCGCGAAGGTCGCGCTGATCTGATGGTTCTCGGCGGCCGACGGGGCCGTCCGTACTTTGGAGGATCCATGCGCATGCACATCGGACGCAAGCTGACGGCCTTCGGCCTGGCCGCGATCGTGGTCGGCGGAGCGACCGGTACCGCACTCGCCGCGAGTAGCGGATCGTCCGGCACTCAGGCGACCGCCTCGTCGATCCAGACCGTCGGTAACGCCGCCCAGACGACGGCGCAGGCGAAGATCACCGTGGCGCAGCTGGCCGCGAAGCTCGGGGTGCCCGAGAAGCAGCTGCTGGTCGCGCTGGCCGAAGCGAAGGCCGTGGCCGTGAAGGTCGACAAGACCGGGGCCGCCGCTGACCCCATCCTGGTCAAGGTCCTGGCCAGTGATCTGCAGATCTCGGGCTCCACGGCCGAGTGGATCGTCGGCCTGATCGACAGCGGCGCCCTCGTGACCCAGTAGGGACGCGGTCGCGGCACACGGTGCGGGCACACACCTTAGAACCCTTGTAAGGTGCGTGCCCGACACTATGACCATGCGTGTACTGGTAGTCGACGACGACGAGGCCGTGCGCACGTCGATACACAGAGCCCTGCTCCGTGACGGATACGAGGTGTCGCTGGCCGCCGACGGGGGCTTGGCCGTCGCCCAGGTCGTGGCCGAACGGCCCGACGCGATCGTGCTCGACGTGCTGATGCCCGAACCCAACGGCCTCGAGGTGTGCCGCACTCTGCGCGCCCGCCGGGACCACACGCCCATCCTGATGCTCACCGCCCGCGGTCTCGTCGACGACCGGATCGCCGGTCTGGACGCGGGCGCCGACGACTACCTGGTCAAGCCCTTCGCCCTTGACGAGTTGCGGGCCCGGCTGCGCGCCCTGCTGCGCCGCTCCGGGGCGGCGGTCGAGGCGCTGGAATTCGCCGACCTGCGGTTCGACCCCGTCTCCTGCCGGGCGGAGCGGGCCGGGCGGCCGCTCAACCTGACCAAGACCGAGCTGGCGCTGCTCGAACTGTTCCTGCGCAATCCCGGCCGGGTGCTGAGCCAGCCGTTCATCCTGGAATCGGTCTGGGGCTACGACTTCGGCTCGAACTCCAACTCGCTCTGGGTGTACATCAGCTACCTGCGAACCAAGCTGGAGGCGGACGGCGGTGCGCGTGTGATCCAGACGGTCCGCGGCCTCGGGTACGTACTGCGGGACCGGCCGTGAACCTACGCGGCCGCACGGGCATCGCGGGCGCGCTCGTCGTCGCCTGCACGCTCGGTGTCATCGCGCCCATCCTCTACCGGGCGCAGTCGGCGATCGTCGCCGAGCAGTTCGACGCTTCACTGGCGACCACCGCCCAGCAAACCACAGCGCCCGAATTCAGTGTCCAGCTGAAGCAGGCCATCGGCATGGGCGACGGTCCGGTGTCGGCAGCGCACCTGTTCGGCAATGCGTTGGTGCAGCTCACCGGCACACCGGCCGTCGGCGGCGGCGGACCTGGCCTGCCCCCGTACGACGCGCACGAGATCGCCGTTTTCAACGGCACGGCGCCGGCGTTCGCCGTGAACGTCGACTATGACGGCACCGCCTACCGGCTGTACACGACGCGGATCGGGTTCACCGAGCCTCCCGCCGCGCCCACACTCGGCGAGACCACCAGCTACTCCCTGGTGCGGGTGGCCCGCAAGCTCAGCGAGGAGACGGCCCCGCAGCACCGGCTCGCCGTGCTCATGATCACGCTGGCCTGTTGCGGCGCGCTCGTCGCGATGCTCTTCATGGCCCTGCTGACCGGCCGGATCCTTCGCCCCGTGCGCAGGCTGACGGTCGCGGTCGAACGGGTCACGGCCACCGGCGACCTGACCGCGAACCTCGGCGTCCGCGACCGTCGGCGCGGCAAGGACGAACTCGGACGGCTCGCCACCTCGTTCACCGTGATGATGCGCGCCCTCGACGACTCGCTGCACGCCCAACGGCGCCTGGTCGCCGACGCCTCGCACGAGCTGCGCACCCCGCTGACCAGCCTGACCACCAACCTCGACCTGCTCGACGAGATCGGCGGCAGCCCGGACCCGTTGACCCCCGAACTCGTCCGCGACGCGCGCGCCCAGGCGCACGAGCTGAGGACGCTGGTCAACGACCTGATCGACCTGGCCCGCTTCGCGAGCGTCGAGACCCACGTCGAGGACACCCGACTGGATCTGCTCGCGGAGCGGGTGGTGAAGCGGACCCGGGACCTGGCGACCGTGCGGACCCGGGGAATCGGCTTCGAGTTGCGCCTCGAGGAATGCCTGGCCCTGGTGGATCCGGACGCCGTCCACCGGGCGATCTCCAACCTTTTCGACAACGCAGTCAAATGGAGCCCGATCGGCGGCAGGATCCGGGTGGAGCTGCACAAGACCGCGGACGGCCACGCCGAACTCGGCGTCCGGGACGAGGGTCCCGGTATCCCGCCGGACGACCTCCCCTTCGTCTTCGACCGCTTCTTCCGCTCGCCGACCGCGAGGGCGCTGCCCGGCTCCGGCCTCGGGCTGGCCATCGTCCGCCAGATCGCCGAGCAGCACCACGGCACTGTCCTCGCTCGCGCCAGCTCTCCCGGTGCCTACATCCTGCTGCGCCTGCCACTGAGCGCCGCGTACCCTCCAGACACCGCGCCGTGATCACGCCGACGCGGCTGCCGAGCCTGGTTCCGCCCGATGGGCGATGAGCATCACAGTGGGTTGAGGCGGGCCTTGAGCAGGCAGAACTCATTGCCTTCGGGGTCGGTTAGGACATGCCACTGCTCCTCGCCCGTCTGGCCGATGTCGGCCGGGCGTGCACCGAGATTCAGAAGGCGTTCGAGCTCGGCGTCCTGATCGCGGTCGGTGGCGTTGACGTCGATGTGCAGCCGGGATTTGCCCGGCTCCGGCTCATCCCTGCGGCTGAGGATGATCGTCGGCTGCAGACCGCCGAACCCCTCGCGCGGCCCGATCTCCAGCGTGCCGTCCTCCTCGCGATCGAGCACGACGAAGTCCAGGACCTCGCACCAGAACCGCGCCAGCACCTCGGGCTCGCGGCAGCCGAGCACGAGTTCACTGATACGACATGCCATGATCGAAACCTGCTCTCAGTCGGGGAACCGCCGGGCAGGCCACCCGCGAACCTCACGGGCTCCCCGGCAGTGAAAACCATCCCGCGACCGTACCGGACGAGGTGCGGACCGGGCTTGCGCGGCGATCGGCGCGGCATCAACGCGGACGGGTCCGACGCGGCGGAGCTGACGCGCCTGCTGCTGAACAGGGTCCGCGCGCTGCGCGCGGCGAGGCAGACTTCCTCGGTTTCGCCTTCGGCGAGGAGCGCGTACGCAAGGCCCACAGACGTCTGCGCGAACACGAAGGCATTGTGCGTGCTCAGGTGCATGGCCCGGCGGTAACCGGCTGCGGTGTCTTCGATGGCGGCAACGGTCATTGCGATCTCAGGGCCTTGCGGGTCGACCTGGATCGCCTGCCCGATGAGTGTCGTCGCCTCTTCGAGATCGCGTTCGCCGCCCCACAACCGATGTGCAGCGAAATGCACGAGCCCCAATTCGGCCAGCCACTGTGCGCTCAACACACCCGCGACCGGGACCTCGGGCGGGACCCGGTGATCACTTCGTCGCCGGGCACGCCCGTCATAGATCGTCAGGAGCTGGGAGGATCGGTGATCGTGACGAGCACCATGCCCCAGCCGCAGACGTTGTGGCGGCACCGGGACTTCCTGTTGCTCTGGGGAGGCCAGACGGTCAGCGAGGTCGGGTCGCAGGTCACGGTGCTCGCCGTGCCGCTGGTCGCCGTCTTGGTGCTGAAGGCGACCACCTTGCAGGTCGGCCTGCTCACCGCGACCGAGGTCAGCGCGTACCTGCTGGTCTCGCTGCCGGCCGGGGTGGTCGTGGACCGGGTCGCCAGGCGCCCGCTGATGCTCTGGTGTGATGCCGCGCGTCTGGTGGCGATCGGCTCGGTGCCGGTAGCCGCCGCGTTCGGGGCGCTCAGCCTCGGCCAGCTCTACGCGGTCGCCCTGGTCTCCGGCCTGTTCAGCGTGTTCTTCTCGGTTGCCTATCCGAGCTATCTCCCCACGCTGCTGACGCGCGATCAGTTGGTGGACGGCAATGGCAAGCTCGGTACCACTCAGTCGTTCGCGCAGATCGCGGGGCCCGGGTTGGGAGCTGCTCTGGTCGGTGCGTTCGGTGCCGCCTGGGCGATGGCCGGCGACGCGGTCTCCTACGCGGTGTCGGCCGGCAGCCTGCTGGCGATCCGCACTCCGGAGCCGCGCCCCGTCGGGCCGGTTGCCGGCGGGCGGCCCCGGTTGCGGGCCGAGATTCGTGAGGGTCTGGCGTACGTGGTGCGTGAGCCGATCCTGGTCAAGGCGGTGGCGTGGAGCGGCAGCGCCAACTTCTTCGTCGTCATGGTCGAGGCGCTCGGCCCGCTCTTCCTGGTGCGCACCTTGCACCTGCGTCCCGGGTACGTCGGTCTGCTGCTGGGGCTCGGCGCGGTGGGCGGGGTCGTCGGCGGGCTGGCCGCGGGTGCGCTGTCCCGGCGGTTCGGCTCGGCCCGGGTCAGCTGGCTGTCGATGACTGTGTTCTCGCTGCCGGGCCTGCTGATTGCGGCCGCCGAGCCCGGCTGGTGGGTGCTGCTGTTCGCGGTCGGCTGGATGTCCTGGACGTTCTCCTCCACGGTATGCAGCATCGGGCTGCTCAGCTACCGCCAGCTGACGACTCCGCCGCAGCTGCTGGGCCGGGTCAACGCCGCGGCGCGCTGGATCAACTGGGGCACCCTGCCGTTGGGCGGCCTGGCCGGCGGTGTCCTGGGCTCCGCCCTCGGTGTGCGCACGACGCTGTGGATCGCCGTCGTGGGAGGGTGCTCGGCCGGGCTCTGGTTGTTCTTCTCCCCGCTGCGCGCCCTGCGCGACATCCCGAACACCGCGCTGGGAGCGCAACCGGGCACACCGTAGCCACCGACCGCGGCGATGGTTCGTGGATGAGCGCTCGTGAACTGCCTTGGGGCCGGCCGCACTAGGGCAGCACAGCCGCCTGCCGCAGCGCAGGGGTGGCGCGGCTCGGCGGTACGCCGAACATGCGCCGGTACTCGCGGCTGAACTGCGCGGGGCTGTCGTAGCCGACGGCGAAGCCGACGCCTGCCACGTCCCCCGACTCGCGCAGGAGCCGCGCCCTGGCCTCGTGCAGCCGGATCTGCTTCTGGAACTGGATCGGCGTCATCGAGGTCACCGCGCGGAAGTGGCGGTGGAACGAGGAGACGCTCATCGTCGCCAACGCCGCGAGCTGCTCGACCCGCAGCGTCTCGTCGTAGTGGCCATGGATCCAGTGGATCGCGCGGGCCAGATGCGCGAGCCGGCTGTCGGCCAGCCCGATCTGCCGCACGATCGCCCCCTGCGGGCCGGTGAGCAGCCGCCACAGGATCTCGCGCTCGACGCCGGCCGCCAGCGCGGCCGCGTCGTCGGGCTCGTCGAGGAGCGTGAGCAATCGGTTGATCGCGTCGAGCAGCGCCGGTGAGGCGTTGCTGACGGCGATCCCGGCGGGCGTGGCGCGGGCGGTGCCCAGCCGGGCCCGGACCGCCGGCGCCGTCTCGAGCAGCAGCGCCGCGATCTGCTCGGGGCGCAGTTCGAGCACGAAGGCGAGGAGCGGTTCATCGGCGCTGGCCTGGACGATGTGCCCGACCAGCGGCAGCTGCACCGACACCACGAGGAACTGCCCCGGGCCGTAGGTGAAGCTACGGCCGTTCAGCGTCGACTCCTTGACGCCCTGCGCGATGACCCCGAGGGTCGGCTCGACCACGTCGCCCAGCGGCTCGGTGGTCGTACGCGAGTAGAGGAGCGACACGCCGGGCAACGCTGTGTGCGTCAGGCCCTCGCGCGCATGGCTGGTGATCGACTCCTTCAGGCAGGCCAGCTCGTCCACGCCTCCAGTGAAGCACGCAGGTGCGCAGCCACTGCCGCAGTTGGCAGGATCGTGCAAGAAACAGGCAGGATCGGCCTAGGGCCTGCAGAGCCTGTTCTGGTGCCATTGGAGGCATGACCTCACTCGACTCCTACCGCACGCTCGGCCGCTCCGGCCTGCGGGTAAGCCCGCTGTCACTGGGCACCATGACCTTCGGCGAGGACAGCGGCTGGGGCGCGAGCCCCGAGACCGCCGAGGCGATCCTCGCCGAGTACCTCGACCGCGGCGGCAACGTCATTGACACTGCCAACACCTATACGAACGGCCACTCCGAGAAGATCATCGGCGACTACTTCGCCGCCCGGCCCGGCCTGCGCGATCGCGTCGTGCTCAGCACGAAGTTCTTCGCCAACCTCCACCCCGGCGACCCCAACGGCGGAGGCGCCGGCCGCAAGACACTGCTCGCCCAGCTCGAAGAGTCGCTGCGGCGCCTGCAGACCGACTACGTCGACCTCTACTGGCTGCACGGCTGGGACCGTCGCGCCCCGCTCGAGGAGGCCCTGCGAACGCTCGACGACCTGGTCACCGCCGGCAAGATCCGCTACATCGGCTTCTGCAACGTCCCAGCCTGGGTCACCGCGCAGAGCCAGACCATCGCCCACTTCCGCGGCTGGGCCCCGCTCACCGCGTTGCAGAGCGAGTACTCACTGCTGGAACGCACGCCCGAAGGCGAACTGCTGCCGATGGCCGAAGAGCTCGGCATGGGCGTCCTGCCGTGGAGCCCCCTGCGCGGTGGCTATCTGTCAGGCAAATACGTCCGCAACGGCGCCGCACCCGCCGACAGCCGACGGGCCGACCGCATGGACGGGCCCACCGAGCGGGACTGGGCCATCATCGACGCGGTCGCGCACGTCGCGGCTGAGACCGGTGTCAGCTCGGTGCAGGTCGCGCTCTGCTGGGTACGCAGCCGACCAGCAGCCACCTCGACACTCATCGGCGCCCGAACCACCGAGCAGTTGCGCGCCAACCTGGCCTCGCTGGAACTCACCCTCACACCCGAACAGCTCGACGCCCTAGACCAGGCGTCGACGCCGCAACTCGACTTTCCCGCAGCCATCAACGCGGGCCCCGGCCCCATGCTCGGCTTCGGCGGAGCAACCGTGGACGGCGTCCACATCCCGGTGTGGCCGATGCTGCTCACCAGCCCAGCCCGCTACTGAGCCGCACCCGCAGACCCGGCACGCTCGACCTCGACCTCAAGCTCGACCTCGGCGTTGTCTTCGCCTGCTGTCACCGTGTTGTCCAGCGTGGGGTGGAGCGGGTGAGCCGCTGACGGCAGCCGTGATGGCGGCGGCCGTGATGGCGGCGGTGCGCTATGGACGCGGGGGACGCAGGAAAAGGGTGCGTTCCCAGATCGCGGTGAGGGTCGTGACCGTGGGGTCGATCTCGCTAGCCGGAGCGCCTACAAGCCGTTCGATGAAGTAGTGGACGTTCATGCCCACCAGAGCGCGGGCGGTGGCCTGCGGGTCGAGGCCGGTGTCGGCCTCCGGTCCGGTGGCTTCGGCGATCTTCTCGGCGGCGACCGTGATGACGGGCTCGATGAAGGTGCGCCAGACCTCGGCCGCGTCCGCATCGTGCTGGGAGGCGGCGACCAGTGCGCGCAGGATGGCGCCGTGGCGGTGGTACAGGAAGGCGGCGTCGCGCAGGGCCGCACGACCGGACTGGATCATCTCGGGGGCGGCTCGCCAGCGTTCGACCGCCGCGTCGGTCTGCGCCCGCAAGGGCGCCAGCAGGGATGCGAGCAGATCGGCGCGGTCGCGGAAGTAGACGTAGAACGACTTCCGCGACAGCGTCGTCCGACTCATGATGGCGCTGACCGTGACGTCGTGCGAGGGCGACTGCGCGAGCAGCGCGGCGGCGGCGTCCAGGATCTCGTGCCGCGCCTGCTGCGGTGAGCGGCGGCGGCGTGGAGTCGGAGCGGTGTCAGGGCCGGTCGCTATTGCCACGGTGGCAGTATAGCGTCTACCGTTAATGCCATAGTGGCAGTAATGGTGGGCGCGCTCGCCGCCGCCCGGACAGGAGACCGTAATGCGTGCCCACTGCGACGCTGGCAGCGCCCGGTGACGACGACCGATCCACGACCGAGAGTGTCCCTGACCACGCTGCGCACCTGGAGCGCACCGCAGTGGTACAGCCTGCTGGTCGGGGTGTTCCTGCTCACTCGCGCCGTCGGCACCCTCGCGGGCGGTGCCGACTTCGCCCGGCCCGGTGATGGCTGGCGGGCCGTCCTTCAACTACTCGTCGCGGTGGTGCTTCTCGGCTGTCTCGGCCGCCGCGCCAGCGCCCGCGCCGCCGTGGTAGCGGTCGCAGTGCTCTACACGGCAGAGACGATCATCGGCAACACGAACGGGCACGACATCCTGGGCGTCATCCCGGTCGACTCCCGCGACAAGATCGTGCATCCCACGCTCGCAATTACTGCCATCGCGGTGATCCTCCTTTCGCTACGCCGCCGCAAAGTATGACCGCCACGGGATTTGAGACTCCACAACGCGGTTGGCAAGGGCACTGCTATTCGTGCAGGCGATGAGTCGGCGGCCCCGAACCAGGGCGGATTGGGACGGGATGGAACGCCTGGAGGTAGGAAGACGAATTGGAGGTCAGTACATGAGACTCGGCAAGCTGCTGCGGGGCGCCCTCGCACTCGCGGTCGGCGGGTTCGCCCTGACGATCGCGCTGGGCGGGCCGCCGCCCACGGCACCGGTGCAACCCGGTGTCGCCGTGGCCGGGACGCTGTGATCGAACCGCCACGGACACGGGTCGGTCGGCCAGCCCGACCAACTCGGGCGCGGCGCAATACGCGGCGACGCATACTGCTGCCGGCTCGCAACTCCCGCAGCCGGCCGCCCTCGGCGACGTGACGCGCGAGGGCGACGTTCTCGAATGGACAATCGCGGATGAAGCGCAGAGCGCCGCCGACATGTGGGGACGGCTTGGGCGCAGAAGACCGCCCAGCGCCACCCAGGCGCCGTTCGCCGGGAGAGATCCGGGGCGGGGTCGGTGCGGTCGAGCGGGCGGGCAGCGTAGAGGAAATTGCATCATCAAGGGAAAGCGCTTCGACGACGGAGCAGCCGCCTGGTAAGACGGAGTCTGTCCGAACGAGAAGATATCCAGACCCTTGGCCCGGAGCGTGACTGCCGGCTAACGAGGGCAAGATGATTCGATCGGGCTACGGCGCGATCTGGGTCGGTATATTTCGTGATGACCGAATGCTTATAGAGTGATTCTGGTGGCGAGATCGATGTCGATATTCGTCGCGCCCATATTGTTACGGAGCGTCGGGTTTCACCCATCGGATGATTCTTCGGGTCGTGATCTTGCAGTTGCCGGTAGGTTGTAACAGCATCAGCTGGCGGCGCGTGCGGGGGTGCAGGCGTGTGCGAGGGGCGGTGTCCCGGCTGCATCTCCCGAAGACTCAAATGCGGCTGATGTCGGGTGTTCCCGATTCGCCCGAAAACAGTACACTGAGTATGCGAGGCTGGAGCGGGTCTGCGTTTCTGTGTATGCCCATCGGCGTCTACACATCCTCGCCTTCGCCGAGGCTGGGTCAGCGGCCAGCGTGCGGGAAACCGGTCCGGGACCTGATGGGGGAGGCGGCGGCAGTTGTCGTTGTGTACTTATCCGGTGAGTTCCGGGGACGGGCGACAGCTGTGGGTCACGGAGTGGGGGAACCTCAGCGGCGCTCCGGTCTTCCTGCTGCACGGCACTCCCGGGAGCAGGTTCGGGCCGAAACCTCGCGATGCGCTGCTGTATCGGCAGGGCATCCGGCTGATCACCTATGACCGGCCCGGGTACGGGGGCTCCGACCGATTGCGTGGGCGCCGGGTCGTGCACGCGGCGCAGGACGTGGCCGCGATCGCGGACCACTTGTCGCTGGATCACTTTGCGGTGGTCGGGCGTTCCGGAGGCGGGCCGCACGCATTGGCGTGTGCGGCGCTGCTTCCGAGCAGGGTACGGCGGGTCGCCGCCCTCGTCTCTCTTGCACCACCCGACGCCGAAGGTCTCGACTGGTCCGCCGGGATGACCCGGTCGAACGTGGTGGAGTTCGCAGCGGCCCGGCGCGGACATGACGAACTAGTCGGCAGGCTGGAGGTGTACGGGGCCGAGATCCGAGCTGATCCCGCCTCGCGCATGCCATTCCAGGACGCGGACCTGCCCGAGTCCGATCAGCTGGTGATCTCCGACTACGGCGTCAGGCACATGCTGATGAGCAACTTCGCGGAGGGACTGCGCACCTCGATCTACGGTTGGGCGGACGACAACCTGTCCTTCATCAGCCCCTGGGGTTTCAGCGCTGCTGACATTTCAGTGCCGGTGCTGCTGTGGCACGGGCTCGACGACATCTTCTCGCCGGTGTCGCACACCCGCTGGCTGGCCGGTCAGATCCGGCACGCCAACGTCATGCTCGAGCCCGGTGCCGCGCACTTCGGGGCAGTGCGGGTGCTGCCCGACGTATTGCGCTGGCTTGTGGCGGACGGTATTCACGGGCGGCGGCCGAAGAGCGACTGAACGGCCGAAGCGGACCCATTCGTAGGTGCGGCGGCTCCCCCCGCGGCTTACATGGGCTGGGGCTCGAGCTCGCGGTCGATCCGGCCGCCCTCGCGTGCCACGCAGGTGGTCGGATGGCTTTCGCCCAGTACGCGTAGACACACTTTGAGCATCTTGCGGCGCAATGCATGGCCGCGATCCGTCGCGCCGATCGCGTCCAGCGAATCGGCCAGGTTCAAGCCCGCCGCGATCGTGGTCGGATGGTCTTCTTTCAGCAGCTCGACGAACCGGGGGTAGACGAACTCGTCGAGCGCCACGGCCTGCTGGTAGTCGTGTACGAACGCATGGCTGTTGGCCAGGGTGAACTGCGCGGTGATCGTGTACCGGTGGTCTGCGCCGAGCACTTCGGTGAAGTCCGTGACGCAGGACTTGGCGATCTCCAGCGACTCCGCCCCGCGGTCGCTGCGGACGAGATAGACAGCCAGGTTGTTCTGGGCGACCAACGTGAAGGGGTGCTTCTCGCCGAATCGCCGCCGGTAATCCTCGTGCACGCCGTGGATCCGGTCGATGGCCGCCGAAACCTCGCCGGTCGCCGCCAGGTCCGCAGCTAGGTTGACGCGGCAGGCGTAGGCGTCGGGGGTGTCGGCGTTGAACTCCTCCTCGTACCGGGCGTATGTCTCCTCGGTCACCGACCTCGCCCTCGCGTGCTCTCCGGCGTAGCGCAGCGAGATGCCCAACGAAGTAGCAGTACGCAGCGACTCCACGTAGTTCTCGTCGAGGACCTCGATGAACTCGGTGTACGTAGACTGCAAGATCGAGATTGACTGCTGGTAATCCCCGGCCTCGCGCAGGTCGCGCGCGAGGGCCAGCTTGGACGACAGCGTGTACGGATGCGCCGGGCCGAGCACCGCCGTGCGTCGCTCCAGCGTGTCCTGGTCGTATTCGAGCGCGGTGAAGCAGTCCCCGATGAGGCGGAAGTCCACGCCCAGGTTGTTGGCCGCCACCAAGGTGCGCTCGTGGTCCTCGCCGAAGATCTGCTTGAGGCTGGTGTAGGTATCCCGGTCGATCTCCAGCGCCTCGGCGAACCGGCCGAGCGAGCGCAGGTCCGCCGCCATGCCACCGGCGGTGATCAGGGTGTGCAGGTCGTCGGGCGGCAGGACGTTCTGCTGCTCGTGCAGGACCGCCTGGTCGAGCTCCGCGGCCTCTCTGATGTCGCCCTGGGACCGGTAGATGTTCGCCCGCTGCGACCGTAGGTGCATCAGCTGACGGTGCAGCAGTTCCCGCTCCTCCGGTGTCGCGCCCTGCTTGCTGCGCCCGGCCAATGCGTCCTTCCAGGTCTCCTCCAGCCGCAGCGCGAGATCCAGGCCCTGGTCGTAGTCGCCGCTCTTCCACAGATAGCGCACTCGGTCGATCAGTAGCTGGCGGACCGCCTCCTCGTTGCAGGCCGCTGCGTTCGACGGGGTCAGGTGCGGCCAGATCAGCTGGTACTGGGGCCAGTTCTTCGGGTCGTCGGTGTCGCCGCGCTGCGGCCGGGCCGCGGTCAGGATCCGGTGCACCTCGTGGATCAGCGAGTCGAAGGTGTCCGAGTCCATCTGGTTGCGCAGGTAGGACTGCACGAGGCGGTGCACCTGGATCGAGTTGCCCTGCCGGTCCACCTTGGCCAGCGCGAGCCGGCTGATCTGCTGGATCACCCGGCCCAGCATCATCGGCACCCGCAGCGAGCCGTCCAGTGGCAGCAGCGCCTCGATGGTCTGCTGGCTGTAGATCAGCTCGACCGAGATCTCCGGGGCGAAGAAGGCGCACAGCTCCAACAGCCGCACCGCCGCCTGGGAGCGTTCGGCGAGCCGGTCCAGGGAGATCTTCCAGGTCGCCTCCAGACTGCGCGGGTAGTCCGTCGGGCGGGTCTGGGACAGCACGCCGGTGCCGCCCTCCTCCCTGAGCGACGCGACGTAGTCGGCCACCGGCAGCGCCGAGTCGGCCAGCCACGCACCGGCCACCTCGACCGCGAGCGGCAGGTCGCCGAGTACCTCGGCCAGCTCCTGCGCCTCGGCCGGGGTGAGTGAGGGCACCCTGCGCAGCAGCAGGTCGGTGCTCTCGACGCGGGCGAAGACATCGACCTCCAGCGGGTCGGCGACCTGGGTCCAGGACTGGTTGCGCGAGGTGATCAGGACGTGGCCTGGGCCGCCGGGCAGGAAGTTGCGCAGGTCGGCCGGCTCGTCGGCGTTGTCGAAGATCAGCAGCCAGCGGTTGTACGGGTCGCCGAGGCGCAGCTTGTCGCGCACCTCCCGGGCCGCATCGGCGTAGCTCTCGCCGACCCGGATGCCCAGCCGGGGAGCCAGCTCCGCGAGCGAGCGGTTGATCTGGTCCGGCTGCTCGGCGTCCACCCACCACACCAGGTCGTAGTCGGCCTTGAACCGGTGCGCGTACTCCAGCGCCACCTGGGTCTTGCCCACGCCGCCGAGCCCGTGCAGCGCCACCGGCAGCACCACGGACACCGCCTTGGCGACGAGTTGGTCGCGCAGATGCTCGAGCACTGAGTTGCGTCCGGTGAAGCTGGCGTTGCGCGGCTGCGCGTTCCACACCGGCGGGATGGATCCCGGGAACCGCACTGTGCCGACGTTGCTGCCCATGACGACCGGTGCCGGATGGTCGAGGGCGTGCAACAGGTTCTCTACGGCGCTCGTCTCGTCGCCCGCGGTCAGGTCGGCCGCGATCCGGTCGGTCAACGGGCTGGCCGGCCGGACCCCGGCCACCATGAGCGGCACCAACTGCCGACGGCTGCCTGACGGGTCGGTCGCGGCGACGGCCCTGGCGAAATCCATCGCGGTGCGGGAGCGCACGAACGCCGGCGAGACCACGACCACGGTGCGGTGCCTGGTCGGCTCGGGCAGGTCCGGCGGCAGGATGCTGGTCACGTCCACGGGCACCACCGTGAACGCGGCGGTGCGCAGTACTGCGCTGATCCAGTCTGCCCACATCCGGTCCTCGGGCGCGTAGGCCAGCAGCAGGTCGGACGGGCTCGGCGGACGCTTGCGGGTGAACGAGCCGAGGATGCGCAGCCGTTCGGCCTCGTCGAGCGGGGGCAGCGTGGTGACCTGGCCTTCGGTGATCCACTCGGCCAGCCGCTCCATCGCGGACAAGATGGAGCTGGTCAGCCCGGGCGGGTCGCCGAACGTGGCCAGCGTCTCCTCGTAGGCATAGAACGGCCGGTAGGGGATCTCCGCACTGCCCCAGTAGCGGGACAGCTCCGCCGGGCTCAGCCCGCTCGGGAAGCCCTCGAACCTGGCGCGGGCCAGCGCCCGGCCGGCGTCCGCCTTCTCCTTCTCGCCCTCGTCGATCCGCATCGGGACCGGCAGGATCCTGATACCGCGGTCCGGGTAGTGCTCGGCGATGCTGCGGGCGACGGCCGCGCCGCCCTCGATCCCCTGGTCGCTCAGGGTGAAGCAGTCCACGAGCACGTCGGGCAGGTGCACGGTGCAGATGTCCGCCACGTCACTCAGCCCGGTCCTGCTGTCGATCAGCGTGTAGTCGTAGTTGCGGCGCATGTCGGCGCCCAGCGCGTCGAAGAACAGGCCGCCGCCGTGCTCCTCGTAGAACTCGTCCCAGTTGATCGAGGCGACCGTGTTCGAGTAGTCCCGGTTCTGCCGCCCGGCCGACAGGAAGTCCAGCCGCCCTCCGTTCGGGAACTCCCAGTCCAGCGAAATCGCGTACTTCTGCACCCGGGCGTAGTCCAGGTGGTAGTCGAGCGAACGTGGCTCCTTGCTCAGGGTCGCCCACTGGTACTCGCGGATCAGGTCGATGACCCCGGGGGTCGCGGAGATCGCCGCCGGATCCAGGAAGGGGCGGAAGAAGCGGTGCAGCCCCGGGGACTCCAGGTCCCAGTCGGTGACCAGCGTCCGCTTCCCGCACGACGCCAGGATCCAGGCGGTGTTCGCCAGGGCCATGGTCCGTCCGGTACCGCCCTTGTACGAGTAGAACGTGACGACCCGGCCGTTCTCGCTATCGGTCATGATCCCTCGCTGTCATCTTGCGTTCCGGGATCCCCGGTGACGTCGCGGCCCCAGGCGGAGCCCATGCCGACCGGGCCGCCCAGTCGCGGCTTGCCCGGGTAGGGGCCGGCCGGCAGGTACTTCGCCGACTGGCGCAGAAACTCGCTGAACGCGGCGCGCAGCGCCTCGCTGACCGCGAGGCCGAAGGCGGCGCTGTCGCCCGGACCGGGCTCGCCGCGCCGGGACGGGATCCGGCCCTGTGACCTGGCGTGGCCGAGCCGGGACTCGATCCCGCCGTGCAGCACGTTCGCGCCGGCGATCGTCTCCGGGTCCAGCGCGTTCCACGGCACGATGATCCGGATCCACGGCTTGTGCCGGGTGATCTTGTCCAGCCGGTCGAGCATGAGCCAGCGCGTCGAGTCGAGCGTCGCCCACGGGTCGACCAGCAGGATCGTCGGCGCGCTCGGGTTACTGACCGTGCGCAGTTCCTCCGAGCGCAGGCTCAGTTCGGTGACCTCGGTGACATAGCTGCGCTGGCGCGCCACGTCGGCCGCGCGCCAGACCGCGGGCGTGTCGTACCCGGGAACGTCGGACAGCTCCCGGTACGGGTTCCAGTCCAGGCCGGTGTCGCCGTACCAGCGTGAGCTGCGGTTCGGCGGCAGCCGCGAGCGGGTGTCCAGGGCCACGACCGTGATGCGCACCTTGCCGGACTCGCCGCCGTCGGCGCCGGTCTGGGCGAACTCGTCGGGCAGGCTGCGAAAGTGGGGTATCTCGCGCAGCGGGCGCAGCTGCTCCGGCGCGTTCGCCACGTCGACGATCTGCCGGGCGAGAAACCGCACGGCCCGGTGGTAGTCGGCCTCATGGTCCCGGACCCGGAGCAGTTCTTGCAGGCCGTAGGCGCGGTAGGCGTGGCCGAGTTCCTCGTGCGCGTACTGGATGTCCTGGGCCCAGAGTGGCATGTCCCGTGGACGTACCGGGTCCCAGAGGACCGGCACGACGATGTTCGGGTACGACTTGGTGGCCGCCACGTGCATGTCCTGGCGCAGCCGGATGACCGACCACTCGCGCCCGCAGTCGGGGTGCCGGAAGTAGTTCCTGGAGTATAAGGGAACGAATACGGAGCAGGTGGAGAGCTTCTCCGCGAGCACCTGCGGCCAATTGACGCCGAGGCCGGTCCCGCGGTCGGCGACCTGCGGACCCCGGTCTCCAGGTACGTCGACCAGTCGGTCGATTTCGGCGCACAGATGCCCGTAGAACTTGCTGGCCCACAGATCGGCGTCCTGCTGCCCGCAGGGATCCGCCCAGCGGGCGTGCGCATAGCTGAAGAACAGCAAAGGGAAAGCGTGATGTTCTTGAGCGCGCGCTGCCATCTGCTCCCCTCCAGCGAACCCACCCCACCAGGCTTCACTATAAGAACGTCGTATCCGGAGAGGTAGGGGCACGTTGCACACAGTGCGCGCCCTCGCTTTAACGCCGGTGCGTGTGCATCCACTGCACGGCGAAATCGACCGCCAGCCGTGCCGGATACAGCCGCGCGGTGGCGCCGCCGACCCGGGCCTTGCGCACCGCGCCGCTCGTGCGCTCAAAGCTTGCGCCGATCCGGTCGAAATCGGTGTCGTCGAGCTCGATGTCCAGAAAACTGACCCACTCGCGCGGCCCGAGGCGCGGGCCGTGGGTGCCGCCCGCGATCAGGCACTCGTACGGGCGCGTCGTCTGCGGCCGGTAGCTGTATTCGGCCAGATGGAAGACGGTGCTCGTCGAGTAGCCGGTGCCCAGCATCAGAACCAGCGCGTCGTTCGCGTAGAGCGCGCCCAGCGGGGACTTGTCGCCGAGGTGCGACTCAAGCTGGTGCACGCTCATCAGCTCCGCGGCCCGTGCCCCGACCGCGGCGAAGGAGGTCTGCGGATGCGCGCTGCGGACCGCCTGCGGCAGGTTCCTCACATACTCCGGGAGGGCGCCCATCCCCGAGGAGGGCGTCGTGCGGGGGTCGAAGGCGGGCAGCGAGTCCTTGTACTCGGCGACCTGCTCGGGGGTCAGGTGCCGGGTCGCGGCCTGGAAGGCTCGCGAGGTCGTCGAGTTCCAGGTGGTCTGGGTGGGCACGACCAGGGTTCCGCCGGGACCGAGCACATCAAGCAGCGCGCTCGTCACGGCGGCGGGGTCGCCGCCGGCCGGGGTGACGTTACGCAGCGACGCGTGTACGAGCACGATCGAGCCCGCGGGTAGGCCGAGGTTCGTCAGGCCGGCCTGCAGCCACTCGCGGTCGTATCCGGGCAGACCGACGGGCGGGAGCATTGGCCGCGGCAGCCCATGGCCTCTTATCCGTCGCCACGCGGCGGTCATCGGCCCGCTCGAAGATGCTCTTCGAAACTCGCCCGATGCTCGGCCGAGGAGCGTTGCGCTGCGCTCCGGGCGGCGGCACTGACCGGCTCGTCGAGCCAGGGTGTGACGGTCTCGCCCATGCCCCGGACGAAGCGTTCGCCCAGCACAGTGAGTGATCCGGTCCGCAGTAATTGCTCGACGGCCTCAGCGGTGTGCTCGCGCCAGCGGGCGAAGTGAGACTCGGCTACGGCAGCGGTTTCGCCGGAGGCGCTGCGGTGGCGCGTCCGCCAGAACTCGGTCACTGCGATATGGGCGTATGTCCCCTGCAGCAGCCCTTCCATGGGCCGGGGGTCGGGACGCCAGGGAGCGTAGTGGCGCGGTTCGACGTCGGAAAGCTCGTAGAGATCGCAAAGGTCGAGCAGGGCGCCGAGCTTGACGTGCTGGAACTCGTGTACCAGCAGCAAGGCGAGCAGTTCCGGGTCGTCCGGCAGGCTCGCACCCACCGCACCGAAGGCGTGCCGAGCCGCAGCGCTGCGGTAACTGCCGTCGACTGGTGCGACCATCGGCATCACCGTGCCGAGTCCGGACCGCAGTCCTCCGGCGTAACGAGGGAGATGGTCGTCGGCGAACGCGATCGCCTGCGGGAAACTGTCGCGCCACCGTCCGAAGTCGGCGTCGGAGAGACGGGGCGCCGCGAGGCCGTGGCAACTCCGGTAGGGGTCGAGGTCGTCAAACGCGACGCTGAGCCCGTCCGCTTCGAGCCGCCGTACCGGTAGCCAATCCGCTTCCGGGTCGAGCAGGTCGACACTGCGAGTGCCATCATCGCAGGACACAGTGATGTGCTGCTCGGAGATCACGTCGACGACGGCTTCGGTGGCAGTCGGCGGTACACGCAGTGCGCCAATGCCGGGCAGGTGCACGAGTCCGTCACGCGCCCGCAGCGTGAGAGTCCCCGGCTGACCGGCGTGTAGGTAGGCGCTCGCGGTGATCGAGGCCAGGTGGGCGTAGTCCTCCGCGACTGGGCCAGTTCCACTCAAGGGGAAGCCATCCGGGTCGGCGGCCGGTTCCAGGCACCGGACTGCCCAGGCGCGGACATAGGGGTGGGCCAGCACCGTCTCGACTGCCTGCGGGTGCTCGACGTCGAGGGCGGCCAGGCGGTCCCAGGCCGTGGTGAACAGCCGGTCGTTCTGGGGTCCCACCTTGGCGAGGGCGGCCAGCAGGTTCCGGCGGATCGAGCGCTGCGGTTCAGCCAGGGCCTTGATCGTGCCGGACCCGCCGTACCCGGCGGCCAGCGCGTCGAAGTCCGGGGCGCTCAGTGAATGCTGTGCCGGAGCGGTCTCGCTGGCGCTTGTGGCGGCGTGGCTTCCAGCGTGGCCGGGTTCGGCCTCGGCGACGTGCATGATCATTTCCTGAAGGTCGGGGCAGTAGACGGACGGGTTATCAAAGCCCGTATCCGGGTTGTACCGATGCGCGTAGAGCCCGCCGCCACACACCGCGACGACCGGGCAGCTCCGACAGGTGTCGCACAGCTGCTCGAGACCACCCTGACGGGCGGTGATCCCGGCATGCGCGGCGGCCTCGTCGAGGCTGTTGTTGTACACGTCGAACCCGGTCGCCGGAGCGCCGTCAAAGGCGGTCTTGAGGGAGTCGGCCTGTTCGAGCGCCCCGTCGACCTCGATGACGAGGAGGTCTGCGGACACGAGACCGAGCGATTCTGTCGTGCTGGGCCTGCCGTGCAGCGCGGCGAGTACCGAGTCGAAGGTGCGGATCGCCAGGGGGCGCCCGGAGCGATCCCATGCGTCGAATATCTCATTCAGCCACTGCGCGTACGGGGTCGAGCCGTCTTTGGGCTGTACTGGGCTGCGACGTCCGGGCAGCCCAGGCGGCTGATTCGCCCAAGTGGCATGGGGGAGCAGGAAATCAATCTTGGGCGGTTCCTGGTCGATCAGCGCACGGTAGACCTCAACCGGGTCATTGCGAAGGTCGACAGTGCACAGCAGCCCTGAATAAAGGTGGCGATACGGCGACTCGCGCAGTAGTGCAAGCGCCACGACCACCTGGTCGTAACTGCTCTGCCCGCGCCTGTCGAGCCGGTGCAGATCGTTCGCAGCCTGCCCGCCGTCGAGCGAAACACCCACGCGGACTTCGTACTCGGCTAGCAGGTCGAGGAAGTCCCTGGATAACCGGACGCCATTGGTATGCATTTGCAGAACGAGCCGGGCGACGTGGCTGATCTCCCTCCGTAGCGTTTCGAGCACCCCGCGGGTACGGGGTATCCCGAGAAGCAGCGGCTCTCCTCCGTGAAGGACCACACGGACCTCGGGAATTGCGTGGGCCGCTGCGTGCTCGGCGATTCTCCGCGCGGTTTGGGCGGCCGTCTCCGCAGAGATCCCGTCCTTGGGGCGGCCCCGCCAACTTTGATCGGCATGTTCATATACATAGCAGTGGTCGCATGCCAGGTCACACCGGCTGTGTACCTTCAAGATGAACTGCCTAAAGGGCGTGACGTCCCGCATCATGAGGTGACTACCGGCTTTCAGCACTACTGCTCAGGGAGTTAGCTCTCGTGCTAGATCGACGACTGGAACGCCGCGACAGCGACGCGCTCGGTGTTGTAGCCCAGGAGTGCGCAGAACCTGGCCCCCGAGCCCCTGTTCTCCTGCGCCAGTCGGCTGAGCGGCATGGTGCGCACGTCATCGATGCCTGCAGGCAGGATCGACTTCGCTTCGGCGGAAGTACCCATGGCAGACTCCTTATGCTTGTCGACTACTGAAGCCGGTCACTCTTGGTGATTTTATCATGACCCAACATCACCGACTGTAGAAGTTGTGACGACTGGACCGCGCTCCGGTCGGCGAGGTTGGACTATTGAGTTACGCGGTCATACTTGTATGGCCAGGGTAATGTAAATTGCTTGCAATAAGCTGCGCGCTTGACATGCCCGATATTGTGAAAAGTATTAAGCCCTACCGCGCCGCGTCGCAGGTTCCAAGCGAAAACGCGTCCGTTTCACGGCGTCATCGCAGGTGAGCTTGCCCACTCAGATGCCGACAGCGGCAACGTTAGTGTAGGCGTGGTGGGACATCCTTTCATCGCAGTCTAGCGCCGCGCCCCGACATCCGCGCGAAAGCGGGATTTCGGCGGGAACTCGGCTCAGTGCTGAGAGTATCTAATCGCGCACTGCTGTGGACTATGCGCGCGCTAAATGTCCGTTTAAATAGACTTTAACCGATACACATAATTTGGAAGGTGTGGTCGGTTATGACTCATTCACTGAGATTGAATCCCGCTTGAAAGCCGTCGGAGTGCCGATATCCCAGCTCGGCGCCTGCTCGGCTACGTCCTGATTTCGTGAAACAGCCGAGGCGCTACGGAGCGTGTGCAAACAATTACCACCTGCCGCCAAGCTCTCCTGGGGACATTGGGGCAGCAAGTGATTCTCTGAACACGAAACAGCCCCCGTGTGTATTCGGGGGCTGTCGATGACAACATAGCGGATCGGCTGGAGAAGTCCAGTCGCCGGCGAGAGATTTTCTGTGGTGCGGCGCAGGCAGGTAGTCACATTCAATTAGTCAGAGACAACTAGTTATGATCGGCTAATGTTGATTCGGTCACCGGCCACCCGTGCGGGCGACCCGGAGCGTGTCCTGCCTGCTCGGGCGCGCAGGATAGGCGATCATGGGAGCGGGTTGGCGTGGACGCGCCGCCCTTCACACTGAGGGAGTAGCAGCGTGGCGACAGGCACTGTGAAGTGGTTCAACGCCGAAAAGGGGTACGGGTTCATCTCGCCGGACGATGGTTCGGCCGACGTGTTCGCGCACTTCTCGGCGATCGAGGGCAACGGATACCGCTCCCTGGAGGACGGGCAGAAGGTCGAGTTCGAGCCGACTCAGGGACCGAAGGGTCTGCAGGCCGACCACATCAAGCCGCTGTAACTCCTCTGAACCGCTTCCGGCGAACGGAAAACGGCCCCGCGGATCTCGCTGCCCCACGCAGCGCCGCGGGGCCGTTGCACGCCCGGATCCCGCCGTTCGCGTCGTGCCCGTGTCCGCCCATGCCGCATCCGCGCCGTGCCCGCATCGCAGTAACCCCGTTGCTGCGGAGCCTTGCGAGGCAGTGCAGGATGTGAACCATGAGCGATGCATTCCTTTCCGCCACCGTGAAGATCGCCGGTACCGGCGGGGCCGAGATCGAGGCCTACAGCGCCCTCGCGCAGGATGACGAACCCCGCGGCGGCGTGGTGGTCATCCACCACCTGCCCGGCTACGACGACCCGACCAAGGAGATCGTCCGGCGCTTCGCGCACCTCGGCTACAACGCGGTGATGCCGAACCTCTACTGGCACGACGCACCGGGCGCCGCCCCCGACGACGCCGCGGCGGCCGGGCGGGCCAAGGGCGGCGTTCCGGACGCGCGGCTGGTCGGCGACGTGGGCGGCGCGGCCGAGTACCTGCGGGCGCTGCCGAACTCCAACGGCAAGGTCGGCGTGATCGGCTACTGCTCCGGCGGCCGCCAGTCGGTGCTCGCCGCCTGCAGCCTGCCGCTCGACGCCGCCGTGGACTGCTATGGCGCCTTCGTGGTCGGCGACCCGCCCGGCGCCGGCCACCCGCTGAAGAACGTCAAGCCGCTGTACGACCTGCTGCCCGACCTGAGCTGCCCGCTGCTCGGCCTGTTCGGCGAGGACGACTCTTATCCGTCGCCGAAGCAGGTCGCCGAGCTCGAGCAGCTGCTGACCGGGCACGGGAAGACCTTCGACTTCCACAGCTACCCGGGCGCGGGCCACGCCTTCTTCGCCGTGGACCGCCCCTCATTCCGCCCCGAGGCCGCCAAGGACGGCTGGGAGCGGATCGCGGCCTTCTTCGGCAAGAACCTGAGCGTCTGAGGAGACCCTCCGTGTGCACTTACATCACCAACATGGTCTCGACCGAGGGCAGCGGCAAGGGAGCGGACGGCTGGTTCCCGCTGACCGAGACCTCCGTCTACTTCGACCACCCCGTGCACGCCCCCGCCGAGCACACCCTCAACATCGACTTCCGCAATCCCGACCGAGGCGCCGGCGCGCGCGTCGCGGTCGAGCTGACCGCGGACACTGCACGCGCCCTCGCGCACGCGATCCTGGAGACGCTCGACGCTGTCCCGGAGGGGATCCTCTAGCGTCTCCGCCCGCGTCCACGCGCGTCGCCAGGTGTGTCAACGTTCTGCCTCGAGGGTCCGACCCGGTACCAGGACGGGCTGAGTCGGGCCGAGCCGCTCAGGGCAGCACGAAGTCGCCGACGGAGAGCGTGTAGACCTCGTTCAGCCCTGCGGCCACCTTCTGGTGCTCCGGGTCGGTCAGGTAGGCCTGCAGGCCCGCCTCGTCGGCCACGTCGCAGACCAGCGCGAAATCGTGCGAGACCGGGCGCGACCCGAAGCACCAGTGCGTCTCCCAGGACAGCACCGGCGGGAGCGTCGGCCCGAGCGCGGTGAGTGCGTCGGACACGGCTGTCACCCGCGGATCCTCGCGGGTGACGCCGTCCTTGAGCTTGAACAACACGATGTGTCTGATCATGACGGAAGGCTAGCCGTCCATCTGCCCCGTCAGCGACACGTTGCCGGTGCCCGGGTTCACCTGTCCGCCGATCACGATGTTCTTCGGACTCGCCTTCGCGCTGCCGAAGAGCAGGTGCGAGATCTGCAGGTTGGTGTGCTCGGGCCGCGGCACGTAGTTCATGATCTTCAGCGCCTGGTCCTGGCCCGCCGACTCGATGTCGAAGAGCCCGTAGCCCAGCGCCCGGCCCAGTGCGGTACGGCGGTAGGCCATGTCCGTCAACCGGGCGACCGGCATCGAGCGCACGGTCGTGGCGATGATGCCCTCGATCACCACGATCCGCTTGGTGGTGAGCACGAAGACGCGGTCGGCCCACTCGCCGATCTGCACCAGCGCCCAGCAGATCACCGCCAGCAGCACGACCAGCAGCATCCCGCCGACGCCGAACCGTTTGTTCTGTACCAGCCAGGCGATCCCGTAACAGATCGCCGCGACGATCACGGTGGCGAGCAGCTGAGTACGTGCGCCCGCTGTGCGTAACGCCATCGCCTTACGCAGGTCCCAGATCGTCGCGACGACCCACAGCACCCACAGGCCCCACAGGACCCAGGCGACGCTGTGCGCGTTACCGGTGTTGGCCGGCTGCGACACGTCCACGCCGATGGTCACGAACACGCCCACGACGATCAGGGCGACCGGCTGCAACAGCTGCGCCCAGTGGAAGCGGGTGTAGATCACGACGCCCTCGGTCGGGTCGAGGTGCTTCGCTATATGGCCCGGAACCTGGTTCGGCTCTACCGAGGGGAACATCGGCTAGTGGACGTTGCTGTGGAAGCTGACGATATTGCCGATCGAGTGGAAGAAGTTCGACACGAACTTGAACACGTCCTGTACGAAGCCTGACGTGGTGATCGGGTCGTGGACGATCCAGAACAGCACGAAGATTGCGATGCCCCACTGAATGGCCGGTTTTGCCTTCGGCATGCCGATCTCCCCTCCGAACACGACACCGACGCGCCGGTCCGACCGGCCGACGCGGCTCAAACCGCTTGGACGGGCCACGCCTGGCGCGTGGGCCCTGGTCCGGTACCAGCGTATCCTGATCCGCTGTCTCCACGGTTGTCTTATACGGGGTTACCCGGGTCGGCCCGGTTTGGAAACCGAAGCAGGGCAAGGTGATCCGGGCACGGGTCCGGTTGGTCACGATTCGCGGCATATCAACCCTCGACTCGAAAACCGGGCTAATCCGCCGGTAGCGCCCGGGCTGTGCCGCGGTCAAACGATCACTTTAGGGTGACAATGCTTTCGCAAGGCGTCTTCCAGCGGAAGCTACCGGCCGGTACGGTTCACGACATGCGAATCGGAGTGCTGGCGGAGGTCAGACCGGGTGAGCGCCGTGTGGCGCTGCCGCCCGAGGCGGTGTCCGCGCTGCGTGCCGCGGACGTGACCGTGACGGTCCAGAGCGGCGCGGGGCGACACCTGTTCGCCTCCGACGACGACTATCGGGCGGCCGGGGCGGAGGTCGTCGAGTCCGCGGAACGGATCGCGGCCGACGCCGAGGTGCTCGCGGTGGTCAACCCGCCCGAGGGCGCGGTGATCGCGGCGATGCCGGCCGGGGCGAGCCTGCTCGGCCTGCTCAACCCGTTCCAGGAGCCCGCCGCGATGCGGGCGCTGCGGGACCAGGGCGTGACCGCGTACGCACTCGAACTCGTCCCCCGTATCTCCCGTGCGCAGAGTGTGGATGCCTTGTCGTCTCAGGCACTCGTCGCCGGTTACCGCGCCGCGCTCGTCGGTGCGGAACTGCTGCCGCGCTTCTTCCCGCTCTTCATGACCGCGGCCGGCACGATCCCGCCGGCCCGCGTCCTCGTGCTCGGCGCCGGGGTGGCGGGGCTTCAGGCCATCGCGACCGCCCGCCGGCTCGGCGCGGTGGTCAGCGGCTACGACGTGCGCTCGGCCGCCGCGGACGAGGTGCGCTCGCTCGGCGCGACCTTCGTCAACCTCGAGCTGGAGACCCAGGAGGGCGCGGGCGGCTATGCCAAGAGCCAGAGCGAGGACTTCGCCGCCCGGCAGCACGCGGCGCTCGCCCCGTACGTCGCCGAGTCCGACGTGGTGATCACCACCGCGGCGATCCCGGGGCGCACCGCCCCGCTGCTGGTCACCGAGGAGATGGTCGCGGGGATGCGGCCCGGCTCGGTGGTGGTCGACCTGGCCGCGCAGAGCGGCGGCAACTGCGCGCTGTCCAAGCCCGGCGAGACCGGCGTGTTCAACGGCGTGTCCGTATGGGGCGGGGCCGACGTGCCCTCGCAGCTGCCGGTGCATGCCAGCAAGCTCTACGGCGCGAACGTCTCCGCCTTCATCGCCCTCCTGCAGGCCGGCGACGCCCAGGACGAGATCCTGAGCGGCAGCCGGGTCACCCAGGCCGGCGAGTTCGTGCACGAAGCCGTCGGCAAGGCGCTGGCGGCGGACGAAAACGACCAAGCCGACCAAGGGGAGTAGAACGCGTGGCGGATCAACTCGGCGGCGGCGTGGGCCTGCTGACCATCTTCGTGCTCGCCTGCTTCGTGGGCTTCGAAGTGGTCTCCAAGGTCTCCTCGACCCTGCACACCCCCCTGATGTCGGGGGCGAACGCCATCCACGGCGTCGTCCTGGTCGGCGCGATCCTGATCACCGGGGCCGCCTCGGGGCCGGTCCAGATCACCCTCGGGCTGATCGCGATCGTGCTCGGGACCGTCAACATGGTCGGCGGCTTCGTGGTGACCGACCGGATGCTGCGGATGTTCTCCGCCCGGCGCAGTGAGGACCGGCGATGAGTACCGGAGCCCAACTCGGCTACCTGGTAGCCGCGATCTGCTTCATCCTCGCCCTCAAGGGCCTGTCCGCGCCGAAGACCGCCCGCTACGGCAACTGGGCCGGCGCGGCGGGCGCGACCATCGCGGTGGTCGTCTCGCTGAGCACCGGCCACCTGCACCACCTCGGCCTGATCATCCCGGCCATCGTGGTCGGCGCGCTGATCGGCGTGCCCGCCGCGACCCGGGTCAAGATGACCGCGATGCCGCAGCTGGTCGCGATCTTCAACGGGGTCGGCGGCGGCGCGGCGGCGCTGGTGGCGCTGGTCGAGTTCCTCACCGTGGCCGGCGCGTCCTCGACCATCAGCGGCGGCGACCAGACGGCCACCGTGTTCACGGTCCTGGTCGGCTCGGTCTCCTTCGCCGGCTCGATGATCACCTTCGCCAAGCTCCAGGAGCTGATGACCACCCGGCCGGTGGTGCTGCCCGCCGGGCGCTACATCTCCTCCGGCGTATTCCTGGCGGCGGTCGGGCTCGCGGTCGCCGGGGTGCCGGTGCGCTCGACCGGCCTGCTGGTAGGACTGGGACTGGTCTCGCTGGTCCTCGGCGTGCTGTTCGTGCTGCCGGTCGGCGGCGCGGACGTGCCGATCGTCATCTCGCTGCTGAACGCCTTCACCGGCCTGACCGTCGCAGCCTCCGGCTACGTCCTCGGCAACACGCTGCTCATCGTCGCCGGAACCCTCGTCGGCGCGTCGGGCACGATCCTCACCCGGCTGATGGCCGCCGCGATGGGCCGGCCCATCACGGGCATCCTGTTCGGCGCCTTCCGGGCCAAGGCGGCCGGTCCCGCCGCCGCCACGGAGAGCCGGCCGGTGCGTTCCGGCACCCCCGAGGACATCGCCATCCTGCTCGGCTACGCCCGCAAGGTGATCATCATCCCGGGCTACGGCCTGGCGGTGGCCCAGGGGCAGCACACCATCCGTGAGCTGGCCGACCTGCTCGCCTCGCGCGGCGTGAAGGTGGCGTACGGCATCCACCCGGTGGCGGGCCGGATGCCCGGTCATATGAACGTGCTGCTGGCCGAGGCGAACGTGCCCTACGAGTCGCTGCTGGAGATGGACGAGGCGAACTCGGAGCTGGGCAGCGCGGACGTCGCCCTGGTGGTCGGCGCGAACGACGTGGTCAACCCGGCCGCGAAGACGACGCCCGGCGCGCCGATCTACGGGATGCCGATCATCAACGTGGACAGCGCCGCCGCCGTGGTCTTCTGCAAGCGCTCGCTGCGCCCGGGCTTTGCCGGGATCGAGAACGACCTGCTCTACGACCCGAAGACCACGCTGCTGTTCGGTGACGCGAAGGAGAGCCTGAGCAAGGTCGTCGCCGCGGTCAAGGGTCTTTAGTCCGCTTATACGACGCCGTAAAGGCGGTCCCCGGCATCGCCCAGGCCGGGGACGATGTAACCGTGCTCGTTGAGACGCTCGTCCACCGCCGCGGTCACCACCGTCACCGGCATGGGCCCGTCCTTCGTCGCAGCCTCCACCTTGGCCAGGCCCTCGGGCGCGGCCAGCAGGCAGATCGCCGTCACGTCGCACGCCCCGCGCTCGGCCAGCAGCTTGATCGCGGCGATCAGCGTCCCGCCGGTGGCCAGCATCGGGTCCAGCACGTAGCACTGCCGGTCCGACAGGTCGTCAGGCAGCCGGGTCGCGTAGGTCGACGCGGTCAGCGTGCCCTCGTCGCGCACCATTCCGAGGAAGCCGACCTCGGCCGTGGGCAGCAGCCGGACCATTCCGTCCAGCATTCCGAGGCCGGCCCGCAGGATCGGCACGACCAGCGGCTTCGGCGCGGCCAGCCGCACTCCGCGGGCCGGGCCGACCGGGGTCTCGACGTCCACCGGCGCCACCCGCACGTCCCGGGTGGCCTCGTAGGCGAGCAGGGTGACCAACTCGTCCGCCAGCCGCCGGAAGGTCGGCGAATCGGTGTTGCGATCGCGCAGCGCGGTGAGCTTGTGGGCGATCAGCGGATGCTCGGCGACGTGGGTGCGCATAGGCAGAGTCTATGCGGGCATCCGCAGTGCCTGACACGTTGGCCTGCCCATATAAGCGGGTAGGGTCGAATGCACGGGCAGATACACGCGAACTTGGGCGAAGGGGGTTTGGTCGTGACCAATCACCGTCGCACCGGCGAAGATCTGGACAACGACACCCGAACATCACGCGCCGTGCGGCCGGCCGGTGAGGGAGTCGAGCGCACCGAGCGCGCCCCCCGCTTCGTCGGCCCGGCCGAGTCCGCGGACGCCGCGGACCCCGAGCGGGACCGCCGCCTGCGCCGGGCCCGTTTCCTGGCCGAACTGGCCGAGGCGCGTGAGTTGCGCAAGCGGGTGACGCCCCGGCGCACCCGCGCGGCCGAGCTGCACGCCCGCCTGCTCCGTACCTTTCGGTACTGATCCGCCTGACTGATCTGTGCCCCCGGGCCGCCGCGGCCTGCGGCGCGCCGATACACCCGTTCCAACCGCTGCCGAGGAGCATCGCTTTCTGTCACGATGCGAAGTGCGGGCATTGCCCGTGCGGATTACAGGGCATTGGTTCGTGGTACGCATCGGCTGGAAAGGACGGACATGGCGCACCGGGCGGACTATCTGGAGTTCGACGACGAACTCGTGGACTTCGCCGTGGCCGCCTTCCAGGAGGACGGGCGCTGGGCCGCGGTCGGACTGCCGCCGCACGTGGCCGAGTCGCTCGACGATTTCCTGTTCGCCCTGCGCCAGCAGGTCTCGGAGGGTCCTACCATCGGCCTGGTGGGTCTGGGCGACGAGTACTTCGTCGCGGCCAGGCTGATCGGCCCGGAGGTCCGGCTGTTCCTGTCGAACGCGGCGGTGGCCGCGGACGACCGGATCGCCGGCGACCTGGTCGAGTGGATCGATCCCGCCGCGGACAAGCAGGACGCAGACGAGGTCCCGTTCGGCGACCAGGAGATCTTCGCCGACCTCGGTCTCGGTCCGCTGGACCTGGCCGTGGCCTGCGAGCGGCTGCAGCTCGAGCGGGACCTCGGGCTGCGCGAGGCGGTCGCGGGAATCGCGACCCGCATCGGTTTCGGCGACCAGTTCGCCCGCGCCGCCCGGCGGGTGGACGAACAGGTCGACGAGTGGCGTGATGGTTGAGTTGTGAACCCGACCGCGCGGACCGGTCGCCGCGCGGCCTGAGAAGCGAGGGGAGAGTGTGCTCGCCGTGGCGTACTTCGCCGCACTGCTGGCGCGGTCAGCGGACCGCTGGCAGGCCCGCGACGCCGATCTGGACGAGATCGAGGACGTCGCCGGCCTGGTGGAGTTCATGCGGGAGGTTCCCGATGACGAGGAGGAGGACGAGCCGGACACGGTCGTCCTGCTGCTCGAGCAGGAGGAGGTCTGGTTCGCCGTGGTCCGGCTCGACGCCGAGGAGGACCCGCGCCTGTTCGTCTCGGACGCGGCCGCGGTCTCCCGCTCGGCGTACGCGGACCTGCTGCTGGCCGGCGGGCTGATCCCGCTCGGCCCGGACGGGAGCCCGAGCGAGGAGCCGCTCCCGGGCGCCGCGGCGGCCGAGGACGAGGAGGAGGACGCGGACGGGGAACGGCCCGACCTCGCGGCGCTGGCCGAGGCCGACCCCGGCGAGCGCCGTCCGCTGCACTCCGGCCCGGCGGGCGACCCCGAGCTGCTGACCGACTTCGGCGTGCGCACGACCAGGCTGGTCGGGCTGTGCCGGGACGGACTGCTGCCCGCCGACGCCCTGGCGGACCTGGCCGAGGCCCTCGGCGCGGCCGACGAGCTAGAGGAAGTCCGCTGACGTCGACGGACCCCTCCGTGCCACCGGGGCCGGCCGTGCGGTCCGTGCCGCACGGGCCACCTGTGTCAACTCCACCATCCGTGCCCCCCGGGTCACCCTCACCATCCGGCCCGGGCGGCACGCCCAGCCTGCCCGCGCCTCCCAGCCCGCCCGCGCCTCCCGCCCTGCCCGACTGGCTGCTGGCCCGCTACACCCCGTGGATGCGTGAGGCGCTGGCCGAAGCCGTCCAGGCCCCGCGTACCGGCGACGTCCCCATCGGCGCGGTGGTCGTGGACGCAGACGGCCAGGTCGTCGGCCGTGGCCGCAACGTGCGCGAGGCGGACGCCGACCCGGTCGGCCACGCCGAGGTCGTCGCGCTCAGGGCAGCCGCCCGCGCGGCAGGCACGTGGCGGCTGAGCGGCCACACCCTCGTCGTCACCCTCGAACCCTGCGCCATGTGCGCGGGGGCAGCGGTGCTCGCCCGGGTCGACCGAATCGTGTTCGGCGCATTCGACCCGAAGGCCGGCGCGGTCGGCTCGCTCTGGGACATCCCGCGCGACCAAAGGCTCAACCACCGGCCCGAAGTCGTCGCCGGACTACTCGCCGACGAGGCCCGCGAGCTGCTGGACAATTTTTTCGCGTCGCACCGGGTGGTCGGGTAAGGTTCTCCACGGTGACGTGTCCGAGCGGCCTAAGGAGAACGCCTCGAAAGCGTTTGTGGTGCAAGCCACCCGGGGTTCAAATCCCCGCGTCACCGCAGGTGAAGGGCGGGAACCGGTTCATCCGGTTCCCGCCCTTCGGTCATCCTGGTCCATCCCCCCGCTCCACCTTCACCCGCAACTGCCGGATCCCTTCGCCGCTGCTACGACCGGCGCCGCCTTCAGCGCGGCTGACACCTGGTCAGGGCTCGCCAGTGCGGTGAACCCAGTGCCCAGAACGAGGTCGACCGACCCGTCCGTGCGCGTATCGGGCTGTAGCTCGGATCCGGCCACCTCGGCGGCCACGACTCGCATCGCAGAGGAACTGGCCGAGCCGCCGCGGATCTGAGCGGCGACCGCCAGGTTGGCCTTCAGCGGGTCGTTGGTGACCTTCCCGATCGCGAAGCCGCGCTGCTTGAGCACGTTCGCGGTGGAGGCGGCCAGGCCGTGCCGGTCGGTCGAGTTGTAGACGTTCAGCTTGATCTGCCCGGCCGTCGGCAGTTGCGCGCTCGCCGGATGCCCCACTGCGGCGCCGGTGCCGCTCGCCGTACAGCTGCCGGCTACGGATGGCTGCGAGGGTGAACCCACCAGCGAGACGATGCCGTACGCCCCCGCACCGAGCAGTACGAGGCAGACGGCACCCGCCGCGATCGTGCGTCGTCGGCGCTTGGTACGGCTGCGGAACGGCACGTAGTCGTCCCCCGTACCGACCCGGAACTTCTTGCCGCCGATCTCCCGGCCGACCCGGGAGGGCGTGCCTTTGCCCACACGCGTGCCCGTACCCGTGCCGGCTCCCGCAGCTGCACTCGTGCCCGTGGCTGCTCCCGCAGTGCCCGCTGCTACGCCCACCGCCGTGCCCGCACCTACAACAACTGCCTCCGCACCTGCCGTGCCCGTTTCCGCATCCGCATCCGCATCCGTATCCGTATCCGGCTCGGCGGTCTGCGCGGGCGGCTGCTCGCCGAGGGGTGCGTCGTCGGCCGGGCTGGGGTGAGAAGGCGTCAGGTCCATGCCCGGAACGTACCCGAGGCACTACATGAGGTAATCGTCAATCGAGGTCGAGTACCCGCGCATGGAGTACAGTCCGCTGCTGCAGAGCGGCGCGTACGGCCCGGTGCAGGCCGTCCTCCAGGAACAGCTCGCCCTTCCACTTCACCACGTGGGCGAACAGGTCCCCGTAGAAGGTCGAGTCCTCGGACAGCAGGGCGTCCAGGTCGAGCTGGCGGCGCGTCGTGACCAGCTGGTCCAGCCGGACCTGCCTGGGCGCGACCTCGGCCCAACCCCGTGACGACCGTCCGTGCTCGGGATACGGCCTCCCGTCCCCAATCCGCTTGAAGATCACTCAAATAGCCTACCGGTTAGCGCCCTGTACTCAGCGTATGTGGGGGCCGCCGTTACAGAACGAGTCGCCGTGTTCCCAGCTCCGTGTTCCACTGGCCGGACAGCCCACCGTGATGCCCGCGCCAGGAGCAGACGCCCAGCCAGGAGCAGCAGCCCATGACCGAATCGTCTCCGTCCCGTCCCGAGCCGGCCGGTCCTGACGCTGCGTCATCTGCCGTCGCCGCGGTGACCGCCGCCTACACCTTCGACGCTCCGGCCCTCCAACTCGGCGCGCTGGTCGTCGACGGCGCGCCGCGTGCCGAGGCCCAGGTCCGCATCCCGCTGGCCATGCTCAACCGGCACGGCTTGGTGGCGGGCGCGACGGGCACCGGCAAGACCAAGACGCTGCAGAGCCTGGCGGAGCAGCTGTCCGCGGCCGGAGTCCCGGTGTTCCTGGCCGACATCAAGGGTGACCTGTCCGGTCTCGGCGTCGCCGGAGAGTCGAGCGACAAGCTGCTCAAGCGCGCCGTAGCGCTGGGCCAGACGTGGACGGCGAGTGCGTTCCCGGTGGACTTCCTCTCCCTCGGCGGCATGGGCGAGGGCACTCCCGTACGCGCGACGGTTACCTCGTTCGGCCCAAACCTGTTGGCAAAGGTGCTCGGCCTGAACGAGACCCAGGAGTCGTGCCTGGAACTGGTCTTCCACTACGCGGACGGCAAGGGCCTCCCGCTGCTCGACCTGAAGGACCTGCGCGCGGTGGTGCAGTACCTCACCTCCGACGAGGGCAAGGGGGAGCTGAAGGATCTGGGCGGCGTCTCGCCGGCCACCGCCGGAGTCATCCTGCGCGAGTTGACGGCGTTCGCGGCCAAGGGCGCGGAGCAGTTCTTCGGCGAGCCGGAGTTCGACGTCCACGACGTCCTGCGCACGGCTCCGGACGGACGCGGCGTCATCTCGGTGCTTGAGCTGCCCTCCGTGCAGGACCGCCCCGAGCTGTTCTCCACCTTCCTGATGTGGTTGCTGGCGGAGCTCTTCGAGACCCTCCCCGAGGTCGGCGACGTGGAGCGGCCGAAGCTGGTCTTCTTCTTCGACGAGGCCCACCTGCTGTTCAACGGCGCGACCAAGGCGTTCCTCGACTCGGTCACCCAGACCGTCCGGCTGATCAGGTCCAAGGGCGTCGGCGTGTTCTTCGTGACGCAGACCCCAAAGGATGTTCCCTCCGCTGTGCTTGCCCAGCTGGCCAACCGGATCCAGCATGCGCTGCGCGCGTTCACTCCCGATGACGCGAAAGCCCTGAAGGCGACGGTCTCGACGTTCCCGAAGTCGCACTATGACCTGGCCGAAGTCCTGACCTCCCTCGGCATCGGCGAGGCAGTGGTGACCGTCATGTCCGAGACCGGAGCCCCGACCCCGGTCGCCTGGACCCGCCTGCGCGCTCCGGAGTCCCGCATGGCGCCCATGAACCCGGCGGCAATGGCTGCGGCAACAGCGGCGTCCCCGGTCAACGCCCGTTATGCACAGCCTGTGGACCGCGACTCGGCCTACGAGATGCTGTCCCGCCGTCTGGCCGACTCCCAGCCCGCCCTCGACGCGGCAAACTCCACGCCGGGCACGCCGGAGGACGCGAGCACCGGGGCGGATGGCGCGTCCGAGCCGCCACGTGCCCCCGCCCAAGCCAGGTCTAGGTCCAGGACGTCCGCCCCCGAGGCGCAGCCCTCAGCCCTCGAAGCCATCCTGTCGAACAAGACCGCGCAGAAGATCGTCGACAACTTCACCAGGGAACTCGCCCGCGGCATCTTCGGTACCCGCAAACGCCGCTGAGTCGCACTGGGCAGGCCTGTCCGCCTCGCCCGTCAGTCGTATGACTACGTAAAAAGGTCCCCCGGCCGTCTCACGACGGCCGGGGGACCTCTGTTCTGGCGGAGGATACGAGATTTGAACTCGTGAGGGGTTGCCCCCAACACGCTTTCCAAGCGTGCGCCCTAGGCCACTAGGCGAATCCTCCGTCGGTTAGCTTACCGGACGAGTGCGGGTGCTTCGCCACCTGATTCGGGCGGCTGCTTCGCGGGTGCGTGTGCGGGACTTCGGGCGGTCCGGCGGGCGGTCGGCATGGGCTATCCTTCTTGGCGGACCCCTCGTGTGGCGTCACCCCGCTGAACCCCCCCAGGGCCGGAAGGCAGCAAGGGTAAGCAGGCTCTGGCGGGTGCGCGAGGGGTCTTTGCGTGCCCGCGGCTCGCTCTTTCTGCTCGCGGGCCGGGGTACCTCCTGCGGGGAGGTTTATCCACAGGCTGGGGCTTGACGGCGGTTCGTGTGGGCGGGAACGGCTACGCTCGGAGGCGTGTCACTCGCGCTGTATCGCCGGTATCGACCCGAGACCTTTGAAGAGGTCATCGGGCAAGACCACGTGACCCAGCCCCTGCAGCGGGCACTGCGCAATCAGCGGGTGAACCACGCCTACTTGTTCAGCGGGCCGCGCGGCTGTGGGAAGACCACCAGCGCCCGGATTCTGGCCCGCTGCCTCAACTGCGAGCAGGGGCCGACGCCGACGCCTTGTGGGACCTGCCGGTCGTGCACCGATCTGGCCCGTGGCGGCCCCGGTTCGATCGACGTCATCGAGATCGACGCCGCGTCGCACGGCGGGGTGGATGACGCGCGAGACCTGCGGGAGCGGGCCTTCTTCGCGCCGATTTCGTCCCGATACAAGATCTACATCCTGGACGAGGCCCATATGGTCTCGCCGGCCGGCTTCAACGCGCTGCTCAAGGTCGTCGAGGAGCCTCCGCCGCACCTGAAGTTCATCTTCGCGACCACCGAGCCGGAGAAGGTCATCGGGACCATCCGGTCGCGGACCCACCACTATCCGTTCCGGCTGGTGCCGCCCGGCGTGCTGCGCGACTATCTCGCGCAGGTCTGCGAGCGCGAGGCGGTCCAGGTGAACGCGGACGTGTTGCCGTTGGTCGTGCGCGCGGGGGCCGGTTCGGTGCGTGACTCGATGTCCGTGATGGACCAGCTCCTCGCGGGTGCGGGGGACGACGGCGTCACGTACCAGATGGCCGTCAGCCTGCTCGGTTTCACGGACGCGACGCTGCTGGACGAGGCGGTGTCGGCCTTCGCGTCCCGGGACGGTGCGGCGGCCTTCCAGGCGGTGGACCATGTGGTCGAGGGCGGGCACGACCCGCGGCGGTTCCTGGCTGACCTGCTGGAGCGGCTGCGTGACCTGGTCATCCTGTCCGCGGTGCCGGAGGCCGCGGACAAGGGGCTGATCTCGGTACCGGGGGATCAGCTGGCCCGGATGCGCGAGCAGGTGGCCGCGTTCGGCCCGGCGGAGCTGTCGCGCGCGGCCGACCTAGTCAATGCGGGGCTGCTGGAGATGCGTGGGGCCACGGCGCCTCGGTTGCTGCTGGAGCTGGTCTGCGCCCGGGTGCTGTTGCCGAACGCCGACGACTCGGTGCGTGGGGTCGCGGCTCGCCTGGATCGGCTTGAGCGTGGCGGGGGAGGTGTGCTTGGAGCCGGGGTGAGTGGGGGCAGTGCTGCGGGCAGTGGGGCTGTGGGTGCGGTGGGGCTGCCTGCGTCGGGGAGTGGTGCGGGCGCGGGGGTGGGAGTGGCAGCGCCTCCGGTGGCGGTAGTGGCGGAAATCGGGGCGGGGGTAGGAGCGGGGCCATCGCCGGTGGCGGCGGCGTCGCAGGGGTCGGCTGACGTTCCGGTTGTCGCTCGGGTTCAGGCGCAGTCTGCGCCGGAGACTACGGTGACGCCTCCGTGGCGTCGGCAGGGTGGCGGGCAAAGTGGTGGCGGGCTGGACGGCGATGGGGCAGCGCAGGGGGGCGCTGTGTCATCTGGTGGGGGGCAAGGGGCAGCGGCTTCTGGGGTGACTCAGGGGATTGGTGGGGGTGGGGGTGTAGGGCCGGGTGCGGGTGTAGGCGCGGGATCTGGGAGTGCGGGGAGTGGGCAGGCGGGAGCGGCGGGTGGGGGAGCCAACGATCCGTCTGCGGTGCGTCAGGCTTGGCCGCAGGTGCTTGAGGCGGTCGCCCGACGCAGCAAGGTCGCGTGGGTGATGCTGCAGAGCGTGCACGTCGTCGGGGTCGAGGGCAGGTTGCTGCAACTCGGCTTCAGCAATCCTGGTCTGCGCGACAACTTCCGTGGTTCCAACCGTGAAGAGACGCTGCGGGATGCCTTGCGCGAGATCACCGGGACGGACTGGAAGATCGACGCCCTGGTGGATCCGTCGGCGGGAACGACGATGAGCTCGGCGGGTTCGACCGGGGCGGTGGTTTCGGGCGGGTCCGGTGGGTTCGGGGGCTCGGCGGGGGCAGGTGTGCAGTCGGGGGCGGGCGTTGGTGGCGGCGGGGCGGGTGCGATGGGTGCCATGGGGGTGGCTGCGCCTGGGGCAGGGAGTGCTGCTGGGGCGAATGGAAGCGGGGCGGCTGGGGCCGGGTTCGGTGCTTCGGCTGCGGCGTCTTTTGGGGGTGCGGAGGCCGGCGAGCCGCCTCCGTTTGCCCAGGCTGCGTCGCCGTTTGTTCAGTCCGCGCCGCCCTTCGCGCAGGCCGGGGCGTCGGTCGAGGAGGACGAGCCCGATCCGGACGACGAGGATGTCTCGGACGCCGGGCCGACGGCGCAGGATCTGCTGATGCGGGAACTGGGCGCGACGGTGCTGGAAGAGCGTTCCGACGCGGACTGAGCCGGGGGTAAGCGGGCAGTGTTGCGGACAGTGACGGTGGGTGAGCGGGGGCGTGGCCCGGCGTTCCTCAATCCGCCCCCGCGCCGCCGCCCAGGGGAGCCCCCGAGCGCTTAGGCTCGTTCCAACGCAACAGGTTCCACGGCTTCCACGCAACAGATTCACAGTCTGATCAGATGCACAGCCTCATCGCCTTCAGATCGCCCTCAGACCGACAAGGAGCCCAAGGTGTTTCCGGACGGGTTCGACATGGGATCGCTGCTGCAGCAGGCCCAGCAGATGCAGCACCAGATGGAAGAGGCGCAGCGCGCGCTGGGGGAGCAGAAGGTGACCGGGACCTCGGGCGGCGGCCTGGTCACCGTCACGGTCACCGGGCTCGGCGAGATCGTCGACCTGAAGATCTCCCCGGAGGCGGTCGACCCGCAGGACACCGAGACGCTGGCCGACCTGGTGATCGCGGCGATCCAGGCCGCCAACGAGGAGGCCGAGCGGCTGCAGAAGGACAAGATCGGCCCGCTCGGGGCACTGGGCGGCCTGGGCGGCGGTTCCGGCGGAGGTATGCCAGGATTCTGATCTCGGGTGGCGGTGATCGCCACGGCACCGGTAGGAATGACGACAGGCTGGCCATGGACGGATCGGACGCGGGCTGACGGATGAGTGGCACTACGAGGACGGATAGGCGGTCGGCCGATTCGGCTGTCCGGCGTCCGGGCGCGGATCGCGAGGAGCGGTCGGTTCGGGTGCGGGGCTTGTCGTCGGCGACCCGGCGCGGGGGGCGGTGCCCGGCGTGTACGAAGGCGTAGTCCAGGACCTGATCGACGAGCTCGGCCGGCTGCCCAACATCGGGCCGAAGAGCGCCCAGCGCATCGCGTTCCACCTGCTGCAGGCCGACCCGGTGGACGTGCGCCGGCTGGCCGACGTGCTGATCCGGGTCAAGGAGACGGTCCGCTTCTGCGAGGTCTGCGGCAACGTCGCCTCGGCCGTGCGGTGCCGCATCTGCCTCGACCCGCGGCGCGACCAGACCGTGCTGTGCGTGGTCGAGGAGCCCAAGGACGTGGTCGCGATCGAGCGCACCCGCGAGTTCCGCGGCCGCTACCACGTGCTCGGCGGGGCCATCTCGCCGATCGACGGGGTCGGCCCGGACGACCTGCGCATCAGGGAGCTGCTGGGACGGCTGGCCGACGGGAGCGTGGTCGAGCTGATCCTGGCCACCGACCCGAACCTGGAGGGCGAGGCCACCTCCACCTACCTGGCCCGCCTGGTGCGGCCCCTCGCCGCGGACGGCGCGCTGCGCATCACCCGTCTCGCCTCGGGCCTGCCGGTCGGCGGAGACCTGGAATACGCCGACGAGGTCACCCTCGGCCGGGCCTTCGAAGGGAGAAGATCACTCGATGTCTGAAACCATGCCCCCCACCGCTACCGCCGCCGTGCAGATCGCACAGTCTCCGGCCGTCCTGGACAGTGCCTCGGAGCTCGGCGAGTTCGCCGACCAGATCGCCGACCAGATCGAGTCGTTCCTGGTGGTGGTGCGGGCGGTGGCCCGCGGCGACGCCCCGGACTCCGCGGTGCCGATGCTGCTGCTCGAGGTCTCCCAGCTGCTGCTGGCCGGCGGCCGGCTCGGCGCGGTGCAGGACGTCGTGCCCGAGGAGCGCTTCGAGGAGGACCCGGGGCCGGACCCGGACCTCGACGAGCTGCGCGAGAAGCTGGCCGTACTGCTTGAGCCCTGCGACAACTACCGCGAGGTGTTCGACCCGCTGGCCACCCAGCCGGAGCTGGAGCTGCGGCACATCTCCGACGACATCGCCACCGCCGTCTCCGACCTGGCGCACGGGCTGACCCACTACCGGGCCGAGCGCACCCTGGAGGCGCTGTGGTGGTGGCAGTTCTCGTACCTCACCAACTGGGGGCCGGCCGCCTCCGCCGCGGTGCGCGCGCTGCAGTCCATCGTCGCGAGGTCGCGGCTGCAGGAATAGCGGTCGCAGCGCCGTCGCACCGGAAATTTGAGACCGCCGTCTCGGGATGTGAAAACCGCGAGGTAGTCCGGAGGCGCTCGGTACACTGGGCGGCGATTCGTTATGTCCCCGACACTGGAGCGCGCCGTGGGCCTGGTCGTGCAGAAATACGGTGGATCTTCCGTAGCAGACGCCGACTGCATCAAACGGGTCGCCAAGCGCATCGTCGACACCCGGCGGGCCGGCAACGAGGTCGTCGTGGTGGTCTCCGCGATGGGTGACACCACCGACGAGCTGATCGACCTCGCCCAGCAGGTCTCCCCGCTGCCCGAGGGCCGCGAGCTGGACATGCTGCTGACGGCGGGCGAGCGCATCTCGATGGCGCTGCTCGCGATGGCCATCGGCACGCTGGGCTACGAGGCCAGGTCCTTCACCGGCAGCCAGGCGGGCGTGATCACCGACCGGAAGCACAACAAGGCCCGGATCATCGACGTGACCCCCGGCCGGATCCGCTCCGCGCTGGACGAGGGCGCGATCGCGATCGTGGCCGGCTTCCAGGGCGTCTCCCAGGACACCAAGGACATCACCACCCTCGGCCGGGGCGGCTCCGACACGACCGCGGTGGCCCTGGCCGCCGCGCTGGACGCCGGGGTCTGCGAGATCTACACCGACGTGGACGGCGTCTACACGGCCGACCCGCGCCTGGTGCCCGCGGCGCGCAAGCAGAGCGCGGTCCGCTACGAGGAGATGCTCGAACTGGCCGCCAGCGGGGCGAAGATCCTGCACCTGCGCTGCGTCGAGTACGCCCGCCGGTTCGACGTACCCATCCACGTGCGCTCCTCCTTCTCCGCGCTGGAGGGCACCTGGATCCGCAACAGCCTGGAAGGGACCGAGATGGAGCAGGCCATCATCGCCGGCGTCGCGCACGACACCAGCGAGGCGAAGATCACCGTGATCGGAGTCCCGGACAAGCCGGGCGAGGCCGCGCGGATCTTCCGCGCGGTGGCCGACGCCGAGATCAACATCGACATGGTGGTGCAGAACGTCTCCGCCGCGGCGACCGGGCTGACCGACATCTCCTTCACCCTGCCGAAGAGCGACGGGGCCAAGGCGGTGGCGGCGCTGTCCAAGGTCAAGCCGCTGATCGGCTTCGACTCGCTGGCCTACGACGACCAGATCGCCAAGGTCTCCCTGATCGGCGCCGGGATGAAGAGCCACCCCGGGGTCACCGCGGTGTTCTTCGAGGCGCTGTCCGAGGTCGGGGTCAACGCCGAGATGATCTCGACCAGCGAGATCCGCATCTCGGTGGTCTGCCGCGCGGACGTGGTCAAGCCGGCCGTGCAGGCCATCCACACCGCTTTCGACCTCGACGCCGACGGCGAGGCCGTGGTCTACGGAGGGACCGGACGATGAGCGAGGGAAGCAACGGCAACCACGGCGCGAACCACTACGCGGCGAAGCGGCCCACCCTCGCGGTGGTCGGGGCGACCGGCGCGGTCGGCACCGTGATGCTGGACCTGCTCTCCACCCGGGAGAACGTCTGGGGCGAGATCCGGCTGATCGCCTCCGCCCGCTCGGCCGGCAAGCGGCTGACCGTGCGCGGCGAGCAGGTCGAGGTGGTGGCGCTGAGCGAGGCGGCCTTCGACGGCGTGGACGTCGCAATGTTCGACGTGCCCGACGAGGTCTCCGCCGAGTGGGGGCCGATCGCGGCGGCCAAGGGCGTCGTCGTGGTGGACAACTCCGGCGCGTTCCGGATGGACCCCGAGGTCCCGCTGGTGGTGCCCGAGGTCAATCCGGGCCAGGTGCGCAACAGACCCAAGGGCATCATCTCCAACCCGAACTGCACCACCCTCTCGATGATCGTCGCGGTGGGCGCGTTGCACGCCGAGTTCGGCCTGACCAGCCTGATCGTGGCCTCCTACCAGGCCGCCTCCGGGGCCGGGCAGGCCGGCATCGACACCCTGCGCGACCAGCTCGCCAAGGTGGCCGCCTCCCCCTCGCTCGGCTCGCAGCCCGGCGACCTGCGCCGCGCGGTCGGCGACCTCGGACCGTTCCCGGCCCCGCTGGCGCTCAACGTGGTGCCCTGGGCCGGCTCGCTGCGGGACGGCGGCTGGTCCTCGGAGGAGCTCAAGGTCCGCAACGAGTCCCGCAAGATCCTCGGACTGCCCGGATTGAAGGTCTCTGCGACCTGCGTCCGGGTCCCGGTGATCACCACCCACTCGCTGGCCGTGCACGCCTCGTTCGAGCGTGAGGTCTCGGTGGACCAGGCCCGTCAAACCCTGCGCGACGCCCCGGGGATAGTGCTGTGCGACGATCCGGCGAACGGCGAGTTCCCCACCCCGAACGACGTGGTGGGCACCGATCCGACCTGGGTGGGGCGGATCCGCTCTGGCCTGGACGACCCGTGCGAGCTCGAGCTTTTCGTCTGCGGGGACAACCTCCGCAAGGGCGCGGCGCTCAACACCGCGCAGATCGCGGAGCTGATCGCGAAGGAATTCGCGGCCCGCTGAACTCGGACGACGTCACCCTCCAGGGGGTTTTTCCACCGAAAGCTGCCCACGAGGCCCACTTAGGTGGCATTCTGCCCTTCGTGAAAGCCCTCCGGTGCGCCATCCACAGATCCACTCGGATGGGGTACAACGATGGAGGGGGTTCGGATGTCTAACTGCCGTGACAGCCACCATGACCGAGCGAGGGCTGGAGAGGCCGCGACGCCGTGTCGTCGCCGCGCCGCACTCCGGCCCGGCCGATGTGGGCGCCGCGATCCCGGACGTCGCAGCTGCGGACGCCGGGTACCGCATCACGGCGTTCGCGGAAGGCGCGGAGCCGGTGACCATCCAGGCAGTGCCCGACCTGTCTGGGGGCGCGGTGGCCACTGACGTCGATGTGACGGCCGACCTGTTGACGGAGACCTACCAGACCCACTACGCGTCCCTGCTGCGGTTGGCCGCCCTGCTCCTCGACGATCTCAGCTCCTGCGAGGATGTCGTCCAAGAGGCGTTCATCAGGGTGCACGCGGCGCGCGCGCGGGTCAGGGAACCGGAGAAGCTGCTGGCCTACCTGCGCCAGACGGTGGTCAACCTCTCCCGCTCGACGCTGCGGCGGCGGCTGATCGGTCTCAAGCTACTGCCTAAGCCCCTTCCCAACGCGGCCAGCGCGGAAGAGGGCGCTTACGACGTGCTGGAACGTGACGCGCTGATCCAGGCGTTGCGCGGCCTGCAGCGCAGGCAGCGCGAGGTGCTGGTGCTGCGCTACTACGCGGATCTGACGGAGGCCCAGGTGGCGGCGGCGCTGGGCGTGTCGATCGGCTCGGTGAAGGCTTACGGCTCGCGCGGCATCGAGGCGTTGCGTGCCCGCATGGAGGAGCATCGATGAGCGAGGACGGCGTCGTCCCGCCGCAAAGCGGGCCATCGCGCCGCCCGGCCGGGGGGCCTGCGAACCAACCGGGGGCGGAGACGCCCCCAGGGCCCGCGGCGCGGCGGTACGAAGGGCAGGAGCGCGGTGAGACCCGCGAGGGCGCTGCGGACCGGTCCGTGAGCGGTGGCCGGGGCATGCCCGGTGCACCGGGGAACCCGGTCGGACCGGGTGATGTGGACCTGCCCCTGTCGGCGACGACGGGTGGTCGCGGCGGTGCTTCGGCCCGCCCTGCTTCGGCTGTGCCGGTTTATGCCGCCACGGCGTTCACCGACGCTGCCCTGGGGCTCGATCTGGATCTGGCGACCGCGCTGCGGACCCGGGTGGCCGTGGTCGGCCGGTCCGGTCCGCCGCCCGGGAGCCTGGCCCGGATCCGGCGCAAGGCGCACGCCCGCCAGCGCAACCGCGCCGTCCTGGCCGGCAGCGCCGGAATCCTGGTGCTCGCGGTCGGCGTGACGCTGGCCACCGGCGACCGCTTCGACCTGGTGCCCAAGCTGACCAGCGCGGTCGGCCTCGGCGGCGGGTCCGGCACCGGCGGCCAGGGCGCCACCGGCGGCACCGACCACGCCTCGACGGCGGCCAGCGGCGGCCACGTGGTGTGGCCGAGCGGCAGCAGCGGCAAGGACGGCCTGGCGATCGGCCCGATGGCCCCGATCACCGGCACGCCGTCAGCCGTCGCCGCGACCAGGGTCCCGCTGTGCACGGCCGCAACGCTCAAGACGAGCACCACGGTCGGCCCGACGGTAGGCGGCGTCGTGTACGGGCACGTGGACGCGGTTGCCGAGGCGCCCTGCGCCGTGGTCGGCCCGCCGGTGCTCACCGTCGCCAACCAGACCGGTACCGCGGCGTCCTCGGTCACCATCCTGAAGGCCGACCTGACCGCCGCGCCGCAGCTTGCGGCCGTGCCCACCTGGGGCACCACGATGGTGCTCACCACGGGCGAGGGCTACGAGTTCCAGTTCGCCTGGGCGGCCGCCGGCTGCGCACAGGGCTCGGCCTCGCCGACGACCACCGTTGTGGCCGGGACGAGTTCGAGCACGTACTACCTCGGCTACGCGATCACCGGCATCACACCGACCACCGCCGTGACGCTCAAGGCGGCCTGCAGTGCGCAGCTGTTCGTGACGGACCTCTACCAGACGGGAGCCTTCCCCCTGCCGAAGGCCCCCACCACATCGCCCGCCAGCTCCCCGTCCACCGTGGCGCCGACGACCTCGACGCCGAGCACCTCGACCTCCACCGCGCCGCCGGACAGCCCGAGTGCATCTCCCAGCGACTCGGCGCCCGCTCCGAACGGGGTCAGCAGCGGGGACACCACGCCGAGCGGCTGACGCCAGAGCCGGGTCGGCGCCGCCCGACGGTCAGGCCAGCGGCCAGGGCCGGGCGGTCGCGCCGAGCCGGTTCCAGGTGTTGATCACGGCGATCACCCAGATCAGCTCGGCCAGCTCGACCTCGCTGAACTGGGCGGCGGCCCGGGCGAAGACCTCCTCGCCGACCTCGCCGTCGGTGAGCCGGGTCTCGGCCTCGGTCAACTCCAGGGCGGCGCGCTCGCGGGCGGTGAAGAACGGGGTCTCCCGCCACACCGGCAGCGCGTAGAGGCGCTGCTCGGACTCGCCACCCCTTCGTGCGTCGCGCGTGTGCATGTCCACGCAGTACGCGCAGCCGTTGAGCTGGGAGGCGCGCGCCCGCACCAGTTCGAGCAGCGGAGCCTCCAGCGAGACCTTCCGGGCAGCCGCCTCCAGCGCGTTCATCGCCTTGCTGAGGTGCGGGACGAGCTCGTCCACGGCCAGGCGGACCGGCGGGACGACGCGCGCTGCGTCAGCGGATGCGGTGTTGGCAGATCCAGCGTTCTGGGTGATGGTTTCTGTCGTCATGGCTTCACCTTATGTACCGAGTGGACTGCTGCTAAGGTCCAATTCCGTGTCCGATTTCTGGTCCACTTTCGGTGTCGACCTTCATCTGGAGCTCGACTCGGCCGCGGGACGCCGGTCCGGGCTGGAGCGCGCGCTGCGTGACGCGGTCCGGGCGGGCCGGCTGGCGCCCGGGGTGCGGCTGCCGTCCACCCGGACCCTGGCCGCCGAGCTCGGCCTCTCCCGGGGCACGGTCAGCGCGGCCTACGACCAGCTGGTCGCCGAGGGCTACTTCGTGGCCCGGCGCGGGTCGGGCACCGAGGTCGCCGATCTCGAGCAGCGTGCCGCCAACACCGCGCCGTCACCGGCCAGGGCTGCCGCGCCGCGCCACAACCTCAAGCCCGGTTCGCCCGACGTGACCACCTTCCCCACCGCAGCCTGGCTCAGGTCCGTGCGGCGTGCCCTGAATACCGCCCCCGCCGACGTATACGGATACGGCGATGCCCGTGGACGGCTGGAGCTGCGTACCGCGCTGGCTGAATACCTGGGCCGCGCACGTGGCGTGCTGGCGGAGCCTGGACAGATCGTGATCACCTCGGGTTACGTCCAGGCACTCGCCCTGCTCGTGACCGTGCTGCAGCGCTCCGGTACCGACACCATCGCCATGGAGGACCCCGGCCTGCCCTTCCACCGTGAAGTGGTCCGGCGCGCGGGAGCGTCGGTGGTCGCGCTGCCTGTGGACGATCGCGGTGCGCGTACCGACCTGCTGGCCGCAGGCGCGCTGCGGAGCGTCGGCGCGGTCGTCGTCACCCCGGCGCACCAGTACCCGACCGGCGCCACGCTGCACCCGGCTCGCCGCCGGACCCTGCTCGACTGGGCACGCACGCGCGGCGGCCTCGTCGTGGAGGACGACTACGACGGCGAGTTCCGCTACGACCGCCAACCCGTCGGCGCGTTACAGGGGACGGCTCCCGACCACGTCGCCTACGTCGGCACCGCCTCCAAGACCCTCGGGCCGGGCGTGCGCCTCGGCTGGATCGTGCTCCCGCCCCACCTGGTCGAGCCGATCAGCCAGGCCAAGCTGTACGCCGACGTGCACACCGAGTCCCTGGGCCAGCTCGCGCTCACCGATCTGATCGCCAGTCATACGTACGATCGCCATATCCGCGTCTGCCGGCTGCGTTACCGGGGGCGCCGGGACCTCCTGCTCGACCGCCTGGAATCCCGCCCCGCGAACCCCGCGCCCGGCTACTCGCTGCACGGTGTCGCGGCCGGGCTGCACGCGCTGATCAGCCTGCCCGCCACCGGCCCTGACGAGCAGCAGCTTCTCGCCCGCGCGGCCGAGCAGGACGTGGCACTCGATGGCATGAGCGACCACTGGCACGGCGAGGGCCCGCGTACGCCCGGTGGCCTGATCGTCGGCTACGGCAGTTGTACCGACCGCGCTTATCCGGCTGCGCTCGACGCGCTCGCGTCGGTGTTACGCATCGTTCCGATGCATGTGAGGTAACGCACACTCACCCGTCACCTGTGTTCAGGGTCCTGGAATAGATCCGTTGTGATTCTCTGACATTCCGGTAATCGACAGTAAACACTTGGTCAAGTAGCATCGGGGCATTCCGCTCCAACTGGTGGGTCGGCGGCGCGGCATGGTGTGCCTTGCGGAAACAATTCAGGGGCGGGAACATGCAGGTGGCGCACGATGGCTCCACCCCGGACTCGAAGCGGCGGCGGGATCGCCGCCTCCGTGAGGCGCCCACTGCAGCGGTACTGTTCAGTCGAGGGCAACTCGTAGTCACATTCATATGTATATCTGTGACGATTCTTGCCCTGCTTATACGCCCGTTGGCCGCGTTGACGGTATTGGTCGGCCTCTGCGTTCTCTTCTACGCACTGTTCGGCATCCTTAAGCTGATCGTGTCCGTGGCGGGTCGTAAGCACGAACCTCTGGTCCGGCTCATGCAGCGGTCCGACGACCCGACCCTGCCGCGTTACGCCGTGCTGCTGCCCGTGTACAAAGAAGCGAACATGCTGCGTCACCTGGTGGCGCGGATCGACCGGCTCGACTACCCGAAGGTCCGGCTGCGCGTCCTGCTGCTGATCGAGCACGACGACCTGGAGACCCTGGAGGCGGCCCGCGCGATGGGCCTGCGCTTCCCGGGCACCGAGCTGACGCCGGCCCAGCCCTTCCCGCACGTGTCCGTCGTCGTGGTGCCACCCGGCGGTCCGAAGACCAAGCCCAACGCGATGAACGAGGCGATGGAGCTGGTGCTCGCCGAGGGCTGCGAGTACCTGACCATCTACGACGCCGAGGACCGGCCGGACCCGGACCAGCTGCTCAAGGCGGTGGGCACCTTCCGGCTCGCGCCGCCGAACGTGGCCTGCCTGCAGGCGGAGCTGGCGTTCTGGAACGACGACACGAACTGGATCACCGCGCTCTACTGGATCGGCTACAAGGTCCACTTCCTGCGCTTCCTGCCCGGCCTGGCCCGGATGGGCCTGCCGCTGCCGCTCGGCGGGACCTCGAATCACTTCCGGGTCTCGGCGCTGCTGGACGCCGCGGCCGGGATGGGCGGCCGGGTCTGGGATCCGCACAACCTCACCGAGGACGCCGACCTGGGCGTGCGGCTGGTGGCCGCCGGGTACCGGATCGAGCTGCTGCGCTCGACCACCATGGAGGAGGCTCCGGCCCGCCTGGGGATCGTGGACAAGCAGCAGCGCCGCTGGAAGGGCGGCTACCTGCAGACCGGGCTCGTGCACACCCGCCACCCCGTCGCCGCGGCGCGGCGGATGAGGGCCGGCCGCTGGTTCGCCTTCAACCTGCTGATGCTCGGCACGCCGCTGTCCTTCCTGCTCAACCCGCTCTTCCTCGGGCTGACGGTGGCGTACTTCAGCACCCGCGCCGACCTGATCAGCGATCTGTTCCCGGCGACCGTCTACTACCCGAGCCTGGCCCTGTTCGTGCTGGGCAACTTCGCCCTGCTCTACGAGCTGATGGAGACCTGCCTGGAGGAGGCCGACCGCACCCGCGGCCGGTTCAGCCTGATCAAGTTCATGCTCCTGGCGCCGGTGATGTGGCTGTGGATGAGCCGCTCGACCTATATCGCGGTGTTCGAGCTGGTCACCGGCAAGCGCGGCTGGCACAAGACCCCGCACGGACACGAGGTCGACGAGGCGGAACTCGCCGCGCTCGGCCTCGACCCCCACGCGCCGATACCGACGCTGCCACAGGTAACGCCACCAGCACGGGCACCGGCACCGGCGTTCACGCCCGCGCCGCTGCCGCGCCGCAATCGGACGGAGAGCGCCTACGCCCCCGGGGCCTCGCCCACTGCCCACGAAGACCTGAGCCTCTCGAGCCAGGACTATCAGTGGTGACCGCTCGGTGACGACCTCCCCCGTCACTCGCGCGGGCCGCCGCCGAGTGCTCGCCCTCGCTGCTTCCGCGTCCGTGCTGAGCCTCACGCTCAGCGCGTGCGCGATGCTGGCGCCGTACACGCCCGCCGCGAAGTCCGCCCCGCTCGGTGACGTCGGGGCCTCGACGTCGTCGAGCTCTTCGTCAGCCGGCACGTCTGCTGCGGCGACGACTTCGGCCACGGTCCCCGTCGTCAAGGTCTCCGCGGCCGCTCAAGCGGAGACTGCGCAACTCGGCGTCCAGGTGTACTGGCACACCACCGGGAACGCGTCGGACGTACGCACAGCCGCCGACAAGGTGCTCGACTACGTCGTCGGCCTGGGCGCCAACAGCGTCAGCCTCACCTTCCCCTTCTTCACCGACGGCGTGCACCCGACCCGGGTCTACGGCCTCGCCTCCTCGACTCCTGATCCGACCACGCTCGCGATCGTCATCGGTGAAGCGCAGGCGCGCGGCTTGCGGGTGATGCTGCGTCCCGTGCTGGACGAGGCGAACATCACCGACAGCAAGGGCGACTGGCGCGGCACGATCCAGCCGACGAGTGTCGTGTCCTGGTTCACCTCGTACCGCGCCTTCCTGCAGCCCTACCTGGAACTGGCCCAACAGCAGCACGTGGCCTACTTCGTCGTGGGCACCGAGTTGGAGTCGCTGGCCAGGCAGAAGACCCAGTGGGCGGCCCTGGAGGCGGCCGCCGCCACGATCTACAGCGGAGAGTTCGACTACTCGCAGAGCTGGGAGAGCTGGGACCTCGGCGTGGCCTCCACCCAGGCCGGCAACGTCGGTGTGGACGCGTATCCCGTGCTGTACGAGGGCGACGGCGCGAGCGTCAGCCAACTGACGTCGGCGTGGGAACGCTGGTTGCGCAACCGATCGAGCACCGTGCTGAGGCGGACCGTCATTCAGGAGGTCGGCATCGCGGCGGTCAGCGGCGCGTACGCGGCCCCGGCGCGCTGGTCCAAGGCCGGGGACAAGATCGACGTGCCGATCCAGGCCAAGTGGTTCACCGCAGCCTGCCAAAGCGCCAAGACGCTGCACCTACGCGGGATCTACTTCTGGAACGTGGACAGCAACGCCGATCCGGCCGCCGCGTCCTCGGCGTCCTCGGCCTCCTTCATCGGGCGCGGCGACCAGTCGATCAAGGCCTGCTTCGCCGCGAACTGGGGCGGCTGATGTCGGATGCACTCCCCGGTTTCCCGCCCTATGCCCGTGTGACCGCCGCGTCGAGGCCCGTCGCGCTCGAAGCGGGGACGGCGCCCGAAGCGGAGACAATGATCATCCGGCTGCGGCCGGCCAGTGATCGCGGTACCACGCTGCTGGTCGGACTCGGCGCGCTGGTGCCCTCGATCGCCGCCCTGTTCTACTTCGCGGGGCGGCGTACCCTCCTCGGGCTTCCCGACGCGTACGCGCACCTGGAGATCGGCCGCCGTGTCGTAGCCGGCGAGGCCCCGGGCATCACCCAGTTGGGCGGCGTCATGCTGCCGCTTCCGCAGATCCTGCAGGCGCTGTTCGCCTGGAACTGGACGCTCTACCGGACCGGGCTGGCCGGCAGCTTCGTCTCGATGGCGGCGTTCGTGGCCTGCACGGTGCTCATCTACAAGATCGTCAGGGTCCTCACGGACTACCGGCGCCTGCCCGCGGTCGTCGGCGCGCTGGTCTTCGCCACCAATGCCAACGCGCTCTACCAGCAGACCACCGCAATGGACGAGCTGACCAGCTACTGCTTCACGCTCGCCGCCGTCTACGCGCTGGTCCAGTGGGCCGCCACAAAGCAGGCCAGGTACGTGCTGACCGCGAGCCTGGCCAGCATGCTGGCGATGCTCTGCCGGTACGAGAACTGGTTCCTCGCCCTCGTGTACGTCGTCTGCGTCGTGGCGATGGCCCGCAGGCTGGGCCACAGCTGGCGGGACGTGCGCGGGATCGGCCTGGTGATGGCGCTGTTCGGCGTCGCGGCCTCGACCGGCGGCTGGCTGCTCTACAACTGGCTGATCTTCGGCAGCCCGCTGTACTTCCTGTACGGCCCGAACTCCAGCGCCGACCAGATGGCGGCCCACCAGTCCGAGCCCGAGATCGGCGACTGGCCGCTGACCCTGCACGCCTACGGCGTCGCGACGAGCTCGGACCTGGGCTTGCTGGTGCTGCTGGCGGCCGCACTCGGCCTGGGGGTGTTCCTGTGGCGGGAGCGCTTCAGCGCGAAGTCCCTGCCCGTGCTCGCCCTCGTCACGGTCCTGCCGTTCTACCTGTTCAGCCTCGAAGCGGGCGAGGAGCCGATCAGCGTCCCGCAGATCAACGGCGACCTGTTCAACCTGCGCTTCGGCCTGATCGCCCTGCTGCCCGCCGCGATCCTGATCGGCTACCTGGTCGGGACCGTGCCGAAGTCCTTCGACACCCCGGCCTGTATCGCCTCGGTCCTGGTGCTGGCCGCGCTCGCGACCGCGGCCTTTGCGCAGCACCGGGTCGTGCTGGAGGCCGAGGAGAAGCAGATCGTCGTCACCCAGCAGCTGCCGGCCGACACCGGCGCCTACCTCGCCGCCCATACCAGGGGCCTGATCCTGCTCGACTCGATCGACAACGAGCGGGTCGCCTTCCCGGTGCTGGACCGCACGGTGTACGAGGGCACCAGCGGCCCGCACGGCAACGTCTGGGCCGGGGCGCTGGCCGACCCCGGGAGCGCGGACATCGACGTCGTCGTCATGCGTGTGACGGCGACCGACCGGGACAAGGTCTACCTGGCCCTGTACGGCACTGCCATGCTCCGTGCGTACAAGCTCGTGTACCGCAACGCCGACTACGAGGTCTACGTCCGTACGACGCAGCAATAGAGCGGCAGTGGGTAGGCGTACCGACCGTCTCAGGACAGCTCGGACAGTGCGTGGGCCAGCCGCTCCAGGTCGGCCGGGGTGTGCGGCGGCGGCAGGTAGACGATTGCGAGCTCGGCGCCCGCTGCGCCGAAGGCCGCCGCTGTCGCAGCCGTCTGAGCCCAGTCGCCGGCGTACGGCACTTGGGCGGAGACCAGGATCTGCGCCGGGTCGCGGCCGATATCCGCGCAGTGCTGGTGCAGCACGTCCCGCGCCTGGCTGAACTGCTCGGGCGTACCGCTGTCGAAGTTCCAGTGCTGGGCGAACCGGGCCGTGGTGCGCAGGGTGCGCTTGCGTCCGCTGCCGCCGATGCAGATCGGCAGGTGCGGCTGCTGTACGCCCTTGGGGTCGCACCGCGCGTCGATCAGCTCGTAGTAGCTGCCCTTGAACGTGGTGGTCTCCTGGGTGAGCAGCCCGACGAGCACCTCGCAGGCCTCCTCGAACCGGTCGCTGCGCTGCTTCAGGGTGCCCAGTTCGATGCCGTAGGCACCGGACTCCTGCTCGTTCCAGCCGGTCCCGATGCCCAGTTCCAGTCGGCCGCCGGAGACGAGGTCGAGCGTGGCCGCCATGTTGGCCAGCACTGCCGGATGCCGGTAGTGGATGCCGCTGACCAGGGTGCCGAGGCGCAGCCGCCGGGTCGCCTGGGCGAGTGCGGTGAGCGTGATCCAGCCCTCCAGGCGGTCGCCGACGGGCTCGGCGCCGTGCAGTGCGTAGAAGTGGTCGGAGGTCCAGCCGGACTCGAAGAGCTCGATGTCGTCGGCCGCCCGCCACACCTCGAGCAGGGCGGGCCACGTGGTGTTCTGCGGCGAGGTCTTGAAGGCGAAGCGCATGGTCCAAATTAACCGAGTCCAAACGACCCCGTCGCCCCCGTCCGTCACTTTATCGCTCACCAGTTCGATCCACAGTGTGCATAAAGCCTGTGGATAACTCTGTCGACGGTTCTTCTGTCGAGGTCAAGCGGGGTAGGCGTGCGTGTCCGTCGCCTTGACCGCGGCCCAGATCCGGCTGCCCGGGACCAGCTTCAGGTCGGCGACGGCGGCGGGGGTCACCTCCGCGACGGCGGGGATCTCGCCGTCCAGATGGATGCGGGCGTGCGTGCCCTGCCATTCCAGGCCGTCGATGGTGGCCTGCCACACGTTGCGCGGGCTGCCGTCGGGGCGGTTGACGTGCAAGGCGACTGCTGTCGGCGGGAACGCGACGAAGGCCGGGCCGTGCAGCGCTTCGGCGACGGCCAGCACCCCACCATCCGCCAGCCGCACCTGGGCGCCGTCGGCGATGCCCTGATAGAGGTTCAGGCCGACCAGGCGGGCCACGTACTCGGTGCGCGGGCGCCGCGCGATGTCGGCGGGCTTGCCCTCCTGGACCAGGACCCCGGCCTCGATGATCAGGATCCGATCGGCCAGGACCATCGCGTCCAGCGGGTCGTGGGTGACCAGCAGGGCCGCGCCGGTGAACTCGGACAGGTGGCGGCGCAGGTGGGCGCGGATGTCCAGGCGGGTCTGCGCGTCCAGGGCGGCCAGGGGCTCGTCCAGCAGCAGCAGCCGGGGGTCGGCGGCCAGGGCGCGGGCCAGGGCGACGCGCTGGGCCTGGCCGCCGGACAGGGTGCGGGGGCGGACGGCGGCGTACCGGGCCAGGTCCAGGTCGGCCAGCAAGGTACGGGCCCGCTCGCGGGCCGCGCGGGTGGACAGGCCCCGGCTGCGCGGGCCGAAGGCGACGTTGTCGAGCACGCTGAGGTGCGGGAACAGCAGGTAGTCCTGGAAGACCACGCCGACCCGGCGGCGCTCGGGCGAGGTCCTGCGGCGCTGTCCGGGGTCCTCAAGCAGTTCCCCGTCGAGGCGCACGTGGCCGTCGGTCAGCGTGGTCAGGCCGGCCAGGGCGCGCAGCGCGGTGGACTTTCCGGCGCCGTTGGGGCCGAGCAGCGCGAGGACCTCGCCGGGCTCGGCGTGCAGCCGCAGGTCGAGGCGGAACCGCTCGCGTTGCACCACCAGGTGCGCGCGCAGACCGTCAGTGGCACTGGCGTCGGTGCCGGAGTCGTCGGCGCTGTCAGGGGGCGTGGAAAAGGTCATGGCGTGGTGGTCCAGCGCTCGCGCAGGGACACCAGGACGATCAGCGAGACGGCCAGCAGGATCAGGCTCAGTACGATCGCGGCCTGCGGGTCGTCCTCCATGGCGAGGTAGACGGCCAGCGGCATGGTCTGGGTGCGGCCGGGGAAGTTGCCGGCGAAGGTGATGGTCGCGCCGAACTCGCCGAGCGCGCGTGCCCAGCACAGCACGGTGCCCGCGGCCAGGCCGGGGGCGATCAGCGGCAGCGTGACGCGGCGCAGGACGGTCAGCCGTGAGGCCCCGAGGGTCGCGGCGGCCTCCTCGTAGCGGGCGTCGGCCGTGCGCAGGGCGCCCTCGACGCTGATGACCAGGAACGGCATCGCGACGAAGGCCTCGGCGACCACCACCCCCGCGGTGGTGAACGGCAGCGAGTAGCCGAACCAGGACTCCAGATACCGGCCGAGCACCCCGTTGCGGCCCAGCGCCAGCAGCAGCGCCACGCCGCCGACCACCGGCGGCATCACCAGCGGCAGGGTGACCAGCGAGCGGACGACCCGGCGGCCGGGGAACTCGATCCTGGCCAGCACCCAGGCCAGCGGCACCCCCAGCACGAGGCTGACCAGGGTGGCCAGGCTCGCGGACACCAGGGACAGGCGCAGCGCCGCGGTGACGTCGGTCCCGGCGAGCTGCTGGGACAGGCTCCCCCACGGCGTGCGCACGAGCAGCCCGATCAGCGGCAGCACCAGGAACAGCAGCCCGAGCAGCGCGGGCAGGAACAGGAACGCGGGAATCCGGCGTCCCGGCGCCCCCGCATCGCGGGAGCGCCGGGTCGGCTCGTCGGGCAGTGTCGTCACAGTCACGGTGTATTCACAAACACAGTGTCGTCGTAGTCACGGCGTCGGGCCGGGCCCCTGGTCCCGGGTCACCGGATTACTTGGCGAAGCCGTCCTGGGCGAGCACGGCCTGGCCCTGTGCGGACAGCACGTACGCGACGAACGCCGTCGCGGCCGCCGAGTTCGGGGCGTGGGTCAGCACCGCGATCGGGTAGGTGTTGATCGCGTCCGAGGACTCGGGGAAGTCCACGCCGGTGACCTTCCCGCCCGAGCCCTGCACATCGGTCTTGTAGACCAGCGCGGCGTCCGCCTCGCCGAGCTCGACCTTAGTGAGCGCCGAGGCGACGTCGGCCTCCAGGGAGACCGGGGTGAGCGAGACCTTGGCGTCCTTGACCACCGTCGCGGCCGCCGCGCCGCAGGGCTGGGCCACTGCGCACAGCACCACCTTGAGCCCGGACTTGGTCAGGTCGGACAGCGAGGTGATGTTCTTCGGGTTGCCCGGGGCGACTGCGATCTCCAGCTGGTTGTGCGCGAAGACGGACGGGGTGCCGACGGCGTCGCTCGCGGTGGTGACCGTCTTCATCGTGGCGCTGCTGGCGGCGGCGAACACATCGGCCGGGGCGCCGGCGGTGATCTGCTGGGCCAGGGTCGCGCTGCCGCCGAAGTTGAAGGTCACGGTCGCGCCCGGGTTCGCGGTGTGGAACTGGGCGCCCAGGGTGGTGAACGCGGCCTTGAGCGAGGAGGCGGCGAAGACGGTCACCGCGCCGGACACGGTCGAGGACGCCGACGCCGACGTCGAGGAACTGCTCGACGCGGCGCCGGTGGAGTTGGAGGAGCTCGAGCAGCCCGCGGCCGCAGCCAGGGCCGCCGCGGCGAGCACCGCCATCGTCACACGCGCCCCGGATCGGGTACTGAACTGCCGGCTGGTCATCGTTGTCCTCCCTCGGTGCCGCCCACCCTGGGCGGGCACGCTTCGCCTCTCACAGGTCCCCCGCCGCCACCGGCGCGGGCACCTCCACCACCACGGTGGTCGACTTGACCACGGCGACCGCCACGACGCCCACCTCGATGCCGAGCTGGTCGGCGGCTTCCCGGCTCATCAGCGAGACCACCCGGAACGGCCCGGCCTGCAGCTCCACCTGCGCCATCACCGTGTCGCGGGTCACCGCGGTCACGATCCCGCGGAAGCGGTTGCGCGCCGAGGAGGTCCCCGAGCCGATTCCCGGCTCGTCCGCGAGGGAACGGGCGAACGCGGCCAGGTCGGCGCCCTCGATGATCCGGCGCCCGTGCTCGTCCCGCGTCGCGCGCAGCCGGCCGGCGTCCACCCAGCGGCGCACGGTGTCCCCGCTGACCCCCAGCAGGTCGGCGGCATCGCCGATCCGGAACACCGTCATGGCGCCACCTCATTTCGCAGTTTCCCGGACAGATGCCGATTCTTCCTGGAATCAGCGAGGCATACAACCGGGAAGCTCACGTATTTGAGAACTCACTGTCCTGTCGTCGGGGCGTGTCAGGGGGCTGTGAGATGCGCGCCGACCCAGATGTGGGTGACGGCGCTGATATACCGGCTGCCGCACCGGTCGTGCGGCACCACCAACTGCGGGCCCTGCCGGTCCAGCGGCACGCCGTTCGCCCGGGTGGCCAGCAGCACCGGGTGCCGGGAGAACTCCGGGTCGATCTCCGCCCAGGACAGCACGGCCTGGTGGCCGTCGGCGCCGGTGACGCAGAGCAGGAACCTGGCGCGGTCCCGGCGTTGCGCCGGGACGAGGCCGGGCACCGCGAAGACGGTCACGTCGTGCAGCAGCGGGCCGGTGAACGCGTGGCGGCGCACTCCGTTGGTCGCGCAGTCGAAGCTGACCCGCGTCGGATACTGCGGCCAGTCCCGCAGCTGTGCGACCGTCAGCCGGGCCGGTTCGCTCAGCTCGCCGGACAGGACGACGGAGGGAACGGGCTCGACGGCCTCGGCCTCGGTGCCGTGAGCCAGCGCGCCCGGTGGGCCGGATGTTTTCACGCCTTCCCCTTCCACGGCTGCTCGGCAGGGTTCAAACGGCCGGAAGTGCCCCGTTCACCTATGCCCTCCCGTTGCGTGGCCCAATCCGCAGATACCCGCCCAGGGCCTTGATACTTGGCGATTCGCCAGCCTGCATCGCTCTTGTTCCTTGCAGATGCGGGTCAGCCGGTTACACCGCCTGGTGCCGCCCGCGCGCGAGGGCGGGATGAGCGCCGACCGCCACCAACGCGGCCACGCTCTTCCGCGGATTTCCCCCGGCCAGCAGCGGTGCCCCGACCCGCAGCGCGTCAGCTCCTGCCCTGGCGCACGCGATCAGGTCGGTGCGCCCGGCCGAGCCGCATTCGGCCACCCGCACGATGCCTTCCGGAATCAGCGGAAGGAGATGGGCGAGTGCCACGCGGTCCACGTCGTTCGTGTCGGGATCGCGCGGGGCGACCGCGATGATTCCGGCCCCGGCACCCACCGCGCGCACCAACTCTCGCCCGTCGCGCACTTCGACCATCGCGCCCAGCCCGATCGACGCGGCCCGCTCGACCAGCGAGACCAGCTCCTCCTGCTCCAGTGCCGCCACGGTGAGCAGCACCAGGTCCGCGCCGTGCGCGCGAGCCTCCCACAGCTGGTAGCTGGAGACGATCAGTTCGGCGCACAGCACCGGGACCTGGACTCGAACCCGGATATCGGTCAGATCGCCCAGCGTTCCGGCCGCGTGGCGCGCCCCGGCCGCGATGCCGACGACTCTCGCCCCGCCCCGTTCGTAGTCGCCCGCCAGCGCCGCCTTGTCCGGGTGGGACGGGTTCACGTCGGCGATGACCGCGACCCCGTCGCCGCGCAGCACGGCCGCGCCGTCGAGCGCAGAGGGGCGAATCAATGCCCTGTGTTTAACCTCGTCCAGCGGAACCCGGGTCTGACGCACGATCAGATCCGCGCGTACCCTCGCGAGTATCTCGTCGGATATCCCGCTCACCGGGCCGTCGCCCCGTCTGACGGGATGCACGCGAGACCCGTCGAACGTGCCGGGCGTGCGCGGCGGTTGCATCGATCCTCTTCCCGCACGGCTTCCCCCCCAGCAGTGACGACGCCTCCACAGCCTTGGTCCTGGCTTGCCCAGCCCGGAGTAACGCTAATCGCAGCTGCAGGCCAAATGCGAAGTAGATCATGCATATGCAAGTGGCAACCGCGCCCACGGCTTGTATATGCGCCTGGAGCGAGGCGCCGCGGCCTGCCTATCACCCATCCGTCACCCACTGTGAACGGCAGCATCGGCCTGAGGGCCATCGAGAGGTTCGTGGCCGAGGGCTGTCCGGTTTGGCCTGGTCCCCCGTTCAGGTGGAAAAGGGGCCCGACCTGCGGTCCGGGCCAATCCCCACGGGGCCCCGGCACCGAACTGCTGCCGGGAGGTCCGCGGCTGCGGGCCTCGACAGCAGCAGGATTCGGAGGGCCGTCATGGGTGATCAGCATCTCGACACCCGCCAGCTCGGTGAGTTGTCCGTCCAGTCGCAGGATCTCAACAGCGACGCGGTACGGATCACCCGGGAGGTGTTGGGCGAGTTCGCCCAGGAGCAGCAGGAACAGCGCGGCGCGCGCGGACGGCGGACGGGCCTGCTGGCCGGCCTGGTCGGCGCCGGCACGCTGTGGGGGATCGGCCGGGCCGCCGCCGCGTCGAGCAGCGACGACGTGAAGGCGCTGCAGACCGCCGCGTCGATCGAGAACCTCGCGGTGAGCGTCTACACCACGGCCGCGGGCCTGTCGTTCATCAAGGACGGCAACGCCACGGTCGCGGCGTTCATCAAGATGACCACCGCGCAGCACACCGCCCACGCCCAGGCGTTCAACGCGGCGATCACCCAGGCCGGGGGAGCGACCCAGAGTGCGGCGGACCCGAAGTACGCCGCGGTGGTCAAGGCCGCCCTGCCGGACATCAAGGCGCCCGCCGACGTGGTCAAGCTCGCGATCACCCTGGAGGACGTGGCCGCGCAGACCTACACCAAGTACGTCGGCCTGGTCACCGACGCCTCGCTGCGCAAGCTGTTCGGCAGCGTGGCACCCGTCGAGGCCCAGCACCGCGCGGTGCTGCTGGCGGTCCAGGCGCTGCTGTCCGGGGGCGGCGGCGACCTGATCGCGATCCCGACCCAGCCGGCCGAGTTGCCCGCCGCCGCGGGCAGCGTCGGCTTCCCCACCGCCTTCTACCCCACCACCAGCGCTTCTCCGATCAGTGAAGGGGCCGTGTCGTGAACCGCGCGAAGGACTGGGAACTGCCGATCAGCGAGGCCGAGCTCACCGGCCTGACCCGGGAGCTGGACGAGGCGCACCGCGAGACCATCCCGTCGATGTTCGCCCGCGCCAAGGACTTCTCCGAGGAACTGGCCGACACCACTACGGACACGGACACGGACACGGATACGGGCACCGGCGTCCGCCCGCACAGCGTCGGGCGGCGCGGTTTCCTGGTGGGAGTCGGGGGAGCCGGACTCGGGCTCGCGCTGGCGGCCTGCAGCAGCTCGTCGACCTCTGCCGGCAGCGGCGCGGTGCCGGGGGCCGCATCCGGCTCGGCCTCGGCGTCCGCGGGCAGTGTGTACACGGGCGACTTGAAGGTGGTGGCCCTGGCCACCGCTCTGGAGAACCAGGCGATCGCCGCGTACACCGCAGCGCTTGCGGCAGCCTCGGCGGGCAAGTTGGGCAGTGTGCCGGCGGCAGTGGGCACCTTCGCGCAGACCGCGATGAGCCAGCACAGCGACCACGCCAAGGCCTGGAACGGGGTCCTCTCGTCGGTCGGCGTGCCCACGATCAGTGGGGTGCCGCTCGCGGGCCAGCCGCAGGTGCTCAGCGCCCTGGGTGCGGTCACCGACGTAGGCGGCGTCGCCAAGCTCGCCCTGCAGCTGGAGAACCAGGCGGCGCAGACTTACCTGTTCGCCGCCGCGAACGTGACGAGCGCGGGCGGCATCGCGACCGCCGCCAGCATCGCTCCGGTCGAGGCCATGCATGCCGCGATCCTGCTGTTCGTGCTGGGCGAGTACCCGGTGCCCGACTCCTTCCTGGGCACCAGCCTGGCCGCGAGTACCAGCACCCTGACCGTGTGACCCCGCACGGGCGCCGGGCCGGGCGGAGCGTGCGCTCCGCCCGGCCCGGCGTGCCGCATCGTGAACCCCCGCAGCCGGGCTAACGTGCCCAATACGATCAGCGTGACCGATGCGCCGATCGTGGAATCGACGCAGAGGGGTCCTTCATGTCCGCAACACCCGGTGTAGGCCGACCCGCTCCGGATTTCACCCTGCCCGGACTGCAGTTGACCGACGGTCAGATAGTCCGCGGCGACTACACCCTCTCCGCGCACCGCGGCCGCCCGCTCGTCCTCGCGTTCTACCCCGGCGACGACACGGCCGTGTGCACCAAGCAGATGTGTGCCTACTCCTCGGGCCTGGAGCAGTTCACCGAACTCAACGCCAGCGTGTGGGGCATCAGTCCACAGAGCGTGGACAGCCACGAGCAGTTCGCCCGCAAGCACGACCTGCCCCTGCCTCTGCTCGCCGACGTCGACCGCCGGGTCGTGGGCGAGTACGGCATCGGCCTGGGTTCCGGGCTGCGCCGCGCCGTGTTCGTCATCGACGCCGAAGGCATCGTCCGGTGGAGCCACGTCGCGTTGCTCGGCCTGACGTACCGCGATACCGCCGTCCTCACCCGCCAACTCGCAGCGCTCGCTGCGTAGGTCCGGGGCCGCAGAGCAGTCTGTGCGCAGCCCACCCGTTTCCGGCAGTCGGTGTGCGATCGCGGAATATCGCTTGACCGGGAACAATCCGGGGTAAATCATGGTTCTGTCGCGACATTAGCTCGCCAGGCCGCCACGGGGCTGTATCAAGGGGCTGTTCAAGGGGCTGGAAGACTTGATCCAGGATTTTGGCCGTGCTCATCCGCTCACTCGATCCCGGACTGCGCAGACTGTCGTGCGCCCACAGGCGGAACGGGGCTAGGGATGGCCCCGGTCGCGCAGTTCCGGATCCTCGGTCCGCTCGAGGTCCGGATCGCCGGGGAACCGGTGCACGTCACGGCGCCCCGGGAGCGCACCACGCTCGCCGCGCTGCTGCTCGAGCCCGGGAAGCTCGTCTCGGTCGACCGGCTGGTGGACGTGGTGTGGGCGCAGAATCCGCCCGCGGCGCCGGCCAACCAGCTCGCCATCTGCGTCTCCGCGCTGCGACGCAAGTTCGCCAGGGCCGGCGACGGCAGCGGCGGCGAACTGATCGTCACCGCGCCTCCCGGCTACCTGTTGCGCACCCGGGACTGCGAGCTCGACACCGACAGCGTGGACCACCTGGTCGCCGAGGCGCAGCGGCTGGCCGCCGAAGAAGCCCCGGAGACCGCCGTCGAGCGGCTGAGCGCCGCGCTGGAACTGTGGCGCGGCCCGGTGCTGTCCGGGATCACCAGCCAGTCGCTGCAGCCGGAGATCGTCCGCTGGGAGGAGCGCAGGCTCGAACTGCTCGAGCAGCGCATCCAGCTCCAGCTCGACCTCGGCCGCTCGTACGAGCTGATCGGCGAGCTGTTCGCGACCATCGCCGACCAGCCGCTGCGCGAGCGGCCCCGGGCGCAGCTGATGGTCGCGCTGTGCCGGGCCGGGCGCAGGTCGGAGGCACTGGCGGTTTACGCCGACCTCCGCAAGACCCTGCGCAACGAGCTCGGCCTCGAACCCGACGCGGAACTGCGCGCGCTGCACGAGGACATCCTGCGCGGCAAGCTCGGCGCCGTCCCGCGCCCGCCGGCCCGGGCGGCCCGCCCTGCGGCCGCACCCGGCTCCGGCGTCACGGTCCAGTGGGCGCGCGCCGCACGGACCGTCCCCGCCATGCTCCCGACCGACATCGCGGACTTCACCAACCGGACCGCGGAGCTCGACGCACTGTGCGCCGCGTTCACCGGCGGGCACGGCACCGCCGTGCCGGTCGCCCTGGTCTGCGGCCCGGCCGGGATCGGGAAGACCGCGCTGGCCGTGCACGCGGCGCACACGCTGCGCGACCTGTTCCCCGGCGGCCAGCTCTACGCGGACCTGCGCGGGACGCAGCAGCACCCGGCCGACCCGTCGGAGATCCTCGGCCGGTTCCTGCGGGCGCTGGGCTACAACGGCAGGCTCATCCCGGACGGGCTGGACCAGCGCGCCGACGTGTACCGCGGCCTGCTTGCCGAGCAGCAGGTGCTGGTCGTGCTCGACGACGCCGCCGACGAGGAGCAACTCAGGCTGCTGCTGCCGGGCACCGCAAGCTGCGGGGTCCTGGCGACCAGCCGCGGCCGGCTGACCGGGCTGGCCGGGGTCCGGCTGGTCGACCTGGACATCTTCGAGCCCGATCCGGCGCTCGGGCTGCTGCGCGCGATCCTCGGCGGGGAGCGGGTCGACCGCGAACCGGCTGCGGCGGCCGAGCTGGCCCGGCACTGCGGACGGCTGCCGCTGGCGGTCCGGATCGCCGGGGCGCGGCTGGCGGCCAAGCCGCACTGGACGCTGGCCAGCTTCGTCTCCCGGCTGGCCGAGGAGCACAAGCGCCTCGACGAACTGTCGCACGGCGCGCTCGAGGTGCGCGCCAGCCTGGCCCTCTCGTACCACGGCCTGCCCCCGGTGGCCCGCTGGCTGTTCTGCCGGCTCGGCATGCTCAGCGCCCCGGACTTCGCCGCGTGGACCGGGGTGCCGCTGCTCGACGCCGAGGAGCCGGAGGCGGCGGCCGCGTTCGAGTCCCTGGTCGACGCCCAGCTGCTCGTCGCCGACGGCGCCGGTCCCGCGGGCGAGCCCCGGTACCACTTCCACGACCTGGTCCGGCTCTACGCGCGCGAGCAGTTCCAGCGCGACGAGCCGGCCGAGGCCCAGGAGGCCGCTGCCGCGCGGCTGATGGACGCCTGGCTGGACCTGGTCCAGCATGCGCACCTGGCGATGAGCGGGGGCGGCGGACTGATCCACGACGCCAGCCCCAAGTGGCGCTTCGACCCGGATCACGCCGCGCGGCTGACCGCCGACCCGTCGGCCTGGTACGAGGCCGAGCGGCTGGGCCTGCTCGCGACGATCCGGCAGGCCGCGGAGCGCGGCTTCGACGGTCTGTGCTGGGAGCTGGTGACGGCCACGACCCCGCTGCTGCGCGAGGGCGGCCACTTCCAGGAGTGGCGCGAGACGCACGAACAGGCGCTGGTCGCGGCGCTGCGCTCGGACGACCGGTACGGGCAGGCCGCGGTGCTGACCGGCCTCGGCGAGCTGCTCGTCAACAGGCTGCAGTTCCAGGCCGGGGCGGAGCACCTGCACCGGGCGGTGCGGATCTTCACCGAGCTGGGCGAGTCGCACGGGGCGGCGCTGGCTTCGATCCAGCTGGCCTGCGCCAACGCCACCCAGGGGCGTTACCCGGCGGCCCTGGCCACCTACCGGTCTGCCCTGGCGCTGCTCGAGTCCGTCGGCGACCGCGAGTCCCAGGGCCGGGTGCACCAGCTGATCGGCCAGATCCACCTCGAGCTGTGCCACCCCGACCTGGCCGAGCCCCATCTGCGCAGCGCCGACCGGCTCGCCGGCCGTACCGGCGACGCGAACCGGGCCCGCGCCCTCTTCCAGTTCGGCAAGCTGTACGCCCAGCGCGGCGACCTGGACCGGGCGCAGCACGCCTTCGAGACGGTGTTCGCCTCCTGCGACAGCCGGCGGGAGGCCCGCGGCAAGGCCTCGGCGCTGACCGAGCTCGGCCGGCTGCACCTGAGCCGCCGCAGCCATCAGCAGGCCGACGCCTGCCTGCGCCAGGCCCTGGCGATCACCCGGGAGACCGCGGACTGGCCGCTGAAGCTCGACACCGACCTGGCCATGGCCGACCTGGCCTTCGGGCAGCGGCGCTTCGAGCAGGCGGTCGCGATCCTGCGGGAGGGCATACGGTCCTGCCGCCGGATCGGCGTGCCGATCTGTCTCGGCCGGTACCTGCAGAGCCTGGGCCGGGTGCACGAGGCGATGGGCGCGGCCGACCTGGCGAACCTGGTCCGCCGCGAGGCCCTGGACGTGTTCTCGGCCATCGGGTCCGCGCAGGTGGACCTGATCCGACGGCAGCTGACGGGCGGTGCGGCGGCGCCCGCGACGCCGCTACTCCGGACGTAGCCGACCCAAGCCCCGGCCACGTCCGAAGAGGGGTAACACCCCGCCGACATCGAGGCAACATCGGCCCGATTCCTCCGGCTCATAGCGTGCAGTCGTGAGGTACACCCGATACTGCCGTTCAATGCTCTCCACTCCCGCGACGGACATGGACCGGTACGCCAAGTCGCACCGCTCGGGCGCGGACGTCTGCATGATCGACCTGGAGGACTCCGTCGCCCCGTGGCGCAAGGAGGAGGCCCGCCGGTCTGCTGAGGCCTTCTTCACGGCGCCGAGCAGCGCAGGCGTCCGCTGCGGGTTGCGGATCAACGCCGTCACCGGACCGGACGGGCTGCGCGACCTGCTCGCCATCGAGCAGTACCCGGTCAAGCCGGACGTGCTGGTGGTCCCCATGGTGGAGTCCGCGCGCGACCTCGAGATCGTGGAGCGGGTGCTGGCCCCGAGCTGCCCGCAGATCGACCTGTTCGCGGTGGTGGAGACGCCGCGCGGGATCGACAACCTCGCCGAGATCGCCGCCGCCTCCGGCCGGCTGCGCGCCCTGGTCTTCGGGGCCGCCGACTACTCCTTCGCCACCGGCACGAGCCTCGCCTGGGAGGCGCTGGTGCACGCCAGGGCCAGGCTGGTCAACAGCGCCCGCGCCGCGAACGTCGAGGCCGTGGACTCGCCGGTGTTCGCGATCGGGGACGCGGACGGGCTGCGCCGGGAGGTCCCGCTCTCCTTCGATCTCGGCTTCAGCGGCAAGATCGCGGTCCATCCGAGCCAGATCCCGATCATCAACGAGGCGTTCTCGCCCGACCCCGGCACCCTGGAGAAGGCCCGCCGGATCGTGGCCGCCGGACGGTCCGGCTCGGTCGGGATCGGCGTCGTGGACGGGGCGATGGTGGGGGCGCCGTTCTTCGAGGCCTCCCGGCGGCTGATCGAGGAGTTCGGGTCGCCCGCCGACCGGGTGCTGTCGTCCACCGGTAACGGATCCGCCGGCAACGGAAGGAAAGACTAGTGAGCGTGGAGACGCGAGCGGACGCTGTGTCGACTGACACTGCGTTGGCTGACACCGCCCGGCAAGCCGAGAACGCACCGGATGTGCCGGGGCCGCGGCGGTACCGCAACAGCCAGAAGATGCTGGAGGCGGGCGAGCCCTCCTGGCAGGCCGCCGCGCACAGCGGGCTGATCGGCCTGGACGTCGACGCCGAGTCGAACAACGACCTGACCGTGCGTCAGACCGGCCACCGCTTCGTGAACATGTGCTCCTGCTCGTACCTGGGGCTCAACTTCGACCCGAGGATCATCGAGGGCGCGGTCGACGGCGTGCGCGAGGCGAGAGCCACTGCGCTGTCCATCGCCAGCACCCGGATCCGCTCGACCCTGCACCTGCGGCTCGAGGAGGAGCTCGGCGAGCTCTACCGCGCGTCGGTGCTGTTCGGGGCCTCGTGCAGCGCGCTCACCACGGGGATCCTGCCGCTGCTGGCATCCGGCCACCTGGCCGAGGGCGGGCCGCGGGTGATGGTCTTCGACCGCTTCTGCCACTTCAACATGTCGTACGTGAAGCCGATCTGCGCCGACGAGAGCCTGGTGCTGACCTCCCCGCACAACGACCTCGACTACCTCGAGGACGTCTGCCGCAAGTACCCGCGGGTCGCGTACATCGCCGACGGCGCCTACTCGATGGGCGGGGTGCTGCCGCTGGAGGGGCTGCTCGACCTGCAGGACCGGTACGGGCTGTTCCTCTACCTGGACGACTCGCACTCGCTCTCCGCGATAGGCGGGCACGGCGAGGGCTATGTGCGCTCCCGGATCGAGATGAATCCGCTCACGATGATCGTCGCCAGCCTGGGCAAGGCCTTCGGCACCGGCGGCGGCGTGGCCATGCTGGGCCGGCCGGAGTCGGCCGACTTCCTGCAGCGGCACGCCGGGCCGGTCGGCTGGTCGCAGAACATGGCCACCCCGCTGCTCGGCGCCTCGCTGGCCAGCGCCGCGATCCACCGATCGGACGAACTCGGGCGGCTGCAGGGCGCGCTGCAGGACAACATCGCCTACTTTGACGAATTGATGCCCACTCCGTTCGCGGGCAACAGCCTGACCGTGCGCCTGATCACGGTGGGCGAGGCGGACCGCGCCGTCGAGCTGTCGACGGAGCTGTTCCGGCGCGGCTACTACAGCTCGGCGGTCTTCTTCCCGATCGTGCCGAAGGGCGAGGCGGGGCTGCGGATCATGCTGCGCGCGGACCTCACCCGGCCGCTGATCGACGCGTTCGTCGCCGAGATCAACGAGATCACCAGCAGCTTCTGAGACGTGATCGGACGGTATTGCGCGTCATGAGCATCGACGAGACAGAAGTGAACGTGGGCACGGACGTGAATGTTGACGTGGACATGGACGAGGCCGAGGGCCACCCGTGCGGCTACCGGCGGGTCGGCCCGAGGCGGTACCGCGAGGTGCTCGGGTTCTACTACGAGGAGTTCAACCCGGGCGACACCTTCGAGCACCGGCCCGGCCGTACCGTCACCGAGATGGACAATGTGCTGATGAGCATGCTCAGCATGAACGCCTCGCCGCTGCACATCGACGCGGCGTACTGCGAGCACACCGGCTGGGGACGGCCGCTGGTGTCCAGCCTGGTGACGCTCAGCATCGTGGGCGGGATGTCGGCCCGCAGCACCAGCGGACGTGCGGTGGCCAACCTGGGCTGGGACAACGTCAGGCTGTCCGAACCCGTATTCGCCGGCGACACCCTGTACGCACACAGCGTGATCCTGTCCAAGCGGCTCTCCCGCAGCCGGCCGGGGGACGGGATCGTCGCCTGCCGCACCACCGGGGTGAAGTCCACCGGCGAGGTGGTGCTCACCTTCGACCGCAGCTTCCTGGTGCCGACCCGGGGCAACGCCCTGCCCGACAAGACAGGATACTGACTCGCTGGCCACCCCGTACCGCCGGATCTTCGCCGCGCCCGGAGCAACGGCCTTCGTCGCGGCCGGCTTCGTGGCGCAGACGGCGCACCTGATGACCGTGCTCGGCGTCGTCTTCCTGGTCTCGGCGGAGACCGGGTCCTACGCCGCCGCCGGGGCGGTCTCGGCCGCCTACGCGCTCAGCTATGCGCTGGCCAGCCCGCAGATCGGCAGGCTGGTAGACCGCTACGGGCAGCATCCGGTGCTCGCGCGCACCGCCGTGGCGAACGCCGTCGGCCGCGCGGGCTTCCTGGCCGCGGCCTGGACCGGCGCACCGATCTGGGCGCTGTTCGCGCTCAGCGCGCTGAGCGGCGCCACGACGCCCTCCCTCGGTTCGCTGGTACGCGCCCGCTGGAGTTATCTGCTGCGGGACTCGCCGCTGCTGCACGCCGCGGTGTCGTTCCAGTCGGTGCTCGACGAACTGATCTTCGTGATCGGGCCGGTCGTGGTCTCCGTGCTCGCCACGGCGGTGGACCCGTCGGCCGGGCTGGTCCTGGCGCTGATCCTGGCCCCGGCCGGATCCGCCGCGCTGGCCGCCCAGCGGCGTACCGAACCGCCTGTCGCCGAGCCGGCCAGGTCCGAGCCGCCGGTGTCCGAGCTGCCCGTGTCCGAACCGCCTAAGTCCGAGCCGCGCCGCCGAGTCGGCCGTCGGCGCTCCCGCTCCGTGCTTGCGCTCCCCGGATTCCCGGCCCTGGTACTCACCCTGATCGCGGTCGGCACCGCCGAGAGCACCGTGGAGCTGGGTACTGTCGCCTTCTGCCAGGCGCACGGGGCGAAGGCGGACAGCGGGTGGATCCTGGCCGTGCTCGCCGTCGGCAGCGCACTGGCCGGATTTCGGTACGGCTCCCGGCCACGGACCGGCCCGCCGCGTCGGCACCTGCGGGTCGCCGTCGTCCTGTTCGCCGCGAGCACGGGGCCGTTCATCGGCGCGCCGGGCGTCTGGCTGCTGCCCGCGGCGGCCTTCGCGCTCGGCCTGACCCTCGCCCCGATGATGATCGCGGCCTTCGCGATCGTGCACGAACTCGTCCCGCGGGAGCGGCTGACCGAGGGGCTGACCTGGCTGAGCACGGCGATGGGTCTGGGCGTCGCGGCGGGTTCGGCGACGGCCGGGAAGGTCGTGGACGCGCTGGGCACCCGCGCCGCGTTCACCGCCGCGGGGATCTGCGGGCTCGCGGCGGTCGCGGTCGTCGTGGGCGGCCTCAGGACAGCAGTTTGCGCTCGACCTCTCGAGCGGCGGTGATGTTCTCGGCGACCACGCAGTATCGGACCGTGCCGTCCACCGAGGTGAAGTCGCAGATCAGGATGATGCCGGTGCGGGTGTCCGGGTCGTAGGCCAGGCCCGAGTCGGACAGCAGCCCGGCCGCCGCCCCGAAGGACGGGACCGCCCAGCCGCCGCGCTCGAACATGACGCGCCGGCCGACGTGCGGGCGGCCGATGATCCGCGGGCCGATGACGTCGTGCAGGTGGGTGGAGCCGCTGACCCGGCTGTTGGTCTCGTTGAGCAGCACCTCGCCGTCTCGGGTCAAGAAGCCGTCCACGCTCATCGTGCCGCGGTAGCCGAACGCGCGGAACGCCTCGCACAGGCTCCGGCAGGAATCGACGAGCACGCCGAGCTCGTCCGGTGCGAGCCCCGGCACCGGGATGACCACGCCGTCGAACACCGGGGCCATCAGCAACTCGCCCTGGCCGGTGTACCGGACGCCGTGGTCGTCGACCAGGAACTCGGCGTAGACCGGCCGCGCTCCGACGTAGTACCGCTCGACGACCAGCCGCAGCCGGCCGCCGCCGGTGAGCCAGTCCCAGCGCCGCTCCAGGTACTCCCGCACGGCCGCGGCGTCGGGCAGGACCTCGACCCGCCGGGCGCCGTACGGCTCGAGGCCGCCGGTCGGGCTGAGGATCTCGTTTCCGTAGCTGCCGCTCTGGAACTCCAACTTGACGATCGCCGGGTGGCCGGCGTCCAGCAGCGCGGTGATCGCGTCGTGGGCCTCCTGCCGGGTTCCGGCGACCGCGCCCTCGGCGATGGGTATCCCGATTCCCGCGGCGATCGCCCGGAACACCGCCTTGCTGTTGGCCGACGCACTGCCGCCCTGCGCGAGGAACGCGTGGCCCGGCACGGCCGACTCGGCGCCGAGCGACCGGGCCAGCGCCACGACTGAAGCGTCCGGGTAGAAGGCGAAGACCCGCTGGGGCGCACGGCCGTCCAAGGCCCCGCGCACCTCGTGGCGCAGGGCCGGATCCGCCAGCCGGTCCTCGGTCAGCAGATCCGGTCCGGCATATCCGGGCGCGGGCGCGATGATCCGCAGTGACTGGCTCCGCACTCCGGTCAGGGTTGTGACATAGCGCACGTAGTCGGCGTCCAGCGCGCGCGGCAGCACCAGGACGTCGCCGTCCTCGGCGAACCAGAGCGCGCGCTGCGCCCCGCAGCCGGAGGCCAGCCGTTCGACCGGCCCCAGCGCCGTCAGGTCCCCGGCCATCTCGGTGGTGCGGTTGTTGCCGATGTGCAGCGTCGCCATACGCGTTGTCCCCTTCGCTCGGAAACGGCGCGGATCCACGAATCCCCACCTTCGGATCGGCCTCGGACCATTAATGCACGGCCGCTCAGCAGGAGCAATGCGCTCCGACCCCGAACCTTTCCGCGACACCGCGGACAACACCGCGACGACATCGTTGCTACATCGGACCGATTCCGCCGCCGCCTAGCCTGAGTGTGTCATTCCAGCGGTTAGTCCGGGAGGCGACGTGAGCAATCGACTGCTGACCACACAACGGGAGGAATATTCCACGGATCAGTCGCTGCGGCAGGCTTTTCCCGAATCCGGTACGCCGGACCCGGATGCCCGGCTCGAGCTGATCAAAGGGCTGCACGCGCACTATGTCGCGTATATGGCCGGGCCGGAGGATTTCGGCCGGATTCCCGGGCTGAACCTCGACGGGCGGATCCGGTCCATTGAACGGGAATGGCTGCGCTGGCAGGACGCGCAGGTCGATCCGACGACCCTGCCGACCACCGCCGTGGAGTTCAAGGAATGGTTCCTCGCCGAGGCGGACGGGCACACCCAGCCGGAATTCTGCCGGTATCTCGCCGAACAGGCCACGCTCGACGAGATCGCCTATTTCTTTCTGGCCGAGGAGTTGGTGGACGGGAAATTCGACGATCTGATGGCGCTGGTACAGATCGGGGCGACCGGAGTCACCAAGCTGACGATCGCCGAGAACTACTGGGACGAGATGGGCCACGGCACCCTCGACGAGATGCACACCCGGATGTTCGAGCACTCCGCCCGGTACATGCGCGCGCGGCTCGCTGAAAAGGGGATCGAGTACGGCCGCCTGTACTGCCACCAGGTCTACGAGAACGCCGCGCTGCTGCTGATGTACGGGATCCACCGGCACCTGGTCCCGCGGGCGCTCGGCGCGATGGGCGTGCTGGAGCAGAGCGCCTCCCCGCGCTTCCAGGCGATGGTCGACGGCTGCGAGCGCCTCGGCGTGCCCAGCGACGTCATCGAGTACCAGCGGATCCACGTCCACGTGGACGCCGACCACGGCGCGGAGTGGTTCGCCGGGGTCTTCACGCCGCTGGTCGACAAGTCTCCGGAACTGCTGCGCGAGATCAGCCTCGGCGTGGCGACCCGGATCAGAGTGGCCAACGCCTATTACTCCGAGGTGTGGCGCCAGATGGGAACGCTGTGCTGATGGCTGCACCGACCGCGGCCGGCCCGTCGGCCGCGATCCGGCCCAACCGCGCCGCAGACCCGATCTATCGCAGGGTGCGCGTCACCCGCCGGGACACCCGCGTGTTCGTCGGCAAACTCGTGCTCGCCGCCGCACTCGCCGCCCTGGGTGCAGTGCTGGCCCTTAACGGCAACCTACTCGTGGCCGGCGCCGGGATCCTGCTCCTCGCCGCGATCTACACCCACGCCGTCGAGCTGCAGCACCAGTGCCTCCACCACTCCGCCTTCCGCCGCGCGGGCCTGCACCGGATCGTCGGGGTGCCGCTCGGGCTGCCGCTGCTGGTCTCGTATTCGCACTACCGGGTCCGCCACCTGCAGCACCACCGGTATCTGGGCACGCCGATGGACTCAGAGTTCTTCGGCTTCGACCCGCGCCGCCCGCTGACCGTGCGGATCCTGCTGCGCGGCATGTTCGACTACTGGCGGCTCGCGCTGGTGGCCCGGGACGTGTGGCTGAGCCTGCGCGGACGCTGGCAGTACGGGCTCGGCCAGATCGGCGAGCGTTCGCGCCGGAACGTGATGGGCGAATACCGGCTGATCGGGCTGCTCGCGGTAGTGGCCGCGGCGAGCGCGGCGGCCGGGGCGGAATCGCCCTTGCTGCGGCTCTGGCTGCTGCCGTTCGCCGTGGCCACGCCGATCCACTTCCTGGTCGAGCTGCCCGAACACGTGCTCTGCGACACCGAGTCCACGGACGTGCTGCGCAACACCCGCTCGATCACCGGGAGCCGGCTGAGCACTTGGTTCACCAACGGCAACAACCTGCACGTCGAACACCACGCGGCGATGACAGTGCCGATCAACCGGCTGCGCGAGCGGCATCAGGAGGTGCTCCGGGTCGCAGGGCACGTGGAGCGGACCTATTCGGCCGCGTACCGCCGGGTGTTCGCCGCGGCGCTCAAGCCCGCCGGCCGGGGACGGGAGAACGAGAACGGTGGCTGAAGCCGCACCCGCACCTGCACCTGCAGCCGTAGCCACAGCCGCACCCGCAGCCCCCGAAACGGCCGCCTTCTACAGCGACGGTGCCCTAGCCATCCAGCGCCACCTCGGAACCGACCGCCTCGCCGCCCACATCGCGGAGAAGTATGTCGCGGACGACCTGAGTGACGACGACCTGGCGGTGGTCACCGGCGCGGATTGCTTCTACCTCGCCACGGCCGACCGGCTCGGCCGGCCGGACTGCTCTTACAAGGGTGGCCTGCCGGGCTTCGTGCACGTCGTCGATCGCCGCACGCTGAGTTTCCCGCACTACGACGGCAACGGGATGTTCCGGAGCCTGGGCAACATCCTGGAGAACCCGGCGGTGGGCCTGCTGTTCATCGACTACGCGCGCCCGGTCAAGCTGCGCGTGAACGGCGATGCAACAGTGTCCACTGCCCCGGCCCAGACCGCCGCCTTCGAGGGCGCGGACGCCGTGATCACGGTGGCACTGCGCCAGGTCTTCGAGAACTGCCCGAGGTATCTGCACGATCCGACGACCGGCCGCCACTCGGCGCACTGCCCGAGACCGGACTACGTGCCGCCCGACCCCACCTGGAAGCTCAAGCCCGAGTACGACGACATCGTGCGCCGAACCGGCGTCACCCCAGACCGAGGCCACTGACACGCGCCGGCCTCCCTGGCTCGTCCCACGCAGTACCGCTCAGCCAGCCTTCTCCTTCCCCTTCTCCCGCTCCTGCCGGGCAAATGCCCGCACCGGAAACGTAGCGAGATCGCGCACCTTCACCGGAACGGCGCTGAAGGTGAACGGCCCGTCGTCCAGCTGCTCAAGCCCGCACAGGTGCTCGACGATCGGGATGCCGGCCGCGAGCAGGATCGAGTGGGCCGGCCGGTGTCCGCCGCCCCCCGGCGAGGTGTCGTCGATGTTGACCGAGTCGATCCCGACCAGCGCGGCCCCGGCCTCGGCCAACAACTCGGCAGCCGAGGCGGCCAGGAACGGGTGGTCCGGCGCTCCGTAACCCGGCGTGGCCCAGAACCGGTCCCACCCCGTGTGAATCAGCACCGCGCGACCGGCAACAGACAGACCGGCAAAACTGGATTCCCCAACAGCGCGTGCCGTGGGGCGAACCAACACCCCGGGCAGGTCGACCACCGCCTCCAGCGGCAGAGCGCTGAGGTCGAAGCCGTCGCGGTACCGATGCGCCGGGGTGTCGAGGTAGGTTCCGGTGTTGCCCACCATCGAGATCCGCCCGATCCGGAACTCGGTGCCCTCCGGATAGTGCCCCCGCGCGTCCTCCCAGCTCAGATGGTCCTCCACCACCGGCACCGGCAGCCCCGGATAGGTGCGTTCGCCGGAGACGATCTCGTGGCTGAGGTCGACCAACCGCCCGGTCACCTGCCGACCGCCCCAGCCGCCCGCGGTCCGCCGACGCGCTTTCGCATACTCATGAGAGCCATCCTCGGATGCCGCCGCTGTGCCTTCGGTGTCGAGACGATTTCACGGCACGCCGTGAAAGCCCACGAGCGTGACCAGAAACGACCGGAGGCCTTCACCCTTGCGAGTGAAGGCCTCTGACGTGCTGCTTACCGGTCGGGGTGGCGGGATTCGAACCCACGGCCTCTTCGTCCCGAACGAAGCGCGCTACCAAGCTGCGCCACACCCCGGTGGAGCTCGGTCAGTCTAGCTGAGCGGAGGTGGATCCTGGAAATCCTTTGGCGGGCGGGTCGTCCGGGCAGGTCGGCGGGGTGGCGCTAGTGCCACGGCACTGGGCTAGGCCGCCGGGCGGGGGACCAGGGTGATCAGGGACGCCTCGGGCGGGCAGGCGAAGCGGGCCGGGGCGTAGCGGGACGCGCCGCAGCCGGCGGAGACGTGCAGGTGCGCCGTCCTGCCTTGCGCGGTGTGGGTGTGCAGGCCCTTGGCGCGGGCGCGGTCCAGATCGCAGTTCGTCACCAGGGCGCCGTAGAAGGGCACGCACAGCTGGCCGCCGTGGGTGTGCCCGGCCAGGATCAGCGGGAGGCCCTCGGCCGTCATCGCGTCGAGGACGCGCAGGTAGGGGGCGTGTGCTACGCCGATCGTGAGCTGAGGGTGTGTCGGATCGGCGGCCTCGCCGGATTGCTCCAGCACCGGGTAGCGGTCGCGGCGGACGTGCGGGTCGTCCACGCCGACGAAGCCGATCGTGCGGCGCTGGGCGGGCAGCTCGAGGGTGGCCCTCGTGTTGGTGAGGTCGAGCCAGCCCTCCTTGGTGAACGCGGCCTGCAACGCGTTCCAGTCGTTCTGCGTACGCGGGCGGCGGGGGGCGTGCGAGCGGTCGCCCTGGCGCAGGTACTTCGTCGGGTTGAGGCGCTTGGCCTGGTAGTAGTCGTTCGAGCCGAAGACGAAGGCGCCCGGCAGCCCCAGCAGCGGTTCGAGGGCGCTGAGCACCTCGGGGACCGCCTCGGGGTGCGAGAGGTTGTCGCCGGTGTTGACCACCACGTCGGGCCGCAGCTCGGCCAGGCTGCGCAGCCACCGCTGCTTGCGGCGCTGGCCGGGGACCATGTGGATGTCGGAGACCTGCAGGATGCTCAGCGGCTGCGCCCCGGGCGGCAGCGCCGGGACGGTGTAGCGGCGCAGGCGGTACAGGTTGACCTCGACGCCCGCGGCGTAGGCGAGTCCGGCGGTTCCCGCGGCCATGATGCCCAGCGGCACGGCGATCGATCGGCGCATTGGGCGATTCTACGGGCGCCGGCCGACCGGGGCTCAATCCCGTGCGCTTCCGTTCGGCTTCGTGACACGCTAGGCCTATGACCACCACGACGACGCTCAAGGAACGACTGCGCACCGACCTCACCGCCGCGATCAAGGGCCGCGACGAGCTGCGGGCCGCGACGCTGCGGATGGCGCTGACCGCCATCACCAACGAGGAGGTCGCCGGGACCGCCGCGCGCACCCTCTCCGAGGCCGAGACCGTCACGGTGCTGACCCGCGAGATGAAGAAGCGGCGGGAGGCCGCGGAGGCCTTCGCCGGGGCGGGACGGGTCGAGCAGGCCGCCCGGGAGCGCGCCGAGGGCGAGGTGCTGACGGGCTACCTGCCCGCGCAGCTCACCGACGAGGAGCTGACCGCGCTGGTCACGGACGCCATCGCGCAGACCGGGGCCGCCGGGCCGAAGGCCATGGGCCTGGTGATGAAGGCGCTGACGCCGAAGATCGCGGGACGGGCCGAGGGCGGCCGGGTGGCGGCGGCGGTGAAGGCGGCGCTCGTCGGCTGAGGCGAGGTGACGAAAGCGGCTGGGCGGGCTCCCTCGGGAACCCGCCCAGCCGCTTCATGTTTCACGACGTACTACGCCCGCGTCACGCGGTCAGCGCGTCAATGGTTGCCGCCGTTGCCGCCGTTGCCACCGATGATCCCGCTGATGAAGCCGCCGGTGGTGGCGTTGCCGGTCCCGTTGCCGTTCCCCTTGCCGGTGGTGGTGCTGGTCTGGTTGAAACCGGTCGGCGCGGTGAAGTCCTCCACCGTGGTGCCCGCCAGCGCGCCGGCCATCGCGTCGTTGAAGGTCGGCGCGGAGATCGTGGCGCCGAAGATCTGGCCGTAGGTGGTCGGGCCGATCTTGATGTTCGCCATCTTCGACTTCTTGTTCCAGTCCACGTAGCCGGTCCAGGTGGCCGCCGCGAGCTGCGGGGTGTAGCCGTCGAACCAGGTCGCGATGCCCGCGTCGGTGGTACCGGTCTTGCCCGCGACCGGGCGGCTGTCGCTGAGCGGGACCGCACCGGCGGCCGTGCCGTGCTGCACCACGCCCTGCAGCATCGAGGTCAGCTCGTTGGCGATGTTCGGGTCGAGCACCTGGCGGCAGGTCCTGGCCTGGCCGCCGTAGTTCTTGCCCGACACGTCGGTCACGCCGGTGATCACGTAAGGCACACAGTACGTGCCCTGAGCCGCGACCGTGGCGTACGCGCTCGCCATCTCCACCGGGGTGATCGGGTTGGCGCCGAGCGTGAACGAGAGGATCTGCTGCAGCGACTTGCCGGTGTCGTTGTCGTTGTCCTGCGTCACGCCCATCGACTCGGCGATCTGCGCGGGCTTGCACAGGCCGGTCGTCTCTTCCAGCTTCAGGAAGTACGTGTTGATGGAGTTCGCGAACGCGTCGGGCATCGCCGTCTGGTGATCCGCCAGGTCGTCGTTCACCGGGGCGTATTTGCCCGAGCTGTTGTCACTCGGCCAGGTGATCGAAGTCTGGTTCCCGGCGCACACGGCGACCTGCGTGCCGGCGTCGTCGAGAGTGGCCGGGGCGTCGATCACCTGGTTCGGGTTGACCCCCTGTTCGAGCGCCGCCAGACCCACGAAGATCTTGAACGACGAGCCCGCCTGGAAGCCGTTCGTCCCCGCGTGCGCCCTGTCCGCGGACAGGTTGATATATGTCTGGCCCGAGCCGCTGCCCATCCGGGCGGACTGCGCCATCGCCTTGATCTCGCCGGTGCCGGGTTCGACCATCACCAGGGCCGAGGCGATGTCATGGCTCTTGAGGTCGCTGCCGTACACCCGCTTGGCGATCGCGCTGTCCGAGGACCGCTCGTCCTTGACGCTCATCGTGGTCTGGATGGTCAGGCCGCCCTGGTTCCACATGGCCTCGCGGTCCGCGACCGTCTTGCCGTAGGCCGCGTCGCCGATGAAGGTCTCGTAGACGTAGTTGCAGTAGAACGCGGCCGAGCCCTGTGCCATGATGCAGCCCGGCTTCGGCGTGGTCGGGCTGAGGCCCAGCGGGGCCTTCTCGTACTCCTTGGCCTGCGCCGGGGTGATGTAGTTCAGCGCCGGGTTGGCCATGTCCTCCAGCACGATGTTGCGTCGGGTCAGGGCGTCCTGCGGGTGCTGGAACGGGTCGAACTCGCTCGGGCTGTTGACGACGGCGGCCAGCATCGCGGCCTGCGGGACCGTCAGCTTGTCCGACGTCGTGGAGAAGTACCGCTCCGCCGCCGCCTCGACGCCGTAGGCCCCGGCCCCGAAGTAGACCAGGTTCAGGTAGCGCTCCAGGATCTGGTCCTTGCTGAGCGTCTTCTCGATCGCGATCGCGTACTTCAGCTCGGTGATCTTGCGGGAGAAGGTGTCCGCGATGGCCGCCTGCTGCTTGTTCTTGTCGGTGCCCGCCTCCAGCAGCAGCACGTTCTTGATGTACTGCTGGGCGATCGACGAACCGCCCTGGGTGGCGCCGCCCTGTGAGTTGTTGAGCAGAGCGCGCACGGTGCCCTTGAGGTCGATCCCGCCGTGCTGGTAGTAGCGGATGTCCTCGATGGCCACCAGGGCGTGCGGCATCGCCGGGTTGATCGAGGACATCGGCACCACGACCCGGTTGCCGTAGTCGCTCCAGGTCGTCGCGATGACCGAGCCGTCGTCGGCGAGGATCTTCGTGCGCTGCGGCAGCGACGGCGTCTCGAAGTCGTTCGGCAGGTCCTCGAAGTGGTCCGAGGCCGCCTTGGCGGTCAGCCCGGCGCTGCCCACGAAGGGCAGGGTGAGCCCGGCCAGCAGCACGCCGGCCAGCGAACTGACCATGACGAACGAGGCCAGGTGCGATATCAGGCGGCCCGCGCCGCTCGCACCGGAGTAACCACTGCGTCCCGTCACCATGCCGAACAGGGTACGGTCCGTTCCCGCGGACGAGGCCGGGAGGGCCTTTGGTCGGCGATTCTGTGGCCCAGTTGCTACATCGGGGTAGTCCGGACGGGCCATACGAGATTGACCAGTTCGGGGCCTGTCGAGCGGTCCCCGTTATCCGTAATGTCGTGCTAGCTGAAGAGATCTCTTCGCGGAGGGTGCGCCCCGAACCTGCGGGAACACCTCGGGAATCCATTCGGCGGTTGGACGTCCGGTGTGTCTGGGTCACCGGTCGGACAGTCAGGACTAGTGCGACAAGTGCGGATGTCGTGCCGGTCATCCATACCGGTCAGGGCACGTGCGTTGGGCGGCGGCGGTCGATCCGCGCGTCGCGGCGAGCATGGCAACGTCCCGATCGGATGGGGCCGGCCGCCGTTGGGGGAGCCTCGATGCTGAGAGGACGGCACCGGAGATGGCAGGGTCGGAAAGTTCGGATGGCGAAGTGTCCATGAAGGCGGTGGCCGCGGTGGACAGCCCGGTCAAGAACTGGGTGGAGGACTGGACGATAGCGGCGGCCTGCCGGGGCATGGACCCCGACGAGCTGTTCGTCCAGGGCGCCGCGCAGAACCGCGCGAAAACAGTATGTGCCGCCTGCCCGGTGCGCACCGAGTGCCTAGCGGACGCACTCGACAACCGGGTCGAGTTCGGCGTCTGGGGCGGGATGACCGAGCGGGAGCGCCGGGCGCTGCTGCGCAAGCGGCCGGACGTGCGGTCGTGGCGCAAGGTGCTCGAGGGCAAGCGTGAGGCCTACCTGCGCCAGCGTATCCCGGTGATCACCGTCAGCAGCTGACGGGCGGTCGACCGACCGGTCGCGGCGTGCGGCGCCGAGGGGCCGGAGCAGGACGCAGGACCGAGGAGCGGAGCAAGGGGAGACGGGCGGGGCCGCCGCACAGCGTGTGCGGCGGTCCCGACCGCAACCGTGCCGATCCGGTCCGTCGTCAGGCGGAGCGCGCGATGATCTCGCGCAGGCCGTCCAGGTCGTGGATGTCCTCGGCCTGCGCCGCCAGTTCCAGGACCGGGATGCCGGGGTGGTTGGCCAGGAAGCGCCCGGTCAGCCTGCTCTCCCGGCGGGACTGGACCACCCGTTCGGCGTGCAGCCGCAGCAGCGCGGCGGCCAGCTGCGTCGCCTGCGCCTCGTCCTCCGACGGCCCGCCCTCGCCATTGCTGCCATTGCCGCCAGTACTACCGGTACTGCCGCCGGCGTTCCCGGCGGCCTCCGAACCGTTCTTCCCGCGCCCGGAACGCTTGGCCGCCTTGCCGTTGGACAGCTGCTCGGCCGCGGACAGCGCCCGTTCCGCGGTGATGTCGGCCTGCGGCCGGTGCACCCGGTTGAGCACCAGCCCGGCCAGCGGCATCTTGTCCCTGGCCAGCCGCTCGGTGAAGTAGGAGGCCTCGCGCAGCGCGTCCGGCTCGGGGGCGGCGACGACCACGAAGGCCGTCCCCTCGGTCTGCAGCAGCTGGTAGGTGCGCTCGGCCCGCTCCCGGAAGCCGCCGAACATCGTGTCCAGCGCGGCCACGAAGGACTGCACCTCACCCAGCAGCGAGGTGCCCAGGATCTTGCCCAGCGCCCCGGTCACCAGCCCGACCCCGCCGGCCAGCAGCTTGAACGCGCCGAGCCCGCCCACCTTCGCCGGGGCCGACAGGATCCTGATCAGCCGGCCGTCCAGGAAGGAGCCGAGCCGGTCCGGGGCGTCCAGGAAGTCCAGCGCGGAGCGGCTCGGCGGGGTGTCCACCACGATCAGGTCCCAGTCGCCCTGGGCCTTGAGCTGGCCCAGCTTCTCCATCGCCATGTACTCCTGGGTGCCGGCGAAGCTCGCGGACAGCGACTGGTAGAAGGGGTTCGCCAGGATCTGCTTCGCCCGCTCCGGATCGGCGTGGTCGACCACGATCTCGTCGAAGGTCCGCTTCATGTCGAGCATCATCGCGTGCAGCCGCCCGCCCGCGGACCGGTCGATCCCGGGCACCTCGCGCGGGGTGTTGTCCAGCTCGGTCAGCCCGAGCGACTGGGCCAGCCGCCGGGCCGGGTCGATGGTCAGCACCACCACGTCACGGCCGCGCTCGGCCGCGCGCAGGGCGAAGGCGGCGGCGGTGGTCGTCTTGCCGACCCCGCCCGATCCGCAGCAGACCACGATCTTGGTGTCCGCCGAATCCAGCAGCCGGTCCAGCTCCAGCGGCGTGACGGCCCCGTTCACGCGGCCCCCTGGCGGCGCAGTTCCCTCGCCAGCAGGTCGAGCCCGACCCGGTCGACCCCGTCCGTGAGCAGCGGCAGCTCGTAGAGCGGCGCTTCGGTGGCGGCCAGCTCCTCGCGCTGGCCGGCCTCGAGCAGCACCCGCTGCGCGTGCTCGGTGGCCAGCTCGGACAGCGCGGTCACGGTCTCCGGATCGGCCAGGCCGACCGGGGCCAGCCCGGCCGCCAGCTCGGCCCGGTCCAGGCCGCCGGGCTGCGCGGCCCGCTTCAGCCGGTCCTCGGGCAGCACGACCGGGCGGGCCTGGTTGACCACCACCCCGCCGGCCGGCAGCCCGGCCGCGCGCAGCTCGGCGAAGCCGTCCAGGGTCTCCTGCACCGGCATCTCCTCCAGCAGGGTGACGAAGTGCACCGCGGTCTGCGCGCTCGTCAGCACCCGCATCACGGCGTCGGCCTGATTGCGGATCGGGCCGACCTTGGCCAGCCCGGACACCTCGGAGTTCACGTTCAGGAAGCGGGTGATCCGTCCGGTCGGCGGCGCGTCCATCACCACCGCGTCGTAGGCGAAGACCCGGTCGTGGCCGTGTCCCTGCGCCTGCCCGTGCCCGTGGGCCGACCCGGCGGAGGCCCGCCGCCGCACCGCCTCGCAGGTCTTGCCGGTCAGCAGCACGTCCCGGATCCCCGGCGCGATGGTGGTGGCGAAGTCGATCGCGCCGAACCGGCGCAGCGCCCGCGCGGCCGGCCCCAGCTTGTAGAACATGTCGAGGTACTCCAGCAGCGCCTGCTCGGCGTCGATGGCCAGCGCCCAGACCTCGCCGCCGTCCGGGGTCACCGCGACCCGCCGCTCCTCGTACGGGACCGGCGCGGCGTCGAAGAGCTGGGCCAGCCCCTGCCGCCCCTCGACCTCGACCAGCAGGATCCGCCGGTCCCCGGGCCGCTTGCCGCCCGCGGCCAGCGCCAGGGCCAGCGCGCCCGCCACGGTGGTCTTCCCGGTGCCGCCCTTTCCGGTGACCACGTGCAGGCGGACGGCGGACCAGTCGGGCTTCGCCTGCCGCCCCTTCGTCGCATTGGTCACGGCAAGAGCCTAATCCCCCGCCGCGCGGCAGGGGCCGAAGGCACCCGTTAGGCTCTGGCCCATGACCAAGTGGGAGTACGTGACCGTGCCCTTGCTCGTGCACGCGACGAAGCAGATCCTGGACAACTGGGGCCAGGACGGCTGGGAGCTGGTCCAGGTGGTGCCGGGTCCGAACTCGGAGCAGCTGGTGGCGTACATGAAGCGGGAACTGCAGAAGTGAGCGGTGCCGCCGTCGCCGGCGCCACGCCCGAGGAGCGCCTCGCCGCGCTGGGCCTGAAGGTGCCGCCGGTCGCCAAGCCGGTCGCCGCCTACGTCCCGGCGCTGCGGTCCGGCGCGCTGGTCTTCACCTCGGGCCAGCTGCCCATGGTGGACGGCGCCCTGCTGAAGACCGGCAAGGTCGGCGCCGGGGTCTCCGCCGAGGAGGCCAAGGAGCTGGCCCGGCGCTGCGCGCTCAACGCGCTCGCCGCGATCAAGGCCGAGATCGGCGACCTGTCCCGGATCACCCAGGTGGTCAAGCTGGTCGGCTTCGTGGCCTCCGCGCCCGACTTCACCGGGCAGCCCGGGGTGATCAACGGGGCCAGCGAGCTGCTCGGACAGGTCTTCGGCGAGGCCGGAGCGCACGCGCGCTCGGCCGTGGGCGTCGCGGTGCTGCCGCTGGACGCCCCGGTCGAGGTTGAACTCACGGTCGAGATCGACACTTTCGCGGTGGACTCCGCCCCGGACGAGGTGGCCTGATTCCGCCGAACCCCGCCTCGGGCGCGGTCCTGTCCGGGCCGGTCACGCCGCGGGCCACACTCGTGCTGGCCCCGAATCCGTCTCCGATGACGCTGGACGGTACCAACACCTGGGTGCTGATCGAGCCGGGCTCCGCCGAGGCGTTGGTGGTCGATCCGGGTCCGTTGCACCAAGGGCACCTCACGGCCGTGCTTAAGCAGGTCGAGGCCGCGGGGGCACGGGTGACGTCGATCGCCCTGACGCACGGCCACGCCGATCACGCCGAGGCAGCCCGCCACTTCGCCCGGCTGACCGGCGCCCCCGTGCGTGCGCTCGATCCCGCACATCGGCGGGGTTCGGAAGGCCTCGCGGGCGGCGACGTGCTCACGGCCGGCGGCCTGGAGGTCCGGGTCGTGGCGACTCCGGGCCACTCCGGCGACTCGCTCTCGTTCCTGCTGCCTGCCGACCGGGCGCTGCTCACCGGTGACACGGTCCTCGGGCGCGGCACCACGATGGTCGCGCACCCCGACGGACGGTTGGCCGAGTACCTCGATTCGCTGACCCGGCTGCGCCGGATGGCTGAGGCCGGGGAGCTGCGCACCGTGCTGCCCGGACACGGCCCGATCGTCGCCGAGCCCGGTCCGCTGCTCGATTTCTACCTCGGCCACCGGGCCGCGCGGCTCGCCCAGGTGGAGGACGCGCGGGCGGCGGGCGACCGGACGGCGGCCCAGATCGTCCGGCGGGTGTACGCCGACGTCGACAAGGCGCTGTGGCCCGCCGCCGAGCTCTCGGTGCTGGCCCAGCTCGAATACCTCGAAGGGCGCAAGGACTGACGGGCCAGGGCTGGCCAGGGCCGGGTCGGGAGTGCGGCTGAAGCCGGGGCTAGCGCGCCCGCCGGGCCAGCCGCACCGTGTCGAGCAGGATCACCGCGCGGGCCTCGAGCTTGATCCAGCCGCGCTGGGCGAAGTCGGCCAGCGCCTTGTTCACCGTCTCGCGGGAGGCGCCGACCAGCTGGGCCAGCTCCTCCTGGGTCAGGTCGTGCGAGACCTTGATGCCCTCCTGCTCGTCCCCGGCGGGCTGCCCGAACCGGGTCGACAGGTCCAGCAGCGCCTTCGCGACCCGGCCGGGTACGTCCGAGAAGACCAGGTCGGCCAGCGTCTCGTTGGTGCGGCGCAGCCGGCGCGCCATCGCCCGCAGCAGCGAGCGGGCGACCTCGGGCCGGGCCGAGAGCCACGGCTGCAGCTCGGTGTGGCCGAGCGCGAGCAGCCGGGTGGAGGTCAGCGCGGTGGCGGTCGAGGTGCGCGGCCCCGGGTCGAACAGCGAGAGCTCGCCGAACATCTCGCCCGGGCCGAGCACCGCCGTCAGGTTCTCCCGGCCGTCCCCGGAGGAGCGGCCGAGTTTGATCTTCCCCTCGACCACGACGTACAGCGCGTCACCCGGGTCGCCCTCGTGGAACAGCGCGTCCCCGCGGCTGAGCGCGATCTCCGTCATCGACTTGAGCAGCGAGTTCGACGCCTCCTCATCGAGCGCGGCGAACAGCGGGCTCCGGCGCAGCACGTCCTCCACTGACGAACCCTCCATCGGCGGTGAAGCCGTATCTCTCTGCGTTCCAGGTCGCCGGTCGCCGGGACGACTCGACGCCGGACCGCAATCTGTTATGGCCCTGCATCGAACAGTGTGGCCTACCACACGGTAAATCACATACTCGGGAGCGCCACTCCGTCCGTATTTTCATGCCGGTCATACGTTCCTCACGTGCCGGTGAGCCTCCCTTCGCGGCCCGGTCACCTTGCCCACGGGGGCGGCGCAGCGCGGTATCACGCGGCACCGCCCCCGTGACCGTTATCCGCTACGCGACGTGAACGGTGATCGCCGCGGTGTGCAGCACGCCACCGGTCTGGAACTGCAGGAACAGCCGGTAGTCGCCGCTCTTGGCCATCTGCGCGTCGAAGGTGAGCGTCGGGCCGCCGTGGTCGCCGTTGACCGCGCCCTGCGGGTGCAGGTGCGCGAATGCCAGGTCGCCGGCGTGGAACGCGGTGAGGTGGGCGTAGGTGTCGAGGTAGGGCTGCAGGTCGGTGACCGGCGTGCCGTCCTTCGTGACCGTGGCGGTGAGGGCGTGCTCCATTCCGGCCATCAGTTCGCCCGACAGGGTCACCGTGTACCCGTCGACCTGCGTGCTGGGGGCTGCTGCGGGCAGCGTGACGGCGGAGACGGTCCCCGCGACCGTGAACTGCTTGCTCAGGACGAGCGCGATCGCGGTGCCGCCGCTGTTCTTGGTGATGAAGGACGCGTACATCCGGTACGCGCCCGGCTTCATCGCCGCCAGTGATGCAGTCCAAGTGCCGTCGCTCGCCATGGTCGGGTGCACGTGCTGGAAGCCGCTGAGGTCCGAACGCACGGCGTAGAAGTGCATCAGCTTGGTCTGGTCATCCTCGTACGAGGTCAGCGCCTTGCCGGAGGAGTCCGTGATCCGGAACGTGACGGCGACGGCCCGGCCGGAGGACACCGAGGTGGTGCCCGACACGGGGGCGAGGGTGAAGCCGGAGGATGTGGCCGCGAGGCCGTCGCCGGTGTACATCGGCTCGTCCATCCCGGACATCCCGGCCGGCATTCCGGCCATTCCGGCCGTGCTGGAGGAGGTGGATCCGGCGCCGGCGGTGGACGGAGTGGTGGAGCCACAGGCGGCCAGGGCGAGGCCGAGGAACGTGCCCATCCCGGCCAGCAGCAGCCGCCGGGAGTCGAACGGTCGAACAACGCGCATGGGAGTAGTCAGCTTTCGAGCATGCGCACACAGTGCGCGGACGACAGAAGGGAACCGTCTGCCGGCCGGGACGGGCCCGGTCCGGCGCGGTTCCGATCAGGTCCGCGACACGCACACCGTGGTCAACAGCTCTCTACCCGCCGGACCCGGCGGTCCGCGCCACCAGCGCGAGCCCGCCAAACGCTGCAAGCGGGGCTGCTCCGCGAGGAGCGCGGGCACGATGGAGCCGAGGAGGGCAAGGGCAGCGAGCAGCGTGAGTGCCCAGTCACCGGGCGTCGGCGGCTGGCCGGACAGGCACAGCTCGCCCGACTCGGACTCGGCCGACCCGGCCGGTGCAGCGCTGGTCACGCCGGTTTCCGCAGGTACCAGGCTCATCGGCGACATGGACATGGACGACGAATCGCTCATCGACGCCGCGAGAGACGTCGGGACCATCCCGTGACAACCCGAGTCCATCGTCGCGGACATCCCGTGCATGATCCACAGCCCGAGCAGCACGACCGGGATGAGCAGTCGCACCGCTGGACGGGAGAGGCAGGCAGTCTGAAGGACAGGCGAGCGCGTAAGAATCACGCTGCCGCGTCGTTGTTTGCGCATCGCCACCCCCCTCTCGACTGTCCCAGGACACGATATCGGCCTGCACGTACCGCGTCCGATGCCGGTTCATCGGCTGGGCTGAACGTAAGTGGCGCCATGAGGTGAGCGGGTGACTCTAGGCTGGGGTGGTGAGTGTTGACGGAGAACTCGAAGTCAAGCCGACGGTCGCCCGGCCGCGGCGGGGCGGCACCCGGATAGGTGCCGCGTCGGTGCGTACCGAGTCGCCTGCCGCGCTGGTGCGCCGCGCGCGGAAGATCAACCGGGTGCTCGCCGAGACCTATCCGGACGCTCACTGCGAACTCGACTTCGAGTCGCCCTTCCAGCTGATCGTGGCGGTCGTGCTCTCGGCTCAGTGCACGGATGTGCGGGTGAACCTGACCACGCCCGCGCTCTTCGCCCGGTACCCCACCGCGGACGAGATGGCGGTGGCCGATCCGGTGGAGCTGGAGGAGCTGATCCGCCCGACCGGCTTCTACCGAAACAAGGCCAAGTCGCTGCTCGGGCTGTCGGTGGCGGTGCGGGACCGGTTCGGCGGCGAGGTGCCCGGCACGCTGGAGGAGCTCGTCGGGCTGCCCGGCGTCGGCCGCAAGACCGCGAACGTCGTGCTGGGCAACGCGTTCGGCGTCCCCGGCATCACGGTGGACACCCACTTCGGCCGGCTGGCCCGCCGCTTCGGCTGGACCGAGGAGGAGGACCCGGTCAAGGTGGAGCACATCGTCGGCGCCCTGTTCCCGAAGCAGGAGTGGACGCTGCTCTCGCACCGGATGATCTTCCACGGCCGCCGGGTCTGCCACTCGCGCCGGCCGGCCTGCGGGGCGTGTCCGGTCGCGGCCCTGTGCCCGTCGCGAACCATCGGCGAGACCGATCCGTTGAAGGCGGAGACATTGCTGCGTCCCGCGTCGGCCCGCGAGGCGGCTCAGTTGGCGGCGGCCCGGAAGGCGGCTTCGTGAACGACGCGGTGGACGGCGGTGCCGCCTTCGAGGACCCCGGGTTCGAGGATCCGGTCTTCGAGGACACCGCGTTCGAGGAGACCCTCTTCAAGGATCCGGCCTTCGAACAGGTCGGATTCGACGAAGGCACCGCCGGGCGGAAGGACGCGGCCGCCAAGGAGGCCGAGCGGCGGGCCGAGGCGCTCGAGGCGGTCCTGGCCGCGCCCGCCGACCTGCCGTCCTGGCTGCGGCCGCTGGCCACCGCCGTGCAGCGGCTCGAGCCGGGCTGGCTCGGTTTCCAGCCCCGGGTGCGCACGCTGCCCGGCGAGCCGCGCCGGTCGGCCGTGCTGATCCTGTTCGGCGGGGCCGAGGGCGAGACGCGGCCGGACATCCTGATCACCGAGCGGGCCGCGACCCTGCGTGCGCACGCAGGCCAGCCCGCCTTTCCCGGCGGCCGGATCGACCCCGAGGACCCCGGGCCGGTGCACGCCGCGCTGCGCGAGGCCCAGGAGGAGACCGGCGTGGACCCCGCCTCGGTGTCCGTCTTCGGCCGGTTGCCCGAGATCTACCTGCAACCGAGTGATTTCATGGTCGCGTCCGTTCTGGGGTGGTGGCACACTCCGTCGCCGCCCCGGGTCGTCAGCCCCCTGGAGGTGGCCGCGGTGCACCGAGTGTCGGTCGCCGAGCTCACCGATCCGGGCAACCGGCTGAGGGTCCGCCACCCGTCCGGGTACTCCGGTCCGGCCTTCCACGCCGACGGGATGCTGGTCTGGGGATTCACCGCCGGGCTGCTCGATGCGGTGCTGCGGCTCGGCGGCTGGGAACGGCCGTGGGACCGCGACCGGCTCGAGGACCTGCCCGAGGAAGTCAACGCGCTCGCCGTCCGGTCGAGCTCCATCCGCCCAGCCGACCAGCGGCCGTTCGCGGCCGGCTCGGACGGCTCCGACGGCGGCAAGTGAAGGTGTGGGCGTGGACCTGCTCGATCTGATCCTGATCATCGTCGCCATCTGCTTCGCCGTCTCCGGCTACCGGCAGGGCTTCGTGGTCGGCGTGCTCTCCTTCGTCGGCTTCGTCGGCGGGCTGCTGCTCGGCCTGTGGCTGGTGCCGATCATCATGCACCGCTTCACCACCTCGCTGGTGATCTCGACCATCTCGCTGTGCGCGGTGCTGGTGCTCGCCGTGCTCGGGCAGGTGCTGGCCACCTCGCTCGGCGGGCGGGTGCGCAAGGAGATGACCTGGCGCCCGGTGCAGGCGGTGGACCAGAGCGCGGGCGCGGCGGTGTCCGTGATCTCGGTGTTCCTGGTCGCCTGGTTCCTCGGCCTGGCCCTGGTCAACTCGGCCATGCCGGTGGTCTCCCAGCAGGTGCGCAACTCCGCGCTGCTCAACGGGATGAAGGTCGTCCTGCCGGCGAGCGCGCAGACCTGGTTCCGGTCCTTCGCGACCGTCCTCGACCACAGCGGCTTCCCGCAGGTCTTCGCGCCGTTCACGCACGAGCAGATCGCCAACGTGCCCGCCCCCGACCCGGCGGTGCTCAAGCAGGCGGGCGTGGTCTCCGCGCACGACTCGATCGTCAAGGTCGTCGGTAACGCACCGAGCTGTGGAAAGCAGATCGAGGGCTCAGGCTTCGTCTACTCCTCGCAGCACGTGATGACGAACGCTCACGTCGTCGGTGGCGTAACGCATCCGACCGTGCAGATCGGCGGCGAGGGCAAGCTGTACCGCGCCACCGTCGTCCTGTTCGACCCGACCAGTGACGTGGCAGTGCTCTACGTGCCCGGCCTGCCGTCCGCCCCGCTCAGTTTCGACACGAGCGGTGCCAGCGGGGACAACGCCGTGGTGGCGGGCTTCCCGGAGGACGGCCCGTTCACGCCGGTCGCCGCGCGTATCCGCCAGGAGATCGAGGCGCAGGGCCAGGACATCTACCAGCGCGGGCAGGCGACGCGTGACATCTTCTCGCTGTTCGCCCAGGTGCTGCAGGGCAACTCCGGCGGTCCGCTGCTCACCTCGACCGGGAAGGTCTACGGGGTCGTCTTCGCGAAGTCCCTGGAGGACTCCTCCACCGGCTACGCGCTGACCGCCAATCAGGTGGCCCCCGACGCGAAACTGGGCCAGGACGCGACGGCCGCCGTCGACACCCAGGGCTGTGCCATCTAAGAACACTGCATTGCCGGAAAATCCAGTGCCGCTCCCGCGAGAGCGCGCCGTACGCACTGCACTGATCCCGTTTGTTGCTACTGTCTGACCCGACAGATCGACAGCAGCTGGGGGACGACTTCGTGCTCGGACACTCGCACTCGACCAGCGGCGCGCTGGCCTGGGCCGCCGCCGCGGCCTGGGTTCCGGCCGCGGTGTGGCCCGCAAAGCTGGACACCAAGGACATCCTGCTCGGCACGTTCATCACGGCCGGGTCCGCCCTGCTGCCCGACCTGGACCACCCCGACGGCACCATCGCGCACTTCCTCGGCCCGATCTCGCACAACCTCTGCCGCTTCGTCGGGTGGATCTCCGGCGGGCACCGGCACGCCACGCACTCGTTCCTGTTCGTGGCCGGGGTGACCGCCGGAACCTGGGCCGGGGCGCACTATCTCGGCCGGCCGTTCACCCTCGGCCTGGTCTACGTGCTGCTCTCGCTGGCCATCCGCGCACTGCACCTGTGCCCGCCCGGCAAGGGCATTCAGTCCTGGGGCGTGGTGCTGCTTCTGGCCGTGGGCGGAACCTTCGTGATGGACCGTTGGATCGGCTCGGACCCGAGCTGGCTGCCGGTAGCCGTCGGCCTAGGCGCGCTGACCCACCTGGCCGGGGACTGCATCACCAAAGAGGGTTGTCCGCTGCTCTGGCCGATCCCGACCCGCATGGGGATACCGCTGATCAGGCACACCGGTGAGAAGCTGGAGACCGCCATACTCACCCCGGTGATGGCCGTAGGCGCGATAGTCGCCCTCTACTTCGCGACGACGCTCACGCACAAATAGCGCGGGTAGGCCCGTAACGCAGCACTCAGCGATCGGGCTCGTCGTCCCGCAGCCAGTTGAGCACCTCGGCGTTGAACAGCTCCGGCGCTTCTTCCTGCGGGAAGTGCCCCACCCCCTCGAGCAGCCGCCACCGGTACGGCGCGTTGACGTGCCGTCCGGAGCCGCGCGCCGTCGTGGTGAGCACCGCCCGGTCCAGTGCCCCGTGCAGGTGCAGTGTCGGTACCTCGGTCGGCGTGCGCATGCGCTGCTGGTACTGGATCCCGTCCGGGCGCGGCAGGGAGCGGACCCACCAGCGGAAGTACTCCAGCGAGCAGTGCGCGACCCCCGGAATGGCGATCGCCTGCTCGTAGCGGCGGGCCACCTCGGGTGGGGGCCACTCCGGGCGGCTCCACTCCTCGAGCATCCGGCCGACCGCCGCGCCGCCGTCGCGCACCAGGGCCTTCTCCGCGTGCAGCGGGCGCTGTGCGGCGAACATGTGCTTGCTCGCGGCGATCTGCGCCGGATCGGTGAGCAGCGCCGAGCGCTGCCGCCGCGGATGCCCCGCGCCGACCACCACCAGCCGCCGCACCGTCTTCGGCCGCACCGTTGCCGCGGTCCAGCCCAGCGTCGCGCCCCAATCGTGACCGACCACCGCCGCGTTCGCCTCGCCCAGGGCCCGGATCACCCCGGTCACGTCCATCGTCAGGGTCATCGGGTCGTAGCCGCGCGGCGTCTTGTCGCTGCCGCCGAAGCCCCGCAGATCCATCGCGGCCGCGCGGTAGCCCGCCTCGGCGAAGGCCGTCAGCTGGTCCCGCCAGGTCCACCAGAACTGCGGAAAACCGTGCAGGAACAGCACGAGCGGACCCTCGCCGAGCTCGACGACGTGGAAGCGGGCGCCGTTCGCGGGGACTTCGCGGTGTGTCCAGGCGCCCTCCACGTACACCGGGGACAGGTCAGAGGCCATGGGCGCCAGCATGGCACATCCCGCTGTCCGGGCGGTGTCGGCGAGGGGTGCGTTGGGTTACTTTGACCCCTGATTCCCGACGCGCGGGTTACCGGCCGGCCCGTTTCAGGACGGCCAGCGACTCGTTGGCGGAGCGCTTCGTGGCGTCCACGCCCCGGATCGCCTTGAGCCGCAGCAGGCCGACCGCGACGCAGCCGGCCGCGATCAGCAGGTACCCGCCGGCCACGATCAGCCAGGCCCAGGCCAGTCCCAGCCCGGCGGCGTGGATCCCGTACGCCGCTGCGAAGGACAGCATGATCAGCGCGAAGACGGCCAGCACCCCGGCGGCGGCGAACAGCCCGCTGCCCATGGCGACCTGTTTCACGTCCCGCCTGACCTCGGCCTTCGCCAGCGCGACCTCGTCGCGCACCAGCGCAGACAGGTCCTTGGTCGCGGAGCTGACCAGCGCGGAGAGCTTGTGGTCTCCGTCGAGGCGGTCGGGTCGGGAACCGAGGGTGGCAGCCACGGGATACCTCCAGACGGCGGACGGGACGCGGACTTTCGGGCGAGTCTCCGGCTAGTTACCCGAGGCCTTGTCAGACTATGCGGTCATTGACCTGATCGCATGTTCGGAGAGTCGTCCGCAGCGTGTACTCGCGGCCCCGGCCGAGCCGGATTCCGGTAGCGACAAATAAATCTGTCGCTATGTCGATTTATCTTCTACTCGACAATCTGGCCGGGCCCACGGACCGGATCCACGGCCCGTACCGGTCCGGCCGAAATCCACTCGCGATCAGCAGGGCTTCCGTGTTACGCATGGCGCATGTCGACAGAGCAGCTGGTGCCGCGCCCGCTCGCCGAGAACGAACTCGACCGGTTCCTTGAGCTCGACGAGATCGCGTTCACCGAGGGGCCGGCCAGCCCTGAGCTGGACGCGATCAACCGGGAACTGCTGGAGCTCGACCGGACGATCGGCGTGTTCGACGGTCCGCTGCTGGTCGGCGGGGCCTCGATCTTCAGCTTCGAGATGAACGTCCCGGGCGGCTTAGTCCCGTTCGCGGGGGTGAGCTGGGTCAGCGTGCTGGCCACGCACCGGCGGCGCGGCGTGCTCAGCGCGATGATGCGCCATCAGCTGCACGGCCTGCACGAGTCGGGCGGCGAGGCGATCGCCGGGCTGACCGCGAGCGAGGCGCCGATCTACGGGCGCTTCGGCTACGGACCGGCGACCAAGGCCGTGTCGCTGACCATCCCGAGGCACGAGAACGCGCTGCGGTTGCCCGAGGGCACCGAGGCGGTGACGCTGCGCCTGGTCCCGACTGCCGACACCATCGACGTGTGCGACGAGGTCTTTGCCCGGCAGGTCTCAAAGCGGCCCGGGGCGATCGTGTGCACGCCCGCGTGGGCCCGGGTTCACGCCGCCGACCTCAGCGAGTGGCGGGGCGGGGGCTCACGGCTGCGCACGGTTCTCGCCGAGCGCGACGGCAAGGTGGTCGGCTTCACCCGTTACCGCACCAAGCCCGAGTACCACCACGGCGTACATGTCGGCTGTGTGAGTGTGAGCGGGATCCTCGCGGACGACGCGGCGGCGTATGCGGCCCTACTGCGCTACCTGGTGAACATCGACCTCACCACCACGACGGCCCTGATCGGCCTCCCGCCCGACGAGCCGGTGATACACCTGCTGATGAACCCGCGTGCGGCCGAGATGTCCGTGGACGACAAGCTGTACCTGCGTCTGGTTGACGTGGACCGCGCTCTGGCATCGCGGACGTATTCGGCCCCGCTCGACCTCGTCATCGAGGTAGCCGACGTGTTCTGCCCGTGGAACGATGGGCGCTGGCGACTCTACGGCGACGAGAAGGGCGCGCACTGCGAACGCACCGACGCCGCACCGGACCTGGCGCTCGGCGTGCGCGAGCTCGGCGCGGTCTTCCTGGGCGGCACCACGTTCACCTCGCTCGCCGCCGCGGGGCTGGTCGAGGAGCGGCGCAGTGGGGCGCTTGGCGAGGCCTCCCGGGCCTTCTCCGCGTACCTCGCGCCCTGGCTCTCCTACGGCTTCTAGAGCGCTCGACGTCCAGCGCCCTGGTTCTGCCTTTCGCACCAACGCACCGCGCGGCACGTAACCGGTCATCGTGACCGGTTACGTGCCGCGCGGTTGGCTAAGCGCAGGCTGTCAGACCGTCAGCCGCTGCTCAGTCCTCGCTCGCGTGCGGGAGCTTGGCCGAGATCAGATCCATGACCGCGGAGTCGGTCAGCGTGGTGGTGTCGCCCAGCGCCCGGTCCTCCGCCACGTCCTTGAGCAGGCGTCGCATGATCTTGCCGGAGCGGGTCTTGGGCAGCTCCGCGACGATCTGGATCTGCTTGGGCTTGGCGATCGGGCCGATCTCCTTGGACACGTGCGCCTTGAGCGCCGCGTCCAGGCCGGCGTCCTCGGTCTTGTCGCCGCGCAGGATCACGAAGGCGACGATGCGCTGGCCGGTGGTCTCGTCCTTGGCGCCGACCACGGCGGCCTCGGCCACCGAGGGGTGCGAGACCAGGGCGGACTCGACCTCGGTGGTGGAGATGTTGTGGCCGGAGACCAGCATGATGTCGTCCACCCGGCCCAGCAGCCACAGGTCGCCGTCGGCATCCTTCTTCGCCCCGTCGCCGGCGAAGTAGTAGCCCTGCTCGGCGAACCGCGACCAGTACGTCTCCTTGTACCGCTCGGGGTCGCCCCAGATCCCGCGCAGCATCGAGGGCCACGGCTGGTCCAGCACCAGGAAGCCGCCGCCGCCGTTCGGCACGATGTTGCCTTCCTTGTCCACCACGTTCGCCGAGATCCCGGGCAGCGGGCGCATCGCCGAGCCGGGCTTGGTCGTGGTGACGCCCGGCAGCGGGGAGATCATGATGCCGCCGGTCTCGGTCTGCCACCAGGTGTCCACGATCGGGCAGCGCCCGCCGCCGATGTGCTCGCGGTACCAGATCCAGGCCTCGGGGTTGATCGGCTCGCCGACGCTGCCCAGGACGCGCAGCGAGGACAGGTCGAACTTCGCCGGGATGGCGTCGCCCCACTTCATGAAGGTGCGGATCGCGGTGGGCGCGGTGTACAGGATGCTGACCTTGTACTTCTGGACGTTCTCCCAGAACCGGCCCTGGTGCGGGGTGTCCGGGGTGCCCTCGTACAGCACCTGGGTGACGCGGTTGGAGAGCGGTCCGTAGACGATGTACGAGTGCCCGGTCACCCAGCCGACGTCCGCGGTGCACCAGTACACGTCGGTGTCCGGCTTGAGGTCGAACACCGCGTTGTGCGTGTACGAGGCCTGGGTCAGGTAGCCGCCGGTGGTGTGCAGGATCCCCTTCGGCTTACCGGTGGTGCCGGAGGTGTACAGGATGAACAGCGGGTGCTCGGCGTCGAAGGCCTCGGGGGTGTGCTCGGGCGACTGGCGCTCGACGAACTCGTGCCACCACAGGTCGCGCTGCGGGTTCCACGGCACCTCGTGGCCGGTGCGCTTGACGACCAGGACCTTCTCGATCGTCTCGGCGCCCTCGACCGCGGCGTCGGCGTTCGGCTTGAGGTCCGCGACGGCGCCGCGTCGGTTGTAGCCGTCCACGGTGATCAGGAGCTTCGAGCCGCCGTCGTCGATGCGCGAGCGCAGCGCGTCCGGGGAGAAGGCCGCGAAGCACACCGAGTGCGGCGCGCCGATGCGGGCGCAGGCCAGCATCGCGAAGACGGTCTCGGGGATCATCGGCATGTAGATCGAGACCCGGTCGCCCGCCTGCACGCCCAGCTCCGTCAGGGCGTTGGCGGCCTTGCTGACCTCGTCCTTGAGCTGGGCGTAGGTGATGGAGCGGGTGTCGCCGGGCTCGCCCTCGAAGTGGATCGCGACCTGCTCGCCGTGCCCGGCCTCCACGTGCCGGTCCACGCAGTTGTAGGCGACGTTCAGCTTCCCGCCGACGAACCACTTGGCGAACGGCCGGTCCGACCAGTCCAGTACCTCGTTCCACGGCTGCGCCCAGGCCAGCCGGTTCGCCTGGGCCTCCCAGAAGGCCAGGCGGTCCGCATCCGCCTCCCGATAGGCCTCGGCCGTCACGTTCGCCGCCGCCGCCAGTGCCGCGGGCGGCTCGAACCGCCTCTCCTCGTTCAACAGGTTCGACAGCGTTTCGTTGGACACTCGAACTCCTCGGAAAAATCCGATACGGGCCGGGACGGTGCGCGGGACGCTCCGCCATCGTCGGGGTGAGAGGTTTCTCAGCCCTAAAGCACACCAGTCCTCATGCTGTTTCGCAAGAGTTTCCGGCACAATAGGTCTAGACCACACCGCCGACGAGTGCGAACCTCGTCGGCGGCGCGGTCATGTCCTGGAACAGCGGTCTTGCGCGGCCTCCGGTCACCCGGCGCCGGTCGTCAGCGCGGCAGGGTGGGCAGTACGTCCCGCTTGTGCGTCGAGTTGATGACCGTGGCGGCCGAGGCGTACCAGGCGAGCAGTCCGGTCACGATCCCCAGATAACCGCCGATCTTGGTCAGCGAGTCGGGGTCCGTGCCGTTCTGGAACTGGCCGAGGGCGAGGAACAGGAAGGTGAGCGTCAGGAAGGCGAACACGGCCAGCACCGCCGAGGAGGTCTTGAGTGCGGCGACGGTCATGTACGCGGTGAAGATCGCCCAGCCGAGCAGGAACAGGCCGAGCGCCTGGTGGACGTCGCCGCTCTGCGCGTTCAGATGGGTGACGATCCACCAGTAGCTGAGCCAGAACGCGCCGTACGAGCTGAACGCCGTCGCGCCGAAGGTGTTGCCCCGGCGGAACTCGAACAGGCCGGCGGCGAACTGCGCCAGTCCGCCGTAGAAGGCGGCGAGCCCGAGCACCAGGGTGATCGCGCCGGCCTCCTTGACGATGCCGGCGTTGGCGAAGGAGAGCAGCAGGGTGGTCAGGGCGAAGCCGGCCAGCCCGAGCGGGGCCGGGTCGGCGAACGTCACCGCCGCCGGATTGGTAGTCGTGGGTGCTTCGTTGCTCACGACCGGGATCCTTTCGACCGGACAGAGGCCCGGGTCCCGCCGGCCGGCGGGTGGGTTCGCCGTCGGCGTCGGGACCGGAGCCCGTGGTTGTCAGCCCCTGAACGGGGGCCTGCATCCGTCGTGCCCCTGTTACAGAGCCCTCACAACACGGCGCCGTATCGTTTTGCGCCGAGCGGCCAGCCGGGCGCGCCGACCGGTCCGGCGGATCCGGCGTGACCTGGCGTTCTCGTTTTCCGGTCACCGCTGGAGCCACGTTTCGAAACTTCTCGGCCGCGCGTCGCGCGGCGGCTGCGCATGTACTGGGCTTGCCCGCGGCTCACCGCTGCCGGTTCGCGTCCCCCAGCAGCCGGTCGCGCAGCTCCCTGGCGTGCCTGCGGCTGACCGCGAGGGTCTTGTCGCCGATCTTGACCGTGGTGTGCCCGGCGTCCCAGCGGACCTCCTGCACGTGTCGCAGCGCCACCAGGTACGAGCGGTGGATCCGGGCGAACCCGTGCGGCGCCCAGCGCTCCTCGAGGGTCGCCAGCGAGATCCGCACGAGGTGCGACCCCGACGCCGTGTGCAGCCGCGCGTAGTCCCCGTGCGCCTCGACGAAGCGAATCTGCGAGCGGGTCAGGAACCGGGTCACCCCGGCCAGCTCGACCGGCACCACCTCGTCCTCGGCGCTCACCCCGCGGGTACGCGCATGCAGCCGCTCGTGCACCCGCCGGACGGCCTCCGCGAGCCGGTCCTGGCGCACCGGCTTGAGGACGTAGTCCACGGCGTGCAGGTCGAAGGCCCCGACCGCGAAGTCCTCGTGGGCCGTCACGAAGACGATCTGCGGGCTGTCCGGGCGGCGGGCCAGGGTCCTGGCGATGTCCACCCCGGTCGCCCCGGGCATCCGGATGTCCAGGAACAGCGCGTCCACCCGCTGCTCGCCGCCGAGCAGCCGGATCGCCTCGGCCCCCGAGGAGGCGGTCTGGATGCTGCCGATCCGGGAGTCCGCGCTCAGCAGGTAGGTCAGCTCCTCGAGCGCCGGGCGCTCGTCGTCCACGGCGAGCACGGCCAGGCCCGGCCGGTCCAACTGCTGGCTCATCCGCTCTCCCGTCAGCTGGTGGGCTTCCGCCGCGTCGCCGGCTTCGGAACCCGGATCGTGACGGTGGTGCCCTCGTCCGGCTCCGAGTGCAGCCGGAGGCCGTGGTCCGGGCCGAAGGCGGCCAGCAGCCGTTCCTGGATGTTGGCCACCGCGTGTGCGTCCGTGTTGCCTTCGCCGCTCAGGGCCGCGCCGGCGGTGGCCGGATCCATCCCGACTCCGTCGTCGGCAATCGTAATCGTGTACTCCGTGCCACTGTCCTCGGCACAGATGGTCACCGTGCCCTGGCCCGACTTGGCGCGCAGGCCGTGCTTCACCGCGTTCTCCACCAGCGGCTGCAGGCACAGGAACGGCACCTCCAGCCCGAGGATCTCGGGCGCCACGCGCACCGCGAGCTGCAACTGGTCGCCGAAGCGGGCCTGCTCCAGCTGGAAGTAGCAGTCGATACAGCGCAGCTCCTCGGCAAGCGTGGTCATGGATCCGTTGCGGCGGAAGGAGTAGCGGGTGAAGTCGGCGAACTCCAGCAGCAGCTCGCGGGCCCGGGACGGGTCGGTGCGCACGAAGGAGGCGATGGCGGTGAGCGAGTTGTAGATGAAATGCGGGGAGATCTGCGCGCGCAGGGCCCGGATCTCGGCCTCCATCGCCCGGGTGCGCGACTGGTCGAGCTGGGCGAGTTCGAGCTGCGAGGAGACCCAGCGGGCCACCTCGCACACGGCCCGGGTCAGCGCGACCGAGGCGGTGGCGTTGTAGGCGGCGAGCGTGCCGACGGTCTGGCCGTCCACGATCAGCGGCGCGATCACCGCGTCCCGGATCGCGCACTCCTCGCTGCCGCAGTCCTCCCAGTCGAGCAGCTTCACCCGTCCGGTGCTGATGACGTTCTTGGCGTGGACGAGCGCGTCCTCGGCATGCCGGTCGCCTTCGCCGTCCCAGGCCAGTAATCGGTCGGTGTCCGTGATCGCGACGGCTGCGGTACCCAGCAAACGGCGCAGATGCCGGGCCGACTTACGCGCGGACTCGGGGGACAGGCCCTCGCGCAGCCCCGGCGCCGCAAGGGCGACCGTGTGCATCGCCTCGTAGGCTGCACGTTCCGTGGGGGTGCCGTAGACGTGATGCCGTCTGGCCGCGCGCACTGCCACACCGACCGGGATGGCCAGCACGCCCGCGACCGCGATCGTCGCCGCCGTCGAATCCACCTTCATGACGGTACGTCACGCACAAGATCATGGCCAGCCTCGTCGCCCCTCGAATCGATCACGTAGATTTAACGGCCGTGACGACCTCCACTGCCGACCCGCTCGCCGCGCTCAGTTCCCTGCCCGGAGTGCCCGAGGCGGTGGAGGAGGCGCGAACGGCCGTGGACCGGCTGCGCGGGCACAAGGTGTTGCGCAGCCGCTCGTCCGAGGTCACCGCGGAATCCGCGCTGCGCGGCGCTCGGGCGTCGGCGGCGTTGGCCGGCGCCGATTGGCCGCTCGAGGAGCTCAGGCGCCGCTCCGACTTCGGCGGCGAGTCCGGCGCGGCCCTGGTACGCGGCGCGCTGCGGGTCTCCGGCGAGCTGTCCTCGCTGCTCGTCGTGCTCCGTCAGGCCCCGGCGCAGGCACTGACGCGGATGCACATGCTCGCAGCGGCAGGCGAAATCGAGCCGGAGCGGATCGGCCGCCCGCGCGGCGCCGGCGAAGCTGTGACGGTCGAACCTGACGGCGCGTCCGCCGCGGTGGACGCCCAGGACGCCGCAGTGAGACTGGCGGCCCTCACCGGACTGCTCTCCGCGCCCAGCCAGGCGCCGGCGCTCGTGGTCGCGGCCGTGGCCTACGGCGAACTGTTGTCCACCACGCCGTTCGGCTGGGGCGACGGCCTGGTCGCGCGGGCGCTCTTCCGGCTGCTGCTGGTGGCCCGCGGGCTCGACCCCCAGTCGCTTGCCGTGCCCGAGGTCGGCTTCCTCGACCTCGGGCCGCAGGCGCGGCGGGAGGCCCTCGACGGGTACGTCTCCGGCACCGCGCCGGGCCTCGCCCGGTGGATCGCGCACTGCGGCGAGGCCCTCGTACTCGGTACGCAGGAGTCCCTTGCCGTCTGTGAAGCGCTGATGCGCGGTTAGCAGTGATACGCAGAGACAGCAGTGTTGCTGCTGTGTCGAAAAGCCTCGACCATTTGGGTGAAGCGGCCAAGGGAGTGCCGTCCCCGGCTTTCCAACTCGGCTTACTAGTCATACAAAGGAAGTACGGCCCGCGAGACCGCTTCTTGAGGAAGGCTGGGAAGTAGCAGTCACCGGCCACACGGACCGCTACACGGAAGCCCGGGAACCCACGCGCGACCGACCCGCGTTGGGGCCCGTCGAGACAGACGCCAGGCCAACGGCCGAGAGTGGACTGATCTGACGATTACACCGGTGCACGCTTGGTATCCCGAACATTCCGTGTACCCCGGACGGCGCCCCTGATCTGACTCGGGGCGCCGTCGCCCTGTCTGTGGCCGACTTCCGCCGTTCGGACGGTTTCGTTTCGATCGGCGCCGCGCTACGAACGCTTTTTGCGCGCGTACCAGACGATTCCGGCCGCCGCTGCGGTGCCCACGCCCAGCGCCGTGGCCGCGATGACCGGCTTGCCGGGCAGGTTCAGGTTCGCCATCTTCGCCCGCAGCGAGACCGGGTTGGCGAAGACCACGACCGGCCACTCGCGCGCGGTGGCCTCCTTGCGCAGCGCCCGGTCCGGGTTGACCGCGTACGGGTGCCCGACGAGTTCGAGCATCGGCAGGTCGGTGACGGAGTCGCTGTAGGCGTAGCAGCCGTCGAGGTCGTAGCCCTGGGCCTCGGCGAGTGCCTTTATGGCGCTGGCCTTGTTGTCCCCGTAGGCGTAGAACTCGACCTCGCCGGTGTAGCGGCCGTCCTCGACCACCATGCGGGTGGCGACCACCTTGTCCGCGCCGATCAGCTCGCCGATCGGCCCGACCACCTCGGCCCCGGAGGAGGAGACGATGATGACGTCCCGCCCGGCGGCCTTGTGCTCGGCGATCAGGTCCGCGGCCTCCTGGTAGATCAGCGGGTCGATCAGGTCGTGCAGCGTCTCCGCCACGATCTCCTTGACCTGGCCCACGTCCCAGCCGGTGCACAGGGCGGAGAGGTACTGCCTCATCCGCTCCATCTGGTCGTGGTCCGCGCCGCCGACCAGGTACACGAACTGGGCGTAAGCAGTCTTCAACACCGCTCGCCGGTTGATCAGGCCGCCCTGGTAGAACGAGCGCCCGAAGGCCAGCGTCGAGGACTTGGCGATGATCGTCTTGTCGAGGTCGAAGAACGCCGCGGTGGGCATCGGCTGTGACTCCTCAGCTTCTATCGCCGGTGGACAGACTGCGGTAGACGGTAATTGCAGCCTACGCGGTGCGGTGCCTCAATCGGAAAGCGGACGATGGACCGCAGTGGTGCGCGGAGTGTCCGCGGGGTGCACAAGTCCTCGGGCGGCGCCGGTTACTCCCGGCAGCCGCCGTTTTCGGCCCGCGAATCGCCCCGCCCGAGGCCGGGAGACTGTTCAAGTGTGCGAATGAGACAGCGCCGTCCGGATATTGATCGCCGGCTTTCCCGGCGCCCCGATGCCTGACTACACAGAGTAGTAATCCCTGGCCCCGCCATTGCCGCCAGACGGCCGTCCGAGCCCGCTCACCTAAGCCCCGCTCTAGTGGGTTTCCGCTGGTCACCAGGCTCTTCATCATCATTCGGCGTAATTGAACCCAGGCCAGTTTGCCTTCTGGGCGCATCGGGTACACCATGGAAGTCACGGATCGTTCGCGACCGTGCAGCCTCGGCCCGGCTCCTCCCCCCCGAGCCGCGCCGAGGTGACGACCCCCGCTCTCCCCCCCGGCGGGGGTCGTCCTTTTCCCGGGTAATTCCAGTCCACCGCCATCAGCGGGCGGATTCGGCGGGAGGGCGACCAGGCTCCGGTGATCTCGTCCCGGCGGCCCTCTTCTTTCGAAGATCACTGATACCGCACCGCCACGGCTACCACTCGTAGTCAAGCTCCTGACCAATCGGCCGCGCGCCCCAGTTATCCACAGGACTTATCCACAGTTTCAAAATAGTACTGGCGCAGACCCGTCTCGCTGTCTCACCGTAGTCATGTGATCACGATCGGTGATCGGGTGAGATTCGAGAGGGAGCGCCATGGCAGCGAACACAGGGGGTCTGGCCTCGACCGGAACCGCCCGACCCAGCCGGCGGGGCCGCGGTGCGCGCGCCGTACCGCTGATCGCGGTGATCGGCGGCTGCGGCGGGGCGGGAACCTCGACCCTGGCCGTCGCCCTCGCGGTCGCCGCGCTGCGGATCGGCCGACGCGCAATCCTGTTCGACGCCGATCCGCTCGGCGGCGGGCTCGAACCGCTGGTCGCGCTCGGCACCGTCTCCACCGCGCCGGGCAGCCCGCTCTACACGGCCGAGACCTGGCCGCACGGCATCGATCCGCCGTACCGCGATCAACCGCCGCCGGGCCGCGGCCGCGCGGACCCGGACCTCGCCCTGGTCACCTGGGGCGGCACGGTCGGCGAACTCGTCCCGGTGGCCGCGATGCGCAACGCGCTGCGCGTCCTGCGTACGAGCACTGATCTCGTGGTGGTCGACCTGCCCCGGGTCGTCGACGATTCGACCCAGCTGGTCCTGGCCGAGGCCACGCACACCCTGGTGATCGCGCCGGTGTCCGAGCGCAACGCCGTCTCCACCGCCCGGCTGCTGCCGAAGCTCGCGGTGGTCGGGCCGCGGCCGCAGCTGGTCGCCCGGCTGCCCAGCCGGGACGAGCTCACCGCCCGCGAGTTCGCCGAGCTGCTGGACGCCCCGCTGGCCGGGATCATCAGGCCCGCCCGCAACTCCCTGCCGAAGCGCGCCTCGCTACGGCAGCTGGGCGGCCGCTCGGCCGTCTCGCTGGCCCGGTTCAGCCAGCGGCTCATCGAGCGCTGCGGCGTGGCCGCGGCAGCCGCCGACGACCGCCCGGCCCGGATGCGGGTGACCGCATGAAGGCAGCCAACGGCGTGCCGAGCCCCGCGCACCCCGGCGGGGCCGGCCCGGAGCCGTCCCAGAAGTACGAAGGCATGTTGCGCACGATCAGCGCCGAGCTCGCCGCGGGCACGCTCGCCCCCGAGGTGCCGGCCGTGATCGAGGCCCTGCGCGCGCGGCGCTGCCTGCTCGGCCGCGAGGCCCTGACAGCGCTCGCCGAGTCGCTGTGCGAGCAGGCCCTGACCGCGGACCCGGTGGCCGCGCTGATCGCCGATCCACAGGTGACCGACGTCCTGGTGAACGGGCCGAAGGAGATCTGGGTCGAGCGGGCCGACCGCCTCGAGCGGGTGGCGGCCGGCTTTCCGGACGAGGCAGCTGTCCGCAGGTATGCCCAGCGCCTCGCCGTCCAAGCGGGCCGCCGCTTCGACGACGCGGCGCCGTTCGTGGACGCCCGCCTGCCCGACGGCACCCGGCTGCACGCCGTCCTGCCGCCCGTCGCGGTCAGCGGCACCATCATCTCGTTGCGCATCCCCAGGCGGCGGCACTACACCCTCGACGAGCTCAAGGAGCTCGGCACCCTGAACGCGTCCGGCGCCGTGATCCTCGCCGAGATCGTCCGCAAGCGCGTCCCCTTCCTGATCACCGGCGGTGCGGGCACCGGGAAGACCACCCTGCTGTCGACCCTCCTCTCCCTCTGCGGTCCCGAGGAGCGCCTCGTCCTGGTCGAGGACTGCTCGGAGCTGATGCCGGACCACCCGCACATCGTGCGCCTCGAGTCCCGGCCGGCGAACCAGGAGGGCCGCGGGCAGGTCACCATCCGCGATCTCATCAAGCAGGCGCTGCGGATGCGGCCGACCCGGATCGTGCTGGGCGAGGCGCGCGGCGCGGAGATCATGGACCTCTTCAGCGCCCTCAACACCGGTCACGAGGGCGGTTGCGGCACCCTGCACGCCAACCGTCCGCAGGACATCCCCGCGCGCATCGAGGCGCTCGCCCTGCTGGCCGGAGTGTCCCGGGAAGCCGTACACAGCCAGGCGTCGGCCGCGCTGCGCATCGCCGTCCACCTGGACCGCAACGAGTTCGGCCGGCGCTACCTCCAGTCGATCGCGGTCGTGCGCCGCCGCAACGCGGTCGGCCCGGTACAGGCCACCCTCGCGATCAGCTTCGACCAGGGCGGCCAGAGCCGGCAGTGGCCCGGCTACCCGCAGCTCTGCGACGAACTCGGCTTTCCCGTGCCGCTAGAAGCGCCGCTAGCGCCCCGGAGCCTCGAACACGACCTCATCCGCAGCACGCTCCCCAATGCCGCACTCCCATTCCCCATCCCACAGTCCCCAGCCATCCCACCCGACCCCGCACTCAACCCAGCCGCGGGCCCAGCCCCAGAGGCCAGCCCAGACCCTGAGTCCACGTCCACGTCCACATCCACGGCCATGTCCGAGTCCGCAGCCTTCCCACCCTCTCCACCCATCCCGCCCGTCCCCGACCTCCAGTCCGCTGCCTCCCCCGACGATGGAGAGTCCTGATGTCCACCCTCACCATCCCGGCCATCTCCAACCCCGGCTCAGGCCCACGCCCGACGGCTCTCCCAGCCAAGCCCTTCATCATCATCGCCACACTCCTCGGGGCATGCGGCTCACTCGTCGCCCACTCCGCACTTCCCTCCGTCCTCGCCCTGCTCGCCGCCGTCCTCATTCGCTCACGCCTGATCCGGGCACGGGCGCGAGCCGCCGAGGCAGCGCAGTGCTCGGCGGTAGTCGAGCTCTGCGGAGCACTGCGCAGCGAGCTCCAGGCAGGTCGGCAGCCGAACGCAGCCTTCACCGAGGCCGTGTGGTGCCGGCCCGAACTACGCGATCTGGCTACGGCGGTCGCGACTCCCGATCCCGAGCGCAGCGCACCGGATCTGCTCGTCGAGGCCTCCCGGTTACCCGGTCGGGAGGGGCTCGCCGCTCTCGCCGCCTGCTGGCGCGCAGCCGAGCACCACGGCGTGCCGCTCACCGGCGCCGTGTGCGGAATCGAGGACGGTCTGCGCGCAGACCAGGTGCGCCGACAGAACCTCGGCGCCGAACTCTCCGGCGTGCGCACGACGGTGGCGTTGCTGGGAGTGCTTCCAGCCTTCGGCCTCGCTCTCGGATCGGCACTGGGCGCGGATCCGATCCACACCCTGCTGACGCGACCGGTCGGCGAGGTGTGCCTTCTGATCGGCTGTCTGCTTGAGATCGCCGGGCTGCTATGGACCGACCGACTCGTCGGTTCGATCGGCTACGGCCCGCCGACAGCCAACAGTCCACGGCCAAGCAACCCTCTCGCTCGGTGGCGGCTGCACCGTGGGCGGCAGACCGGACGTCAGCCATGACCGCGCAGTTGGCCCACATCTGGCTGGTGGTCGTGCACAAGCCCACTCCCTCGGTACGCCCGGCCGAAGTGGCCACTGCCGTCCTGCTCAGCGTGTTCGCCCTCGCTCTGCGGTGGGCGCCGTCCAGGCCCGGCCCCGCCCCGGGCGGATTGCAGGAGGCTGCGATCGCCTCCGCCCGCTGGGCCTGCGCTGCGCGACGGCCGACGTTCCGCCAGACGATCGGCGCAGTATTCGCCGGTTTCGCAGTCGGCTTGTTCATCGGGGGAGCAGGCGGAGTCGTCGCGGGCCTGCTGACCGCTGTCGCAGTGCTCGTCTTCAATTCGCGGCGCGTCTCGGAACAGGAGATCCGAGCCCGCTACCGGCTGATCGCCGCGGCCCCGCCCGCAGTCGACCTGTTCGCCGCCGCGCTGGCGGCCGGACTGCTGCCGGTCGACGCCGCGACGGTCGTCGCCACCGCCTTCGGCGCGGCCGAACAGCCCGGCGACACCGGCCCGGTCGGCGAGATCGCTGAACGCTTCGCCGCCGTCGCCCGGGCCCTGCGGCAGGGTGCGGACCCTGAGACGGCCTGGAAGCTGCTGTCCGTGGACGGCGCGACTGCTCCGGTCGGAGCCGCGGCCCTGCGTTCCTGCCGCACCGGTGCACCCGCGTCGGTGACCGTGACCAAGGCCGCTCGCGACACCTGGAACGCCGCGGAACAGGCGGCCCAGGCCCAGATCCGCTCCGTGGCGGTCCGCGCCACCGCGCCGCTCGCGCTCTGTTTCCTGCCCGCTTTCATCCTGGTCGGCGTCGTGCCGACGGCCCTCGGTCTGCTGACCGAACTCCAACCCTGACCCCAGGAGGATCAGATGTCCGCAACACAGTTCCCGACCCGCATCACCCTGCGCCGCGCAGTCGTCCGCCGCCACCGCGCGATCACCGGCAGGACGACGAGCCGCTACAGCTCGCAGGCCGGGACCACGACGGCCGAGTACGCCATCGGAACCCTCGCAGCCTGCGGATTCGCCGCGCTGCTCTACAAGATCGTCACCGGAGGCTCCGTCGCCGCCCTGCTCTCCGGAATCATCCACAAGGCTCTCGGGTCGGTCGGATGAACCCCCTACGCAGCCAGAAACGTCCTGCTCCGGCCCGAGGCGTGGCGGTCCGCACCCGACTTGCGATCGCCCGCCGACGCCGCCGAGGCGCGGCCGAACAGGGCTTCGTGACCGCTGAAACGGCGCTCGTGCTGCCCTCCCTGGTCGGACTCGGCCTGGCCCTGGCCTTCATCGTCACTGCTGCGGCCGACCAACTCCGGTGCGCCGACGCGGCCTGGGAAGCAGCACGGGGCCTGGCTCGGGGTGAGGCACCGGGCTACGCGACGCGTGCGGCGCAGCGACTCGGACCGGCCGGTGCCGCAGTAGTCGTCAACACCGCAGACGGCAGCGTGATCGTGCGCGTCTCGGCGCGCCTCGCCCTCGGTGGCGCGATCCTTCCCGCTCTGCACGTAGACGGGCACGCCCAGGTCTCCTGCGAACCCGGCACGCCCTGCGCAGGCGACGGCATCGGGGAGCAGGCGCGTTGAGATGCGTATCCGAGGCCCCGTAAGCCGTCGTGCCGCGACGCCCCCACAAACACAATGCTCCCCACAACACTCCGCCTCGCACCGTCCGCAGAGCTCCCGACAAGGCACCCCGCACGACTCTCCACCCGTCACCCCGCAGTCCCCCGAAGCCGTCGTCTCTCCTGCTCCCTATCTCCACCAGCCATCCCGGTGGAAGCGTCCGCAGGGCGAAACCGGTTCTGCGACGATCTGGGCCGTCGCGATGATCCTGCTCGCCTCCAGCATCGCGGCCTGCGCCCTGATCTGGATCGGCGCGATCTCGACCCGGCACAGCGCGGAACGGGCCGCCGACCAGGCCGCGCTCGCCGCCGCGGGGGCGGCGGTGCGCGGGCTGATCGAGGCGGGCGATCCGCAGAGCGGTCAGCCGTGCGTACGCGCCGCCGCCGAGGCCCGGACGGCCGGCTCGGCCCTGCGCTCCTGCGTCTGCGACGCCCTGGACTGCACGGTCGTCGTCGAGACCTCACTGCCGACGCGGTGGCTGTTCGGCCGGATGCTGGCCGGAGTCGGCGCGGTCACCGCCACCGCCAGGGCTGGACCGGTCGGCGACGACCCGGCCCGGGCTGACGGCGAAACCGAGCAGTCCGGCCAGTTCGCGCGGGCTCGCGAGGTCGGCCGGACCGGTGGACTCGGCGCCGTCGCCCCGATTCGCCGCCCGTCCGCGCAACAGCGCGAGCTGCGCCCCGCGCTCACGCGAACGGCGGATGCCGGCGGCCAGCAGCCACGTGGCGGCCAGCAGCGCCCACGTGCAGATCGCCCCGGTCAGGAAGATCTGCGCGCCGGTCGTCCGCACCGTCACGCCGAAAAACACCAGCGTGTCAGGGGTGTCGGAGCCGGCCACCACTCCGCCGGTCAACAAGATCACCACCGCGATCACCGCCATCGCCACCGCTATCACGGCCACCTGCCTCACCGACGTCGCACCGGACGGGTATCAAGAGTTGACTACCCGTCATCGGCCGTCGAGAAGTACGCCAAGCAGGCGAATTGCGCCCGCCTTGTCCAGCGGCTGGTTCCCGTTGCCGCATTTCGGCGACTGGACGCAGGACGGGCAGCCGACCGGGCACTCACAGGCGGCGATGGCCGCCCGCGTCGCACTCAGCCAGGCGTTTGCCTGCTCGTATCCCCGCTCGGCGAACCCGCCGCCGCCGGGCAGGCCGTCGTGCACGAACACGGTGGGCAGACCGGTATCCGGATGCAGGGCGGTGGACAGGCCGCCGATGTCCCAGCGGTCGCACTCGGCGAACAGCGGCAGCAGGCCGATCGCGGCGTGTTCCGCGGCGTGCGCGGCCCCGGGGATGTCCGGCGCGGCCAGTTCGGCCTCGGCGAGTGCGCCCGGAGTGATCGTCCACCAGACCGCCTTGGTGGCCAGGGTGCGCGAGGGCAGCTCGAGCGGCTCCTCACTGAGGACCGACCCGGTGGCCGCGTCCCGGCGCAGGTAGCCCACGACCTGATTGGTCACCTGGACCGAGCCGAAGGACAGCCGCACCTGGCCGCCCCAGTCCTCGGCCCGATCCTCGCCGGTGATCCGCAGTTGGCTGGTGTCGCGGGCGTGCGTGGTGTACCCGGGTTCCTTGGCGTTGACGACGGCTATCGAGCTGTCCAGGTCCAAGGCTTCGACGACATAGTTGGCGCCCTGGTGCAGATAGACGGCCCCCTCGTGCACGGTGGAGTGCGCCGCTGCGGCGTCCACCTGGCCCAGGAGCCTGCCGGTCGCCGCCTCCACGATCCGTACCGGCGTGCCCCCGCTCCCGCGCAGGTCGGCCAGGTCTGCCGCCCGCTCGGGCCGGGTCCAGTACCACCCGCTCGGGCGTTCCCGAAGCCACCCCGTCCGGCCCAACTCGGCAGCGAGCGCTGGCGCGGTCGGGCCGAACAGGTCCAACTCCGCCGCGGTCAGCGGAAGCTCCGCCGCGGCCGCGCACAGATGGGGCCACAGCACGTATGGGTTGTTCGGGTTGAGCACCGTGCTCTCGACGGACTTGCCGAACAGCGCTTCCGGATGGTGCACCAGATAGGTGTCCAGCGGATCGTCTCTGGCGATCAGGACCGCCAACGCGTCCCGCCCGGAACGCCCGGCCCGCCCTGCCTGCTGCCACACCGAGCTGCGGGTCCCCGGGTATCCGGCCAGCAGGACCGCGTCCAGCCCGGACAGATCCACGCCAAGCTCCAGGGCATTGGTCGCGGCGACGCCCAGCAGACGCCCGGACAGCAGATCCGCCTCAAGCGCCCTGCGGTCCTCGCGCAGATACCCGGACCGGTAAGCCGCGATCCGTCCCGCCATCGCCAAGCCGCTCCCGCTACGACCCCCCGCCCCGCCCTCGCCCACACCTATGTCCTCGACCCGTTGCCCAACCCCCTCGCGGGCACTGTCCCCGTCCACGCCCTCGGAACGTTCCCCTACCGCGCCCCCAACCACGCCTCCGACCGGGTTCGCCCCACCAACTCCCATCTCACCCTGCCCGAGTTGCTGACGGGCGATCAGCGACACCACCTCCGCGCCACGTCGCGACCTGACGAACGCGACGGTCCGCACCTCGTCGCGCACCAGATCCGCGAGCAGCCCGGCCGACTCCGCAATCGCGGACCTCCGTACCGGCGCTCCGCCCTCGCCCCGCCGATCGGTCAGCGGCGGTTCCCAGAGGGCGAACACCAACTCCCCGTGTGGTGACCCGTCATCGGTGACGGCCGTCATCGGCAGGCCGGTGAGCCGGGCCGCTGTCGCCTCCGGCTCGGCGGCGGTCGCCGACGCAAGAGCGAAGACGGGATCCGCGCCGTAGTGCGCGCACAGCCTGCGCAGCCGGCGCAGCACCGCGGCGACGTGTGAGCCGAGCACTCCGCGGTAGGCGTGACACTCGTCGATCACCACGTATCGAAGACGTCGGAGAAAGGGGGCCCAGCGCCGGTGATCCGGCAGCAGCGAGTAGTGCAGCATGTCCGGGTTGCTCAACGCGAACACGCCGAAGTCCCGGATCCACCGCCGTTCCTCGACCGTGGTGTCGCCGTCCAGGCACGCGGCCGGGGGCATGGGCAACCGCAGTTCTCGAATTCGCCGGGCCTGGTCCGCGGCGAGGGCCTTCGTCGGGGCCAGATACAGGGCTGTGGCGCGGCGTGGCGCGCGGGTCGCGGCCGGTGAGTCTGACGTGCCGTCAAGCAGGTCCGTCAACAGCGGAAGGAGGTAGCCGAGCGATTTTCCGGACGCGGTGCCAGTGGCCTGCACCACATTGCGGCGCTCGTACAGCAGCTGCGCCGCCAGCGCCTGGTGCACCCACGGGCGCTCGATCCCGAGCGCCCGGAAGCGCTCCACCACGCGCGGGTCGGCCCAGCTGGGCCACTCGGCGTAACGGGCCGGGCGGGCCGGCACCCGCTCGACATGTGTCATCGCATCAGCGCGCTCGGCCGAGCTGATCGAGACAAGTCGGTGAAGGATCTCCTCAGCGGACCTTGTTCGTGGCATCGTGGTCACCAGGATGCACCAGAAGAGAAAAAGACACTCCTCGCGGTGAACCGGTCGCATACCGTCGTCAGGTGTGGGCGTGGAGTGATTGAATGCGTACTCATCCCCTCTCGGGGAGAAGTCGCGAACAGGACAGTGCTGGAGGACCCGTGGATCTGAACCTGTCGACCCGGCACGAAGGTGACCGGACGGTCATCGAAGTAGGCGGCGAGATCGACGTCTACACCGCCCCGAAGCTGCGCGAGCAGTTGGTGGACCTCGTGAATCAGGGCCGCTACCACCTGGTCGTGGATATGGAGGCGGTCGACTTTCTCGACTCGACCGGCCTCGGTGTGCTGGTCGGCGGGTTGAAGCGGGTGCGGGCGCACGACGGCTCGCTGCGCCTGGTGTGCACCCAGGAGCGGATCCTGAAGATCTTCCGGATCACCGGTCTGACCAAGGTGTTCCCGATCCACACCACGGTCGAGGACGCGATCGCAGCCACCGACTGAGGCACGGCCCGGACCGTTCCCGCCCAGTCGGCGCGGGAACGGCCCGGACCGGCGACGCAACCGAATACCGGAACACCGCGGGAGGACCTTCGTCATGACCGGTGCACACGCCGCCGACTCGCTCGCGCCGCTCGAAGCGGAGCCCGGCAGTCCGACCGGAGAGGGCGGGGGCGAAGCCCCGGGCGTCAAACGTCCGGCCGGCGGCGCACCGGTGGTCCTGCGCTTCGCGCCGTTGCCGGAACACGTGCGTACGGCGCGCCTGGTGGCTGTCGCGCTGGCCCGCAGGGTCGGCGTGGAGGACGGTCTGCTGGACGAAGTCCGGCTCGCGGTGGGCGAGGCCTGCTCGCGCGCCGTGGGGCTGCACCGCTCCGCGGCTCCGAACGTGCCGATCGTCGTGCACCTGGACGACGGGCGGGAGCGCTTCGGCGTGGAGGTGGTCGACGCGGTCAGCGGCGGCCCGGTGCCGAAGCCTGAGGACGAGGGCTCGGCCGAGCGGTCCGGTTCGGACAGCGGCTTCGGCGAGGACGGCGGGGCCGACATGGGTCTCGCGGTGCTGCGCGGCCTGGTGGACGACCTCGAGGTCGAGCTGACGTCCAGCGGCGGCGTGATCCGCATGGGCTGGCCGGTCGCCGCGCCGCACTGGGCCGGGTGAGCTCGGAGCGGCCCGCTGCACGGACCGGTCGCCGCTGCTGCGGCGGCCGACTTCCGGCTGCGCCGCTCGATATTCTTCGCCGGCCGCGCCTTCACCGTCGAGTACGACTTCACCGCTGATCGGAACTCCACCGTTCAGCGGGACTGCTCTGCGCGCGCTCACAATTCCAGCGATCCACGCGGCTGTCACAGCGGCCCCTACCGGCGCGCTCTCACTGGAACGGGTGATTCTCCGGACCGGGCCGTAGGGACGGCCGCGGGGCCGCGCATCCCCCTTCCACCGCCTGCGATCCGGGTCCGGTATCCCCGCCCGTTTCGGAAAAGACCTGGCGGGGCAACAGAAAAACGCGAATGCCGAGGCCCCCGTCCGATGAGACGCGCGTCACACGGCGTTCCGTGTCCAAATCCTCACGAGGTGCTGGTACAGACCGGCTGGCGTGCGTAAACTCCGGCCCACTGATCGCCCGTCTCCATTGACGGGCGGTCGTTGCAAAAAGTCCACGGTGAACAACAGGGTCTTCGCGAACGACCGGGCCGGACGTGGCCCCGGATCGGGCCGGTGGGAGAGCGGCGCAGGCGCGTCCCCGCCGTCCGCGCCGGGGAGCGCCGCGGCCCGATTCGCAGCGCGGACCGACTAAATCCCCGTACTGACAGACGCCGGGCAGCGCTCCTGCTTGCGCTCTGTGACGCGCTCACGGGGTACCCACGTCAAGGAGGACGCAATGCCCCGGCTCACCGAGCCGCTTCTGGCAAGCGCCGCCCCGAGTCTCTCGGGCGGCAATCTCACCATCGTAGTCGTCGTCGCCGTGATCGCCCTCGGGGCGCTCGGCGTGGCCGCCTACCTGGTCCGCGAGGTCCTCGCCGCAGGCGAGGGCACCGAGAACATGAAGCGCATCGCGGTCGCCGTGCAAGAAGGCGCCGCCGCATACCTCGCCCGACAGTTCCGCACCCTCGCCGGCTTCGCCGTCGTGGCCTTCTTCCTGTTGCTGGCGCTGCCGGCGGACAACTGGAACGTGCGGATCGGCCGTTCGCTGTTCTTCCTCCTCGGCGCCGGCTTCTCGGCGATCACCGGCTACGTGGGCATGTGGCTGGCTGTACGCGCTAACGTCCGGGTCGCCGCGGCGGCGAACGAGTCGGGGGCCAACCGGGCCACCCGGATCGCCTTCCGCACCGGCGGCGTGGTCGGCATGTTCACCGTCGGGCTCGGCCTGCTCGGCGCGTCGATCGTGGTGCTGGCCTACAAGGACGAGGCCCCCAAGGTGCTGGAGGGCTTCGGCTTCGGCGCGGCCCTGCTCGCCATGTTCATGCGAGTCGGCGGCGGCATCTTCACCAAGGCCGCCGACGTCGGCGCCGACCTGGTCGGCAAGGTCGAGAAGGGCATCCCCGAGGACGACCCGCGCAACGCCGCGACCATCGCGGACAACGTGGGCGACAACGTCGGCGACTGCGCGGGCATGGCAGCCGACCTGTTCGAGTCCTACGCGGTGACCCTGGTCGCCGCGCTGATCCTGGGGCTGACCTCGTTCGGCGTCAAGGGACTGGTCTTCCCGCTGATCGTGCCGATGATCGGCGTGCTCACGGCCGTGATCGGCATCTTCGCCGTCTCGCCGCGGCCCGGCGACCGCTCCGGGATGAACGCGATCAACCGCGGCTTCTTCATCTCCGCGGCCGTCTCGATCGTCCTGGTGGCCGTCGCCGCCTTCACCTACCTGCCCAGCTCCTTCGCGAGCCTGGTGGCGGACGGGGCCTCGACCGGCAGCACCGGCGACCCGCGGGTGATCGCGCTCGTCGCGGTGGTCATCGGCATCGTGGTCGCGGTGCTGATCCAGCAGCTGACCGGCTACTTCACCGACACCAACTTCCGGCCGGTCAAAGACGTCGGCAAGACCTCGCTGACCGGTGCGGCCACCGTGGTCCTCTCCGGCATCGCGCTCGGCCTGGAGTCCGCGGTTTACTCCGCGCTGCTGATCGGCGCCGGGGTCTTCGGCGCCTACCTGCTCGGCGGCGGCTCGATCGCGCTCTCGCTGTTCTGCGTGGCGATGGCCGGCACCGGCCTGCTGACCACGGTCGGCGTGATCGTGGCGATGGACACCTTCGGCCCCGTCTCGGACAACGCGCAGGGCATCGCCGAGATGTCCGGCGACGTCAGCCCCGAGGGCGCCAAGGTGCTCACCTCGCTCGACGCGGTGGGCAACACCACCAAGGCGATCACCAAGGGCATCGCGATCGCGACCGCCGTGCTCGCGGCGACCGCGCTGTACGGCTCCTTCCAGGACGCGATCCGTACTGCGACGGCCAAGGCGGGCGGGGTGACCGGCGGCGCCGAATCCCTGCTGCAGTACTCCGGCATCCTCAACGTCGCGGACCCCCGCAACCTGGTCGGCCTGCTGATCGGCGCCGCGGTGGTGTTCATGTTCTCCGGACTGGCGATCAACGCGGTTTCCCGGGCGGCTGGCGCGGTCGTCTTCGAGGTGCGCCGCCAGTTCGCCGAGATCCCCGGGATCATGGAGGGCACCGGACGGCCCGAGTACGGCCGGGTCGTGGACATCGTCACCACCGACTCGCTGCGCGAGCTGGTCACCCCCGGCCTGCTCGCGGTGTTGGCCCCGGTGGCGGTCGGCTTCTCGCTCGGCGTCGGCGCGCTCGGCGCCTACCTGGCCGGCGCGATCGGCACCGGCACCCTGATGGCCGTGTTCCTGGCCAACTCCGGCGGCGCCTGGGACAACGCGAAGAAGCTGGTCGAGGACGGCCACCACGGCGGCAAGGGTTCCGCCGCGCACGAGGCCACCATCATCGGCGACACCGTCGGCGACCCGTTCAAGGACACCGCAGGACCGGCGATCAACCCGCTGATCAAGGTGATGAACCTGGTCTCGCTGCTGGTCGCCCCGGCGATCGTGGCCATGTCCATCGGCCCCAGTTCGAACTCGCTGGCCCGGGCCGGGATCTCCGCCGTGGCGATCCTGATCATCATCGTCTCGGTGTGGAACTCCAAGCGCAGGTCGATCGCGGTCCAGGCCGAGGTCCCCGGGCAGGCCAGCGCCGCCGACGAGGAGAACGGCGCCATCGCGCACGTCTGACGCCCCGTCGGACGCGTAACCCGAAGTATCCGGTCCACCGGCCACACGGCCCGTGCAGTGCCACTCAGGCGCTGCACGGGCCGTTCTGGTGCCAAAGCCGGCGGAACGCGCGCGTGCATTGCATAGAGTGCTGCCTGTGACCGAGCTGATGACGGATCAAAGCGCGATCGAGCGGCTGCGTGAGGCGCTGCTCAAGGCGCAGTACACGGTGGACGGCTGCCTGGAGGCGCTGGGGCCGATCGCCTACTCCGCCCTCTCCCGCAACGAGTCGGTGGCCGCCTCGCGCGCCGTCAGCGCCGACGACACGCCGGTCGCTTCGCTGATCAAGCTCTTCGTGCTCCAGGAGAGCGTGGACCGCGGCGCGGCGGCGCGGGCGCTCCCGCTCGACGAGGCCCTGGCCGGCGGCCTGCTCAGCGAGGACGGGGTGGACGACACCGTACGGGCCAGGGTCGACATCCGCCCCTACGGTGAGTCGGACGTCGACTGGTGGCTGGTCTCGGACCTCGGGGCCGGGCTGGTCACCGGCCACAACGCCCCGATGCGGCCCGATTATGTGCTCGGCGTCGGCGGGGCCTCGACGACGCTCGCCCAGCTGACGGTGCGTGAGCCGGTCGACCGGGCGCTGGACGTGGGCACCGGCTGCGGCGTCCAGGCGCTGCACCTCTCCCGGCACGCCGGTCAGATCACCGCCACCGACCTGAACCTGCGGGCGCTCGAATTCGCCCGGCTGACCGCCGCCCTCTCGCTCGCCGAGGAGGCCGACCGGATCAGCCTGCGCTCCGGCAACCTGTTCGAGCCGGTCCGGGACGAGCGCTACGACCTGATCGTCTCCAATCCGCCGTTCGTGATCTCCCCCGAGTCCTCGCGCGGGGCCGGCCGCTTCGTCTACCGCGACGCGAGCCTGCCCGGGGACGGGCTGTGCCGCCGCTTCCTGGAACAGGTGTCCGCCCACCTCGCTGAAGACGGCTGGTGCCAGATCCTGGCGAACTGGCTGCACGTCGAGGGCGCGGACTGGCGCGAGCGGGTCGCCCCGTGGGTGCGCGCCACCGGCTGCGACGCCTGGGTGGTGCAGCGCGAGGTCCAGGACCCGGCGGAGTACGCGGAGCTCTGGCTGCGTGACTCCGGCGACCACGGCACGCCCCAGTACGTTGAGCGCTACCAGGCCTACCTCGACTACTTCGCGGCCAACCGGATCGAGGCGGTCGGCTTCGGCTGGATCACCCTGCGGGCGACCGGCTCCGACCTGCCCTCGGTCCGCATCGAGGAGCTGACCGGGCATATCGACCAGCCGCTCGGCGCACTGGTGCCCGACTGGTTCGACCGGCAGGCCTTCGTCCGCGAGACCGAGGACGACGAACTGCTGCGCAGCACGCTCGCCGTCCCCGCCGGCCTGGTCCTCGAGCAGCTCGCCGAGCCGGGCGGGGACGGCTGGACGACGGTGTCCAGCAAGCTGCGGCAGACCACCGGCCTGCACCGCTCCGGCGACATCGACCCGGTTGGCACAGCGCTGCTCGGCGCCCTCGCCGAAACCGGTTCCGGCACGCCCCGCCCCCTCGGCGACATACTGGACCGCATCGCCGAGGACTTCGGCCTGACGCCCGAGGTGCTGCGTGCGGGCGGTTTGGACGCGGTCCGGTCACTGATCGAGGAGGGGTTCCTCGCGGTGGGGTGACAGCGGGTGAACCGACTCGTGAACGTAACCACGGTGTGTCTGGGCGTACCCTGGTCTGCGTGTCGCGCCTACGGGGCCGAAAGTAGTACTTATCGAGTCGCCTGCGTCGCGCCCCCCGGGGCCGGCGCGACCGGGGCGGGTGATTCTCCCCACGCCGCGAGGGGTATCCCTCCGCGCGTGCATGGCTTCGAAGAGGACAGGAAGGACGGACGACTGTGCCGCCGAGCAACAAGGCCGGGAGCGGGACCGACGTGCCCGCACGCCGTCTCGTCATCGTCGAGTCCCCGGCCAAGGCCAAGACGATCAAGGGCTATCTGGGCCCGGGATACACCGTCGAGGCGAGCGTAGGACACATCCGCGACCTGCCGACCACCGATACCAAGCACAAGATCCCGGCAGACATCGCCGCGCAGCCGTGGGCCAAGCTCGGGGTGGACGTGGACCATGACTTCGAGACCGTGTACGTCGTCTCCGACGGCAAGGACGACCAGGTCAGAAAGCTCAAGCAGCTCCTGAAGGAAGCCGACGAGCTCTACCTGGCCACTGACGAGGACCGCGAGGGCGAGGCCATCGCCTGGCACCTGGAGCAGGAGCTCAAGCCCAAGGTCCCGGTCCGCCGGATGGTCTTCCACGAGATCACCAAGGACGCCATCCAGCGCGCCGTGAACAACCCGCGCCAGATCAACATGCAGCTGGTCAGCGCCCAGGAGACCCGCCGGGTCCTGGACCGGCTGTACGGCTACGAGGTCTCGCCGGTGCTGTGGCGCAAGATCACCAACGGCACCTCGGCCGGACGGGTCCAGTCGGTGGCCACCCGTATGGTGGTCCAGCGCGAGCGGGAGCGGATGGACTTCGTCCCGGCCGGCTACTGGGACCTGACCGCCCTGTTCGACACGCAGCGCGAGGCCGACGACCCACACACCATGAACGCCCGGCTGGCCTCGGTCGGCGGCGTGCGGGTGGCGCAGGGCCGCGACTTCGGCTCCGACGGCGCGCTCAAGGCCCGCAGCGAGGTCGTGCACCTCGACGAGGAGGCCGCCCGCACCCTGGCCGCAGCCCTGGAGAACACGGACTTCGCGGTCACCTCGGTGGAGCGCAAGCCGTACCGGCGCGCGCCTTATGCACCGTTCCGCACTACCACGCTCCAGCAGGAGGCCAGCCGCAAGCTGGGCTTGGGTGCGCAGCGCACGATGCAGGTGGCGCAGAGGCTGTATGAGAACGGCTTCATCACCTATATGCGTACCGACTCGATCACGCTGTCCGACACGGCCATCACCGCCGCGCGTGCCCAGGTCCGTGAGCTGTACGGCGCGCAGTACCTGCCGGACGCCCCGCGCAAGTACGAGTCGAAGGTCAAGAACGCCCAGGAGGCGCACGAGGCGATCCGCCCGTCCGGCGAGAGCTTCCGCACTCCGGCGCAGACCAAGCTGACCGGAGACGAGTTCCGGCTCTACGAGCTGATCTGGATGCGCACCGTCGCCTCCCAGATGAAGGACGCGACCGGCCACTCGGTCACCGTCCGGGTCGGCGGCGCCGCCTCCGACGGCCGGGCCGTGGAGTTCACCGCCTCCGGAAAGATCATCTCCTTCCACGGCTTCCTGAAGGCCTACGTGGAGGGCTCGGACGACCCCGAGGCCGAGCTGGACGACCGCGAGCGGCGGCTGCCGGCGGTCGAGGAGGGCGACCCGCTGGCCGCCACCGAGATCGAGGCCGAGGGGCACTCCACCAAGGCTCCGGCCCGCTACACCGAGGCCTCGCTGATCAAGGAGCTGGAGGAGCGGGAGATCGGCCGCCCGTCCACCTACGCCTCGATCATCAACACGATCCAGCAGCGCGACTACGTGTTCAAGAAGGGCACCGCGCTGGTCCCGTCCTTCCTGGCGTTCTCCGTGGTCGGCCTGCTGGAGAAGCACTTCGGCTCGCTGGTGGACTACGAGTTCACCGCCCGGATGGAGCAGGACCTGGACCGGATCGCCCGGGGCGAGGCCGAGCCGGTGCCGTGGCTCAAGCGCTTCTACTTCGGCGACGGCGACGCCCTCGAAGGGCTCAAGGCGCTGGTCACCGACCTCGGCGGGATCGACGCGCGCGAGGTGAACACCTTCCCGATCGGCGACGGCATCATGCTGCGGGTCGGCAAGTACGGCCCGTACGTCGAGAGGCTCGGCCCGGACGGCGCCCCCGAGGCCCGCGCCAACGTCCCCGAGGACACCGCCCCCGACGAACTGACCGTGCAGTTCGCCGAGGAGCTGTTCTCGCGCCCGTCCGGCGACCGGGAACTCGGCGTCGACCCGTCCACCGGGTACATGATCGTGGCCAAGTCCGGCCGTTACGGCCCGTACGTCACCGAGATACTTCCCGAGAGCGCCCCCAAGACCGGCAAGAACGCCGTGAAGCCGCGTACCGGTTCGCTGTTCAAGGACATGTCGCTGGACGACGTCGACCTCGATGCCGCGCTCAAGCTGATGTCGCTGCCGCGTGCGGTGGGCGTCGACCCGAGCACGAACGAGGAGATCACCGCGCAGAACGGCCGCTATGGCCCGTACCTCAAGCGCGGTACGGACTCGCGGTCGCTCACCGACGAGGACCAGATCTTCTCGATCACGCTCGACGAGGCCCTGGCGATCTACGCCCAGCCCAAGGCCCGCGGCGCTCGCGGCAGCGCCAAGCCCCCGCTGCGCGAGTTCGGCGCGGATCCGGTGTCCGGAAAGCCGGTCACGGTCAAGGAGGGCCGCTTCGGTCCGTACATCACCGACGGCGAGACCAACATCACCGTGCCGCGCGGGACCACGGTCGAGGAGCTGACCGAGGAGCGCGCGGTCGAGCTGCTCGCCGAGAAGCGGGCGAAGGGCCCGGCTCCGAAGAAGCGCGCGGCGGCCAAGAAGAGCGCCCCCGCCAAGAAGGCCGCGTCGTCTGCCACCGCCTCCGCCAAATCCACCACCGCGAAGAAGGCCGCAGCGAAGAGCGCCCCGAAGTAGACCGCTTCACCGGACCCCTCCGCCCGCCGTCTCCGATGACCCGTTCGCCTGACCGCAACCGCACCTTTATATGAGCTGTCCGCCCTGGGAAGTACCCTGGTGGCAGCAGAGCGGTCGGGTTGGAAGAGGACGGAGGGCGGGGTCGGCATGGGGTCCAAGCTGAGCCGGTTCACGGCCGCGGCGGCCGGGTGGCGCCCGGGGTCGGCGCAGTCTGCCACGCAGCGGCTGCCCGGCTGGTTCATCGCGGTCGAGGGCGGCGACGGAGCGGGCAAATCCACCCAGATCGAGGCCCTGGCGCGCTGGCTGGGCCAACGCGGCTTCGAGGTGGTGACCACCCGCGAGCCCGGGGCCACCGAGCTCGGCGTGAAGCTGCGCGAACTGGTGCTGCACGCCCGGGAGCACCCGCTCGGGGCGCGGACCGAGGCGCTGCTGTTCGCCGCGGACCGGGCCGAGCACGTCGAGAAGGTGGTGCGCCCGGCCCTGGAGCGCGGCGCGATCGTGCTCACCGACCGGCACGTGGACTCCTCGATCGCCTACCAGAGCGGCGGGCGCGGGCTGGCCGCCGACGACGTGGCCGCGCTGTCCGCGTTCGCCACCGACGGGCTGCGGCCGAACCTGGTCATCCTGATCGACATCGACCCCGCGCTGGCCTGGGAGCGCGCGCAGGTGCGCAGCGATGGCCCGGACAAGGTGGAGGCGGAGCCGGCCGAGTTCCACGCCAGGGTCCGCCGGGTGTTCCGCGAACGCGCGGCCGCCGAACCGGAGCGCTACCTGGTGGTGGACGGCAGCGAGCCGGCGGGCGTGATCACCGCGATCGTGCAGGACCGGCTGGAGCAGGTGCTGCCGCTCTCGGTGCGGGAGGCGGCCGAGGCCAAGGAGCGGGAGCGGGCGCAGCGGGCCGCGCTGGAGGCCGAGCGGCGCGAGCAGGAGACCCGGCTCGCGATCGAGCAGGCCGAGGCCCAGAAGCAGGCCGAACTGCGACGGACCGAGCAGGAGAAGGCCCGCCAGGAGGAGGAACAGCGGCGCGAAGCCGCCCGGCAGGAGCAGGCCCGGCGGGCCGCCGAGGAGCGGGCCGGGTTCGAGCGGGAGAAGCTGGAGCGGCAGCGCCAGGCCGAGATCGAGAGCCGGGCCGCCGAGGTCCGTGCGGCCGAGCAGCGCCAGCAGGAGGCGGCCGACGCGGAGCACCGCCGCCAGGTCGAGCTGACGGCCCGTCAGGCCGAGGCGCGGGCGAAGGGGCTGGCCCGGGAACAGGCCACCCGCGAGCTGACCAGCGGCGCGGAGTCCGAGGCCCGCACCGCCCGGCTGATCGAGGCCACCCGCCGCGAGCGCAGCGCCGCGATCGCCGCCCCCGCGAGGACCGCGGCGCTCGAGTCCGGCGAGAACGAGGCCACGTCGGCTCAGCTCGGCCTCGCCCCGACCCAGGTGCTGCGGCCCGTCCCCGTCCACCGCTTCGACGAGGATGACAACGACTGGGATGACGACGACGATGACGACGCGCCGCGCAGCCGGTGGCGCCTGGGCAAGAGGAAGTCGTGACGAATCCCGGCGGCGCGTGGAGCGCCCTGATCGGCCAGCCGGGCGCGGTGGAGCGGCTGCACACGGCGGCCGAGGCCTCGCGGGCCGTCTTGACCGGTGCGACCGGCGCCGCAGTCGCCGCGATGACCCACGCCTGGCTCTTCACCGGGCCGCCCGGCTCCGGCCGGTCCACCGCGGCCCGCGCCTTCGCCGCCGCGTTGCAGTGCACTGACGCGCATACCCCCGGTTGCGGCCAGTGCCAGGACTGTCACACCGCCCTCGCCGGAACGCACCCGGACGTCACCCTCGTGACGACCGACCAGCTGACCATCGGCGTGGAGCAGACCCGCGGGCTGGTGCTCGGCGCGGCGATGTCCCCCTCCCGCCGCCGCTGGCAGGTCATCGTGGTCGAAGACGCCGACCGGATGACCGAGGGCGCGGCGAACGTGCTGCTCAAGGCGATCGAGGAGCCCGCGCCGCGTACCGTGTGGATCCTGTGCGCGCCGTCCACCCAGGACATGCTGCCCACGATCCTGTCGCGCTGCCGGCACCTCGCCCTGCGCACCCCGTCCCCCGACGCGATCGCCGATTCCCTCAGCGGGGAGGGCATCGACCGCGAGCGCGCCCGTGCCGCGGCCCAAGCGGCCCAGGGCCACATCGGCCGCACCCGAGCCCTGCTGTTCGACGCCGCAGCGGCAGCGGGCCGCACCGAGGCGCTCAAACTGCCTACCGAGGTCGCCGACATCGGCCGAGCGCTCAAGGCCGCGCAGAGCCTGGTGGACGCCGCCGCGGCCGAGGCCAAGGCGGTGGCCGAGGCGCTGGACGGCAAGGAGACCGACGAGCTGAAGGTGGCCCTCGGCTACGGCCAGGGCAAGGGGTCCGGCAGCGCGCGCGGCGTCGCGGGCTCGGCGGGCATCCTCAAGGAGCTGGAGACCAGGCAGAAGCGCCGGGCCACCCGCACCCAGCGCGACGCCCTCGACAGGGCGCTGATCGACATCGCAGCGTTCTACCGCGACGTCCTGGCCCGGCAGTTCGACCCGCACGACGCGGCGGCGCTGACCCTCATCCACGAGGATCAGGCACGGCAGACCCGTGCGATCGCCGCCAACTCGACCCCGGCCACGACCCTGCGCCGCATCGAGGCGGTTCTAGAGGCCCGCAAGGCGATCGCCGCAAACGTCGCCCCGCTCCTGGCCGTAGAGTCCATGGCCCTAACCCTGCGTGCCAGCTGATCCACCCAACACCACTACCCCGAACCTGGCGCGCACCGTCACGCACCACTGCACAGCCACCTGCGCAGTCACCGCCCCCGTTCGGCGTAGCCTAGGCGGCAGAATCCCGGGAAGGCCATCGACCGATGGAACACGTCGGAATACGTCCGGCACATCTGATCCGGCACATCTGAAGGGGGCGTCGATGGCGCAGCGAGTTGGATTCACCCGGCGAACGGGACGGGTGGCACTCGCCGCTGCGGCGTTCGCAGTCACCCTCGCGTCGTGCACCAACGCCAGCGGTCACTCGGTACCCGCCGCCAGCGTCCGCACGTCGCCCGCGGACACCTCCGGCATCTCCGAGTCGCTCATCAACTTCTACCGTCAGACCGTCAGCTGGTCGGACTGCGGCAACGGATTCCAGTGCGGAAACATCAACGTGCCGCTCGACTACAGCAAGCCGGACGGCACCACGATCCGCATCGCGGTCGTCCGCAAGCCGGCCACCGACTCGGCGCACCGCATCGGTTCGCTGCTGCTCAACCCGGGCGGGCCCGGCGGCTCGGGGATCGACTACGCCCGCTCCTCCGGCGTGGTCAGCTCCGCGGTGGCAGCCCGCTTCGACCTGATCGGCTTCGACCCGCGCGGCGTGGGCCAGTCCACCGGGGTGCACTGCCTGAACGACAGTCAGATGGACACCTTCCTCAACGTGCCGCCGGACCCGGCCACCGACGCCGAGCGTGCGCTGGAGGTCAGCCAGTCCAAGTTCTTCGCCGCGCAGTGCGAGAAGAACTCCGCGTCCCTGCTGCCGTTCGTCGGCACGGTCAACGCGGCCCGGGACATGGACGTGCTGCGCGGAGTGCTGGGCGACAGCAAGCTCTACTACCTCGGCAAGTCCTACGGCACGTACCTCGGGGCGGTCTACGCGCAGGAGTTCCCGCAGCGTGTCGGCAGGCTAGTCCTCGACGGCGCGATCGACCCGTCGCTCACCGCAGACCAGCTCAACCTCGCCCAGGCCACGGCCTTCGACGCAGCGCTGCGCCAGTTCGCCCAGGACTGCGTGACGCACAGCGACTGCCCGCTGGGCACCGACGTGGACGCCGGCCTGGCCAAGCTCAAGACCTGGGTGGCCGGCCTGGACCAAAACCCGATCCCCGGCGACGCGACCCGCAAGCTGACGGAGGCGATGGCGATGACCGGGATCGCCGTGGCCATGTACGACCAGTCCTGGTGGCCGGACCTGCGCACGGCGCTGACCAAGGCCTACGCGGGCGACGGCTCGGTCCTGCTGAGCATGGCCGACGTGTACAACAACCGGGTCAGCGGCCACTACCAGAGCAACGAGACCGAAGCGAACTTCGCGGTCAACTGCGTCGACCACCCCGGAGAGGCCACCTCCGCCCAGCAGATCGCGCAGGAGTTGCCGGCCTACGAAAAGGCGGCCCCCTTCTTCGGCGACCTGGTCGCCTGGTCCACCCTCCCGTGCGCCTACTGGAGCGCGTCCCCCGACACCACCCCGCAGAAGATCACCGCCAAGGGCGCGGCCCCCATCCTGGTCGTGGGCACCACCCGCGACCCGGCCACTCCGTACACGTGGGCCCAGGGCCTAGCAGCGCAACTGGACAGCGGCCACCTCCTCACCATGAACGGTGACGGCCACACGGCCTACCTGCGCGGCTCGACCTGCATCAACAACGCAGTCGACGCCTACCTGCTCAACGCCACTGTCCCCGCGTCCGGAACCGTGTGTCAGCAGGGCCAGTAGAGCGGCTACACTTGTGCACCGGTCCGGTGATCGTCCCTCCGACGTCCGCCGTGCCCCGCCCCCTTAGCTCAGTTGGCCAGAGCGACGCACTCGTAATGCGTAGGTCATCGGTTCAATTCCGATAGGGGGCTCTATGCTGACCAGGGCGTCCCTTGATCAAAGGGGCGCCCTCGTCATTTCTCAGTTGCACGGCCAGTTGCAGTAGCGCCCGGCCCGGTTGCACCCCAGAGGCCCCGCCCCATCCGAGCGGCGGCGTCCCTCAGGAGCGGGTTACTGGCGTGCGCGTAGCGCATCGTGACTCGCAGATCCGAGTGGCCAAGTACAGCCATGACCACGCGGACATCCACGCCGTACTCGACGAGCAGCGTCGCCGAGGTGTGTCGCCCGTCGTGCACGCGGACGTCTCGAACGCCTGCCTCTTTGAGGACAGCTTTCCATTCGGCCCAATCGTCGCGAGGGTCGATCGGGTTGCCGTCCGGCTCGCTGAAAACGAGGTCGAGATCCTTCCATGCCGAGCCCATCGCGAATCGCTCTCGGCGCTGTGCCTTCTTGTGCGCGTCGAGGATCGGCACGAGTTCCGGAGGCAGCGGAATGGTTCGCTTGCTCTTGCCCTTGGGCTCGCGGAAAACGAGCCCACCACCGACCCGCTTCGGGCACACGCGAGCGTGCTCGACGCAATCGGGCGCGCACGGCTTCGGGCAACCCTGATGTCCTGGCCTGGAACAGTCGGACGCGCACTTGGCCGAATGCCGGTGACGTGTGCAGCCCTTCTCGCACGGCTGCTTGTGAAGCCGCGCGCCGCAATCGTGAGGGTTCTCGCAGCCATGCCGCCACGTCGTCCGCTGAATCTGCCACCACACGCGAATCTCCATGGCGTCCAGATCGACGTACTTCCAGCGGAGCCCGAGAGCCTCGCCCTGGCGTAGGCCCAGAGCGAGTCCCAAGGACCAGCGAGCGGCGTTCGGGCGGTTCTGAGCGGCGAGGAGTACGGCGTGCGTCTCCTTCTGGCTCAGCGGCTCGATTTCGACCTCATCGACGCTGGGTGAGTCGATGAGCGTTGCGACGTTCCGTGCGATCATCTCTCGGCGCTGCGCAATCTTCAGTGCGCGAGAGATGATCCGGTGGACCTTGAGCACGTGACTCGACGCCTTGTCGGCTGCATACATGCTTGCGTAAAGCACGTCGAGGTGCTCGGGCTGCAACTGGTCGATTCGGTGTTTCCCGAGCCCCGGGATGATCCAGTTCCGAGCCTTCGACCAGTAGTCGTCGTACGTGCGCGGCGCGAGCTTCCGCACGGCGATCGTGGTCAGGTACGTCGTGATCCACTGCTCGACGGTCGGAGCCTTGCCCTTGCCGGGCACGTGCCCGGCGTCGCGCTTCTTCTCCAACGCGTCGATCTTCTTCTGAACCTCGGTGGCCGTGCGTCCGGAACGATGACGACGATCAAGCGAGCCATCAGGCTTGAGGCCCATGGTGACATACGCGTGGAACTTGCCATCCGCGCCGAGATAGATCTTGGGGCGGCCGTTCGGTTGTCTTCCACTCATGATCTTGCCTCCTTTCTGAGTCGGTCGATGTAGGAGCGGAGCGTGTCGGTGGGGATCTTGCGGCTCCGCCCGATGTGGACGGATTCGATCTCGCCTGAGTCAAGGAGTTCATAGAGTTTTGTCCTGCTGATGCGTAGGGCTGTTGCTGCTTCGAAGATCGTGTAAAGCAGTGGCTCGTTGCGGCTCGGGTTCGTTGCTGGCACCTCCTCTCGGTCTCGTGTCCGAGGGGAGACTTGAACCCCACTCGGACGTCCGCGCGGACGTCCGTCCGTCGTCCGTCCGCGCGTTGTACTGCGCAGACGCGCGCGAGGTGGCGGACGTCCGCGCGGACGCGGACATTCAGGCCGCCGGACGTTCGCGGTTGGGATCGGTGGCGCGCCAGCGGCCTCGGGAGACCTGTACGGCGCGCTCTGCGGCGGCGTGGCTTTGGAGCCGGTCGTAGATCCATGTGCGTCCCATTCCGGTGATCATCATGAGTTCGGGGACGGATACGCCGTCATCGGGCGCTTCGCGCAATGCGGTCCACAGTGCGGTGTCGGGGTCGGCGGGGTCGTCGAGGATCTCGGCGTCGATCACCTCGTTATCGGCGTCCTCGGTGTTGTCAGCCGCGCTCAGTGCGGCGGCGGACAGCTCGTCGAGGGGTGGCCGGGTCGGTGCGCAGCGAGCCGCTTCGGCCCGTACGTCGTCGTCGGTGACGAGGTAGGCGCGGGCGCGGCGTGGGGTGTGGTGTTCTTCGGCGGAGAGCAGGAATTTGCCAGGTGCGTCGAGGGTGTGGGCATGCCAGCCGGCGGCGAGCATGCCCTGTCCGAGGATCAGATCGACGTCGCGCCGCTCGCGCACGCGCAGGCAGAGCCGCACGTCCATTTGCGAGCGGACAGCCCCCTTGCCCATGGCCTGTTGAGTCGGGCGCTGGGTGGCGGCGAGCAGGGTAACGGCAACGGCCCGGCCGCGCCGCGCCACCGAGTCGGCGGCCTCCGCTGCGGCGGGCGCGTTCTCCGCCAGTTCGGCGTACTCGTCGATGATGATCACGAGTGCGGGGTGCTGTGGGCTCGGCTCCCACACGCGCGCCGAGCCGTCGCTCATAGCGTGGGCGCGTGCTTCCACGATGCGCACGGCGTCGCGCAGCATCCGCGCCGCTTCGGCGGGTGTAGTCGCCAGCCGGTCGAGGCAGGATGCCCACGGCCGAAGTTCCATGCCGCCCTTGAGGTCGATCGCCCACAGCACCACATCGGCACACGCCGCCAGGTTGGCGACGATGACGTTGAGCACGCCGCTCTTGCCCGAGCCCGCGATACCGCCGAGCAACCCATGCCGCCGCAACAACAGCACGCGGACCGGCGACGCGTCTTCGAACACGCCCAGCGCGATCGGACGCGTGACGCTGCGGACGGACACGCCCGGCCACGCAATAGCCGAGGCATGCGGGTCAGCCGCGAGCACCCGGATCAGCGCTCTGCCGGCGTGCGCCGGGTCGGGCTCGACGCGCACGGCGCCCGGTCGGGTGCCGAGCCCTGATTCGATGGCGGGGACGTGTGCGATGACGTCGGCGACGGTCTGACCGGGGCGCAGGCTCAGGCGGGCTCGCCATCCCCACAGATCGACGACGGCGGACAGCACGCGTGATCCGGCGAGTCCGATCGCTTCGGCGATGTTGGGCCATGCCTGGATGGTGCGGTCCACCGTGACGCGCATCCGGCGGCGTCGGTGTGTCCACCACGGCAGGCCGGCGGCGAGTACGGCCAGGCCCAGGAGCGTCGGCAGCGGGTCACGCCACGGCCCGAGCCTGGTGGCTGCCGCGAGCCAACTCCCGGCCGCCGTGAGCGTGAGAGCGGCGTAGGTGCGTTCGCTGATCCGCTGGGCGCGGAACGGTGCGCCGGTCGTCAGAACGATGACGAGCATCGCGCCCGCGACGCCGAGGACGTAGGTCCACCATGCCGGGTGCTTGAGGTGGAGCACGGCCCCGGCGAGCGCGAGTGCGCCGGCTGTGGTGAAGGGTGCGAGTTCGGACCGGTAGCGGAACAGCGCGCGACCGAGGGCGGCGAGCGAGTCGGCGAGGTAGCTGCCGTCCGCAACGATCATCAGCGGCGCGGCGTTGCGGTTGCGCAGACGTCGGTGGCGGCGTCCGTAGGCTCTCATCGGCCGCTCCGCTGATCGTGGTCGGCGGGCGTGGTCGGGATCGGTGCATGGTCGGCAACCTCGTCACGCAGGTAGCCGAGCGGGTCGGACTCACGGTCGTCCGCCGCGTTGAGCGTGGCGCGGGCGGCGGCAAGGACGTTCGCAAATTCGGTCCGGGCGCGGGTGAGCAGGTCGAGGACGCGTTCGAGTTCGACGAGCAGGACGGGAATGTCTGCGAGGGCGGTCCACATCGCGGTGGGCGTGCGGTACCGGAGCGCGTTGCGGAAGTGGGTTCGTACTGCCTCCAGGTCGAGGGTGGGTCGCGGTGCGTAGTTGTTCGTCATCAGGCGGTCAGCGCCTCCTTTCGGTCGGGGACTGCGGTCGGGTCGAGCGGGTCGCCGGACTGTTCGGACTGGGCGGACTCCGCTGCGAGTTGGCGGCGTAGTTCGGTCGCGCGGGGTCCAGCGATGCTCAGGGCGACGCGGAGTGCGTCGCGCGTGATGGGACGGCCGTCGTGTGCCGCGCGGTACGCCTCGTCTGCCTGGCGCGCTGCGGCTATGAGGTCGTCCTCGGTCCGGTACTTCGGCCGACGTCGAGAGCTGTTGCGAGTACGCGGCTTGGGACGGTCCTCGGTCCCGTCCTCGGTACGGGACTCGTCGTCGTTCGCCTCGTGCTCGTCCTCGTCCCGCCGCTCGGACTCCGGCCCGTCCTGCACATCGGCGAGAGTCCGAAGCGCGTGGAGATGGGCCGTGAGTCCGAGGACGGCGGCCGGTACCGCGCCGACGAGAACGACGATCGGGGACGAGACGGTCAGCAGTCCGACCGTCACAGCGTGATAGGTGGCGTTCCCGGCGATGCTCGCGCCGATAGCACCGACCGCGTTCGCTCGGGCGAAGCGGCGGGCTCGGCGCGCCCGGGTCGTCGAGGCAAGCCAGACGCGCGCCGAGGTCATCGCGTAGGCATCGAGCGTGAGCGGCAGCAGCCAGGCGAGCCGCTGCGGCCAGCCGGTGATGAGCGCGAGCCCGCGCAAGCCAGTGAAGCTGGCGACGGCGGCCGACGCTGCGGCGATGACCATTCCGGTCATCACCCAGCCGTCGCGTTCCGGCGGACTCGCCTCGGTCGTCGATGTGGTCACGTTGGTTGCTCCTCAGAGGTGGAGTTCAGACAGGAAGTGCGCCACGCCGCGCAGGGCGTTCGCGACGTGCGGGCCGACCGACGCCGAAGCGAGGTAGAAACCAAACAGGGCGCAGATCAGGGCGTGCCAGAGCCGTACGTTCGCGTAGCGCCAGAGCAGCCAGACCAGGACGCCGAGCAGGATGGCGGCCGACAGGGAGACGGACACGGGAGACCTCCTTTCAAGCTGGGATCAGCGGATGGTGAGGACTGCGCTCGCCACGGCAACGGCGAGCGCGACGAGCAGTCGGGCGGGCTTGGAGGTGGCCCAGAGCAGCGCCACGGGGACGATGCGGACCGGAAGCGTGGCCATTCGGAACAGTGCGCTGACGTCCTCGTTCGTCGGCCACAGCAGCGCCAAGTACCGAGGCGGCGCGAGCGTGACCATTTCGTACATCTCGGTCCCGCCGGCAGCGGACAGGTACGTCCGCTGCCGGCGGATGACGACTTCGGCGCGCTGCCTCACGACCAGGCACCGACCGTCGTCGGCGCGGCGAACATCAGCGCCTCGCGGCGCGGGTGGCGTCGCCGGCCCTCGGTGCGCCGCTGCCACCGTGCCCGCGCACGGCACTTCGGGCACAGCACGTTCTGGTCGTCTTCGCTGATCACAGCACCGCACAGGCAGATCCGGTCCTCGTCGGGGGTCGGGTGGATGTGCATCGGTTGACTCCTCTCGGTTCGGAGTCGCACCGCTCGATCCAAGATCTGAACATGTTTAACATGTTCATATCTAAGATGGCCTTGAATCGACTTGGCGTCAAGACAGGGGAGTTTCGAGCGGTTCGGCTCTCGGGTTCCGGCGCTATCTGCGCCGCTGAGAAGAGATTGCCGCCGAATCAGGGGACGTCATCACTACACGGCTGGACGTGTCCACGACGTCCGCCGGAGCACCGCAACATGGCTGGACTTGTGCAGGACGTCTCGCCTAACGTTAAGTCGTCCCGCGACGCCATTGAGTACACAGGGTGACGATGCCGAACGAGCGACTTCGCGCAGCTCTGCTAGAGAAAGGGCTCACGCCCGAGGCTCTCGCTCCCATCCTCCAAGTGGACTCCAAGACCATCGAGCGATGGATCACCAAGGGCCGGCTCCCGTACCGGCGGCATCGGTACGCGCTCTCCGCCCGCCTAGGCATGGACGAGGGTTACCTCTGGCCAGGTGCACTTCCCCCGGAACAGGCGATCGGTGCGTCCGAGAGCGAGATCGTCAACATCTTCCCGCACCGCTGGGGTGTGCCCAACGACATGTGGCGCAGGGTGTTCGAGACCGCAGAGGAGGAGATCGGCGTACTCGTCTACTCCGGACTCTTCATCTCAGAGGATGCTGGCATCCAGCGCGTGTTCCGCCAGAAGGCGGACGACGGCGTACGCGTGCGCATCCTGCTCGGTGACCCCAAGAGCGAGCACGTCACGCAGCGCGGCACGGACGAGGGTGTCGACGAGGCCATGGCCGCAAAGATCAAGAACGCACTCGTCTTGTACAAACCGCTGCGTGCTATCGACGGCATTGAGTTTCGGCTACACAACACGATCTTGTACAACTCGATCTACCGCGCCGATGACCAGCTCCTCGTGAACACCCACATCTACGGCTTCACTGCCGCGCTGGCTCCTGTCCTTCATCTGCGGAAGGTCGCCGGTGGAAGCATGGTCACGAACTACCTGGACAGCTTCGAACAGGTCTGGGACAGCGCGACCCCCTTGGAGTGATGCCGCCGTGCCGAGCAGGATCGACTACTACAACGACCCGAACGCACCCGTTGCGAACAGCATGGTTCCGTCTGTCAACGTCATCGTCACGGACGATGACGGCCGAATCCTGTTGATCCGCCGGACCGATAACGGCAACTGGGCCGTTCCCGGCGGAGCGATCGACCTCGGCGAATCTATGGTCGACGCAGCGGTCCGCGAGACGGCGGAGGAGACTGGCGTCACGTGCGAGGTCACCGGGCTTGTCGGTATTTACACTGACCCGAACCATCTCATCCATTACACCAGCAACGACGAGGTACGACAGGAATTCTCGATCGTCCTCACGGCTCGGCCAACGGGTGGTGAGCCGACACCGAGCAGCGAATCCAGCGAAGTCCACTGGGTCAGACCAGACGCCATCAGCCAACTCGCGATGGACCGGTCCATGAGAATGCGGATCGATTACTACCTCAACGGCGACGGGAAGCCCCACCTTGGGTAGCGACTGGCTGAACACCGCAGCGAACGTCTTTCAGTCAGTCGGCACCGTCGGTGCCTTCGCCACGGGCTTCGTGCTACTGCGGCGTGAGCATCGACGTGAGTCAGAGCGAGCCGAGGACGAGCGACGAGCGCAGGCGGCGCGAGTCAGTGCGTGGGTCGAGATTCACCGCAGCAACGACGGCACTCGGGAACTTGCTCTCCATGTCCACAACGCATCCGACATGCCTATATACGAGGTTGAGCTCCCTCTACCCGATCCGGCCGGCCAAGAGCCGGGCACAGAGTTCATCGGACTCGTTCCACCTGGTCAGACGATCCGCCGACCGGCTCCGCGCGAATGGATGCGCTCGTACACCGAGCCGGAGCCAGTCGAGATCGAGTTCTTAGACAGTGCAGGATGGCAGTGGCAGCGAGACGAACAGGGCACGTTGACCCGCGCCACCCGGCGTGTCATCATCGAGCGGCAATGAATCCCGAGACCGTTCGCGCCGCGCCGACAATGCACGGGCTCGCCTCGCTGATCGACTCTGCAACAAGGTGACCTTCGCCGTACCGGCTCAGGATCTCGGCGAGCCGTGCCTCAACGTCGGTTGGCTTGCCATCAGGAGTCGTCGTCATGTCGCAGAACGTCAGTGCATCCGCCAGCACGCCCCCGACCGGCTCAAACTCGGCCGCCAGTTCGTCCGCGAGCCCTCGGTTTCGCGCCTCGATGTGCGCGCACGAGTGGTACGCGACGAGCGCGCAGAGCCGGCTCTCGGCTTCGACCACATCGCGCAGGTAGCGCGCACCGTCGAGCGGGTGGAAACCAGTCGTCGCGACGGCCGGTGCGTAGCCGATGTCATGCAGCCATGCCGCCGATACCAGCAAGTCAGCAGCATTGTCGAAGGCATCCGCTATCGACTCCGCCTTGCGGCCTACGCCCTGGCTGTGCGCCCAGCGGCGTGGCAACGGCTCGGCGAGGAGCTGTTCAGCGAGATGACGTGCGCTTGCTCGATCCATGCATTCACGCTAACCGGGCAGCGCGAGGATATGCAGGTGAGAGCGTCGGACGTCTTCAGACGTCCTGTGCTGGCTGCTCGCGTACGAACCGCCCCTTGCCGTGAACTGCCTCGATGAGCCCAGCGCCCTGAAGTTCGACGAGCGCTTGCCGGGCTGTCCACCGCGAGACGCCGTACTGACCGGTCAGCGCCGCTTCGCTCGGCAGCAACTCGCCTGGCCGCAGTTCTCCTCGCTTGATCTTCTCGCGCAGGTCAGCAGCGATACGCCGATAGTGCAAGTGAGGGCTCGTCGCTTCATCGCGCGTCTCGTCCGGAGAGGTTACGACGCGTCCCCGACCCGGCAGGGCCTTGATCAGCCCGTCACGTTCGAGATCGGCCAGTGCTCGGCGCAGGGTGTTCCGGGACACTCCGAACTGGCCGGTCAGCGCCGCTTCGCTCGGTAACAACGACCCTACGCTGAACTCCCCAGACTCAATCCGACGCCGAAGCGCATCCGCGATGCCCTTATATGCGCCCCACGCCGTAGCCCGTGCGCTCACCCGCGCTGTCCTCGCCTTCTGGTCGTCGCTGTACATCACATCACGGGCTTTGGTCTGCCGTCTCGTCTGGCCACGCAGTCAACTCACACCACACGACCTTGCCCTGTGCTGTGACCTCATGGCCCCATCGGTCGCTCAGGGAGTCAACAATCGTGAGGCCACGCCCGCACTCGTCGTCAGCGCTCGGTGTCCGCTGGGCAGGCACGAATCGAAACGGATCGTGCACCTCGATCCGCAGGGATGCATTAAGCCTGCTTACTTTGAGCACGGCTGTCGGACCGGGAATCCAGGCACAGTGCTGGACGACATTGGTGACTAGTTCGGAGACGATCAACTCGACGTCTTCGACCACGCCTGACATAGCGCTGCCAGACCTCAACACCAGCCGCACGAACTCGCGCGCGTCCCTCACGAGTTCGGCACGTGCCGGCAAACGCACATAGCCAAGCAGCATGCCGGACTCGTCAGAGCCGAGACCTATCCCGCACTGCCCGGCTCTCGGGCTCTCGCTGGTGATGGCCACGACGTCACTCCGATCCCATTCGCACATGGCGGCCGTGTGCAAGAGGATCGGCAACTCTGGGAGACGTCTATACCGCGTTTCTGGGGACGTCTCGGGACGTCCATACGCCTTCCGGCAGGTCCCAACGCTGATGCGAACGGCGCGTCACCGCTGTAGGACCGGGTTCAGACGTCGTGAGCTGATGCCCAGACCTGTTCGAAGCTGTCGAGATATGTCGAAACCATGGCGGCGTCATCCGCGCGACGAAGGTGGAGTACGGGAGCGCTTGGAGCGGCGATACCGTAGATGTGAGGATTAACGAACAGTTCGTCATCGGCGCGATAGAGCGAATTGTAAAGTGTCGTGTGGTGCAGTCGGCACTGCACACCTTCGACGCTTGCCAGAGGGCTCAGAAGTGCTAGCGCGTTGCGGATTCGGGCAGCCATCGAATCACCCACCCCCTCGTCAATGCCACGTTGTATAACTTCTGCGGAGTCGGGATCGCCGAGCAGAATCCGAACTGAGACACCCAATCTTGCCTTCTCGCCGAACAACCGAATGATGCCGGCATCCTCGGCGAGGAATAGCCCACTGTACACAAGAACAGAAATCTCGTACTCAGCGCGCTGGAAGTGGCGTAGCCATATCTCCCGAGGTACCGCCCACCGGTGAGGGTAGATGGCACGAACCTCCTCGCCGAGCCTTCCGCGTCGGTCGACCCCCGGGGCAGAGGGCCACAACTCGTCTTCGGCGCGTCCGACGAGTTTCGCGATGGCCGCCCGGTTTCGAGGGTGAGGCAAGCGCCCGGCAAGCCAGCGTTCGACGGTCTTCGGATCTACCGCCATACGTGCGGCAAGGTCGAGTTGTTCCAGACCAGCGGCCATCATGGCGCTTTGGAGCGCTCGGTTCACGCTGTCCCCCTCGTATGGTGCGGACCGACCTAGCATATCAAGGACGTCCCTAGACGTCCCTAAAAACGCGGTACATGTGTGGGCGGGATTCGCGGAGGCTCTAGGGCATCTGGGCCGGCGACGGACTCCCAACGTCTGACCCGGCGCACTGGAAAATTTGCCCAATGTCATCACTAAATCTCGACCACACTTGAAAGAAAGTGTTTGGTGTGACAATCCCCGCTGATCGACGTGAAGAGAACTACCAGCTAAGGGCCGGTGCGCTGATTTCATGCGCGAGGCGTAGCGAATTTGCGGCTTCTCACGCGCCTGAGCATGCGTGCATTGCCGTGCTCGCCGCGCGAGCCCACATGATTCTGCATGTCTGGGGTGTGACCGAGGCAGACCAGGAGCGCGCCATCAGCAAAGCGGGCCAGGGTGAGTCGCGCAACGCATGGGAGTTCGTGAAGACTGAGCGTCTGAAGGATATTCCGTGCCCGATCAACGCTCGCGACCCCGAGCCCAATGCAATCGCCACTGACAGCGGCGATAACTGGGCTTATGTCGTCTACCGGGCGGACCGTGCATGATTGACCTTGGGGAAACTTATCTGAGCCTGCGCGATGCGCTGTCACCGCTAGGTATCGAAGTCGATCGCGACGTCATGGCCCTGTGGCGTGACCGGGAACATCACGGCAGGGAGGCGTTGCCGCCCGAGGCTTTGCGCACCCTCCTCGAACTCGTCGTGCGTTTGGTTAAGGAGAGCCCGGGGTGAACCCGTTTTGGCCCTTGCTCGGCGAAGCTGTCCGCGCACCGGTGCCCTATCCCTGGCACCCGCGCTGGGAACCGCCGGTAGACGAAACGCTGTTGCAACGCGTTATCGCAGGACTCGAACAGCTCTCCTCGCATCCCGCGCGCTGCGCCTAGCGCCGCCGAAGAGCACCCGGCGACCCCGGGTAAGCCACGGCACTCAAACGCGCCCCGTCCCCGTTCCCCCGGCCGGGGCGGGGCGTGAACATCACCACCACCGGAACTTCCCGGCCGACTAGACCAGGCACACGGCGTCAAAGTCACCTGACCCGGGGTTGTTAGTCGATCACTCACGACGGAGTCAGGAACCAAGGTTCACGAGGCTTCTTTAGTCCGCTCTCGGCCGTTGACGGACCTGCGCCGTGTGCCTTCCCCTCCAACCGCTATCCAACCGAAAGGCACCCATGAGCCAGCCGACCGCATGCGCCATCCCCGACGCCGTAGAGATCAACATGCCCGGGATGAGCGTCGCCGACTTCGATCTCCTGGCCGAAGCCGCCGCGAGCTTCCTGCGCCAGCTGGGCAGCAGCATCCCCGCCCCTAGCGCCGCCGATATCGCGCACGACACCCGCATCCTGTGCGAGCCCGACCGCGCCCAGCTCGCCAAAGCAGAGGACTACAGCAAGTGCCCTGCCGGTGCCCACTGGGCATTCTCCTGATCCGACGCCCCTGGTGACCACCACGACACTCGCTCCCGAAACCCTGGCCGCCCAGTTCACCGGAACCCTATGGGCGGCGATACGTGGCGGCGACGGCCCCCGCCCCACCCACCACGAACTGCGCCACTACCCCGACGCCTACGACCCGGCATGGCTGGCAACACTGCCGCTGCCCACAACGGAGGAACGACCGCCGACCCAACAGGTCGCCCTGGTCAGATACCGCGAATACGACCGGTACATCAACGGAGACGCCCTCAGGGAGGCACACCGAGCCCGACCACGTACCCGCTCCTTCGAGAACGTCCAGCGCAACAGCGAATGGCTCTTCCTGGTCTCCCGGCACCTGACCCGCCTGTCCGAAAGCGAACGGGATGTGATTGCCGCACTCTACGAATCCGACACCGGCGATGAGACGCTCGGCGCGCACTGGGACATGTGGTATAGCGCCATCGTGCACGTACAAGGGGCGAAACAGTGGCGCATCGGACACGGCATGATGGACGGAGCCGGCCCAGTGCAACATCTGGTCACCAAAGCCGGTGACGTCCTGCTCATCCCACAGGAACTCGCCCACGCCGTCGCCACCCCCGAGGAGCCCGGCCACTCCCGGCACCTGCAATTCGCCCTTTGCCGCCCCGAACCGGACAGCTCCGTGATGGCAACCCTGCTCGCGTAACGACCATCACGGAGCACCCACAGACCGCGCCCGCCGGACCGCACTCCGGCGGGCGCGCTTCAGTTACAGGACGAGTTGTAATACATCGACGTAAGGCAGTGTCAGCCTACATCCGGAGCCATGCGGGGATCGGTGATCAAGGCGCTGCTGGATCAGGGGCTCAAGACCACCGTCGTCGACCATGATCCCTCACCACGAGCTTCGGAGCCATGATCCACCTTGCGATGATCGACAAGGTCTGCAGCATATAACGGATGAAAGCGCACCAACGTGGCGAGGGGACTACTAGGGCAAAAGGTGCGAATGAACAGCCACATGAGCGTCGAGCGTACGAGTGCGCCTTGATCGTGACCGCGCTGCGGCGTGTGACTCACAGCGACGTCCAGGGTGACGTAGCGCCCCGACCATGCCCATGTGATGCGCACGCCGCCGTAGTTCAATTCCTGGATCCGGATAGCACACATCCTGCTGGAGCTCGGCGAGCGTCAGCGCCAACCACTACGCTCATTGGAAACAGCGCGTAAAGGAGGATTTCGGCAGTGACCGGCATCAATCAGCAGGTGAGCTTCGATGCACTGGAAGCTGGGATGCGCCTTGAGGGGCTCGTCGCGGCTGGTCCAGTGACGCTCAAGCTGGTCGAGCGTGTAGGGGCGGACGCTGCCACGATCTTCTACACGGGCGACGATGGGTCTCCGGGTACTGTCGTTGCTCTGCGCGCGAATGAGGCGAAATGGCGGCAGGTAGCCGACAGGCAACGTTCCGCGTTCGATGGCAAAGCGGCTGAGTACCGCCTGGCTGCCGAGGCATTGCGCATCAAGATGGCCGGCCAGTTCGATCCTATGCTTGCAGTCACCACCTCGGACTTGGACCCGCTGCCGCACCAGATCCAGGCCGTCTATGGTCACCTGCTGAACAAGATCCCGCTTCGGTTCCTGCTCGCTGACGATCCTGGCGCAGGCAAGACGATCATGGCTGGCTTGTACCTGAAGGAGCTACTACTCCGCGGAGACCTGAATCGCTGCCTGATCGTGGCTCCGGGCAGTCTGGTGGATCAATGGCAGAACGAGCTTCACGACAAGTTCCGACTCCGCTTCGCGATTTTAACCCGTGACTTGATCAAGACTGTCCCTCCTGGGGAGAATCCCTTTGAGGTGTACCCCCACCTGATCGCCCGGATGGACCAGCTCTCGAGGAGTGACGAGCTCCAGCGGCATGCCGATCGCACCAGATTCGACGTAGTGGTGGTTGACGAGGCACACCGCATGTCGGCCAAGCAGTTCGGCACCGAGGTCAAGCGGACCAGGCGTTACGAACTCGGCGAGCGGCTCGGGACCGTGACCGAGCACTTGCTGCTCATGACCGCGACGCCACACGCAGGCGATGAAGGGGACTTCCAGCGGTTTCTTGCCTTACTCGATAAAGATCGATTCGCAGGACGGCACCAAGGTGGCGCGCTTCCGACCAATGTCGAAGGCATCATGCTGCGCCGGATCAAAGAGGAGCTCAAGACCTTCGAGGGCAAGTTGCTGTTCCCTCAACGATTCGCTTCCACGGTCACCTACCAGCTAGGTGACGCCGAACGGGAGCTTTATGACGCAGTCACTGACTACGTCCAGCAGGGTATGAATCGTGCAGATGCGCTGCGTACCCAGGGCCAGGGCCGCCGCGGTAACACGGTTGGCTTTGCTCTCACTGTGCTTCAGCGCCGCTTAGCCTCCAGCCCAGAGGCGATTTTCAAGTCTCTAGAGCGACGACACAAGCGATTGAGTGATCGACTGCACGCCGAACTATTCTCATCGCAGCCGGACGAGTTCGCTGTGGATGTCAACCTACAGGACTACGAAAGCGCGGAGGAGGCCCTGGATGATCTGGACAACGTTGACCGGGAAAGCCTCGAACGCCAGGTTGTCGACGGTGCGACAAGCGCGCAGACCGTCGAGGAACTAGAGGCCGAGATCGATCACTTGACGCAGCTGGTTAATATGGCCAGAGGCGTGCGACACGCCGGTACCGAGATCAGTAAGTGGGATCGCCTGCGCAGTCTGCTCGAAACCGAACCATTGATGCGCGTGTCGTTGGTCGAACGACACAAGATCATCATCTTCACGGAACATAGGGACACCCTGGACTATCTGGTCCGGGAAATCAGAAACCTGCTCGGTAGGCCCGATGCTGTCTCGTCAATCCACGGCGGACTCGGACGCCAGGAGCGGCTGGCTGTTCAGGATGAGTTCCGCCAGAACCCGGATCTCACAGTGCTTGTTGCCACCGACGCTGCTGGCGAGGGTCTGAACCTGCAACGCGCCCATTTGATGATCAACTACGACTTGCCTTGGAACCCAAACCGTATCGAGCAGCGATTTGGGCGAATCCACCGTATTGGTCAAGACCAGCCCTGTCATCTGTGGAACATGGTAGCTATTGATACTCGTGAGGGCGCTGTCTATCATCGCTTGTTGACTAAGCTTGAGCAGATGCAGGCAACATACAAAGGCAAGATCTTTGATGTTCTGGGCGAGTTGTTTGCAGAGGCGCCTCTCAGCAAGCTTCTTATCGACGCGATCAAGTATGGCGAGCTGCCGGAAACCAGAGAGAGGCTCGATAAGGTCATCGATGAGCGTGTCGCCGAAGGGCTCCCGGAGTTGATCAGAAAGCAGGCTCTGCACACCGACATCCTCAAGAAGACTGACGTGGATCGCATCCGCGCTCAGATGGAGGAAGCTCGCGCACGCAGGCTCCAGCCGCACCACATCGACGGGTTTTTCCGTGGTGCGTTTACCGCCCAGCGCGGTTGGATCAAGCCGCGTCGTGGCGAACCTGGGCGCTTCGAGGTCACGCGGGTGCCCAAAGCAGTGCAGAAGTTCGTGCCAGCTGGCACGCATATCAACGGCGAATACGAAGCTGTGTGCTTTGAGCGCATGCGGATTCAAGGCAAGCCACACGCTGATCTACTCGCTCCAGGACATCCGCTACTGGATGCACTTGTCGACTCGACCATCGATCGGCTCGGAGTTGAATTGGAGCGAGGGACTGTTCTGGTGGATCGGCTCGATGCCGGCGAGCAACCTCGTCTTCTCGTCGCTGTTCGGCACGAGGTGCTTGACGGACATGTGCCGCCGCGTCCTGTATTCAAGCGGTTCCAGTACATCGAGCTCACCGAGGATGGCAACCGCATCGAAGGGGTCGCCGATGCGCCATACCTGGACTACGCGGCACCGAACGCAGCGGAGCTAGAACTCGTTCGGGACCTGTTGAGCCAGGAGTGGCTGTCTCAAGGACCAGAACTAGCGGTGATATGGGCGACAGGTACCGATCTGCCGATGCAGCTGGAGCGAATCCAGGATCGGGTCAGCACCGATGTGGGACGTACGCGCAGGCTAGTCAAGGAGCGGCTTAATCTTGAGATCAACCGCAAGCATCGCGAGTTGGCGGAGGCTGAAGAGAAGCTTCGTGACGGCAAGTCAGTCAAGGTCAAGCCAGAGTCCATCAAACTGCAGATTGACGCATATGAGACTCAACTGGCCGCCAGGCTGGCCGAGTTGGACAGGGACGAGCATCTCGCGGCTTTGCCAGCTCAGGTGAGCTCGGTTGCACTCGTTGTTCCTCAAGGGTTACTACACCGGCTTGGTGGCCTGCGCGATCAACCGGCTGAGTACTACACGAAGGATACGATGCGGATCGCGGCGCGGGCGATGCGTGCTGTCATGGAGGCGGAGCGGCGGCTTGGGCGTTCACCTGAACCGCAGCCGCATAACAACCCTGGCTTCGACATACTTTCCTCTGGCCCCGATGGTCATTGCGTTTTTATCGAGGTCAAGGGTAGTGAAACGAAGAAGCGGTTCGCGGTTACCCGCAATGAGGTGATCGTCGGGAAGAACGCGGATCACTTTCGGCTAGCGCTGGTTGATCTTGCTGTGAGAGGGCCGGATCATGACGAGGTTCGATATCTACCGCGTCCGTTCAATGGCATCGACATTGCCGAGGATTTTGCCCTGTACTCCGTTACTTTGGATTGGCCACGTTTTTGGGCCGACGGGTGTGAACCAATGTGAAACAGATCAAACATCTTATCATAAACAGGGCGATCGGTAGCGTAGAAATTCGGTTGAAGGGTCACCGCGTTGTCTAGCAGTAGCGGGTCTGTTCGTAAGCTGATCGAGTCGGCGATCCCGCTGACAGCTATCAGCATTGCGAGCATCGCCTATAAAGACCGCAAGAACGGCACGATCAAGAACCTGCACAAGTGGTTCGCGCCAATGCCTACGCCGGCCCTACGTGCGCTGATCTTTTCGGCGCTCGTTAACGACCCAGAAGACGAAGACGAACGGGCAAAGCTACAGGATTTCGTCAAAGAGCTGGTTCCTAGCGATGGCAAGGCACCAGGCGATGAGGTTCTGTCCCGCGCACGTGAGCTGATCGCCAAGGATAATCTAACCCTCCCGACGGTCCTCGACCCCTTCGCTGGTGGCGGTTCGACAATCGTTGAAGCGCTTCGGCTCGGGCTCCCTGCAGTAAGCTCCGATCTCAATCCTGTGGCCGCGCTGATTACCCGTGTACTCGGCGAGCTCTTGCCACCGATGGCCTCTGCCGCCTCGGTGTCCTACGGTCTTGGCGACGAGGTCCTAGGACTGCGCGAGTCATTTAAATCCACTGCGGGACCCTACTCCGGCTTCTCACGTGATCTGCAGCACTATGGCCAAGTAGTTCAGCTAGCCGTCGAGGAGAATCTTGGGCAGCTCTACCCCATGCCTCCCCAGGGCAGGCTGGTCGCGTACCTCTGGGCACGAACTGTTCCCTGTCCCAACCCGGCTTGCTCGCTTACGGTCCCCCTCTACGGATCGGAGTGGCTGAGTAAACAGCCTGGTCGCGAAGCAACCCTGGAGCCTTTGGTTGAGGGCGACCACGTGCGGTTCGTCGTCCACCGTGGGGCAAACAAGAGCTCGCGTGCTACCAAGACCACAGGTAGGGCACGGTTCGAATGCCCTTCCTGCCGCACCGTTTTCGGCGAGAAGCAATTGCGCGCAGCTGGAGGTGCTGGCGAACTTGGCCTGCAACTCATGGCGGTCTGCGTCGACGATGCTTCGCAGGGACGCATCTTTCTGGCACCCGACGAGATTCCCGCTTCTGAAGTAGAAGCCACACTTCCCATTGATCTTGATGAGATTGAATTTGGAAGTAATACAAAGAATTTCAGCACAGGACTCTATGGATTGACGCGCCAGATCGATGTGTATACACCTCGTCAGCTTGCTACACTTACGGCTTTCGCTGACGAGATTGCTAATTTACCTAAGCTTATCGAAGCTGACGGCGGTTCGCCTGAACAGGTGCGAGCAATTACTTCGATGCTTGGCCTCTGCATTGGAAAACTGGCCCAGTCCAACTCCGCACTCGTGCGGTGGCGGTTGAGGGCTGGCCCGTCGAAGGCAGAACCTGCGTTCGGGACACAAGCGGTTCCTATGCTTTGGGATTTTGCTGAGACCGATCCATTTGGTCACTCAGTGGGTAGCTGGACAGCGCAAGTTGATTCAGTAATTGAGGTAGTCGCGGCGCTCTCCGCTGAAGCTGCTCCAGGCTCCGTCGTACAGTGTGACGCACGGGTGGCTGGAGATCTGGTACCTGAGGGATCCGCTTTGATCGTTACAGATCCACCCTACTTTGGGCAGATTAACTACGCAGACCTTTCGGATTACTTCTATCTGTGGATCCGCCGAGCACTTCGTTTTGTTCACCGGGATCTGTTCGGTACACGTTCCACTCCCAAGAAGGCTGAGCTTGTAGCGAACCCAGCGCGTCACGGGGGAGACAAGAACGTTGCACGGAAATACTTCATCGACGGGTTCACCGAAGTCTTCTCGTCGCTAAGGAAGGCTGGGCGGCCCGATCTTCCGATTGTTGTTGCATATGCGCATAAATCGGAAGAAGAGACCGTCGATGGAATCGTCTCGTCGGGGTGGGAGTCGTTGCTCCAAGCTGTTCAGAACGCTGGACTCCAAATTGTTCGCACATGGCCAGTAGAGGCAACCTCAGGCACGCGCATGATTGGGCAAGGTGCGAACGCTCTGTCGACCTATGTGATCCTGATCTGCCGTCCCCGGCCAGCATCGCAGCGTACGATCGACCGTCAAGAGTTTCTCGAGGAACTTACGCACGCCCTACCACCAGCCATTGAGGAGTTGAAGGCGTCCAACATCCTTCCAGTGGACCTTCCGCAAGCGTCCATCGGCCCCGGGATGCAGATCTTCTCGTCCTACGCTCAGGTCTTGGAGCCCACTGGCGAACCAATGCGGATCGGAACAGCTCTGGACCTGATTCGCCAGGAACTGAACACGATCATCCGCCAGGATGCAGGCGCCTACGATGCGAACACGAACTGGTGCATCGACTGGTATCAACAGTTCGGATGGAAGGCAGGAGCCTTCGGCGACGCCGACAACATGGCTAACGGGCACACTGCGAACCTAGCCCAGCTTGACAAGTTGGGCGTTATCAGCTCCGGTGGTGGGAAGGTTCGCCTCATCAGGCCGGAGGATCTCGCTGCTGCTCAGGCAATCAGTGGCGCTACATTGCCACCGGCCTGGGCAGTTACTCTGCACCTTGCATACCTGGCTGAGCACAAGGGCTACACGGAAGCCGCGCGCTTCCAGAACATGATCGCTACACTCGCTGATGCCTTCCAGCTTGGAAGCGTCCGGGACCTGGCGCACCAGCTCTACCGAGATGCGGATAACTCGAAGCGCACTGAAGACGCCGGCCTGTTCAACGGCCTAGTTGCAGCCTGGTCGACCATTGCCGAGACCGCGGATCGACTTACAGAAGAGGACAGGGATCCTAGCCGTCGGGGACAGCTGTTCTGACTGTCTTCGTGTGCTGCGCTACGAGCAGGCGCGCTGCTCATAACGTCGGTAAGCTACACACGCATGTCGATGGGATTGTGGTCTGCAAGCCTGTTGGATGGCTCATAGGCTGGACTGATGGGGTGGGGCGAGGAGAATTGGACGTGTCAGTAAGTAACCGGGAACGGATCACCCGTGGATTCGAACACCTTGCAACGGGTCTAGGGCCGGTCGTGGATCGCGCAATGTCCGCCACCGTCGGGAAGGACTGGCTCACCAAGATCACTCAGCAGGAGGGTGCCCGCGACGGCAAGATCAAGGCGTACTCACTCGACGATCCGCGGTTTCTCTTGCGCATCCTAACCGAGGAGCGTCGGGTCTTTCGTGACGCCCTCTCGCACGCGGAAGTGGCGTATGCATCCGAGCTGCGCGAGGTCGGAAACAAAGCCCACCACGACTACGGCACCACGGCATTCAACGAGGACGACACGTCGCGCGCGCTCGGCACGATCGTGCGCCTGTTGCGGGCAGTAGGGGCAACAGTTGAGGCTTCTATCGTCGAGAAGGACCGAGCCGACTTCGACAAGCTGGTCATTGATCGGCAGATGAAGAGGTTTGACCGCCAGTCGCTCGTGGTTACTGGACACCAAGGACTCTCGCTCAAGGGCTGGCGCGAGGTCGTCGAACCGCATGATGACGTACTGCGTGGCGACCTCGACGCGAGTCAGTTTATGGCCGATATCTACAACGTTCACACCAAGCCGAAGGAAGCGGGCTTTGAATACAGCGACCCAGCAGCCTTCTTCGCGCGCACCTTCCCCACGAGCGGGCTCGAAGAGCTACTCAAGAACGCGCTGCGCCGCCTCACCGGCAAGGAGGGCGCGAATTCAGTCATCAACCTCCAAACAAACTTCGGTGGCGGTAAGACACATTCGATGCTCGCGCTTTACCATCTGTGCTCTGGCACGCCGCTTAGTGAGTACCCGCAGCGGTTCCAGGAGCTTCTCGACGGCGCGGACCTAGCTACCCTAGGTACTAAGGTCAGGCGAGTCGTTATCGCAGGGCACGAACTGGGCCCCGCGGAAGGCGTGGATCACCCGGATGGCGTTCACACGAACACCATCTGGGGCGAGATCGCCTACCAACTTGGCGGCAAGGAAGCTTACGACTACATCGGGGAGTCCGATGCAAGGGGCGTGAGTCCTGGCGCGAAGTTCGGCGAGCTGATCGAACTGCACTCACCCTGCCTGATCCTCATCGACGAGTGGGTTACCTACGCGCGTCTCCTCATTGGCCAGAAAGAGCCGTTGCCTGCAGGCGACTTCAACAGTCAGTTCACATTCGCCCAATTGCTAAGTGAGTCAGTGGCGGCTACGCCGGGTGCGCTACTTGCGCTGTCGATCCCCGCTTCAGAGCGATCAGTCGGCAAGGCCGCTGAAGGAATCGACATCGAGCTAGGCAGCGCCGACGGACGCGCCGCATTCGAGAACCTCACCAACGCGATTCGTCGCGTAGCCAAGCCTTGGACGCCCGCGACGAAGGACGAGTCGTTCGAAATCGTGCAACAACGACTGTTCAAGCCGATGACGGGCGAGCAGAGTAAGGACGCTGGTGCTGTAGCAAAGGCGTTCACCGATTACTACCTGAGCAATCAGTCAGATTTTCCGGCCACCGCTCCGGATTTTTCCTATCACAAGCGCATTCGAACTGGGTACCCGATCCACCCGGAACTGTTCGATCAGCTTTATGCCACGTGGGGCTCGCTTCCTACTTTTCAGCGGACACGTGGCGTGCTTCGGCTTTTGGCCACCATCGTCCGGTCGCTCTATGAGGCGAAGGACGGCATGCCGCTGATCCAGCCTGGCACGGTGCCGCTTGGCGACCCGCGGGTACGAACTGAGTTCGTGAGTTATCTCAGCCCAGTTTGGCATCCGATTATCGACTCGGATATCGAGGGCCGTGGCGCGAAGGCAGTGGAGATCGATAAGGAGAAGACCTCCTTCGGAAAGAAGGAAACCACGCTCCGAATCGCCCGTACGATCTTCATCGGCTCAGCACCCAATGCGGGGCAACCCGATAGGCGCGGAATTGAGGACAAGTCGATCGCGCTGGGTGCTGCAGTTCCCGATGATACGCCGGCCCACTTCGACTCGGCGCTCCAAAAGCTCGCGCAGCAGGCGACGTATCTCTATCCTGACGGACATCGTTACTGGTTCGGCACCGAGGAGTCAGTGGCAAAAAAGGCTGCGGAGCTCGCGGAGCGATTGAACGAGAATGACGTCTGGGCTGAGATCTACACACGGCTGGATGATGCAGCCAGCGCTACCGGCCTGTTCAAAGGCGTTCATATTATCGGAGGGAGCGCGGACCTGCCCGACTACGAGCAGGTGCGGATTGCGATCCTCAAGCCGCAATACTCCCATCGCAAGGGTGATCTGAATTCGACCGCGCGCACGCTTGTTGAGGACGCACTTTTCAATCGGGGGGAGATCACCCGGGCCAACAAGAATCTAGTGGTCTTTCTCGCCGCAGACCGGAACCCATTGGATGAGCTCTCTGCCGCCACGCGCGCGTACTTGGCCTGGAATGACATCAGCACCCGAATCAAAGCGATGAACCTGCCTCCCGATCAGCAGGAGGTCGTCACGCGAAGCAAGGCGACCGCCGACCGCACGGTAAAGGAACGGCTCGGCCGAACTTATACATGGGTGCTCTATGCGTCACAGCCGCAAGGAAACCAGCCCGCAGTCTGGAAGGAACGTCTTGTCGATGATCCCGGCACGACCTTGCTTACCAGAGTCAGCGACTATTTGGTGCGTGCCGGGGCGCTTTCCGACCTTCACTCACCTCGGAATATCACCCAGGCGCTTGGGTCCAAGCTGCCGGGCCGATGGGAGAGCAAGGGGCACCTCAGCGCAGCAGAACTCTGGGATCTCTACCGTGAGCATGTCTACATGCCGCGTTTGACCGAGCGGAAGGTGCTTTATGCCGCTATCGGAGCGGTACAGAGTGCACCTGGCGCCGTCGGCTGGGACCATGATGGTTTCGCATTGGCGACTGGTTACGACGGCACACGGTACGAGGGTCTCTTCATCCCACTTGAGGACAGCGGCTTCGGGCACATCACCGACGACACGCTGATCGTTCGTCCCGATGTCGCACTGGCTCAGCACACGGCCGAGCATGCTGGAATGGGCCTGGAAGATCAGGCGGACCCCGCCAGCGGTGAAGGAACTAGTACAGCAGCCGCCGAAACGTCTGCTCTTGGCTCTTCGCTCACCCTTGGCAAGAGTGGTGCAGCTGGAGCTGTGACTTCCGGAACACTCACCGAGTCGCCGTTAGAATCCTTCTTCGGGAAGCTCCATGTCGAAGGCAATCGGTACGGGAAGCCGCTGCGGGACCTCCAGGAATACATCCTGGACCTATTGATGGACGCGGACACTAGCCTTGAGATCGACATAGAGATCAAAGCGTGCCGCCGGGGCGGCTTTGATGCTACAACCCGCCGCAACGTTGAGCAGAATGCGAGCGAGATCAGCGTTGAGGCTGAGTTCGAGTAGTCAGCTTGCAGCGCCACGAATAGCCGAGGCCAATGATTTACCTTGAATTCACCACCATGCGCTCGGGTCGAAGGCTAACTCGAAGAGCAAATCGAGGTTCTCGACACGGATGGAGCGATGCTTTGTCGAAATGATGCCCCTCTCGCGGAGGATACGCAGGTCCCTGCCTACGCTAGTCCACGACCCGCCAACCAGATCGGCAAGTTCCGCCTGGCTAAGCGGCCAACGGATGACGGCCGATGCGCCGTCGCGCTGGCCGTGGGCCGTCGCGAGTTCGTAGAGTAGCCGGGCCAGTCTCACGATGATGGGAAAACCGGTGAAGTCGACGCGCCGTCTGTCGCTGAAACGCAGTTTGGCCGAGATGACACTGGTGACCGCGCGGGCGATTCGCGGCTCACGTTCAAGGCAGGCGTCGAACTCGGCTCCGCTCATCTTGCGGGCGGCGACGGGCGTACAAGCGGTGACCATAGCGAAGCGCGGCTGTCCGTCAAACATGGCAAGTTCGCCAACAAGATCTCCGCCCGTCCGGATGGCCAGCAGAATCTGTCGATCAGAAGAGGTGCTCGCAGTCACCTTGACTAACCCGTCGAGCAAGATCAGGACAAAGGTGGAGTTCTCCGCTTCTCGGATCAGTGTGCTGTAGGTCGGGTACTGAATGTGCGTGCCCAGTGCCAGTAGCCGCTGTCGCGTGTCTGAATCCAGCGTGCCGAGAAAGCTCGATGGCGGCCAGTCCCGGAAGCCGTTGCTATCCCGTGACTCGATGGTTCGGTCGTTCACCCATGTCTGCGAGGACTCCTGGGCGGGGAGCGGCGTCAAACCTGGCCTACCTGGCAGGCGGTCCGGTTCATGCTGCTGCTCGCTCAGGAGCAGGTCAGGCTCTTGCATTCCTTGAGTGAATTGCTCGGGCTCCCACTCTGTAGTAGTTCCGGGCGAAGCCTGCCCGGTGGCCTCACCAAGTGCGCAGAGTCGCTCTCTGCCAGCAATGCCAGCTCTAGCCGTTGCCCACCGGTGCTCCCAGGAAGCGAGGTCGCCTCCACAGGCGGTCACGTATCGGCGCGTCAAGTCCCATGTGGGCAGCGTCTTGCCATCTGCGGCCTCGGAGATGCTGCTTATGGAGTAATGCGTCGCCCTCGATACTTGAGCCAGGGTCAGGCCAACCGAGTCGCGCAGGTCCCGGAGGGCCTGCGCGAACTCTGCGATGACCCCGTCGGCCAAATCGAGCGGGCGTTGCGGGCGGGGCACGGCGAACCCTACGCCCGTAGGTCGGTCAGTGTCGCCGGCAGTGACCGCATGAACCGCATGATGAAGCTCATGGAGCCGTCCCGCCCCCGGCCGAACAACCGGCCGACCGCGTCTGTGGCGGCGAAGACGGCGGTCACCCCCCCTCCGACCGCGACGTACGGGTCTGGGTAACGGAACAGCACGAGCGTCAGCAGTACGCACACCAGGAAGAGGGCGACGGTCATCGCCCACAATGTGCTGGAGTGCGTCGTATCGGGGGGCCGGTCAGAATCCATCGGTATCCGCCAATCGTCGAGGCTGCGCCGAGGCGTCAGCCCACTGGTGAGAAAGAACCGGGATACAGCAGGTGAAACCATCCAGCTCAGGAGGCATTGATGGCCGTCGCGGCCCCCTGATTGAGCTGGGATAAGAGGAGCACGGTCGATCTCGAGATCACAAGAAGAACCGGTAAAAACTCTCTGCCTGTGCAGGGAGCTGCTTCCTTGGCGTACGGCCCGAAGCTCCAATTAGCTTGTTACCGCACAGGTGGCCTCAAGTGCGTGGAAATGACTTTATGGTTCAGGATCTCTGGTTTTTGTATGGGAAAGTATATTAGCTACCATATATTATGGGTGACGTCCTGCTCCAAGATTCCGAAAATGCGAATGCCGAAACGATCTACTTCGTGGCGCAAGCTAGAGGGAGAACAGCCTCATCAGTGGGGCTGCGGTTGGTAGGCCAATCCTCGGAACCGGGGTACGGCATTCAGTTGTGAAGACCCTCCGTGGCCGCGGAGGGTCTTCATTCTGGCAGGCGATTGCAGGCCGCCAAGCAATTCAATGGGTTGCTAATTCGTCCTCCATGTGGCCCTGAGGACGCCAGCGGAGCGGGGCAAGTCTCCACGACGGAAAATCCATGGCGGGCTAGCCGAGGCAGGCCGTTTATTCGACGATCATGTCGGGAAAAGTATCTCGTTTGAGGGGAGATCCGGGGCGTCGTGCCGATTGCGCCGAGTCCCGCGGGCGCGCAGGACTGGTTCTACCGACACGCGTCGCGGCCGTCCAGCTCGGGAGCAAACGCGCGCGTGCGGCTCAACGACCTACGCCTAGGATGTGAAGCCCGCGAATCTCGCCAAGGCGGCCGAGGGTGCCGTGCAGGTTGCGAAATACGTTGACCTCCTCCTGGACGCCGGGAAGATCGCTCGTCCCGGTCCGGAGATCAACCCGGAAACCGTTTACGTGCCCCAGTTGTCCGGGGGTTACTGGTTCTCCATCTTCAACGCCGACCAGTGGACCTCCTACGCCGATCCCTCCGAGCGGGTGCCCCTGTTGTCTGCCTCGACGGGGCTGATCTTCTACGCCTCGGTATCGAATCCGTCCTGTACGCCGCTTCCGCTGCCTGCCTTCCAGCCGGTCAAGGTTGCCAAGCCTGGAAACCTGCCCGGATTCGCGTCCTACACTTCGTGTGCTCAGCTGAACTCCAAGCTCGCCGGCGCGGGCCTGCTCGGGTTGGGGCTGGCTGCATCCGGGCCGTTGGTCGACTGGGCAGTCGTCGGCGGCTTCCTGAGCGGAGCCGGTAGGTGGCTTCGAGGGCTGATCGAAACCGAAGTCGCGGAGCAGATCTATGTTGTGAGGGTCGCGGCATATGAGCATCATCATCGCGATGGCTCGCGTCACCCCGGAGCGATATCGGCGCCTGCTGTCAGGGGACGAACTCTGGGAGCCACCTGCCGAGAGTGTCGACCTGCACAAGATGCGGGCAGTCCTCTTGAACCGCACCGGGGTCGCGCCAGACTTTAGGGTTGGGCTTCCAGCTGTGGGTTTGGCTGTCTGAGGTAGAACTCTGCTTCGTACTCGACGGGTGGGACGTGTCCTATCTCACCGTGCAGGCGGCGGTTGTTGTACCAGTCGATCCACTCGGCGGTGCCCAGTTCGACGTCGGTCAGGGTGCGCCACGGCCCGCGCCGTTTGATCAGCTCGGTCTTGTACAAACCGATGGTCGACTCCATCAGCGCGTTGTCCAACGCGTCGCCGACGGTGCCGATCGAGGCGGCGATGTCCTGTCCGGCTAGGTGGGCCGCGAGACGGAAACTCGTATATTGAGATCCCGCATCGCTGTGGTGGATCAAGCCCGCGCGGTCCTGACCTGCCCGGTCGCGCTGCCACAGCCCCATCTCCAGGGCGCCGAGCACCAGCGGCGTCGCCTTCGAGGTGGCCGCCGACCAGCCGACGATACGGCGGGAGAAGGTGTCCACGACGAACGCGACGTAGACGGTGCCCCGGTAGGCCTGTACATACGTGAAGTCCGCGACCCAGCAGCGGTTCGGCGCGGTCGCGACGAAGTTGCGTCTGACCAGGTCAGATGCCCGTTCGGCAGAGGGGTCTGGCACGGTGGTGCGCACCTTCTTCCCGCGTACCGCACCGGACAGGCCCAGCTCGCGCATCAGCCGCTGCACCGTGCAGCGGGCCACGGCCTGGCCGCACCGGTTCAACTCCCGCCAGACCTTGCGCACCCCGTACACGCCGAAGTTCTCGCTGTGCACGCGTGCGATCAGGTCTTTCAGTTCACTGTCGCGTACGGCGCGAGCCGACGGCGGGCGCGTGGCGGCGCGGTAGTAGGTGCTCGGGTCGATGCTGTAGCCGTGCTGTGTCAGCACCCTGCAGATCGGCTCGACCCCGCCGAAGCGGTCCCGATGCTCGTCGATGAAGCTCACGAGCGTGGCAGTGGCCGGTCGAGCTCGGCCGCGAAGAAACTGGCCGCGGCCTTGAGGATGTCGTTGGCACGGCGCAGCTCGGCCACCTCCCGCTCGAGCGCCTTGATCCGCGCGGACTCCTCGCTCGTGGTCCCGGGCCGGGAGCCGGCGTCCACCTCGGCCTGGCGCATCCAGGAGCGCAGCGACTCAGGACCGACCCCCAGCTTCGCCCCGATCGAGTGGATCGCCTGGTTCGGGCTCGGGTACTGATCACGAGTCTCGAGCACCAGGCGCACCACCCGGTCACGCAACACCTGCGGATTCTCTTGTTCGACATGACAGGCTCGATCCTTCCAAGGACACGAGCCTGGCGCCAAGCCGGAGCGGTTCATCGACCCGCCGTCCGCCGTCCAGCAGTTCGCAGAACGCTGCCGCGCCGATGTCTCGCGGGAAGGCGTCCCGGCGTACCCGGGGGAGGCCGCGGTCTTGTGCGATGGCGTGCCAGTTGAGATCGGGCGCTGGGCGCGGGTCCTCGGGGGCGAGGTCCACGATCACCTGGGCGTTGCTGCCGTGCGGGATAGGCGGCGCGTGCCGGTGTTGGTCCACCAGATCATCATCACGGCGCGCGCCGCCGTCGGCTCGCCAGGTTGCGCAAGGCGGGTTATCTCGCCGACACCTCTAATCTAAGCGAACGCGCCGCAGGTGCATTGAGGCCCGAAGCGCTCGCGGTTCTCCGGAGTGTTCATCAGCGTGGCATGGTCAGCCACGTCCTTGAGCGTCACCGTCTCCCACTCCGGCAGCTCCGCGAAATACGCCAGCGCGTCCATCAGAGCCATGGCGCTCACCTCATCAGCCACGTCGGCTTCCTGCTCGGCGGAACCGTCGATGAGGCGGCCAGCGGCGGCGACGGCCAGACGCAACCAGTGAACCGAGTAGAGCGGGCACTCCCTGGCATGCTGGATCACGGCACCTCCGTAAAACAACCACCGATCATATAGGTGACCCTACCGGGGAGGTATGAGGCCGGAACGAATCGAGCGGTTCGCCACCCCGTCGATGATCAAGAGCCACGCCCCACGACGATTCCGCCCGCGCGTGCCGGGCGGTTGTCAGTCCTTGGCGAACTCCTCCGAAGCCGGTGTCGCGGCAAAGAACGCACGCAGCGGTCCCGTGATCTGTTCGCGGCGCGCCCCGTCGGACAGTGTCACGCGGTCGAGGAGCGAGGCCACGGCCTGGGGGTCTTGCGCCGGGCCGTCTTTAACGCCGCCGGCGGCAAGCACCAGCCAGCGCAGGAGGACCTGGCGCGCGGTCACTCGTAGGGCGTCGAGATCGAAGTCGGGATCGACCTCGTCTCCGTGGACGTAGCTCGAGCGCGCGGCATAGGCGTTCTTGACCAGTCTGGCCGTTGCGATGCGCTGCTCGTCCGTGGCGAACAGGGTCGCGGCCCGGTACTCAACCTTCCGGCTGAGGTCGAGGTGATCTCTGTCGTCGGCCAACAGCGCCTCCATCGCGATGACGTAACGCAGCAGCACCTCGTTCTTCTCGTAGGCGAGCACGTCGTAGCTATCTTCGGGACCGTATGTGCGGTGCGCGGCCCGCAGCAGGTGCCCGGCCGCCGTCTGCAGACGACGGGCCAGCTTCTTTCGCCCCTTGTGACTCCCACCGAGTCCCGTAATGACCCGGTCGACCCGCTCGACGACCGCCGCGGTGAAGGCTGTGAACGCCGGGATCTCGGCCTCGCTGATGCTGATCCCGCTCCTGATGTGGTCTTCGAACTCCTCCTCGACGCCGTCGGCTCCCACAAAGACGTTCGGCGCGGTCACCGGACGGCCGCCGGCCGGGGAGACTCGTCGGCCGGGCTCGACCTCGTAGGCCGCTTCCGCGCGGGTGATGCCCGGCGACCAGAGCGCGAGGGTGAGCAGTGGAATCCAGTTCTCAACCTCGATCAGGGTGTCGAAATGCCACGTCAGGTGTGTCCCCGCAGATACCCTCCGCTCGGGACGCATCCGGCGCAGAAACGCGGCGCCGGAGAGCGTGCGCGGCGGCATCGGCGCAGCATCGCCGTCCGCGTAGGCCAGACACGGCAGTGGGTACAGGCCGACCAGGTCGTCGTAGCCGCGTGTTTCGAGGCTGTAGTCTCCGATCGACAACCGCAGGCCAGGCGGCAGATTGGCGTCGAGCAGGATCCAATCCTGGGATATCGGCGCGGGCCTCGTGCAGAAGGCGGCGAACTCGATGGCGATGGTGGCATCGCTGATCGCAGTGGTTACCGCCGCCCGGCCGAGCCCGCTGGCGTGCAGCAGCAGCCCGTCACTCAGGCGGCCATTTGCATATAGGTCGGGTCGCACAGCCGGAGGCGCCGCCTGCTCGACGGCTGTGCGCACGCGCATCCATTCGCCCCGGTTTTGCAGCTCTGAGCCAGCCGGCATCGCGCGAACGGCCTTGATGAACGCACGGACGGCCAGCTCGATTTCCTCGACAGTGGCTTCCACGGCGCCACCATAGGCTTTCCGAGGCGGATTCCGACGCGCAGGTGGACCCACAGGTTCATCGCCTCGATCGCGGCCGATGGGGGCCGGGCGCGCTGCACCGCCCTTGGCGCGGCAGGCCCGGGCCGATGAGGCGGTCGACGCGTGGAGCCACGCCTTGGCCCGCGCCCAGGGCGTGTCTTCCGACCGTTTGCGCAACGCTCTGGCCTCGGCGCGGCTGACGTTGGTGGGCTTTCAGCGCCGTGGGGTCCCGGCGGCTGCGGACCTGGACCAGCGCATCGCGCGGGCGATCGCCACGCGGGTCAACTGACCGCGGTGCGGCCGAGGCAATCGACCGCCGTGCTGGGGCGCAGGGTGGTTTGGGCGGCGTCTGCGGCCAGCTCCGCGGCGCTTGGGTAGCGCTCGGGGGTGATTTCGTCAGAGTGGTCCTGACACCGGCGTGGGGCTGTGTTCCGGTTGTGCTTCCTCGCGGCCTGCTATGACTTCGCGACGTCGTGCATCCACTCGTCCGCCTTGCGGGCGGAGGTGAGGAGCAGGAGGCTCACGCTGCGCTGATCGGGAGCGAATGTCACCGAGACCGCAGAAACGGTGCCGACCGGAGGACGCCCGAGGGTCTGGAGGCGGCGGCGTCCCGCAAGGTCCTGCCACAGCCATACCGTGCCGTCGGACCCGGCTTCGGCCAGGCTGTTGCCGTCCGGGCTGAAAGCGAGTGAGACCACCGGCCGGGGCGCGCCGGCGAGTGTGGCGAGGGGTCGTCCGGTCCCGGCGTCCCATAGTCGCACCGCGCCGTCTGCGGAACCGCTCGCGAGCATGCGCCCGTTCGGGCTGAAAGCGATCGACTCGACGGGTGAGTCCATCATGAGGTCGCCGAGTTGGGCCGGATGGGCGGCATCGGCCATATTCCACAACGTCACCGAGTTCGTGGAGGCCGCGGTCGCGAGGATCCGCCCGTCGGCGCTGAGCGAGACTTTGAAATGAGAGGCGGGCGGGGTGCTCAAGGCGACCTTGAGCGGGGCGCCGCCGCCCAGAGACCACAGCCACACTGCTCCCTCCGCGTCGGCGAACGCCGCCACCGCCTTGTCCTGGCTGACGGAAAGGGCGCTGCTCAGGGCGAGTTGGGACGACAATGACGGGTCCGCCGTGACGCGCAACTGCTCGTCGCGGGAGACGTCCCACAGCTGCAGTTGCCCGTCGGGGCCGACTGTGAACACGAACGATCCGTTGTCGCTGATGGCCGTGGCGTCGGCCACGGTCCACGCGAGAGCGTTCCATGCCGCCGGGGTGCTGTTGGCGGCCACCGCGACCGACACGAGCGCAGCGCCGATGACGGTGGCGGTCGCGATGCCGAGGGGAAGCCACGACAACGGCCGCGCCGTACGTACTCGTCGGCCGACACGAACCGACCATGCCACCGCGGTACGAGTGGCGATGCCTGCCACGGCCCGGCTTCGCGAGGAGCGGTGGCGCTGTCTGCGGGCCGCGGCCACCACGGCGGCGCCAGCCAGCGCCTGAGCCAGCCCTGCGGGAAGGACGGCGTACCAGGCGTAGAAGGGAAAAAACGGAAGGCAGCTGTAGATAAACAGGGATGTGATCTGCCCGTCCCAGGAGGGCAGCTCAGGAGCGTAGCCGTTCGAAGGAGCCAGGGAGTTGACGGCCATGAGCAGGCCACCGAGCGCAACGTACCACCCCAGGATGGTGAGAGTGTAGAGCAGGACCGCATGCGATCTGCGCCGTTCGTCAGCAGCCGCCCTCGCCTCCAACTCGCGCGCCCTGGCCCTGATCTCGGCAAGCCGACGGGCCCGATACTCCGGGTCGGCTGCGGGGTCGACGGCGAACGCGTACCGGTCCGCATTGCGTAGCGCGGCCTGGACCGCGGGATCGAGTTCGAGGTGAGCGCGCGGCCCGACACCGCTGCGTGCGCCAGGTTGACCGCCCGAGGCACGAGAACGCTCAACCGGGCCCAGGGGATGCTCGATGCTCATCGCGGGTTGTCTCCCTCCGTGTGGCGCGGCTCCGAGTCAAGCCACTCGCCGCCGACACCGAACTTCCGGTGTAAGGCGGCCCTCGCCCGTTCCAAGTGGGTGTAGACCGTCGACGGTCCACACCCCATGTGCCTGGCCGTCTCCTCCACAGGCAGGTCCAAGATCCAGGTCATCACCGCGGCCGCACGCTGACGCGGTGGCAGGGCGCCGAGCGCCGCACACACACGCAGGTAGTCCTCCCGGCCCTCGGCGATCGCCACCGGGTCGCCGACCGCCGCACGCCGCGCGTCCGGATACAGCACCGCAAGGCGCTGCTGCCACATACGCTGACGCGGTGCGTGCCTTGTCGCCCTGCGGTAGACCACGGCGGTGATCCAGGTATACGGATTCTCGATCTGCTCCCAGCGCGCCAGAGCATGTGCGTAGGCGTCGCCCAGGATCTCCTCCACGACGGTGCGGTCGCCCACCATGTGCCGCAGCCCGGCGGCCAGGTGGCGATAAGTCTTCTCATAGAAGTCCTCGAAGTCGTGCGCGCCCGATTGCACCACAACTCCTGCCGCTCACCGTGCCGGTCGCCGGATCGCTTTGTGATACATCGTTCCCGGCGCGCCCGGTCTGCGTCGCCCGGGTCGGCACCTGCACGGGTGCACCGCTGGTCTGCACGCTTTCGTCGGAGTGTGCGACGGCACGTCGATGTGCACTGCCAGCCCACCTGCCTGCACGGCGCGTACTCGCCCGCCCGCGGGCATGGCGCGGACGAGGCCGACGATCAGACGCTCATGGGAGCGATCACGTACCCACTGCCCGGCGCGCACCACAACAGTGATCACGGCGGACGAGACGATCAACGGGACCACGCGCGTCTCCTCGGCTCGGCGAAGTGCTTACACCACTTACCGAAGCCTGGCCGCACCGTCGTTACTACACGAACCCGAAAAAATCTTGGCGAAGCCGGCTGCGGGCGACGCATCGCTGCTCAGGTGACGGCCGCCGACTCTTGAGCGAGATATGGAACAGACGCTTACGGTGTGCCAGAAGGTTGAACCTGGCCCGGCTCGGCCGGATCCGGTGTCCTGCAGGTTGCTGAGCTCGAGCCGGTCGCCAGCCCACGTCGCGCGCCAGATTGACGTTGCGGTGCCTACCAGGCGCATCGGCCGGCCGGCGGCGGACGGCTCTCAGGCCGGGTGGTCGATGGCCAACGTGACGGCGGGCATCGCGGGCTCCCTCACGGTGCAGTCGGCGAGATCCCGGGATCATTTTCGCCGCCAGCGGCGACGCGGTGCCGCGACGACGCGAGCCGTTGCGCACGCACGGAGTCGCCGTGGCCGAGCGCCGCGGCGGGATCGTGGAGGGAACGCAGCCCGGCGATCAGGCGGGCGCCGAGCTGCGGGTCGACCGGCTGGAACGTCGCGTGCCGCGGGACGGCGACGAGCCGACCGCGTACGACCCGGTACGTGGTGCGCCGCACGGGCAGCAGTCGGGTCCGGGCCGGATCGCCCGCGTCGGCGAGGCTGCCTGCCGCGCTCACGGCGCCTTCAGCAGGTCGCAGGCGTCGTCGACATCCGCCGCGGTGGCGAGCACCTTCGTCAGGCCGGTCACGCGCAGGACACGGGAGAGGTGTTCGCCGACGCCGGCCAGCACCAGGCCGCCGTCGACGCCGCGCAGCCGCTTGTGCAAGCCGACCATCACGCCGAGCCCGCTGCTGTCGCAGAAGTCGAGGCCGCTCAGATCAAGCACACGCGCCCGGTGTCCAGGCCGTCCAGGTCCTTGCGCAGCGCGCGCTCCGAGTACACGTCCAGCTCGCCGGACAGCGTGACCACCGTGCACCCGCGCTCGGTGCGCACGCTGACGTCGAGCCCGGCCACTCGCGCCACCTGCAATTCGCTCTCTGCCGCCCGGAACCGGACAGCTCCGTGATGGCAACTCTGCTCGAGTAACGACGATCAAGGAGCACCCCCAGACCGCGCCCGCCGGACCGCACTCCGGCGGGCGCGCTGTTGCCCGATGCGCCGAGAGTTGATCTCTAGCTTTGCCGGACGTGGCGAGAGGCTCGATTCCGTGGCCACGTGGCTGCTGCCGGACGGTCACGTTGCTGTGCTCCACCGCCGTACTGACGGTGTGCATCTGCCTGCCGGCGAACTCGATCTGGAGGATAGCGAAGCGTGTAGCCGCCAAGACTCCGGACTGGTATATTTTCCGGCATGAATTCGCCGCCAGAGCCGTCCGAGGTGTTCATCGACCTTGGCGACAAGTTCCTTGAAGCAGTGAGCCTCGCTGTAGGCCACACGGAGCGGGATCTTCGCAGCTACCGCCGCGGGCACCCGCTGATCGTTGCTGGACACTCGCAGCGCGGCCTAGCAAGTTGGATCCACGATCGGCTCTGGGTGAACCTGGCTGCCCTCTTGGAGGGTGTACCCGACGTGAGCATCCGAGATGCAGAACCAAATCGAGAGATCTTCGTTGGACTCAAGTACCAGGTACGCCTCAAGCGCCACAATCTCCAGGGCGGCGTCACCACCTACCCGACCCGAACTGCACTTAGCTTCCTACGGCAAAGGCAGCAGACGCTTGATGGTGTCGACCAGGTCAGCATCTGTGCAGGTTATTACTGGGAGGCCGAGACAAGATCAATTGGGGAGCCTGTGATCTCGCTCCCGAAGGATCGATCGCGTGCAGTGTGGTGTGAGGTGCTCGCCTCCGCCGAGGAAGGCGAGTCGGGACTCTTTGTCTTGCAGCCCCCTCCTCAGCGGCGCCCCGTTCCACCTATGATCGACTTCCCGGCTGACGATCGAAGTGGTGTCCAGGAGGACGGGTAACGATGAACCTACTCGGCGAAGGGCTGGTCACAGCACGCCGAGCATGTGGTTTGACGCAAGAAGAGCTGGCAGAGGCGGCTGGGGTAACCCAGGCCGCCCTGTCGCGCTACGAGAGTGATTTGCGAGAGCCAGATGCCGATGTGCTTCGACGTATTGCGGACGCGCTCGGAGTAACTGAATCACTTCTTCGCTCAATGGGGCGGCTCCATGGAGCTATCGCCGTAGACGCTCACATGCGTCGGCGCGCTACCGCGAAAGCCACAATCTGGCGACAGCTTGAAGCCAGGCTAAATATGTACCGAATGCATGCCAGGAAGATCTTTGAAGAGGTCTCGATCAGAGCAGAGCAACGGGTTCCGACATTCGATCCGATTGATACTGACCCATCAAATGCAGCAATAATGATCAGGATGCAATGGCGTATGCCAATTGGTCCCGTGAGGGGCTTAACGCAGTGGATGGAAGCTGCCGGCTGCCTGATCGTTACCGAGGATTTTGAGACAAGCAGGGTAGATGGACTTTCTCAGTGGATCGGCGACTGTCCAGTAATTCTTATCAACAGTCGAGCCCCCATAGACCGTAAAAGGTTGACCTTAGCTCACGAGTTGGGGCATCTCAGTCTGCACTCCTCAGAGATTTCAGAAGATATGGAGCTAGAGGCAAACGCTTTCGCGGCCGAATTCCTTATGCCGCGAGATATCATCAAACCACAACTCAGGAACCTCACGCTGGGAAGGTTGCTTGATTTAAAGCGAGAATGGGGTACTTCGATGCAAGCGTTGATTGAAAGGGCGCGCGATCTTAGTGTAATCACACCTGAGCAACGAATGAATCTTTATAAGGGGTTGAGCTCTCGTGGCTGGAGAACCCGTGAACCTGTGAGTGACGAATTGCCGCCTGAGACTCCAGAGCTACCACAGAATATTGGCGTTTCTCTCATGCGAAGAGGTCATTCCCCGTCAGAAATCGCGGAGCTGGCGGGGTTCTCACCGAAGTGTCTTGATCATCCATTTAGCCCCAAGGTTTCGCATCTGAGATTTGCAAGCGTTTCACGTCTTCACAGCTAGATTATTAAATACTCTTTGATCGCCAGATGCGATGAAGCGCTTTCAAGTGTATCCGCCGCACTGAGGTCCTCGGCATTTTCTCGTCGGCCAGGACTTTTCCTTTCGGGTTGCGCTGAGCTGAAGGTCACACGGCAAAGAATGCACCTTGTGGCCCTCAGCGCAACCCCGAGGTTTCTTGCGATGACCGGCTAGGTGAGGACAAGGGCTGCCCGCCCTCACACTACCTCGATGGATTACTTCGGTGCATGGCTATCACCCGTTGGTGTCAGACTCCACGCTTGGCAGAACATGGCGAGCACGTCAGTGGGTAGTGGCATGATGCACCACTAGCGAAGATGTTTGGCTGCACTCTCCCAGCTGTCCAGTGGGTGCTTACTTCCCTCGGCGCGCCCGTCTTTGGAGCTCATTCAACTTGGGGAGAATTCCCGCCGAGTTCCTGGACGAGCTTTCCAACCTGCTCCTTGGCGATAGCCCCTTCAACCTTGATCTCCGTGGAAACCCCGGCGGAATCCACAACAGTCACCTTCACTGCGTCCGTCATTGTTGCGCCGGCAAGGACTTTTTCCATTGCTCCGTGCCGGCGCTCACGAATGAACGTCACCAAGGTAGTAGCAAGCGCGCCTAAGCTGCTCAAACCAGTTACGAGTAGTACCGTTATCAACTGGACCCCCCCACTTCGGATAGTAGGAGACTCGACAAGCCCGCGATTACGGTGAACGCGAAAATAATTATGGATCCCATCGCTACGGTTTGTGGCTGTGGCGGCTGCTTGGCAAGAATGAGCGCAGAAATATCCGCGAACCACAAGGTAGTAGCGCCAAAGATTACTATGCAGAACCCCAACGTAATTCTTCTGGAGACTCGTCGGGATGACCGCTTTCTAGTGAGGGTAAGCTCACCAATCGCACCAGCAGCTATGACGGCGGCAACAATGAGCAGCTCACCGTGCCCGAATAATGAGGCGGGCTTGGGCGATGTATTTCGATCTACGTCGAGGAAGATTACCGCTAGAAATGGAAGAAGGGTCAGGACGACCCCAAATATAAGCCAGTCCACAATTCTTTCTGTAGTTGAGATATCTGGGTCGGCCAAAGTAGCTTGCTGTGTGGAAACCATGCGTAGAACCTCCGCCCCGGAGCTGGTCATGATCGCAGTTTGCATTCAGGTGGTGTGTCTGACTGCTTGAAACTGGGCATCCCCATGCCGCAGGTTCGAATCCCGAGGGAACTAAATCTGGCATGTGCTGCGGCATAAGTTGCGGTTCCACCGCGTCGGCGTCACCGACGAACTCGACGGCACGCGTCATTCGGTACTGTACTGCGCTATCCTTCTTGATCATCAACGGAGCTCTGCGTGACTTCGCGCGCGGCATTCCCGATGCAAATCAGACACATTTCATCCGAAGTGCCGGGCATCAGCGTGCGAGAACCCAGGTCCGGCTTTAGGTCACACAAAGTCTGTGAGGTGTCGCGTCCTACTAAGTGCCAATGAGTGCTAATTCCGCCTCGAATTAGCTGTGTGAAGATGCCCGCCACTGACCGTAGGCGGACGGGATGAATTTCGCTCATGGGCCTACTCTCACAGGCATCTTCACGGGATACCTTCCGGAATCGCCCATTCAGGCGACAGCTCGAGCGCTGCACCGTTGCCGGGAATCGCCGACTTTCCGCTGACTACTGGTGTTGACTCCTTACGGCTTCACCGAGCTTCCGCTTCGCCTCACACCTCAGACAACGGAGGAGTTCAGGCGGCCTACCCATATGGCGATAGAAGATCCACTGTTCCGGGATGGGCTCACCACACAAGGTCTCCTGGCTGCCACGTGGCACTGAGTGCCATTCCCCCCTGGTCCGGGATCTCGCTGGTCAACGAAGTCATCAGGTCTGTTCTTGTGAGTCATGATCTCATCGTCGGTCCGGTTTGGGCGGACTGCCACTTGGCCGCTAGCCGCTCCTCGGGCTGAAGGTTCTGGGCATCTGCTCGTCGGGCAGAGGACCAGTCTCCCGCGCTGCTAATCTTGGATGTCTTGTCCGAACCGGCTTGCTGATTGAGTGTCAGGGTTCGCATCCAGTTGCGCGGCCAGTTGCAGTACGCCCGTGTACGCCAGTGTCGGCCCACGTCCGGAGGCGTGGTCCGACACGTTGTGCGAGCTGCACCGACGCACGTCTTGGGACGTCGGTGGGCGGACTCGAACCTACGGCCTTTTGGGGACTTCGATCTCTCGTAATGCGTAGGTCATCGGTTCAATTCCGATAGGGGGCTCTGCTCTGACCAGGGCCTCCCTTGATCCAAAGATGCTCTTGCTCTTTCTCACGCATTTCTAGTTGCAGCAATGCCCGGCTGGGCGGCGTCCTTGGCGTGAGCTGCGGCTCATGGTTTGGTCGTCCGTGCACGATCCCGGGAACCGGCGGGACAGCCGGATAGTGTGTCGGCGTGGTTCGAGTGTGCCCGGAGTGCGGCAAGGTGGGTGTTCCCCTGCTCTTCGGGCGGCCCATCCCGGAAGCGCTTGCAGCGGCTGATGATGGCCAACTGGCGCTCGGGGGCTGTTTTGTTCCTGAGGACCCGGTGAACTGGCAATGTCCGCAGCAGCACCGGTGGCACGACTCCGCCGAGACGGCGTGGACGGATCGCGTTCTTGCCGCGTTGGTCGCACACGGCTACACCGACACGGACGACGCTCCCTGACGCGTGCAGCGCGCCGCTGGTGTCAGCCGTTGGTGTCGGACTCGATCGGCCTCGCTGGTTCGACACCCAACCTCGACTTTAGCCATCCCGAGACATTGGGCGCCGCTGCTTGGCGATGGTTGCGGGTATGTCCGTTGTCCGTGGGAGGTAGTGAAGGTCGGCTGATTCTTGCGGCGAATCCGGGGTTCGGGGCCGGAGGTCTGGGATGCTGGTTGGTGGGAGAGGGAAGGTGCTGTCTTGGTGGTCGTTCATTGGGTAGGGCGGGTCGTGGTACCGGTACTGGGTGCTACAGCGGGTGCGATAGCGGCGTGTATGGCGGTGTTCCGTGGGATGGGGTGGTCGTGGTTGCCGCGGGCGACTGCGGATCAGTGGGTGGTGGCGGGGGTGTTCGGAGTCGTAGCGGGCGGCGTCGCGACGGCATGGGTGTTGCGTGACCGGGGGCAGGCGTCTGAAGACGGCGATGAACCTCAGGGCGGCGGTGCCATCGGCGGGCAGCCTGGCTCCGGGGGGTGGCTGTGGATTCGGCGAACGGGTCTGGCGACCGCGCGCAGGGGCGGCAAGGCGCACACCGGAGTGAGTGGGGTAGGTGCGGGTGCTCGGGTCCGTATCGGACGTACCGGTGATGTGGAGGCCTCCGGGCCGGGCAGCGTCGCCTCGTCGGGCGTTGACTTAAGTTCGCAGCGGTAGGAGGGCGGGATCGTGCCGTGGCCGGGTCGCCGACCGAGGGAGAGCGTACCGGCGGATGAACGTGGGCCGGTCGAGACGATGCCAGCCGATGTGCGCATTGACATTGAGCGCACGGGAGAGGCGCACGCCGACCACGGCGGTTTGGCGAACTCGGGTACGATGGGTGATCTGACGACGGTCAACATCGACCAGGCCCATTTCTTTGGAGCTGGTGTGCTCTCGGCGCCCGTGGGCACATACATCGATTTGGTACGGGACCGCTTCTTTGTGCCGTTGCGGGACCGGGATGCCGAACTGGCTGAACTGGCGCAGTTTTGCACCGCGGCGAGCGGACCGGATTACACGTGGTGGCAGGCGGGGTTGTGGGCGGGCAAGACCTCGCTGATGGCGCATCTGGTGCTTTACCCCCCGGCCGGGGTGCGGGTGGTGGCGTTCTTTGTGACGGCGCGTTTCGCCGATCACGACGATCAGGATGCGTACGTACGCAACGTGCTGGACCAGCTGGCGGCGCTCATGTGCCGACCAGTACCCGCGATAGCCGCACAGACCTGGCCAGTAGTGCTCTCCGGAATGATGCGTGAGGCTGCCGCTTATTGCCAGCAGCGCGGGGAGCGACTGGTGCTGGTAGTCGACGGAGTGGATGAGGATTCCGGGGTGCGCGGTGCGGGCGGACGCAGCATCGCCGCGCTGCTGCCGCGTAGTCCCGAGTATGGGATGCGGGTGGTGGCGTGCGGTCGCCCCAATCCGCAGGTGCCACACGATGTGCCCCATCCGCACCCGTTGCGCGACTCGTCAATTATTCGTGACTTGACGCCGTCGCGGGACGCGGTAGCGACCAGGGACCAGGCAGAGGCGGAGCTGCGACGGCTGTTGGATGGTAGTGCGCGGGGCTCGGAGCCCGGCGCGGTGGCGGGTCGTGAGGTCGTGGGGTTTCTAGCGGTCGCGCGCGGCGCGTTGACCGTGTCCGATCTGGCGCAGTTGACCGGTGCTGTGCCGTACGAGATGGAGCAGTTGGTTGCGCGCACAGTGCAGGCGCGCAGCTTCCGGCGGGTGCGGATGCGGACCGCGCCTGGGCGGCTCGAGGTGTTCGGGTATGTGTTGGCGCATGATTTGCTGGACGCAACGGCGCGGCGCGTGCTGGAGGCGGATCTGCCGGTGTTGCTCGATCGCTTGCAGGGGTGGGTAGTGGCCTACCAGCCGGACGTAGACAGTGGACGTGCCGGGTGGCCTTCGGAGACGCCGGACTATCTGTTCGACGGATATTTCTCACTGTTGGTCTCGCATCGCCAGGTCGGGGCGATGGTCACGCTGGCGCTTGACTCCTCGCGCCACGAATTGATGTATGAACGGACCGGGACCGATTTGGCAGCTGTGCGCGAGGCCGCAAGCGCGATGGCCCGATGTCTGGAAGCAGACGTGATCGACCTGCCGAGCGTCGCAATGCTTGCCGCTCACCGCGATCGGTTGATCAATCGCAACCGGAACCTACCCGAGTCGCTACCCATAGTGTGGGCGAGACTCGCTCACTATGAGCATGCCGCTGACCTCGCCCGCAGCATCGACAACCCGAAGCTACGCGCCGAGATGCTTGCCGACGTGGCCCGGGTGTCGGCCGAGCTTGGTCGAGGCGAGCAAGCAGACCAACTCGCCCGCGAGGCCGAGCAACTCGCTCGCGGCATCGACAATCCGCAGCGGCGGGCTGAGGCGCTTGCTGATGTGGCCCGAGTACTGGCAGCGGCCGGCCGGATCCAGCAAGCCGAGCAACTCGCCCGTGCCATCGACAATCCGCAGCGGCGGGTTGGGGCGCTTGCTGATGTGGCCCGAGTACTGGCAGCGGCCGGCCGGATCCAGCAAGCCGAGCAACTCGCCGGTGAGGCCGAGCAACTCGCTCGCCGTATC